>TARA_R110001599_G_scaffold64023_4_pt1 | contig 395271 bp, 366 predicted proteins | sample TARA_R110001599 | Tara Oceans TARA_R110001599 (sample SAMEA4398360) | marine metagenome | biome: Polar Biome; feature: [MES] marine water layer (ENVO:01000295) within the mesopelagic zone...; material: water (ENVO:00002006), including particulate matter (ENVO:01000060) such... | reverse complement strand
CTGTCACGCCGGGGGTCGCGGGTTCGAGTCCCGTCCGCTCCGCCAAATATAAAATGCCCGCGCAAGCGGGCATTTTTCTTTTATATATCCCAACGCCGAAGGCGTTGCACCTTGCGGAGTGGAGCGAGCACTGCTCGCGGCGGCACTCGAAGCGATTCGCTTGCACGCGAATCGGCGGCCTGCTTAACGTAGACAAATAGGGTAGGCGAGTCCCATGCGCCACGAGCTTTTTTGCTTCAAGTTACTCGGAAAGCTCATCTGATCGAGGCTTTTGCATCTGGTAACATACTCACTTGTGCAATTTCAAGGCTCGTTTTAATGCCAGTCTGACGCAAGCACCACAGCGCTCACAGCCAGCAAAACGAGAAAGTACCATGACCGCCGATACCAAAGACTTCATCCGCGAACCAATCCCGCTGCCAGAAAAGCCCGGCAAGGTACTGCTGCATTCTTGCTGCGCACCCTGCTCTGGCGAAGTGATGGAGGCAATGCTGGCGTCCGGCATCGACTACTCGATTTTCTTTTACAACCCGAATATCCATCCAGAAAAAGAATATTTGTTGCGCAAGGAAGAAAATATTCGCTTCGCGGAAAAGCACAATATCGAATTCATCGACGCTGATTACGACACCGATAATTGGTTCGAGCGCGCCAAGGGCATGGAGAATGAACCTGAACGCGGCATACGCTGCACCATGTGTTTCGACATGCGTTTCGAGCGCACCGCGCTGTATGCGCACGAACACGGCTTTCCGGTGATCTCCAGTTCCCTCGGCATCTCGCGCTGGAAGGACATGAATCAGATCAACGATTGCGGCGTGCGCGCAGCAGCCAAATATCCGAACATGCTGTACTGGGAATACAACTGGCGCAAAAAAGGCGGCTCGGCTCGCATGATTGAAATCTCCAAGCGCGAAAATTTTTATCAGCAAGAATATTGCGGCTGTGTTTATTCATTGCGCGACACCAATCGTCATCGCCGCGAAAGCGGACGCGATCGCATCCATATGGGTGTGCAGTTTTATGGCATGCCAGTTGTCGAAGAAGACAAAAGCAAATCGTAAATAGCAAATAAGCTTGCGCATACAAGCGCGCTATCAAAAAGCCCACCCCCAAATGGTTGGGCTTTTTTCTTGCCTCTCACCAGCCATACCCTCCGAGAATGAACCAAGCGCCTTTACCGTCGTCCAACCATCAAATCGCCAAATGGTTTAAATTAAGCGAATAAATTTATGCGCGTGATGTATTCCGCACTGCGCAATTTGATGTGCTTGATTCGTCGTCACAGACGTTTCATTCAAACCGTTCCCTTTACTCTAGTGTTCGTCAATTCAGGAGAAAACATGAAAACAACAAAAACGAGCAAAGCAGCAAAAAGCAAAAAAACTACGCGCACGGTCAGCAGCGCCGTGCGTGCGCCGCTACGCACGCCAAGCGATCTGAAAGCAGCTGGCACCAAAGATATAGCCACCTCCATGAATGGCGTGCTGGCCGATGTATTTGCGCTATACCTGAAGACCAAGAACTTCCACTGGCATATGAGCGGCCCACATTTCCGCGATTATCACCTGCTGCTGGATGAGCAAGCCGTACAAATTTACGCGATGGTGGATCTGATTGCCGAGCGCATTCGCAAGGTGGGCCAGCCAACCATCAAGTCGATTGGTCATATCGCGAGCATGCAGCGCATCAAAGACAATGACGCTGCCTATGTCGAACCCAGCGACATGTTGGCTGAGCTGCAGGAGGACAACAAGTTGCTCGCTACCGTCATGCGGGAAGCACATGACGTCTGCGATAAACATCGTGACATTGCAACCGCCAGTCTGATCGAGAACTGGATCGACGAAACCGAGCAGCGCACCTGGTTCCTGTTCGAAGCGAATCGGCATGCCGACTCTACAGGGCACTGAAATTAGTGCTGCCATCTAAGCACGATGGCAAGGTAGGCCTCGAATGCTCAAATAAAAACCGCATGCCTTGAGAGCATGCGGTTTTTATTTGTCCTTCCAATTTAATGTAGAAATCACTTACGCTTACCTTACTCCACCACAAACAATTCTCCCTGCGTAAAAATCACGTCTTCACCTTCCTGATCCGGTCTCGAGAGTGTACCGGCGCGCACACCGAGCAAACGTAAGCGCTGTTCCAACGGCGCACGACGCAGACACTCACCCGCCGCACGACGGATCACTGCGGCATCCGCAGTAGGCTCCGACAACGTAATGTCGCGCGTGACGATGCGGAAGTCGGTATAGCGTAACTTGATACCGATGGTGCGACTGACATAGCCCTTACGCTTCAAATCATCCATTACGCGATTGCATAGTGCGGTAAATATTTCGGACAATACTGCCTTGTCATGGCGTGCGTGCAGATCGCGCTCGAAGGTGGTTTCACGGCTGATGGATTTAGGCTCCGAACTTGTCACCAACGGTCGCACATCGATGCCACGCGCCGCTCTATGTAACCAATCGGCATAGCTCCGCCCGAAATTTTCCTGCAGCACGGCCGGTTCAGTTGCTGCCAGCTCGCCTACTGTATTGATATTCAGCGCGTGCAATTTTTCGCCGGACTTCGGGCCTATGCCATTGATCTTGCGCACTGTCAATGGCCAGATGCGCGCTGGAACCTGCTCTGCCGTCAAAATGGTTAAGCCGTTCGGCTTCTCCAAATCAGAACATATTTTCGCTAACAGCTTGTTGGGCGCCACGCCGATCGAGCAAGACAAACCAGTTGCTTGCTGCACCGCCAACTTAATACGCGCCGCCAGCGCGTGTGTTTCGTCATCGTGTTCACTGAGATCAATATAGATTTCATCGATGCCACGGTTTTCTATCAATGGCGCAATCGTAGCAACCGCCTGTTTGAACAAGCGTGAATAATGTCGATAAGAGTCAAAATCCGCCGGCAGCAAAATCGCATCCGGTGCCAGTTGCGCGGCTTTCATAATGCCCATCGCGGAAAAAACGCCCAATGCGCGCGCTTCGTAGGTTGAGGTGGTAACCACACCGCGACCGGCATAATTTCGCAAGCGTGAGTATTGACGACTACCATCCGCCAAAGTTTGCGGCGGTACGGTACTACGACCGCCGATCACGACAGCCTGCCCGCGTAATTCCGGGTAGCGTAACAATTCCACCGATGCGTAAAAGGCATCCATGTCGAGGTGGGCAATGCGGCGTGCGTCATTCATCGGCAAGATTATAAGGAATCAGCCGAAATCTGGTTTAATCACCGCTAGGTGGCACATAGGTAGTCGCTATGCACGCAATCAAAAACGGCATGTAAATCATCATATCGACGATCAACATGCCATTCTTTAACTAGCGCCAGCTTGGTAGGCGACGACTAACTTCGATTGCTAGCGTCGATATTCCTGCCTTACCGAGTCATAATTTTCTGACTGAGTCTTATCAGACTTACTCACCAATCTTACTTAGCCATCTTCTTCAGCTCTTGTCTGCGTGTTTCAGCAGCTTGCTCGTTGGTTTGGCGCTTTTCATCTTTTGCTTCTGCTTTCTCTTCTCTGTATTCTTGCTTGGCAGCTTTTTTCTTGGCGCGATATTCAACACGTGCATCTTTGCTAGTTACGCGCTTTTTGATGTACGGGTCTTTGGACTGGTTCAAGCGCGACTGATCAACATACGCCGGATCGCCAGCAGGAGGTGCGCTCGCCGCAGGAACAACCATCGATGTATTTTGTGCGACCGCAAATTGCGTCGCACATGCCATCGCAACACCAGCAAGTATAAAATTAAGTTTGTTCATAAAAACTCCTTTTCCACAGAATAAAATAGGAAATCCGAACAATCTTTGAACGAATTTCAAACATGAATCAAAAACGAATCGGCCTGCCGACTTGGTGTGCCCCTATAAAGGACACAAGCAAAGTTACACAAGCACTACAACAAGCTCGCTGATTACAAACACACTATCGAGTAATGTGCACCTTCTATTGACTCGGGGAGTTGTTGAAAGTTCAAGTCATTTTCCGAAGTGCAAGTTTCCTAAAAATTCCCCAGCAATAATTCTGCTATTTGTTATCCATTTTTTTGCACAACTTCGGCGCTTATTTATAGGACAATAGTCACACGCCAATACGCGGACGCGATTAATGCCCAGCTTGATGTGGCACCTATCATCAACAATATTGCTGATAACAATGTCACGCAGCGATGCATTGATGCTTGTTGCGGGCGAGCATTCTTAAGCCCCGATTTCGTCGTTGTCGCGTTTTAAGTTATATTGCAACGTCTATTCGCGCCGTCGTTCACGCGAGCGGCACACACACATTATTTAGAAAAGATTTTTTCCTATGCTCGATCCCAACGCATTATTGAAGCCACTTGACGGTTATATCGTCGAAGACCTGACTAACGCTGACATCACCGCTACTGGGGCGATTGCCGCCTCGATCTTGGGAGATGTTGCGCCATCGGTGCTGAAAATGCTGTCGGTTGCCGAAGAAACTGCGGAAGACATCGCACTCGAATTTTTCCCCGATCCAGATGACGAAAGTACCCCGGGCACATTGATTTTTTGGCCGGCCACCCGCACTAGTCGCACTAGCACGTATGACGATGCGCATGAGGCTGAGTATTCGCTCCGCCTCTCGGTTTTTCTGTCTGAGCGCGATGATCTCGGTGCAGTCTATCCGGCCGGTTTCAGCATGGTGCTGAAATTAAATGCCAGCGCTTGCGAGCTCATCAAGGATTTACCGCCCGCTGTATTTGAGCGCCTGGAGTTTCAGATGAAAGGCAATACGTTACCGGTCGGCTTTGAATTTTTGGATGACAGCCAAGTGATGCCGGTGCTGCCTAATATGCGTCGCCAGTTTTTAAGTGCGATTAGTCGTGCGCATAATGTCACGGCCAAAAAGCGTAGTAAGGAATTTGAATCGGTAATGGCTCACTACATCTGGGATAACACCGAGCCGGACGCCCATTTCGAAGCGGTACTATCGACACTGGCAACGTTATTGGTTGCGATTCACCATCAGTCAAAGCAGTAACAGTCGTCCTCAAAAACGCGTTATACCAACGAAATGCTGTTGTAGTTATCGGTGCTGCGACACCAGAGTCTGACACTTCATCATCGCAACGCTGCCGAACGGTCTTCCCGTTCGGCGCATCTCATTTTTCAACATCTGCACCAGCCAGTGTGTTTACAAACAAGGCTTCCACCTTGTCTCTGGCCCACGGCGTTTTGCGTAAAAATGTCAAACTCGATTTGATACTGGGATCATGCATAAAGCAATTGATCTCTATCCTGCGCGCCAACTCGTCCCAGCCGTAATGCTCTACCAGGGTAGTCAGGATTTTCTGCAGACTCTGGCCATGCAGTGGATTATTTTGTTGCGCGCTCATCGCGATATCGAGGTATCCAAGGTCATGTGTGTAATCAAACGGCCTTATTTTCTTGCACCAGCACCCATGGCCGTGCAACCACCGCCCACAACATCGCGTCAGCCTCCAACCATGCCGCCGCTTGCGTGTCATCGACCTTGGCAATCTTGCCCTCATCAAGCCATTGCGCAACCATCGTCTTATCGTCAATCGCGAAGCGTGCGGCGACGTCAACTAAATCTAATGTATCGTTGACGATAATCACAAAACCACCAGCAAAATAGCGCAGTAATTCCTGCCATGCAATTTGCGATGTTTCCGTATTTAATTTGGCGTGCAAAAGTTGCTGTTCTTGATCAGATGGAGACATAATAAAAATAATAGTGGTAGACGGATCTGCAAACCGAGGGCATCAATAATGCGGCGGTCTCTCGTTAATTGGACTCTGCTCATTGGTCGCAGTGAGTTCTCCAATGCGGCGCGCCATTGCGGTACAAAGCGCAGTCAGTTCGTCGATTTTTTTTCGTTGCTCATATACTTGTTGATTCAGCGTCTCGACCAGATCTTCTTGGCGAGCGATCTTGATTTCGATATTCACGATACGTTCTTCGTTCATCGCATTTTGCTCCATAACGATTTTAAGTAGCGTCCACGTTCTCACGCACAGCCTTAACCTTGTGCATCGCCTCACGACGGAAATTGCGTGAGGCCGCATGATAAAAAGGTCGTGGACAGAACTGGCGCGACACAAACGATGCTGCCACCGTTGCCGCCAACAGCAGCAATGTCACATCCTGACTACGCGTCATTTCCATCACAATCACGCTGGCAGTAATCGGCGCTTGGGTGGCGCCCGCCAGAAAGGCGGCCATCGATAACAATACGATCAAACGACCATCGAAATCACCTGGAAAAAATTGCGCGATATTGTCGCCAATCCCTGCGCCGATCGCTAACGATGGCGTGAAAATACCGCCCGGGATGCCCGCAAAATAAGAAAAAATCGTGGCAAAAAATTTGGAAATACCGAACCAAGCACTTTCACCTGGCTGTCCATTTAATAAGGTCGCCACTTGTTCGTAACCGGTGCCATAAGTTGAGCCGTGCGCCATCATCCCCAACCCAGCGACCAGCAAGCCACACAAGCCGGCGATGATCAATGGTCGACGCTCTACCCATGTCCGCTGCCTCGGCGGCAGCCAGCGCTGCGGCCCCGCCAGCAAGGCCTTTCCAAACAAGCCGCCTAGTGCGCCATTGATCAGTGCACAAATTGCCACGGCCCACCAAGATGCCTGCAAAATCTCAAACGACTCTTGTACGTGAAAGTAAGCATTGTTTCCAAAAATCGCGAGCGTAATAAAACCCGCCGCCATCGTCGCCGACATCACTAATCGATCCCAGCGCACTGCACTGCCGCGACCTAGTTCTTCGATCGCAAAAACGACGCCAGCCAATGGCGTATTAAAGGCAGCGGCTAAGCCACCTGCCGCGCCGGCAACAATCAATGCCTCGGGACGAAACCCAACCGCAAAGCGCGGGCGCTTTTGCCACCATTTTCCCCACGACAGCATCAACGCGGCGCCGACCTGTACCGACGGCCCCTCGCGTCCGATCGAGGCGCCTACCAACAAGCCGGCGGCGGTCAAAACAATTTTCCACATCGCTTGTCGAAACGAGACCAACATGCTTTGCGCTGGCCCTGCTTGCATTCCCATCGCCGCAATCACTTGCGGAATACCAGAGCCACGCGTCTGGGGTGCCATATGGATCGTGAACCATCGTATGCCGATAAAGCCAAGCGGCAGCATAATCAATGCACTCCACCAATAGGTCTGCGTAATTTGCGTATTCCATCTCAACATCAATTCCGCCAACCACGCAAACGCTAGCGAAAACAAGGCGACGCAAGCAGCGCCCCCAATGAAAACTGCGATGCGAAATGAATGACGCGACAAGCGCACGGTATGTCGCACACGCTTTTTGATACTTCGAGAGAGGAATCTTTCAGACATGGGTCAGATTATTTCAATCAAATTGGTAACGTAACCTGCTCGTGGAGCAATATTGACAGGATCAAACAAACCCGCCACTGGTGCCAACCGCCGATCCAATATGCGTAACGATAAAACTTTTTAACTTAACAATGCACCGCACACGCAAAAAATTTAGGCAGCTTTCGGTTTCTGTAACAATGCTTTCAAATTCGCCAGCCGATTTTGCGGCGTAATCACTTCGTCTTCAGTCGGTACTGCATCGCCTTCGTCCAGCTTCATTTCTTTGATGAAGCGCGAGATATCGCAATGCACATGCTCACGCGCACGCTTGCGCTTTTTGCACCAGCTCACATGCAACGACCGTTGGGCCCGTGTGATGCCCACATACATCAAGCGCCGTTCTTCTTCTATGCGCGCTGCCAGCGTCTCAACCGGCGCATCAGGATCACCCTTATGCGGCAAAATGCCTTCTTCGACACCAACTAAAAATACATGCGGAAACTCCAAACCCTTGGAGGCATGCAACGTCGACATGCGCACCGCATCCGGCTCTTCGTCTTTACCTTCCAGCATCGTCATCAATGCCACCATCTGCGTCAGATCGAGCAAGCTCTTTTCTGCGTCGTTGCCATCTTTACCGCCACTACCTTTTTCTTTTAACCACGTCGTAAAGTCGATCACGTTTTGCCATTTGGCTTGCGCTTGCCTATCGTCAAAATTATCGTATAGATACGCCTCGTAATTAATTTCTTTCATCATGTCGTCAAGCAGAGACGCCGCCTGTCCTTCACGATGTGCGTGATGCTCTAGATTATTGATGAAGGTACAAAACTCACGTAGCGGTGATAATTGTCTCTCCGCTAGCTTAGCCTCTAGTCCACCTTTGAATACTGCCTCAAATAATGAGCACTGCCATTGTCCAGCAAATGCACCCAAGGTTTCCAATGTCGCCTGACCAACGCCACGCTTGGGCGTCGTCACTGCGCGAATAAACGCAGGATCATCATCCTCGTTCGCAATCAACCGCAGATACGCAATGATGTCTTTAATTTCGGCGCGATCAAAAAAACTCTGACCACCGGAGATCGTGTATGGAATACGTTCTTTCCGCAACGCCTGCTCAATCACACGTGACTGATGGTTGCCGCGGTACAGAATCGCATAATCAGAAAATTTTGCGCGTCGCTCAAAGCGATGCGCCGATAGCATGATGGCAATTTGCTCAGCCTCTTGCTCATCGTCTTGCATACCCATTACTTTGACCGGATCGCCGAGGCCATGCTCGGACCACAGTGCTTTCTCAAACAGCTTGGGATTATTCCCGATCACGGCGTTTGCGGCTTGCAAGATACGTGTGCTGGAACGGTAATTCTGCTCTAGTTTGACGACATTCAGATCAGGAAAATCAACTTGCAACTGCTTCAAATTTTCTATTGTCGCGCCACGCCAAGCATAAATCGCCTGGTCGTCATCACCAACGGCGGTAAACATCGGCTTCTTACCAATGCCCGTGACCAGTAATTTAACCAATTCGTATTGACAGGTATTTGTATCTTGATACTCGTCGACCAACAGATAACGCAAGCGGCGCTGCCACTTGTCGCGCACATCATCATTCTGTTGAAACAGCTCGACTGGTAAGCGAATCAAATCATCAAAATCAACTGCCTGATAGGCCGACAAGGTAGCGACGTAATTACGATAGATACGGGCGGCTTGCGCTTCATCTTCATCAACCGCATTTTTCAACGCGCTATCGGGATTGATCAAACCGTTTTTCCAAAGCGACATCGTGCTTTGAATTCGACGTATCAATTGCTTGTCGGTCGTGACCGCCAAATCCTGTACCAACGAAAAACAATCGTCGCTATCCATGATCGAGAAGCGATCTTTCAACCCTAGCGCTTGCGCTTCTTGCCGTAGAATTTTTACGCCCAGCGAATGAAACGTGCTGACTGTCAGTTGCTTAGCCTGCTTGGGCTCTTTCAGCAATCTGGCAATGCGCTCTTGCATTTCTAACGCGGCCTTGTTGGTAAAGGTTAGCGCGGCCACGTTTTTTGCCTCGTAACCGCATTCCTCAATCAGATGCGCAATTTTCTGCGTAATCACGCGCGTCTTGCCCGAGCCAGCACCCGCAAGCACCAAACATGGACCATCCATATAACGAATCGCCTCGCGCTGTGGCGCGTTTAATCCGTGATTAGGAGAGGAATGAGGAGACGTCGTCATCGAAAATACGTGGGGCAGAAAGCAGAACATTGTAACAGCCGCACTACCCGCCACCGAATGTTGTCAGTCTTTTATGGCGCACGCATAGAGCAAGATTTGTCGTTGCTCACCACATCAATATCGGCCAGCCCGTTTTTAGATAATTCATTTATCAAGTGAATGCCTACGTTAGCTTCCGCACATTTTGAGGCCTTACACCAAGTACAATAAGCGCTGTCATCATTCCTGTTTTATTGTCATGCAATTTCAGCACCTGATTGAAATCAACGATGCGCTTAATCCTCTGGTAGAACCACTGACGCGTGAACAATTGTGGCGCGGCTTGGTAATGCGCGCGGAGTCACCCACCCTATTCGTCCCATGGCTAGATGAATGCACGCTTGAAAAACGAGAAGGCGAGGTTTTGAAGCGTTCGCTACGTTACGATGCGTTGCTGATTCACGATCAAGTCACGTTTTCACCACAATCATCGGTCCGCTATGATGTGCCGGCACAAGCTGATATTCCTCAATCCAGTTTGGTGATGCGTATTGAAGAACCGCAGCCGGGCGCGCTATTCGTGCGCTTTGAATATGCGGTCGCGCAAAGTGATGATGATATGGATGCGTTTTATAACGAGTTTCGCCGTTCTGCTTATCAGGAATCCGATATCGATACGATACGAGTGATTCGTCAATTAGCGGCCGAAGGCCGCACCAACTTGCCCATCTAATCACGTCACGACACAGCCATCCATTAACTAATTTGAACAATAAAAAACGCCGGATAAAATCCGGCGTTTTTTATTGTTACAGCACGCTATTACTCAACTTTAACGTTGTTTTTAACCGATTTGACGCCTTTGGTCGATTTGGTGATTTTTTCGGCCAGATATTTCATCCAGTCGTTACGCGCCACACCACTCAAACTCACTTCGCCATCTTTTACCGCAGGAAAAATGTAAGCACCCTTCAGTTGCGGCTCTTTAGCCAATGCAGCGGAGACATCCGCTTTAATAGCAGTATCTTCTTTTGCGCTTGCTTTAGCGGCATCCGCACCTGGCTCCATGCCAGTGCCTGCACAGCCAGCCAAAAATGCTGTGAAAATCGCCAATGCAACGACGCGATAAATTTGTTTCATGTTGTCTCCTCGGTTTTAAGAGTAAATCCAGTTTTTAATTATATTTCCTGTTGGAAAGTCATTTGCTTCCGCAATTAGTATATCGACGCTTTTAATTGAATGGGTGAGCACATTCTTGTTTCTCAAGCTAATAGTCGCTTCTAAGCAACAACCGTTTTTCTAAATTTCTGCGCAGCATTTGAAGCCACTGACAAAGCTCTGAACCTTATCGGCCGCGCTGCACTCTTATTTTTTCACCGTTAAATGCAAACCCCAAATCACAACAATAGACAAAGGATGCGCCATGACAACCATCATTTCGGGACGATTTGAGCAACAAGATAGTGTGCAACAAGCAGTTGCCAACCTACAAAATGCTGGCTTCTCCCCCTCCACGATCAGTACCTTTTATGTAAACCCGGCCGGACAGCACGATCAGTACTTGGTCGGTGGCGACCGTGATGAATCCCCGGGCGCAGAACATAGCGACACCGGTGCCGCGGCTGGAGGCGGCATCGGTGGGGTGGCTGGTGCGGCCGCTGGCGCAGCCACCACACCCGTCACTGGACCAGCGGGTGTTTTAGGTGGTGCCGCGCTCGGCGCCTATGTAGGGTCACTGATTGGCAGTATGGCCGGCACCGATGATGCTGGCGACATACCGCCCGTGCGCGCGGCTGGCATGCTGGTGGCGGTCGCGATTACCGGGGACCCTGGCGAACAAGATGCGATTGAGGTATTGCGAGCAGTCGGCGCAACCGCGATGGAACGTGCTGATGGACAAATCATCGATGGCCAATGGGTCGATTTCGACCCGCTATCGAGTCCCACCTTTATCGTGTGATTGGCGACACCTTCACCGGTACGTCCCGCGGCGAATCGCCAGGTAGCTTAAAGATCAACTGGATCGACCTCGAGCGACCAGCGTACGCGTGTCTTGAGCGCACGCAGCGCGGCGGTCCATTGTTTGAGAAATGCCTGCAAGGCGGGTCTTGATGTGCATTCCACCAAGAGCTGGGCGCGCTCCATATTGGCAACGCGTGTCATCGTCATCGGAATCGGGTCGTTAATCGTGATGCCGTCTGTGTCCACACAAGTCGTTGCTTGTTGCAAGAACGCAAGCGCCGTCTTCAACTCTTTCGCTTCGGCCCTTAATAAGGCTTGATAGATAAAGGGCGGAAAGTTTGCCTGCTGCCGCTCCTGCAGCAACTCACCGGCAAAGGTTTGATAATCGTGTGCCCGTATTGCTGCAAACAGAGGATGTTGCGGAAAACGCGTTTGAATCAATACCTCACTTACACTTCCACCCTCTTTTTGCGCCACGCGCCCTGCGCGCCCTGCCACTTGCATCAATTGCGCAAATAAGCGCTCGCTGGCTCGATAATCGTGCGAGAACAATGCGGTGTCCGGGTTCAACACGCCGACTAGAGTCAGGTTACGGAAATCATGTCCCTTAGCCACCATCTGCGTACCGATCAGGATATCGACCTCGCCGCGATGCACCGCATCAAACGCTTCTTGTGCACTACCTTTGCGTCGCGTCGAATCAGCGTCAATGCGCATAATGCGTGCTTGCGGAAAGATCGTTTGGAGCCCTTCTTCAATCCGCTGCGTACCACGCCCCAGCGGCTGCAAATCAACGTTGCCACAATCCGGACACGATTTGGGAATCCGCTGTTCGTAGCCGCAATGATGACATCGCAAGCGATGATCGAGTTTGTGCAGCACCAAGAACGCGCTGCATCGCTGGCAGTTGCTGATCCAGCCGCAGGCGTCGCAATTAATTACTGGTGCATAACCGCGTCGATTCAAAAACAGTAGTGACTGCTCGCCGCGCTCAAGGCGCTGTTGCAACGCAGTGATCAACGTTGCGCTGACGCCTTCGGTCATCAGTTCGCGTGGTGCACGACGCTCCAAATCAATCAAACCAATCTTCGGCAATACCGCATCTTTGACGGCGCGCTCACGCAACTCTAATTTGAGATACCGGCCAGATTGCGCGTGATACCAACTTTCTAACGACGGTGTGGCAGAGCCGAGCACCACCGGAATCGCCAACTGATGCGCGCGCCATACTGCCAGATCCCGCGCCGAATAGCGCAAACCTTCTTGCTGTTTGTACGAGGTGTCATGCTCTTCATCGACGATGATCAACTTCAGGTGCGGTAGCGATGCCAATATCGCCAAGCGTGTGCCGAGGATGATGCGCGCACGCCCCAAATGTGCCGCCAACCAGTGCTGCATCCGTTCGCCTTCGGCCAACCCGCTGTGCAAGGTTGCCACTAAGACGCCGGGGAAGCGCTCTCGTACGTTGGCCTCCAACTGCGGAGTCAAGTTAATTTCCGGCACCAAGATCAGCACTTGCGCCGCAGCCTTATCCTCCAACACCTTCGCCGCGGCTTGCAGATACACCTCGGTTTTGCCGCTGCCGGTTACGCCATGTAGCAGCATAGGTGCAAATCCCACGCTATTCGCCATCGTATCCACAGCCTGCCGTTGCTCCAGATTTAAGATCGGCATGGCGACCGGTGTTGCATCATGGACGGCGGTATTTGCTGTGAGTTTTTTGATCGCCTTATCCAGCGACGTGGTTTTCAGCGCACGCAGATTTTTCGGTAAGCCGGGAACGGCGACTTCTCCCAGCGGCCGCTGATAATAATCAGCGGCAAATACACATAAGGCCAACCACTGCGGCGATAGAGGTGAGAGTTGCGCGCGCACCGCGATCGCTGGTTTCAATTTCTCTAACGGCAGGTCCGAGTCTGCATGAACCGAAACTATTACGCCCACCACTTCCCTGCGGCCAAATGGCACCAACACTAATTGGCCAGCTTGTGGATACGCGCTCACTGGCTCCTCCACTTGATCGAGCGACCAAACATAGTCGAAGCAGAAATCGAGCGGCGTGTCGAGAGCGACTTTTAGGATGCAATGTTTCACAAAGTTAATGTGATACCTGAAGAAATGGGCTAACTACCCGATTCATAAGCGCTTTTTAAACTATCCACAGTGATTGTGGATAACTTTGTGGATAAGCCCTTCTTGACACGTCGAAAGGCTAGTCTTTATGCGGGATACAATAGATTGCCTAAAACAAAAGCAAAAATAAAACGTTTTAAATTCAATGGCTTATGAAAATTATTTTTTAATGAAAATAAATTTTAAGAAATAAAAATGTTGCTTTCCGTTAAAAATATTTTGTGAATAAGTCTGTGGGTTTGCGATATAAATTTAGTGTAAATACATCACATTATTATTTGTGGTGTCCAGCGCGCACCCAATGTGTCGCGATACCTATTATTCACTAAGCAAGATAATAAGTTGCGCTTTTATTACTTTTTGATGCATCCCATTGTCTCGCCGTCATTATTATCCATCCTCTGCAAGACCGCGTCGCTGTCGGGACAAGCATTCTTTGCGGCTATGTCGCCGAACAGAACAAAACCAATCGACTTATTTAATGCCTCCAAGAAATCGCTAGAAATCAGCTCTTTCGTGAGCGCCCACACTATACAGACAAGCTATAAATCAATATTTGTATATGTGAACAAAGCGTAGAAGCCTGTCGCTTTCTTAGAGACCTAGAATTGCTACCTAACAACCTATTGCATATCAAAAATGCGGGATTTTTCTGACATAGCAATTACAAACCTCATGTGATTTATTAACAAATGCGCTAAACACCCGTTTATAAAGCTATTTTTATCCTATCCACAAAATCTGTGGATAACTTTGTGGACAAGCCACCAAAGTGCCTTAAAAAGCTAGTTGTTATGCGGGTTTCTATAAATTGCCAAAACAAAAAGCAAAAAAATTCTATTTAAAAATCAAAGACTTAAAAATTCAGCATCGTAAGGAATCAGTACCGCCACAAAATACACCCGCTACGTAAATGGGCTTACCCGCTGTGCATAAGATACCAATCAAATGCATAAAAAAGACCGCTTTTACACACAAAAGGGTTTTTAGCATGGCAGGCCAGCCTGTCAGAAAGCACCTACAGCCGATCAAACAGGTAGTAATGCATGGAAAGGTCGACTCAGCTCATGGACGGCTTCCACCATCGTGGAAACGGCCTCCGGCGGCGTAAACTGTGAAATGCCATGCCCTAGATTAAATATATGGCCAGAACCTGCGCTGTGCTGTCCATATGCCGTCAGCACTTTGGCGACCTCGGCGCGAATTTGCTCAGGCTGCGCAAACAAAACATTTGGGTCCAGATTGCCCTGCAACGCGACCTGCTCGCCAACTTTGGCACGTGCTGCCGTCAGATTAACGGTCCAGTCGAGACCGACCGCGTCGGCACCGATTCCCGCAATTTTGTTCAGCCACAAGCCACCGCCTTTGGTAAAAACAATGCTCGGAATTCGCACACCATCTTTTTCCGTCTTCAGATATTTCAACACTTCTTGTAAGTAATGCAGCGAAAAGTCTTGATAAATGCCATCTGCCAGCACCCCGCCCCACGTGTCGAACAACATCACCGCCTGTGCGCCAGCATCGATCTGCGCGTTGAGATACGCCGCCACCGTAATCGCGTTGGTCTGCAAGATGTGATGCATCAAATCCGGCCGACTATACAACATCGTTTTGACGGTACGGAAATCATCCGAGCCACCGCCTTCAACCATATAGCAGGCCAGCGTCCACGGGCTACCGGAAAAGCCGATCAACGGCACCCGGCCGTTTAACTCGTGCCGAATCTGTGTCACCGCGTCAAATACATATTGCAGCGAACTTAAATCCGGCACCGTCAACGCCTGCACGGCTTTTTCATCGCGTAGCGGATGTGCAAATTTTGGCCCCTCGCCATCGACAAAATACAAGCCGAGACCCATTGCATCCGGCACCGTCAAAATATCGGAGAATAAAATCGCCGCATCCAGATCGTAGCGATCCAGCGGCTGCAAGGTCACTTCGGTGGCGTAATCCGGATTTTTGGCAAGCCCCAAGAAGGAACCAGCACGTGCACGCGTCTCTCTATATTCGGGCAGATAACGACCTGCCTGACGCATCAACCAGAGTGGTGTGTACTCCGTAGGTTGGCGCAATAATGCGCGGAGAAAAGTATCGTTCTTGAGAGGAGCAAATTTAGTGGGCATCTACAATCGTCGCGGCATGTCAGTGAAGGCTCATTATCGCCGAAGAACCGCAGCTAAGCCACCCGCCAATATACGTAAGTCGGACCTGCTACCAATGCTATTGCTATCCATTACTAGGATTGACGATGCGTTCGACACGCTCTTCTTCCGCAATCGCACGCAAGTACTTGGCAAAATCCAGATCTTCGCCACTCAGCAACTGCGGCAACAAAAAATAAAAATCGTCGCGCCGGCACCATTCCCGCATGTAATCCTCCCAGGAATGCCAGCGTCGTAGCGGCAAGCCGCGCAAATCTGGCTCGTACGCCACAATATAAGCGCGCTCAAAGAGCGCCGTCAGCATCTCAAAAATGATCAGCGTGCGTTCACGCTGTTCGTCACTGATTTCATCGCGTGAGGTCGTGCTACGCAACCGCAGATCAGGATTATCGAGTACGATTTTCTGGAAATCTATATAAGCGTTCTGCAACAACTGATAGGCTTCCTCCTCTTCTGCATCACGCTCTTTGCGCTGATCATACAAAAACAGAAAAATCGCAAACGGCAAAGCCAGCGCCGTCACGACAAAGCTGGCCACTTCCCAGAAATGCGGCTCAAAGAGAAAATTCATTAATAATTCACCTAAATATGATGGCTGCAGTGTACCGCGACATATCTGCAGGCGGCAGAAAACACCTTAAGCAACGCAAGCAAACAACGGCCGGCATCCAACCTGGACCACATAAAAAATACGGCGCCGAAGCGCCGTATTTTTAAAATCAGTTGATATCGGTGCAGACTTAGTTTGCCGCCATCGGTTTCGCAGTTTCACGAATGATCAACCAACGTCCATCTACGTATACCCACTCTAATCTCTTTTGCACGACGTCTTTGTAAGAGTCAGAGCTATATTTTTGTACAAAATTTGTGCTCGCCGATGTCTTACCTTTAAAATCCATCTGCACTTCCGTCATGCTCAATTCGATCTTCGTCTTATTTTCTAGCGCAGCGGTACGTTGTGCCATCCACGCATCATGACTTAAACCATTTTCTGGCTTGAAGTCTTTAGAATAAGACTGCAAATAAGCACTGACGTCACGACGTTTCCAGGCATTGGACCAGCGCATTTGCGCTTCTGCCAAAGCCTTACGCGGCACGTTGGCGACAATCCCCACCTCGGGTACATTTGTCATCGCAGGCGCATTAGAGCCAGCAGAGGTTGCTGGTGTTAATGTCCGCGCCAACGGCGATGTACCATCTACAGCCATCGGATCAGCGCGTGCTGCAACCACGGCAGCAGCAACTGCGGCGGATTCACGCACGAGCTGTTCGGCACGTACGTTCAAAGCATCTTTATCGACCACATAATTGCCAGGGCCGACTGGCGGACAACCGGTCGCTGTTTCACCCTGCTCTTCGATCACAGGCAACTTGGTTACCGGTATGCTCGATAAATTCAAGCTCGAAAACAAGTTTCCCATACCCGCGTTAGTGCGGGCATAAGCAACTTGAAGATCAGCTTCCGAATTCACATAGGCGCGCTTAGCCTGAAATAATTCGTTTTCGGTATCTAGTAAATCGAGCAAGCTACGTTGTCCAATATCAAACTGCATACGATACGCATCGCGTGCTTTCTCAATTGATAACTGATGTTGATCTAGGTACGTCAGCTGCTCGGTCAATTTTCGCGTGTCGTTGTAGGCAATCGATAAGGTCTGGCGCAAATCGCGGCAAGTTTTGTCACGCAAATCCCGCGCCACATTAATTTGCTCTGCATACTGACGCAAACGCGCGCGATCACTGCCGCCGTTAAGCAAATTCCAAGTCAAAACAAATTCAGCCGTATTGCTTTGGCTTTGACCAGTTGGGCCGGTGTTGCTCGACAAATTCTCGCCTCTGTCACTACGTAACCGGAAATCAAGCCGTGGCTGGAAAGCGGCGTTTCGCCCTTTTGCTGCACTGTTGGCAGACCGCACATTTTCAATCGCCGCCAAAAGCGCAGGATTACGATCCGCAATTTTCAGAGCAGCAGTCAGATTGTTAGGTATGCCTTGATTCAAATCATCGGGCATCACCATATTGGCACCTGGCGCGCTGCCGACGAGGCGCTGAAAGCGTGCACTGACGTCGTGTAAATTAGTGGTATCGGTCAACAGATTGGATTCGGCCAACGCCAAGCGACCGGCAGCCTGCTCCATATCGACGCGACGTCCAACGCCTGCATTCGCTTTTTCGCTGATTTGGGAGAATACCGAGCGATGACGGACATAATTTTCCTCTGCCAACGCCACCAAAGCGCGGTAGCGCAATACATCCGCATAGGCGCCAATAACTTCGAGCGTCGTATTTTCAGTAGCGTCATATAACTCGAAAAAACGCGTGCGGCGCGCAAAGTCCAGGCGATCCACTTCATTACTGGTCGCAAAACCGTCATAAATCATTTGCGTCAAGACCACCGACGTGGAGTTGCGGGTACTTTTAGTCTGCACCGGCTGCTTGTAGTCATCACGCCCGACACTGGCAGAGACATCCAGCCTTGGTAAAAAGGCGCCAAAAGCGACGTCACGCTCAGCATCCGCCGCTTCAAACGCATGGGCTTTTGCAGCAACTTCGGGATTGGTTAGAACAGCTTGTTGTACCGCGTCTTTCAAAGTCTGCGCCGACACGCTTAGCGGCAGCAGAAATAGTAAACTCCAGTAAATTTTTCGCATTGTCGAGGTTTTCTTCACTCTTACAGTGTCGCTTTATTTAAAAAATAACCCTTTATACAAGAGTATGGGATGGTCAAATGTTAATTCTTGTGAATGTGGTCTAGATACCACGTTAACACTTGTATTATTCTTGGCTCTCGCTCACTGCGCAGCGCTCCTGTTTAGACCGAATGCTATGATTCCTTCACTCGTCGTATTGATAGACATCATCCATTTTCGGCCCGCTCAACCTTGATCCTTCATTTACGTCGATCGCCGTACTTAGCAAAACTGCTATTCGTCTGTGTGGCAGCAACCCTGTTGTTGTCACTGCTGCCGTTGCGCTCAGTAGAAGCGCTGGATGTATCACAGCTTCAAGCCGTGCTCCGTAAGTTAGGTGGCAATTCGCAGTCGTTTACAGATTGGCAGCAGCTGCTACAAACTAGTCAAACCTTGCCGGTATCTGCGCGACTAAAAACCGTGAACGAGTTCTTTAATCGCCGGACGCGCTTTTTAACCGATCAGGAAATTTGGCGCCAATCTGATTACTGGGCGACGCCGATGGAAACACTGGCAAAAGGGGCTGGCGATTGCGAAGACTTTACGATCGCAAAATATTTTACATTACTCAGTCTCAATATCCCCGTAGAACAGTTACGCCTGATCTACGTCAAGGCGCGTATCGGTGGCATGCACAGTACGCTGCAACAAGCGCATATGGTGCTGGCCTATTATCCGTCGCCCGAGGCAGAACCGCTGGTACTAGATAATTTGATTACCGATATTCGACCAGCATCACGCCGCCCAGACTTGACGCCAGTTTTCAGTTTTAACAGCGAAGGTATCTTTCGCGGCGTCGCTCTCAACGACAAATCCCCAAAAGGCGATGTCGGACAATTATCGCGTTGGAGTGAACTACTGAAACGCGCCCGCACAGAAGGTTTTGATTGATGTACGTAACACAGAGAGGCAAAAACATGTCGATGTATCGCCAACTTTGGCTTGCACTTATTCTCAGCACCGCACTTTCTCTCGTCGGCGGCCTACTGGCATCGACGCTGGGTGCGCGCGTCTATCTGCAGGAACAATTACGTCTGAAAAACAACGATACCGCGGCGGCATTAGCACTGTCGCTCAGCCGCGGCGGTGTCGACACCATCGAAATGGAATTGGGTACTGCAGCGCTGTTCGATAGTGGCTACTTTCAATCCATCAAGATCGTCGATCCGAATGGCAACACCATCGTCGAGCGCACGGCGACGACAGCGCAAAAATCCGCGCCGGACTGGTTCAAAGGTATTTTGCCCATCGCTCCACAAGCCGGCGTTGCCAACATCACCGACGGCTGGAAGCAGTTGGGTCAGGTTACGATCAGAGGGCAGACCTCGCATGCTTACAAAACTTTATGGACCGCTACCAAAGAGCTGATTGCGGTTTTATTATTTGCTGGCATCCTCGGCGCTTATCTCGGTACATTGATACTACGCCGCCTAAAACGGCCTCTGGCCAATGTTGTGGAACAAGCGCGCGGTATTAGCGAACGTCGCTTCTTCACCATGCCAGAATCCGAGGTTCCTGAATTGCGTCAATTAACCGCCGCCATGAATTCTTCCGTGGTGCGACTCAAAAATATGTTCGACGACGAAGCACGGCGGCTAGAAGCGGTGCGGCAGGAGAATAACTGCGACGCGCTTACCGGTTTAGCCAATCGTAATTATTTTATGGCACGTTTGCGTGCGGAATTAGAGACCGAAGAAGGTTCAGGCGGACAATTGCTTTTAATTCGTATCGCAAAACTAGCGGAACTTAATCGACGCCTGGGTCGTGAATCTACCGATGCATTACTGTGTGCGATCGCTAAAGCGATTGATGAATTTTCAGCGACCTTACCCAATACCTTGACTGCACGTTTGAACGGTGCCGATTTTGCATTGGTGATTCCGCAACAATTGAATGCCTCCGCCATGGGCGAAGAATTAATGCGCAAACTAATTGATGGCAGTCGACCATTTTTAGCAAATGAAACTATCGCTTTTGTCGGGCTTGGTGCGTTCCGTCCCGGCCAGGTTATGAGTGAGTTGCTCAGTCAAGTTGACAGTGCGATGGCAAGTGCAGAAGCAACTGGCATTAATACCGTACGCGAAGTCGTTGCTTATGAAAGCGATGCGCCATCCAGCGTAGAACAATGGGGACGCCAAATTGAAAACGCACTGGATCAACAGATGGCTAAAATCGCACTGTTCCCCGTCGTCGATTTTAGCGGGCAGATCATCCATCGAGAAAGTGCATTGCGCTTGATGCTTTCTGCCGATGGACAATGGTTACCGGCCGGGCGCTTTTTGCCGGTTGCCGAACGCCTGAAGATGACAGAAAGACTTGATCTGACAGTGGTCAAACTCGGCCTGGACGAGCTGACAAAAAATCCGCAATTGCCGGGCATCGCCATCAACCTCGCCGGACAATCTATCCATGAGCCGGCATTCCGTGAACAACTATTCGCCTTGCTCACTGCACATCCAGCTGCCAGCCGACGCCTGTGGTTAGAGATTCCAGAACACGGCATGCTCGCACACTTACCCGCATTCCGCATTTTCTGTCGCCAGCTTTCCGGCACGGGTTGTCGTCTCGGTATAGAACATTTTGGCCACCAGTTCAGCCACATCGGCAAACTGCATGATTTAGGTCTCGATTACTTGAAAATTGATGCCACCTTTATCCGCGACATACAAAACAATCAGGGCAATCAGATATTTTTGAAAGGCCTAACTAATATTGCGCACAACATCGATATGCAAGTATTTGCAGAGGGCGTGATCTCGCAAGATGAAGTCAATATGTTAGCGAAGCTCGGCTTTGACGGCGTTACCGGGCCAGCGGTGCAATAAAGGTGCGCATCACAACCGCGCATCAACTTCTTTAAGGAATAGTACGCTTTGCTTAAATTGGCATTAGATTAGGTCCATTCTTGATGCACAAATGACCAATCATTTCGTTCTCAAACGCGAAACATCGCAAAAATTAAAAAGCCGCTCAAAATCACTGAGCGGCTTTTTCACATCAAGCAACAAACACGGCGATCAATCAGTAATCAATTTACCGCGCGTAATCATGTCTTGAATAACCTGCTGGTCCGTACTCATGCTACCCATCAGATCAACACCTTGCATGATGATGGTCTGCGACTCATTCGCTGCGTTATAACCATCATGGAAACCGCCGTTGGTGCTGACGTGAACGATGGTATCTGCGCCGGAGTGTTCAAAATGCAGATAATCATTCAGATTATTACCTACACCTTGACTGATTTCCCCTTGCAACAAATCGCGCAGATCGAGCTTATCGCCACTGGCCGAATTATTAAAGTCGGTAATGGTATCGACTGCTGGCGTACCAGCGACACCTTTATCCGCAAGTTGCCAAGCAAACGTATCCGCACCCGTACCGCCGGTCAGTACATCATTCCCAGCACCACCGATCAGGATGTCGTTACCCGAACCACCATTTAGGGTATCGTTGCCATCACCGCCCTCCAGACGATCAGCACCCGCATCACCAAACAATTGGTCGCTGCCAGCACCCCCGATCAACACATCGTTACCAGCACCGCCGTGCAAAATATCGTTGGTCGTGCCACCGATAATAATTTCATCGGAATCGCTACCATTGATCGTGTTGCCAGCCACATGAATCACGTCAGCGCTTGCGCTAGAATTGATCCCGTTTTCGGTAATCGTGTAATCAAACGCACCGGCATCCGGGCCAATCGGGCCATTTACCTGATCGATCGTCAGCACCAAATTGTAATTCGTGGATTGATTTGTGCCTGTGCTATTGGTCTGCAACTGAACGTAATACTCGCCACTTTCAGTCGCAGTAAACCAGTTGTCATTCGTGCCAAGATCGGTGGCTTGCCAAACACCGGTTGTTGCATTCTGGTGCTGCACCTGTCTGTTCACACTGTAGGCCTCGCCGTCGGCATCAATATAAATACGTTCGCCGGCATACAAGTAGACAGCGAACATATCAACGTCGCGACCGGACGTATTGTTACCATTGTTAGTTAGCCTACCTGACACAACTTGCGTATAACCGCTTACCCCATTGTTAATTGTCCAGGTACTTCCTGCTGGAACTTGGGTGCCAAATTTAGAGCGGTCCGTTAAATCAATCGCATTTTTAACGACGTCGTTTTGTTGTTGCGAGGAAGAATCATACGGCGCTTCCGTGATGACCCTAATCACCTGCGACGTCGCTGCACCCGGGGTATAGCTCACAATCGCACTGCCACTTACCGATCCGTTGACGGCGTTTTGTGCGCTAGTGACACTCGCACTATTACCACTCGAATCATTGTGCAACAACGCAGCAGAAGAAATCTGAATCGGCGTACCATTCTGCACATTGGTCAGGATGGTGTCATGGTTCGCATCTAGATTGGCAACATAATCGAGATTCACCTGCAGATTAATCGTCTTGGCATCACCATCGCCATCAACTACGGTGACCTTGAAAACTTCCTGCTGATTCTGAATCGTCTTGTTAACCGTCAGCTCATAATTATAAGTGCCGGTCACAAAATCAACGGCAAGCTCGCCGCCTTTAGCCGTCTCGATCAAAATCGTGCTTGGACCAGTTCCATTGTAAGTATAAGTAACGCCATCTACTTCGATACTAGTAAGGCTACCGCCATCTGCGCCTAACAAGAAGCCACTCGTGCCGTTACCGGTCAACACCGTGACATTACCTTGGACGATGCCCGAGTTCACTGTTGCCAACAAGGTGTCGGCAAGATCGGTCGCATTAGCAATTTTGATTGCATAATCTTCGCCGCTGATGCCGTCTGCATCGGTGTTTGGATACGCAATCGGCAGTAGCGCATTTAAGGAAGCGCCGCCAATCCCAATACCGAACGCAATATCACCATTGGCCGCAACAAAATTCTGCCATTGCGTCTGCAAAGTACTACCCACACCACCATCACTTGGCTCGCCATCAGTAATAAAATAAAACAAGGTTTTATCAGCTGCCGGTTTGGTGAAACCACTCATGGTTTCATTTATAGCAGATTGGTATTCCGTACCGCCGCCAGCCTGCACCGTATTGATGTAATTGATGGCATTGCTTTTATCGTCAATGAACCAGTTGGTTTCATTTGCACCGGTCGCAAAGTCAATAATCTTGACATTGACATTGCCGAGGCCATCGTAACGCTCAATCAATTTCTCAAGCGCGTTCTTGGCGATATCCATGCGTACAGTACTTGCGTCAAAACCTGCCTCATTCGACCACCTACCGTTTGCATCGGTTGCCATACTGCCAGAACGATCCAATACGATGACAAGGTTATACGTCACCGCAGAAGACGATGCCGCCTGTAAGGTCTGGCTAATATCGCCGCCAATTGGGGCATCATCAACAATACTGACTACCAGATTGGCGCTTGTAGTCTGGCCTGTCGCACTGTCTTGCAAGGTATAACTATAGGTCGGATGATCGCTCACACCTTCTGTCGTCGCTGCGTTGAGCGTGTAGGTATAAGCGCCGGTATTCGAATTGACAACGAGTGTTCCGGTTGCATCACTAATCGTAATCGTACCGCTACCAGATGGCGTTACCCCATTAACACTAGCCAAGCTTGTGGTCGGCGTAATGCCCGCATCGTTAGCAAACAGGTTGCCAGTGCTGACGATTGGCAGTGATGCGGCGCCGGCTTGCGTGCCGGAAGCCAGTCCGGACTCATACACCACTGCGCTGTCAGCGGTTGCAGCAATAACGGAGTCCGTCGTTACCGTCAAAGTTGCCGAATTCGATATCGAGCCGTCACCATCGGTCAATGTGTAAGTGAACTGGTCTGGCGTGACATTCGACAAATCGGGCTGAGCCGTCAGGCCATCGACAACATATGAAGTTGCATTAGCGGTTGATGTAAATACCAAGTACTTATAACCAATCGAAGTCGCAATTGTGGATGTAACGTTGGCTGAACTACCACCAGCAACCGTTCCATTGCCGACAATAGCGCCGTTGGCATCGTATGCACGCCATATGGCAACTTCACCGTTGCTGAGGGACCCGAACGTCACGCTCGAAGACTTGGTAGATAAACCGAGGTCGATTACCAGATTTTCACCATTCTGAATACGCGCATCATCTCCACTTGTATTGTTGTTTTCTACACCAATACCATCGTAATTAGTGCCGCCTGCGTCTTGCACGCGGACTCGTCCAGCGGAGCCTCCATTCAGATTGGTGAGATTGATGCTATTGGTATTACCTCCATACAAGTCATTGGTCTGGTTACCGTTGGTGTCGAACCCATACACTTGAAAGCCAGCGCTAGTCCATTCTCCGACGGAGGGCGATCCGCCAGCCGCCAGCGATTTAGTTTGGTAATTCGAGGTATAGCTGTAACTACCGTCCTGTTGCACCACCAATACACCATTCGTGGTGGTGATCGTACGTCCACCTACAGGGATAGTGTAATTGTTGCCGCCAAATGTTATCGAGTTCAACGTGGTCGGTGCATCGTTATACACATCTGCGCCGCCGACGGCATTGCCGCCAGCGCCAGTAATCACGTTACCGGTAATTTGAGCGCCAATACCAACGCTATCCACATCATTGTTTGCGACCGGTGCAGAATCATTGATGTTGATATTGACGGTGGTCCAGGCAGAATTCAAACTGCCATCTGATGCGCGATACACAAAACTATCGACATCTGCGGTCGCGTCCGCGTGATTGCGTATAGGCGCGGTGTAGGTGAAAGTACCGTCGGCATTCATCACTACCGTACCACCCAATGCCGTCGTGACCGCATTACTACCGTTCGCGGTAGATGCCGCACCGCCGCTATTGCTAGCGAATTGGCTGACCGTCAACGTGGATGAGTCAACATCTGTATCGTTTGCCAACACGTTACCGCGCACAACCGTTGTGCCCTCTACAACGCTATTGCCACCGTTATAGAGATCTGCCGCGCCGACAGGCGGATCATTCACCGCAATCACGTTAATTGTTGCGGTAGCAGTATTGCTGCTGTTGACGCCGTCTGTCACTACCACCGTGACCACGCGCGGCGTGGTATCCGGATTTTCGCTAGTACTGTAGAAAGTCAGCGAGCGAATTGCCGTTTGATACGCAGCAAGACTGGCGGAGCCGGACAATTCGATCGAGTTGCCAACGATTGTCGCGGTAATTCCTGCTGGCATACCGCCAAAATTACCGTAGTCGCCCACTTGTGGATTGGTCAACGTAATCGTCGCGCCTTGGATGTTTGCGCTATCGCTGTCAGTAATCGAAATATCAACGTCCGCGATAGGTGTACCTGCACCATTTTCGGTATAGGTGGTGGTGTAACCGGTTCCTGACGCAGAGGCATCCAGATCCAGGACTGGCGCATAGTCGTTATTCAGTATAGTGCCAACTGCATTGACGCCGCCCAGAGTTAAATTGACAGTCTCGTTTGGCTCGACCAAGGTGTCGTTTCCGGTCGGGATACTGATTGTGAAACTGGTCACGCCGGCAGGCACCGTCAATACATTGCCAACCAATGTGACGCCATTGGTGAAAGTCGGTGTCGTGGTGTAATCGTTGCCAGCAGTCGCCGTGCCGCCGCCGAGGTTGTAGTTGTACGTGGTTGGCGTGCTGGAAGTTCCGGTAACCGTAACGGTATATACCAGCGGATTGCCTTCCACCACGGATGGGCTATTGATTCCACCAATGACAGGAGCCGAATCGTTGTCAGTAATAGTGCCTAAGCCCAGATTATCGCTAATTGTCGCATTGGTTGGCGAGGTCAAATTGACATTGAAGGTCTCGCCAACAGCACCTTCGAATAGCGTGTCGTTGGTAATGTTAACCGTAATCGTTCTAGTGGTTTGACCTGGCGCAAAGGTCAGCGTGCCCGACGTCGCCGTATAGTCGCTACCTGCCGTTGCGGTGCCATTGCTGGTGTTGTAATTAACGGATACGTTTTGACCCGATACCGCGCTCAAAGTCACCGTAAAGGTCGCCGTACCTGCCGCCTCATTAACCGTCATATCGTTGATCGACAAACTTGGCGTCGCATCGTTGTCGATGATGGTTGCGGTGCCGGTTGCTGCTGCGTTACTCGTATTACCAGAAGTGACATTGGCAGTTAGCGTGAAGGTTTCATTTGCCTCATCCAAGCTGTCATTGGTGACCGGCACGCGCACCAGCACACTGGTGCTGCCGGCGGCAATGCTGCCATTAGATGATGTCGTCCAGGTCGCACCGTTATCGGTAGAAACTTGCATCGCGTTGGTGTAATCCTGACCAAGCGTCGCGGTTCCGTTATTCAAACCGAACCAGAAGTTAGTGCTGCTTCCGCTCACACCCGACTGCGCAACCGTGAACACGGCATAGCCGCCATTTTCCTGTACCGATATGTTGCCCACGGTGATCGTAGGCGCAACTTCGTTATCAACAATAGTGCCTTGACCAATAGGATCAGTCACTTGTGCATTAACGGCGTTCGACAGATCGATGAAGACACTTTCGCTACCTTCAAAAATCGCATCTTCATTGATGTTAATCGTGATGGTTTTAGTAGTCTCACCAGCCGCGAAACTGACCGTTCCGCTTCCAGCGACATAGTCCTGACCAGCAACTGCACTGCCATCACGCGTTGCATAGTCAACGCTGATCGGCTTGCCACTCGCTGTAGACAAGGAAACCGTGAACGTCATCGTGCCGGCTGCTTCATTCACGCTAACATCATTGATCGTGATGTCAGGTGCCGTGTAATCGTTATCCCGAATAGTCGCAGTCGCACTATCACTTGCATTGCTGGTACCGCCGCCGGCATTAGTTGCTGTCAACGAGAATGTTTCATTGAACTCGTTTAATGCGTCGTTAATGACTGGCGTACGCACAAGGAAGCTCGTCGAACCGGCAGGTATCGTTGCCGACGTCGCATTGGTCCACGTCGTGCCGCCATCCAAAGACACCTGCAGATTGGTTGCGCCAGTGGAGCCGTAATCAACCCCAGCGCCGGTTGCCGTCCCGTTACTCAATCCTAATGAGATGGTAGTGGCCACCGAGCTCGTCGCAGACAAGGAAACCGTGAAGTGCGCGTAGCCGGAACCTTCATTCAAATCGTATCCATTAAGCGCATCATTCACGCTCACCTGCAAAGCAGGGGCGCCATCGTTGTCCACAATCGTGCCCACCGCGGCGACGCCGCCGACACTTAAGTCGAGCGTTTCATTGCCTTCAAACGTGGTGTCGTTGACGGTCGGGATCGTGATCGTGAAGCTGGTCACGCCGGCTGGCACGATCAAGTTGGTGCCCACTAAGGTGACGCCGTCACTGAACGTCGGCGACCCAAAGTCGCCTGCACCGGCGGTGTTGCCGGCCACGCTGTAGGCCAAGGTGGTCGACGTCGTCGAGCTGTTGCTCAAGGTCACGGTGTGGACTAAGTCGGTGCCTTCGGTTTGGCTATCGTTGGTCACGCTGGTCACCGTTGGGGTAGGTAACCCTGGTGCCGTTGGGTTACCGGAACCGCTGTCCTGATCAGCCAAACCAGAATTGCTTTGCTCAGGAAAAACCGCCTGAGTTCCCCTATCCGGTGTGCCGAAGTCGTAAGTCAACGGCGTCACGCTTTCTAGCAGACGCGCCAATTGGACAAAAGAATGGCCGCCGCCTGAAGATCCCCCACTTAAGCCAGCTTCAGTTTCATCCAACAATTCATCAAGGCTATTCCCTAATGCAATTGCGTCATTGATGCTGGTGCTTTCACTGACACGCGTCAACAACGCCGCTTGGTGGGCCTCGGTATCTGGATTAAACACGGTTGCGTCTAAGGTGACGACCTCCGCTTGCGCTACGTTGTAGACGCTTCCATTATTAAATTCGAACTCGACGCGGGCATTCGCCATCGTGATGATAACGTCGCCTTCGTGCACTTCGTCACCGAGTTTGAGCAAGGTTCGCGTACCGTCTTGTGCCTGCACAAACACTTCGCCTTGAAGTGCCGCAACTTTACCGATAACGCGTGCCGAGTCAGCCATGATGAACATCCAACATATAATTTGAGATGCTATCGACTGTAGAGGGAGAAACTGCTGCAGTAAATAGTACCTAGGTACTAGACGGCAACAATTGTTGTGTAGAAATGTTAAATAAGGTTACGTGCGTTGTTGATCTCGTATCAATAAGGCAAGTTGCAGCCGGTCACGCACATCTAACTTTTCGAAAATAGCCCCAACGTGAGATTTAACCGTCCGCTCGGCAATCCCCAGTTTTAGAGCAATTTCTTTGTTACTGGCACCGCTGACAACATTTTGAGCGACTTCCATCTCGCGCTGGGTTAACAATGCCGCAAGATTTTTCTTCGATTGGGGTGAGAGCGTGACACTGGCTTGCGCACTCGTTTCAATCATCTTTTGCATCAGCGATGCGCCTATCCACAAGCCGCCTTGCAAAACCACACTGGCAATCTGCTGCAATACAGTAACGGCAGCGTGACTATTACAATAACCACGCGCACCCAAGGAGAACACCGCTAACGCCTCATCATCATTTGGCATATCGCTCATCACGATATATGGTCGCGTCCCTACCTGGGCTCGTACGCGCAACAATTGTTCGCGCAACGGCAAACCCGTGCTCAAACGCAACCAAACAAGACTAGGCGCGGGTAAGACCAACGTAGGATCGCCACATCGCAAAACTCTTAAATCAGCAAACGCCTGTCGCCAGAGCGGTAATTCCTTGCCGTTATCAGACAAAAAAAGAGGAGAGGCAGTCAAATAAATTCCGTTAATTTCATTAATTTAGCGTTCAGTCATTGCGGCTTGTTTAGCACGCAAGACCGGTTTCATCAGGTAGGACAAGATACTTTTCTTGCCTGTAATAATGTCTACTTCTGCCACCATGCCGGGGATAATTGGCAGCTTATTACCCAGTGATGATTTTTTTGTCACCACTCTGACCATGTAATAGGTTTCTCCTTTGTCGTCGGTGATGGAGTCGGCGCCAATTTGGCTCAACGTTGCTTCCATACCGCCATAAATCGAGAAATCATATGCAGTAAATTTAACGATCGCTTCCTGTCCCGGCTTTAAGAAGGCAATATCTCTTGGCGCCACTTTCGCCTCCAATACCAATTTGTCTTCAAAAGGCACAATCTCGACCACATCACGACCCGGCTGCACTACTCCGCCAACAGTATTAACCAACAAGCGCTTGACCGTACCTTTAACGGGCGAACGAATCGCAGTTTGCTTGACCTTGTCTGCCAAACCAGTGGTGCCTTGAATCAAAGCATTTAGCTTGGCCATCGTTTCTGAATATTCTTTGCTAGCTTCATTACGCGCGGCGAGCTCGACTTCTTGAATCTTGCGTGTTGCCTCCGCAATTGCGGATTGCGCGCGTGCGATTTGCGAGCTTGCGACATCCCGCTCAGCGCGAAAGCGCGCGACATCCCGCTCCAAGCGCAACAACTCAACTTCGGAAACAGCACCAGACGCTAGCAACGGCTTGGTGACTTGCAACTCCTTCATGCTCGACTGATACGCCTGCGCTGCTTGCGACTGCTTAACGCGCGCCTCTGACAATTCTTGCTCACGTTGAATCAATTGCTGTCTAGCGATAGACACCTGCGCTTGCAATTCTGTGGTTGCCGTTTCATACAAACGTTCTTCTTCCATTGCTGTTTGCGGATCTTCTTTAACCACCTCTGCCGGCGGCACAAAAGGCTGGCTTGTGCCAATTGCATTTAAGCGTGCCGCCTTCGCCATTAGAGATAAATACTGTGCCCGACTTTCACGAACCGATGATTCGAAACGAGTTGGGTCAACCTGCAGCAAAATCTGCCCAGCCTCAACCAACTCGCCTTCATGCACACTAATGGTTTCAACCAGGCCGCCATCCAAACTTTGCAACACCTGTAGCTGCTGCGAGGGAATTACCTTGCCATGACCGCGCGTAATTTCATCAATACGTGCCAACGCGGCCCATAATATAAATAACAAAACAACGACGAGAAAAATGCGCATCAATAGACGCGCACGTAATGGCTCTTGTTGAATCATGAAAGAATCCGCATCACGCACGAAATCGTGCTCGGTTTGATGCGGATCTCCCTTCAATCGGCTCAGCCAATCCACGGTCTTGGGTTGCAGACGAACCCGAAGCCATTCCAGCCAAACATGAATCCGTTGCAAGCCCGCCTTAATGCGATTGAGTAATCCCGGCATCATTTTTTTCATCATGATGCCCTCGTAATGCGGCCAGACTGCAACGCTGCAATGATGGATTCACGCGGGCCGTCCGCGACAATCGCACCTTCATCCATCACGATGATGCGGTCGGCCAGATCCATCAAACTTGAGCGATGCGTCACAATAATCATCGTCTTGTGCTGCGAGAACATTCTTATGCGATCTTTGAGCTGTGTCTCTGACGAATAATCCATTGCACTCGTCGGCTCATCCAGCAACAATACGGGAGGATCCATCAATACCGCACGCGCAATCGCAATGCCCTGCCGCTGACCGCCAGAGAGTGATTCACCACGCTCGCTAATTGGCATATCAAAACCTTCTGGATGACTATTTACAAAGCTCGTCAAACCAGCAATTTCAGCTGCTGCCACAATTGCCAGATCATCCGCATAAGGCGCACGAATCGCGATGTTGTCGCGCAGAGAACCGTAAAACAAAATCGAATCCTGCTCAACATAACCAACATTGCGCCGCAGATCGGCGGGATCGAGTTGACGCAAATCGACTCCATCCAATAGCACCGCACCTTCAGTCGGCGCATACAAACCCAGTAACAGTTTTTGCAGAGTCGACTTGCCGGATCCTATGCGCCCGATTACGACGATCCGTTCGCCAGGGGTCACCTTGAAATTAAGACCGCGTAGTACATTTTCTTGCCGCCCCGGATATGCGAAATGCACATTACGAAATTCAATCGCACCGCGAATTTCCGGGCGGTGTACAAACACGCTTTGATCGGAGCGCTCGCCCGGTGTTTCCATCACTTTTTCCAATGCCGACAACGCTGTCTTGGCATTTTGAAACTGCAGCAATAAACCAACTACTTGACCCAGCGGCCCCATTGCACGACTACTCAGCATGGTCGCCGCAATCAAGCCGCCCATCGTCAACATTTTTTCATGGATCAGATAGACCCCTGCCACCACAATCGCGACGTTGACGAATTGCTGCAAGGTGGCGACACCGCTAGTACTGGACAAAGACAACAGACGTAATTCTCCACTGACACGTGCAAGAAACGCGGTGGTCTTTTCCCATTTTTCCTGCATCTGACTTTCGATGCCATGGGCTTTGATGGTTTCTAGCGCAGTCAAACTTTCTACCAAGGTTGAATTGCGCAATGCCGAAGCGCGGAAGGTGGTTTCCGACAAATCATGCATTTTGTGTTGCACGATGTAGCTATAAATAATGACGAGCACAATACCTATCATTGGCAAAAATACTAACGGCCAAGATATCCATGCCAGTACCAATAAAAACAATATTGCAAATGGCAAATCGATCAGCGCGGTCACTGTCGCCGATGCAAAGAAATCGCGTACCGTTTCAAATGAGCGCAGATTGGATGCAAACGCGCCCACCGAAGCCGGTCTGTGAGACAAGCGCATGCCGAGCACACGCTCCATAATTAATGACGACAATTTCAAATCGATACGCGCACTGGCCAAGTCAACAAAATGGCCGCGCATCAAGCGGATCACATACTCGAGAATCAGCACCAACCCCAAGCCAGACGCGAAAACCCATAAGGTTTCTTGCGCAAAATTTGGTACCACGCGATCGTAAACGTTCATCGTGAACAAAGGCATTGCAAGCGCAAATAAATTGATCAGCAATGCTGCTAACAGCACGTCCTTAAAAATCGCGGTCTGATCCATCAACGCGCCCCAAAACCAGTGCCGCTTTGGCAGATTGGCAAATGTCGGCGTGCGTTGATCGAAGCGAAAATGCGGACGGGAAAAAATCGCCACGCCGGTATAACGTGCGCTTAACTGCGCATGCGACAAGCTAACTGCGCCCTGTCCAGAGTCAGGAAATAAGCAACGGGCCGTCTGATTCTCGTCATCCCAACCCAACAGCAAACACGCTTCGTTGCCCACCAGTAGTAGCACCACCGGCAGCAAGGCTGAGTCGATTTTCTCCAATGGCCGACGAACTACTTTGCTGGAAAACCCAGCGCGGGCGGCGGCGCGCGCAAACAGCGACGGCGTTAACACGCCCTCTGGTAAAGGTAAGCCTGCGCATAACGCTGCATGCGTATTCGGACGGCCGTGAATGCGCGTTAACTCAACCAAGCAATCGAGCAAGGGATCATGATGCAAGAGATCTTCCCGCAGACCATCAATAGCATGGTCTGACTTGACAGAACCAGCGACGATATTCGCCTTGTCATCCGTATTTTCCAATTGACTCAATACCTTTTCACTTGTATTCCATCTATTCACCACCCCTAAACTTGATGAGCGGATGAATCTCCTGCGATTTTTTATTAGATTGCTATCGATAAACTGCACGAGCAGAATTAGTTGCCACACACCAATCTATATACCATGTAAGAATGACGACTATCCTTATCTGTAGGCATAACTTAACAAAAATTTGCATATTGCAGTGTGCTTAGACGCATGGTTGATACAACTAAAAGCAAAACATTTCCGTGCGGCATTATTTTGGCCGCGCCTTTAAACGCACGCAGGCGAGGACGAACATCATGCAAACAGCGCTCAAGTGCAACATCCTGATCATAGGCGGCGGTATCAACGGTGCTGGTATTGCACGCGATGCTGCCGGACGCGGGCTATCCGTTGTGCTGTGCGAAAAAGATGATCTCGCATCGCACACTTCGTCAGCTTCGACCAAACTCATTCACGGCGGCCTGCGCTATCTCGAACAAAATGACTTCGCCCTGGTACGCAAAGCGCTGGTAGAGCGCGAAATCTTGATGCGTAGTGCGCCGCATATCATCCGCCCCTTGCGTTTTCTACTGCCGCACGATCACGGGCAACGTCCAGCTTGGTTGATCCGACTTGGTCTTTTTTTATACGATCATCTGGCGAAGCGCGATTTACTCCCCAGCTCACACAGCATCAATCTCCGTGTCCATACCGCCGGCTCACCCTTGAAGGATGGCTTTACTAAAGGCTTTAGTTATTCGGATTGCTGGGTAGACGATGCGCGTCTAGTGGTACTTAATGCTCTAGATGCAAATGAACGTGGCGCCACGATCCTGACACGTACAAAATGCACTGCAATCGCCCGGACTACCGACCATTGGCAAGCAACGCTGTGCAAAACCAATGATGCACAAGCGGCCCCTATCGAAGTTCACGCTAAGATGCTGGTCAATGCGTTGGGTCCATGGGCAGCAACATTTTTGCACGACACCATACATGGTCGTGCTGGTAAAAAATTGCGTCTGATCAAAGGCAGCCACATCGTCGTCAAAAAGTTATTCGATCATCCTTATGCTTATATCTTTCAACATCCTGATGGCCGTATCGTGTTTGCGATTCCATACGAAAAGAATTTCACACTGATCGGCACTACCGATATCGATTATCAAGGTGACGTCGACAATATTGCGATCACACAAGAAGAAATTGAGTATCTCTGCACGCTCGTCAATCGCTACTTTGCTCATGCCATCACGTCGGCCGATGTTGTGTGGTCATATGCTGGGGTACGACCATTGGTAGAAGACAGCAGCGATGATGACAGTGAAGCTGCGTCCGAAGTCACGCGCGATTATCAACTCGCTTTCAATACCGATGCGGCACCGTTACTGACGATATTCGGCGGCAAGATCACCACATATCGCAAACTGGCGGAAGAAGCGCTGGATCTGATCGCGCCAATTTTCAATAACCAACATGGCAACTGGACAGCAAATGCTTGCCTGCCTGGCGGCGATATTTTCGACGCCAAACCAGACAATCGTGCGGTACTCGCATTTGATCAATTCGTGCGCGACATGCAACAGTACTATCCGTGGTTGCCGCCAGCGCTGGTTGAACGCTATGCCCATGCCTATGGCACGCGCATAAAAGTTTTACTTGAGGACTGTGCTTGCATCGATGATATGGGACCAGAAACCGTCCCCGGATTATTTACGGCCGAGATAAATTATCTGAAGCGTTATGAGTGGGCAACTTGCGATGAGGATATTTTATGGCGACGCACGAAACTTGGTTTGCATGCGTTTAGTAATAATTGATTCTTTCCCTGCGCCATTTAGCAGCGCCCTCGTCCTACGCATAGTCGGCTCTTTATCCTATTTATTTTGTCTGCGCCTGCGCCTAGCATCAAATATCGACACACAAGGAGAACGCAATGGCAAAAGAGACGCTGGATTTGGATAAGGACTTACTGGCGGACCGTGAGGTCGGCCTTGGTCACGGCACTGCTGCGTTAGGCCCTAGCGATGGCTCGGACAGTGGCAGCGATATGGTAGGGGTCACGGATTTTGATAGCGACACCGACTCCGCTGGAACGGGTGAACGCGGTAGCGTCGATATGGATATGGATATATCTGGAGAGGATCTCGATACCGACCACATTGAACCGCCGGTTGATCTTGCGCACAAGCTGCCCGACGAAACTCGCGATTAAATCCTGGTTGCTGCATTCATCGCCACCTAGCGGTAAATCGTAAGCAGTGATTAGCTATGCTCGCATAAAAAACCACGAGTAAGTACTCGTGGTTTTTTCATTGGCATCAACTTTGATCAAGCAGCCTTTTGTTCCAACGCCTGCACATTGGAATTGTCATTAACCGCTCCATTACCAACTGCACCATCAATTGTAATTTTGCGTGGCTTCAAGGCTTCCGGAATTTCGCGTTTGAGCTCGATGTTCAGCAGACCATTGTCGAGCTTGGCGCCCACCACACGCACATGATCAGCTAACTGAAAACTGTGCTCGAAGTTACGTGAGGCGATGCCGCGATGCAGGAAGTTGCGGGCACTTTCTTCACGCTGCTTGCGACCGGTGATCTTGAGCGTGTCGCGCTCGGTTTCGATCTCGATCTCGCTACGATCAAAGCCGGCCACCGCCATCGTGATCTGGTATTTATCTTCACTCACCAGTTCGATGTTGTAAGGTGGGTAACTCGGCTGTGCATCGCCGCGTTGCGCATCGTCAAACAATTGTGCCAGACGGTCAAAACCGATGGCGGAGCGATATAGAGGGGCAAAATCAAATGTTCTCATGGTTTCTATCCTTTCAATTTTCAAGCGATAAAGGTTATGCAGACCTCGATTGAGCGTCTGCTGAAACGGATGTAAGTGCGACAAAATGATTTTCAAGATCTTGAAAAATTGATTCCTCGTCCCTAGGCCGCAGATTTTTTTGTATTGAAATCTTGTTTCTGCTTGCGCAGATAAAACGGCGCATTTCGGCTACACACTGCCCAAAATGCGCGTACTTCAAACTTCTTTACACAAAAGCGCTTGCAATTGCGCAAGGGATCGTCGAAAATCCAAATGAGAATAATTGCTATTTACAATAAATAGCTTCCTATCGCTAATTTCCATGAAAATGTATCTGTAATGACAGCGCAAGCGCCCGCGCCGCAACGCGCCTATTGGCTCAAAACCTTGCATCAGTGGCACTGGATCAGCTCCGCCTTGTGCCTGCTGGGCTTGCTATTGTTCGCCGTGACCGGCTTTACGCTCAATCATGCGACGCAGATCGAGGCCAGCCCTACGGTTATCGATAAAACGGTGGCATTGCCGGCGTCGCTGCAAACCGTGTTGGCAACGGTCAAACCCGACCCCACCAACAAAAGCAATACGCCTTTACCACGTGCAGTACAAAGCTGGATCAAGAGCGAACTGGCCGTCGATGTCAGCGCACGCGATGTCGAATGGTCGCCCGAAGAAGCCTATATCGCGCTGCCGCGTCCAGGTGGCGACGCTTGGATGCGCATTGACCGCCGCAGCGGCGAGGTGGAGTACGAGCTGACCAGCCGGGGCTGGATTTCGTATTTGAACGATCTGCATAAGGGGCGCAATACCGGCACCGTATGGAGCTGGTTCATTGATATTTTTGCTGCTGCTTGCCTGATCTTTTCGATCACCGGTTTGTTCATCTTGAAGATGCATGCAAACAACCGTGCGATGACCTGGCCGCTGGTTGGCTTGGGTGTACTGATTCCATTTTTACTGGCCATACTTTTTATTCATTAATTATATAAACCTGAGAAGGATTTTTATGCGTATCGGTACTACGGTCGTCCTAGGTTCTGCGCTCACTGCAGCGCTGACGACACCAGCAATCTTTGCTGCAGACTTGAACGTCAAAGTGGATATCCCGCGTCTGAACGTCGCGGAGTATCACAAGCCTTATGTTGCGATGTGGGTCGAAGCTGCAGACCAGAGTTTGGCGCAAAATCTGACGGTTTGGTATGACTTAAAAAAACGCGATAACGAAGGCACAAAATGGCTTAAAGATCTACGCCAATGGTGGCGCAAAAGCGGCCGCGATCTGCAAATGCCCGTCGATGGTCTGAGCGGCGCAACGCGCGCACCCGGCGAACAAACAATCAGCTTTAACAGTGCCAAAGTCGGACTGGACAAGTTGCCCGCCGGTGAATACGCATTAGTCGTAGAAGCAGCACGCGAAGTCGGCGGGCGTGAGCTCGTGCGGCTGCCTTTCCAATGGCCATCCAAGACTGCACAAAATGCACAAGCACAAGGCGAACATGAACTTGGCAAAGTCGTACTGAGCGTCAAACCCTAACAATTATTATTAAAGGCACTTTATGAAAACCTCATTCCTGTTGCGCACAGCCGCACTCGCCGTCTCTCTCAGTGTCGCCTTGCCAATGGCAGCGCACGCACATCGTGCTTGGTTGTTGCCGTCGGCGACCGTCATGTCGGGCAACAATCCTTGGGTCACGGTCGATGCAGCGGTCTCAAACGATCTGTTTTACTTTGAGCACAATGCATTACGTCTAAATGGCCTGACCGTGGTTGCGCCGGATGGCAAAACGATCGCAGCAAGTAATGAAAATACCGGCAAGTATCGCAACACTTTTGATGTCGAACTCACACAACCCGGCACCTACAAACTAGCCTTGGTTAACAATGGCATGTCCGCCAGCTATAAGGTCGATGGTAAAAACAAACGCTGGCGCGGTACTGCAGATACCTTTGCAAAAGAAGTACCAGCCAATGCACAAGATCTCAACGTCAGCATGATGCATAGCCGTATTGAAACCTTTGTGACGACCGGCAAACCGAATACCACCGCACTGCAAGCTACAGGACAAGGTTTGGAGTTAGTCGCGGTGACTCACCCCAATGATTTGTACGCAGGAGAAAGCGCTAATTTTCGGTTTGTACTGAGCGGAAAACCTGCAGCTGATCTGGACGTATCAATCATTCCTGGTGGCATACGCTACCGTGATCAGCTCAACGAAATCAAAGTCAAAACAGACAAAGACGGCAACTTCAGCGTCAAGTGGCCAACCCCCGGTATGTACTACATCAGCGCACGTGCTGGCGGTAATAGCATGGAGCAAGAAGGCGATAAAGGCCCAGCGGGTACGCTCGCAAAGCCACTGCATCGCATGAGTTACGCGGCAACGGTTGAAGTATTAAAACCGTAATGATTTTGCTGGTGCGCCGGCCCCGATCAAGTAGATGCGTGACGTTGTCCACATAATTATCTAGCTCTATTCGCTGTCAATGCGGGTGATAAAAATAAGTTATTTTATTGACGCAGATTTCGGCTTTTATCAACGCCCGTTCCATCGTGATCGTTTTTTCTATTGATTTTTTCACGGTAGCGGGCGATTTTTATTTCGATCGTTTTCTTTCACTCGCTGTACAGATTATTCATCCATGAAACGCACGCTGGTTCCCCATTTTGATACGGCACCGATGGCTCCGGCATTAGGTAGCGTCGTGCATACGCTCGCCGGTCTTACTATGGGTACAAGCTGGGCGGTCAAGATCGTCGCCGATGCAGCACGCGCGCTGGCGCCACTACAACAGGCGATTCAACATGAGCTCGATCTCGTCGTCGCACAAATGAGTACGTGGGAGCGCGACTCCCATCTCAGTTTATTCAATCAAGCTGCAGTCGGTAGTTGGCAAACATTGCCTGTCGAATTTTTTACGGTGTTGGAATACGCACTGCAGGTCGCTCGCGACAGCGATGGCGCTTATGATCCCACGGCAGGCGCATTAGTAAATCTATGGGGCTTTGGCCCGGCAAAAGCCTATAACGCCCCCGACTTTACCCCACCCAACCAACGACAGCTGGAAACGGCCCGTAACCAATGCGGTTGGGAGCGCGTGTGGATAGATCCGGCCACGCGCCGCGCGCAGCAACCTGGCGATATCTATATTGATCTGTCGGCAATTGCCAAAGGCTTCGGCGTGGATCAGGTCGCGCGTCGCTTGCAACAGCTGGGCTTTGAAAGTTTTTTAGTCGAAGTCGGCGGCGAGTTACGTGGTCAAGGTGTCAAGCCGGACGGACAACCGTGGTGGGTCGCGTTGGAGCAACCATCACCCGCAACATTGGCTTCGCCAAATACGCCCGCGGCTGATAACGCAGCGTCCGATCTTGTCGCCGCATTGCATCACTGGTCGGTCGCTACTTCGGGCGACTATCGGCGCTATTTTAAACATGATGCGATGCACTATTCGCACACGATTGATCCACGCAGCGGCATGCCTGTCAATCACGATCTCGCATCGGTGACGGTACTGCATCGCGAATGTATGGCAGCAGATGCATGGTCGACCGCACTCGGCGTGCTGGGGCCGGAGCAAGGCTTGGCGCTTGCCAATACCCATCATCTATGCGCGCTGTTTATCCGTCGCTGTGGTGATGACTTTGCAGAAACCATGAGCGATGCGATGAAAGATCTATTGTCATGAGCGCATCGGCATGAAGGAACGCACATGACTTGGTCCGAATCCACGCGCTATCTAGTCGCGGCATCGTTGCTGCTTGCCTATCTTAGTTTATGCGGCGGCATTTATCTGGCCCGACGGCGCAAACAACAACAGGCACTACGTGATGCCGCTGCACTCACGCCTGCCGCTGACAACACTGCTGCATGGCTAATCGGATTTGCCAGCCAGACAGGCTATGCCGAACAACTGGCATGGCAAACAGCGCGCGCCTTACACACTGCCGGTGTGCCTGCCAAAGTGCGTGCATTATCGACAATTGGCATCGATGATTTGATGCAAGCGGAGCGTGCATTATTTGTAATTAGCACCTACGGTGAAGGTGATCCGCCAGACAATGCTTCGCTGTTTGCAGGAAAAATAATGCAAACCAAATTGTCACTTGGGCATCTGCATGTTGGCATGTTGATGTTGGGCGATCGCAGCTACAAAAATTTTTGCGGTTTTGGTCGCGCACTGGAAACGTGGCTGCAATCCTGCGGCGCGCAAGCCATGTTTGACAGCATCGCACTCGATAACGCCGACGAAGTGGCATTACACGAATGGCAGCACCATCTGGCACGTGAGGCCGGCACCAACGATGTCCCCGATTGGCAAGCGCCGTCGTTTCAACAATGGCGCTTAACTACGCGCCGACTCTTGAATCCGGGTAGTGCTGGTGCGCCCAGCTTTCATATTGAGTTAATGCCGATTGATGCGGCGTCCGCAGATTGGCAAGCGGGCGATTTGATGCAAGTGTTAGCGCCGGCAGATCAAACACGTCCACGCGAATATTCGATTGCCTCAATTCCAGCTGATGGTCGTGTGCATTTATTAGTGCGACAAGAGCGTCACGGTGACGATAGTCTCGGCGTTGCATCGGGATGGTTAACGGCTGAAGCCGAGGTTGGCACATTGATTCATGCGCGGCTACGCCAGCACAGCAATTTCCGTATCGCGGAAAATGCACAACGACCTTTGATCTTAATCGGTAATGGCACTGGATTAGCAGGCCTACGCAGCCATTTGAGAGCACGTGCTGCTTCTGTAAGCACGTACAAAGATGCTTCACGTAATTGGCTGATTTTTGGCGAGCGTAACGCTGCGCATGACAGTTACTATCGCGATGAAATGGATGCTTGGCAGAAGCAAGGCATCTTGCAACGCGTCGATCTGGTTTTCTCGCGCGATCAGGCAGAAAAAATGTATGTGCAAGACCGACTACGTGACGCCGCAGAAACCGTACGACAGTGGCTCACAGACGATGCCGCGATTTATGTATGCGGCAGTCTGGAAGGCATGGCCGGAGGCGTCGAAGCCGCACTCAACGACATCATTGGTGTTGCCGCCGTCGAACAACTCATCGCGCAAGGTCGTTATCGACGTGATGTGTATTGATTGAGATTTGCTTAAGCTGGCGTGACTTAACGAACCACTACGCCGTTTATACCGACGCCCATTGCCGTAGCAGGTTGTGATAGTGACCGGTCAAGCCAATAATTTCTTTGCTATCGCCAACTGTTTCGCGCAGTGACTGGATGTTCTGATCCAGCTCAAATAACAAGCTACGTTTTCCATCATCGGCCACCATACTTTGTATCCAGAAAAATGAACACACGCGCGCACCGCGTGTTACTGGCTCGACTTTGTGCAAACTGCTAGACGGATAAAGTATCAAATCGCCCGCCGGTAATTTCACTTCATGTTCGCCATAGGTATCGGCGACGATCAATTCACCACCGTCATAATCTTCTGGCTCGCACAAAAATAAGGTGCAAGATAAATCGGTACGTAAACTCAAGTTGGAACCGGGTATAGTCCGCACCGAACCGTCTATATGAAAGCCATAGTGCTCACCACCTTCATAGCGATTGAATAATGGCGGCATATAACGCATCGGCAGCGCAGCAGCAAAGAACAATGGATGGTTGACCAGTGCTTTCAAAATGATCTGCCCCAGCGTCATGCCAACTGTCGACGTCTCTGGCAACTGACGATTCTTTTTTACCTGCGCACCCTGTACGCCAACAGTCGCCTTGCCATCGACCCAGTCAGCTGCATCCAGCTGTTGCCTGATTTCGGCAACTTGCGTCGGCGTCAACACTTCTGGTATATGCAACATCATAATAAAACCCTCGATAAAAAAAGCCTCTCCAAAAGGAGAGGCTGAAAGTATAACGTTACCTTGGAATGTGATGCCAATTTAGAACTTCATGTTTGCAGTCAGCCTTACGGAACGTTCGGCGCCCGGGAAATAACGCCAACCGCTCTTGTTGATCGCTGCCACGTAGTCCTTGTCAAACAGGTTGTAAACGTTGAACTGAAGATTAACTTTTTTGTTAATTTGATAGGTCGCCATCGCATCGTATACCCAGTAAGACTCAGATCCGGTAAAGTTAGTCGCATATGTGGCGTTATCTCTACCTCGTGTCAAACCACTCGAATAACGTGCACCACCGCCGACCGTCAAACCATAAGGCATCCGATACGTCGTCCAGAGCGTGAACGAATCTTCTGGCGTATAAGCCAAGTCCGTTTCCGCTGGATCGTTGGTTACTGAATCGCCTTTGAGAACTTCTGACTTTTGATGCGTGTAACCACCAATGACTGCCCAGTTCGGCGTAATTTGCCCCGTTACAGAAAGCTCGATACCCTGAACGCGCTTTTTACCACTTTGGTCAAAAGTACCGTCATCATTCTCGAAAATCTCATTTTCGACGTCGGTGCGAAATATTGCACCAGCCAACAACAAACGTTTATCCATAAACTCCCACTTGGTACCCACTTCGATCGTCTTTGCTTCTTGTGGGTCTAAGTTAGGATTATTTGCACTGTTATCCGCTGTACTCACTTGGAAGTTACTGCCACCCGGCGGTTGTTGCGATAGCGCGTAATTTACATAAATGCTGCCATTTGGCGCCGGCTTATAAAGTCCACCAACTTTCCAGCTAAGGATTTTATCTGATGCCTTCAAATTATCCGCACTTGTTAGCACCGTACCAGCAGGACTAGCACCACAATCGGGGCCACGTCCTCCGCAAGCGGCAGAGGCATTGTAGGTAGTTTTGTAATCATCTAAGCGTAGGCCCAAATTCGCTTGCCATTGTTCATTGAACTTCAAGGTATCAAACGCGTACACAGACACCGTATCAGTCGTGCCGCTGCTATCAGCACCATTACGCGCCCAGCTTAGTCCAGAAGCATCGTTCAAATCTGGATTGTAAAGATTGGCTGCTGTCCACGCACCTGTTCTGGCTGTGCCATACGTTTTTTGTTTTTCACGAGTGAATTCTATGCCTGCGCTTAACTCATGCTTGACGCTGCCGGTCTCAAACGCGGTTGTCAAATTGGTTTGGTTGGTAATGATCTCATTCGTCTGATTCTTAAACGTTGGCAAATTACGTGCCAACGTCCAATCGGCTGGATTAACGCTGCTCGTATCGGGCTCACCGCTAAATGCGGTCAACAGATAATCCTGTTTAGTTTTGCCCCAACGGGTTGTATTGCGCAGTGTCGTCGTAGAAGAAAAATCATGTTCGAAACGCAAAGTAATCATATCTGCGGTGATATCGTCATGATCAAATCGGGTGCCGTAGAAATTATTTGAGTCGACCTTTCTACCTGCGGACGCTGTATATCCTGGCAAACCGATAGTCGGCACGCCGCCATCCGGCACGTTATCTTGTTTGACATGTAGCAAATTCAAATAAGTACGCGTTGGTGTATTCAAACCAAACGCGATCGATGGTGCAATTCCCCAACGATTATTTTCTAGCTCGTCACGTCCAACAACGCCTGCATCCTGCACCATTGCATTCAGACGAATTGCTGCACCATTCATGCCGGTCAACGCTTTGTTCAAATCAACTGTACTGCGTTTGTAATCCCCGCTTCCGTATCCAACCATTGCGCTCGCGCCATCTTTGAGCATTGGTTGTTTGGTGACCATGTTAATTGCGCCGGTTGGTGCGCTACGACCATAATCGGTACTCGCTGGTCCCTTGGTTACCTCAACCTGCTCTGTATTGAAAATGTCGCGAGATATCGAACCCAAATCGCGCACACCATCCACATAGATGCTGTTAGAGGTATCAAAGCCACGCATAAAAATCGCATCACCGGTGTTGGTATTACCGTTTTCGCCCGCGTAGAACGTACCCACACCCGGAACATTGCGCAACGCCTCGGTCAATGTAGTTGCACCTTGATCCTGTATTACTTCCTTCTTGATCACGGAAATGGTTTGCGTTGTATTGACCAAGGGCTGAGTAAATTTTGGTGATGCGACCGCATCAGCTTTGTAACCTTCGTTGACGCCCTGCACGGTAATTTCCGGCAAAGTTTCAGTTTGTTGTGCGAACACTGCGCCCGGCAATGCCATAGCCAAAGCAACGGCTGCTGAACAGTTCAAGCGACGACCAATAGTGTGCTTGCGGCTTTTGATGTGAGCCATCTGGTAATTCTCCGATAAATGAATGTTGGATTGGCTGGCTAGTCTGTAGCTGGCGCGACATTCGTCGGAGCAGAAATTTCAGATGGCTGGCTATCAATTCGAATGAATTGACGAAACGCAGATGATAATCATTCTCTTTTACCGGGTCAATAATTTTGTAGTGTTTTGTTACATCTTGGTCACACAGCTTTACAAGCAGCGTCCCCTTACGCCCGAAGCGTTGCCGGTGCTGCTAGCGGTGCTATGTCTAATCGACTTTTAAGTTGGAATACTCCGCATTCCCGGGCGGGTAACTTAGCTTGAGCTTTTTCAATTCTTCCAGCACGATGCTGGCAATCACCAAGTTCCGATGCGTTTTGGAGTCCGCGGGCACCACGTACCACGGCGCTTCGTCGATATCTGTTTCTTGTATCGCTTTCGCATACAACGATTGATATTTATCCCAGAACTTACGTTCCGCCAAATCGTTGGGGTCGAACTTCCAGTGTTTGTCTGGATTGGCAATGCGCTCTTCTAATCGTTTTTTCTGTTCGTCTTTCGAGATATGCAGAAAAAACTTAAGCACGATCGTGCCGTTCTCGGACAACATGCGCTCAAAGTCGCGGATGTGTGCATACCGACGCGTGCATTCGGCATCATCGATCCAATCATGGACGCGCGTCACCAGTACATCTTCGTAGTGACTGCGGTTGAAGATGGTAATCTCGCCTTGCGCGGGCACATGCCGATGGATGCGCCACAAAAAATCGTGCGCCTTTTCTTCCGGTGTCGGTGCTTTGAACGCGATACTCGATACGCCGAGCGGATCAATCTTGCCAAATACGCCGCGCACTGTGCCATCCTTACCGGCGGTATCCATGCCTTGCAGGATGATCAAAATCTTATGCTTGCGCTGCGCATACAGAATGTCTTGCAAAGCAGCGATTTCTTCTGCCATCGCATCAACGCGCTGCTTGTCGTTGCTTTTATCGTCACTGGATAAGGGCTTGTGGCCCGCGTCCGCGTCCTCTACTTTCTGTTTTTTTACGGCGCGAAAGTTATTCTGCTTCATCATGCGCTCTGCATCGCACGATCAGTCTGCCATTTTTTGTGTTCTGGCTTAGGGCAAACATCCATCACGGCGACCAAGCCTGCCTTGCGAGCGAGCGCAATCGCCTCTTCATTGATGACACCTATTTGCAGCCACAAAAATTTAGCTCTAATCGCAATTGCTTCTTCAGCAACCGGGAGCACTTGATCGGATTTGCGGAACACATCGACCATATCAATGCGCAGACCTTGCTCTGCTAGTGCCGCCGCCGCCAGCGTCAAGGTGGCATGACAATGCTCACCTAATATTTGTGTACCAGCAGCGACCGGATTGACGGGAATCACGCGATAACCGTGCTGTTGAAGATATGCCGACACATAGTGGCTGGCGCGATCTGGCTTAGGCGACATGCCGACCACAGCAATTACTTTGGTCTCGGCGAGGATTTGATGGATGTTCTGAGTTTGATCGTTCATATACTTACTTTTCCTTTTTCCAAAAACAAGAAGGGCAGCCTAAGCTGCCCTTCATTGTATGCGGAACTACGATTTCTCGCGGATCTGCCAAATTAACGCTTCTGACGCAATCTTTGAATCGCCGACAACTGTGCAATTGCCGACGCTAGTTCGATCTGCGCTTGAGCGTAGTCGATTTTCGAATCGTGATTGTTCAGCGCTTCTTCAGCCAATTTCTTTGCTTCTTCTGCCTTGGCTTCATCCAGATCGGCACCGCGAATCGCGGTGTCGGCTAAAACCATAACGCCGCTCGGTTGCACTTCTAAGATGCCGCCTGCCACAAAGACAAACTCGTCTTCTGCTTGACCCGCAATCTTGATACGCACGGCACCTGGTCGGACGCGCGTGATCAAAGGCGTGTGGCCTGGCAAAATACCCAGCTCGCCTGATTCACCCGGCAGCGCGACGAATTCCGCCTCACCGGAGAAAATCTCTTCTTCGGCGGAGACCACGTCTACGCGCATTGTGTTTGCCATGTTAAAACCTTTTCATTCGTTCAAAGATCGATTTAGAGGCCGACTCAGCGTCGATCCTCATCGAAACTAAACCGCCTGTCATCCATTTGACTAGATGACAGGCTCAACGATTAGTTGAGTTTTTTCGCTTTTTCGATTGCTTCTTCGATGGTACCAACCATGTAGAACGCTTGCTCTGGCAGGTGATCGAGTTCGCCGGATGCGATCATTTTGAAACCCTTGATCGTATCTTGCAGCGAAACGTATTTACCTGGTGCACCGGTAAACACTTCAGCAACGTGGAACGGTTGCGACAGGAAACGTTGCATCTTACGTGCACGTGCGACCAACAATTTGTCTTCTGGTGCCAACTCGTCCATACCCAGAATCGCGATAATGTCGCGCAATTCTTTGTAACGTTGCAAGGTACCTTGAACAGCGCGCGCTGTGTCGTAGTGATCTTGACCAACCACGAGTGGATCCAATTGACGCGAAGTCGAATCGAGTGGATCAACCGCTGGGTAAATACCGAGCGATGCGATGTCACGCGACAGCACAACGGTGGAGTCCAAGTGAGCAAAGGTGGTTGCTGGTGATGGATCGGTCAAATCATCCGCTGGAACATACACGGCCTGGATCGATGTGATCGAACCAGTTTTTGTCGATGTAATACGTTCTTGCAGACGGCCCATTTCTTCAGCCAGCGTAGGTTGATAACCCACAGCGGAAGGCATACGACCCAACAGAGCGGACACTTCGGTACCAGCCAGTGTAAAACGATAGATGTTATCGACGAAGAACAACACGTCTTTACCTTCGTCACGGAATGCTTCAGCCATCGTCAAACCAGTCAACGCAACGCGCAGACGGTTACCTGGTGGTTCATTCATTTGACCGTAGACCATCGCTACTTTCGAGTTGGCTGGGTTTTCCAGATCAACCACTTTAGCGTCAGCCATCTCGTGGTAGAAGTCATTACCTTCACGAGTACGTTCACCAACACCAGCAAACACGGACAAGCCGCTGTGTGCTTTAGCGATGTTGTTAATCAGTTCCATCATGTTGACTGTCTTACCGACGCCAGCACCACCGAACAAACCGACTTTACCGCCTTTTGCGAACGGGCAAACCAAGTCAATAACCTTGATGCCTGTTTCCAGCAAATCTTGCGATGGCGACAATTCGTCGTACGCAGGTGCTTTGCGGTGAATCGATGCGGTGCGGTCACTATTGACAGGGCCGCATTCGTCGATAGGGTTACCCAACACGTCCATGATGCGGCCAAGCGTCGCCGTACCAACTGGCACCATGATTGGATTGCCGGTGTTTTGAATGATCATGCCGCGACGCAAACCGTCGGATGTACCGAGCGCAATAGTACGGACAATACCGTCACCCAATTGTTGCTGAACTTCCAGCGTCAACTCGGAGCCTGCCATTTTCAGGGCATCGTAAATCTTAGGCATCGCATTGCGGGGGAATTCAACGTCCACCACGGCGCCGATACACTGAACGATTTTGCCATCAGCCATTTTCGTTCCTTCAATAAATAAAATTTAAAATCTGGTTGTTGAGTACAGCGTCATCAGACGCTGCGTATCAATCGATAAACTGCACGAATCAAACTGCGGTTAAACCGCCGACGCACCCGCAACGATTTCGGAAAGCTCTTTCGTAATCGCCGCTTGACGCGTCTTGTTATAGACAAGCTTCAATTCGCCAATCACGCTACCGGCGTTATCACTTGCCGATTTCATCGCGACCATACGTGCCGATTGCTCGGACGCCAGGTTCTCCGCGACTGCTTGGAAAATCAATGCTTCAACATAACGTACCAGCAACTCATCAATCACCGTTTGCGCATCTGGCTCGTAGATGTAATCCCATTCCGGCGCATGTTCATCAGCTTTCAGCTTTTCTGTCGCCAATGGCAGCAACTGCTCCATCATCGGCTCTTGCTTCATGGTGTTGATGAACTTGGTATACACAAGATATACCGCGTCTAACGCGCCTTCTTCGTACGCATCAAGCATTACCTTAACTGGACCAATCAACTTTTCCAGATGCGGGGTGTCACCGATTTGCACTGCATTCGCAACGACGCGTGCGCCGATACGATTCATGAAACCCAAGCCTTTGTTGCCGATTGCGACAACTTCAGCTTTCTTGCCTTCTGCCTCAATTTCACGAAGCTTGCTGGTGACCAGTCGCAAGGAATTGGTGTTCATACCGCCACACAAACCCTTGTCGGTAGTGACGACAATAAATCCCACCGTTTTCGATCCAACCGACTTAACCAAAAATGGATGCGTGTACTCTGGATTAGCTTGCGCCAGATTTGCTGCAATATTGCGAATCTTGTCGCTGTATGGACGGGCCGCGTGCATCCGGTCTTGCGCCTTGCGCATTTTGGATGCTGCGACCATTTCCATTGCCTTGGTGATCTTCTTCGTATTTTCTACGCTCTTGATCTTGCCTCGGATCTCTTTACCTGAAGCCATGAGTTATTACTCCTTAAAGCTTCGTAATCAGAATGACTTTTTGAAATCAGCAACCGCTGCAGCCAAGGTCGCTTCGTCGTCTTTCTCGAGCTTCTTGGTGTCTTCGATTTTTTGCAGCAACGCTGCGTGGCTGGACTTCATGAAACCATGCAGACCGGACTCAAATGCGAGCACTTTTTTGACTTCGATATCATCGAAATAACCTTTGTTGACCGCGAACAGCGAAACCGCCATCAACGAAATCGACAATGGAGCGTACTGAGCTTGTTTCAACAGTTCGGTCACGCGTGCACCGCGATCCAATTGCTTACGGGTCGATGCATCCAAATCCGAAGCGAACTGCGCAAACGCAGCCAATTCACGGTACTGCGCCAAATCGGTACGGATACCACCGGACAAGCTCTTGATAACTTTGGTCTGTGCTGCACCACCAACGCGCGACACCGAAATACCCGCGTTAATAGCAGGACGAACACCGGCGTTAAACAAGTTGGTTTCCAAGAAGATCTGACCGTCAGTAATCGAAATGACGTTGGTTGGAACGAATGCAGAAACGTCACCCGCTTGGGTTTCAATAATAGGTAATGCGGTCAACGAACCGGTCTTACCTTTAACTTCACCTTTGGTGAAAGCTTCAACGTAGTCGGCATTAACACGTGCTGCACGCTCAAGCAAACGGCTGTGTAGGTAGAACACGTCGCCAGGGTAAGCTTCACGACCTGGTGGACGACGCAACAGCAACGACACTTGACGGTATGCAACCGCTTGTTTCGACAAATCGTCATACACGATCAGCGCATCTTCACCGCGATCACGGAAGTATTCGCCCATGGTGCAACCGGAGTAGGCAGAAACGAATTGCATCGCAGCCGATTCTGATGCAGTTGCAGCAACCACGATCGTGTATTCCATCGCGCCATGCTGTTCCAACGCACGCACGATGTTTTTAACCGATGATGCCTTTTGACCAATCGCAACGTAAATACACGTTACGTTTTGACCTTTTTGATTGATGATGGCATCAATCGCAACAGCTGTTTTACCAGTTTGACGATCGCCAATGATCAATTCACGTTGACCACGGCCAATCGGCACCATCGCGTCAATCGCTTTGATACCGGTTTGCATAGGTTGGTCGACGGATTGACGAGCAATAACGCCCGGTGCAATCTTCTCGATCGGTGCGGTCAACTTAGCATTGACTGGACCTTTGCCGTCGATCGGTTGGCCGAGTGCATTAACCACACGACCACGCAATTCAGGACCAATTGGCACTTCCAGAATACGACCGGTACATTTAACCGTATCGCCTTCAGAGATGTGCTCGTATTCACCCAAAATAACGGAACCAACAGAATCACGCTCAAGGTTAAGCGCGAGACCGAAAGTGTTGCCTGGGAATTCCAGCATCTCGCCTTGCATAACGTCGGACAAACCGTGAATGCGGCAGATACCGTCGGACACGGAAATTACCGTGCCTTGATTGCGAATCTCAGCGTTGTCGCCGAGCCCTTGAATCCGGCTCTTGATCAGTTCGCTGATTTCAGACGGGTTGAGTTGCATATAAACTCCTAAAATTTTCTCTTTAGCTGTTAGGCAGGGGCACGAACGACTATGCGGTCAGCGCAACTTGCATCTGTTGCAGCTTTGCGCGTACCGAGGTATCAAGCACTTCGTCACCAACAACAACACGCACGCCACCAATCAATGCTGCATCAACAACAACGCTTGGATTAAGCTTACGGCCGAATTTCTTTTCTAGCGTTGCGACCAAATCGCTCAACTGTGCGGACGACAATTCAAATGCGCTGACGATTTCTGCATCAGCGGCACCTTCTTGCGCATTTTTCAAAGCATGAAACTGCTCTGCAATTTCCGGCAGCAAAGTAAGACGACCGTTTTGCGCCAACATGTTGATGAAGTTTTTCGCTTCAGCGTCAGCTGGTGACTTCAAGGCCGAAATAAACACGGCACCAATCTCGTCATCCGAAACTTTCGGGTTGCGCGCCAAGGCCTGTACATCAGGGTTGGCGGCAACCTGTGCCATCTCAGAAACCAGTTCGGCCCAAGCACCCAGATCGGCGGCTTTTGCTACGCGAAACAGTGCTTCAGCGTAAGGACGGGCAATCGTTGCGAGTTCGGCCATGATTACAGCTCGGCTTTCAATTGATTCAACAATTCGGCATGCGCCGCAGCGTTGACTTCACGTTTCAGAATTTGCTCTGCGCCTTTTACAGCCAGCGTTGCCACTTGGTCACGCAATGCTTCGCGAACTTGGTTAATTTGCTGATCAGCATCTGCCTGAGCAGTTGCCAAAATACGCGCCGCTTCTTCCGAAGCCGTTTTCTTAGCGTCTTCTACAATCCCCAAGCCACGCTTTTCAGCATCGCTGATACGCTTTTGTCCAGCTTCTTGCGCGCCCGCTAGTTCTGCCTGCGCGCGCTTTTCAGCAGCAGCCATTTCTAACTTGCCACGTTCGGCGGCAGCCAAACCATCCGCGATCTTCTTAGCGCGCTCATCGAGCGCATTCATCAACGGCGGCCACACAAATTTCATTGTGAAACCAGCCAAGATGAAGAAGACCACGAACTGCGCAATCAAAGTTGCATTTAAGTTCATGGTAATTTCCTTCTCAAATTAACGTCTGCTGGGACCAAAGCCCCGGCGTGAGAACCGGTAACGAGAACCGAATTAGCCAGCAACCGCAGCAACAAATGGATTTGCGAATGCAAACAACATGGCGATACCAACACCGATCAGGAACGCAGCATCGATCAGACCAGCCAACAGGAACATTTTGGTTTGCAATGTGTTCATCAATTCTGGTTGACGAGCAGAAGCCTCAAGGTATTTGCCACCCATGATAGCGATACCGATACAAGCGCCGATTGCGCCCAGACCAATAATCAAACCACAAGCCAGCGCTACAAATGAGAGATCAGTCATGACAATTCCTTCAAAGTTAAGTTAATACAAAAATTAATACAAAAGTTAAATCAAAAGCTTTAATACAGAATCCAGAAACTACACACCATTAATGCGATTCGTGAGCCTGACCGATATACACCAGCGTCAGCATCATGAAAATAAATGCCTGTAAGAACACGATCAGAATGTGGAAGATGGCCCACAAGGTACCTGCTACGACATGTCCGAAGAAACCGAATGCGGTCGCCGTCGAACCCAGCAATGCAATCAACAAGAACAGCAATTCGCCAGCATACATGTTGCCGAATAGTCGCATTGCGAGAGAAACCGTTTTCGCGGCAAATTCAATCATGTTCAACAATAAGTTGAACGGTGCGAGCCAAATACCAAATGGCGCAGCAAAAAGCTCATGTACAAAGCCACCTGCGCCCTTGATTTTGATGTTGTAAAAAATCATGAGTGCGAACACCCCAAGAGCGATACCCATGGTGCCGTTCAAATCTGCGGTTGGAACCACACGGTGGTACGGGAAAATATGCTCAATCCCAAGCGCGCTAAATATCGCAGCGAACATATCCACCGGCAAGAAATCCAGCGAGTTCATCAACGCCACCCAAACAAACACAGTCAATGCCAGTGGCGCAATAAAGCTGCGGTCACCATGCACGATCGATTTAGCTTGGTTGTCGACCATTTCAACAACCATTTCTACCGCCGCCTGAAAGCGACCAGGAACGCCCGAAGTTGCCTTGCGCGCGGCCAGCCACATAAACAAACAGCCAATCACACCAGCAAACACCGACCAAAAAATAGTATCCAGATTGATGATCGAAAAATCAACAATCTTGTCTTGATGCTTGGTAGACAAATGTCCTAGATGGTGGACGATATATTCGGAAGCGGTCGGGGCTGCGTGAGCCGCTCCTGCAGTAGCCATTTCAGTCGCCATATCAGTACCTAAATAATAAAATAATGTAACTTTTTAACGCTACGATGAACGCGGCGACTAGCGCCAGCAAATTCAAATCACGATACAACCATACGACTGCGCCCAGGAGCACAAGCGTCAAGGCAATTTTAATAAACTCCCCGACAAAAAATGTCATCGGGCTAACTGACTTGGATTTTTGTGCAGCGGAAAATAAGCGCAGTGCAAACAAACCATTTGGCACCACGCAACACAACCCACCTAGCAGAGCCGAATACAACGCCGGCATTCCGGCGATGAGGCCTGCGATTAGACTGACAATGACCGTAGCCGCAAATTGCATGAGGACGACGGGCAACATACTGATCCAGAGGTGCGGCGGGGAATAACCTTGCAGTCAAACCTATCAGCCGAGGGTGAAAAATCGTGCATTCCGTGAAGCCACAGAATTATAAAGGCTTTCTTTCTTCAGCGTCAAACATTTATAGCTTAACTTTCAAGCATTTAGCGCATTCGCTCTTGTCAATCCACAAGTCTTTATTTTTTTGCTGCTTCGGCGGGCAAAGTATCTGCCAGTTACTTTTAAGCCTTCTTACGGGCGAAGATGCTTTTTTGATATGACTTATAACAACTGAAATTTAAGCTGGGCTACGCAGACCGGCGATAATGCCATCCAAAGCATCGAGATTGGCAAAATCGATAATCAATTGGCCTTTATTTTTTGCGCCTATCTTGATCATCACCTGCGTTGCGAGTGCATCGGACAACTCTTCCTCGAGTCGCGTGATGTCGCGCGACTTTTCTTTGCTGTTACTGCGTGGCTTATCCGTCGTGCCCTGCTCGGTGGTATACCGGACGACCAGCTTTTCTGCCTCGCGCACAGACATACGCTTGGCAACAACCTGATTGGCCAGCGTAATTTGCGCTGCCGCATCGACCGCCAACAGTGCACGCGCATGACCCATATCAATATCGCCTGCCATTAACATGGTTTGCACCGGCTTTGCGAGATTCAGCAAACGCAACAGATTGGAGACCGCACTACGCGAGCGTCCAACTGCACCTGCCGCCTGCTCATGGGTGAAATTAAAATCAGCGATTAAGCGATGGATACCTTGCGCTTCTTCCAGCGGATTTAAATCTTCGCGCTGGATGTTTTCGATCAGCGCCATTGCCGCAGCCGATTCGTCGTCTACTTCCTTCACCAACACCGGCACTTCGCTCAAACCCGCAAGCTGAGCGGCCCTGAAGCGCCGCTCGCCCGCAATAATTTCATAACGGGCATTACCATTTGCCGGAATCGGACGCACCAAAATTGCCTGTAACAAGCCTTGTGCCTTAATTGAGGCGGCAAGCTCATTGAGTGCGCCTTCGTCCATCCGTGTGCGCGGCTGATATTTACCTGCCTGCATTTCCTTGAGCGATAAAGTCACCGGTGTACCCGGCAAACTCTCAATCGCTTCGGTGATATCTGAAGAGCCGCCAAGCAATGCTTCCAAGCCGCGCCCTAATCCTTTTTGTTTTTTCGTTGCCATGCTTTTACCTGTTCTTAAACATCAGCGTCAATTTTGCATTCGCTAAACGCGTTAGCTGCGCTGTGTAATTTTATTGATTCATTGTTGCGCTGATTTAATTCGCGCCCTACTTTATGCGGTGATTACTACATCGCTTGGATACGCTCAACCATTTCGTTACCAAATGCGATATACGCTTGTGCACCTTTGGACGACGGGTCAAATGTCACGCCAGGCAAACCATACGAGGGTGCCTCAGCAAGACGCACATTGCGTGGGATGATGGTCTTGAATACCTTGTCACCAAAGTGTTGTTCGAGCTGTGCAGAGACCTGTTGCGACAGCGTCATGCGCGGATCGAACATGACACGCAACAAGCCGATGATTTTTAAATCCGGGTTGAGTTTTGCATGTACTTTTTTGATCGTGTTAACCAAATCTGACAAACCTTCGAGCGCATAATATTCGCACTGCATTGGAATGATCACACCATGCGCTGCACAAAGCCCGTTTAAGGTCAACATTGACAACGCGGGCGGGCAATCGATAAGAATGAAATCATATTCATCCTGAATCGTTGCCAAACCATCCTTTAAACGCTTTTCGCGATTATCCAGCTCAACCATCTCTACTTCTGCGCCGGCTAGTTCACGATTGGCTGGCAACACATCAAAGCCGCCACTCTCTGAACGTACTCTGGCCGCATTGACTTCTGTCATGCCAAGTAAAACCTCATACACAGACGACTTCAACTCGGATTTATTGATTCCTGCACCCATGGTCGCATTACCCTGAGGATCTAGATCAACCAACAGCACGCGTTGATTTAATTGCGCAAGTCCAGCTGCAAGATTAACCGTGGTGGTGGTTTTCCCAACGCCGCCCTTTTGATTAGCGACGCAAAATATTTTTGCCATATTCTCGTTTTAGTTGGTAATCGTTGAGGATGAAAGAGCTTTTATTTCATCAAGTAAATACCGATACAGCTGCTCTGCATGGTATTTTTCCCGACTTTATTCTTGCTTGGTTTTGATCAATTTAGAAGTGTCATAACCCTGCACCGTAGCACGATTGACCAATGCCTCATACGTTTCAGTAGACATCTGTGGCTGGCGCGACAACACCCATAAATAATCACGCGAAGGGCCGCCGACAACCGCCGCAGAATAATCCTCTGCTAAATCAATGATCCAGTAATCGGCCCATAAAAACGGTATCCAGCTCAACCACTCTGGCGCAAACAATACTTTCAGTTTTGCATTGCTCGCCGTATCTGCTATGCGCGCCCGACCGATTGCTTCATCAACGATGCCATCGGACTTTTTGCAACGATTGATAACCTCTATATCGCCATCGCTACGCTTGTTATAGTGGGCGGTAACATTGGCAGCACAATCATCTTGAAAACGATTCGGAAATCGCGCGATTTCGTACCATTTTCCAACGTAGCGATTTAAATCTACGTGCGCCACTGGCTGCACCTGCTGAGCGCATACAGCACTCATCAGGGATACGCCCAACAAACCTGTTAAAAACTTGCTTTTCATGTCGCACCTTTTCGCTATTTTCTAAGCGGCTTTTTCAATAAAAATCAAATGCCTTTCGGCCTGCAAAGTTGGTACGTGTAATGCCCGTACTTCCGTTGTCTTCCACGTCGATGGAAGCTTAGAAATTTCAACGTCGGGCGCGATACCTTTCAACGCTATATAACGTCCTTTTTCTGCCAAAAGATGCGCCGTCCATCCGATAAAATCAAACAAGTCAGCAAATGCTCGTGAAGTGATGACATCAAATTTTTGCGGCGCCTGCCACTCTTCAACGCGTGCCGTATACACCTGAACATTCGTCAAATTAAGCTCAGCTTTTACCTGCGTCAGAAATGCCGTTTTTTTATGTACCGTGTCTATCATCGAGATCTGCATCGCCGGTTGTGCCTCGGCGGCCCAGATTGCCAATACTATCCCTGGCAGTCCACCTCCCGCACCCACGTCTAATACATTCTGTGCATCAGCAAAGGCAGAAACTGCGGCGAGCGAATCAAGCAAATGCTGGGACACCATCTGCACCGGGTCACGCACAGCCGTCAGATTATAAACAGCATTCCATTTTGACAACAATGCTAAATAATCCATCAACCGAGTGATTTGCTTCTCACTGAGTTGTAGCGATAAATCTTGGGCGCCCTGCGACAAAATGCTCATCAATCCATTACGGTCAAAATCCTTCATGCGGCCGCAGCTTTCGATGATGGCGCAACGAATTCTTTGAAGCCACCTTTTTTCAAATGCACTAGTAACAACGAAATTGCTGCAGGGGTAACGCCTGATATCCGCGAGGCTTGACCCAACGTTTCTGGCCTATGTTTGCTCAATTTCTGTCTCACTTCGATCGATAATGCAGGGACTTCCATGTAATCAAACTCAGCCGGCAATTTAAGGTTTTCGTAATGATCATGGCGCTCTACTTCTTTGGCTTGACGCTCAATATAGCCAGCATACTTTAGCTGTATTTCGACCTGCTCACGCACAGCGCTTTCGGCTACTGCAGGACCCGCTAAATCTTGACCGTCGATACCCTTTAAACTCATTAAAGACTGATAGCTGACATTGGGGCGACGCAACAAGTCAGCGAGTGCGTACTCTCTCTCTATCGCTTTACCTAAAACACGTGTAGCTTCAGCCTCAGCCAAAAGACGAGGACTTACCCAAGTTGCTTGCAAGCGCTGCATCTCGCGCGCAACCGCTTCCCGCTTTTTGTCAAACTGCGCCCATTGGGCGTCGCTAACACAACCGAGCTTGCGACCGATTTCTGTCAAGCGCATGTCAGCATTATCTTCACGCAAACTCAAGCGATACTCGGCCCGACTAGTAAACATCCGATACGGCTCCAGCACGCCTTGAGTAATGAGATCATCAACCAATACGCCAAGATAAGCTTCATCTCGACGAGGCGTCCAAGCATCACGCTCTTGCGTTTGTAATGCGGCGTTTATGCCAGCCAGCATCCCCTGCGCAGCTGCTTCTTCATATCCTGTCGTACCGTTAATTTGACCAGCAAAAAACAAGCCCTGAATCACCTTGGTTTCCAGCGAGGCTTTTAATCCGCGCGGATCAAAATAATCATATTCAATCGCGTAACCCGGACGCAAAATGTGCGCGTTCTCCATTCCGCGCATAGACCGTACTAACGATAATTGCACATCAAATGGCAAACTGGTCGAAATACCATTTGGATAAAATTCATTGGTGGTTAAGCCTTCTGGCTCAAGGAAAATTTGATGTGAATCCTTATCGGAAAATCGATGAATCTTATCTTCTATCGATGGGCAATAACGAGGCCCCACCCCTTCGATCACACCGGTATACATAGGACTACGATCCAACCCTGCGCGGATAATATCGTGCGTTTTCTCATTCGTATGCGTGATCCAGCAAGGCACCTGTTTTGGATGCATTGCGGCTGAACCCATTACTGAAAACACTGGAACAGGATCAAGATCCCCAGGCTGTTCCTGCATCACGGAAAAATCAATAGAACGGCCATCAATCCGCGGTGGCGTTCCAGTTTTTAAACGCCCTTGCGGCAAACTTAATTCTTTTAAGCGCGCAGATAACGAAAGTGCTGGCGGATCACCCGCCCTGCCCGCCGCATAATTACTCATTCCAACATGAATTTTTCCATCTAAAAAAGTCCCAGCGGTCAGTACCACCGCACGCGCACGAAACCGAATACCAATCTGTGTTACCGCCCCAACAACCCTATCTCCCTCAACCAATAGATCATCCACTGCTTGTTGAAACAACCAAAGGTTCGCTTGATTTTCTAAGCGCGAGCGTATGGCCTGCTTGTATAAAATTCGATCTGCTTGTGCCCGCGTCGCACGTACCGCCGGACCTTTTGATGAATTAAGAATACGAAACTGTATCCCCGCCTCATCTGTCGCGAGCGCCATGGCACCACCCATTGCATCAAGTTCCTTTACCAAATGCCCCTTCCCGATCCCCCCAATCGAAGGATTACAAGACATTTGTCCAAGCGTCTCGATATTATGCGTGAGTAAAAGTGTGGCTTGCCCCATACGTGCAGCCGCAAGTGCGGCTTCCGTACCAGCATGCCCACCACCAACAACAATCACATCAAATTCTGTAGGGAAGTTCATATTCGCCTCAAACAGGGCTGTAAGCAGAGGCGAGATTATAAGTCTTTTACTCTACTTTACCAAAAGGCCTTAAGGCCGATTAAGCGCAACTGCCAAAAAATACGTTTCACGTGAAACAAAATAAAAACATCGCCGACTAAGATCGAAGCATGTTTCACGTGAAACCACAATTAGCTATCTAATCCTGTGGATAACTCTTTGGATAAGTCTTTGATAGCTTGTGGATAGCGAGTGTTTAAAAAATTCCAAAAATTTTATGCACTATCTATCCTTTTGAAATACAGCTTCTATGCAGGATTTATACTTTCCGTAATATCTTGATTTCATAAAGTTTTATTGGCTTATGCACAGAATTAAGGCTGCTTTATCTATTACTACTAAACATATATATAAACAATTAATATAAAACCAGAATCCCCTGCTAAATCAGACAAGGAATAAATTCATTTTTAAAAGAGCGAAATATCTTTATTTTCAAAAACGATTCGATTCGTTATCGACGTTTGATATTTTCTACAATCCCATCTTCAGTGCTAGCACTTAAATTCTCTCTTAGCCATTTATGTGCGAGATTGCGTGCATCGCGTTCATGCCACAACATATCAACGTGTACTTGCGGGAGTACGAAAGGTAATTCCTTAGCAATCAGCGCTTCTGTCATTCCTGTAGAAGCAACGAAATGAAGTGGTAACACAGTAATAAGATCAGAGCTGGCGACAACTCTACCCGCAGTAAAAAATTGATTTACAGTAAGTAGAATTCTCCGCTCGCGTCCAAGCGCATTTAAGGCATCATCCATCAAACCTCTCCCACGACCAGAGAAACTCACTAATAGATGATGTGCTGCGCAGTAGTTATCTAACGTTAATTCTTCTTTTGCTAGCGGATGATCTTTGCGCATGACGCAAACATACTTACCCGTATACAAACGTTCGTGCCGAATTTGTGAAACTGCCGTGTTTTGTCCACTAGCAAGTTGTGCAGCGACACCAGGGAAAAAACCGATTGCAAGATCAATATCTCCCCGCAATAACATGGGGCGCGGCTCCCGTGTTGTGAGCGGCACCATGCGGACATTTAAGCCAGGGGCATCCTTCTCTATAGTCCTTACAAGAAATGGCAGCCACAAGGCTGCAGTAGCGTCTGCCATCGCCATCCTGAACGTACTGGTCGCTCGGGAAACATCGAATGTTTCTGGAGTGACGGCAGCTTCCAGATCTGCCATTGCTCTTCGCACAATAGGCCATAGCTCTTCCGCTCTAGAAGTTGGCTTTACGCCATGGGCAGTACGAATTACTAATTCATCGCCTAGGGTTTCACGTAATCTTTTGAGCGCGTTTGACACCGCCGGTTGGGTCATCGCAAGTAGACTGGCAGCGCGAGTAAGATTTTGTTCTGTCATCACGGCATCAAAGACACGTAATAAATTAAGATCGAGGGTAAGAAAGCTCATAAAGTTACTTTTTAGCAATGTTAATAAATAGTTATATACTATTCATGGAATAAATAATCAACACGTAATTTTACAGTTATATATATATCTAAATGGTTCGGTAGTGATAACAATTAGTGACCTAACCATGCTGAGACCACGACTGAACTCACGCAATTAGTCTTGTTGTAATATCCAAAAAAATAAAAGATCTAGAATTTTATCGCCCAAATCTTTGGGCGGAAAAATAGCCTTCGGCTCTAAAAAATCAGTTGCTAGCAGGATGTTTTTATTGATCCGTTCGACTGTCAAAAACACAATGTGTCGCATCGGAAGCGCAATTTTTAGTAATCCCGTGATGAACTATGTAAATTAAGGCAAAATACAACAATGTATCCAGTCGGTTATAAGTCACAGACTGTTTGTATTTGAAGTAAAACGGGTACTTTAACTACGGAGCTAAGCAACTTGAGCCGCCTCATTAAAAACAACTATACGAATATTGCGTTGCTAAAAGATCTGATGACGATTCCGCCAATGACCGCCCAGCAGCATGCTGAAATTATGCGTAAACGTATTGCGCATAGACGCATGCTTGAGGAGGCGAAAGAATTGAAAACAGCGAGTGAAGATAGATTTAAAGAATAAAAAAGCGCGGAACCCCGCGCTTTTTATTTGGCTCGCTTTTAAAGCGAATATTTTCTCGTAAAATTATTTGGTCGCTGACGGAAAAAATAATTGTTCGCCGTCGACTTTAAAAGCGGCGATTTTCTTTTGGCCTTCATCTGAAGTAATCCAATCAATTAATTGCTTCGCGCCTTTATAGTTCACGCCCTTATGATTTGCAGGATTGACTGCGATAATGCCATAGGGATTAAACATTTTCTTATCGCCTTCAACCAAGATTTCAAGTCCAATTTTATTACGATAAGCACCGTAGGTTGCACGGTCAGTTAACGTGTAAGCGCCTTTTTCTCCAGCCATCGTCAAAACTTGACCCATACCCAATCCTGCTGAAACATAAGCAGCACCTTGTGGCTGAGTGTTAATTTCTTTCCAATACTTCTTTTCCATAATGTCAGTGCCTGAATTGTCGCCGCGCGAGATGAAAGTCGCTTTGCTGTCAGCGATTTTTTTCATCGAGGCTAAAACATCTTGGCTTCCTTTTACGCCAGCAGGATCACTAGCAGGGCCAACAATCACAAAGTCGTTATACATCACGTCGCGACGATCGATACCATGACCCGCGGCGACAAATTTATCTTCAGCGGAGCGCGCATGAACCAGAGTGACATCGACGTCACCATTCTTCGCCATTTCTAACGCTTTACCCGTACCAACAGCGATGACATGCACCTTAGTATTTGTCTTGGCTTCAAAAGCAGGTAGTAAATAAGGTAACAAGCCTGAGCTGTCAGTACTTGTCGTAGTCGATAAGCGAATGACATCTTGCGCAAATCCGATTGGGGCCACCAATGCGGCAACTAAGGCGACACTTGCAAAACGCAAAATTGAGCGACGTGACATGGTTTCTCCTGTTAAAAATTAAAAAGGCTACGCACCAGATGGTAACGCAGCCAGCAACAACATTTTAGTTAGTCAGCAATTGAATGACTCACGTAGGGTTAAATAAGCTTGTGAGCGCGGACCGCATCTAAAACGATATCATTCAAGCCCGCCCCACCCTTTGCAACATGTTCTGTCAATGAGCGTCGCATAGGCGGAGCCCACGAACGTTTCAAATGCGCAGTAATATCTTTAAGCGATTGCTCACGGTCTGTCATCGTCTCAAAAAAATCGCCGATCTGATTTGCCATTTCGATTAAATGATCTAAGGTGCTGCGACTCATACCTCTTTCCTTTTACTTAATTTATCGCGCAGTAGACGGTGCGACTGCGCATAGACAACATGACTGTTATTACGGACAAAGCCGATTAATGTAACGTTTGCTTCTTCTGCTAATTGAATCGCCAGACTGGTCGGTGCTGAAATTGCTGCAAGAAACCCGATTCCCATCGTTGCCGATTTTTGTACCATTTCGTAACTAGCACGGCTGGTAATCAATGCGGCACCAGTCGAAAAATCCAATCCCTGTTCTGCCATCGCACCAATCAACTTATCCAACGCGTTGTGGCGACCGACATCTTCTCGTACCAACGTTACTGCACCATCAGCGGCCATCCACGCAGCAGCGTGTGTTGCCCCCGTGTGGTGTTGTAGCCGCTGACTTGTCTGCATGCTATGCATGCCGGCATAGATCTGTGCTGCTGAAAACAAGTTAGTTCCAGACGTCATGTTAGGTCGCCGAATCGCTTGTTCTAATGTTTCGGCACCACACAAACCGCAACCAGTACGTCCGGTCAAATTTCGACGCTTGTCTTTCAAAAGTACGAACCGTTCAGTTGCTATTTGCATCTGCACCTGAATACCTTGTTCGCCGACTACCACTTCGCATTCGTACAGTTCAGAAGGATTATTTAAAATCTCCTCACTTAACGAAAATCCAAGCGCAAAATCTTCGAGGTCGGTTGGAGACGCCATCATCACGGCATGTGAAATACCGTTGTACTCCAATGCAACCGGAACCTCTTCAGCAACTTCATCCTCACAGATGCTGCAATGATCCGCATCCCATTTTTCAATCGGAACCCGAACCAGAGCAGTATCTTCTTCAGCCTTTACTTGCATTAGCAATTTTACTTACCTGCAGTTGAAACTTCTTTTGGAATCATTTCGGTCGTAGCAAATTTTTCTTGCTGTGTACTGAAACGATTGTAAGAACGTTGCCATTCTGAAGGCTGCGTTACCAATGAGACTTGTACTGCTGTCACTTTGTATTCAGGGCAATTGGTGGCCCAATCGGACGAACTCGTCGTAATAACGTTGGCACCAGACTCAGGGAAATGGAAAGTGGTATAGACCACGCCCGGTTGCACGTTCTCAGTAATTTCTGCGCGCAACACAGTTTGGCCAGCGCGTGATTCGATGCCGACCCAGTCGTTGTGCTTGATACCACGGTCTTCCGCGTCCTGAGGATGCACTTCTAGCCTATCTTCACTGTGCCAAGCATTGTTATCGGTACGGCGCGTCTGCGCACCCACGTTGTACTGAGAAAGGATGCGGCCGGTGGTTAGAATCAGCGGGAATTTCTTCGTCACTTTTTCACCGCTACCGAAGAACTTGGTATCGATGAACTTACCTTTGCCACGGACAAATTCACCGATATGCATCGTTGGCGTACCTTCTGGCGCTTCGTCATTGCAAGGCCATTGGATACTGCCACCCAGCTCATCGATACGCTTGAAGCTGACGCCGGTGAAAGTCGGTGTCAATGCGGCGATTTCATCCATGATTTCACGCGGGTGTTTGTAGCTCATTGGGTAACCGAGGGCGTTCGACAACATGCAAGTTACTTCCCAATCGCCTTTACCGGCTTTTGGTGGCATCACTTTACGAACGCGCGAGATGCGACGTTCTGCATTGGTGAAGGTACCGTCTTTTTCCAAGAACGACGAACCCGGCAAGAATACGTGTGCATACTTTGCGGTTTCGTTAAGGAAGATGTCTTGCACCACGATGCATTCCATTGCTTCCATTGCCGAGATAACGTGCTGGGTATCAGGATCGGATTGCACGATATCTTCGCCCTGGCAATACAGACCCATAAAGGTACCGTCGAGTGCGGCGTCAAACATGTTTGGAATACGCAAACCTGGTTCCGAATCCAGCGTGCAGTTCCACGCTGCTTCGAATTCAGCACGGGTGACTGAGTCCGAAACGTGACGATAACCTGGCAACTCATGCGGGAACGAGCCCATATCGCATGAACCCTGCACATTGTTTTGGCCACGCAGCGGATTGACACCGACACCTTCACGACCAATGTTGCCGGTCAACATTGCGAGATTGGCGATACCGATCACAGTGGTCGAGCCTTGCGCATGTTCTGTCACACCCAAGCCGTAATAGATCGCACCGTTTTTCGCATTGGCATACATGCGTGCTGAAGCACGAATTTCTTCGGCTGGAACACCGCTGACTTTTTCTACTTCTTCCGGTGAGTTTTCTTCACGCAGGATGAAGTGTTCCCACTCCTTGAAAGATGCAGTTTCACAACGCTCGGCAATGAACTCAGGCTTGTGCAGTTTCTCTTTCAGGATCACGTGCGCCATCGCATTAACGATTGCAACGTTGGAGCCTGGCAGCAGTTTAAGATGGTAATCCGCTTCTACGTGCGGGAATTTCACCATTTCGGTTTTGCGCGGATCAACCACGATCAGCTTAGCGCCTTGACGTAGGCGACGTTTCATTTGCGATGCAAACACCGGATGCGCGTTGACTGGGTTGGCGCCGATAACAACAATTACGTCCGACTTCATGACGGAGGCAAAGGTTTGTGTACCCGCAGATTCACCGAGCGTTTGCTTCAGACCATAACCGGTTGGCGAATGACAAACGCGGGCGCAGGTATCGACGTTGTTGTTGCCGAATGCAGCACGTACCAACTTCTGTACCAAGTAACCTTCTTCATTGGTGCAACGTGACGACACCAAGCCACCGACCGAATCCTTGCCGTATTTGGCTTGAATGCGTTTGAACTCGGAGGCGGTGTAATTGATCGCTTCTTCCCACGACACTTCGCGCCATGGATCAGTGATCTTGCTGCGGATCATAGGCTTGAGCATACGATCTTTGTGGGTTGCATAGCCCCATGCAAAGCGGCCTTTGACGCAAGCGTGACCTTGGTTGGCTTTACCATCTGGATTCGGCGTCATGCGGACAACTTCATTGCCCTTCATTTCTGCCTTGAACGAACAACCGACGCCGCAATATGCGCAAGTGGTGACTTTTGTGTGTTCGCCCTGACCCATCATGATGACGGTTTTTTCAGTCAGCGTTGCAGTAGGGCATGCATCCACGCAAGCACCGCAGGAGACGCACTCGGAATCCATGAAGTCTTCATTTTGACTTGGCGACACGCGCGAAGCAAAACCGCGGCTATCGATAGTCAGCGCAAAGGTACCCTGCGTTTCTTCACAGGCACGAACGCAACGATTACAAACAATGCATTTCGACGAATCGAAAGTGAAGTAAGGATTGGATTCGTCTTTTTCCAGCGCCAGATGATTAGAGCCATCGTAGCCGTAACGCACATCGCGCAGACCGACTACACCAGCCATATCCTGCAGTTCGCAGTTGCCGTTGGCTGGGCAGGTCAGGCAGTCCAATGGGTGATCGGAGATGTACAACTCCATGACGCCACGGCGGATGCTTGCCAGCTTTGGCGTTTCGGTTTTAATCTTCATGCCGGCTTCAGCAGGCGTGGTACACGATGCAGGATAGCCGCGGCGGCCCTCGATTTCGACCAAGCACAGACGGCAAGAGCCGAATGCTTCCAGGCTATCGGTGGCGCACAACTTAGGCACGTTGACGCCTATTTCGGCAGCAGCCCGCATCACCGAAGTGCCTTGCGGCACGGTGACGGTTTTGCCGTCGATTTCCAATGTGACCATGACTTCGGATTCGCTTTTCGGCGTACCGTAATCCAAACTATTTAATATGTTCATTTTTCGCTCCTGTGTTTCTGCAGCTTATTAACTTATGCAGCGGTTGCCAGTTTTTGATCGCCAAAATCTTCAGGGAAGTGGTTCAGTGCAGACAACACCGGGAAAGGTGTCATGCTGCCCATCGCGCATAGCGATCCCGTTACCATGACATCGCATAAGTCGCGCAGCAGATGAATCTGTTGTGGACGATTCTGATTGGCGATGATCTTGTCTACTACTTCCACGCCACGGGTCGAGCCGATGCGGCATGGGGTGCATTTTCCGCAGGATTCGACGGCGCAGAAATGCATTGCGTAGCGCGCCTGTTTTGCCATGTCGACGGTATCGTCGAAGGCAACCAGACCGCCGTGACCCACGGTCGAATCGACCGCCGCAAAGGCCTCATAGTCAAATGGAGTGTCAAATAATGCTTCTGGCATGTACGCGCCGAGTGGTCCACCAACTTGTACCGCGCGGATTGGACGGCCAGACTCAGCACCACCGCCAAAGTCGTACAACAACTCACGCAAGGTCACGCCAAACGCTTTTTCAACCAGGCCACCGTATTTCAGGTTGCCAGCCAGTTGCATCGGCAAGGTGCCGCGTGAGCGACCCATACCGTAGTTTTTGTAAAACTCGGCGCCGCGCGACATGATCAGCGGTACTGCAGACAGCGAGATCACGTTGTTGATGACAGTCGGCTTGCCGAACAAACCCTTCAATGCTGGCAGTGGCGGTTTGGCACGGACGATGCCGCGCTTGCCTTCGATACTTTCCAGCATCGCGGTTTCTTCGCCGCATACATAAGCGCCCGCCGCTTTGCGCACTTCCAGATGGAAGGTGCGGCCGGAACCGAGAATGTTTTCGCCCAGATAACCAGCTGCGTTGCCAGCAGCAATCGCTTCGTTCAGATTGGCGATTGAGTGCGGATATTCGGAGCGTACATAAATATAGCCACGCGTTGCACCGACAGCCAAGCCTGCGATCGTCATGCCTTCGATCAGCATGAATGGGTCGTCTTCCATCACCATGCGATCGGAGAACGTACCGGAATCACCCTCATCGGCGTTGCAGGCGATGTACTTTTGATCGGCTTCCGCGCCGAGTACGGTTTTCCATTTGATGCCAGTTGGGAAAGCCGCACCACCGCGACCACGCAGGCCGGAATCGGTGACTTGTTGCACAATCGCAGCCGCGTCCATCTCAATCGCTTTTTTCAAGCCAACATAGCCTTCATGGGCCAGATAGTCGTCCAAAGAAACGGGGTCGGTGACGCCGACTCGCACGAATTGCAGGCGCTCTTGTTTTTTCAGATATGGAATTTCTTCGACCAGACCCACGGCTTTGTCGTGCGATTTTGTATCACCCTTGCTAGCGGTAAAGTTGGCGTCGAATAAACCAGCAACTTCGTGCTCTTCGATAGGACCAAAGCCGATACGACCAGCATCGGTAGCCACTTCAACCAGCGGCTCCAGCCAGAACATGCCGCGCGAACCGTTGCGTACCAGTTTGATATCGATACCACGTGCTTTTGCTTCTTTAGCAATGGCAGCGGCGGTTTCGTTGGCACCTAGTGCAATTGCGGTCGAGTCGCGCGGGACAAAAATAGTAACGGTATTAACAGCGGTCATTGCACACCTCGCTTTGCTTGAATCAAGCGATTAAATTTTTCGTTAGAAACGCGCGCGTACAGGTCGTCGTCAATCTGTATCGCTGGGCCATTGGCACATTGGCCGAGGCAATAGACGTTTTCCAGCGAAAAGGTATTATCATCAGTGGTGGCATGGAAATCGCAACCCAATAATTCTTTGGCGTGCTCTACCAGCGATTCGCAACCGCGCGCTTGGCAAGCTTCGGCACGACAGATCTGCACTACGTGTTTGCCGGCAGGATGTTGGCGGAAAAAGTGGTAGTACGTAATCACGCCGTGGACTTCCGCGCGCGAGAGGTTGACGCCATCAGCGATGGTGGCGACGCTGGCAGGCGGGATAAAGCCAATCGCCTCTTGGATGCCATGTAAAATCGGCAACAAAGCACCTGGACGAGATTTGTGTTGTGCAATGATGGATTCTACCTTCGCCATATCGAAAGGGGTTTGGGTGCTCATATAGACACTCCTGCGAGCGACACCGATGGCAGTACTGCGTGCCGCGAGGTCGTGAAATTGAACAAAGCCATGCTACTTCCTTCTGAAAATTTAACTTGTATATATGCTTTTTTTAGCATATAGTTTTTTGACGATCTTCTGCCACGCCTGCAAGTTAGCATTAGAAAAAGCTGACTTCAATAGGCTATCTTTTGCATAACCAAAGAAATGGCGTAAACACGACAAGTCGTGCTTTAAAGTACATATATGTTTAAAGTCATCATTAACCCGCATTGGGAACTCACGCACGACGCGGATGCGCCGCTGGATACCGCTGTGCTGCTTCACTTGTTGATGTCGATACAAGAAACGGGCTCGATTTCCAAGGCGGCACGCATTGTTGGTCTGTCGTATCGCTATTCTTGGGGCATGTTGCGTGATGTTGAGAAGTTGTTTGGTACGCCTTTGTTAAATACAGATAGAGGACGTGGTACGACTCTGACGCCGTTGGCAGAAAAGCTGATCTGGGCTGACAGACGCATTCGCGCTCGCTTATCGCCAACGCTAGAAAGCCTGGCGTCGGAGCTGGAAAACGAGATCGGCAAAACCGTGGTCGGCAAAACTAAACCGCTACGTTTGGACGCCAGCCACGGCTTTGCGGTTGATGCTCTGATGCACCAGTTGACGCAGGCCAACTTGCCGGTTGACTTGCGCTATCGCAACAGCACCGATGCGGTCGCGGCATTGTCCCGTAAGGAATGCGATTTAGCCGGTTTTCATGTACCACTCGGTGAATTTGAGAAGAAAGCGGTTGAGCGTTATACACAGTGGTTGAATCCGCGCGAGCATTGCCTGATTCATTTGGCGGTGCGCAGTCAGGGCTTGTTCGTTGCGCCGGGCAATCCGAAAAAAATTCTTGCCTTGCAGGATCTGACGCGTCCAGGCGTGCGCTTTGTTAACCGGCAGGCAGGCTCTGGCACACGTATGTTGCTGGAATTGATGCTGGCTGGCGCGGGTATTTCACCGTTTGATATCGAAGGTTATCAAAGCAATGAATTTACCCATTCAGCGGTGGCGGCCTATATCGCCAGTGGCATGGCGGATGTGGGAGTGGGCGTGAAAACGGCAGCGCATCGATTCAGTTTGGATTTCATTCCGCTGATACAAGAGCGGTATTTTCTCGCACTGCCATTGGCCTTGATGGAAGACCCGTTGATACAACACGTGATCGAAGTGGTCCAATCGGGTTATTTCCGCAAAGTCATCAATACACTGGCGGGGTATGAGTCCGCCGATACCGGCAAAATTTTGCTGTTATCAGAAGCATTTGGCCACGCCAAAGCGGCGACCTAATGCCATATAAGATTGAAAGAGATGGAATAGCATCGCTATTTTCAGTCCTACTTTAGAATCGCCACGCCCTTTATCTGTGCATAGATTGCCATGCCCGGATTTAACTGCAAGTTGACGCAAGACTTGCGCGTGATGCGAGCCAGTAAGCGCGTACCGTTGGCGTCTAGCCCGACAACTACCTGCCCCGCACTATCGTCTGAAATATCGCTGACGGTTGCAGCGATGGTATTTAATATGCTGGTGTCGTGCAGCGGCACTAAACTCAAACTAATGTCGCGCGCCATCACACGGATACGCACCGCTCTTCCCAAGTTCGAGCTGAGCTGCGGCAAAAATAAACGGCCACCAGAAAATTCGGCGCAGCTTAAATGAAACGCCGCATCGTGTTCAACAATTGTTGCATTGATCAGCGCGCCAGCACTGTCACCGTGTGCAATATCCAGATCCATTCGAGTCAGCAATGATTCAATCGCACCGCTGGCGATCACTTGCCCAGCTTCTAGCAACACCAGATGATCGGCCAGTTGCGCTACTTCATCCGGCGCGTGACTGACGTACAGAATCGGAATGTCGAGTTCATCATGCAGCCGTTCTAGATAGGGCATGATCTCGGTCTTGCGTTTAAGATCAAGCGCTGCCAACGGCTCATCCATTAGCAAAATCTGCGGACTAGTCGCTAACGCACGCGCAATCGCAACCCGTTGACGTTCACCACCAGATAATTTATCTGGCTTACGTTGCTTTAAATGGCCGATATCAAGTAGTGCGACAGCGTGCTCAAGCGAAACGCGACGTTGTGCTGTCGGAATACGTCGCATGCCATATTCCAAATTGTCTTGGATATCCAGATGCGCAAATAAACTCGCCTCTTGAAATACATAACCGAGCCGGCGTTTATGAGTAGGCAACAGAATGCCGCGTGCATCGTCTTGCCACACTTCGCCGTTGATTTCTATATAGGCATCGGTTGCCGGTTCTAGTCCGGCGATCACGCGCAGACAAGTCGTCTTGCCGGATCCGGATGGACCAAACAACGCTGTTACGCCGTGTCCTGGCAATTGCAAATCGACGGCGAGTGCAAATGTCGGATAATTGATTTTAAAGCGCGCTTCAATCTGGCGCGTACGCTGATCGTGGGTGCTCATCGGCGCCGGCCAGTCGGATTCAACGTGTACAAGGCGATTAGAACCAGCATTGCAAACACCACCATGCCAGCGGCTAGCCAATGTGCTTGCGTGTATTCCAACGCCTCCACTCGATCGTAGATCTGTAGAGAAATCAATCGCGTTTTGTCAGGGATATTGCCCCCTATCATCAACACCACGCCAAACTCGCCGACGGTGTGCGCAAAGCCCATCACAATCGCAGTGAGATAACCGGGCTTGGCTAAGGGCAAGATGACAGTAAAAAAAGTATTCAGCGGTGAAGATCGCAATGTTGCTGCTACTTCCATCGGGCGGTCACCGATCGATTCAAACGCATTTTGGATTGGCTGCACAACGAAGGGCATAGAGTAAAAAACCGAGCCAATCACGAGACCAGAAAAAGTAAACGGTAATAGTCCAATGCCCAGCCATTGAGTGAACTGACCGATAGGACCATGCGGCCCCATCGTTACCAATAAATAAAAGCCCAATACACTAGGCGGTAGTATTAGCGGCATCGCGACAAAAGCACCAACCGGCCCTTTAATCCACGAGCGCGTACGCGCCAGCCACCAAGCTAATGGCGTGCCAATAATCAGCAAAATCACTGTGGTGATAAAGGCCAGCTTGAGCGTTAATACAACCGCGCCTATGTCAGTATGGTCGAGCAAGATAAGCTTAGTTTACGTCGTAACCAAAAGAGCGAATCACTGCTTTAGCAGGTTCCGTTTTTAAATAGGCCATCAATGCGACAGCAGCTTTGTTGTCTTTGCCGTGCATCAGGATGACGGCATCTTGATGGATAGGCGTATGTAATTTACTTGGCACGATCCAAGCAGAACCGCTTTTCAGTTTGTTATCCGCATAGACTTGCGACAATGCGACAAAACCGAGTTCTGCATTACCGGTGAGGACAAAGTTATACGCTTGGCTAATGCTCTCACCTTGCACCAACTTTGGCGTTAGCTTGTCGAACACGCCGAGTGCTTCCATGGTTTCTATTGCAGCAGCGCCATACGGCGCTAACTTTGGACTCGCGATAGAAATATGGGCGAAATCACCGGTTTTTAATACTTCAGCCTTGTCGTCAACCAAGTTTGCTTTGCTGGACCACAACACCAGTTTGCCTGTGGCGTAAGTGAAGCGTGAGCCAGCAACCACGCCGTTTTCTTTTTCCAGTTTTGCCGGACGCTGCTGGTCGGCCGAGAAGAACACGTCAAACGGTGCGCCGTTGGTAATTTGCGAATAGAACTTACCGCTAGAGCCGAAAGCAAGCTCCACTTTGTGACCACTGGTTTTTTCAAAATTTTCTGCGATGACTTTCATCGGGGCAGTGAAATTAGCCGCGACCGCGACTTTTACTTCATCCGCAAAAGCAACGGTGGATAGGCTGAGGGCTAATAGCAAGACGCCGCTGGTGATAGATTTTTTCATGAGAATTTCAGAGGTAAATGACAAACAAATTGGGAATAGAAGGTGGTAATTTAGGAGGCAGTAGCAAGAATGATGTGCGACGCCTTAATCAACGCAGTGGCACGCATACCTTCTTTTAACGCTAAGGTCTTGACGCTTTCATTGGTGATGATGGCAGCCACGGTTTTGCCGCCTGCCAGTTCGATCACAATCTCCGCATTCACCGCGCCTTCTTGACAGCGCACCACCGTACCAGTCAGGGAATTGCGCGCGCTGGTTTTAAAATTAGTCTCTACCGTCAAGATGATCCACTGCGCCTTGATCAATGCATAAGCATCGCTACCCGGCTCCAGCGCCATGTGTTCAGCGCTATCGTTGGTGATGATCGCCGCCAGTTCAACATCGTTGCCAATATCAACAATGATTTCTGCGTTGACCGCACCCTTAGTCACGGTTTTAACCGTGCCAAGAAATTGGTTACGTGCGCTGGTTTGCATATCGAATCTCCTGCTCATGCGGTAGTACTGATCGAAGTCGTTGAGGGTTTGGCTCATGGCGGCAGGCACGGCCGCCCATTCCTGCTCGAGTCGGCGGTAGGTTGCCACCATGCGGCGGCCATAGTCCGTCAGGCAGGTACCGCCGCCGGTGCTGCCCCCAGTCTGACGCACTACCAAAGGCTCATGCGATAGATTGTTGATGGTTTCTACTGCTTGCCACGCTGCTTTGTAACTCATACCCATCGCGGTAGCCGCAGCAGAAATCGAGCCGGAAACGTCGATCCGTTCGAGCAACTCAAGATGATCCCAGCGCTTACCACGCGCTTTGGATAACCCTTCTAGCTTGATGGGCGATGGCTTGTTCAAGGTAAATCCGTAAGAAAATTGACGCAGTTATGGATGCTCGAAGTGAAGCTTCCTAATAAATTTCCGCTATTATAATTCGATATTACTTTTAACGACATATCGAAATCAGAAAAATTGATTCGTCTATTTCCGATGGTGCTTGGCTGCTTCCACTTGTTGCTTAGATCAGTCGCTTAATTCGACGATCTGATAACGATGATGGGTAATAAAAATTTTGCGCGGGAGCGGCTATTTGTTACGTCTCGCATCGATGTTGTCGGTGACGATTAAAAATTTAATGAAGTAGATAAAAAATTACCGAGAGGCATAAATGCATCTCGGTAATTTGCTAATGGGGATTGCGTTCGCATGAATGTGACCATGCATTGGATGACATTAAGCAGTGTGCTCAAGTCGGGAAGTAATGCGTCCCGGCAAACTAATTTGCTGCGAGGACGATAAGGTTCACGCCAGTGCTTCTTTGGCGGCCTGTTCCGGTGTGAGTCCTTCGTAAAATTGATCAGTAAACCAATCGATCTCTTCTTCGATATGGTCCTGGGCTTGCTCTAGGGTGGCGCCGCCCGCTACCAGAAAACCTTCCACTTCTATGCACCAGTTAATCAGGGCTAATGTTTCTGCATCCAGCTCTTCTTTTTTTGCCATGGTTGCGCCCTTTCATTTTTGTATAAGCGAAAGCCATAGTGTCCCATGCGACGCGTGACGACGAAAGTGTAATCTGACTGCGCTAGGAAAAAACAGTATTATTTCCGGTAGTTGTGCGCCGATCGTGGCGACGGCAGCACCACCGCGCAGCGATATACAACGGCATGCGCAACGATAGTACTGTGTAACTGTCAGACGATAACAGCGCTCTGATAACATGTAAAAATCAGACGTCTGATGCGATATGTTTAATCTGATGCGTTGATGATGACCGCGATTCGATGATAAAAGAACGAATCTGAGCAAGGAGAAAAAGATGGTTCAACGCTTTGGCCGATATCTGTTCCCGCTAGTGTTGACTTTGATGCAAGGTAGCGGCGCACACGCGGCTGGATTGTCGCCGGTGGTTTATGCCGCTGGCAGTTTACGGAGCGGGCTTGACGAGATCGTGGCGCGTTTTGCCAGGCAGACTGGCACGAAGTTTGAAGTCAGCTACCAGCCTTCGGGAAAATTACGCAAGGACATCGAGTCTGGGGCACGGCCGCAAGCGTTTGCATCCGCCTCAATTGAACATACCGACGCTTTATTCCGTGAAGGGTATTTGCGCAATAGCGTGACTTTTGCGCGCAATAACATGTGTTTATTGGCAGCGCCTGGCATTGATCTTAACCCGACCAATGTACTGGCAAAAATGCTGGATCCTATGTTGCGTCTTGGCACCTCTACACCAAAAGTCGACCCCGCTGGTGATTATGCGTGGCAGGTGTTTCATAAAGCGGAAGCCATACAAAGTGGCGCGTACGATCAATTGAATGTGAAGGCCATGCAGCTGGTTGGTAATCCGGCGACCCGACCGGAAGCGAAGCGCACGATCGCGCAATTATTGCGTGACCAGCAAGTTGATTTGTTTTTAACTTATTGTTCTTACGCTGATAAAACCGCGGCCGAAGTACCCGGCGTAACCTGGCAAAAATTGGATGATGATTTGAACGTAGAGAGTAGCTATGGTATTGGTGCGTTGTCATTCGCCGATGATAGGGCGGATCGCTTGATCAATTTCATGCTCAGTATGGAAGGCCAAAAAATACTCGCCAAGCATGGCTTTCAAACCATCAAGCCGGTCTTCGCAGAGCGCAAGGCTAAACCGTAGTATTTTCCGCTAGTCCAAATTAATCGTGCGCTGTCGAATTCAAGGCGATGTGAATATTCATATCGCCTTGAATTCGACAGCGTTTTTATTTTTCTGGTGTAACGGTCGAGTGATTATTGGCTTGTCCAGGTAAGGGCATCGCTGAGGATTCTTGTTCTTTGCTCAATTCATTAGGGGTAGATTGGGCAGGGCCGCTGGCAGTATCGCCATTGGTAGGTGGTTGCACCGGGATCGCTGCTTCTGAAGGAGGCATCGCCTCGCTAGGTGCGGCGACGGAACTGGAGGTGGAACTGGGTGACTCAACTGCAGGTGTTGGCGGCGCCTCCGCCTTTTCGCAACCAGCAAGTGCAGCGGCGACGCATGCGCAAGCAAGAATGGAACGTGTGATGGATATACCGAACATAGCAATCTCCTAGCCATTGATGGTTCTTGCATTCTAGCGGCTCAAGCGTAAGAAAAGCCAGTACTCACACAAAATAATCTTGCTTCATTGCATGCACTTTCAGTGCTGCACTCTGCGGCCTCGACCAAAAAAATCGAATCACGTTATGCTGGTTGCATCGCGTGTAGGGGCAGTGAATTTTTCTGATGCTCTTGCTTAATACTTTAGTCAGACTTTTGACGTCTGTTTACACTTCGGCTGCTAATGAAATCACTCAAAAATACGCCCTTGTCGGTACTGGATCTGTCACCGATTCTGCGCGGTGGCTCCCCAGCCGACGCGTTTCATCGCTCGCTGGATTTGGCGCAACATGTGGAGCGCCGCGGTTACAACCGCTTTTGGTTGGCCGAGCATCACAGCATGCCTGGCATTGCTAGCGCCGCCACTTCAGTGGTGATCGGCTACGTTGCTGGCGGTACCTCGACAATACGGGTTGGTTCGGGCGGCATCATGTTGCCTAATCACGCGCCGTTGGTTATTGCAGAACAATTTGGCACGCTAGCTTCACTCTATCCAGGCCGCATTGATCTGGGTTTGGGGCGTGCGCCTGGGTCGAATCAAGCCACCGCGCGCGCATTACGACGCGAGATCAGTGATGACGGCAGCGAGTTTCCATTGCAATTGGAAGAGCTGCGCGCGTATTTAGAGCCGATTCTCGAGCCGGCGCACGAGGTTCGCAAAGTACAGGCGATTCCCGGAGCCGGCATTGATATTCCGATTTGGTTGTTAGGTTCCAGCAGTTACAGCGCACAATTGGCGGCGCATCTTGGTTTACCGTTTGCATTTGCCGGACAATTCTCGCCCGATTACATGCTGACGGCGTTGAATTTGTATCGCCAGAATTTTCGTCCGTCAGCGGCATTAGAAAAACCGTATGCGATGGTGGGCGTCAACGTATTTGCAGCGGAGACCGAGCAGCAAGCCTTGTACTTGGCAAGCTCGCAACAACAAATGCATTTGAGTTTAGTGCGCGGACAACCGGGTCAGCTGATGCCACCGATAGAAAACATGGCCGAATTGTGGTTGCCGCACGAGAGAGCATCGGTTGAGTCTATGCTACGTGCCTCTTTGATTGGTGATGCAGTGATGATTCGCGAAAAGCTGCGGGCATTTTTGGAGAGCACACAGGCGGATGAAATTATCATTAATACGATGGTGTTCGATCATGCTGCCCGCGTGCGTTCTTACGAAATCGTTGCGGATGCGTGGCAAGCATAAGATATTGGGTACGACGTTGACAGTAGATCGTATAAACAGGAAGCACTAATGTCGAACCAGAGCTTATTTAATACCGAAGAAATTTTGCAATTGCTGACGTTGCAGGCAGATGGCAATGATCGTTTTATCGGTCAAAGTCATTTCATGGGGATGCCAAATGTGTTTGGTGGCCAAGCACTTGGACAAGCGCTGTATGCCGCCAGCATGACGGTGATAGAGCGCCGACCACATTCGATGCATGCGCTGTTTATCCTGCCGGGCAATCATCAACTACCGATAGCATATGAAGTCGAGCGCGTGCGCGATGGCGGTACATTCAGCACGCGCCGTGTGGTTGCCTTGCAAGAGGGAAAACGCATTTTTGTGATGTCGGTGTCATTCCAGAGTGAGGAAGAAGGCTTGTCGCATCAAAAGCCGGCACCACCGATAAGTGATCCAGAGCAACTTGCGTCTAGCTTGCAACGCTGGCAGCAAAGTAGCGCTAAAAATGGCTGGCCGTTTCAACCGGCGCCAGTGGATTTTCGTACCGAGCACGACGGCGATGTTTTCAATGCGGCGAGCAAAGAGCCGCGTCGTCAGGTTTGGGTGCGCGCACCGATGGCATTGCCTGATGCGCCACTGACGCATGAATGCCTATTCGCTTATGCTTCCGATTACGGTTTGCTATGGGCGGCGTTACAACCACATGGTGTCAGCATAGCCGATCCGCGTTTACAGCTTGCCAGTCTGGATCACACAATCTGGTTTCACCGGCCGTTTCGAATGGATGAGTGGTTACTGTTTTCGATTGAGAGTCCCAATGCGTCTGGCGGACGCGGCCTGTGTCTGGTGCATGTCTATAACCAGCAGGGATTATTAGTGGCAACTGTGGCGCAAGAAGGTTTGATTCGATTGCGCAAAGCAGGCTGAGATAAGTCTACGGTAGCAACTGTTTGGAGGTAGCGTCCTCGCTACCTATTTCGACTTCGATGCCTTCTACTTCAGGCCGGATTTGACGTCTATCCAACCACCAGATAAGTACCGGCAATACCAGCAAGCCGCCTGGCGCAACAAACAAAACAAGATAGGGGCTGAGCTCAACCAGCTTGCGTAGCTGCACTTTGATGCGTTTGCGATCCAGATCTGTCCAGCGGTAACCATTGCGCTGCTTCATCAGTAGCGGTATCAAACCGCGCATTTGCGTCATCTCATTCCACAAGCGGATGCGCTCGCGATTTTGCAGCGCGAACATGGCGCGTGTAAAGTTCCGCGCAGAGCGGAAGGGCACAACAAAAATAGTGGCGATAGAGGCAGGCACGGGGCGACAAATTCAGTAGATTGATGATTGATTGTACGTGTGGATTGTTTTGTCTGGGGACAAATACGTATAACGGTTGTTGCAACGTTGTTTTGCTTGAAGTTGCCCAGATGACTGTACCAGTAACCTGAACTATCGCTGGATACCGTAATCTTATAGCTTCTTGCACGCATCGCTTTAGCCTTTCGACATCGCCTAGCGAGATAGCATTTTTGCTGCGCGGTGCATTTTAGAAATACAATTTCACTTCATTTTGACCATCGGGCAACACGATGAAAATTGCGATTCTTGACGACTATCAGGATAGTGTGCGCCACCTCGATTGCTTCTCGATGTTGGTCGACCATGAGGTGAAAGTATTTACGCATGGTGCGCGCGGCCTTGGCCAATTGGCAATTCGACTGGCTGGTTTTGAGATTTTGGTTTTAATCGGCGAACGCACCCGATTATCGCAACCGCTGCTGGAGAAATTATCCACAGTAAAAATGATCGTGCAGATTGGTAAGGCAGGCTCGCATATCGATCAGGCGGCGTTGTCAGCAAAAAAGATTGCCTTCATTGAGACCGGTACCGACGCGCATGCCAAGGCAGAGTTGACGTGGGCTTTAATCATGGCGGCGATGCGTAAACTGCCACAATACACCGACAACTTGCAATGCGGCTTGTGGCAAATCGCATCGACTTCGCCCGCACACAATACGCTGGGACGTAGCTTAAAAGGCCGTACGCTCGGGGTCTGGGGCTATGGCCAGACTGGCCAACTGTTAGCGGCTTACGGCAAAGTTTTTGGTATGCGCGTCATCGTCTGGGGGCGAGACGAGAGTCGTGCGGTCGCTGCACGAGATGGTGTGCATTTGGCGGCATCCAGAGAGGCCTTGTTTCGTGAATCTGATGTGCTTTCTTTGCATTTGCCGCTGCATGACGACACGCGTGGTATCGTCAATGCCGCTGATTTTGCCTGTATGAAACCCGACGCCTTATTTGTGAATACCGCTTGTGCAGAATTGCTTCAGCCGGATGTTTTGCTGAACGCACTACAACAAGGGCATCCCGGACAGGCAGCACTCGATGTTTTCGAGAGTGAGCCCTTGGCATCGGACTCGCCGCTGTTGCAGATGCAAAATGTGCTGGTCACACCACATATAGGAAATGTCGAAAAGGATCATTACGAAATGATGTTTCGTGGCGCATTCCAAGAAATAGTCGATTTCGCGGCGAAACGAGATGTTTCTTTAATTTAGATTACAGACGATGCCAAACCCTTCGACACGTACGTTGAGCATTTTTATCTCAAGTCCTTACGCCACCGTATATGAATTTTTGTCGCAACCAGAAAACCTACCGCAATGGGCGCAAGGTTTGGGACAGGGGATAGAGAAAGGTGATGGCGTTTGGAAAGTGCACACGCCGTCAGGCGTAGTGACGATGGTTTTTGCCAATAAAAACGATTATGGCGTGGTAGACCATACGGTGTATTTACCAGACGGCAGTGAAGTATATATACCGATGCGGGTAGTCAAGCATGGCGCTGGCAGTGAAGTGCTTTTCACGCTGTTTCGCCAGCCGAGCATGAGTGACGCGGATTATGAGCGTGATGCGCAGTCGGTGCAGCAGGATTTACAGCGTTTACAAAGGCTATTGACGCGCGCTTGAGTTGTGCTCGCGGATGCAGTCAACGAATGTAAATAGCAGCTTTACGGCGCAATATCCGAGTGGTCATCGGCTGCATCTCGTTTTACTTTAGGCAAAAGCGTGGCAGTGGTGGTTGCTAAATGCGTACTACCCCATAATTTTGCCCAACCTGGCGGCCACGGTAATGCGGGACCGCTGTAAGGGGCGACGCCGCGCCGGATCGGAATAATTGGTAATGCATCGGGTGGCCGTCCGTTGCGCTTGTCCCATCCGAGTGTGTATGTGTAATCCGGCAGTAATGCATCGCATACTGCATCAAACCAAGCTGTGTGGTCTTCATCGCGCCCGAGCGCTTGCGCCAAACCAGTCGGATCAAATTGCGCCAACGTGCTAACCAGTTCGTCGGTCGTTTCACCCGGCGCATCGCCCCAACCCATCACCGGATTGCACGCATACTCGGCGCCCGAGCCGTACCAACCTTCACGCCACGCTCTTTCCATCCAGTTGCGCGGGCCGGCAAATAAATGCCAGCGCCAGTGCAGGCCCGATGGTTTGGGCCAGCTATATAAATACAGACGTTGATAACCTGCGCGATGTAACTGGCGCACCAATGCCATCAAACGCGCATGTGGCATTGGATCGGGAGGTGTACGACGAAATAAAATTGCTTCGCCATCGGCGTGTTGGACTTCATCCGATGACAGGTTCAAATCCAGTGTGCGGGTTTCGCTACCGAAGCGCGCTGAGATCCAGCCGGTCATTAAATTGACAGTCGTGATGACGCCATAGCCACGATGGCGATGGAAAATCACGGTGCCGGGTGCAATAGGTTTCATTAGAAGAACAGAATGAGTCGATAAAACGCATGTGTTGAGTTGATCGGCGATAGTGTAACGGGATTTGCATTCCATCGCCTGAAACGGCGCATCCGTGTCACGTATCACGGTGATGGATATGGCAAGCATGTACTGATCACGTAGAGGTAAATGCCCGCTTGATATTTTGATATGTGCTTCGATCTGGTGCACCAAAGCGCGGCAAACCTGAAGCGGTAGTTAGCATTTTGTCTGATGCTAGTGGTGCAATGTTGCGCAGAGCGCGATGAGTTTTGCAGTATTGGGCTACTTTTGCGCGCATTCTAGTCATGACAATTGTCCTGTCCTTGGCAAAATGTGCTGGCCTATTAATTGCTTTTGAGAATCTATGTCGATCATGTTGCTGCATCCTGCACCAACCTCTGAACATCAGAATTTACATCGTCAGGACCTTCGCCATGGATATCCACGCCCCACTGCAAATTGATACCTTCCTTCCTTATATGCGCGACGTCAGCCGCTGCGAACAATCACTGCGCGAACTGAATCTGATGTGGCGCATGATCGAGGCCTCGGCCAAGATGAATTGTCCAGTTGAAGCAAAGGCGATTTTGCCGACGATGGCAGCGACACGAGCCGGTTTCAATCGGCTGGAACAGGAACTGGTCACAAGTTTGGTGCGTGAGAAAGTTGCCAATGTGCTGGAGGAAATCGGCACCAAGGCGCAATACGTGATCGATATTGTGGTGCGTAATTTATATGAGCGCACTGCCGATGTCGGTTTCTTGGCGACGGATCGCGAGCTTTGCACTTTTGTCGCCGGCATGCATGATGATCGCGACATGATTCGTGCACGTCTACGCGCTTATCGCAACAAGTACACCGTGTATGACGAAATCATGCTGCTGGATGCTGCTGGCAATGTATTGGTGCAGATTGATGAAGCGACGCCATTGGAAGGCAGCACCGATGCCTTGATCAAGCAGACGCTGGCCTCTGACACTTATGTAGAAACCTTTCGCGCTACCGATCTGCGTCCGGGCAAGCATGAGGCACTGATTTACTCGCGCCGCATGCATCATCCGGAGAGTGGCGAGGTGATTGGCGTCTTGTGTCTGTGCTTTCATTTTGAAGAAGAGATGGCGAGTATTTTCCGCTCACATCGTGATCCGGCGCAGCGCTCTAATATGTTGCTGCTTGATGGTGGTAACCGTGTGATTGCCAGTGCTGATCCGCGCTGGATTCCAGTCGGGGCGCAAGTACCGGTTAATCGCAATGCTGACCCACGCTTGGTGGTTTATGGCGGACGCGAATATTTGACGCGTACCTTCTCTGCTGATGGCTATCAGGGATACATGGGGCCGAGTGGCTGGCAGGGACAAGTCATGATTCCCGTCGAGCTTGGTTTTACCGGCGCCGCCACCAATGCGCTGACTTCGCTGAATAGCAATGTGGCGGACGGTTTGCTATCGCATGCAGAATCGTTTTGCCCGCCATTGTTTGAAATCATGAGTGCAGCTGAGACCATACGTCGTGTCGTGTGGAACGGTCAGGTGATGACAGCTGGCCAAAATGGCGAGCTGCTAAAACTTAAAACGATCCTCGAGCAAATCAGCGAAACCGGCGCGCGCAGCAATGAGCTGTTTTCGGAATCGATTCGGGATTTGTACGAAACAGTATTATCGTCCAGCCTTAGCGATGCGCAGTTCGTCTCGCATCTGATGGTTGATCTGCTAGATCGTAATCTTTACGAAAGGTCTGATGACTGTCGCTGGTGGGCACTAACACCAGAGCTGCAAGCGGCACTTGCAGCACCGGAAAAATCAATCGAGAGTGTGGCGCGTATGACGGAAATACTCGAGTACATCAACTCGCTGTACACGGTCTATACACGTATTTTTGTCTATGACGATGAAGGCGTCATCATTGCCAGCAGCAATCTTAAAGCAGATGGTTTGACAGTGGTCGGCACGATGATTGATGACGTCAGCTTTGATCATGTATGCCGATTGTCGAATGATCAGCAATATTACGTGACGCCGTTTGAGCAGACACCACTGTACGGCGGCCGGCCCACTTATGTGTATCACGCGGCAGTACGTCATCCGGAAAACAGCGGACGGATTGTCGGTGGTATCGGTATTGTGTTTGATTCCGAGCCAGAGTTTTCGGCCATGCTGGAAGGCGCGCTGGGCGACAAGGAAGACGTCAACGCTCTGTTTATTGACCGCAATGGTCGTATTATTTCTAGTACTGACCCGACGCGTTTAGTGGGTGAGAAATTGGAAATCGATGCGGCCTTGCTGAAGATGAAAAATGGAAAAAGTGCGTCGCGTATTGTGATTCACGACGGACACTACGCGATCATGGGATGCTCCGTGTCACACGGTTATCGTGAGTTCAAGACTACCGATGGATATCGTGAAGATGTCCTGGCGGTGGTGTACAAGGCGTTTGGCGAAGAACGCAAACAACTGGGCCGAGGCAATGCTGCTGATACTGCCGTGCAGGTTGATCCGGGAGCGCCAGCTGGACGTGAATTTGCGAGTTTCTTTATTGATAATCACCTGTTTGCAATCGCCGCCGAATATGTACAAGAGGCTTTGCCAGCATCGGCGATCTCGCCGATGTCGATGGGCGGTCGCGTGGAGCGGATTGGTGTGCTTGCCTTGCAACATGAAAATCAGGACAAGCATTTTGTTTGGGTGTTCGATCTTGGCCATCTGATGCGTGGTTATGCATCCGAAATCAACAGCAGCAGCCAAGTCATCATCGTTAAGTCTGGTGGGCAAAGCATAGGATTGTTGGTTAGCGAACTGCATGGTGTGCCGGAGTTCCAGGCGTCGCAGATTTCGCCGACACCGTTGGCGCATACGGATGAAGGTATGTTGATAACGGAAGTCATACAGGCAAACAATGGGAATTTATTGATTCAATCGGTGAATGTCGATCATTTGTTCAACATTTTGATGACAGGAGAGGTGCCGAGCGATCAATTAAAGCTCGCGGCCTGATCATCCTGGAGGTGTTGTTGTCAGAATAAGCGGCCGTATAGATTCTCTACTACGGCCGTTTTTTTTGCATGCAGCTTAGCATTGCGTATTTGATGTACTCGAACAATGTTATGCATACGAGAGCCTAAATGTATGAATGAAGTTTTATCGTCTGGTAACAACAGAAATGTTTTCATGTCTGCGCGAGCCGCGCTATGATGTGTTTCATCTCGACCAGATTGCATGACACATTATGAGCTTGCGCATCATTGCCACGGGTGGCACTTTCGACAAACACTATGACGAAATCGACGGCAGCCTCGGTTTCGGCAAAGGTCATCTTCCCCATGTTATTCAGCGCGCACGCTTCACCGTGCCGGTGCAGCTGGAGCAGCTTCCGTTTCTTGATTCGCTCGATATGCACGATGCAGATCGTCAACGCATTGCGGCCTCGTGTCTGCGTGCTGATGAAACGAGCATTGTTATTGTGCATGGCACCGATACCATGCGTGAAACCGCCGAAGTACTGGGTGCGGCCCAACTGCCGAAAACCATCGTGTTAACCGGCGCCATGGTGCCGTATGAGGTAAAGAATTCAGATGCCTTGTTTAATTTCGGCTTTGCCTGCGGTATTGCGCAAGCATTACCACATGGCGTCTACATTGCAATGAACGCCAAAATTTTCACTTGGGATAACGTGAAAAAAAACCGCCCACAAGGCGTGTTTGAAAACGCCTGAAGCTTTTGCGTGATCACGATTTGCTGGTGATATTGACATTGTGTTAGACGTAAAAAAAAGCCCGCAACCTTTACGGTGCGGGCAAAAATCCAATACTTGGATGGAGTAGAGAGAGCATAGCGACGCATTGTTACTCTGCAGTGACAACGCCGCCACTTTAGCTTATGCAAAGATCGTGCCGAGTTGCAAATAAAAGCGGAATGGGGCAGTCTTGAATCGCCAGCGCTCAATTCTCGATGTTACGGGAGTGGATATGGATAATGTTGACGCACTTCAGTCATTGGGGCTCAGTTTGCCATCGCCGCCCTATCTTTTCGGTATGATTTTGTTTGGCATCATTGGATATGCCGCCTATCGCTATGGCAAAAAAACGGCAATGATTTATCCGCGCTGGATAGGCATTGTATTGATGCTCTACCCCTATGCGATCTCGCGCACTTGGCTACTGTATGCAGTTGGTAGCGGCTTGTGTGTTGCCTTATATATTTTGCGCGCCTGAGCTAATATTTTCTTTTAGGGCTAGAATAAAAACCAGCCTGTATCCAAATCGAATTTAAGATGCTAAAAGCGTTCCTGATTTAAGGTAAATGGATAGTGAAAGAAAGATTGGTTTTTAATAGCAATAAAAATCATAGGCTGAATGACTGGATTTCTTGAACGCTTAGGTATATAAATGGTCTGACAAAAGCAAGCTTGAGGAACGAACGCAATCTCTTAAAGGAGGGAAAAATGGATAAAGCATTAAAAGCATGTCCTTTTTGCGGCGCGAAAGCAGAACTGAAAGAAGCGCACTATTTGGAGTCAGAGTTGCCCTATAGTTATGTCCATTGCGTGAATGAAGAATGCGCACTATGCCATAACCATGCACACCACAGCGGCGCCAGCGAAAGCAAGAATAGTGAAAATGCAGTGTCGTCATGGAACCAGAGATTACAAATTCCAGAAATACATTAGTGATGCTTTAAAATCAGCAATCACCATAAAAAAAGCAGCGTAAATTACGCTGCTTTTTTTTATGGTCGGTTTATGGTCAGTTAATAAGTAAACGCTTAAGCAAGTCTTCTTGCTGCACCTTCTTTTTGCCGCACTTCTTAGCGGTTTTTTATTCCGGACTGAGGTTTCAACTATGCCACGTAAGCCAAAATGAGTACTCCCAGCTTACGTCACATATCGTCACATCAGGCGATGCTATCAATGATTTGATTTAAAGTTCTGCTAGGGCGCATCGCGCGACTAGTCTTGCTCGCATCCGGATGATAGTAACCACCGATCTCAACCGGCTTTCCTTGTGCCGCTTTCAACTCCGCCACGATGGTAGCTTCATTCTCAGATAACGCCTTCGCGATAACGGAAAATTGCGCCTGCAATGTCGTATCTTCTGTTTGCGCTGCCAATGCTTGCGCCCAATATAAAGCGAGATAAAAATGGCTGCCACGATTATCTAAACCGCCTACTTTACGCGCTGGTGATTTGTCCGTATCGAGAAACTTTCCGGTCGCTTGATCCAAGGTCTTTGATAATACAGATGCTTTGGCATTGTTGTAGGTGTCGCCTAAATGTTCTAGTGATGCTGCGAGCGCCATGAATTCACCTAATGAATCCCAGCGTAAAAAATCTTCTTCTACAAACTGCTGCACATGTTTTGGCGCAGAGCCGCCAGCACCAGTTTCAAACAAGCCGCCGCCAGCCATCAACGGCACGATGGAGAGCATTTTGGCGCTGGTACCCAGCTCCATGATCGGGAACAGGTCAGTCAAATAATCACGTAATACATTGCCGGTAACCGAGATCGTGTCCTGCCCCTTACGAATACGCTGCAGTGAAAACTTGGTTGCTTCAACCGGCGACAAAATCCGCAGATCGAGGCCGTTGGTATCGTGATCTTTCAGATAGCGATTTACCTTGATGATGATTTGTGCATCGTGTGCGCGATTTTCATCGAGCCAAAATACGGCTGGCGTATTGCTGTTGCGCGCACGATTAACTGCGAGCTTGACCCAATCCTGCACCGGCGCATCTTTGGTTTGACACATGCGGAACAAGTCGCCTGCTTCTACCGTTTGCTCGAGTAGTACTTTACCGCTGTCATCGCTGACGCGCACCACGCCTTCGGTAGCGATCTGGAAAGTCTTGTCGTGTGAACCGTATTCTTCTGCAGCTTGCGCCATCAAGCCGACATTGGGTACGCTGCCCATCGTTACCGGGTCGAGCGCGCCGAGTTGTTTACAGTCGTCAATCACAGCCTGATAAACGTCGGCATAGCAGCGATCTGGAATCACCGCTTTCGTATCTTGCAATTCGCCGGCGGCGTTCCACATTTTCCCCGAGTCGCGAATCATCGCTGGCATTGAGGCGTCGACGATGACATCGCTAGGCACGTGCAGATTGGTAATGCCTTTATCAGAATTAACCATGGCTAAGGCTGGGCCTTGCGCATACAAAGCTTGCATATCGGCTTCGATAGCGGCCTGTGTTTCTGCTGGTAGCGATTTAATGCGCGCATACAAATCGGCGATGCCATTGTTTGCATCAAACCCGATTTCTTTTAATTGCGTCGCATATTTTTCCAACACGCTTTGATAAAACACGGAAACGACGTGACCGAAAATGACGGGATCAGAGACCTTCATCATCGTCGCTTTTAAATGTACTGAAAACAGCACGCCTTTTGCTTTTGCATCGACGATTTGTGCACGCAGAAAATCGCGCAAAGCATGTTTACTCAACACCGAGGCATCGATGATTTCACCGGCCTTTACTGCAGTTTTTTCTTTCAAGACCGTGGTCTTGCCATCTTTGGCAACCAAGGTGATTTGCACATTGCCAGCGGCATCAATCAACGCAGATTTTTCGCTGCCGTAGAAATCGCCAGTCTCCATATGCGCAACATGCGATTTTGAATCCGCAGACCACGCACCCATTTTATGTGGATGTTTGCGCGCATAATTTTTGACCGACAACGGTGCGCGACGATCCGAGTTACCTTCACGCAAAACCGGGTTCACCGCACTGCCCTTGATCTTGTCGTAGCGGGCCTTGATGTCTTTGTCTTGCTCGGAATCGGCTTCGTCGGGATAGGCTGGTAGTTGATAGCCTTGTTGTTGTAGTTCTGTGATTGCGGCTTTCAGTTGCGGCAATGAAGCACTGATATTTGGTAGCTTGATGATATTGGCTTCTGGCTTGGTCGCTAGTTCACCCAGCTCAACCAGTGCGGGACTCATCGTTTGCGCGGTACTGAGATGCTCGGGAAAGGCGGCAATAATACGACCAGCCAGCGAGATGTCGCGTGTTTCCACCGCGATGCCAGCGGTGCGCGTAAAGGCGGCAACGATAGGCAGCAACGAGTATGTTGCTAACGCTGGCGCTTCGTCTGTCAGGGTATAGATGATTTTCGAGTTTTTGGACATGGTCATTGAGCCGGTTGAAAAGAGACTATGCAGGAATGCTGTAAAGACGATGTAAGGTCTTTGCTAAACACCTAGTTTACTCTTGATTACAAAAGCTGCCACTCTGCAGAAGAATGGCAGCAACAGTGCGTAACGGTGAGAGGCTAATTATTTGCCGATACAAAAGCGGCTGAAAATAACACCAAGCAAATCATCGGAAGTAAATTCACCCGTGATGCTGCTCAAGCGTTCTTGTGCCAGCCGCAATTCTTCGGCAAACAAGTCGAGTGCAGGATCGGTGTGTTCGCTGTCGTGTGCTGCGTGCTGCGCCGCCATCTCTAAATGATCGTGCGCTGATTTAAGTGCAAGCAAATGACGCTCGCGTGCGAGGTACAGTGACTCGCCTGTTTGCTGCCAACCAGCCAGCCGTAGCAATTCACTGCGCAATAAATCCATACCCGTCATATCCGTGGCAGACAGATAAATATGGGTGGCATCGGACATGCGATCTACGGTTGCCCTATGGCCGGACAAATCAATTTTGTTCCATACACGCATGACCGGCACGTTAGGTGGAAAACGCTCGGTAATGGCCTCATCTTCACGGGTCGGGCCACGGCTGGCATCCAGCATATGCACGATCAAATCGGCGTTGTCGACTGCCGCCCAAGTACGTTCTATACCAATACGTTCGACTTCATCGCTGGCGTCTGCCATGCCACGAATACCGGCGGTATCGATTATATTGACCGGAATTCCTTCAAGCTGAATCGTTTCAATCACCTTGTCGCGTGTGGTGCCAGCAATCGGCGTCACGATGGCGATGTCGTTGCCAGCCAACGCATTCAGCAACGATGATTTGCCGACATTCGGCTGCCCTGCCAGCACAATGTTTAAGCCTTCGCGCAACAGCGCACCTTGGGACGCTTGACGGAAAACTTCATCCAACGCTGCGCGAATGCCGCTCAACTGGCCACGCGCATCCGAGCTTTCCAGAAAATCGATTTCTTCTTCAGGGAAATCTAGCGTCGCTTCCACCAGCATGCGCAGATTGGTGATTTTATCGACCAGGGTTTGTATGGTTTTTGAGAATACGCCAGACAAAGATTGGGTCGCTGATTTGGCAGCAGCTTCGGTCGACGCTTCGATCAAATCGGCAACTGCTTCGGCTTGCGCCAAATCTAGTTTGTCGTTTAAAAAGGCGCGTTGCGTAAATTCACCTGGTTCCGCTAAACGGAGATCGATATCCGCCCCTGCCCGTAAACAGCGCGCCAGCAGCATTTGCAGGACGACCGGACCGCCGTGCCCCTGCAATTCCAACACGTCTTCACCAGTGTACGAATGCGGCGCTTTAAAGTATATCGCCAGGCCTTGATCAATGACGCTACCGTCATCATTGAGAAAACTCAAATAGGTGGCTTGCCGAGCTTGTAGCTTGCTTCCTTTGTCGGCACCGCATACGGCGCTCATGACGCTAGAAAGATCTTTGCCAGAAATACGAACCACACCGATGCCACCGCGACCGGGCGCGGTAGCAATGGCGACGATGGGAGAGTTGTCAGAAGTCATGGACAAGTTATAAACCGTTTAAAAGTGAAGTGCAATCTAGTTGGGAGAATAAAAATTTTAACTGATACAGCCCAATAAAAAGCCCGTGTCCAAAGACACGGGCTTAAGAAGACGAGATGTCATTTACGACAGTATCAGGACTTCGCCAACTTCTCTTGCTTGTCGTTGGTGAGCTTGTTGGTGATCACCCATTGCTGTGCGATTGACAGAATGTTGTTGGTAACCCAGTACAGCACCAGACCGGATGGGAAGAAGAAGAACATGATCGAAAACGCGATCGGCATGAACATCATGATCTTGGCTTGAATCGGATCAGGTGGCGTCGGGTTCAGCTTGGTTTGCACAAACATCGACACTGCCATCAACACCGGCAAGATGAAGTATGGATCAGGTGCTGCCAAGTTGTGAATCCAGCCTATCCATGGCGCGCCGCGTATTTCGATACTGGCTTGTAGCACATAGTACAAAGCCAAAAATACGGGAATCTGCACCAACATCGGAAAGCAACCACCAATCGGATTGATTTTCTCGGTCTTGTACAACTCCATCATTGCGGCATTCATTTTTTGCGGATCGCCTTTGTGGCGCGCGCGGATGTCGGTCATCTTAGGTGACACTAACTTCATACGCGCCATACTGCGGTAACCGGCAGCCGACAGCGGGAAGAAGACCAGTTTAATCACGATCGTCAAGACGATAATGGTCCAGCCCCAGTTGCCGAGCATCTGATGAATTTGCGTCATCAACCAGAAAATCGGCTTACCAATCACGGTCAGCAAACCATAGTCTTTAACCAGATCAAAGCCAGGTGCGACTTCGTCCAAGCGAGTGGACTCTTGCGGACCGGCATATAAAGCTGCATCAATCGTTTTGCTAGCGCCAGCAGGTATCGCACCCATCGGGACAATGTCGCCAATTGCATAGAGATTTGCGCCAAGTTTTTTGGTGAAAATTTCACGCTCTACTCCAGCAGGAGGTACAAACGCAGCCACAAAGTAATGTTGTACCATCGCGATCCAGCCGTTATCCGCTTTGATCACGTGATCTGGTTTGCCGCCATCGATATCGCTAAAAGAAACCTTCTGGAATTTTTCTGCGTCGGTATACACCACTGGGCCAGCGTACGCACTGTGTTGGAACATCGAATCGTTGTCCAACTTGGCATCGTCTCTTACCAATTGCATGTATAGCGATGGCGTGATCGTCGCGCCGCTATTGTTGACCACATCGTGTTTGATGTCGATCTGGTAGCTGTCGCGTTTGAATGTGAAAGTCTTGATCAACTTGACGCCTTGCTGCTCTGCTTCCAGCACCAGTTGTACTTGATTACCATCACCCAATGTGCGTACGCCAGGTTTCGCTACGTACATCGATTTATGGTTTGGATAAGCACCACCGGTCAAACCGGTTTGACCGAGATAAGTATTCGGTGCAGTAGTATTGAACAATACAACGTCGCCAGTTGCGTCCTCGCCATCTGCTTTGTGTTTGAGCAGTGTCAGATGACGGATTTCACCGCCAGCGGTATCAATTTGCGCTTCAACCAGATCGGTTGTAATGGTAATCAGCTCACCTTTGCTAGCAGGCCCGCCAGCAGGCGCACTACCAGTAGCGGCCACCGAGGCAGTCGGCACATCCGCACCGTTAGCGGTCGCTGTTGTCGAGTTGGTATCAGGGGTTGCAGCAACTGATGCATCTTCGGTTTTCTTCGCCGTTGGCGTTGGCGCGAAGATGGAGGTCTGACCGGTGTACTCGTTGTAGCTGTTCCACAGCAATAGCAGCGAAAACGAAAACACGATCCACAGGATGGTACGTTTGATATCCATAAGTGTCTTAAGCAATCATCAGGAATGGCCGCAACCGCGAGCGGTTGTTGAGGTCGATTTAGAGGAAGATTTTGGGGGAACCAGATCAATGCCGCCGGGATGCCACGGCGCGCATTTGCACAAACGTTTGCCAGCTAAAAAGCTACCTTTTAACGCGCCGTGTTCACCCAGCGCCTCGATCGCGTATTGCGAGCAGCTAGGGTAAAAACGACAGTTCTGACCAAGGAAAGGGCTGATGCCCAATTGGTAGCCGCGTATTAGCAGGGACAAAAACGTTTTCATTTGTTCGCCTTTGGCAAGGGTTGCGCGTGCTGCTGGTTTAACTGATGAGCAGCAAACAAGCGCGTTAATTCTTCCCTTAATAAGGTTTTCAAACCAGTCGTTGTCGCAGGGTCTTTTTTCGCATTCACCGGCTGCGACAGGCGAACAATACAATCAATCGATGGCAGCGTGGTTTGTCGAAACAACTCACGCGTGATGCGTTTAATCGTATTACGTGTCACGGCACGCGGGGCGAAACGTTTTGCGACAACCACGCCGAGTCGAGCATGCGGGTGATTGGTTTGACGTATATACAAAACAAAATGCGCAGTACGTTGCACAGGGCGCAAACGAAAAACGGATGAAAATTCATCCGTTTTAACGATCCGCCGATCGCGTGCAAAGTCGAGCGAACGATCGTCGGTCACGCCATTTTCTTAGGCAGCGAGGCGCTTGCGGCCTTTAGCGCGACGTGCATTCAGCACAGCGCGACCACCGCGGGTAGCCATACGGACACGGAAGCCATGAGTGCGCTTGCGGCGTACGACGGAAGGTTGGTAAGTACGTTTCATTGTTAGTCTCGCTAATCGGCAAAAAATAAATTGGAAGTCACGCGCCCATCGCCATATAACTGGCAGCTGGAGCATGCTGATGCCTACGGCGACAACACAACTTACCAACATCCTGGGTAGTGAACCCTGAATTAGACAGCATTTTCCCTTTGCCTGTCAATAACTTGCGACAAATATGCGCTAAGCAAAAGCGAAAGAAATAAGCGCTCTACTTGTGGATAACTTTGCCTAGCAAGGGTAGAATAGCGCGACGCGTGACAGCTTGAGTTGGCATTTTTTTGCGGTCTCAAGACGTTGCTCGATCAGACATGTAGCATAAAGTACGTCGCCTTTGAATTAGACGCGGGGCTGAATTGGCAGAGTAAATAGAACAGAGATTTTTGCCATAACGACAATTTATGCGTGCAATTTGTGTGTCATGAGCGAGACGGCAGGTCACTCAAGGGCGTTATAAAAACGCCATCATGCATTATTCAAATAGACGATTCATGGAAAATTTCTGGCAGACATGCTCCGCTCAGTTGGAGCAGGAATTGACGCCGCAACAATACAGTGCGTGGATTAAACCGCTGGCGCCCCTCGATTTTGATGGTGGCACCTTGCGGATAGCTGCGCCTAATCGTTTCAAGTTGGATTGGGTCAAAACACAGTTTGCCAGCCGGATTACCAGCCTTGCCGCGCAGTTTTGGGAAGAGCCAGTCGAGGTGCAGTTTGTATTAGCACCAAGCGCCGCGCCGGTGCGCCGCGCGATCGCAGAGCCGTCTTTGGCACCAAGCAGAAACGATGATATTCCCGCAAATGTGCTGGAGCCAATCCCCGTTGCTGCGGTGGAACAAAGCGCCCGGCGCGACCAAAGCCGGCTCAATACGGCCCTGACATTTGATAGTTTTGTTACCGGTAAAGCCAACCAATTAGCGCGCGCGGCGGCGATTCAAGTCGCCAATAATCCGGGCGGCTCTTATAATCCGCTGTTCTTATATGGTGGTGTTGGTCTTGGTAAAACCCACTTGGTGCACGCGATTGGCAACCAGGTGTTGGCCGAGAATCCCAACATTAAAATCCGCTACATTCACGCCGAACAATACGTTAGAGACGTAGTGACTGCTTACCAACGCAAAGGTTTTGATGAGTTTAAGCGCTATTATCATTCGCTCGATTTATTGCTGATTGATGATATTCAGTTCTTCGGTGGCAAGAACCGTACGCAAGAAGAGTTCTTCTACGCGTTCGAGGCGTTGATTGCAGCGAAGAAACAAATCATTATCACCAGCGATACTTACCCCAAAGAAATTACCGGGATGGATGATCGCCTCATTTCGCGTTTTGATTCCGGTTTGACGGTTGCTGTGGAGCCGCCAGAACTCGAAATGCGGGTTGCGATTTTGTTGAAAAAAGCGACCCAAGAAGGCGTCACCTTGTCCGATGACGTCGCATTTTTTGTCGCTAAACATCTGCGCTCCAACGTGCGCGAGCTGGAAGGCGCGTTGCGTAAAATCCTGGCGTACTCACGCTTCCATGGCAAAGACATTACGATCGATATTGTTAAAGATGCATTAAAAGATTTGCTGTCGGTACAGAATCGCCAGATCTCGGTAGAGAACATTCAGAAGACCGTGGCCGACTTCTTTAATATGAAGATCGCCGATATGTATTCTAAAAAGCGTCCGGCCAATATTGCACGGCCGCGCCAGATTGCGATGTACCTTGCCAAAGAGTTAACGCAAAAAAGCTTGCCGGAAATCGGTGAGTTATTTGGCGGTCGCGACCATACAACGGTGTTGCATGCGGTCCGTAAGATTGGTGCCGAGCGCGGCAAAAACCCAGAATGCAATCACGAGCTGCATATCTTGGAACAAACGCTAAAAGGATAGGCAAAACGCAAAACGGGCTGCCTAAGCGCCTGTGGATAACTCTGTGAATATTGTTTGTATAACCGTTGTATAAGCGGTGCATAACAGCCGCGTAAAAAGTGATTGCTATAAAAACAGCGGAAAATCGCCTAGAAGCCGCCGCTTGTAGGCTGTTTCTGTCAAAATACGGGGTGTTGTCAGCCGCGTATGCGCAAGGTTGGCAAGCTTAAGTAAGTCTTTCTGGATTGTTCTTGTGGGGTCAGCAGCTAGGTAGTTTGGCCACGGTGTTGCACAAGGTAATACGAGGTTTATTGATTCTCCGTACGAGTTGATTGCGCGGCGCTCAGGTAAGCAGCAGTAATGAATACCGTATTCGTTTAACCATCGATAAGGATCTAATATGCAATTGGTCAAAACCCAACGAGACGCGCTACTACGTCCGTTGCAAATTGTGAGTGGTATTGTCGAGCGTCGGCACACATTGCCGATTCTGGCCAATATCCTCATACGCAAGGATGGCGAGCGCGTTTCATTTTTATCCACCGACATCGAAGTACAAATCACTACCCATGCGCAAGTCGGCAGCGGTAATGATGTGGCATCGACCACGGTGGCGGCACGCAAGCTGCTCGATATTTTGCGCGCGCTGCCAGACTCCGGCGATGTTTCGCTGACGCTGGCAAACAAACGCATGACAGTGCAAGCCGGCAAATCGCGCTTTGCGTTGCAGACCTTGGGCGCGGAAGAGTTTCCTACCGTGGCACAGGCCGAGCAATACAACGCTAAAGTCACGCTGCCGCAAAAGACGCTCAGGCACCTATTTAACATGGTGCACTTCTCGATGGCACAGCAAGATATTCGTTATTACCTCAATGGCCTGTTACTGGTTGTTGATGGCAAAAACGTGATTGCTGTCGCGACCGACGGTCACCGCTTGGCGTTTTGCCAGGTTGAGACCGAGCAAGAGTTTGCACGTCAAGAAGTGATCATCCCGCGCAAGACCATCATCGAGCTGCAACGTCTGTTGGAAGATACCGATGACATCGTTGATCTAGAAATCGCTAACAATCAAGTCAAACTGACCTTTAGCGATATCGAGTTGATCTCCAAGTTAGTCGAGGGCAAATTCCCCGACTACACGCGTGTGATCCCTAAGGGTTACAAAAACAACTTTACGATTGGTCGTGACCAATTGCTGCGCTCGTTGCAACGCGCCGCGATCATGACTTCTGACAAGTTTAAAGGTGTGCGTTGCATCATGAGCCCAGGCAGCATGAAGATCAGCTCGACCAACGCCGATCAAGAAGAAGCCGTCGAAGAAATTGAAATTGATTACGGCGGCGATAGTGTCGATATCGGTTTTAACGTGACTTATCTGCTGGATGTGCTGAACAACCTCAAGGGCGACAGCATCAATATCGCGCTGGGTGACGCCAACTCATCGGCCTTGATTACGGTGCCAGATAATCCAGACTTTAAATACGTTGTCATGCCGATGCGTATTTGATCGCTGTATTTGCTCGATGCAGCACGGGCAAATCGCTTTTATAACAGCGATTTGCCCCCATCTGTAAAAGATAAAAGACGAAGCGTGACTCTAGGGTTTTTCGTCATTATTAGTAATAAGTCCGCAGCAGTTTCTGCAGTAATTTAGAAGTAGTTTTGTATTAAAAAGGTAGCCATGTCCGCGATTCCGAACGACAACACCCCGCAAACTCCCGCTCCACAAAATGCGCAGTACGGCGCCTCCTCGATTCAGATTCTCGAGGGGCTGGAAGCAGTACGTAAACGGCCGGGCATGTATATCGGCGACACCTCGGACGGCACCGGTTTGCACCACTGCGTGTTTGAAGTGCTGGACAACTCCATCGATGAGTCGCTGGCCGGTCATTGCACCGAGATTCACGTCACCATTCATTCTGACAATTCGGTTTCGGTGACTGATAACGGTCGCGGCATTCCTACTGATATCAAGTGGGACGACAAGCACGATCCTAAGCGCAGCGCTGCAGAGATTGTGATGACGGAGTTGCATGCAGGTGGCAAGTTCGATCAAAACTCATACAAAGTCTCCGGCGGTTTGCATGGCGTCGGCGTGTCTTGCGTTAACGGTTTATCCAAGCTGCTCAAGCTGACGATTCGTCGCGATGGTAAAAAGCATGAGATGGAATTTGTGCGCGGCGTGCCGCAAAATCGCGTGATCGAAACCATCGATGGCCACGTTGTGTCGCCAATCAAGGTGGTAGGTGAAACCGACAAGCGCGGCACCGAAGTGCACTTTTGGGCGGATGAAGAAATCTTTAACAATGTCGAGTTCCACTACGACATTCTGGCCAAGCGTATTCGCGAGCTGTCCTTCCTCAACAATGGCGTCAACATCAAGCTGACCGACCAGCGCACCGGCAAGGAAGAAATTTTTGCGTTTGAAGGTGGTACCCGCGGCTTTGTCGAGTACATCAACAAAGCCAAGAGCGTATTGCACCCATCGATTTTCCAGGCAACTGGCGAGCGTCAGTCCGACCAAAACACCAACATCAGCGTTGACGTCTCCATGCAATGGAACGACGCTTACAACGAGCAAGTGCTGTGCTTCACCAACAACATTCCACAACGCGATGGTGGCACCCACTTGACCGGCCTGCGTGCGGCAATGACGCGCGTGATAAACAAATACATTGAAGAACACGAGTTTGCTAAAAAAGCCAAGGTTGAAGTAACCGGCGACGATATGCGCGAAGGTCTGACTTGCGTGCTGTCGGTTAAAGTGCCAGAACCAAAATTCAGCTCGCAAACCAAAGACAAATTGGTATCGAGCGAAGTACGCGGCCCGGTGGAAGAAATCGTCGCTAAGACGCTATCCGATTACCTGCAAGAAAAACCAAACGACGCCAAGATCATCTGCGGCAAGATTGTCGAAGCAGCACGCGCACGTGAAGCAGCACGCAAAGCGCGCGATCTGACGCGTCGCAAAGGCATCATGGATGGCCTCGGCCTCTCCGCCAAGCTGGCCGATTGCCAAGAAAAAGATCCAGCCCTGTGCGAACTCTACGTAGTCGAAGGTGACTCCGCGGGCGGCTCCGCCAAGCAAGGTCGCGACCGCAAGTTTCAAGCGATCCTGCCACTGCGCGGTAAAGTTCTCAACGTCGAAAAAGCGCGCTTCGAAAAAATGCTCGCCAGCGAGCAGATCACCACATTGATCGCCACGCTAGGCACCAGCATCGGCGCGGATGAATTTAATATCGACAAGCTGCGTTATCACCGCATCATTATCATGACCGATGCGGACGTCGACGGCGCCCACATCCGCACCCTACTGCTCACGCTGCTGTATCGCCAGATGCCGCAATTGGTAGAGCGCGGCCACGTCTACATTGCACAACCACCGTTGTACAAAGTGAAGCACGGCAAAGACGAGCGTTATCTAAAAGATGATCTGGAAGAAGCTGTCTACATGATGCAGATTGCGCTCAACGATGCTGAGTTGATTCCAGCGGAAGGCGCAGCAGCAATCAGCGGCGACCCGTTGGCAGAACTGGTACGTCAATACAATACCGCCAACGCCATCATCAACCGCCTGGTGCGCGTGGTCGATGGTGCTGCCCTCACCGCCATCATGACCGGCGTTACCCTCGATCTCAGCTCAGCAGACGCTACGGCTGAATCGGCACAGCGCCTGCAGGATGGCATCAACGAGCCATCCGTCATCGTGCGCGTTAAATACGACGAGCTGGCCGACAAGTATGCATTGCGTATAGAGCGCATGTTCCACGGCAACGTCAAGGTCAGCACGATCGACGCCGACTTTGTCGCCGGCCCCGACTACACCGTGCTCGCCAACGCCGCCGCAACCTTCAAAGGCTTGATCGGCCCCGGTGCGATGGTGCAACGTGGGGTCGGTGAAAAAATCAAAACTGCGCACATCAACGACTTCCATCAAGCGATGGATTGGTTGCGCAGCGAGGCCGAGCGCAACGTCGGCAAGCAACGCTACAAAGGTCTGGGCGAGATGAACCCAGAACAGCTGTGGGAAACCACGATGGACCCAGCCGTGCGCCGCTTGTTAAAAGTGCAGATCGAAGACGCGATTGCAGCGGATCAAATCTTCACTACATTGATGGGTGATGATGTTGAGCCACGCCGTGCGTTTATTGAATTGAATGCGCTGTCGGCTGGGAATATTGATATTTAATTTTTCTTTCAGATGCGCTTATAAAGAAACAAAGCCGGCTGCATATGCCGGCTTTGTTGTATTAGGATTTGGTGCAGTAGAAGAATACTGTTGACATTCCACTTTGTCGGGCTTAGTATGCAGTACTTAAATACTGCAAAGGAGGCGACATGAGAAAACTTTATTTTGTTACGGCAATTAATTCATCAAAGGCTGCGGAGTCCGCACTAGCTAACCGCGTCGGTCGTTATCCAAGTCATTTTGTAATTGGGCGGAATACTTGGGTTATTGCGGCCGGTAAGGCGGCGTCAGATTTATATGAAGATCTGAATACCGAGGCTGAAAAAGGAGACATTTTGATGGTTTCAGTTCTCAACGGGAATCTTGAATTTACCAAAGATGGATCAAAATTCGCGCGTTGGATGGCAATACAACTCGCTGCTACGACGGCATATTAAAAATGCAAATCGAACTTGGTGAAGTCACGAAAATCAGTGCTGCTCCCGTCTTTAGGGGGCAAGCACCTCGAGCAGAAGAGAGTGGCAATGTTTATGCATTGACTATCAGAGATCTGATTAGCGGATGGCCTCTTAATATTGCAAGGTTAGCGAAAATTTCTGTCGATGAACGTCAGAAATTGTCTTGTTTGAATGGCGGCGAAGTCCTAATTCCGTCCAGAGGCAATAATTATCCAGCGCGTTTGATGCCAACCCAAATTGGTTCATCCTTTATATATCCGCATGGGCAAATCAACATCATTACACCAGCCGAAAATGTTGTTGGTGGATACATAACCTGGTGCTTAAATTTGCCAGAAGTACAGGCTCAAATATCTCGATCCTTAACAGGGACAGCTATTCAGGCACTCACTAAAGTACAGCTTCTTAAAATAAAAATCCCAATGGCTGATTTGCGAGAACAACTAGTCGTCGCGGAGCTGCAGGAAACTTGGGGAGAAACGAAACGAGTGGGCGCAAATTGGATATCTTTAAAAGAACAAGAAATTGACGCCGCATGTCGTACCTTCATAGCAAAAGGTCGAGAATAAATGTCAACAATAATAGATGAAGCGACCAATATAATTTGGCGCGCTTGTGATGTTTTACGCGGTCACCAAGACTCCACTTTGAACATGGAATATGTTCTTGCAATGTTCTTCATTAGATACGTTTCAGGTAAAGCACAGAAGAAATTAAAGTTGTCTCGAGAAAGAGATTTTTGGAGTTTATATAAGCGAAGTTCCGAGAGCGAAAACGCCAAGCGTATTGATGAAACATTGCTAGAGCTAGAAGCGCTGAATCCAGACATCGAAGGTGTATTTAAAGGCGTTAAATTTGATAGCACTAAGCTTGGAAACGAAAAAGCGCGAGATGCTGTTTTACGCGAATTTATCAAATGCTACGCCCACGTAGAAATACTTGATGACCAAGGAATGGCGGAGAGCGTCTTCCAAAATTTGCTCGATAAATTCGCGTCCGATATTACAAACAAAACACAAACATTTTCTACTCCTAAGAGCGTAGCGAATCTGCTTGTATGCCTTTTGCAGCCTTCTACAGGAAATTCAATTTATGACCCGACATGTGGTACGGGGGGATTATTACTTTCCTGCGCAAAGTGGATTAAAGAAAAAGAAAAAACCCAAGACTACAAACTGTATGGTCAAGAAAAAAATGGCTTGAAATGGGCCATCGCTAAAATGAATATGGCCATTCACTGCCAATTCAGCGAAGTTGCTTTAGGCGACACCCTTGAGCATCCGTCATTTCATCGTGGTAGCAAATTAACTAGCTTTGATGTGGTTTTGGCGCATCTCCCTTTTTTCCCAGAAAAATGGCCCTACGATATTTTTGTCTCGGATCAATATAAGCGGGATAGATGGGGAGCTCCACCTAAAGGGAAAGCAGACTATGCATTTATATCGCATGCTCTTTCTTCTATGGATGAATGCAAAGGTCGATGCGCGCTAATAGTCACGCATGGAGTACTGTTCCGTGCCGGCGCAGAACAAGAAATACGAAAAAGAATAATTCAAGAGAATCTTCTTGATGCTGTCATCGGGTTGCCACCAAGATTATTCCCTGGCACAACGATGCCTACCGCTATTCTCATCTTTAAAAAGAAAAAATCCCACAGAAATATCCTTTTCATCGATGCAAGCAAATCATTTGAAGCGGATAAAAATCAAAATCAATTAAAAGAGGAAGACATTCTTCATGTGCAGGAAGCATATGCGGAAAGAACGGAAAAAAAAGGCTATTCACGTCTTATAGACCTATCTGAAATCGAGACCAATGGGTTCAGCCTAAATCTTTCTCAATATATTCATGATTCTGAAGAGAGGGATGAAATTGATCTTGATCGTTTGCAAGAAGAACTTTTATCAACAGAATCAGAACTTAAACTTCTGAAATTAAAATTAGAAAATTTACTCCGGAGAGCAACATCTAGTAACAAATCAAAAGACTGATTGTTTTAAATACAAAACACCGATAGGTAAGCATAGTGATTACAGGAACAATTAAGAATCAAGTAGACCGAATCTGGGACGCATTCTGGAGTGGTGGCATCTCTAATCCAATGGAAGTCATCGAACAAATGACTTACCTGCTCTTTATCAAACGTTTGGATGAACTGCAAACCGTCAAAGAAAAGAAAGCTGCTCGTACCAAGCAGCCGATCGAAGATCCTATTTTCAATAGCAAACAACAAAAACTACGTTGGTCGGTCTTCAAAGAGTTGGGCGATCCTGCAAGTCTGTATGAATTGGTTGCCGATAAAGTATTCCCCTTTATCAAAACACTCGGGGGAGAATATGCGGAGTCGACGTATGCCGTACACATGAAGGATGCGCGTTTTACCATTCCTTCGCCGGCATTGCTGGCAAAAGTGGTGGACATGCTCGATGCGATCCCAATGGAAGATCGCGATACCAAGGGAGACCTCTACGAATACATGCTCGGCAAAATTGCCAGCGCTGGGCAGAATGGTCAGTTCCGCACGCCACGCCATATTATCAAGTTGATGGTGGATATGATGGCGCCACGCCCCAGTGACACTATCTGCGATCCAGCATGTGGTACTGCCGGGTTTTTAGTTGCGGCCAGTGAGTATCTCAATACACATCATCGCGATGAGATTTACGCGGACAAGAAATCTACGAAACGCTTCAATCACGATACCTTCCATGGTTTCGATTTTGATAGCACTATGTTGCGCGTCGGCTCCATGAATATGCTATTGCACGGCGTGGAAAATCCGGCGATTGAGAATCGCGACTCTTTGAGCGAAGGCCATGCTGGCGTCGAAGGCCAATTTAGTTTGATCCTCGCAAACCCACCTTTTGCCGGGAGTCTGGACTTCGAAGCCTGCGCAAAGGACCTGCAGCAGATCGTTAAGACCAAGAAAACCGAACTACTGTTTCTCGCCCTTTTCTTGCGCTTGCTCAAACCTGGCGGTCGCGCTGCAGTAATCGTGCCGGATGGTGTGCTATTCGGTTCTAGCAAGGCACACAAGGAGCTGCGCCGCATGCTGGTAGAAGACCATAAGCTAGACGGTATCGTTTCCATGCCATCCGGTGTGTTTCGTCCCTATGCCAGCGTTTCCACCGCCATCTTGATGTTTACTAAAACCAACTCTGGCGGCACTGATAACGTCTGGTTCTACGACATGCAAGCAGACGGTTTTTCGCTAGATGACAAACGCAATCCATTGGACATCGGTAAGCACGAATTCAACAACCTGCCTGACATTCTGGCCCGCTGGAAGAAGCGCGATGGCAAAACTAGCTACGGATGTACCGAACAGAGCTTCTTAATATCCAAAGCCGAGATTGCCGGTAATGACTACGACCTATCCATCAACCGCTACAAAAAAACGGTGTACGAGCAAGTACAGTATGAATCACCGAAGAAGATTCTCATCGAGCTGAAGGTACTCGAAGAAGAGATTATGCAAGGTATGGAGGAGTTGGAGGGAATGCTGAAGTGAGAACTGTTGCCTTAGGTGAGATTTGCAAAGTAACCACCGGTCAATCGGCACCTCAAGAACGCTCCGCGTTTGGCACGATAGGTACTCCCTTCGTGCGTGCGGGAAGCCTTGAGCGCTTATGTAACGGGGAGAGCGAAGATTCCCTTGAGTTGGTTTCGCAGGATCAAGCTCGGAAGTATCGCTTAAAGATTTTTCCGAAGGATACAGTTGTATTTGCCAAAAGTGGCATGTCGGCAAAAGTTGGACGAGTATACAAACTCCGTCAAGACTGCCACGTAGTAAGTCACTTAGCTGCGATACTTCCATCTGCTGAAGTGGATTCGAGCTATTTGAATCACTGGTTTCAATACAGTCCTCCATCGCGCCTCATCGATAACGAAGCATATCCATCTATCAAGACATCTGCGTTAGAGAGAATTGAAATCCCGCTTCCTTCACTCTCGGAGCAACGCCGCATCGCGGCGATTCTGGATAAAGCTGCTGTGCTGCGCGCCAAGCGCCGCGAAGTTGTTGGGAAGCTCGATCAGCTGTTGCAATCCGTGTTTCTGGATATGTTCGGCGATTCGGTGACGAATCCGAAAGAATGGCCGGATCAGGCTTGCCTTGCTGATATGGCCAGTATTTGCTCGGGAATTACCAAAGGTCGGCGGACGAGTGAGGCGGTACGAGAGGTCCCTTATCTTGCAGTGGCTAATGTGCAGGACCGCTATCTCAAGTTAGAGACCATCAAGACTATTGAGGCGACACAGGTGGAAATTGATCGATATCGTTTGGTGGCAAATGATCTTTTACTCACAGAGGGAGGCGATCCTGACAAGCTTGGGAGAGGAGCTTTGTGGAATGCGTCGATACCAGATTGCATACATCAAAATCATGTATTCCGCGTGCGCGTTACCTCGGATTTAGTCAATCCAATTTACTTGAATTGGCTGATTGGGAGTGCGCGCGGAAAGAGATACTTTCTTGGAGTGGCAAAACAAACTACGGGAATCGCTTCCATCAATATGACTCAACTGAAAAAGTTTCCTCTGTTGATTCCACCGGTCGAGAGGCAGAACAAGTTTGCGACGATCGTATCTACAATGGAGTTACAACAGCAACGGCAGATTAAGTTTCGTTCTACTTCTGATTTGTTCTTCCAGTCTCTCCAACAGCGGGCTTTTGCAGGAACGCTCTGATCATGACCAACTTCAGGTTCCTCGATCCCGAATTCAAGCCGCTTCTTGAGCCTTCGAAGAGTGCCGAGGCATTGGTTTATTCAGATCCACGCGCTTGCTGTATGCGGACTCGCCATGCGCTGGAGCAGGCCGTGCACTGGTTATACGAGCATGACCGCGACTTGCGTATGCCCTACGACCGCAGCCTCAATGCGTTGCTGACCAATCGCGACTTCGAGCAACTACCGCCGCCGCAGGTACTCCAGAAGATGCGGCTGATCCAGAAAGCCGGTAATCAGGCGGTGCATGCTAGCGGCGCTATCAGCTTCAGTGATGCCATGAAGCTGGTGCGCGAGTTGTTTCATATTTTGTTTTGGTTGGCGCGCACATACACTCGCGCAAGCGATCCAAAATCGATTGATGCCAGTTTTGATGAAAAGAGTGTACCGACACCGGTCTCTGCGGATGATGCAGTCAGCTTTACTCGTGACGAATTAAAGAAGCAAGAGGCCAGGTTTCAGGAGCAGATAAAGGCGCAGCACGCCACACTGGAGGCCCGTGAAGCGTCCATCGCAGAACAAGCTGCGACGTTGGCCGAGCGTGAAGCGCTATTGGCGCAAGTCAATGCCGACCTAGCTGTTGCTCGTGCTGAGTTAGCGAAGGCGAAGGCTGCAAACATCGCCGTACCGGATACACACAATTATGACGAGGCGGATACGCGTCGCTTCTTCATCGACGTGCTGCTGCGCGAAGCCGGTTGGGAAGTCGGCAAAAACGCATCAATCGAAGTGCCGCTCAAGGGTATGCCCAACGCGAAGGCGGAAGGCTTTGCGGATTACGTCCTATGGGGGGCGGATGGCAAACCGCTTGCAGTGGTGGAGGCCAAGCGTAGTCTGAAGGACCCGGACGTTGGCCAGCAGCAAGCCAAACTTTATGCCGACTGTCTGGAAGCCGAGAAGGGCCAGCGTCCACTGATTTTCTACAGCAATGGCAACCATACCTGGCTCTGGGATGACCGTCGTGCGCCGCCGCGCGAGGTACAAGGCTTCTACACTCGCGAAGAGTTGGAACTGGCGATGCATCGCCGAGAATTGCAGACCGATATTCGCACGCTAACGATCAATCAGGGCATTGTCGAACGGCCCTATCAGCACCGAGCTATCCGAGCTATGACAGAAGCGCTGGCGCAAGGTCGACGTGCAGGCTTGCTGACCATGGCCACTGGCACGGGAAAAACTCGTACGGCGATTGCGTTGGTGGAATTGCTAATGCGTGCCAATTGGGCCAAAAGAGTGTTGTTCCTGGCTGACCGGGTGGCACTGGTCAATCAGGCGACGAATGCATTCAAGGTACATCTGCCAGATTCCAGTCCCGTCAATTTGGTGACGGAAAAGAACGGCCAAGGCCGTGTTTACCTTTCCACCTATCCGACCATGATGGGCTTGATTGATGAAATGGACGGTGACCAGCGCCGCTATGGTATCGGTCATTTCGATCTGGTGATCATTGATGAAGCGCATCGCAGCGTGTATCAAAAGTACGGCGCAATCTTCCGCTATTTTGATAGTTATCTCGTTGGCCTGACCGCTACGCCGCGGGATGAGGTGGATCGAGATACTTATCATCTGTTTGGCTTAGAAACTGGCGTACCTACCGATACTTACAGTCTCGATGAGGCCGTGGCTGACGGTTATTTGGTGCCGCCTAAGGCGCATTCGGTGCCGATCAAGTTCGTTCGCGAAGGTATTCGTTACGATGAACTGAGCGATGAGGAAAAGGAACATTGGGAATCCCTCGATTGGGGCGATCGTGTCGTTGAAGATGGTGATGCCCCAACCGAGGTGTTGGCCTCTGAGGTAAATAAGCAGCTGTTCAACGAACACACCGTGGACCTAATGCTTCAGCACCTGATGCAGAATGGTTTGAAAGTAGATGGTGGCGACAAACTTGGTAAGACCATCATCTTCGCGGTCAACCAGAAGCACGCTGAATTTATCGCCAAACGTTTCAATAAAAATTACCCACACTACAAAGGCGAGTTTGCTCGTGTCATCACTCACTCGGTCAATTATGCGCAGAGTTTGATCGAGGCCTTTGGGGCCAAGGACAGCCGCTTGCCACAAATTGCGATTTCGGTGGACATGCTCGACACGGGTATTGACGTGCCGCAAATACTGAACCTTGTGTTCTTTAAAGCAGTGCGATCAAAAGTGAAATTCTTGCAGATGATTGGTCGTGGCACGCGTCTCTGCGAGAACCTCTTTGCACCCGGGCTAGACAAGACTGAGTTCTATATCTTTGATTTCTGTGCCAATTTTGAATACTTCAATGAAAACCCGAAGGGCGCTTTGGGCGGTGTTACTGAGCCACTTGGCAAGCGGCTTTTTAAGGCCCGACTGGATTTACTGACCCTCCTGATTGGCCCTGCCACAAAAGTGGCGGAAACTCGCTCTTCTTATGGAGAAGACATTCCATTGGAAGAAAGTATTGTGAATGAACTGCACAGTGAAGTTGCGGCAATGAACGTGGATAACTTCATCGTGCGCACTGAGCTTGAACATGTAACGAGGTTTGCTAGTCGCGATACATGGCGCAAGTTGGATGACGCTGCATTTGGTGATTTGCGTGCTCACGTCGCGGGACTGCCGAGTGAGCGAGACGGTGAGCACATTACGTCGAAGTTATTCGATCTTGTTTGTCTTCATTTGCAATTGTCGATCTTGCGATCGACCAGCGATTTTATGGCTTATCGCGACAAGGTCATCGAACTGGCCAGCCAATTGGAAACGATGGAAAGTATTCCTGCTGTGCGTGCGGAATTGGCACTTATTCAGGAAATCCAGACGGGCGAATATTGGCAGGACATCACCCTTCCGATGATCGAACGCTTGCGACGTAAGTTACGTGGCCTGATGCACCTAATCGAGCGACGGGCATCCAATCCCGTATACACCATGCTTACTGACCAGATTGGTGAAGCTACTGAAATCGTTTTGGCGGATTTCAGCACCGGCATTAATCTCGCTCAGTATAAGAAAAAGGTCGAGGCATTCATCCGTGCAAACGAAAACCATTTGGCTATTGCCAAGCTTAAGCACAACAGACCTCTTACTCCTTTGGATTTGAGCGAACTCGAACGTTTTATTTACGAATCGCAGCCTGTGATTAGTCGCGCAAAATTTGAGGAATGTTTTGGGTCGGCACAGTCTTTGCCAATTTTTATCCGTTCGCTCGTGGGAATGGATAGAAATGCCGCGAAAGAAGCTTTCGGACAATTCCTAGACAACAATCGCTACAGCAGTCAGCAAATCCGTTTTGTTGAAATGATTATCGATCGACTGACAGTTCACGGAATTATTGAGCCGGGCCAGCTTTACGAGCCGCCTTTTACGGCTTTGCATCATGCGGGTTTGGACGGCAGCTTTGGTGATGCGGATGCAGATGAGATTGTTTCTACCATTTTTGAAATCAACCGTAGGGCTGCGGCGTAACATGCTGCCCATATTTACCGAGGCTGTGGCTGGACTTTCTTTGCTTAGAGCTCTGAATAATCTAAGGCTGCGAATCTTTAATCGTACTGTTGATACGCTTCCTATTCGTTTTATACGTCTGTTTGAAAGCCACGGTGTTCACAGGAATCAGATTTCGAGATTTTTTGGTCACGGACTAACGCTTGCCGACGTTCAAACCGATGCGTCACTTCTTGCCAAGTTGAATGACAGTATGTTGGACGATGCGTGTCGTTTATTTGGCGTGCGGCGCGAGTGGTTAGATGGAGCGGATGATCAAATTTATCAGCAACATCATTTCTATAAATATCCAAAAGACTTCATTGATTTTATTGCTTCACTCAAATTTAATAATCCTGAGGGTCAGTTTGAAGGAATGGTTTTTGCTCCTGATACGGACGTTGGTGATGACGAAGCAGTATTGATTATTAGAGAAAGTGTAGGGTTCATTGAAGACAGAACTATCTATCGCTTTTATATTTGCGATACATGGGTATTTGTATATTGGAAGTGCAGGGCGTATTTGACAGCTTGTATCGCAATAGCGTGGAAAAATAGCATATATGTTCAAGGTCGCTATATACCAAGAAAATATATCGAAAAAATTATATCGGGGACGTTTTTACTTGCTTCAGCTGGTGACTATGTGTTCTCGGATAAAGCGACATCTCGTTGGCACCCAGAGGACATGGCTTTGTACCCTAAAGCATTTCTACATAGAATTGATCCGGAGAGAGATAACTTCGGCATTCAAGCTGCGCTATCTACGTGGGTGGAGCTGAGCGATCAAGGTTTTATGGACACTGGGATAGGTGAAGTTGATGCTAAAAGTTCTTTCAAAAATGAACTGCAAAAAAGATAGTCAATTACTGTAAAACAGTATCTTGGTCGCGTCAGAAGGCTTCCGTGATCTGCTGTTTGCACCATCTCGAAAATCCATGAACTTTCCCGCTCAGATCGCCTCTACCATCTTGTAGTTTCGTCGCTGTGCGGCGGCAATAGAAGTATGAAAGCCAAGTATGAAAACGTTCCACTGCAACAAGTGTTATCAGCAGATATTCTTTGAGAACGTCCATTGTGAGAAGTGCGGCAGCATGCTCGGCTATCAGCCAGAGCACCAGACCGTGAGTGCCTTTGAGCCTGCCGGGCCGGATCGTTGGGCCAGCCTCAACCCTGTGAATGCGGGGATGCATTACAAGCAGTGCGCTAACTATTCCAGGGAGCATGTCTGTAACTGGATGCTGCCTGCCGATTCAAAGTCCTCGCTCTGTGCCTCCTGCCAGTTGACCAGAATTATCCCCGCGCTGTCTTATGGCAATAACCGCGTATTTTGGAATCGGCTGGAAACAGCCAAGCGGCGATTGCTCTATACGCTGTGGGATTTGCACTTGCAGCCGACCTCAAAGGCAGAAGATCCGCATACCGGCCTGGCGTTTGAGTTTTTAGAAGACACGCCGGACAAGAAAGTCATGACAGGTCATGCCAAGGGCCTGATTACGCTCAACATCGCTGAAGCAGATGCCGCCCATCGCGAGCGTACGCGCGAACAGATGGGTGAGCCCTACCGCACTCTGCTCGGGCACTTCCGTCATGAGAGCGGCCACTATTATTTTGATCGCCTGATTGCTGGCAGCACCTGGATAGAACCGTTTCGGGAATTGTTTGGCGACGAGCGGCAAGACTATGGCGAGGCCATGCAAAAGCACTACAGCGACGGGCCGCCGCTCGATTGGGGTCAGTATTTCATCACCAGTTATGCGAGTTCTCACCCGTGGGAAGACTGGGCGGAATCGTGGGCACATTACTTGCAAATGATAGATACGCTTGATACGGCTTTTGCGTGTGGGGTTATCGTCAAACCGAAGAAAGCGAACGAGCCGGAAGTAAGCATCGAGGCACGCCCGCTGAATATCAAATCTTTCGCCGACGTGATGGGCGACTGGTTCAATCTAACCTATGTAATGAACAATCTGAACCGCAGCGCAGGCATGCCTGATCCGTACCCGTTCACGCTGTCGTCGCACTCCATCAAGAAGCTGGAATTTATCCATGACCTGGTGTTAGAGAAAGAGACTGTTCCGCTTGTACAAAACTAGTGGCATCTTGCTTCTAGCCGTTCGCTTCCTTGGAACGATGCGATGCGATCCAGATCATATGTACAGGGTTGCCGTAGTGATTGACGCAGCGTGAAGCCTTTATTAGCGCGCAGGCGGGTCATAGGTAGCGTTAAGAATCGCAAGAATAAATAATAAATGGGAGTGCAGCGAAAAGTGGCCCGGTAAGCAGAAAGCAGCCAGGCCGTTTTCACAAGCAGTCCGTCAACAACTAACAGATTTACAGGAATTCTCATGAACGTAACGAGTCTGGCACAGACGCCTACCAAATCTCTGACTGTGCGGGTTGGGTGCGCGCTCGCGTATGAGGCCGACGAACCGACGACGATTTTTCTATTGATACAACCGCGTCTGGATTCTGATGGCGTGGTCATCCACGAAGAACTGACCTTCGGTAATGGACAACACGTTGAACGCCTGATTGATCCGCATGGCAATCAGTTGTTGAAAACCATGCTGGTCCCGGGCTTGAATAAAATTCGGCATGACATGACGTTGTGCGTGCCGGATCAGAGCGACAACCACGGCTTGCAGACGTATTCGCCAATCAGTGCGAACCTGCCGTATGACGTTCTGCGCTACACGCTGCCAAGCCGCTACTGCGAGTCCGACAAGCTGATGGCGTGGGCCGAACAGACGTTTGGTCAGTACGCGCCAGGGCTTGAAACCGCGCAGAAAATCTGCGACTGGACTTATCTCAATATCGAATACCGCTATGGCTCCGGCGACTCTACGTTGTCAGCTTGCGAAGCACTTGAGCGCAGATACGGCGTCTGCAGGGATTTTGCGCACGTGATGATTGCGCTGTGTCGGGCGCTCGGCATGCCGGCGCGCTACGTCGCCGGCCATATGCCCCAACTCGACGATGTGGAACTAGAACCCAACTCCGACATTGGCGTTGATTTTCACGCCTACGTTGAGGTGTATCTGGGTGATGGCTGGCACATTTTTGACCCGCGTCACAACAGGTCGCACACAGGTCGCATCAAGGTTGCACATGGCATGGATGCGGTGGACGTTGCCTTCGCCACCTTCTCGGGACTTGTGCGCCCGATGAACTTTGAAGTCTGGGCATATTCAATTGATTCGCCGGTCGCACCGGCGGTAAATCACATGGCGTGAGCAGCGGGCCAGGGAATTGATCAATGCGGAAGCTGAATAATTTCGCGCAAAAAAAGACCGCCATTGAGCGGTCTCTTCAGATTAAAGCTCTAGCCTGATCTTATTTGCTGCAGGTGCCCAGACTTGCGAGTTCCAATTTTGACACTGCGGCCTTGCCCTCTGCCTCTGGAATGAGCTCAACTCCGGCACCACCGACAAAAACACCGATCTTGATGTACTGTCGAATGAAATAGTTTTTGCCTGCTTCCATGAATAGGGACAGCGTATTAGGCGAGAACTCGGATTCGGTGGAAATGGCGTGATCCTTGTTTCCGGCTACTTCGGTACGGAAGAAAACATCTGGTGCGCTTTCACCTATGCATTTGCCATCAACAAAGATATCTTTCTTGAGTGCTTTTCCTACGAAGCTGTCTCTGAATACGTACAGGCCGGCTTGACCGGTGGTCGGCTTGGTGAATTCTTTAGCTTTTTGTGATGCTTCCTTGCTTTCCATTTTCACAGAAGCGCAGCCTGTAAACAAAAGAGAGGACAGCGCAATGATTGTAATTTTTTTAAACACGTTTTTCCCTGAATTTTTTTATCGAGGGAGAATAATAAATGATTTCATCGTGACAAATTCTTAATTTTAGAATGGCTAAAGGAAGTCAGCATCGTTACTCATTCTTGGTCTGGCAAGATCGCATTTAGCGCAATATTGACGCACTAAATATCACGGTCTATTTTCTGAAGGACTTGTCATACTTGGCGACATATATAGAAAAGGCAAAAATCTATACATGTTTTGGCGGGACCAATAAAAATAGATCTTGTCCGTCATTGTCTCAGCGCTAATGTAGCAAGCTTGGCCCGAGCCCTTCGACGTCCAATAAGAAAGCCGTTGAATAAAATCGATATGGCGGCTTGAATAAGTTTGCGATTCCGGCCGCATCTGCAGCAAGTGCACGGGTCTGCTACTCTAATTCGCTCATCCATCAATCGGATCAATCATGAGCCAACTCTTTTCTCCCTACACCCTCCGCAGCCTCACCCTCCCCAACCGCATCATCGTTTCTCCCATGTGCCAGTACTCCGCTGCCAGCGGCGCGGCGACTGATTGGCATATGATCCATCTCGGCCATTTGGCGTTGTCGGGTGCCGGTATGTTGATGATCGAGGCGACCGCAGTCGTGCCGGAGGGGCGTATCACGCCAAATGATCTGGGTTTGTGGGATGACAGGACGGAGGCGGCGTTGGTGCCGGTGTTGGCGGCGGTTCGCAAGTACTCGAAGATTCCGGTGGTGATGCAGTTGGCGCATGCGGGACGCAAGGCGTCGAGTATGTCGCCGTGGCAAGGTGGGCAGTTGATTCCGGTGGCGGAGGGTGGTTGGTTGCCGGTTGCGCCGTCCGAGATCCCGCAGAAAGAAGGCGAGCCTGCGCCGTTAGCGTTGGATGCAGCTGGCATGCGACGCATACGCGATGCGTTTGTGTTGGCGGCCAAGCGGGCGGAACGTTTGGGCATTGATGGGCTCGAACTACACGGTGCGCATGGTTATTTGTTGCATCAGTTTTTGTCGCCGATTGCTAATCAACGCACCGATGAATACGGCGGCTCGCTGGAGAATCGCATGCGTTTTCCGCTGGAAGTGTTTGATGCGGTGCGTGCGGTTTTTCCAGAAGACAAGCCGATTGGTATGCGCGTATCGGCGACCGATTGGATCGAGGGCGGTTGGGATCTGCCGCAGACGATTGCGTTTGCAGCGGAGTTGAAGAAGCGCAATGTGGATTGGGTCGATGTGTCGTCAGGCGGCATCTCGCCGTTGCAAAAAATTACGTTGGGGCCGAATTATCAAGTGCCGTTTGCACAAGGCGTGAAAGAAGCAACCGGCGTCAACACGATGGCGGTGGGCTTGATCACCGAGCCGCAACAGGCAGAAGACATCATCGCGAATGGTCAGGCCGACATGATTGCCTTGGCGCGCGGTATGTTGTTTGACCCGCGTTGGCCTTGGCATGCGGCGGTTGCACTTGGTGCGACTATCGATGCGCCGCCGCAATACTGGCGCTCTGCGCCGCATGGGCAAAACAAGGTATTTGGTGAGACGGTGTTGGGCGGGCGATAACAAACGTTCTTGCGCGCGATATTGCGCGGTGTGGCGTCGTATTGCGCCATTTTTCGTAATGCATTTTCAGGAGAGTATTGATGTCTGACGCAAACAAAGCAGTAGCAAAAACATTCAAGATCGCTGGTGAGATCGAGATCAATCGTCTTGGTTATGGGGCGATGCGCGTGACTGGAAAAGGTATCTGGGGTGCGCCAGCCGACAAGGCCGAAGCGATCCGTACGCTCAAGCGTTTGCCGGAGCTGGGCGTAAATTTTATTGATACCGCCGATTCCTACGGGCCGAATGTATCGGAAGAACTGATACGCGAAGCCTTGCATCCGTATGACGGTTTATTAATCGCGACCAAAGCCGGTTTGACACGCCAGGGGCCGGATCAATGGACGCCGTGTGGCGATCCGGAATATCTGATCAAGCAAGCGCATGGCAGTTTGCAACGACTGGGCGTTGAGCAGATCGCACTTTGGCAGTTACATCGGATCGATCCTAAAGTGCCGCGCGACGAACAGTTTGCTGCGGTCAAACAGTTGCAGGATGAAGGCGTGATTCGCCATGCTGGCTTGAGTGAAGTGACGGTGGAAGAAATAGAGGCGGCATCGAAATACTTTACAGTCGCAACCGTACAAAATCGCTACAACCTGATCGATCGTGAGAGCGAAGCGGTATTGGATTACTGCACTCAACATGGCATCGGCTTTATCCCGTGGTACCCGCTGGCGGCAGGCGATCTGACCGAGCCCGGCGCGTTGCTCGATACACTGGCGAAAAAATATGAGGTGGGCCCGGGGCAGATTGCATTGGCGTGGCTGCTCAAACGTAGTCCGGTGATTTTGCCGATTCCTGGCACATCGAAAGTGGCGCATTTGGAGCAAAACGTGGCGGCTGCCGAGATCGTGTTGTCGGAGCAAGACTACTCTGCGCTCGATCATGCGTCATCTCACCAGGATTAAATCGCCACAGGAGATTAATGCCACTGTCGCATTTTTAAACTCACAGAAAATATCAGGATGAAAAAAATAGCAGGCCTGTCGTTGAGACCAATGTTGTGCCTACTGTTGGTGGCGACCTTGTCTGGATGCGGCGGTTATGCCAACACGTCGGGCGATAGTTCGGGCGTGCAGGTGTATGGAACGGTGGATGCGGGCGTGGTGCATCAAAGTCGCTGAAGACCGTAGAAGCCTGTAATGGTGGGTCAGAGGGAGTCGCCCGTGCGTTTGTCCTACAGATCATTTCGACATACTTGTAGCTGTACAAACAGTACGCGTTGTTGTGCGTGCGTTACCACACGGACAATCTTTGCAATTAAAACCATGATGGATGCTCATAAACAGGAGCGGCGGTCATGCGTAGAAATATCCTTACTCTTCCTTTTGTTTTCGCTTGTGCGCTTTGCCCGGCGGCCTCATTTGCCGAGGTAGTGTTGGTGAAATGTAGTGATGCCGGCGGCGCCATCACATACATGACCAATCAGTGCGAAGAAGACATGAGCCAGCTGGAGACCATCTCAGAAAGCGAGCCTGCCGCTATGACAGTGAAAACCATCCGTCGTGCTAACACGCGCACACGTTGGGCCGAACCTGTGGTGTACGCGAACAAGCGTCCGGATGTTGAGTTGATGCGCGCGGCAAAAATGAACGCGGAGTTAATGGATGCCGAGCGCCATAAAAGGATTTTTCAGCAAGCGTCGATTGACTGATAACAAAATCATTTGCTGACAAAGCGCCGCACCATCACGTTGCGGAATCACATCCGCATTCACACACGTGACGTGGCGGCGGACATGCAAGCCATCTCAATTTGCAACTTCCTGGATTTAATCAACGTATTTGATCTACGCAGACAGCAACATCTTCTAAGCTAAGAATTCTCCATAATTGTCTGTCGCCAGCCTACTCAAGCCGGATTGGCGATCAACCAATAGCCGCGATCGTTACTACGCAAAACATAGCGCGCCTCATCGAAGTAACGCGGCGGTATCGCGGCATGGTCTTGCTCGCCGATCTCATAGACCATATCGTTGACGATCTTTGCGATTTTTTCTTGCGAGAGCCCAGGGCTGGCGGCACCCATCACCACTTTGGCGATTGCCTTCAGCGCATGCATATCCACATAGCCATTTTTCGGGACAACTAATCCGGTAATGCTGCTGATGCGCCCGCTCTTTTTGGAGAACGCGACGGTGAGCGAAGTATCGTCCGACAATTGCTGCTGGAAATAATCGTCGATGGTGCCTGTTTTGATCTTGATCTGCCCGATCTGAAAAGGCTGTTGGAACGTTTTGGTGGTGGCATTAAATGTCGCAGCAAACTGATGCTGATCCATATTAAAGACGTTGTCAGGAGAAGCTGGGTTTTGCGATGTAGCAGATGCTAACGTTTTAACATCGCTATTGCTACAGCCAAACAGCGCAAACACAAACATGAAGATTAAGCAGATTGACCTATGCATGGCTTCCCCCGTGTCTTATCCTTCCCACTGACTGCAGTTGCGGCTTGTATTATTGTTCCGCCCAGATGATTTAAAGATTACACCAGACCGTCACGAATTAGTATCGGTGTGGAAATTTGTTTGCACTTGAGACCAATTTGATTAAACAGCCACGGCTGGACTGGCGACTTTATCGATTGTTGGCGCTATATCTGGCAAAATATGCCCTTATAACAATTACAACTGACCTGAAGAGAGATGTTTGCCTCGTTTGAAGGCAAAAGCGTTTAAAATCACGGGCTGAGCTACTAGACGTTCTTCCACCGAGATGTGACGTTGCCATTTCAGCATGGCAGGATATTTAAGAACCCGAAATAAACATCGTCCGTTTCAGAAGCTAAGAAATTGGCACGATTGCCGATTCATGTGCGAGACACGCGCGCGACACACGAGGGTGCCGCCGCACAATGTTTTTACAATAAGGACATGGAATGATTCCAGTATTCATTGGATATGATCCGCGCGAAGCGGTCGCGTATCACGTATGCAGTAATAGCATCATCCGACGCGCATCGCAGCCGGTCGCTATTCATCCGCTGGCCTTACACAATCTCGGCTTCTATGTAGAAAAACATACTGACGGCAGCAATCATTTCATCTACAGCCGTTTTCTTGTTCCTCATCTGATGAATTATCGTGGCTGGGCCATCTTTATGGATGGCGATATGCTGCTACGCGACGACATCTCCAAATTGTGGGCGTTGCGTGATTCATCCAAGGCCGTCATGGTTGTTCAGCATGATTACAAGACGCGCATGACAGAAAAATACTTGGGCTCTAAAAACGAAAACTATCCGCGTAAGAACTGGTCGAGTTTAGTGTTGTGGAATTGCGAACATCCAGCTAACCAAGCATTGACTGCGGATTTCGTGCAAGGTGCGACTGGCGCGCAGTTGCATCGCTTTACATGGCTGGATGATGAATTGATTGGCGCATTGCCGATTGAATGGAACTGGTTGCCGGATGAATTCGGCGCCAATAAAGACGCGAAGCTGCTGCATTACACCTTGGGCACGCCATGTTTCCATGAATTTGCGACGGTGCCAATGGCGGATGAGTGGCATAAAGAGCGCATGTTGACCGACTATTCCATTCAGCGTGTTCTAGAATAATACGACACGGTTTCCGATTCTGGGCTTGCCCTTTTGCCCTATCCCCTTGTTATTTTTATGTCCGATTCCGGCACCGTCTGCGTTTATTTTGTCGCTTCGCCATTGCAATATCTGGCGGCGCGCTCCATCGCTCGGCAGATTGAAAAAGGGGCTCGGCAGGTTTTGATTTGGTATAAGCCTGGATTGAAATCCGTCGTCGTTGCCGACGAATGGGATGCTTCCACTTATATGCCCTGGCCACGCTGGGAGCCAATGCCCGGTCTGTTCGGACGACTTCGGCAATCGCGCGCAAATATTCGGCTGGTCGCCGCGCTGGTTGGTCGTTGTGACAAGCTGATCCTGCATAGCGCAGTCTTCGACACTGAATCGATCAATTATTTCTTGCGCGCGTTACCGGCCCTATCGGGCGCTCAGTCTATGCAAGCAAGGATATTACCGGATGGTTTGATCAGTACGCGACGCTATCCGCTTAAGTTAAGTAAGCGCATCGTGCAGTACGTCCGAGGATTACGTCGGTTTGTTGCCCCAGAGCTGGTGTATAGCCGATTCGATGGCGACCGAATCGGTTCGGATGCTGATTTCGTCGATCGAATTTATGTCCTACCTGGTTTGCCTCACGAATATCCAAAAAATAAAGTCGTAATTTTGCCACCCCTGGTTGAGGTGCGAGATGCATCCGTCGATGTGTCGGCGTCGGCTAGTGGGCATGTTAGGCGTGCATTAGTTGTCGGGCAGCCGCTGGTCGATAAAGGTCACATGACGGATGCCGATGCGGATACGACGATGATGGAAATTCATGATTATCTGAAAGCTCAGGGCATAACCAATGTTGAATACAAGGCGCATCCGAAAGACGATGCTTTTGGTTTGCGGCATTCGGAATACCGACTGATCGAGCCGTCAGGAGCATTGGAGTCCTATCTTGTTGAGACGCCTTATGATTTTGTAGTAGGAGTACGTTCGACGACCTTACTGTTTGCGCGTCAAATCTACCCGGAGTCCGTCAAGGTGATAGCGTTTGGCTGGGAGCGCATTCGTTTCAAGTCTGACGCAGAGCGGAACGACATGAAAAAAACGTTCCTTACGTGTGGAGTGGAGCTTAGATGAATCAGGCGTATCAGCGTACGACCGGAAATTGGGGGCGCGAACAGGAGTGGCTTAATCTTTGGGTGTTAATGATTTTACCGATATTGGTATTGTTCCCGAGGACGACTGGATGGATCAGCGTGCCGCTCATGCTATGTGGCATATACGTTGCGGCAAAATATAAGACACTCCTTTCGATAGATCGTTTTTTTCTCGCGATCTGCTTGATTCTTCCGATATCGATTCTTTTCAACATGCCCTTCATGGGATGGGAGATCGGTGAGTTGGGGCGTCCAAGTCACCTGATTGCGGGATTTTTTATCTTTGTTGTGATTGGACGATACGGCTTACGGCCTAACGTATTGTTTTGGGCGGCATGTCTGGCAGCCATGATCGCTTTTGGCATCGCGTTGTATGAGGTGGTGTATCTAGGAAATGAACGCGTGTTTGGATTGGCGCGTCGATGGAACGCGGTTCCATTCGGGAATTTTTCACTGCTGATAGCTTTTTTCTGCCTTGCCGGCGTATTTGTAATACCGAAAGATAATCGCCATTCTTGGTGGCGGATCGTAATTGGTCTGCTAGGTTTTTTATGCGGATTTGGCGCCTCGTTGATGTCGGGAACGCGCGGCGGATGGATTGCGCTTCCGATTCTTTTGTTGCTGTGCATGTATTTCAGCAATCGCCTGACGCCTCGCTTGCGAAATATTTTTATAGTGGCGATTCTGGTCGTAATAGTCGGCGGTGGAACTATCTCAGACCGAGTATCGAGCCGAGTAGAACTTGCAATTAATCAGGTGCATGCGTATGTACTCCATCCGAAAGACTTGTCAGTACAAGATAATGCAGTAGCGATACGATTGGCGATGTGGCAATGGGGCATTGAGAGGTTCCTTGAACATCCTCTTACGGGCATCGGTTTTGCTGAATACGAAGACCGCCGAAAACAAGCCGTGCGAGAGAATGAATTGCCTAAAGAATTTGGGCGGTTGGCCAATTTGCATAACGAACTAATCTCCCGTCTTGCGATGGGTGGTTTGCCTGCAGCTTTAGCCGTATTGGTTTTTTGGTTTTTAGGTTGGCGCTTCTTCGTGACAAAAATTGATAACGAAAATAGTAACGATCAGTCTTACTATGCTTTATGCGGCTTGGTGACGATTGTCGGAACCTGCCTATTTTCTATGACAGAAGCATTGTTTGGCACGAGCTCCGGAACCAAAGCGATTATGCTGTTGCTGGTGATCCCCGCCGGTGCTTTGCGTTATGTGTACGTAAATCAGCAGGAACGAAAGTCCCTGTAAATAGGGTTGTTGCTTGAAACAGTCATGAAAAAAACGCTTGTAGTACATCACCGCAATGGTATTGGCGATCTGGTTTGGCATGTGCCTTATATTCGTGCCATCGCAGGCGACAGCGCTGATAATAAAGTGACGGTGTTGGCACGTCCTTCATGTCGCGCCGCAGATCTTCTGGCTGGTGAAGTTTGTGTGGAGGCGGTAATCGAATACGACCGTCGCCCACGTGGCGGCGGACGAAAAGGTGGTCATGATGGGTTTTTTGGCCAGTTACGTTTTCTTCAGACTTTGCGGAAACATGAATTTGACCGTATCGTTATTTTTTCGGGTCGTACGCGGTATGGCTTTCTTGCGTTACTTGCGGGAATTCCGGAACGATTGGGTTTTGGTTTTACGTTTTGGCAACGGCTTTTCTTGAACAGACCGCCCTACATTTCCCGTTTCGCTGGCAAGGGAAGTTGGGTCTATCCAGAAGCAACAGATTTTGCAGTGGCACATAAATTTGTTGATCGTCCGATCGTTCCCAAACTTGCCGTTCCAGCTAAATTCGTGGCAGAAGTCAAAGATGAGCTGGCACATTTGCCCTATCCACGTATTGTGTTGGCAATTGGCGCTTCTAACGAACGGAAAAATTGGGGGGGCGAAAAATTTCTTGAATTGGCTCAAACGCTGGTCGGTGCAGGCTATGGTGTGCTGCTTTTAGGTGGCCCATCTGAACGAGCCGCAACTGAGACGACCTACGCAAATGATGCCCAGCTCAAAAGGTCCGGTGCAGTGCATATTATGTGTCAACCGTCGGTGCTCAAATCCGCAGCCGCGTTGAGTATTTGTGATTTTTGCATTGGCAACGATACCGGCATGCTGAATGTTGCGGTGGCTGTCGATGTGCCTTCGCTTGGCCTGTACGGTCCCACGTTGCCGTTGCAGCACGATCCATTATTGGATGGCATTTCGGCGCCGAATATGGAAAGTATCTCGGTGCAAGCCGTATTGGATCGGCTACCGTTGTTCTCAACTCCTAAAACAACATCGATTATGTCGCAAGTTGAAGAGGGCCCGCGAGGTTGAAGGCGATGCGTCGCATCCTCATCATTCGCACCTCCGCGATCGGCGACGTCGTGTTCGCCTCGCCAATTGCTGCGGCATTAAAGCGTCGCTATCCGACTGCGCATATTGCATGGTTGGTTGAGCCTGGCATAGATAGTTTGATTCGGCAGGATCCGAATATCGATGAACGCATTCTGTGGCCTAAGGCAGAGTGGAAGGCATTGTGGCGCGACGGGAAAAAGCTTGAGCTATTGCGGCGAGTCTTTGCGTTTCGCAAAAAATTACGTGAACAGCATTTTGATACCGCGCTCGATTTACAAGGTTTGCTAAAAAGTGGTGTGCTCACTTGGTTAAGCGGTGCACCCCAGCGCATTGGTCTCGGTTCGCGCGAAGGCAGTCAGTGGTTGATGACTAAAGTAGTCAAGCGCGGCGGAGACCCAGCGCTTATCAGTTCTGAATATCGTTATCTGGCGCAGCAGTTGGAGTTGGACACTAACGATTTCATGCCGATGCTTTATCTAGATCCGCAGGCCGAGGCACAAGCGTTGACCCGTTTAGCCGAGCGTGGTTTGATGCCCGGCAAATATGCCGTGTTTGCAGCGTTCACCACGCGTCCGCAAAAACACTGGTTTGTCGATGCATGGCAAAAACTGGCGCCTATGGTGGAGCAACAAACCGGATTGAAGCCAGTTTTGTTGGGTGGGCCGGCTGACAAAAATGCAGCCGACGACATTATTAAGGGTGCACCGTCGATAGTCAATTTGGTCGGACAAACTAATCTCGCGGAGGCGGCCGCAATAGTGGCGCATGCGGGTGCGGTGATCGGCGTTGATACCGGTTTGACCCATATGGGCATCGCGTTTGCGCGTCCTACGGTGGCGATATTTGGCTCTACTTGCCCTTATACAATCACGGGGCGCGAAGGCGAACGCAATCGCGCAAAAGTTATTTGGCTAGGTCTCGCTTGTTCACCATGCAGACGTAAGCCGACGTGTGGCGGTGCGTGGACGTGTCTGCGTGATATTAGCGCCGAACGCGTATTAGTCGAATTGCAATTGGCGATGGATGTGACGCCATGAAAGTTTTGCACGTAGAAGCAGGCAAACATTATTACGGCGGCGCACGCCAGGTTGCGTACATCATTGAAGGCTTGGCTAACCGCGGCGTCGACAATTTTCTGGCTTGTCCGATAGCTGCGGATATCGCCGCTGCTGTTGGCGCAACTGCACAAGTGTATCCACTGAAGATGAGTGGTGACGTTGATGTCGGGATGGTCCTGCGTTTGGTACGTTTGATACGTGCGATCAAACCAGATCTGGTACACCTTCACAGCCGTCGCGGTGCAGACAGCTGGGGTGGACTGGCGGCCAAAATTTGCGGCGTGCCATGTGTATTGTCGCGCCGTGTCGATAATCCGGAATCGCGGTTACAAGTCGCGATCAAATATCGCTTGTACGATCACGTCATCACAATCTCCGAAGGTATACGGCAAGTATTGCTAGCAGAAGGATTAGCGTCACAGCGCGTGACTTGTGTGCGCAGCGCCGTCGATGCGACCCCTTACTTAGTGCCGGTTGAGCGCAATGCTTTCTTGCAAGAGTTTGCTTTACCTGCGGATAGCGTGATAGTTGGTATTGTTGCGCAATTAATCGAGCGCAAAGGACATCGCTATTTGATTGAGGCGATTGACGTATTGCATCACACCTATCCGAAGTTGCGGGTGCTGGTGTTTGGCAAAGGGCCATTACAAGCGGCGCTACAACAGGAGGTTACGCAACGCAAGCTGATGGAGGTGATACGGTTTGCCGGATTTCGTAACGATTTGCCGCAATGGTTAGGTGGACTTGATTTGTTGGTGCATCCGGCGGACATGGAAGGCTTGGGCGTATCGCTGCTGCAAGCTTCTGCCGCGGCGGTACCGATTATTGCTAGTCGCGCCGGAGGATTGCCGGAAGCGGTGGCAGATGGGATTAGCGGTATATTGATTCCGCCTGGCGATGTCAGTACGCTGATTACGGCGATGCAACGATTGCTGGATGACGCTGATTTGCGTCATCAATTTGGTGCAGCGGGCCGCCAGCGAATTTTGCGTGAATTTTCGGTTGATGCGATGGTGGAAGGTAATCTTGCTGTTTATCGTCGCGTGTTGGCGGCGCGCGCGTAGCGGCGCGGTGTTGTCTACGCGGACAAACGTATAATTCAATTTTATTTACTTACTTTTTCCTCGTGAGTGAGCGCAGGATGTAAATCATGTAGCTCGCAACTTTGCAGCCCCATTTATTTTTTAAACATTTATGAATAATCTCGAACTCTTGCGCAAGGCCTTAAGCGACCATCAAAGTGTGATGCAGCAGCTAGACGCCTTGTTGCCGCAAATCGATACTGTTGGACAAGTGATGCGCGCCTGCCTGCAACGCGGTAACAAGATTTTGTTGATGGGTAATGGCGGTAGCGCCGCGGATTCGCAGCATATTGCAGCTGAAATTGTGGGGCGCTACAAGCGCGAGCGGCGTGGTTTGCCAGCGATTGCGTTGACCACTGATACGTCGATTCTAACGGCGGTTGGTAACGATTACGGATTTGAGTTTGTCTTTTCACGCCAAGTTGAGGCGCTATGTGATGCGCAAGATGTGGTGGTCGGCATTTCCACTTCTGGCAACAGTGCGAACGTCGTTAAGGCGATAGAAGTGGCCAAAGAGGTGGGAGCGATCACCGTGCTGTTGTCAGGCCACAGCGGTGGCAAGCTCGCCGCTATGTGTGATTACAGCTTGATCATGCCGGGTACCGAAACAGCACGCATACAAGAGGCCCATTTATTTGTTGCGCATAGCCTGTGCGAAATCATGGACGTGGAGTAACTATGCACGCGCAATTACTTGAAGTTGTGCGCAACAAATTGGGCAATCCTGAGCATCAGGGTTGGGCACTCGTGGTTGGCGATTTAATGTTGGATAGGTATTTGATCGGCGAAGTGGAACGGATTTCACCAGAGGCGCCGGTACCTATCGTACGTTTGAAAAATCAATATGAGCGTGTTGGTGGTGCCGCCAACGTCGCTGCCAATCTCGCCAAGTTAGGAATTGCGACGCGTATCGCCGGTTGTATCGGTAACGATGCCGACGGACAAATTTTACTAAAAATGATGGAGCAGAGCGGCATCGCTGCGCCATGCGTTATGCAATCTGCACAGCGGCCAACCACCACCAAGACACGTATTTTGGGCGGTCATCAGCAAATGATGCGTGTAGATCAGGAAAGTCGCGAAGCGATCAGTGATACTGAGACACAGAAAATGCTGGCCTTGGTGCTAGAACAGCTAGCGCAAAAGCCAGCCATTGTGTTGTTGTCTGACTATGCCAAGGGCGTATTGAGCAAAACGTTGTGTGAGCAAGTTATTCAACGTTGCCGGGCATTGGGAATCCCTGTGCTGGTTGACCCGAAGGGGCTGGATTACAGCAAGTATCGTGGCGCCACGGCGTTGACGCCGAACAAGCGCGAGACCGCAGAAGTCTGCAAAATCGATATCAGAGACGATCCGGCACTGCTTGCGGCGGCCGCAGATTTACGCGCAGCGCTTTCGCTAGATTTTCTTGCCGTTACCCGTGGTGAAGAAGGCATTTCAATTATCGAGGCAGAACAGACGCAACACATCGCCGCCAGTGCCAAACAGGTGTTCGATGTCTCTGGTGCCGGCGATACCGTAATTGCGACCTTGGCCGCTGGCTTGATCGCTGGACTCTCACATAGTGATGCATTGCAGTTGGCAAACATCGCTGCCGGTATTGTGGTTGGCAAGGTTGGCACCGTGCCAATTAGTTATGAAGAGTTGCTGGATGAATTGTTGGTACAAACCACCTCTGCACAAGCCGGCAAAATTTATGATTTCACCGGCTTGAAAACGCAGATCGAACGCTGGCGTAGCAATGGCGAGCGCATCGTGTTTACTAATGGCTGTTTTGATTTGCTGCACGCCGGACACGTGGTTTATCTTGAAGCCGCACGCAAAATGGGTGATCGCTTGGTGTTGGGTTTAAACACGGATCGTTCAGTGCGCGCCTTAAAAGGTGATAGTCGTCCGGTGGTAAATGAGGCTGATCGCGCGCGCGTGTTGGCGGCACTGGAATCGGTTGATGCCGTGATTTTGTTCGATGACGATACGCCGCTTAATTTGATTAAAACGATACGTCCAGACGTGTTGGCAAAAGGTAGTGACTATAGTGAAGAGCAAGTGGTCGGCGCGAAAGAAGTCCGCACATGGGGTGGCCAGGTTGCATTGATTGATTTGGTGGCGGGCCGCAGTACCACTGCTTTAATCAATAAACTTGCGGAGTAAATTTGTGTGAACAGTGCAGATGTTTAAGTACGTTTAAGGACGCTTGAACATGCGCGAACACAAAAAATGGAGCGTGCGAACTTGCACAGGAGAAAACAATGAAGCAGATACCGTTGGATCAGGTCAGCATCGTTTCTTACCAAGACTCAATTTCGGGCGAAAGCCACACCGCGTCTTATACTGGCGCAACACTTAATTTCTGGATACATCTGGAGTATTTTCCGCAGGAAGTGACAGAAATCTACTTGCTGGAAGATGGCGAAGAGCGGCCGCATCCACAAGTAAATTGGGCATATGCTCGAGGAATGTTGCGATAGTTTTTGCGCGGAAAATGTTAGTCGCTCACCGCGCAAAAAGTTTATTTTGGAAATATGTCAAACGCTTCGCCGACTTTGAGTGCGATCAAATCGTATAGCGAATGGCGAGGATCTGGACCGGCGCGATCAAACCCCTCAATCGTATCTGGCTCTACGCCTTCTGGCGGCGGCACAAACTGCATCCAGTCTTCATAACCAGGATGTTCTTTCAGATTGCGATTGAGTTCATCGAGAAAATCCTGCGAGTTTAATTTTTTTTCAGTCATGTCGGTCTCCTGAAAGTACGATGCTGTTAGTGTGCCACGATGTACGAGGAAAGTCTGTACGCTAACGTATATTCACCATCATTCGTACATATTAGGCGGCAACATATACAACTACATTCATGACGCTTTCACAGAATTGGCCTTATTTCTTGTAGATGCCGCAACCGACAATTACGTTTTTGAACTGATCTAGATACATGGATTTGGCTTCCATCTGTTTCGAGATCGGATTTAGGAACAGATAATCTTGCCAGCCCTTGCCTTTGTTTCTGATAATCGCGATGCGTTCGCGTACGAAAGGCTTGCCAGCACCATCTTTGGCATCAATCATTTCTTTGCCGACATTGCTTGCATTAGCGCCATGCGCAAGATTGCGGCCATTCATGTCATACACCACCACATACAAATCGCGATCGCAGAAGCGGCCAAGTTTGTTGTTGATTTCGGCAAAGGTTTTTTCGGCACCATTGGCATGCATAGCGGCAATCGCATTTTCTACCATCTCCTTGGCTTCCGCAGACGAGCCATGGCTACCACTTTTGATCTTGAAGACGCCGACCACGTTGTTAAGCTCGGTGGTTTGGTTTTGCAGTGATTCAGCGGCGGCGGCAGCTTGTTCTACCAGCGCAGCATTTTGCTGCGTGACCTGATCCATTTGCGCCATTGCTTGATTTACCTGTTCGATACCTATGCTTTGTTCACGGCTGGCATCGGTAATTTCATTCATGATGTCGTAGACATGTTTGATGCTGGTAACCACTTCATCCATCGTGCTACCGGCCTGCGCAACTTGGGCGCTGCCCTCTTGCACGTTTCTAACTGACGCGTCGATCAAAGCTTTGATTTCACGCGCAGCCGCCGAGCTGCGTTGCGCCAGATTACGCACTTCGCTGGCAACCACGGCAAAGCCACGGCCCTGTTCGCCAGCGCGCGCTGCTTCGACGGCAGCGTTGAGCGCAAGAATATTAGTCTGAAAAGCGATGCTGTCGATGACGCTGATAATGTCGACAATTTTTTTGGAAGACTGATTGATAGAGTCCATCGTGTGGACCACTTCCGATACCACACTGCCGCCCTTGATCGCTACTTCTGACGCAGTACGTGCGAGTTGATTAGCTTGTTTTGCGTTCTCGGCGTTTTCTTTAACGGTGGAGGTTATCTGCTCCATTGAGGCGGCGGTTTTCTCAAGTGAGCCTGCCTGCTGCTCGGTACGCGATGCAAGATCTTGATTGCCCGCGGCAATTTCACCGGTGGCGGTACTTAAGGTTTCGGTGCCGTGGCGGATATTCCAGATGACATTGGCCAAACCTTGTCCAATGCCATTGATGGCGGTCAGTAGGTGGCCGATATCGTCGTTGCGATGGTTGGTGATGCGAATCGTGAGATCGCCGGTAGCAATTTGTTTTGCGATTTGTGTGGCCTGTGCCAGCGGGCGACTGATGGTGCCGCGAATCGCGAAATATAACAAGGCAGCCAGTACCAGCAGCACTAACAGACCGATGATAAGTGCACGTCGTACAGCAGCTTCTGTGGCAGCGTGTCCGACCATCCAGGCAAAGACACCGAAAACAATGGCTACCGCAATAAAGGATACGGCTGCAAGTTTGAGGCCGATATCTAGACCAGTTCCATGACGCGAAATTTTATTCATTTTCTGCTCCAAGTACAAAAGGGCTGACAGCACCATTCCTTGATGAACCATGGTTCCTGATGGAAACATCATAAAGCAATTGTTGCCAATTTTTCGATTGAGTGAAGGCTCAGGCTGAGCCCTGTTGTGTGGCGGCATCAATTATTGTTGGGAACCTGCAATATGCGGCTGAAATACTACGCAATTCAACGGATTGATGCGTTGCATGCAAATAGAAGCATAGCAACATGAGATGCAGAGGTGATACAAGGGATTGGGGGTGGGGGCATAACAGAGGAGAAAATGCGGAAGGGTAACAACCCCTTCCGCGAATCGATTAGCAAAACCGATTAAAACTTGTAGCCAATCGACAGGAAACTGACATACGGATCTAACTCAATGGTGGTGTGAGCGCGACTAACAACGGTATTGCCGACGCGCCCAGTAAGTTCGGCATCGGTTTCCAGCGGAATGTAGGACAGAGAAAATCCTATCGACCAACGTTTATCGAGGTTATAGACCATGCCGACGTTGGCAACCGGCGCCCATGATGAGCTGAGGTCGGCGGTGGCACTGCCTGCGCCACTGGTTAAGTAATTTTGTAACGAAGGTGAGAGTTTGATGCCGGTGTACCAGACGCGTGTTGCACCGAGTCCAATAAACGGTCGAAATTTTGCATCCGCATCGCCGAAATACCATTTTGCGACCACTGCAGGACTCCATTGTTTGGCAGAGCCAAGATGGCCGAAAGGGGCGAGCGAGCCGGTTCCGCTTAAGTTAAATTTTGGTGGTACGCCCGCATCCAAGGTCAGCGCAAAATTATCAGTAAAGAAATAACTGTAGGCAAGACCCAATGTGTCGGCACTACTGACAGCGGCCCCGCTGTTGGCAATGGTGCCACTGGTTGGTTGAGTGCGCGTGAGCGGCTGGCTGTGGTCGTGCGTATCAAGATGAAACCAGCCGAGATTGACGACGCTGTCGCCAGCGCTTTGCGCACTCGCCGACACGCTAAACATAGGGGCAACAAATAGAATCATTGCTTGCGTCAACGTTTGAAAAGGTGAGGTTCTTTTCATTCCTTGTCTCCTTGGATATGGTTGACGCAACAATTGTCGGGTTTGTTCTGATTCGTTCTACATGTGTCTGTTTATGTTGATTGGTGTAACTTTTAACCTGATTGAGATCATGTCCACTTACGCGGAAAAGAAATAATAGCGCGATTATCGCGCGCCAATGTGCTGTAACGCACAGATTGATGCAAACGCAACATGTTGTGATGTAGACATCATCAATTAACAGGAGAAATGTATGTATATCGGCATCGGTACTCTACTCATTATTATCGTTCTCGTACTGTTGTTTCGTTAACAGTCGTAATGCAGATATAAGCTGCTGGATGACTGGCGCCCAGTCACCGGCATGCTGTTGACGGAATAAACGCATGACATGCGGATACCAAGGACTGTCGTCGCGGCCCGCAAGCCAGCGCCAATCAGGCTTGTAAGCGGGTAGTAAAACCCAGCACGGTTTGCCCAAGGCGCCAGCTAGATGGGCAACTGCAGTATCTACTGTGATCACCAGATCGAGATTCATCATGATCGCAGCCGTGTCGGCAAAGTCGTGCATACGCGACGTCAGATCGCAAAACGACAGCGAGGCGGTGGTGTTGATTTTTCCGTCACGCTGTTTTTGTAGACTGAAATAGCGTGTATGTGGAATCGCGTCCAGCGGAGCCAGCAATGCGGGTGAAGCGAGCGAACGGTCTGCATCATTTTCAAAGTGCGGATTGCCTTGCCATGCAATGCCAATTCGCAAGTTAGCACGCCCATCATCAACTACCTGTTTCCAGTGCTGTACGCTTTCCGTTTCGGCAAACAGATAAGGCAAAGTTGCCGGAATCGTGTCGAGTGTGGTGTCAAACAGAAAAGGCAGGCTCAAGGACATGGTCCAGTAATCCCACGCGGTATTGGGTAAGGATTCGTCATATCCGATGACGTCGTCAATGCTGGGCATATTACTCAATAGCCGCATTAACTCTGGCTGACAAAGCACCGCGATGTGGATCGCGCCATTTTTTTTGGCCAACGCCGCATAGCGACAGAACTGGATGGTGTCGCCAAAGCCACCTTCGACCACAATCAATAATGATTTGCCACCAAGCGCCTCACCCTGCCAGCGCGGAAAAGGGAGGTGCTTTGCAAACGCGCTAGTCGATTCGCGCGCTTCCATGCAGGCCCAGCCTTCCTTGTATCGACCTTGTCGCAACAATAGATAGGCGAGATTGAAGCGTGCTTTGCGATAGGTAGGCTCCAGCGCGATGGCAGTGCGGTAGCTTGCTTCGGCCTCCTCTTCACGCTGCAGACTCGCTAACAACATCCCTAAATTCGATAACAACCCAACTGATTCAGGCGCGACTTGGCGCGCATGTTGATAAACGGCTTCGGCTTCGTCAAAGCGTTTTAGCGCGGTCAGAAAAGCACCAAAATTAATGAGTGTCTGGTGTTGCAAAGGGTTGTGAGTCAGTGCACGTCGATAGTGCCCCTCTGCTTCAAGCGCTTGCCCATTTTGTTCGGATAGCCACGCAAGGTTGGCATGGGCTTCGGCCATATCCGGGGCTAATGTAAGCGCGTACCTGAATGCGGTTGCGGCGGCGACTAACTCGCCTTCGCCAAGCAAATGCGTGCCAGTATAAAAATACTCTTCTGCAGAAATGGGAGGGCTTGCCATAGCGCGATTATAAGCGTGTGCGCGTGTCACTATTGCGCAAAAAAAGGCCGCATGATTGCGGCCTTTTTAGGATGCTACTTTATTGGCTGTGATTACCGCCCGCGATTTCCGATGACGATTGCTAGTTACGCTTATTGTCGCAACTACGCGGTGACGGCTTCGTCGTGCGTAGCGACCTGTTCATCGTCAGTATCAGAACTGCGGATCAGATGATCGAAAGCGGACAGCGCTGCTTTTGCGCCCTCGCCGACTGCAATCACGATCTGTTTGTATGGCACCGTGGTGACGTCGCCCGCTGCGAATACGCCGGGTATCGAGGTACGACCATGCGCATCCACCTCGATCTCACCGTGGCGCGACAACGCAACCGTGCCTTTCAGCCATTCCGTATTGGGCACCAGACCGATCTGGATGAACACGCCTTCGAGCTCGACCGTTTTGCTTTCATCGGTGTTGCGGTCTTTATAGACCAAGCCGTTGACGCGTTTGCCATCGCCAGTGATTTCCATCGTTTGTGCTGACGTAATCACCGTAACATTGGCCAAACTATGCAACTTGCGCTGCAACACGGCATCGGCGCGCAAGGCATCGCCGAATTCGATCAGCGTCACATGACCAACAATGCCAGCCAGATCGATCGCTGCTTCGACGCCGGAGTTACCGCCACCGATCACCGATACGCGCTTGCCCTTGAACAAGGGGCCATCGCAGTGCGGGCAGTAAGCAACGCCGTGGTTACGGTATTCGGCTTCGCCCGGCACGTTGATGGTTTTCCAGCGCGCGCCAGTCGACAGAATCACGGTCTTGCCTTTGAGCGAACCACCACCCTTCAGCTTGATCTCGATCAGCTTGCCCGGTATTAACTCGGACGCTAATTGCATGTTCATGATGTCGACCTCATAGCTGCGCACGTGCTCTTCCAGCGCAACCGCGAATTTCGGGCCGTCGGTTTCCTGTACCGAAACAAAATTTTCGATCGCCAACGTATCCAGCGTCTGGCCACCAAAGCGCTCCGAGATCACGCCAGTGCGTATGCCTTTACGTGCTGCATAAATCGCTGCGGCCGCACCAGCTGGGCCACCACCGACGATCAATACATCGTACGGATCTTTGGCGCTCAGTTCTTCCGCTTTGCGGGTATTACCGCCGGTATCCAGTTTGGCGAGGATTTGTTCGATGCTGACGCGACCGGACTCGAACGGTTCTCCGTTCAGGAAAGTGGTCGGTACCGCCATGATGTCGCGCTCTTTGACTTCGTCCTGGAACATGCCGCCGTCAATTGTGACAGCACGGATACGCGGATTGATCAAAGCCATGACGTTGAGCGCCTGCACAACTTCTGGGCAGTTATGGCACGACAGCGACATATAAGTTTCGAACACATAGTCGTCACTTAGATTACGAATCTGCTCGATCACAGACTCTTCGAGTTTCAATGGATGGCCGCCAGTTTGCAGCAGTGCCAGTACCAGAGAAGTAAATTCGTGTCCCAGTGGGATTGCGGCGAATTGAATCGCGGCATGCGCGTTCGGGCGCTTGATAACAAAAGAAGGTTTGCGCTCGTCGTCATCGGTGCGCTCGATCAAAGTGATTTGATCGGACAGCACAACGATTTCCTGCAGTAGGTCCTGCAGTTCACGGGATTTGTCGCTGCCATCGAGTGACGCGACGATCTCGATCGGTTGCACGATCTTTTGCAAATAGCCTTGCAATTGAGTTTTGAGATTGGCATCCAACATGATGGTTCCTGCTTTCTTTACAGTTTAAATTGGGTATTGCGGTTGCTGATGTTTTCTTACAATTTGCTGATGCTTATTGCTTTAGTACTTGGGTATCCCGGACCCACTGCTGGGTCCGGAACGATCAAACAATGCTGCTTGTTTCTTGCTACTCTTTACTTAGATCTTGCCGACCAGATCCAGCGATGGCGCCAGAGTCTTTTCGCCTTCTTTCCATTTAGCTGGGCACACTTCGTTCGGGTGAGCCGCGGTGTATTGAGCCGCTTTCAGCTTGCGCAGTGTTTCGGAAATGTCACGTGCGATTTCGTTCGAGTGAATTTCCAAAGTCTTGATCACGCCATCTGGATTGATGATGAAAGTGCCGCGCAGTGCCAGACCTTCTTCAGGAATGTGTACGCCAAATGCATTGGTCAATGCGTGAGTTGGATCGCCTACCAGTGGGAATTTTGCTTTACCAACTGCTGGTGATGTTTCGTGCCAAACTTTGTGCGAGAAGTGCGTATCGGTAGTAACGATGTAGACTTCTGCGCCCATTTTCGAGAATTCGGCGTAGTTGTCAGCTGCATCTTCAACTTCGGTTGGGCAGTTGAATGTGAAAGCTGCTGGCATGAAAATCAGCACTGACCATTTGCCTTTCAGCGATTGATCGGAAACTTCGATGAACTTGCCATTGTGGAAGGCTTGGTTTTTAAAGGGCTGGACTTGGGTATTGATAAGGGACATCTCGTTTTCCTTTGAGGTTGCGTTAAAAACAGATTTAAAGTGGCTTCAAATCAGAGTGAAGACTGCATAGGTACGAATGATAAAGAGCTTTCCATCATTTGTATAATTGATTTAATCTAGAAAACCAATTTGTTTTCGCTATCGGCATGGTATGCCCATGGCCGATGCCGAATTGTCTATTATGCAGCGTTCTGAGCTTTGCCACCGGCGCTGGGTGAAACCGAGGCGCGGCCTACAGGAACTACTCAGTCGCATTCAGCATTAGATGTGTAGTGGCTTTATAATCGGGGTCTGCGCTTATGCTGTAGTTGTGCCGCGGCCGTACTCTTTTTGTAATGACCATGCGGCGCGCCATTCATTTTTTTCAAAATTCTATGACTTCCCACGCCACTATGACGCCATCTTCAAATATCAGCGACGCCGAATGGCAGGTGCGGCTCGACCTCGCTGCCTGTTATCACTTGTGCGCATTGAAAAAATGGGACGATCTGATCTACACCCATATTTCTGCCACCGTGCCGGGCGAAGAAAATCATTTCCTCATTAATCCGTTTGGTTTTCGCTTTGACGAAATCACCGCGTCCAATCTGGTCAAGATCGATTTGCAGGGCAAGATCATCGGCGATCAAAGTCAGCGCGTGAATGTCACCGGCTTTGCGATTCACGGTGCGGTGCACGCAGCGCGCAAAGAGGCGATGTGTGTGATGCATTTGCATAATGAAAACGGTGTCGCCGTCGGTATGCAGCAAGGTGGATTATTACCTTTGTCGCAGCACGCGATGCGTTTCTATGAACAGATGGGTTATCACGATTACGAAGGATTGGCCTTGTCGCCGTTAGAACAGCAACGTTTGATCGAGCGACTGGGTGATTACCCTGCGATGTTGTTGCGCAATCACGGTACGTTGGTACATGGGCGCACGATTGCGGAGGCCTTTACGTTGATGGAAACATTGGACAAAGCCTGCGCGTTTCAATTGAAGGCACAGTCCGGCGGAGGCCCCTTGAATATTCCATCACCTGAAATTTGTGCAAAAACATACAAGGACTTGCTCGGTGATGGTTCGCCAGAGGGTGTATTGGAGTGGCCCGCGTTGCTGCGTTTGCTTGACGCGCAGTCAGCGTCGTATCGCAATTGACGCAAACTGCGGGATTCAGCTGGCCGTTTTCGAAGTTATATTTTTTCTGATTTTCATTCGCTTTAATTTTTAGTTTTTATTTTTGACTCCACTTTCTCGAAAGGAAAAATATGCCAACCATTAATGTACAAATATTTGAAGGTCGTACCGTTGAGCAAAAGCGCGCGTTCGTCAAAGCGATTACTGAGGTGACTTGTCAGACGATGGGTTGCAGTATTGAATCGGTCGATGTGATCATCGACGACGTAAAAAAAGAAAACTGGGCGAGCGCTGGCAAGCTTTGGTCTGACGTCTAATGTCAGATTGGTGGAGCGACCGAGATGACAATTTTGGTTGGTCCATCACTAGCCATACAAGTCATCAATGAACGGTATTGATCCAGCAAGGTCTTACAGATGAAGCTATGAGAAGACAACTTTGGAGAGTGAAATGACCAGTCATGATGCAAAAAAAGAAAAACCGCCTGTCACCACCGATAGCAACGAGCGGGATGCGCATAACGAAGCGTTGCTCGATCATGCATTGATGGAAACCTTTCCGGCGAGCGACCCCATCGCGGAAACGCCGCGACTGGTGGAGGCCTCTCCCGAGCGTAAAGCCAAACAGGCGCTGTTGGACGAAGGCATAGAAATGACCTTTCCGGCCAGCGATCCGGTAGCGGTCACCTCTGGCATTACGCGGATAGAGAAAGCACCAGATCCTGCTGATGCACGCTTAGAACATCAAAACAGCGCGCCAGATGCGCATACAAAAAAGCATCCTAAAGACAGCAAAAAATAAGCTGCAAATTAAGCAGAAGTTGACGGTAAATACGGCATTTCTAGAAAGCGTTTGGAAGGTGCTGGGGGATCTTGGATCAAAGTCCACAGATCAATAGCAAATAAATCTGCAGACATAAAAAATCCTCGTTTCGAAACGAGGATTTTTATTGATGTTGCGTAGACCCGCGAGGTCTGGGTATCGCTGCTGAATGAGACTGCGTTTGAAGTCGCATTGTAGACAGACTTGGTTAAATCAGATTACAGGCTACGGTAGTTATGCAACTCTTTGTACTGCGTACCGCGTGCTGCGCACAATTCTTCGATCAAGGCCGAGCGTTTTGCTGATGCAACGACTTGCGAAGTTTGTTGGGTAGTAGTTTGGGTCGACATGGTAATTCCTTTCGATGACTCGGTTAAAAAACGGTGTTTTGTTTCGATGAGTTGAGTATAGGAATATCGAAGTTATAAAGCCAATCACATTTCATGATGTAGGCAATTCACAAATCGTATATCTTTCTGTAAGCCTCGTTACATAAGGCCTAGGCTGGTTTGGTGTGGCCGCAGGATAGACAGCAATCGTGACCTTAAAGTGACATTAGGTGGTCGCGACCAGATTTGGTGCTTGATTTGATCCTCTCTCGATCGCGCTGATAAATGGCTGTTTGGTGTTTTGCGGGCGGTATTTAACAGTCCGCATCGACCATCTGCTAGTCAAATCCCCGTTTTGGTCTAACGGCTCGACATTGGTTAGGTCGGGGCTGCATTTTTCAATGATCAGAGCGAGCCAGGAATTTGCAGGGTTAACCTTTCATCCCGTTGCTATGCTTGCCGCTCTAAGTGGCGCAACGCACTGACTAGTTTTGGTTGTTGCGGCACGCTGGTTACACATTCCTACCGAGGCGGACCCCATCATGAACAAGGCATTTGTAAAAGAAGGCACTGAAGAAAGCTTGTCGTCGTTGCCAGAGATGCCAATCGGCGTACGCAATTACATCACGCCCCATGGTTATCGCAGTTTGCAGGATGAGCTGCAGCGACTACACGATGCTTCACACAGTGAGTTGCGGCGGGCCGATGTCGCGGATGAAGACGACGCAACTAGCCAGCAACCAGCTGAAGACCTTGAGCAAAATGTACGTGAAAGGGAGCAGCGTATTCAGTATTTGAACACGCGCTTGGAGACGGCGGAAATAGTCGACCCAAGTGTGCACCATGGTAACGATCAAATATTTTTTGGCGCGAGTGTGGAATATCAAAACCTAGCTAACGAGCGACATACGGTGACCATCGTTGGCCTGGACGAGCTAGATCCTTCAAACGGCAAAATTAGCTGGTTGTCGCCTATGGCGAAAGCGCTGCTTAAAGCGAACGAAGGCGATACCGTGGTGCTGGACAGCCCTGCTGGCAACGAAAAATTGCGCATTCTGAACGTGCGCTATCCGCGAGCCTCAACATAATCCGCAACAAATTACGCTTATCAGTTGTGGCGATCACTCACATTGGTCGATTAAGTCCATCATTGCATATACGATAGCTGCAGGAAGTTACTAAACGCTACTGCTGTCGCAATCAAACGCTCTCAGACAGAAACATTATTACGGGGCCATTGACTGACAGGGAGCTTTGCAGAGACCTGTCAGTCAACCGAATGCTCATGCGCAGAACGACCCGCGCCCTTCAGGATGGCGAAGAGGCGGGATTGCCCACGTTGTGTGTCATTAACGCCATAATCCCGGGGGAAACCGCTGGATGCCGCTCAATGGCGTTGTATGTCGCGTGTTTCATGCTAAACTCGCCTTCACGCTAGGGGTCCTGAAGAATATATCTTCGGGTGAGATAAAACCCTTGAACCTGACCTGGATAATGCCAGCGTAGGGAAGCGCAAAGTCCCTCGCAGAAGTTCGCCCGCCTTTGTTCATTCCTTCGCTCGTTTTTCCAAATTGACCGCGATTGAATGAGCTCAAAATGTTTGTATCTACTTCCCGACTTTCCCTGATCGCACTCGCGATTGCCCAAGCTTTTGCTTTGTCTTCATCAGCGATGGCGCAAAGCAATGACAATGTTTTGCCCGCCGTCACAGTGACGGCCGTGCCGGATACTACCGGCCGCGCCGCAACTGCCAGCGTCGGTGGCTTTTCCGAGCAGCCTTTGCAGGAAACGCCAGCCTCGATCACCGTAATTACGCAACAGCAGATGCAGGACCGCAATATCCGTTCGACAACTGGTGCAGTGGAAACCGATGCTAGCGTCAACGATTCATACAATGCGGTTGGTTACGCCGAGCAGTTTTCGATACGTGGTTTCAAGCTGGAAAACGCAACCAGTTTCCGTAAAGATGGCTTGTCCTTTTCCGGCGCGTCGTCAGTACCGTTAGAAAACAAAGAACAGATTGAAGTATTGAAAGGCATTTCCGGATTGCAGGCTGGCGTGAGTACGCCAGGCGGCATCATCAACTACGTCACCAAGCGCCCGACCGACAAACCGTTACGCACAGTCACCACTTCAATCAGCGAGCGCGGCACTGTTTATGGTGCAGTTGATTTAGGTGGAAAAACAGACGACAAGCGCTTTGGCTATCGCATCAACGCCGCGAGCGAAAGTATACGTTCGTATGTAGACGGCGCAGACGGCAATCGTAATTTTGTTTCCGGCGCATTTGATTGGCAGCTGACCGATCGCGCTTTGCTGCAGTTGGATATGGATTATCAGCATAAATCGCAGATCACGGCGCCGGGTTATCAACTTTTAGATGGCACCACTTTACCTACGCATGTTGATCCAAAACGGCTGCTCGGGGGCGGTGCGCCATGGATTGCGCCAGTTGTCGACGACACCAGCAATATTGGCTTGCGTTTCAAGTACACGTTAAATCAAGACTGGCATATGACGCTGGCGGCAAACCGCTATGAGTTGAAGCGTGATGACCGTTCTGCATTTCCATACGGATTTTATGGCAACGGTAATTACGATATCTATGACTACAGGAGCGACAACGAAGTGCGTTCGATACTCGGTACGCAAGCGTTGCTGCAGGGTAAATTCACCACTGGTACGGTAAAACATGACATCACGTTCGGCGCAACCTATGATCAGCGCCGTGATAAAGCGGGAGATTGTGTATATGGTACGACCACTTGCTCTACCGGATTTGCGCGCAATGGCAGCGGTAATATCTATACCGGTGCTTACACCTCCATCTCGCCACCGCCTGCTGGCATTTCTTCTGGCCCTGTTTATTTGCAACGTAAAGACGATGAATGGTCGGTGTTTACGCAAGATGTCATGGCATTGTCAGACGAGCTCAAATTGCATGTCGGTTTGCGCTATACCGATTTGAGTCGCGATCAATTCGACATTACAAATGGGTCGCAGACCTCTGAGTACAATAAAAGTTATGTACTGCCAAACATTGCGTTAGTTTTCAGTCCACAGCAGAATTTGTCGTTCTATGGTGCTTATTCACAGGGTTTGCAACACGGTGGAATCGCTGGTCTTTTCGATACCAACGCCAAGCAAATGTTGAATCCAAGCCGATCCGACCAGTTTGAAGTCGGATTCAAAACCGACGTCACCAATACGCTCAGCTTTACCGCCGCTGTATTTCAAATAAAATCACCGTTGGAATACACCGATGCCGGCGGCACGTTCGTGCGAAACGGCGACGCCGTACATCGTGGCTTGGAGCTTGGCGTACAAGGCAAGCCGACCCAAAATCTCTTGCTTGGTGCTAGCTTGACCGCGCTCGATGCCAAACAAGAAGGTACCGGTGATGCAAGCTTGGATGGCAAGCGGAATGTGAATGTGCCCAAGCTCAAATCGGTTACGTGGCTGGAGTACACGTTGCCGCAGATGCCAGAAGTTAAATTGAACACGCAATGGGTTTATTCCAGCAGCAAGGCTTTTGATACCAAGAATACGACGATCGTACCGAGCTACAACGTATTCAACGTTGGTGCGCGTTACGAAACAAAAATCAATGGTGTGAAAACCAATTTGAATTTCACCGTCGACAATGTGTTTAATAAATCTTACTGGCGTGATGTGACGCAGGATCTTGGCGGCTACTTATTCCCAGGCGCGCCGCGTACGTTTATGCTCACCGCGCAATTCGGATTTTAATCTGATAAAAAAATCGTTATTAGTAATCGACGTCAGCAATAGACGCCATCATTGATTAGACAGCATATCGTCGCATCAACGGTGGCGTTAATTTTTGGTGGCGCTATCGGCGAAGATAGGGTTTGGTGTTTTGCAGATAGGTAACCGCCTGCTGTACGCGTGATACCTCATCGCCCACCGCCAGCAAATACGGAATCGATGCATCATCCAGCATCTTGCAGACGATGGCGTGTACCGCGTGTCGGGCTGCATCGGAATCCCGTTGCAAGCCATCGCCAACCCAAGGATTGCTTGGCGTCGCGACGATCGTAAAGTCGTAGTGAGACGCGTGTGCCAATGCTTCTAATGCATTATCATTTCCATCGAAGTAATAGCGACTATAGGCCGCTGTCATACGGGGCGTCGTATCGCAAAATAGAAATTGATGTGCTTGTAGTAGCAATAATGCTTCGCGCTCTCGCTGCGTGGTTGCAATATGTAATTGTTCGGCCGCTTGCGGTGTACGCTGATTGATCTCTACAAAATCGCGCAGATATTCAGGTACCCAAACGCTTTGATAGTGTGTTGCTAATGCAGCGGCCAGCGTCGATTTTCCGGTCGACTCGCCTCCCAGAATCGCGACCCGAGCAATGGCGTGGCTCATGAATTTACAGGTGCCTCGATGGGCCCAGCGGATGTAGTGTTCTGGTCTTCAAGCGCAGCTAACGCCTTCTTCCAAGCCAGCAAGCCGATGGTTGCCATCACGACAAAGACGGCAAACAACACGGCGGTCAGTATCAGGTTCTTGTGAATATACAGACCTATGTAGAGCGTATCTAACAGGATCCACATATGCCAATTTTCAAGCTTCTTGCGCGACAATAAAAACTGCCCTACCACGCTGCCTGCGGTCAAAAAGGCATCGATATGTGGAACGTCAGTGTCGGTATATACGCGTAAAAACCATGACAAAATCAAATAGCCGACTAGCCATCCAAGCAGAGAAATGCCCCAGCCTTTCGCACTCAGCCGCGACACGCGTACACCGTGATGAGTGACGCCGCCGAACATCCATTGATACCAGCCCCACAATGAAACAGTGATGAAGAAAAACTGTAGTCCCATGTCGCCGTACAATTTGCTTTCGAAAAATACAAAGGAGTAAAGCACACAAGAACTGATGCCGAAAAACCATCCCCATGGTGATTGGCGGATATTGCAGAAGACCATCGTTACCGCCAGAAAGAACGAAGTCATTTCAAATACCGAGGTATGGATAAAGCCGAACAGCGTGACGGGATCGTTCATGGAGAAAGGATTTCTGACGTAGGCGACAACCAAGATGGCGCGGGATAAGCGGCGATCTTAAAGTGAAAAGAAAAATCTGCGCTATGGTTACAAGCACGCAAATTACAGAGCGACAAGCGCTTAAATTTTATGAAAACAATCCTTACAATTTTACCGGTGAACCTGCCGATAGGCGACCTGTTTTGCAGACATAACCCTGATATGGCAAAAGTTTTGCAGGAATTTACGGCTTTTTCCTACAAAGATTTGGGGCGCTATCTTATATGTGATCATTTTTATTCGGCTTATATTGAGGGTCAGATTGGCGCGTCTTATTTCGCGTCGCCATACAAGTAAAAATGTAAAGTAAAACAGACTAGGTAATCGCGACGTATAGCCTTATTGGTGCGTCGCGATTTTTGGCTGATAGGAGTATAGAAATGAATTTATTAAGAGCGCTTACCGCCTTCGGTACCTTGTTTGCAGCGGGGTGGTTTGCTATCGCACCGAGCTTCAGTGCAGTCTTTTTTGGGATCGTTTCCCTTTCGGTTTTGATGATGGCGTTCTTGCCTATCCCCGCCAATGAAAAGATTTAATGACGAGCTTAAGCAACGTCAAGTCGGCGTGGTTATTTAACGTTGAATAGCGTTGAAGTAAATGCCACGCTGGCAAGGGATTGCACGTGATTTACTAAAATGTTTAAAGGCCATTTGAGCGCTTTTGTGGCATAGTGTTTCTTCTTCTAAACAAGAATTCCGCACCTAAAGTGCGTAAGCGAAAATTCAATAAACGGGGAAAAAATTGTCCAAACGTTTGCATGTTCTGCTGGTAGAAGATAATCCCGACGCGCTGGAGGGAATGCTGGAAATGACCGACTTTCTCGGCCATCATCCGCAGGGTTGCGAATCGGCAGAGTGTGCATTGACGCTGTTACAGGACAAGCAGTTCGATGTCTTGATGACCGATATCGGCCTTCCAGGTATTTCTGGCTTGGCATTGGCGAGACAAGCGCGGCAAATGCAGCCAGCCTTGGCCATCACCATCGCTAGCGGATACGCATGTGAGGATGAAATGCCGCCTAATGTGAGATGGCTGATGAAGCCCTTTGGAATTGATGAATACTCAGCCATGTTGGAAGAGTATTCGCGGCAATAATTTTTGTTGCTGGCCGCAATCCTACGCTGCAGTACATCGATGGTATTTCCTGGTTTCTTAAGTTGAAGTAATGCGATAACAGCACTTTTTCGTGATTTTCGTGCCAGTTTTTGAATTAATTAAATCAAACGTTTGATTTATATGTTCTAATCGCGGGTATGACTTCTACGATTAAAAAAGCCGTTGTTGCCAAATCAGGCAAACAACGCGCAGCCGCACCGCCCGCTCATCCCGCTCAAAAAGTAATTGCCAATGATGCGCGCAAGCAGCGCACAGATGGTGTCGAAGCGCGTGCACGTTTATTAAACGCGGCTTTGCATTTATTCGCTGACAAGGGCTATAGCAAGACGTCGACGCGTGACATCGCGCAGCTGGCAGAAGTCAATATCGCCTCAATTAAGTATTACTTTGGTGATAAAGCCGAGCTGTATCGTGCTGTTTTTACCGAGCCGATGGGAGGCCCTTGTGATCATGCCGCATTTGCCAATCTCACTGATGCCAGTCTGCGCGAATCGCTGCAATGTTTTTTTGCGGACTTCCTGGAACCATTAAAAAAAGGCGAGCTGGTGCAGTTGTGTATGCGTCTGCATTTTCGTGAAATGCTAGAGCCTACCGGGCTGTGGTCAGAAGAAATCAACAACAATATTAAGCCAGCACATAGCGGTTTGGTCGCGTTATTGGTGCGATATTTGGCAGTCAAAAAAGCCGATGATGATATTCATCGCCTGGCTTTTGCCATTGTTGGACAAGCAGTGCATTTAATTATTGCAAGGGAAGTCATCGATGCAATACGTCCGACATTGATCGCAACACCACGCGCGATTGATCAATGGGCAATGCGTCTGACGGATTATGCGGAAGCAATGGTCACGATGGAAGCCAAGCGCAGAGACGCGGAAAGTCGGACTTCAATTCACGACAAGTCGGCGATGCGCACAGCTCGCGTTGCCGTCAAAACTAACAAAAAAAATTCATGAAGACATATGTTGCCCTTGGCCTTGCGGCGTTGCTTACTGGCTGCGCGCTTAATACTCCACCGCAGAAGGTCGATGCGCATGCGCCATCGAAGTGGTATGCGCCAACTATCATCTCGAATCATGAGGCAAAAAGCGTTAATCCGGTTGCCAATGAATTGCCGCACCATGCACAGTTGACGAACCTCGCACTGTGGTGGCAGCAGCAGAATGATCCGTTGTTAGTGGAATTGATACAAGCCGCGCAGACTGTCAGCCCGACCGTCGCGACTGCTTTATCGCGGATTGAGCAATCGCGCGCCACGCGCGTCTCAGCTAATGCGGCTCTGTTGCCGAAGTTAGATGCATCTCTGAGCGCCACGCGTAGCAACCAGCAAGCGCCTCTGCCATTGGGCACCACTACCCAAGCGCAGTTACAACCATCGTGGGAATTAGATTTATTTGGTGCTAATCGCGCGACCAGTGCGGCCGCATTGGCACGGCTGCAAGGCGCTCAGGCAAATTGGCATGATGCACGGGTCGCGGTGGCCGCCGAGGTTGCTAAAACATACTACGACCTGCGTACCTGTAACAAACTCGCTAACGTGACGCAAGCAGATGCGACATCGCGAGGCGAGACAGCACGTCTTTCTACGTTGAGTACAGACGCCGGATTTCAAGCGCCAGCAACGGATGCACTGGCACAGGCAAGTGCAGCCGAAGGACGCGGTCGTGCCACGCAGCAACGCGCGTTGTGCGAACTGAACGTAAAAGCCCTAGTGGCACTAACCGCGATCGAAGAACCGGTGTTACGAAACAAAATCGCAGGCGCTGCTCTCCCACAAGTGCCAGCGATGATCGCCATCAACAGCGTACCAGCGCAAACACTGGCGCAACGTCCCGATATTTTCATTGCCGAGCGCGAAGTGGCGGCAGCCAGCGCCGAAGTGGGCAATGCACAAGCGCAACGTTATCCGCGCCTAACCTTGAATGGTTCGGTCGGCATCGCACGCTTTTACTCACAAGGCGTAAGTACCGATCTCAATACTTGGTCGATTGGGCCGATTCAATTAACGTTGCCGATTTTTGACGGTGGTGCCCGCGCAGCGAATGTAGATGCAGCTAAGGCGCGTTATCAAGAAGCGGTGACTAGTTATCGCGGCGCCGTGCGTCAAGCGGTGAAAGAGGTCGAGCAAGCTTTGGTTAACCTGCAAAGCATCGCTGATCGAAGTGATGATGCGCGTATTGCATTGTTGGGATATCAGGATTCATTCAAAGGTACGCAGGCGCAGTATCAAAATGGCTTGGCGAGTTTGACGGATTTGGAAGAAACACGGCGTCGCCAGCTGGCCGCAGAGATCAACGCCGTCACCTTGGAAAATGATCGTATGGCGGCATGGATAGATTTGTATCGCGCGCTTGGCGGGGGCTGGGAAAATCCTGAACGCTCGTCACAACAGGCCAGCCGAGAACAAAGAGAGCCGTAGTAAAAAATTTCGTGATTTCGAACAGCGAATCAGATAACAGCGCAATCGGCAATAGCTCGCGTTCAAAATCGGATATGAAATTTAAATCGATACAAAAAGTTGGCACTTCAAAATAGGCACTAAAAAATGAAACAACTGAATAAGAAAACTAAAATTATTGCGCTAGCTGCAGTCGCAATTTTAATCGTACTGGTGATCGTATTAGTCAAGCTGAAAGCCGATAAAGCAGACGGAAAAAGTGCACAGGAAGAAACGCAAGTGCCAGCTTTGACCGTCACAGTTGCCTCTCCAACTAAAACCGAATTGCCGATAACACTTACCGCCAACGGCAATATCGCAGCCTGGCAAGAAGCGATCATTGGCAGTGAGTCGAATGGTTTGCAGTTGACTGATGTGTATGTCAATGTGGGTGACAAAGTTAAGCGTGGCCAAGTGCTGGCCGCATTCTCAGTCTCGACTACAAAGGCGGAAGTAGCGCAGGTACGGGCAAGTCTGATGGAAGCAGAGGCCAATGCGGCCGATGCAAAAAATAACGCGGAACGTGCAAAAACCTTGAGTAATACCGGTGCCTTGAGTACACAGCAGATCAATCAGTATCTGACTACTGCACAAACTGCACAGGCCAAGGTAGAGGCGGCGCGTGCAAATTTGCAAGCTCAGGAAGTACGTTTGAAACAGACCAAAGTGCTAGCACCAGATGATGGTGTGATTTCTTCGCGCAGTGCAACCGTTGGTGCGGTGGTTGGTGCTGGTACCGAGTTGTTTCGCATGATACGCAAAGGACGATTGGAATGGCGTGCAGAGGTGACTTCTTCCGAGCTTGGCCGGATTGCGATTGGTGCACCGGCCTGGGTGACTGCAACCAATGGCACGCGGGTTAAAGGTCGCGTACGCATGATCGCACCAACTGTTAATTTACAAGATCGCACGGCGTTGGTTTACGTAGATCTACCGCAAGTTGAGGCCGGCGTATCGCCGGCGCGGGCAGGCATGTTTGCTAGCGGAGAATTTGAACTGGGAACCTCGGATGCCTTGATGGTGCCGCAACAGTCGGTCGTTGTGCGTGATGGTTTTAGCTATGTGTTTCGTGTAGAGCCAGATCATCACATCACGCGCATGAAAATTGTGCCGGGGCGTCGCGTCAATGACAAGATCGAAGCGGTCAGTGGCGTCGCGGAAAATGCACAGCTGGTCGTCAGTGGTGCAGGCTTTCTTAATGATGGCGATTTAGTCAAAGTGGTAAAAGCGGAAGCGGTTGCCAAGCCAGCGTCTACGACAACGAGTAATACATCGACACCTGCCGCAGCGAAGACCAACTAGGAGTCGATGTGAATTTTTCTACCCTCTCAATCAAGAATCCGATTCCGGCAATCATGCTGTTTGCGTTGCTGACGCTGGCAGGCATGTTGTCTTTCAAATCGAGCGCGGTACAGGATTTCCCTGATATTGAACTGCCTATTGTTACCGTAACAGCCTCTTTGCCAGGGGCAGCACCGGCGCAACTGGAAACTGAGGTGGCGCGCAAGATTGAGGACTCTGTCGCCACTCTGCCAGGCATCAAAAATATTTATACCAAGGTGCTGGATGGTGCGGCGACTATTACGGTTGAATTCGTATTAGAAAAAAATCTATCCGATGCCGTCAATGATGTACGCGATGCGGTAGCACGCGTGCGTGCCGATTTGCCAGCCGATTTGCGCGAACCTACCGTTACCAAGGTCTCGACCGCCGGACGTGTAGTGCTGACATTTACTGCTGCCGCAGCGGCAGGTAGCAAGATCGACGAGCAAGAGCTGAGCTGGTTTGTCGACAATCAGGTTTCTAAACGTTTATTGAGCGTACCGGGGGTAGGCGCCGTGAGTCGTGTCGGCGGCCTCAACCGTGAAGTGCGTGTTGAGTTAAATCCGCAGGAAATGGCTGCGCTCAATGTCACTGCAGCAGAGGTGTCGCAGCGTTTGCGTTTAGTCCAGCAAGAAGCGCCGGGTGGGCGCGGCGATATCGGCGGTGCTGAGCAATCGGTGCGCACCATCGCCACTGTCAAAACAGCAGCGGATTTGGCGATGATGGATATTCCATTAGCCGATGGCCATCACATCCGTTTGAATCAGTTTGCCAAAGTGACGGATACGGTTGCCGAGCCACGTGCATCGGCGACGCAGGATGGCGTCAAGGTAGTCGGATTTGAAATTTTCCGCAGCAAAGGAGCGAGTGAGGTTGATGTCGCTGAGGGTGCGCGTGCTGCAATTGACAAGCTGCAAGCCGAACATCCGACCATCGTCTTCAAGCAGGCGATCGATAACGCACGGCCGGTAGAAGAAAATTTTGAAGGCTCGATGGAGTTGTTATACGAAGGCGCCTTCCTCGCTGTGCTGGTGGTGTGGTGGTTTTTGCGCGATTGGCGCGCCACATTGATCGCAGCGGCAGCATTGCCATTGTCGGTGATCCCGACTTTTCTCGGCTTGGCCTATTTTGGTTACACCCTTAATACCGTGACCTTGCTGGCATTGGCACTGGTGGTCGGGGTGCTGGTCGATGATGCCATTGTTGAGATTGAAAATATTGAGCGTCACCTGCAAATGGGTAAATCGCCGCTGCAAGCGGCGACCGAAGCGGCCGATGAAATTGGCATGGCGGTGATTGCCACCACCTTTGCACTGGTGGCGGTTTTTCTGCCGACCGCTTTTATGTCCGGTATTCCCGGTTTATTTTTCAAACAATTTGGTTGGACCGCAGTGTTGGCCGTAATTGCTTCCCTGTTGGTAGCACGTTTATTGACGCCGATGATGGCGGCCTATTTGCTTAAACCAACTAAGAAGCGTCATCAGGAAGACGGGCGCGTGATGCGACGTTATATGTCGACGATGCGCTGGTGTTTAAATCATCGAAAAACGACCGCGATTGCATCATGCATTTTCTTTGCCGTCTCAATTGCGTTGGTATCACAGTTGGAAACAGGATTTGTACCAGCGGCCGATCGCGCGCAAACACAGGTAAATCTGGAGCTGCCGCCAGGAAGCACGTTGGCAGAAACCAGTACAGTTGCCGAACGTGTACGTGTTGCCGTATCTAACGACAAAAACGTCACCAGTGTTTTCAGTTCTATCGGCGGTGGTTCTAGCGGCGATGCATTTGCACCCGGCGCAGCAGCAGAAGCACGCCGCGCCGTGCTGACCTTGACGACCACGCATCGCAATGATCGCGATTTGTCGATGGCAGAAATTGAAGCAAAAATTCGCGCCAATATCGCCGATATTCCGGGCGCACGTTTTACCGTCGGCCCGCCAGACTCCGGCGTAAAAATGCAATTGGTACTGCAAAGTGAAGATCCCATCGCGCTACAAGAGGCAGCTCAAAAAGTCGAGCGTGATTTGCGCACCTTGAAAGGAATCGGCAACGTCAATTCCAGCGCGTCGCTGGTGCGGCCGGAAATTATTGTGCGTCCTGATTCCGCACGGGCAGCCGAGCTCGGCGTTACCACTGCCAGCATAGGTGAAACCGTGCGTATTGCGACCGCAGGTGATTACGACATGAATCTGCCGAAGATGAATCTGCCGGAACGACAAGTGCCGATCATGGTGAAGTTGCCTGATGCGGTACGCGCCGATTTGGCAGCAATCCGACGGTTAAAAGTACCAGGGAAAAATGGCCCGGTGATGCTGGAGAATGTTGCGAGCGTAACCATGGATAGTGGTCCGGCGCAGATCGATAGACTTAACCGTAGTCGCAATGTCACCTTTGACGTCGAGCTGGGATCGCGTGCACTTGGTGAGCTCAACAAGGAAGCGCGTGCATTGCCTTCGATGCGCAATCTCCCACCGTCGGTAACAATTGCAGAGTTAGGTGATGCGCAAGAAATGCAAAAGTTGTTTGCCAGCTTTGGTCTAGCGATGCTGATTGGCGTGCTGTGTATTTATGGTGTGCTGGTCTTGCTGTTTAAAGACTTCATGCAGCCGGTGACCATTCTGGCAGCGCTACCGCTGTCGATAGGCGGTGCCATTATCGCGCTGTTAATTACCGGTCGCGCCTTGTCGATGCCATCGATGATCGGTCTCATTATGTTGATGGGTATCGTGACCAAGAATTCCATTTTGCTGGTGGACTATGCGATTCTTGCGCGTCAAGAGGGAATGAATCGTTTTGATGCATTGGTTGATGCTTGTCATAAACGTAGCCGTCCTATCATCATGACGACGATTGCGATGGGTGCCGGCATGTTACCTCTGGCATTGGGATGGGGCGCTGATCCGAGCTTCCGTTCGCCGATGGCGATTACCGTCATTGGCGGCTTGATTACTTCTACGTTGTTGAGCTTACTGGTGGTGCCGGTGGTATTTACGTATATCGATGATCTGGAACACTGGCTGGGACGCACCGTGCGTAAATGGCGTGGCGTGCAACATGATGGACATGACGAAAGCGGCGCGCAAATGACACCAGCGATAACAGAAAAGTAGAGTATCGAAGTAGATCAGAGAAGTGGCTTGAAAAGCCAAGCATATAAGCGATAGCAAAGCGATTGAATTCATGGACGAGAAAAAGGCGCAGTGGCCATTGTTTGAGCCATCATCCGATCTGGCATTTAAGCCTGTGCCATTGATGCTGGATCAGCTGCTTGAGAAATTGCATCTGACAACGCCGCTCAATATACTAGTGCTGGCGCCGCATCCAGATGACTTCGATGCGATCGCGGTGACCTTGCGGTTTTTTCAGCAACGTGGCGATACCATTCATCTGGCGGTATTGACCAATGGCGCCAGCGGTGTGGAAGATGGTTTTGCTGGCGCGCACACAGATGAAGAAAAAACTTTTCTACGTGAAGCCGAACAAATAGCTAGCTGCCGTTTCTTTGGCTTGGCGCCGGAACATTTGCGATTTCTACGTTTGCCATTGGACGACAATGGCAATCCGTTTCTCGATGATGCCAATCGCCAAAGAATTCGAGTGTGCCTGCAACAGAGTCATGCCGATTTGGTTTTTATGCCGCATGGGAATGACAGCAATATTACGCATCAACGTACGTACGCGCTATTTCGCTCTGTCGCATTGGAAGATAAACTGTCGTTATGGGCGGTGTTGAATCAAGATGCCAAAACACAGGTGATGCGGACCGATCTTTATACGCCGTTCGATGAAGTGAGCGCGCAATGGAAGGCGCAGCTATTACGTCTGCATGCATCGCAGCATCAGCGCAATCTGAATATGCGCGGCCACGGTTTTGATGAGCGCGTGCTAGCGATCAATCGACAAGCAGGCGCTGCACGAGATGTCGCCTACGCAGAAGTATTTGAGCTAGAACGATTTGAATAAATGATGAGGCGAACAGGAGGAAACATGGCCGACGAACACAAACGAGTATTGGATTTGATTAAGCAGAATCAATGGGAAGATGCGCATATCAGCGTACAGAAAATGTCAGGTCCGCTGGCCAGTGAAATTCACGGCTACTTGCATCGCATCGAAGGCGATTTTGGTAATGCTGGCTATTGGTACAGCCGCGCTGGTATGGAGTTGCCGTCCAATACATTGGACGAAGAATTTAGTCGACTGCTTGAGAAAGCATAGGATGTCTTGACGCGCTAATTTTGAGATAGATATCGTTAGGCATAAATAAATGGTCTCGTCATTGCGCAATGACGAGACCATTTTTGATGTAACAGCTTTAAAACTGATATGCGTCAGGTGTAAGTTAAGGCATCAGCATCAGCATCGGCATCAGCGTTAGTGATTAAGCTGCTGTGTGGATTTCCTTTTGTCCAGATTGCGATCCAAATACGCCGATTACCACTTGCCACGCTAACGTACATGCACCGACGATAAAGACGACGTCGCCAACAGTGCGTATCCAGCGCAGATTTTCCATGAACGGCTGTTGCATAAACTCGGCGCTACGTGCATACCACATGCCGGTCGTGACACTGGCTTCGAACTGGAACAAACCAATTGGTAACAGACTGGTGAGTATCATCAAAATCAAGCCACCATTCAGCGACCAGAAGGCAGTATTCATGAGGTGCTTACTAAAGCAAAAGTCTGGCCGGATATAACGCAGGATCAACAGCACGAAGCCAATCGACAAGAAGCCATAGACGCCAAACAGTGCCGCGTGTGAATGTACTGCCGTTGTGTTTAGCCCTTGCAGGTAAAACAGTGCGACGGGCGTATTGATCATAAAGCCGAACATGCCAGCACCAACCATATTCCAGAACGCGACCGCAACGAAGCACATCAGCGGCCATTTAACAGCCTGCATCCAAGGCGCACGATTTTGCAGGCGCCAGTGATCCCATGCCTCATAGCCCAATAAAATAAGTGGCACTACTTCTAGTGCACTGAATCCGGCGCCGATTGCAAGGATTGGGGTCGTCGTGCCAGCGAAATACATATGATGGAAAGTACCGGGCACGCCGCCGATCATAAATAGAGAGGCAGAAGCCAGGCTAGCGGCCGTTGCGATACGCACCGATACCAGACCCATGCTGGCAAAAATAAACGCCAGCGCGGTAGTTGCAAAGACTTCAAAAATGCCTTCGACCCACAGGTGCACAACCCACCAACGCCAGAACTCCATGATGGTGATATGCGTGCGTTCGCCATAAAACAGGCCGCTACCGTAGAACAAGCCAATCGTGATGGTGGACAAGGTCAACAGTGCCAGCAGGTTTTTATCGCCTTTCTTTTTGAACGCAGGAGTCAGTGCGCGCAGCATCAAGCCCAGCCAGAAAACGATGCCGATAAAGAGTGCGATTTGCCAAATGCGTCCAAGATCCAAGTATTCATAGCCTTGATGACCGAGCCAGAAACTTAAGTCGGCAGGCATGATGCCCTTGATGGTGAGGAAGCTACCAATAAAGGAGCCAGCAACGACCACGAGCAGCGCAGCAAACAGAATGTCGACACCGATTTTCTGAAACTTTGGATCTTTGCCGCCATTGATAACCGGCCCGAGATACAGCCCAGCACTGAGGAAGGCCGTCGCAATCCAAAAAATAGCAGACTGCACATGCCACGTGCGTGTCAGTGAATACGGAAACCATTGTGAAATATCAATGCCGTAAAAATGCTGTCCTTCAATGCCGTAATGCGCAGTCAAGCCGCCCAACATGACTTGTAGTACCAATAGCGCCATCACCACCAGTAAATATTTCCATAATGCTTTTTGCGATGGTGTGAGACCGCACATGATCAAAGGATCTTGCGCCGGTGCTTCAGGTTCTGGAGAGTGATCCCGCAAGAATGCCCAACCCAAAACCAGAAAACCAATGCCGGCGATCAGGATGACGACACACGCCAACGACCACAACACATTTTCCGGTGTGGGTTGATTGCCGATTAAAGGCTCCGGCGGCCAGTTGTTGGTGTAGCTCGCATCGGTGCTGCCCGGCCTTTCGGTTGCAGCAGCCCATGCCGTCCAGAAGAAAAATGTCGTCATATCCGCACGACGTTTTGCATCCGGCAGCGTGTTTTCTTTCATTGCATAGTCGTCACGTAATTGCCGCAATGCTGGATCGTTACCGTATAGCTTGTCGTAGTGCGCAGCGGTTTGTGCGATTGCCTTGGCACGACGTTCCGACAACGTAGTGATGCCGGTGGCAGGATCGTACGTGTTTTGCCGATATTCCTTTTTCAGTCGATACTGCAGCGCCGCTTGTTGTTCACCATTCAACTGCTGATACGGTTTGCCATATGCATCTTCTGCAGCCATGTTCAGCCACGTGATTAACTCACGGTGCAGCCAATCCGCGGTCCAGTCGGGCGCCTGATAAGCGCCATGTCCCCAGATCGAACCCAGCTCCATGCCACCAGTGTATTGCCACGCTGTTTGGCCATTAAGTATGTCTTCATCGGTCATCAGTACTTGACCGGATGCAGTCACGAATTGCTTTGGGATCGGCGGGACTTGCTTGTAAATTTCACGGCCTGAGAATCCCAGAATCGTGAACGTGATGACCAAAACGGCAATCAGTGTCCACCAAAGCTTGCGATATTCGCCCATAAAAGACTCCTAGTCGTGATACAAAATGGATCGGAGTGGGTAACCGACTTTAAGATGCGCAGAATGAGAAGGCAGTTAAATAGAGACGAATACCGTAGCACAGAACCATTGTCATATTTGACATTCTGCAGAGCGCATCGATGGATAGTCTAATGTGCCGCTAGATTAGCGGGATGATGGGTTGGTTACCCAGAGTTTGTGGTTATTAAAGGGGCGATACGGGCAGATAGGACTATGGGGGATTTGTTGCGAATGAGTGGTTTTAGGCCGGCAGATTATATCGGATCAGAGCAGGATATAAAAAAATGAACAACGATCCTGCGGGAACCGTTGCTCATACGTCATTTAGATAAAAGTGATTGTTTAATTATTGGCGGCAGCTAGCACTGAGATCGTAAGCAGGATCGTAGTATTTGGATTTGATTTGCAACATGCCGAGTATCGATGAGAATAGATAGTCGTGGCTAATCGCATGATGTACTTTGTTCGCTAGACAATTCCGGTTCAAGCCAAAGTCGGTCGTAAAGTCCTGCGACATCCACATCACCATTGGCACGTGAGTTTGCTCCTTGGGTGCGATGGAGTACGGCATGCCATGTAGATAGATACCATTTTCGCCAAGCGATTCACCGTGGTCAGACATGTACCACATCGCAGTATCGTAGTTGGTCTGCTGCTTGAGTAGGGCAATCGTTTTGGCAAGTAGATGATCTGTGTACAGCAACGCATTGTCATAACTATTGACGATCTCTTCGCGTGTGCATTTGCTTAGATCTGCAGTATCGCAAGTTGGCGTGAATTTACGCATTGAGGCGGGATATCTGCGGTAATAAGCGGGGCCGTGATTGCCGAGCTGATGCAAGACGATGAATAGATTACCGTTCTTTGCCTTTTTGATTTCTGCATCGAGATTTTTTAACAAGATTTCATCCAAGCAGCGGTCATCTTCACATAGCTCAGCATCCTTGCTGCTATCCAAGCGTTGTTCCTCTAATCCATCGCACACACCTTTGCAGCCAGCCTGATTGTCGCGCCAAATCGTTTTGATGCCGACATGGTCAATGATGTGCAGTAAAGATTGATGTTGTTGAATCGCATCCTGATCGTAGTTGTGGTGACCATAAGGTGAAAACATGCACGGTACAGAGACTTCTGTATTAGTACCGCACGACGATACGTTAGTAAAATTCATGACGTCGAGCTTACTCAGTTCCGGTGTGGTTTGATGCTCATAGCCGTTGAGCCCCCAATTTGCCGCGCGCGCCGTTTCACCGACGACCATAACGAATAGCAGCGGTTTTGCGCGCTTGCTCCAACCGGCGGCACTGAGTGTTGCATCCGAGCTAATGGGTAGGCGTGGCTTGTTTGCTTGTTGGGTATCTTTAGTCAATACACGCGTCAGTGAATACAGGTAATTGCTGGGGGTTATCAGATAACGCACTTCCTTATGATTTCGCATCAATGACGAAAAATCCTGAAACACCAGAAAGATGCATGCTGCAGTTAAAAGCAATGCACCGATCAAATAAAAAAAGCGCGCCATGATAGTACGCAGCCAAGTTTTTCTTTTGACGATTTGCAAATTCCAGACAACCACTGCTGGCAGCACAGCGTAGATCAACATGTGAACGCACAGTTCGAGCGAAAGTAGTTCGCCGGCTTCTTTAACATCAGTACGCAATATATTTCTGACCATGTCCGGGTCAAAAAAAACCGTGTACTTGTCCATGTAATAAGACGCGGCGGCAGTGGCGAAAAAAAGAATGGTCAATACCGGCTTCGCACTCCAGCGATTGAGTATCAGCAACAAGCCAGCGGTATGCAATGCAGTAATCGTGATAAAAATGGCCAGCGCAAATAGCCAAGTGGCAGCTTGCGACCAATCACGGCCAGTAAGGGCGGCGGAGAAGAACAGATGATTCGATGTCAGCGAAAAGAACAGGCTCGCAAGTATTGCCAGATGTTCAATGCTGAGGCTGCTAAAACGGTCGAATATTGGCCGTATTTGCTGTGAGTAGGATGCGCCTCCCCATGGGGAAGACAATGACGGCGATTTCAAAATACAGTTCAATGAACGTTTAGAAGTGTCGACGGTAATTGAGATGCCGTTAAGGCGTTGTTAAGGTGGTCCACCTTTTAGAAAATAATTCACCCGTATTTAGCTGTGTTGACTCTGCTCTTCGTCATCGATGGCCAGCTTATCAAAGTCGATAATAAATCGACTACCTCCAACAACTATCGTTTCATGTCTAATCTGCCAACCAAGATGGTCGATTACGCGTTTAACAATCGCTAGTCCTAGCCCTGATCCCACATGCTGATGATCCTGGCCGCGTACGAAACGTTGGAATAGACGATGGCGCACATTTTCCGGTAGTCCCGGGCCTTGGTCTTCAATGCTCAATTGCGTCTGATGCAAACTGATCTTGATCACACCCCGCTCTGTATATTGACAAGCATTGCGGATCAGATTGCCGATGGCGATGCCCACTAATTCTGCGCGCGCATGGACCCAGACTTCTTCGCTACCGCTATCAAATGTGATATTTACAGGTTTGTCGAGCAGCATGATCTGACAGCGTTCAATCTCGCGCTCGATCAGATGCGTCAGTGACATCGGCGCGCCTATTAACGCAGTGGGTGATTGCGACAGCAGCAGTAACGCGCCAACCCGTTCGGATGCTTCGGTGGCAATGCGACGGATTCGCTCAGCCACATCCTGTTCTTCCTGCATATTCTGCAATCTGACTGTGAGAAGTTCAGAGGCGCCGAGAATAATCGTCAGCGGCGTGCGCAACTCATGGCTGACATCCCCGGTAAAAAGCTTTTCATCGGCTAAGAAACCATGCAGCTGATTGGTGCGCTTGGCGTAGGCGCGCGCCAGCATGCCTATTTCATCATTTGATTGTAACGATGGCAGTGATGATGATGGATCATCGCGCTCGATGGCAGCCGCTAAAGCTGTTACTGGCGCCACGATGCGACGCGATGCTATCCAGCCCAACAAAATAGCGAGTAACAGACTGGCAACAAAACCGACGCCTAAAGCGATACGCGTGATCTTTTCGGTGGCGGCAAAATCACTGGTGTCATCTGCCACCGCAAAGTGATCGTTGCCTATGTTGCGAATACTGACGGTTACTTCGCGTCCTTGTCCATGAACTTCGTGGATTCCCTCTCGCAAATTACGATACTCCGCGGGGATTTCTTCATTCACATAAAAGTTATCTTCTATGGTCGACGTTAACAAATGCTGTTGATATTGATCGATTAATTGTGTGGTCACTTTTTTTAAGCGATTGTTGACTAGCTGCCTCTCCACGACATTCAAAGAAAAATTGCTGACCACGGTAAAGAAAGTACAGAAAATAAATGCCAGTAAAAAAAATGCACCAGCAATTCGCACCGAGATCGAGTGTCTACGTTTCGTCATGGTCAATCAGGCGATAGCCGTTGCCTGCGAGTGTGCGCAGCATAGGGTGAATGAAAGGCCTATCGATCGCCTGTCGTAAGGCATGGATGTGGGTACGTAATGCATCGCTGTCGGGTGGGTCGTCACCCCAAATTTCGCGCATCAGTTCCTCGCGCGTAATCAGTGCTGGCGCTTTACGCATCAAGGCTTCGAGCAGTTTAAAACCAGTCGGTGTTAGCGCTAATTTGTGACCCGCACGTTTAGCTTCACAGCGGCTTAGGTCGTAGCGCAACTCACCAAACTCGAGTATGTGATCGACGGTTTCGTTACGCGCTCGTCTTACTAAAGCTTTGAGCCGAGCATCCAACTCCACCATAGAAAATGGCTTGACCAAATAATCGTCGGCACCGACCTCAAAACCGCTCAGCTTGTCGTTGACAGTATCGCGCGCCGTCAGCATCAAAATCGGCGTCGCTAACCGTTTGTCCTTGCGCAATTGACGACAGACTTCAATACCATCCAGCCCCGGCAATTCAAGATCGAGTACGATCACATCGTAATGCTCGCTAGCAGCACGCATGACGCCAGCCGAGCCATTCATCGCGACATCCAGTGTATAGCCTAGCGGTTCCAGAAAACCATAGAGATTGGCGACGATATCGGGATTGTCTTCAATGATAAGCGCGTACAAATGAGTCTCCTAGCGATAGACCATGTCAGATGATCGCGTTACGTTGTAATCGGCGTAAAACGCTGCACCGTTTTTCCTTCATGCTCAATCAGCTCAAAAAAGACCGATTCTGGGCGTGTCCAATAGGAGCCATCGGCTGCAGTGTAGACGATCATGACGATATTCGGATCGGACTCCAATTTGGCGGCGCAAATAAAATTATAAATGCCACCTTTGAAGTGTCTGTATTGCATCGCGTGATCCGAACACATGGTTATACGAACCAACTGGCAACGAGTAGCACGCCGCCGATATTGATCGGAATGTTGAGACCAGAGGTGCTGCGGTTATAGGCTTTCGCCAGATTTGTGACGGCAAAGCCACCCCAAATTAATATATTGCCGCCTCCGCGCAACCAATCTGCGCGATCGACGCCAGTCAGGAGTAGGTGAATGCCGATAAGGGCAAATATTAGCGAGATCGCTGCCAGTAAAAGGCGGACTTTTTTCTGTTGCAGCAGCGCCTTAAGAGAATCGGAAGAAAACATGCAGGCTCCATTTGAATTGCCGCTATTGTAAGGGAGTATAAAAATACTGTGCTCAATAGATTGTTATAAACGATGGGTCATGTGATTGCTATAACAATGGGCGATGAGGCGACTGGTCATAGCAGCGCACAACTGCTGTGTCGCGAGCATACAAGGTTAAGTCAGATGAGACTGGTGGGCCGGCAAAACCGAGGCGGGAATGACGTCTTGTTAAATGGATATTTTTCGACGTGTATCGCTGTGCGATGAGGGAACTGAGAAGGCGTAAATTTTTAAAATGAATGCACATAATTTATGCGCATTCATTTTCTACGGGTAACTTAGGGTTTGGGCGTATCGGCTAATTCTTTGACGCTGGTAATCGCATAGCCTTTCAGCTTTATCTGAGCCAAGGGATCGTTGATCGCAAAATCCTCCATACGTTTGGCGTCGTCCTCAATCACGACACCACGATCAGTTTGTTCCCAATCCGTATTCATTACTTCCTCGGGAATGATCTTGTCTTCGGGGACGGCGAGATAGGAAAAATGGCCGGCATGTTCAGGTCGTCTGTAAATGTCTACGCGCATAGCAAATCCTTAGCAAAAAATGGAAGAAGGTCTTTTGTGACCGCGCATTATTTCAAAGGTTGCGATGAAAGATTTGTTCATCCGCTCCTCGTTGCATTGTGGTCAGTCCGATGACCGAATGCAAGGCATGGAACCTAAATATCTCCAGAAATAGGTAGGGCGCAAGATTTTGGTAAAAATGCCTATGGGAGGACGATTTTTTCTAATTTAAGGCGATTTTGCATGCTTTTTTATGCAAAATCACCACAATTTGTTACTTATAGTTACATTTAGGCAATCTAATATATGGGATCATGCTAGTGTGGCAATTCGTTGCGCAACAATGGTGGCGATCTTTAAAGACTGTACGACCGAAGGAGCTGTCATGGTTAAATATGATTTCTCGGTGAAAACACGGGAAGGGCAAAAACTCGAAAGCATCGTTATTGCCGGAGTTGATCGTGAGCATGCCGAACGCAAGTTGCGGCAGATGTATCGGCACTGCGACATTCTCAGTTGCGAAATAAAAAACGGTGGACCGCGCCTCGGACATCGAGTGACGATGGATGCACTCACTGGGAATTCGCGTTTTAATCCGGTATAAATTGCAGCAATGGAATATTCGCAGCATGCGTGCAAGCACGAAAGCAGATAACACCGCAATAACATGTCCGTAACATCGGCTCGTTAGCGGCTAGTTAGACAGGCGCGACGTCTACAGCGCCAAAAATATTCGTAGTAAATCTCAGTAGCAATAGCGCGCGTAAAATATTCCATCCGTTTATTTGTCGGCGAGCAAGCTCGCCCACCACACAACGCATGCGTGTAGTCGTGTGCGTCTATTTGCATGCATTGCGCGAGCGCAATTTTTCGGCCACTGCACCACAAGGCTAAACGCGTCAATGGCTGCGGGTCAATGATGCCCAGACATATCCATCTTCATGCTTCCCTTATCCATCTTGCCTTCCATAGACTGATGCATTTTTTCATGCGTAGCGGGCTTGACTGCATTGCTACCGAGTGCGCGTACCGGCGCCTCAATCGATAGATTTTCACGTTTTCCATCTTGCTCTATCGTTAGCGTCATCGGCACATGCTCACCGGCTTTGAGTTCATGTTTGAGCCCCGTCAACATCAGATGAAAAGAGCCGGGTTTTAATTCAACGATTTTGCCGGCTGGCAGCGGCAGACCGTCGATTTGTCGCATACGCATGATGTTGTCTTGCATCGACATCTCATGTACTTCAACTTGTTTGGCCACCGGTGATTGCACCGATACTAAACGCGCATTTGAAGTGCTATGCAATTGCATGTAAGCGCCTGCAGTTACTTGCTGCGCGACTGTCGCGCGCACCCATGGCTCGGTGACAGTCACTTTTGCCATGGCCGCCGAGGCAGCCAAAGTAAGGGCACATGCAATGATAATTTTTTTCATAATCAACTCCTGAATGTTTCAATTTAAAAACAATATCCGCTTTGTGGTGCGTAGTCCGTTCTGATTTACTGATGAGTGACTAAGTTGGGCACGCTTATTCTACTGTGCAGTGCCATTCATCCGTTGGCGAGCGAGTGTAAATTCTAGTAGTAACACCAAGGTAGCAGACACAGCAAGCACTGGCATCGCAATGCACAGCGCAATGGCGACTAGCCAAAACAAAGGGGACGCAGCGCGCCATGCACCCGGTAACAATTTTGGTAGAGCTGGTGCACCGGTTTGTCTACGCTTGACGAACATGACCCAGCCAGAAATCAGTGAAAACAAAATACCTAAACCAAACACGAGTAACAGCAATTGATTCCACCACCCTAGCTCACCGCGATGAAACGGAATGCCAATCCCAGTTGCCTGGCCGAAAATAGTCTGATCGCGCCAGCCCGCACGAAACAGTACCTTGCCACTGTATGCGTCTAGCAGCATGTCGGTACGTTGTAACGCTTGTGCTGGATTGGCACTCATCACACGCCATGTGCCATTTTTTACTGAGGGTGCGATCAGTCGTAAGGCGATGTTCGGTGCCAAATGCTGTGTCGCATCGTTTGCCTGCTGCCAGTTCATCGCCAAGGTATTTGTCAGTGGTGTAGAACGTAATCCACGCGGTGCTTGGGGTGATTGCTGGCCAACCGCATCGCGCATCCAACGGATTTGGCTACCAGCATATTTGCTCCAAGTTAGTCCGGTCGTTAGCATCACGAAACTAAGGATGCTGAGGGTTACGCCAAGAAAGGCATGCCATTGCGACCACCAGCGTCGACCAACAGCATCCCGCTCTGGCACGCCGTCTGTGAGTCGACGCGGCCACCATAGCCAGATACCCGTCAATAGCATCACCATTAGCCAACTGGCTGCTAACTCGATCATCCAGCGCCAACCCTCACCTTGTAGCAATTGCGAATGCAGCTTTTTGCTCCATGCGCTAAAGCGTGTGTTGGCGGTTTGTATGCCGAGTACTTGGGCAGAATAGGGGTCGACATAAACGCTTGTGCCAATTGCGTCGGCTACCCAAGATGACAATGGTGCTGCAGTCGCTGTATTACGCATCGCACCATGCGTCGAGTGTCCTTGCTCCTGGTTAGCAGATGTAAGTTGTGGAGAAATGAACAGTAGTCGCACGCTGTCATCTGCATGTTGCGCTGGAAAAACCGCATTCAACGTTGCACCGTGCGGCATGGCAGCTTGTGCGGCAGCGACGACCGTATCCAGCGCCAGCCGCTCGTCACGTACTTGTACATGATCAAGATGCGCATACAGATATTGTTCTATCTGGGGAGAGAATAGATACAAGATGCCAGTCAGCGCTGCCAGTAGTGCAAATGGCGATGCAATCAGTGCCGCCCAAAAGTGGATGCGCCAAAACAGGCTGCGACGTTTGGTGAGCACGCTGGGGTAGGTTTCGGTTGTGGAGATCATCGTGCGATTAGTATTTCAGCTCTATGCCTGCATACACGGAACGACCATCACCCGGATAATACTGGCGACTATCTACCCCTTTGGCATCGGCGACGACGCCGGTTGTGGCGGCATAATTTTTATCCTCCAGGTTGCGCGCGTCGATAAACCACGAAAATTTCTGGTTCGCTTGCTGGCCGATCTTTAGACCCCATACGCTGTAACCAGCCGCTTGCACGGTGTTTGCGTGATCTATCCAGCTCGATGAAGCAGCACTGATATTAGGTCCGATATAAAAACCGAAACCGGGTTTAAATAACACTTCCGCTTTGGCGACCTGTCGTGGCACACCGGCCAGTTGGTTGTCGCCATAAGCAGCATCGCCATTGAAGCGAAAATCGTTTAATAGATAGCTACCTCGCATCACCCAACGAGAACCGAGGTTTGCTTCCAGTCCCGCCTCTATGCCTTGATGTATGGTGCGCCCTGCATTGGTGGTGCCGAGTGGATTGCCGCTAGCATCGTTTAATGCGAGCAGTTCGTCTTTGACTTGTGCGCGATACAGCGACACATCCCAGCGCAGATTACCCCAGGTATTTTTCGACACACCGCGTGTGCCAATCTCAAATGTGGTCGCACGTTGCGCATCAACGGACGTCACCGCAGGGCCACCTGCAAGTTCGCCAAAAGTAGGGGGCTCGTAACTACCACTGACATTGCTGTATAGCTGCGTGTCTGCGCTTAGTTCGTGCAATAGTCCGAGTTTGGGCGAAACATAACGATAGTTTTTGTCCACACTATTATCGCCATTCGACAGGTATTGATCATAGAGGCGACGCTTTGTCTCAGTCACTTGCGCGCCGAGAATGACAGCTGTTTGTGGCAAAAAGAAATACTGATTTTCCACAAATGCAGTGTAATTGTTTGAACGTTGCTTTGATTCCGCCGTGCGCATACCGGCCTGACCATTCACATTGACGAAACGATCATCTGCTAGCTGGCCTTCTGCCAAGGAGATACCAGCGATCAAACGGTTGCGGTGATTGCCGATTGCGCGTTCGCTGACAAAACGAGCGTTGATACCATAGTCATCTGATTTTTGCTCCAGTACTTGAAAAATAGGATGGAACAATGATTTGTACGAATAGAAGGCACCAAACTCCAGATGTTGATCTGCATTCAAGCGGACCGTGGTGAGATTGGATAGTCGGTATAAATCAAAATCGCGATGTTGGTTACCCTTGATTGCAGAGGAGTCGGCTTGGCGCGGATTAACGCGCATCTCTGCTGCGGTGAGTGCGCCAGGCAATTCCGAATTGGTATTAACGGCGCTGATGAAAAACCGTGTTTCGATGTCTGCATTCAAGCGCAAGCCGATATTGCCGGAAAAGCGTTGCGTATCTTGTCTTGCGTGATCGCGAAAACCATCTTGCTTGAATTCAGAACCGGCTATATACCAATCTACGCTATCGGCTTTGCCAGCAGCGGAAATTTGCCCGCGTCGATAACCAAAGCTACCAGCCTCCAGTCGTGCAGAAAATGGTGCGGCAGTCAGCCCGGATGGGCTAACAAAATTGACCGCGCCGCCTAGTGTGGTTGAGCCGTACTGTAATGCGTTGGCACCACGATAGACCTCGATGTAGCGCGTGGATAGGGGCTCCACCGCCTGAAAATCGACCGAGCCATCAGCAAGGTTTAATGGAGCGCCGTCTTGCAATACTTGGATCCCGCGCATGTGATAAGTGCGTTGCAAACCTGAGCCGCGTATCGACATGCGTGATTCTTCCGCACCAAAACGTGAGGCGATAAAAACGCCGGGCGAAAATTGCAGCGCATCATTTAAGTTGGAAACACGCCCTTCCTTGTATTGCTCCGCATCGACCACATTGGCTCCGCCAGCAACGGTAGCGATGTTGGCGCGCGCCGCATCAATATCCGGCAAGGTAGTAGAAACAGGTGCTGTGGTTACGGTCACCGCTGGCAAGATATTTTCTTGTGCATAAGCAGTAGAAATAGATAGGCTCAACAACAGCGGTGTTAGTGGTATCGATGATGAAAAAATACGATGGAAGTTGGTGCGTTTACGCGCGAGACTAACTGAGAGTGCTCGCAGATTGGGATGCTTGCGCATGTTTTTCCTTATTCCGCAGATACGCGGACTGATCATGAACGTGCTATGTACCAAGCAATTGCAAATGCTCTAAAAATCGCCGACAAGTTTTTGCGAATCTAGAATGGTCACAGCGATAGATGCGTGCCGATTTCACTGCCGAATAGTCAATGGCAGCGGGCTACGCAAAAATGACGTCAGGAAAAAAGCGGTGGTGCGCGTGGTTGCGCGGTGGCCCATGCAAATAATGGACGCGAAGCTTGATAAAAAAGCGAAGGGATGATGTGCGTGCCTTCCAGCACCGGCAGCTTGAACTCGGCCGAAGGTGGCATACCTAAACTGACCGCATGCATCATGCAAAACGGGCAATGTTCAAAATGGGTAGTGTGGTTGACTGGGTCTGGCGATTGTCTGTCGTTGTCGATCTGTACCAGCTTGTTGCCGTTGACCGAGCAGATTTCCACCCACGTATTAGGTGCGTTGCTTGCCGCCGCAATCGCATGCGAGATCGACGGTGCGAGCGCCGCCATCAGGATCGCGCACATGGCGATCCATAATGTGAGGCGGTGCATGGCGTGCGACATTCTCATTGCAGATGACGACTTTCAATAATTGTTATTTTTAGCGGTGCTGGGGATTCGACCGTCTCGCCGCATAGTACAAGAAACCGCGACGCTATCACGCAAATTTTCTTGTTCCTGTTGTACAAGATACTCAAATGCCCTATCGTGCAGCTTGTCGATTCCTCATCAACCAAGCGGATGTCTCATGCAAACAGCGGCGTCATACCAGCGACAAAAAACCATACTCACAATCGCCGCCGTGCTGTTGCTCTGCATACTGTGCCTGTCCGGACTAAATCCACACGAACGATTGACCTGGCTGATGGAAACCATGCCCGTGTGGATTGCGTTGCCAGTGTTGATCTGGACCTATAGCCGTTTTCCGCTCACCAATCTTTTGTATGCGCTCATCTTTTTACATGCGCTGATTCTGATTGTTGGCGGCACCTATACCTACGCGCAGGTACCGATCGGATTTTGGGTACAGGATATCTTTTCATTGGCGAGAAATCCATACGACAAGCTAGGACATTTTGTCCAAGGTTTGGTGCCAGCCTTGCTGGCAAAGGAAATTTTATTGCGTGGACACCATGTGTCGGGTCGCAAAATGGCTGCTTTTTTATCGGTCTGCGTGGCGATGGCGATCAGCGCTTGTTACGAGCTTATTGAGTGGTGGGCGGCTCTGATCATGGGACAAGGCGCGGACGAGTTTCTTGGCACTCAGGGCGATGTGTGGGATACCCAATCCGATATGTTCATGGCCTTGATCGGCGCCGGAGTCGCTGTCTTGCTATTGGCGCGCTGGCATGACAGACAGATCGCCGGATATGAGAAAATAGCAGGCTAGTACCAGATGCATGCGAGATGCACGCGATCAAATGTGATCGTTGCTGCATCGCAGCCACTATTTAGCAATGCGTATTAATGCCAACCGTTTTGGTATGCGGCGCAGCACCACGCAATTTGCTGTGTGTTTAATCCGATTTAAATGAGCTGATCAATATGAGCGACGACGACTTCAAAGCAACCGAAATTACCCGCAAACCACCTGCGCCACCTGATCCAAACCAAAAGTTCTGGGATCTGGCTGACAGCTTTATTCAGCTAGCAAACGAGAATTGCAAGGGTGCGACCTTGGGCCAAGTGTGCGCCTCGATGATGTACGCAACCGCGCGGTTCAATGCATTTACCGCATCCAATGATGCGCCTTCGGACGCTGCGTTCAGAGCTGATCTGGACAATGCAGTGACGTATTTCCGCACCGAGTTCGACAAAATGTTGAAAGAGAATTTCAGCGACTACGCGGAAAACTTCAAAAGCTATAACCCAGAAAAATCCTGATTTTGGTTTTAAGATTGACCGATTTATTCAGAACTACCCTAAAAAAAGCGGCGCAAATGTGCCGCTTTTTTATTGAGCGTTTACAAAAATTGGACGGATATGATCACCCGCCATTGTTCAGGAGCGTATCGATATCTTCTAAGCTGTCAAAAAATTAATCACACGGAGATACGCATAATTTTATGATCGGTTTCAGACATTTATTATCGTAAAAGGCCTGCCGCTATTTAGGTTTTGTTTATAACTGATTATTTGCACAGCACATTCTTTTTTAGCTAATATCCAAGCGAGTTTTCGTGGAAGCAGATACCAAGTTATACGGCACGCGCCAGGTTATTTCATCACTTTTAAACAAATTAGGCCTAAGCAAAGAAGGCTCTTCGATTAATGTCAATTACAAGAATATTTAGAGTTCAAATCGTGCCGGAACTAAAGCAAGAGTTCGAGGAAAAGTTCTCTTCGGTTTCCGTGCATCAGGTTAATGATGCACCAGGTTTTATTTCGGCATTTGTTCTCAAACCCACAATCTGGGCCCCCGATGAATACGCAATGATTTCTGAGTGGGAAAATGAACTGGCTCTCAAAACATTTGCGGGCGAAGGATGGAACCGCGCTGTAATTCCGGACGGGATGGAAAAATTCGTTATTGAATGCTGGGTGCATCACTATGACTCGTGGACTTAAGCGCGCTCTCAGCATTGAGGCGCAGCGCTTCCCAGTCAAAAAAATCGCCTAACATGGCGGTCGAGACGGACTGCCTAATCGCAGGGGTTTCTCCGGCCAGTCCAACTCGCGCCGCAACCGGTTACCGCCAACGTTATCTGTGAGACTGTTGATAGGTTTCTCAAGCCGATTTCGCGAGTTGATTAAAATGTTCCACCACGGGTGGCACTGCAAAAAACGGCCCAACAATCGCACGCCATTCTTGGAATGCTGGCGACTCACGAAAATCGACAGTGTGATTTTCCAGTGTTTCCCAGTAGATCTGAATCACATAGCGCTCTGGCGTTTCCACACATTTATTGACGACATAGCCTTGGTTGCCCTTGGCTTTGCCGATCACGTCTGCCAGTCCACGCTGCACGGCAGCGTCAAATTCATTTTGTTGGCCGGGGTGGATACGGATGTCGACGAGTTCGAGAATCATGAGGTGTCCTGTAAAAGTGTGGGAGCTTGCATATGAGTGAAGCGAGAATTATCACATTTTGCGCGATCTACCGCATAATTAGGTAATTCGATTGTCGTGATTAACTCCCCCCTTTTTTTAGGCGCGCCCCTATGTCTGAGTCATCCAGGCCGAACCCGATTGTCATCGCCTCTTATATTCTGGCCGCGTTGGCGTTATGTCTTGTGATGTGGCGTGGATTGTTGGCAGCCTTGTTCTCGGGTTTGCTGGTGTATGCGCTGGTGCATTTGTTGGCGCCCAAGTTGGGGCGCAAAATGCGTGGCCAAAGAGCGCAGATGGTGAGTGTGGGCTTGCTGAGTATATTTGTGGTGTCGGCTTTGTCGGCGGGGATTTGGGGTTTGGTGACTTTTTTACAAAGCGATGCGGGCCGTCTACCCGTGTTGCTGGAAAAGATGGCCGACATTTTGGAAGCCTCGCGTAGTCAGGTGCCCGCATGGTTGGCCGCGTATGTACCGGTGGATGCGGATGCCTTGCGCAAGTTGATTACCGGCTGGTTGCATGAGCATGCGTTGGAGGCGCGCTCGTTTGGTACCGAGGCTGGCCGCGTTTTTGCGCACCTTCTGATCGGCATGATCATTGGTGCGATGGCGGCTTTGTATGACACGACAGCACGCACTGTATACCGTCCATTGGCCGCAGCCTTGCATGAACGCGTGGTGAATTTAAACTTGGCATTTCGCAATATTGTCTTTGCGCAGGTACGCATAGCGTTGATTAACGCGATTCTTACGGCGTTCTATCTGCTGGCAATTTTGCCGCTGTTAGATGTGCATTTACCTTTGCGTAAGACCATGATCATTTTGACCTTTATCGTTGGTTTGTTGCCGGTGGCTGGCAATCTGATCTCGAATACGGTGTTGGTGATCGTGGGCTTATCGCATTCGTTGGACGTCGCGGTGGGATCCCTGGCTTTTCTGATTACCTTGCACAAGCTCGAGTATTTTCTCAACGCTAAGATCATTGGCGACCATATCAATGCGCGCACATGGGAGCTGCTGACGGCGATGTTGGTGATGGAGTCGGTGTTTGGTATTCCTGGCGTGATTGCGGCACCGGTGTTTTACGCTTATCTGAAGCAGGAGCTGGCAGATCGCGGCTTGGTTTAAGCAGGGGTTAGTTTTTCTGCGCTGATCGTAAATGTTGCAACGTACCCAAGCCCGCGCAATACCCACTGGCAAAACAGGCGGTTAATAGATAACCGCCGGTGGGGGCTTCCCAGTCCAGCATCTCGCCAGCGCAAAATATGCCGGGTAGCTTTTTCAACATTAGATGGGCGTCTAGTGCTTCGAAGCGCACGCCACCAGCGCTGCTAATTGCCTCATCCAGCGGACGCACGGCAGTCAATCGTATTGGCAACGCTTTGATAGCCGCGGTCAATCTATCGGGATTGGCATAATCGTCCTTCGCCAATACTTCGCGCAGCAAACCCGCCTTGACACCGCTGATGCCAACCTTACTTTGTAAGTGGCTGGACATAGAGCGCGCACCACGCGGATGAGCGACTTCGGAGCGCACACGCTCTAGCGATTTATCCGGTAGTAGATCGAGGGTGAGAGTAGCGGAGCCGTCTTGCGTAATCCGATCGCGCAAACTGGCTGACAATGCATAAATCAGGCTGCCTTCGACGCCATTTTCACTGACGACAAATTCGCCTTGTTTTGAATGTGCGAGGCCTGCCATGTCGAGGCAAGTTGCCACTACGGTCTTGAGAGGCTGGCCAGCAAAACGGGTTTTGAAATGTTCACTCCACGCGACGTCAAAGCCGCAATTAGCCGGCTGTAGTGGCGCAATGGCTATGCCGCGCTGTGTCAGCAATGGCAGCCATGCACCGTCAGAACCCAATCTTGCCCAGCTCCCGCCACCGAGTGCAAGCAGCGTGGCATCTGCGTTGATGGTGATTTGCCCTTGCGGCGTGGCAAAGAGCAACGCTTGTTTTGCCGACGCATCGACTTGTGTGACGGATGATTTTGCCGATTCAACGGCGGCCTCTTCTAGTGAGTCCCAACCCAGCCAGCGATGACGCATATGGAAATGTACGCCAGCTTCACGCAGTCGCTTTAACCACGCGCGCAACAACGGTGCTGCTTTCATCTCTGCCGGAAAAACGCGGCCGGAACTGCCGACAAAGGTGGTGACACCCAGTCCATGTGCCCAGTTGCGTAAGGCCTGCGCATCGAACTGTTGCAACAGCGGCGCAATCTGGGCGGTACGTGCGCCATAGCGCGATAAAAATCCTGCGGCTTGTTCGGTATGCGTGAGATTGAGGCCACCGCGCCCAGCCAGCAAAAATTTTCGTCCCACTGACGGCATCGCATCGTACAGATCAACCTTGATGCCCTGCGCGCTCAGCACTTCTGCCGCCATCAAGCCAGCTGGGCCACCGCCGATGATGGCGACGCGTGGCACCGGTGCATTTTGTGATGTCGCATTTGCCAATTCCACATTGACCAATGCGGAACTCATGTCCGGCTCCAATACATGCTTACGCCTGTACTGTTTGAGGCAATCGGGTAAAGACTATGCAAAGGACAAGGCATGCGGGTTCCGGCGGGATGGACGGTGAGCAAGGTTTACTCAGGAGGCGTCATTTTTGATCAATGCGTCTGAATACACAAGTAAACGCATAAGCAAATGTGTTCGTCGATATTGCATGTTGCTCTAGATATTGGTTGTCAGTATCGTTGATAATCAAAATTCTCATATCGCTTCAGCAGGAATCTCACGCATGTCTACTCAACTCTCCCGTTGCCGCTGGGCTAATCCGGCTAGCCCACTTTATCTCGCCTATCACGATGAAGAATGGGGCGTGCCTTGTCATGATGAGACGCGACTGTTTGAGCTACTGAATTTGGAGGGGGCGCAGGCTGGCTTGAGTTGGTCAACTATTCTCAACAAAAGAGAAAGTTACCGGCTTGCATTCGATCATTGGGATGCGGAAAAAATTGCGCGTTACGATGCTGACAAAGTAGCGGCATTACTGGCTAACCCGGGCATTGTGCGCAATAAATTGAAGGTGGCGGCAACGATTACCAATGCACAAGCTTATTTACGACTGCGAGATGAGATTGGCGGTTTGGATCCCTTTTTGTGGGCTTATGTAGACGGGGTACCAATTTTGAATAGTCGTAAAAGCATAGATGACACGCCGGCTAAAACGGCACTTTCGGATCAGTTGTCCAAGGACCTAAGCAAGCGCGGCTTTAAATTTGTCGGCTCTACCATCGTGTATGCCTATATGCAGGCAATTGGGCTGGTCAATGACCATGCCGCGGACTGCTATCGCCATCAGCCGTTGGTTTGATACGGGGCGCTAAATTGGCTGATTGCAGTGCGGGAACCTGATGGCGACGCGGTTTTTCTGGCGGTTTTTGCTTTTAAAAGGCAAAAAAAAGCCCGCTACGGGAGCGGGCTGAATCTATATCAAAGGAGGAGACATAGAGGAGACAAACGAAGTATAGGCAATCGTAGAATGTAACGCCAATTTCATTTTTTGATATCCGATATTCATTTTGTGAATATCAGGAGGCTTTCCAAATAGTGGCTTTGATCAACATAGGTTTGGTATAGAGTCCATAAAGGAATACGCGATCATGGCCGAATAGGTTACAGGTGCGCAAAAAAGAGGCGGCCATCAGTAACAAAGAAATTAGGCAAAAAAAAGCCCGCTAGGGAGCGGGCTGAATCTATATCAAAGGAGGAGACATAGAGGAGACAACTGAATTATAGGGAGAGCCCAGCGCTAACGCCAATTCCAATTTCCAATATCACTTATATGTATTATGAATATGATGCTTGGATGCAAAATTGTCGTTTGCAATTCAGTCGCGCAGCCCTCGTCAGGTGTTATCGCTTTGCCTGGTCTAATTGGCATTAATCTTTCTTTTTACCTTTTTTCTTTTTCTTCTTCTTTGGTGCTTTTTCCTTGGGCGCCAGCATGGTGCCGCGGCAAGTCGGTGCGCCGCAACGACATTCGTACGCCTTTTTCAGCGCCTTGGTTTGACGCTCTTCCAGCACCAAGCCGTAATCGTAGTTAAATTCTTCTCCGCGCTTGATATCAGACAAGGTGTAGATGTAGACACGACCTTTTTCTTCGCGTGCTTCGCAGTTTGGTTCGCACGCATGATTAATCCAGCGCGCGTCACTACCGTCAACACCGCCATCGATCAGCTTGCCGCTTTCCAGACTGAAGAAAAAGGTGTGGTACGGATTTTCTGGATCGGCACCGTGACGTTTGTTCGCGGTCTTTTCTGAAATACGCTCCCCTTCATATTCGACCAAAAAAGTATCGGCCGGGATGGCGCGGGTGGCAAAAACACCACGTCCGTGTACGGCAGAATTTTTGACGATGAAGGCCGGGCGGGTTGCTGCAGGCTTTACTGAAGTTTTTGCTACGGTTTTGCTAGGTTGGCTGAGTTTGCTCATGTGGCAGTCGCGAAAAAATAGGAATCGTTAGGGCGGCTGAAATCAACACGCGCTTGCCATTGTCTATCAAATTGATGTCATCGACAATTAACGATCGATAGTCGTTGTCCAGTCGGTGCATTTTTATTTGCGCGTTATTGGTAGAGGCTTGTATCGGTCTGAAGAATAAATCAACGATATGACAGCTTGATGACAAAAAAACGCTGCAAGTCTGCGCGGTATGCGCATCGTTGCAGCGTTATCAAAAGTACCCACAAAGTACGGTTCAATCGCTGTTTCGCCTTATTAGAAAGCAATGTTTAGGGCTTGTAGAAACAGTTTTGTTATTAATTTTTACGCCTTGGTGTACCTCAGAATTCTTCCCAATCATCATCCGCCTTGTCCGCGGCTATCGGTTTTTGCGGTAGCGCAACTGGTTTGGTGACCGCATTGGCCGGCGCCGCGCTGCTTTGTTTATGCGTCAGCTTGCGCGGCTGAGCGGTGGCAACACTGGTCGCCACTCTTGCAGGAGTGCTTGGCGCATCGAAACTCATCGAAGCAGGCCCTGCGTTGTCATTCACTTTGAAGATACTGACCGCACGTGACAACTCAACGGCTTGATCTTTCAAGCTTTGTGCGGCGGCAGCGGCTTCTTCAACTAAAGCGGCATTTTGCTGCGTCATTTCATCCATCTGCGTGACGGCTTGATTCACCTGCTCAATTCCTTCGCTTTGCTCCAAGCTGGCGGAGGTGATTTCACTCATGATATCGGCCACGTGTTTAACCGAGTTGACGATTTCTTCCATCGTGTTACCGGCTTGGTCGACCAATTTGCTACCGACATCAACCTTGTTCACCGAGTCATCGATCAGCGATTTGATTTCTTTGGCGGCGCTGGCGCTACGCTGCGCCAAGTTGCGTACTTCGCTTGCGACCACCGCAAACCCACGCCCCTGTTCACCAGCACGTGCTGCTTCCACTGCCGCGTTCAAGGCCAAGATATTCGTTTGGAAAGCGATGCTGTCGATAACGCCAATGATGTCGACAATCTTGCGTGAGCTATCCTTGATCGAGCCCATCGTCGTGACCACCTCACTAACCACCGAGCCGCCTTTGACGGCTATTTCGGAGGCAGTTACGACCAGTTGATTAGCTTGGCGTGCGTTGTCAGCATTCTGGCGCACAGTAGAGGTCAGCTCTTCCATCGAGCTGGCGGTTTCTTCCAGTGAGCTGGCTTGTGATTCGGTACGGTTGGAAAGGTCGGTATTACCAGCGGCAATTTCGCCCGATGCAACGGTGATGGTTTCCGTACCACGACGCACGGTGCTGACTGTGCTCGCGAGACTATCGTTCATGTCTTTCAGGGCTTGCAACAATTGCCCGGTTTCATTGGTGGAGTGGACTTCGATCTGCTGGGTCAGGTCGCCCTCTGCCACGCTTCTGGCAATACCCACGGCTTCGTTCAATGGACGGGCAATCGCGCGGATCAGCCAGAAGGCCATGAAGATCGCCAGCAAAACACCAAAGACGATCGCACCAGTCGATACATTGCGTACCATTGCATAGCGCGATTGTGCATGTTCGTATTCGGATTTTGCTACGTGGAGTTGATAGTCCATCAATGCCTGCGCACTTTCAAGCACTATAGGAAATAATTCTTCAATAGGCCCATTCACCAATTCATTGACGCGCAAGATATTACCTCCGCGTGTGGCCGCTACCGCAGGTTTAAGTGCTTTTTCTAGATAGGTTGCGCGGGCAGCGGCAAATTTATCAACCAAAACTTTTTCTTCTGGAGTGATATAGGTTGCAAGATAAGCTTCATATGTTTTACTGATGGTCGCAGTACGTTTGTCTATCGCGTCCATTTTGGCGGGCACCAGATCTGGGTTGCCCAGTACCGAGGAAGAGAGATCCATTTGATTCATCATCGTCAACGTGATCATCGTGTCAATCTGCCCCACCGGTACCATGCGATCTTCATAGACGGATTGCAGGCTGTTATTGGTGGTATTGAGTGCCTGCAAGGAAAAGATACCGATCGTGGCCAGCAAAATCGACAGCACCGCCATCACCAGTATCAGCAAGGATTTAATAGTTATATTTTTGAGCATAATGAAGTCTCTGAAAAAAGAACTGCCGTGTGAATATGTCGAAAAATGTCGATTAAAAAAACTTATTTGATTTGATGCGTGTTATTTGATGCGCGTATTTGACACTTGCTTTAGCCGGATTCTTGCCCGCCCAAACTCATTTCTGGGCTGTTCATCAGCTTGTCGATATCGATCAAGATCAGCATGCGATCATCGATAGTGCCTAGGCCAGTCAAATAATTAGTGCCGACGGCGCCGGACATTTCTGGGGCTGGTTTGATTTGCGCTGGCGTGAGCGTGACCACATCGGAGACGCTGTCGACTACCATGCCGACCACGCGATTGGTCAGGTTCATGATGACCACCACGGTCAATGCGTCGTAGGTCGGCGTGCCAAGTTGGAATCGAATGCGCATGTCTACAATCGGCACAATGATGCCGCGTAGATTGACCACCCCTTTGATGAAATCAGGCACATTGGCAATACGCGTCACCGTGTCGTAACCGCGCAGTTCTTGCACCTTTTGAATCGAAATCCCGTACTCTTCCTTGCCCAGAGTAAAAGACAAAAATTCTAACGGACGATCTGATGTCGTCGATGGCGCGCCGTTGTCGGGAGCGTTCATTCGCATTCCTTTCGCTGTATCTATTAATGCTTTTGCCGCGCTGTCTCAAGCGAGCCGGTGCTAACAATTAAGTAGATGCTTGCAAAACCTGCGGCGATTATTGTGGTGCCTATCGCTAGCGGCAGGGTACTGCGTGAACTACCTTAAACAAATTGTTTCCCAGCGTCAACGTAGATAAGGCTTTGTGTGCATAAGCGTGGCTTAAGCGTTGCGTAGATGGTCACAGGTGCATAGCGCAGCTTCTATTAACCGGTGAATTGTAAAAAAGTGACTCGTCTCTCTTATCTTATATCGGCAGATGGCGGCAATAGTTGAGGGGAGAGGCCAGGCTTGATATGTCACCGCGAAGCAAAAAAGTACAAAAAGAAAGCGAATCACAGTGTTAACAGCAGAATGACCGCCCGCACTATCTATCAACCTTAGCCGTCGTGATTGTTTCGCGTGCGGCTAGAGTAAAATGGCGCGCTGTCGCCGAGCGGATTCTGGCGGCAGCTCAGATTCATGAATTAAGCTGAAAATTGGCTGGAAATTAAGCTGGAACCCCAAGCATGTTGCGACTGACTGACGTACAACTCCCTCTTGCCCACCCCGACGCCGATCTGGCTGCTGCCATCGTGGCACGGCTGGCGATCAAGGCCGATGACCTACTTGGCTACACGGTGTTCCGTCGTGGTTACGACGCGCGCAAGAAAAACGCGATTGCGTTGGTCTACACCGTGGATGTGGAGGTGCGCGATGAGGCGCAGGTGGCAAAACGCTTGCAGGGCAACCGTCATGTCACGATCGCGCCAGATACGAGTTATAAATTTGTTGGACAAGCGCCCGATAATTTACAGACGCGACCGGTGGTGATTGGCTTTGGTCCCTGCGGGATTTTTGCCGCTCTGATACTGGCGCAGATGGGATTTAAACCGATCATTTTAGAGCGCGGCAAAGTGGTGCGCGAACGAACTAAAGACACGTGGGGTTTGTGGCGCAAGCGTGAGTTGCATCCAGAGTCGAATGTGCAGTTTGGTGAAGGTGGTGCCGGGACTTTTTCCGATGGTAAATTGTGGACGCAGGTTAAAGACCCTAAGCACTACGGTCGCAAGGTGTTGACTGAGTTTGTCAAAGCCGACGCGCCGGAAGAAATCATGTACGTCAGCAAGCCGCACATTGGTACTTTCCGTCTGGTCAAGATGGTTGAGCTGATGCGCGCCGAAATCGAAAAGCTGGGTGGTGAGTTTCGCTTCGAGAGCAAAGTCGACGATATTGAAATTGAAGACGGCAAGGTCTGTGGACTCAAGCTATCCAATGGCACACAGATTAAGACAGATCACGTGGTGCTGGCAATTGGGCACAGCGCACGCGATACCTTCAGGATGATTCATGCTCGCGGGATCTATATCGAGCCCAAGCCGTTCTCAATCGGGTTTCGGATTGAGCATCCGCAATCGTTGATCGACAAATGTCGATTTGGTGCAAACGCTGGCAATGAATTATTGGGCGCTGCTGATTACAAGCTCGTGTATCACGCCAGTAATGGTCGCTCGGTTTACAGTTTTTGCATGTGCCCTGGCGGCACCGTGGTGGCGGCAACTTCGGAGCCTGGACGCGTGGTCACGAACGGCATGAGTCAATATTCGCGCAATGAGCGCAATGCCAACGCCGGCATCGTGGTGGGGATTACGCCGGAGGATTATCCCGGTCACGCCTTGGCGGGTATGGAGTTTCAAGAGCAGTGGGAATCAAAAGCGTATGAACTCGGCGGTAGCAACTACGATGCGCCAGCGCAGTTGGTGGGAGACTTTGTCGCTAACCAAGCATCGACCGTATTAGGCTCGGTTACGCCCTCGTACAAACCGGGCGTGAAGTTGGGAGATTTAAATCCATCGTTGCCCGACTATGTGATCGATGCAATCCGTGAAGCCTTGCCCGCATTTGAAAAACAGATCAAGGGTTTTTCTATGCGCGATGCGGTGTTGACCGGCATCGAAACACGTACCTCGTCACCGATACGCATCAAGCGCAATGATGATGATTTGCAAAGTATCAATACGCGCGGATTGTTCCCGGCGGGTGAAGGTGCTGGTTACGCTGGCGGCATTATGTCGGCTGCGATTGATGGCATCCGTGTGGCAGAAGCGCTCGCACTTGATTTGCTGGCACGCGTGAAGTCAGGCGAGACAGAGTAGCGCCTGACTCACTCACGTTGTTGAATTTGCTACAGCCAGCCAGATTTTCGGAAGCGATAATACAGATAGCCACAGACGCCACTCACCAGCGCGACCGAGGCAGGATAACCATACTTCCAATCCAGCTCTGGCATATAGCGGAAGTTCATCCCCCAAAGACCGAAGAAGGCAGTTGCGACGGCAAAGATCGCCGCCCACGCAGCGAGTCGTTTGTTGACTTCACTTTCTTCAATTGTCACCATCGACAAATTAACTTGAATCGCCGTGGTGATGGTGTCGCGGATCGCGTCGATCAAGGCATTGATGCGATATAAGTGATCGCCGACGTCACGGAAGTAATCGCGCGTGCTTTCGCAAATACTTGGTACGCGCCCACCATAGAGTTTGCCGACGGCTTCCATCAGTGGCGCCACGCTATGTTTCATCATGACTACTTCGCGCTTGAGTTCGTACAGACGTTCGATATTGTGGCGTTGCTCGCCGCGATCAAAGATTTTCTCCTCGATCGTTTCCAGCTCAGCTTCCAGTTCTTCAACCACGGGGAAATAGCGATCCACCACCGCATCCATAAGCGCATACAGGACGAACGCAGGGCCTTTACGCAACTGATGGGGCTCTTGCTCGCAGCGTGCGCGAACGCCGAGAAAACCTTGATTGCTGCGGTTGCGCACTGACAGCACATAATTTTTACCGACAAAAACATCCAGCTCGCCGACGTGCAACATGCCATCTATCATTTCCGCTGTCTGCACCACAGCAAACAAGGAGTTGTCATATTCCTCAATCTTCGGACGCTGCTGACCGTGATTGGCATCTTCAACCGCCAGTTCGTGTAGACCAAATTGCTGTTGTAGCTTGAGCATTTCGAGTGGCTCTGCATCTTTCAGCGCAACCCAGACAAAACAATCGGGACGATGCAGATAATCGCCGACATGTTCGACTGCGATATCCGACAATTTATTGCCATCCTGGTAGACGACGCAGTTGATCAGCATGGGCAATCTCCGAAAATAAAAGCGCAATCAATTACGCGAGTCAAATTACAGCCAGTATTAAGTCAATACCTCAGGCAACGATGCGCGAGTGTACACGCTACTGGTATGAATGTGGCAAGCTAGTTACCTTTGTTTGGAAACGATATTTTGTCCTAATAGCAAACAAAATACTGTATTTTTTTGTCAGCTTAAAAATTCAATCAGAGCGATTTTCAACATTATTCTTCTACTGCGCGGTTGGCACAGTTAGCGTTGATCAAGCGCGCCATCAGCGTCTCGATATCGCAGGATAATTTGAACTGTGAATGGTTTTATCCGCGATGCTGCGGATAGTAGGGGAACGCAGCGTAAAATGCTTGTTCATTCCCTTCCTTTCTTATACCGCAATGGCCATTGTACTTTCCACGCTCAATGCGCGATACACGCATGCATCACTAGGTTTGCGTTGCCTGCTGGCCAATATGGGCGAGCTGCAGGACTGCACGCAAATACAGGAATTTGTGATTGGCGCCAAAGCTACCGACATCGTTGAAAAATTGTTGGCGTCGCAGCCGCGCATTATCGGCTTTGGGGTGTATATCTGGAACGTCGAAGAAACCACCAAAGTTGTTGCCTTGTTAAAACGCATTGCACCCGAGGTAGTGATCGTGTTGGGCGGGCCAGAAGTGTCGTACGAGTCCGCCGAGCAACAGATCGTGCAACTGGCCGACTATTTGATCACTGGCTGGGGCGACGTCACCTTGCCTGCGTTGTGCAAACAAATCTTGCATGGCCCCAAGCCGCTGATGAAAGTGCATGCTGGTGTGCAGCCACCGTTAAATGAATTGGTAATGCCCTACAACTTGTACAGTGATGAAGATATCGCGCATCGCACTTTGTATGTAGAAGCATCGCGCGGTTGCCCTTTCAAGTGCGAGTTTTGTTTGTCGGCACTCGACAAGACCGCGTGGCCTTTCGATCTCGATTTCTTTTTGGCGGAGCTAGAAAGTCTGCACGCACGTGGCGCAAGATTATTCAAGTTTGTTGATCGCACCTTCAATCTGAATATCAAATCCAGCTTGAAGATCATGCAGTTCTTCCTCGACAAGCTGGAAGCCAATCCTAACGACCCGGTGTTCGCGCACTTTGAAGTCGTGCCCGACCATCTACCGGATGCGTTGAAGGAAGGTATACAGAAATTCCCACCCGGTACTTTGCAGTTTGAGATTGGGATTCAGACTTTCAATCCCGAGGTGCAAAGCTTGGTCAGCCGTAAGCAAAACAATGACAAGGCGGCAGAAAATATCCGCTGGCTGTGCGAGCATTCGCACGCGCATTTACATGTTGATTTGATCGCGGGCTTGCCCGGCGAAGATATGGCTAGTTTTGCGCGTGGCTTTGATCAACTGATGGCGCTGGCGCCGCACGAAATTCAGTTTGGCATCCTCAAACGTTTGCGCGGTACACCGATCATTCGCCATACCGAGACTTACGGTTTGGTGTTCGATCCTGCTCCGCCGTACACGATACTTGCCACTGATCGCATCAACTTTGACACCATGCAGCAGTTGGTGCGCTTTGCGCGCTACTGGGATTTAATCGCTAACTCGGGGCGTTTTGCGAATACCTTGCCGATGATTTTGCATAGAACCGAGAGCGATTCGGCGTTCGCCAATTTCTTCAAATTATCCAATTGGCTGTATGCAAAAACCGACGCCACCCATCGCATTGCCTTAGAAAAACTGGCGACGCTCGTGACGCAATGGTTGATTGAAGAAGGCGAAGATGCAGAGCGCGTACAAACAACGGTGCGTAGCGACTACGCGGGTCAGGCGCATGTAAAAGAACGCGCACAGGCAGTCGCCAAAACCAAGGCCGATCATGCCGCACCGCATCGACAGGCGCGCCATCTGGAAGTGATCAGCGGCTCATAGCTTAATTATTGCCGTGCTGTTTTGCAGATGTTAGTGCGGCGTTGATGCTGCTTTTACGCTGCTTGTTGGCGCCAGTTATCGATCAATTGCAGACATGCTGGTTCGATGCTGTCGCAAGGAATGCTGGTGACATGATTAAAAATCATCAACGCGTATAGATTGGCAAGGGCATTCACTTCTGGCGAGAGTGCTCGCTCTTCGCCCGTAGAGGGACGTGCGGCGCGCCAATAATTAATCGCTTCTTCGAGTTCTGGCAGGGTGATATTCATAGCTGAATTGTACGCGTTGCTTTGTAAAGTCGCAGGTCTGCGTACAGCGTTGCAAATGGAGAAATTATTGGTAGGGGATTTTATGTCGACGCGTAACGCGCCAAATCCAGGTAATTAACAATAATTGCAATGGCAAACGCAACCACAGCAATGCCAATATCCACGTCGCTTTGCCGCTCGTTTGCGCATCCAATAGCATTTGTACATTGGCTGGCAATACAGCAATGCACAACAAGATTAAACCTAACCCCGCCGCTTTGCGTGTGCTGGTAAACAGAACGCCGATCCCGCCAGCAATTTCACAGACGCCACTAATCGCAACCAGTTCGTCATGCCACGGCAACCACGGCGGCATCGTGCTCGCGTATTGTGCAGGAAAAACAAAATGCAGTACGCCGGCCACGATAAAGAAAATCGCGAGCAATAGGCGGGAAATAGGAAAATTCATCAAGGTCGTCCGTAAATTTTGATGCAGATCGCTCGCTTGCACGCTCTATCAGACCTGCGGCAATGCGCGAAGTTGCGTCGCAAACCAACGCATACGATGAAGGGCCGACATCAATACGCATCCGCAAAAACAATCGGCACCCCATCGTCACTGATGGGGTGCCGAGTGTGAACAAGACCTTATCTTGTTGCCATTAGTTGGTAACGATCCTAGTCAATTTCGGGTGATGGTGTATTGGAATAAGGCGCATGCAAATGTACCGCCTTGCTCTTGATTTTCTTGCGACGGCGGATATTAATCAATTCCACCACCAGTGAGAACGCCATGGCGCTATATACATAGCCTTTAGGCACATGCTGGCCAAAGCCTTCGGCTAGCAGGATCACACCAATCGCCACTAAAAATGCGAGTGCCAAAATCTTGATCGACGGATGATCTGACACAAAGCGCCCGATCGGTCCGGCAAACAGCATCATCAACGTAACCGAGGCAATCACCGCAGCAACCATCACCGCTAGTTCATCGACCATGCCGATGGCGGTAATGATGGAGTCCAGTGAAAACACCATATCTACCACCATAATTTGCAGAATCACAGCAGTCATCGTTGCCTGCACGCCGCTAGAACTGTGCCCTTCTTCACCTTCCAACGATTGATGGATCTCGACCGTACTCTTCCAGATTAGAAACAGACCACCGCCAATCAAAATCAGATCGCGTCCCGAAAATCCCTGCTCCAGAATCGTAAACAGTGGTTTGGTCATCCCAACCAGCCACGCCAGAACCATCAATAGGCCGAGACGCATGAACATGGCGACAAACAAGCCGAGTTTGCGCGTAAATTCGCGTTTTTCCGGCGGTAACTTATCGACAAGGATTGAGATGAAAATGATGTTGTCGATGCCGAGCACTAGTTCTAGTAGCGTCAGTGTGAGAAAGGCGATCCAGGCATGCGGGTCGGCGAGTAGCTCAATCATGTTTTATCTCCAATGACATCTAATTTTTATAAATACGGTGAAACTGTATTTTTTTATGCGCACACGAGGTTCCGTCTTGTCTGGTTGAGTCGGTGTGTCTATCCGTTCAACTTCTTTCATCGAGCGCTTTATGGATTGCTTGTACATTAGCAGCAAAAAACATTAGCGCCAACAAATTTGATTGCTTGGCGTCGATATGGCATGACGTCTCTACCTCACGAATGTTGGCGATCATTCGACAAGCCTTTCTAAGGCTTGAGGGAAGGGTGGGCGTCTGCGCATTGCCGCAGGGCACGGTGCCGATAGAAGCAGAGAATCTACAAGTAACAGCCTAATATCAGTGACGCCGAGTCGGTATAATGCGAAGCTACTCTTTTCCACCCTATGCAGGCGCCGGTTTTGACACGGCGGTCACGATACATGCTCGCAGCACAAAAACAACTAATTACCGAACTATTCCAGAGTGCGCTCGCGCCATTGATTGCCGGCACTGATTTGCAGCCGACCATCGCGCTGGAGCGTCCGCGCGACCCTAGCCATGGCGATGTTGCTTGCAATCTGGCGATGCAGATCGCCAAGCCATTGAAAAAGAATCCACGTGAAATCGCGCAAGCATTAGTCAACGCCCTGCTCGCCAATCCCGCCGCCAGCGATTTAGTCGCCGCGGCAGAAATTGCCGGCCCCGGTTTTATCAATCTGCGCCTGACCGATGCATCGCGCCAAGCGGTCATCAAAACGGTATTGCAACAAACCGTTGAATACGGCAAGAGTAGTTCAGGTAAAGATAAAAAAGTCGTCATCGAGTTTGTGTCGGCCAACCCTACTGGCCCGCTGCACGTCGGTCACGGTCGCCAAGGCGCACTGGGGGACGCGATGTCCTCGTTATTTGAGGCGCAAGGTTATGACGTCACACGCGAGTTTTATTACAACGATGCTGGCGTACAGATCGCGACGCTCGCCAACTCGGTACAAGCGCGCGCTAAAGGTTTAAAGCCAGGCGTAGAGGGTTGGCCAGAGTCAGCCTATAACGGCGACTATATTCAAGACATCGCCAATGATTTCTTGGCTAAAAAAACCGTCGCCGCCAGCGATGGCGTGCCGGTCACCGCCAACGGCGACGTCGAGGACATTGAGTCGATCCGCGCTTTCGCGGTAGCGTATCTACGTCGTGAGCAAGATCTGGATTTGCAAGCGTTTGGCGTCAAGTTCGATAACTATTATTTAGAGTCGTCGTTGTACAACGATGGCAAAGTCACGCAAACAGTCGATGCCTTGATCAAGGCTGACAAGACTTACGAACTGGATGGCGCGCTGTGGTTGCGCACGACCGACTATCGCGACGACAAAGATCGCGTGATGAAAAAAACGGATGGCACTTACACCTACTTCGTGCCCGACGTCGCCTATCACACCGTCAAATGGCAGCGTGGTTTTACCCAAGCAATCAATGTGCAGGGCAGCGACCATCACGGCACGATCGCCCGTGTGCGTGCTGGTTTGCAGGCGCTGGATATCGGCATCCCGCAAGGCTACCCAGACTACGTGTTGCACAAGATGGTCACCGTCATGCGTAATGGGGAAGAAGTCAAAATTTCTAAGCGCGCTGGCTCCTACGTCACGTTACGCGATTTGATTGAATGGTCGAACGGCGAAACCGCTGATGGTGAAGGTACGGAAACTGCGCGCGATCTTAACCTTGATTTGACCCGCGGCCGCGATGCCGTGCGTTTCTTCCTGATCTCACGCAAGGCCGATACCGAGTTTGTATTCGACGTTGATATCGCCTTGACGCAAGGTGACGAAAACCCGGTCTACTACGTGCAATACGCGCATGCACGCATTTGCTCGGTGCTGGCGCAATGGACGGATGGTGATGAAGCGATGTTAAAAGATGTGGATCTGTCCCCATTGACCGCGCCGCGCGAAACCGCATTGCTAGCCAAACTGGCCGAGTATCCCGATATGCTGCAACACGCGTTAGAAGAGTTGGGACCACATCAAGTTGCTTTTTATCTGCGTGACTTGGCGGGCGAGCTGCATAGCTACTACAATGCAGAACGCGTGTTGGTCGACGATGCCGCGCTCAAGATGGCGCGCCTCGCTTTGATGTGTGCAACACGGCAAGTGTTGCGCAACGGCCTGGCATTAATCGGCGTTTCAGCACCGGCCCGCATGTGACGCTTAGTAATAACTGGAATCCTATGACAAAGAAGAGAAATAAACAGTCTGGCGGCACCTTGCTCGGCATGATTGTCGGCCTGATCATCGGTCTGGCGATTGCGGTCGGTATCGCACTGTATGTCACCAAGACTTCGCTGCCATTCATTAACAAATACGGCACACAAGAAAGAATCACCGCACCGGCAGGTAGCGAGCCGACTGATCCGAACAAAGCGATGTACGGCAAAAAGACGCCGATTGCGCCCGTGCAACCGGCCGCTACCGCACCAAACTCTGACAGTACCGCGGCCAAGATTGAGGCAGCCAAGGCTGCAGCTGCTTTGTCTGATAGTGGTGACGACAAGTGGATTTATTATTTGCAGGCGGGCGCTTTCCGTGGTGCCGCCGATGCCGATAGCCTGCGCGCCAAGCTGGCCTTGATGGGCTTTGATGCAAACGTATCTGAGCACCCTTCTGATAGCGGCACGCTGTACCGTGTGCGGATAGGACCGTTTGGCAAAGTAGAAACAATGAACCGTATCCGCGAAAAGTTGTCTGACAACGGTGTCGATGTCGCCGTCGTGCGTATTGGGAAATAAAGCGGGTAAGTAATCGAGTAAGTGAGTCGAGTAACTGAGTCGGGTGACCGAGTCGGATTAATAATAAAGAGGAAACTATGCGTCTTATTAAACGTGGTTTGTTGGGCTTGGGATTAGCGGTTGGATTGAGTTTTAGCCTGTTTGCAAACGCTGCCGGCAATGCGCCAGCCGCCGCGCTCAAATCAACTGATTACCGCACGCTTGCGCAAGCATTGCCTACCGACGGCGGTAGTAAAGTCGATGTCACCGAGTTCTTTTGGTACAACTGCCCGCATTGCAATGTGTTTGATCCGTCGTTAGAAGCATGGGTAAAAAAACAAGGCGATCGTATCAACTTCAAGCGCGTGCCAGTGATTTTCCGCGATACCTTCGTTCCACAGCAAAAGTTGTATTACACGCTGGAAGCGATGGGCAAAGCGGACGCAATGCACAGCAAGATCTTCCACGCCATCCATGTTGAGCATCAACAGCTGGATAGCGACAAACAGATCGCCGACTTTATCGCCAAGCAAAAAGATATCGACGCCAAGCAATTTACCGCTACCTACAATTCGTTTGGTGTCGCTACCAAAGTACGTCGCGCCAAAGAGCTGCAAGCCGATTATAAGGTTGACGGCGTTCCATTGCTCGCCATCGATGGTCGCTATATAACGTCGCCAGCAATCGTCAGCGCCAATATGCCTAATAGTTCAGAGAGTGAATTATTTAAAGCGACGCTGCAAGTTGCCGACGCATTGGTGACCAAAGCAGCAAAGAAATAAAAGCTTGATGGTCGTGCGTACTTTTAACTGCGCGCACAATAAAGTTAAACCGCAAAGCTAGACCACAAAGTCCGTCACTCGCAAGAGGGCGGACTTTTTGTTTGTGAGGGAAAGGAAGTCGTATGCACAATAAACATAGTCATAATAAGCGTGTCTTTATCACCGGCGCCTCCAGCGGCCTCGGCGCAGCACTCGCGCAATATTACGCCCGCCAAGGCGCCATCCTCGGCCTCGCCGCTCGCCGCGGCGACAAACTGCAAGAGCTGATGCAGAGCCTTCCCAACGCGGTCCATCATCGTATCTATCCGCTCGACGTTACCGACCACGTTGCTTTGGCTGCGGCTGCCGCTGACTTTATCGCCACCGCCAAAGGCATCGACATCGTCATCGCCAGCGCCGGTGTCTCGCGTGGCACATTGACAGAATGTGCGGAAGACTTGCCCGCCTTCGAGCAAATCTTCGCCACCAACGTCACGGCTACCATCGCTACTTTTGCACCTTTCCTCGCAGCGATGCAGGCGCAGGCAGCGAGTGGTGACCAAGGTTGTAGATTGGTCGGCATCGCCAGTGTTGCTGGTATACGCGGCTTACCCGGCGCGGGAGCGTATAGCGCATCCAAGTCAGCGGTGATCACCTATTGCGAATCACTCCGTGTGGAATTGAGGAAAAGTGGAATAAAAGTAGTGACGATTGCACCCGGCTATATCGATACGGCGATGACGCAGGTCAATGATTATGCGATGCCGTTTTTAATGCCGGTGGAGAAGTTTGCGGAGCGGGCGGCTGCGACTATCGAGTGCGGTTGCAGTTATAGGGTGATTCCTTGGCAGATGGGGGTAGTGGCGAAGACGCTGCGTTTATTGCCGAATTGGCTCTATGATTTGTTGTTTGCGAATGCGCCTCGTAAGCAAAGATGAGCTATCCGTTCCTGTATCTTCCGATTAAACCTTGAAGTTGATCTTCTTGCTCCAAAGGCCACGGTTCAACTTTCACAATATCGATAATATATTGCCTTAAACAGTTGATAGTCATTCCACTGAGAATTATCAGCACCCATCCGAACGTGTTGAGGTCAGCTTCGGTAAACAGTTGGGATAATTTAACTGTGTGAGCTATCTCTCCTCTTTGCTCTATCATTTTTTTCAGGGCGAGGGATAACTCTGAGGTGTTGAGTTGTTCACTCTCCCATGAGGACGATAAATTTTCGAGACCTAAGGATGTCTTGAACAATACATCTATATTGCTCGCTTTGGGATTATGAAATCCAGCAATATTTTTTTCTATATGTTTCATTAAAACATTTTTCCAGCCATCCTCCGCCAAATCCCACACTGCAAAATCGTGGTTATCGTTTTTTAAATCATTTGCTACACAGCGCTTCAATAGTTTAGGTAGGTCATCTGGGGATTTTGCGTGCGTAATGATTGTGTGCATCGATTGTCGGAGCAGATCTTCTATAAACGATTCCCAGCATGCAACGAGTAAAACTAAGCAAGACTTTAGTAAAGTTTCTTTTAAGGCGCCGTCGCACTTTGGATCTTTGCTGAGAGTCATTAAACTCAGTGCTTCAACCGCATTTGCGTAAAATCCATGGTAGGCATCCGACGTTGCATCGCGTCTATAAGCGTCAATTTTCTTTGGCATATTTTTTTTACTTCTTCCTAACATGTATGTCTACGATGTCGACTAAAACTTGAATATCTTAATAAGTGCTCGCCATTACTTATTTTGAAACCTAATAATTTTATCTGCACCAACACTTTGCCTCAAAACCCCATCGAACCAAAGCTTGTGTAAATGCGCTAGCGCCTCCCCCAGCGCAAAACTCAGCTGATGCGCATCCAGCGGCCGTCTAAACATGATCGGTACAATATCCGCCGCTGATTGCGGCGTTGCACACGCCTCCAGCACTTCCTGCAAGCGTGCTTCGTGATGGTCGAATAATTGTTGTATCCGTGTATGCAAGCCACGGAAAGGTTTGCCGTGCGATGGCAGCACCAGCGTGTCCTCCGGTAAATCCTTGTACTTCAGTAGCGAATCTAAAAACTGCTGCACCGGATTAGATTCCGGCTCTATCGCAAACACCGAGACATTGGTTGAGATACGCGGCAGCACCATGTCGCCGGAGATCATTACATTCAACTTTTCACAGTACAGCGCGGCATGTTCGGGCGAGTGGCCGAAGCCGGTGATGATGCGCCAGCGATGCTCACCTATGCGAAATTGCTGTTCGTCATGCATGCGAACATAGGTTTGCGGCACGCTCGGTACTAGCGTCGGGTAATAGCTGCGTCGCCCTTCCAGCTCTTTTAACATCGCGGGGTCCGACAAGCCGTGTTTGACGAAGAACGGAAACATCGAGGTGCCATCCGCACCCGGCAAGGCGGCCGACATCATGCGTGCAAATGCGTATTCACCTGTCGTCATCCAAAGCGGTACTTGCCAGCGAGTGCAGATCCAATCGGCGAGGCCGACGTGGTCGGGGTGGCAGTGGGTGCAGATCACACGCAGGATCGGCAGTCCGTTTAATTGTGTGGCAAAAATTTGTTCCCATGCGTCGCGCGTGGCGTCGTTGGATATGCCGCAGTCGATGATAGTCCAGCCGAGCACGCTGCCGTTTTCAGTTTCGACATTATCTTCCAGCAGCCACAGGTTGATGTGGTTGAGGGCAAACGGCAAGCCCATGCGCAACCATTTGATGCCGGGTGCGACATCGAGTACGCTGCCGGCGTCTGGTAGCGCGTCGCCGTAGGGATAATCGAGTTGGGATTCTAAGGCGTTCATGCTGGTTCCGGTGAGGTCGGCAAGTGCCGTGCGCGCTACAATAGCGGCCTAAGATAACTGACAAAGCCAGCCACCATTTTAAACACCCTGTGCTGATACGGACGGATTGCTGCGTGCGGTGTTGCCCTGAGGGTTGTCGTCTAGATTATAAGCAATGAAAAAATCCACGCCCAAATCCACTCCCTGCCCTTGCCGCAACGATCAAGCTACTCAGGATTATGCGCAATGCTGCAAGCCGTATCACGATGGCGCTGAACCGCCGACGGCCGAGCTGTTGATGCGTGCGCGTTATAGTGCTTATGCGCTCGGGCTGATGCATTATGTGTGGGCGACGTGGCACGATAGCACGCGGCCACAGCTGAAGGATTTGGTGCATGATGCTTCGGCCAAATGGTTGGGACTGGAAGTGAAGAAACACGTGCCCATGCAAGATGCGGCGACAGTTGAGTTTGTTGCGCGCTCCAAGCGCAATGGTCGCGCTGACAGATTGCATGAGGTTAGCCGCTTTGTGCGGGAAGACGGGCGCTGGTTTTATATCGACGGTGTTTTCCCTGAATGATTGGAAAAATCGGTCAGAAAATAGTCTATAAATAAAGTATCGCCGCGATGCGTGTGATTAATGTAATTATTGCGAGCGACGCCGTAATCGGCGCAATCCATTGTGGATTGCCAACGAGTTTGGAGCAGGTTTGGATAACAAGAAGCTAGCATCAGGCAAGCAGGATGATTTAGTCGCGCGCAGTTTGCGCAGCGTCTGGCATCCGTGTACGCAGATGCAACATCACGAGACAGTGCCGCTGATCCCGGTGACGCACGGTCGCGGCGCCTGGTTGTATGACACTGAGGGCAAGCGGTATCTGGATGCGATCAGCTCATGGTGGGTCAATATGTTTGGTCACGCCAACCCGCGTATTAACGATGCCTTAAAAGATCAGCTCGATAAACTGGAGCACGCGATGCTGGCCGGATTTACCCACGAGCCAGTAGTGCAATTATCGGAAAAACTCTCAGCGCGTACTGGTCATGTACTCGGCCACTGTTTCTTTGCGTCCGATGGTGCGTCGGCGGTTGAGATCGCGTTGAAGATGAGTTTTCATGCGTGGCGCAACGAAGGTAAAAGCGGCAAGCGCGAGTTTGTTTGCCTGAAGGGTAGTTATCACGGCGAAACTATCGGTGCGCTATCAGTCACCGACGTAGCGATCTTTCGCGATGCCTATGATCCACTGTTGCAGCATGCGCATGTGATTGATAGCCCTGATGCGCGGAATGCAGCGCCTGGTGAGTCGGATGCCGATGTTGCGATGCGCGCCATCAAAAAACTGGAAACACTGTTAGAAGAACGCGCCGCGCATATCTCTGCCGTCATCGTCGAGCCCTTGGTGCAATGTGCCAGCGGCATGGCGATGTACGACCCGCTTTATCTAAAAGAATTGCGCTTGCTGTGTGATCGCTACGAGGTGCATTTGATCGCCGACGAGATTGCGGTCGGCTGTGGACGTACGGGTACGTTCTTCGCTTGTGAACAGGCAGCAATTTGGCCAGACTTTTTATGTCTGTCGAAAGGCATCAGCGGTGGTTATTTACCGTTGTCTTTGGTGATGACGCGCGACGAAATTTATCAATCTTTTTATGATGTTGATGTGCGGCGTGGATTTTTGCATTCGCATTCTTACACCGGCAACCCACTTGCATGTCGTGCGGCGCTGGCGACGCTGGCGATTTTTGAAGAAGATGATGTCATCAATGCCAATCGTGAAAAGGCAAAGCGATTGACGCATGCCCTCGCACCGTTAGCTGGACATCCACTGGTGAAGCACTTCCGCAAGCGCGGCATGATCTGGGCTTTTGATGCAGTAGTCGATAAAGCAGATGCGGCGGCGACATTCTCGCAGCGGTTTTTTAGCACTGCACTCGAGCATGAATTGTTGTTGCGCCCTATCGGCAACGCCGTCTATCTGATGCCGCCGTACATTTTGGACAATGAAGAAATCGACGGCCTCGCCGCGCGCGTGCAAACCGTGTTTGCCAAGGTGATGGCAGCATGAGTAAGTTAATCGACGGCTTGGCACAGCAACTCGCGCAATTGGATGCGCAGAGTTTACGTCGCAGTCGCCGCACGGTTGAGTCACCATGCGCGCCACAGCTACAAGTTGATGGCCGCCAGATGCTGGCGTTTTGTAGTAACGACTATCTTGGCCTCGCTGCGCATCCGCGCATCGTCGACGCATTGCGTGAAGGTGCAAGTTTGTATGGCGCTGGCAGCGGTGCCTCGCATTTGATCAGCGGTCATTCACGCGCACATGCGCAGCTGGAGCAGCGGCTGGCAGAATTTATGTCGCCGCATGTTGAGAAGGCGCGCGCACTATATTTTTGCACGGGTTACATGGCTAATCTGGCGATGTTGGGCGCGCTCGGCGGTCAAGGTACAGCGCTGTATTGCGAATCCTTGAATCATGCTTCTTTGATTGATGGTGCGCGGCTATCGCGTTCGGATGTGCGCGTATATCAGCACGGGGATGTGCAACAACTCGCAACGCTGCTGGCGGTCAGTACAGCCAAAAATAAAATCGTGGTGACCGATAGTGTGTTCAGCATGGATGGCGACGTCGCATCGCTGCCGCAATTGTTGGCGTTATGCGAGCAGCACGATGCCTGGTTGTTGGTTGATGATGCGCACGGCTTTGGCGTGTTGGGTGAACATGGTCGTGGCGTGCTCGAGCATTTCAATCTGCGCTCACCCAATCTGGTTTACATGGGCACGCTAGGTAAGGCAGCTGGTGTTGCCGGCGCCTTTATCGCCGCGCACGAAACTGTCATCGATTATTTGGTTCAGCGCGCTCGACCTTATATTTATACGACCGCCGCTGCACCAGCAACCGCGCATGCTTTATTAACTAGCCTTGATATTATAGAAGGCGATGAAGGTGCAGCGCGACGCCAACATTTGCAGCAATTGATTACGCAGTGGCATGGCGCTTTGCAGTTGCAACGTTGGCAGCGCATCGCATCAAACACGGCGATTCAACCGATTGTGATTGGTGCCAACGATGAGGCCATGCGTATTGCAGCGCGTTTGTACGAGCAGGGTTATTGGGTGCCAGCGATCCGGCCGCCGACCGTAGCGGAAGGTACTGCACGTTTGCGCATCACGCTGTCGGCTGCGCATACGACGGAGCAAGTGGGGCAACTGGCGACGGCGATCAATCAATTGGAGAGCAGCTGATGAACGCAAACCAAGATCAAACCACGGACAAAACCGGCCACGCAAAATTTTCCTGTTTTGTCACCGGCACAGATACCGAGATCGGTAAGACGCTGATCTCTAGCGCGTTGGTGCATGCGCTCGTGCAAGCGGGCCAGCGTACCGCAGCGATTAAATCAGTCGCGGCGGGTGCCAGTGCCATGCAAACCCCTGAAGGTGAGGTCTGGCACAATGACGACGCCGATATTTTGGCGGCGACGGCGAATGTCGTTTTGCCACCAGAATTGGCGACGCCCTATCTTTTGCGGATGGCGGCAGCGCCGCACGTTGCCGCCAGTTTGATGAGCGTTGAGATCGATATCGCGCATATAGTCAGATGTTATGCGAAGGCAGCGACCATGGCTGATGCCGTGGTGGTGGAGGGAATAGGCGGCTTTTGCGTACCCTTAAATGACCATGTTGATACTGCAGATTTGGCCCGCCAACTGGATTTGCCGGTCATAATGGTGGTCGGGCTGCGTTTGGGCTGTCTCAATCACGCTTTGCTGACCGCCGAAGCGATTGCGGCGCGTGGTTTGCAGCTGGCTGGCTGGGTTGCTAATACAGTCGATGCCAGCATGCCATTTGCAGAGGATAATGTCGCTGCGCTGGCGGCGCGCTTGTCTGCGCCGCTGCTGGGTTGTGTGCCGCGTTTGTCTACAGACGGCCATGCGCCCTTGCCGGCTGTTGCCGCTGAGTTTTTAGATTTTTTGTCCTTGCCGAATTGGCCAAAGTGATTGGTCAGAATAAGCGACCCAAACAAGTGGTCAACGTAATTGGTTGGGGACGTTGTTAGATTAAATTTTTTGTCAGGAGTTTTGATGTCATCACAACCCGTAACTTTTCAAGCGCCTGTCGCACCTATCGTCCCAACCGCATGGCCGGTGGAAGAAGTGTTGGCGTTGTTCAACTTGCCGTTTAATGATTTGATCTTCCGTGCGCAAACCGTGCACCGCGAAAATTTTGAGGCAAATGAAGTCGAGCTGGCGACACTGCTGTCGATCAAAACCGGCGGTTGCCCGGAAGATTGCGGCTACTGCCCGCAAGCAGCGCGTTACGACACCGGCGTAACGGCGCAGAAAATTTTGCCGTTGGAAGAAGTGCTAACCGCTGCGCGTGAAGCAAAAGCACACGGCGCGACACGTTTTTGTATGGGCGCAGCATGGCGCGAGCCGAAAGACCGCGATCTGGAAAAGGTCGAAGAGATGGTGCGCGAAGTGAAAGCGATGGGTATGGAAACCTGTGCCACGCTCGGTATGCTGGGCGTGGGCCAAGCAGAAAAACTGAAAAACGCTGGTCTCGATTACTACAACCACAATTTAGATACTGCACCGGAGTTTTACTCTAACGTGATCTCGACGCGTGATTATCAAAACCGTATCGATACATTGGGTCGTGTGCGTGGTGCTGGTATTAAAGTCTGCTGCGGCGGCATCGTTGGCATGGGCGAATCGCGTTTGCAGCGCGCGGGTCTGGTGGCGCAATTGTGCAATATGGATCCGTATCCTGAGTCCGTACCGGTCAACAATCTGGTGCAAGTCGAAGGCACACCTTTGCACGGTACCGAGGCGATTGATCCGCTGGAGTTTGTGCGTACCGTCGCCGTTGCGCGTATCACGATGCCGAAAGCGCGTGTGCGCCTGTCGGCTGGTCGTCGCGAAATGGGCGAGGCAATTCAGGCGTTGTGTTTTGTGGCGGGCGCTAACTCTATTTTCTACGGTGACAAATTGCTGACGACCGGTAATCCAGAAGCGGATGCTGATCAGATGCTGCTACAAAAACTCGGCATGCATACACGCAGCACAGCAATTGATGCGCGCTACGAAGTTACAAATGAAGTCGCGGCGGAAGTTGCAACCGAAATTGCAACGGAAGTGACGCCGTCGTAAATCGACGATGCATGATTGCATTGTGACGTCGTGATTTTGTAATGATATTGATGCGGCCGGTTGAGTGAATCGACTGGCCGCTTCCATATTCAATATTCCATATTCAGTATGGCGTTTTTTCTAAGATTCTTTTAAATAGAAACGTTTGATCGGGACATGTCCGTGATTTCTTCCCTTCCCTCTGCCGTCAAGATTATTGAAGTGGGACCGCGTGATGGTTTGCAGAATGAACCGCAAACCATCCCTGCCGACATCAAGATCGAACTGGTAAATCGGCTTTCGCAGGCGGGGTTTGCCAATGTAGAAGCCGCATCGTTTGTGTCGCCGAAATGGGTGCCGCAGATGGCGACTTCAACTGAAGTGATGGCCGGCATCACGCGCAGGCCCGGCACAATCTACTCTGCGTTGGTGCCGAACATGAAGGGCTTTGATGCGGCACTAGCAGCTGGCGTCGATGAAGTGGTGATCTTTGCCGCTGCGTCGGAAGCTTTCTCGCAAAAAAATATCAATTGCTCGATTGCCGAATCGATAGAGCGCTTCGCCGATGTCGCGCGCGCAGCAAAGGCGAACAATCTGCGTCTACGCGGCGCCTTGAGTTGCGCCTTCGGCTGTCCGTATCAAGGTGAGGTCAGTGCTGATAGCGTCGCTGATGTGGTGCGGCGTTTGCGTGATCTCGGTAGCGACGAGATTGATATTGCCGACACGATAGGTGTTGCCACACCGCGTCATGTGCAGAACGTCATGCAGCGTGCAGCGCAAGAATTTCCGATTGCGCGTTTGTCCGGCCACTTCCACGATACTTATGGTCAAGCACTCGCCAATATTTATGCAAGCCTGGAAGTCGGCATCACGATTTATCATGCATCAGTCGCCGGTCTCGGCGGTTGTCCATATGCCAAAGGTGCAACTGGCAATGTGGCGACTGAAGACGTGCTCTACATGATGCGCGGTCTTGGTATAGAAACCGGTATCGATTTCGACGCGGTGGTCGAAGCAGGTCAATTTATTTCACGGCATCTGGGTCGTCCGGCAGTGAGCCGCGCCGGCAATGCCATTTCTGCAAAACGTAAGGAACAATAAAAAACCATGCAAGTTCAACTGATTCCGATTGATAAGCAAGGCCGTCCGCAAGATGTCGCCGGTCGTCTCGATATGCATGTCAAACAGATCTGCAAAGCGACGGAAGAGCTCTATCGTCGTAATGGTTTTGTTAAGCCGTGGATCAGTTATCTGGCGGTACATGACAGGCGCTTGGTCGGCGCATGCGCATTTAAATCGCCACCTAACAAAGATGATGAGAGTGCGACGATCGAGATCGGCTATTTAACTTTTCCAAAATTTGAAGGTCAAGGCATCGCGACAGAAATGGTGCGCGAGCTACTGCAAATTGCGCAAGCCAAAGATGCCAGTCTGACGATCGTTGCGCAAACCGAGACCGAAGAAAACGCCTCGACCGCCGTATTAAAAAAGGCAGGTTTTCAGTTTATCGGTGAACAACGTGATGCCGATGGCGATGTAGTGTGGCAGTGGCATCGTCCACCAAATACTGCACGCACCAAAGCACGTGATTGAATTGAGCAGATAGATGCGCAGATCGATAAGGCTCGCAATGAAAATCGCAATGAAAATCGCGACGAACAGAGCGGAGTGAAACGATGGAGTTGAAAACGATAGCGCTCTACGTCGTCACCGCGATTGCCGAGATTGTCGGTTGCTACTTGCCGTATTTATGGTTGCGACATAGTGGCCCGGTGTGGTTGTTGGCGCCCGCTGCATTGAGCTTGGCTTTGTTTGTCTGGCTGCTGAGTTTGCATCCCTCCGCCAGCGGTCGCGTGTATGCCGCTTACGGCGGCGTGTATGTGACAGTCGCCTTAGTGTGGCTGTGGTGGGTCGATGGCGTGCGACCGACCATGTGGGATGTAGTCGGTGTGACAGTGACGCTGCTCGGCATGAGCATTATTTTGTTTGCACCGCGGCAGACCTAGATTGATTACCATCTACCTCTCTCATGCGTAAAAAAGAAGCACGCCCACAAGACTTTGGCGATTTGCTGCAAGGTCTTGATCTCGATTCGGGTCTTGCCGCCGATTCCGGTGCAGACATCCTGCCTTCGCCATGTATAGGCATCTGCCGAATCAAACCTGCGACCGGATTTTGCGAAGGCTGCTTTCGTACTATCGACGAGATTGCAAGCTGGCGTGCGGTGGATAAACCCGCTCGGCGTGCGATCTGGTTTGCGATTCGACAACGGTACGCAGACCATTGAGTAATTTTTGCTGTTCGTGACGGGCTTGATGTTTCGGTGTTTTTGGTAACGTCATTGATGTCCGAAAACGGCTAGACGTTGTCACTTCCGGCGCGTATAACTTCGGCATGGACAGCGACAACATCATCGATATTCAAGACGGCGCACCGCTTTCGGCGGCAAGCTGTTATCGCGCTGTGACTGCGCGCGATGTGCGCTTCGACGGTGTGTTTTTCACCGGCGTCAAAACCACCGGCATTTACTGCCGCCCCATTTGCTCTGCCAAGACACCGAAAGCATCGTCATGCACCTTCTTTGCTAGCGCAGCCGCTGCGGAAGCAGCGGGTTTTCGTCCATGCTTGCGTTGCAGGCCGGAACTTGCGCCGTATGCGCTGCAACAAAACCTCGCCTATGCAGTGTGGCAACGGATCGCGGCTGGCGCACTCAACGATGGCAATAGCGAGCGGCTGGCAGCAGAAGTTGGTTTGTCGTCACGACAATTGCGTCGGGTATTGTTGCAACATTTTGGTGTTACGCCGATAGAGCTTGCACAAACACAGCGTTTGTTATTCGCCAAAAAATTATTGCAGGAAACAGTCTTACCGATGAGTGAGATTGCGTATGCGGCTGGCTTCGGCAGCATACGTCGCTTCAATGCATTATTTCTGTCGCGCTATGGCATCGCACCAACGGCAATACGACGCGCCTCCTCGGCAAGTGTCGTCGCTGGAGTGGATGCAGAAGCAGATACCATCACTTTGCGTCTGGCTTACCGTCCACCGTATGCGTGGACGCAAATACTGCAATACCTTGCCAAACGGGCTGCGCCTGGTGTCGAAGCGGTGATTCAGGATGCTCAGGGCGAATTGTCTTATGTGCGTAGCGTGCGGCTCGGCGTTCTCGAAGGCTGGTTGCAGCTCAAACATCTACCCGCGAAACATCAACTGGAACTATCGCTTTCCAGCGCATTGTCACCGCTGTTGATGTCCTTGCTGGCACGCGTACGCGAGCAATTTGATTTGGATGCGAACCCTGAAATCATTGCTGCGCATTTGGCCGTTGACCCGCTGCTGGCAGCGCAGATACAACGTATGCCCGGCTGGCGCGTACCCGGCACATTTGATCCTTTCGAGTTAGCAATACGGGCGTTATTGGGGCAGCAGGTAAGTGTGGCTGGTGCGACTACCGTGTGCGGGCGATTGGTATCGCGCTTTGGCGATCCGATATCGACATCGCTTACAAAACGATTTGCAAATCGATTTGACAATATCACGCATCATTTTCCGACACCTGCACAACTGGCTGTAGCTGAAATAAAAGATATCGCGGCGATTGGCATACCGGCTTCGCGTGCTGAAACGGTTTGCAGTCTCGCGCAATTTGCTGACCAAGGTGGTTTGATCGCTAAACCGGGAGCCTCACTGAACGAGGCCGTGATGCATTTAAAAACGGTGAAGGGTATCGGCGAGTGGACGGCACAATACATTGCGATGCGCGCACTACGCTTTCCGGATGCCTTTCCTGCTGGTGATCTGGGTTTGCAGAAGGCGGTGACTACACAATCGAGTGCCGCGCGTACTACAGAAAAGCAGTTGCTTGCACATGCTGCTGACTGGTCGCCGTGGCGCGCTTATGCGGCCTTGTTGTTGTGGCACTCACTTACAAAATAAAAACACGGATTGAATATCAACTGCTGTCATCAGGCAGCAAAGGAGCACATCATGATTTTTTATATTGAACATCCCAGCCCAATCGGCACATTATTGATTGCCGCGACCGATGCTGGTATCAGCGGAATTTATTTTGAAGAGCATAAACACTTCAAGGGAAAAGATGCTTGGTCGCAAACCCCGACGCCATTGGCGATGCGGCATCTTGCGCATGCAGCGATGCAGTTGGATGAATACTTCGCGGGAAAACGTACCGAGTTTACTGTTGCGCTGGATATGGTCGGGACAGAATTTCAGCGTGGTGTGTGGACAGCGTTAGGTGCGATTCCGTTTGGCAAAAGCGTCAGTTATGCGCAGCATGCACACGCACTCGGCAATCCAAAAGCGTTGCGTGCCGTAGGGTCAGCGATTGGGAAAAACCCTGTATCAATTATCGTGCCCTGTCATCGCGTGATCGGTTCAAGCGGCGCAGTAACAGGATATGCTGGAGGCTTAGAGAGGAAGAAATTTCTGCTGGCGCTGGAAAAAATTGCGCATGCATGAATAATTTGTAGGCTGGCGATGGAAAAAGGATGCCAATTTTTCATTGTTATCCGTTTTATATACTCACGGAGCACTGGTTAACCCGCTTTCATGTAATGCAGAGGTTTCTAAAGACTTATTTGGCGCGGACGTACATGACTTTTTGGCTAGAGCCAGAAACCAAGCGCTCTTCAGTTACGAAAAGATCGGTCTTTGCTTTCACCAATGCTGACAGTTTTCTATAACCATATAAACGCGGATCAAAATCGGGCTGTAGTTTTGTCAGGTAACTACCGAACGCACCAAGTCCAGCCCAGCCGGCATCATCAGCAGATTGCTCCAGTGCAGTTAATACAAATTTCTTTGGAAACGTCACTGCTTGCTGTGCGGTAGCAGTCTGTTGCGCTGGCGTAGCGGCCCCCTTCTTGCCGTCTTTGACTTTTATAGACGCGGTGGGCTCTGGAGATGCTTGAGTTCGCAAGACCTCTGTAAAGATGAATTTGTGGCAGGCGTTGCGAAAAGCATCGGGAGTCTTTTTTTCGCCAAAGCCGAATACCATCAGGCCCTCTTCACGCAGTCGCATTGCCAGTCCAGTGAAATCGCTATCACTTGTGATCAGACAGAAGCCGTCAAATTTTCGCGTGTAAAGTAAATCCATCGCGTCAATGATGAGCGTGCTATCGGTTGAATTTTTTCCAGTTGAATAAGCGAATTGTTGAACCGGCTTGATTGCATACTGCTGTAACACTTTTTTCCAAGAAGCGCTGGTCGTTGCGGTGAAGTCACCATAGATGCGTTTTACTGTTGCCTCGCCAAAAGTCGCGATTTCTGCAAGCAGCTCTGCGATCACTGCGGCCTGTGCATTATCTGCATCAATTAATACAGCTAAACGCAGTGACTGTTCGTCGTGCTCATTCTTGGAGCTTGGGCGTGTAGATGACATGAATTTACTTTCGGATTATTGCACCAGTCGCACAGCAAATGGATAGCGATAATCCTGGCCCTTGGATGCGGCCATCGCACCGAGTATGCAGAACACGATATTAACGATATACAAAATTGGCATCAGCGCGAGACCAATCAAAATCCAAGCGAGCACCCATGCGATAACAAAACCGATAGTGATCGTTATTTGAAAATTCAGTGCTTCTTTAGCCTGCGAGTTGATGTATGCGGAATGATCTTTTTTGATCAGCCAGATAACCAGCGCGCCGAGAAAGCCGGTAAAGATGCCGAGCAGATGGGCCAACATCGCGATATTGCAATCGTCCTTGCTAGGACTGCTTGTTTCGATCTGATCCATGAAACCTCCTTGGGTTGGTGTTTAAGGATAGTTGTTAAGTCGTGTGCCATGCATGCTGCAAGCGCAGTCTTAACATTATTTGTAGCAATCGTTCTGCGCATACGTCTTTAACTCGCGCACAGAACGATTGTGGCTCAGCGCGCTTACTTTTTTGTGGTCGCTTTCTTTGCTGCCGTTTTTTTCGCGGCGGCCTTTTTAGCCGGTGCTTTCTTTGCAGCGGTCTTTTTCGCGGCTACTTTTTTGGCTGCGACCTTCTTGGCAGGAGCGGCACTCTCTTTTTCTGCGACTGCATCGTCTGCTGCGGCAGTTTTGCTCGCCTTGCCTTTTGCTGGTACTTTTTCTTTGCGCGGCTCAAACTCGAAACTGGTTTTGCCGTCTTTACCGCGTACCAGATACGCCTTGAATGCGCGACGCGTACGTTGCGAAACAAAGGCGGTCAGCAGATCGGTTTTGCCTTCGTTGAGTAACTTACTCATTTGCTCTGGCAAAATTTCTTGCTGCAGGATGATGCGGCCGCTGCGGAAGTCGCAGGTCTTGGGTTTGGCAACTGAGTTTTCGCAGACATAGGAAAGCGGTAGTTCATACACACCGCCAGCGCATTTCGGACAAGGGCCTAGCGAAGTCATGCCGCTGAGATCAACCGGCTCTGCATTTTCATCGTCGTTCTGACCGAAATCAAACTCTAGTTTGAAATTTTTGATCTCTTCATCGCGCGAGATTTTTAGAACGGCAGCAAATGGTCGACCCATCTTGGAGCGGAAGCCTTGCAGTGGACCGATGGTTCTGTTTTTCAGCAGCTCTTCGACTTCTGGAATTTCAAACTGACGGCTACCCGGTGTTTTGCTCATTGAGAACTCGCACTTGGTGCAGGCAAAGCGACGATAGTTTTCTTTGACCACGCTGCCGCAATTTGGACATGGCGTCGTCAGTGTTGCGTAGTCGCCGGGGATCGTGTCGTTGTCATATTCCTTGGCGCGCTTGACGATGATTTGCGTCATCTGCGCGATCTCGCGCATGAACTGCTCGCGACTGATGTTGCCACGTTCCATTTCGGACAGTTTGAATTCCCACTCGCCGGTCAGTTCCGGCGCGGTCAACTCGTTGACGCCGAGGCCGCGCAGCAAAGTCATCAACTGGAATGCCTTGGCGGTTGGGATCATCTCCCTTCCTTCGCGCAGCAGATATTTTTCTGTCAGTAAGCCCTCAATGATGGCGGCGCGTGTCGCTGGCGTACCGAGGCCTTTGCCGGCCATGGCGCCGCGCAAACCTTCATCATCAATCAACTTGCCCGCACCTTCCATCGCCGACAACAAGGTTGCTTCTGAATAGCGTGCAGGTGGTTTGGTGACCAGTGCGTTAGCGACCACAGATTCGGTCTGTGTTTTTTCGCCTTTGGCGACAGGTACTAGGGTGCCGCTGTTTTCTGGATCTTTTTCGTCCATCACGTCTTTGCCGTAGACGGCGAGCCAACCTGGGTTGGTCAGCACCTTGCCTTCGGTCTTGAACTGATGGCCGGAGACTTCGGTAAAGCGCGTGGTGACTTGAAACTCTGCGGCTGGGAAAAAGATCGCCATGAAGCGTTTCGTCACCAGATCGTAGAGTTTTTGCTCAGGCTCGGACAGATTTTTCGGCGCTTGCGTGGTTGGGATGATCGCAAAGTGATCGCTGATCTTGGTGTTGTCGAAAATCCGCTTATTCGGCTTGACCCATTTGTTCTTCGTGATCTGCTTGGAGAACTGGTGGTAATTATTGTCCTCGGCCAGCATCTCCAGCGTTTCCATCACGGTCGGCAGATAGTCTTCTGGCAGATGGCGCGAATCGGTACGTGGATAGGTCAAAACTTTGTGGCGCTCGTACAAGGCTTGCGCCAAACCCAGCGTATTTTTAGCCGAGAAGCCAAAGCGTGCATTGGCTTCGCGCTGCAAACTGGTGAGATCGAATAGCGCGGGCGCCATCGACGTGGTCGGTTTTGATTCTTCGGTGACAGTGGCTTGCTTGCCACGGCAGGCGGCGACGATGGATTCGGCGGCGGCCTTGCTCCACAGACGCTCGGCTCTACGTTCGGGGTCGTTCTCGTCCTTTTTAAACTTGGTATCGAGCCAACGACCTTGGTAAATACCAGCGGCGCAGACAAACTCGCCGCGCACTTCCCAGTAGTCGCGCGATACGAATTTTTTGATCTTCTCTTCTCGCTCGACCACGATCGACAGGGTCGGCGTTTGCACGCGACCAACCGTGGTCAGGTAGAAGCCGCCTTCTTTTGAGTTGAAGGCGGTCATGGCGCGCGTGCCGTTGATGCCGATCAGCCAATCGGCCTCGCTGCGGCTGCGGGCGGCGTCGGCCAGCGATTGCATGTCTTCGTCACTGCGCAAGTTCTTGAATGCTTCGCGGATTGCACCTGGCGTCATCGATTGCAACCACAAACGCTGGATCGGCTGCTTGGCCTTGGCGTATTGCGCGATCAGGCGGAAGATTAGCTCACCTTCTCGCCCGGCATCGCAGGCGTTGATCAGTGCGCTGACATCCTTGCGCTTGATTAGTTTGTTCAACACCTTCAGGCGTGACTCGGTTTTTGCGATCGGGTTGAGCGCAAAGTGCGGTGGAATCATTGGCAAATGCGCGAATGACCATTTGCCGCGTTTGACGTCATATTCTTCCGGAACCTTGATTTCGACCAGATGGCCGACCGCCGATGACAGGACGTACTCATCGGATTCGAAATAATCATCGTGCTTGGTAAAGCCGCCGAGCGTCTTCGCGATATCGTTCGCGACAGAGGGCTTCTCGGCGATGATGAGTGTTTTTGTCATGGTGTTAGGGTCTCGCAAGAAGGTGTCTGCAGGCATGGATGCATGCAGATTGAGGCATACAGCTTATGGCGAGCTCGTCCTTTTTCAAGGATTGCCCGCTAATATAATAGTTGCATGGCCATCAAGCGGCCAATGATAAGCGCGTTGCGGCCTAAACCGCAAGCGGCAGTGAAAAGAGGGGCGGAAAGGAAGGCGACGAATGTTGCACAAATCACTGCATGTCGTGCAAAAGCAGCATTGCACCGACATGACTAGCGGAAAAACCGCTGTGGTCAGTGCAACATCCGTGGTTCGGCGTCATCGTCATCGAGGAACAGTTCGTCGAAAATCAAACCGTCCGGCTCTTTGCCTTGGCTCCACAACACCATCAGCACAATGACTTTGAGCTTGTCGAGCGAGATCGGCGATTCGCCAGCCGCCAGCGCGCGTTCAATTACGATCTCACGTTGAACCGGGTTGATCAGCTTGGCTGACTCAAGGAACTGGATAAAACCGATGGCGGGCGTACCCAACACATCTGTCTCTTGCGATACATAAATCCGCACGCCAAACGAAAAGGCTGTTTGGTGTGGATAGGTATCGGAGAGTTCGTTGGAGGTTTCGGCCAAAGCCGTCAGCCAGCCCAGCGCTTTGGTGATTTCTTCTTCCTCAAAGCCGATGGCAGACAGTTTTTTGACCAATGCTTCCGAGTCCGGACAGGCGTCGGGCCGGTAGTAGGTTTCGTACAGATAGACTAGAACATCAAACATGATTTCACCGTAGCGCGTAGGTTAAGGCAATTGCCTTGCGGCTTTCACCGGGATCGGATGCGTAGGAATCACGCTCTTTATAAAATAATGACAAGAGGTGTTACGACAACAGTTGATCAAAACAGCGCTTACTAGGTTCTAGGATACCACCAACTAAAGAAAGTCGTCGGATCAGAAAAGATTTTGCTGTTGTAAAACTTATCGACAGGCAAAAACGACAAGGGGCGGATTTAAAAGACACAACGGACGCGTTAATGAGATGCTGATTCAGGCCGCATTTGGTGAGATTGCTTGAGACGTAAGTTGGGGTCGCCGCCATAATGCTCGGCTCAGCCCTTAGATGGAAAGCGCTTTAGCGAGACAGACGTTGATACAAGCCACCTGATAGCTGTTCGACGTCACCATCGAGTTCCAGTACTAACAACTTGGCATTGAGGACAGCGATGTCGAGTTGGCAACGCTGCGCCAACGCATCGGGCGTTACGGGATCGAAACCCATCGCTTGCAGGATAGTATGCGCGGCGTTGTCAGACTGTGTGTTGCTGGACGCCTTTTCAGTCGCCGCTTCTATGGTGTCATTTGCCTTCGCGGAGGGCGGTACTTCATATTTCAATTCTTCTAGGATGTCTTGTGCCGCCTCTACTAATTTGGCACCCTGTTTGATCAGCTGATGGCAGCCTTTCGATAGCGGCGAGTGGATGGAGCCGGGAATTGCAAACACTTCGCGTCCCTGTTCGGCCGCCATACGCGCAGTGATCAGTGAGCCGGATTGCAGCGCGGCCTCAATCACCAATACGCCACGTGCAAGGCCGCTGATAATACGATTGCGACGCGGGAAGTTAGAGGCGATGGCGGGTGTGCCGAGAGGGTGCTCACTGATGATGCAGCCGGTTTCTGCAATTTGATGTGCCAGCTTGCGGTTACGCGCTGGATAAACCAGATCGGCGCCGGTACCGATGACGGCGATGGTCGATGCGATCGTACCTTTTTTGCATGCCAGTAAAGCGCCTTGATGCGCTGCAGTGTCGATGCCGAGCGCCATGCCGGAAATAATCGTTAGGCCTGCGTGCGCCAGCGCTTCGGAAAATTTCTCCGCGTTGCTGATGCCTTGCGCGGTGGCGTTACGGCTGCCAACCACTGCCAGTGATGCATTCGTCAGCAAGTTGATGTTTCCTTTTGCGTACAACAGAATCGGCGGATCACTAATATCGAGTAAGGCTGGAGGATAGTCGGCGTCGGCCAGCGTCAGAATGCGGTTGCCGTCTTGCGTTGCCCATTCAATTGCTCTGTCTATTTGTTCTTGGTCTTGTGCCGAAGGGGTATCGACGATCGCATAGGCGATACGTTCCGGTACGACTTTTTGTAGGGCAGAAAATCCGGCCGACAAGATATTTTCTGGCAAGCCAAATGCGCTCAGCAGACGACGTGCGGTATCTGGGCCGACGCCCGGAATTTGCATCAGTCGTAACCAGTTTGCTAAATCGTCGGGCGCTGCAGACATGTAGCCTCTTGTTTTAAGTCGGTGATGACGGTGCAACTCACGTTGCCAGCGAAATGAAAATGAGCGCCTGTGTTAGGAGTTGACTCCTAGGCGCTCATTAGTTTGTGTTACTGGACCAGCCGTGTGGTCTATCCGTGTCGCCGATTATTCCGGCGATTTCGCGATGTCACCGACTTGGACCGCATCCTGCACCTGCATGATCAAACCATACGAAATGTTTTTAAAGACGCGGAACACCAGCAGCGTACCGTATTTTTCGTCCGGCAGTTTGATGGTTTTGTCGTCACCGGCGGCGGTCGGGTCGATCGTCAAGCGGCCGAGGCGGTACAACTCCAACACAGTACCAACATCGATGCCGTTTTCCGTACCATGATTAATCGATACGATCTGGCCTTGGCCTGCGTTGGTGACGCCACCATAAATCGACATGATTTGTGCCGCCACTAATTGTTCTGGCGCATGCGGTACAAAGTTGATGAAAGGGGTAGGTTGTTGTGCAACTAGACGATCGCCAACACCCATTTCTTGTTTAACGTCTAGCAATACCATGGTGTCTGGCTCACGCACCGATTTGCTTTGTTGTTGCAGCTTCATCGCACCGAGATAAATCGCTTCATAGCCAAGGATTTTTTCTGTGGCTGGATCCTTCAAAGCTTTACCGGGACGAAACACATCGAACGAGGTATGTCCCTGCAAATCACCGCGTACATACGCTTTATCGCCTTGCGCTAGATAGACGCGACCCTCTTGCGTCGCCACGATGCGCGGCGCATTTTGCAGCTCATTTTCTTCGATAATCAAGGGCTTAGATAGGAACGGCTTAATATCGTCCAGCGACACGGTCGCGATCGCATCGTTGCCGCTATCGGAACTACGTACTCTTGGTGACAACTGAACCGTTGGCATGCCGCCGCTAGCGCCTGGTTTACCTAGGCCAAGACGGCCATTGACGCGATCAAAGTAAACAATCTGACCCGGGTAAATCCAGTGCGGATTCTTGATTTGCTCACGGTTCATGTCCCATACTTGCGGCCAGCACCATGGATGTTGCAGAAATTTGCCGGAAATATCCCACAGCGTATCGCCACGAACCACGCGATGTTGATCGGGCGCATTGGCTAAAAATGTGCATTTAGGCGCTTTTGCAAAGGCGCTTCCAGACACGGCGGCGGTAGCTAACGTCAGAAAAAGTGCAGCTGTGCTAAAATTTTTCTTGGCTTGTATGATGAGCTTGACCAATTTTTTGCGCCCCTTTAGTTGCTGCATGATTGCTACATTGTTGCCACATTCGATTGCTGCAGCATGTTGATAGCGAGAGTCCGACACTAGGTGAAAAGACTTGCTAAATGGAATCAAATTCTGCACATAAATCCTTGAAGTAGCAAGAAAAACCACATTTTCAACCCTTTGTCCTGTTGCACAAAAGCCGTATGCCCTTATTGAATATCTTGCGTTATCCCGATTCGCGTCTGCATAAAATCGCCAAGCCGGTGGCGAAATTTGACGCGCGCATTAAAAAACTGGTCGATGACATGGCCGAAACCATGTATGAGGCGCCTGGCATCGGCCTGGCCGCTTCTCAGGTTGATGTGCACGAGCAAGTGATCGTCATCGATACGTCTGAGACCCGCTCCGATTTGCGTGCTTACATTAATCCCGAAATTCTGTGGGCGAGTCCGGAAAAGCAGATTTACGACGAAGGTTGTTTATCTGTGCCCGGTATTTATGATGGTGTAGAACGCCATGTCAGCATCAAAGTACGCGCTTACGACGTCGGCGGCAAAGAATTTGAACTCGATGCAGAAGGTTTGCTCGCGGTATGCATACAACATGAGATGGATCACCTTAAAGGCAAGGTCTTTGTCGAGTATCTGTCGCCGCTTAAGCGGAATCGCATCAAGACCAAAATGCTGAAGGAAGAGCGCGAGCTGGCGCGTGACAAGCGTTAAGCGCGGCGTAAATGCATGATGTAAAAAGTGAGTCAGCATTAGGCTGTGCGCGTGCTTACTTGCCGCATAAATACACGTTGGCCAAGCGCCGTCTCAACACGAACAAAACAGCGCGCACTAAAATCACGTAGCACTGGCGTAAATTAAACCTGCAAAGTGAGAAGTAAGCGATGCTGTTTCCACACATCATCTGTTCGCATCTGGCCTCTGTCGGGCTACAATCTCAACATGAAAATCATCTTCGCCGGTACGCCGGAATTTGCCGCGGTGGCATTGGCAGCGCTGCATGCTGCGGGATTCGAGATCCCATTGGTGTTGACGCAGCCGGATCGCCCTGCCGGTCGTGGCATGCAACTGCAGATGTCGGCAGTTAAGCAATTTGCGTTGGCTCACGCTATTCCGGTGGCGCAGCCGGTTTCATTGCGACTCGACGGCAAACACCACGATGTTGCCGCACAAGCCCATGCGTTGTTGAAAGCGACGCCACACGATGTGATCGTGGTGGCCGCATACGGTTTGATTTTGCCGCAATCCGCGCTCGACATTCCGCCACTTGGCTGCATCAATATTCATGCTTCTTTGTTACCACGCTGGCGTGGCGCTGCCCCTATCCATAGAGCGATAGAAAGCGGCGACGCCGAAACCGGTGTCACCATTATGCAAATGGCGCTCGGTTTGGATACAGGTCCGATGTTGGCGATGCAGCGTGTGCCGATTGCGGCCGACGATACCACGGCGAGTTTGCATGACAAGCTGGCCGCGCTCGGTGCAGAAATGATCGTCGCTACGCTGCGTGAACTGGAGCAGCATAAATTGACCTCGGTGCCGCAACCCGACGACGGCGTTACCTATGCCAGCAAGATCACCAAGGACGAGGCGCAACTGGATTTTTCACAGTCGGCTGCGGATTTGGCGCGTAAGGTACGCGCTTTTTATCCTTTTCCTGGCGCTGCTGCCAGTTTTGACGGGACGGTTGTCAAGTTATGGCGTGCCGAGGCGGCGGAGGCATCGGCGCAATGGCCAGCTGGTCATGTGATTGCTGCCGATGCGGAAAATGGCGTGGTGATCGCTTGCAGTAGCGGTAGTGCGCTGCGTGTCAGCGAATTGCAAAAGCCGGGTGGTAAGCGCTTACCTGCAGCTGAGTTTTTAAAAGGTTTCCCGCTCGAAGGCGGGTGCTTCGATTGATAAATTTGGCCTTGTTCTCTGGGGAAAGTTGATTTCACGTATAATTTTTACTGCGCCGATTTGATTGAAAGGTCAAACCAGCTTGCGGGCGCCGGAATCTGTCTTTCATCACAATTCCATAAATACTGCTAAAGCGGAGATTGGTCGGAGGTTAATCCTTAAACCCGGTTCCGTAGGCAGACCGGGTTTTTGCATTTTTACGGCGACATCCTTAATGAGCCGCCTAGATAGGCATAAATCGCATTGATGCCAGCTACATCGATAACAAACCAGAAAACAAAACAATGAAACGCGACGCACTCTCTCCGACTGAAACTCTTTTGCGCGATCTGATGGCAAAACGCATCCTGATTTTGGATGGCGCGACCGGCACCATGATTCAGCAATACAAGCTTACAGAGGAAGATTACCGCGGCGAGCGTTTTGTAGATTTGGCAGCGGCCGGGGTAACGGTGCCTGCGGGCAAAGAGCTGTTTGTCAAAGGCAATAATGAATTGCTATGTCTGACGCAGCCGCACATCATTCGCGAAATTCACGAGCAATATCTGGAGGCTGGTGCCGATCTGGTGGAAACCAATACTTTCGGTGCGACTTCGGTGGCGCAGGACGATTACCACATGGGTCATCTCGCGTATGAGATGAATGTGGCAGCAACCAGACTGGCGCGCGAAGCGTGCGACAAGTATTCCACGGCGGACAAGCCACGCTTTGTTGCTGGCGCGCTGGGCCCGACACCAAAAACCGCATCGATCTCCCCGGATGTTAATGATCCAGCTGCACGTAACGTCACCTTTGATCAATTGGTGGTGGCGTATCTTGAACAGACGCGCGGCTTGGTTGATGGTGGTGCCGATATTCTGCTGGTGGAAACCATTTTCGATACGCTCAATTGCAAGGCTGCATTGTTTGCGATTGATCAGTACTTCGAAGAGTCGGGAAACAATCTACCGATCATGATTTCCGGCACCGTCACCGATGCCTCGGGGCGGATTTTGTCTGGGCAAACCGTGCCAGCATTTTGGCATTCGATACGTCATGCCAAGCCATTGACGGTGGGCCTCAATTGCGCGCTTGGTGCGGCCTTGATGCGCCCGTATGCGGAAGAGCTGTCTAAGATTGCCGACACCTACGTCTGTATTTATCCGAATGCAGGCTTGCCGAATCCTATGAGCGACACCGGCTTTGATGAAACGCCGGATGTCACCTCGTCTTTACTAAAAGATTTTGCCGAGAGTGGTTTCGTCAATGTCGCCGGTGGTTGCTGCGGTACTACGCCAGCGCACATCAAAGCGATTGCAGACACACTTAGCAAAATCGAGCCACGCGTTGTGCCGACGATAGCGACGACGATGAAGTTGTCTGGCTTGGAACCATTTGTGATTGACGAGCAATCGCTGTTCGTCAATGTCGGTGAGCGTACCAACGTCACCGGCTCGAAAGCATTCGCACGGTTGATCATCAACGAGCAGTACGACGAGGCCTTGGCAGTCGCGCGTCAGCAAGTTGAAAACGGTGCGCAGGTCATCGATATCAATATGGACGAGGCGATGCTGGATTCGCAGGCGGCGATGTCGCGCTTCTTGAATCTGATTGCCTCCGAGCCAGACATTGCGCGCGTACCTTTGATGATCGATTCATCGAAATGGTCAGTGATCGAAGCCGGTTTGAAATGCGTGCAAGGCAAGGCCATCGTCAACTCGATTTCGATGAAAGAAGGCGAAGAAAAATTCCTGCATGAAGCCAAACTGTGCCGTCGCTATGGTGCAGCCGTGATCGTGATGGCCTTTGATGAAAAAGGTCAGGCAGATACCTTTGAGCGCAAGATCGAAATTTGCGAACGTGCCTATCGCCTGTTGGTCGAGAAGGTCGATTTTCCACCGGAAGACATCATCTTCGATCCGAATATTTTCGCGGTTGCGACTGGTATCGAAGAGCACAATAACTACGCGGTTGATTTTATTAACTCGGTGCGCTGGATCAAAGAAAATCTGCCACATGCCAAGATCAGCGGTGGCGTATCGAATGTCAGTTTCAGTTTCCGTGGTAATGATCCAGCACGCGAAGCGATCCACACCGTGTTCTTGTATCACGCGATCAAAGCAGGTATGACGATGGGTATCGTCAACGCTGGCATGGTCGGCGTGTATGACGATTTGCCAGCCGAGTTGCGTGAGCGTGTCGAAGATGTGGTGCTTAATCGCAGGGAAGATGCCACCGAGCGCATGATTGAAATTGCCTCGACGTTGAAAGCGGGCGACAAGAAAGAAGAAGCGACGCTGGAGTGGCGCAGTGGCACTTTGCAAGATCGTGTTTCTCACGCCTTGGTGCATGGTATTACGCAATGGATCGTTGAAGATACTGAAGAAGCGCGTCAGCAAATGTTGGAAACCGGTGGTCGCCCTATCCATGTGATCGAAGGTTTGCTGATGAATGGCATGAACGTGGTCGGCGATTTGTTTGGTCAGGGCAAAATGTTTTTGCCGCAAGTGGTCAAATCCGCGCGCGTGATGAAGCAGGCAGTCGCGCATCTGATTCCATTCATCGAAGAAGAAAAACGACTGCTGCAAGAGCAGACCGGCATCGTCAGCAAGCCGAAAGGCAAGATCGTGATTGCGACGGTCAAAGGCGACGTCCACGACATCGGCAAAAACATTGTGACGGTGGTGCTGCAGTGTAATAACTTTGAAGTCATCAACATGGGCGTGATGGTGCCCTGTTCGGAAATTCTGGCGAAAGCGAAGGAAGAAAACGCCGACATCATCGGCCTGTCCGGTTTGATCACACCATCGCTGGAAGAAATGGCTTATGTCGCCAAAGAAATGCAGCGTGATGAATACTTCCGTAATTTAAAGCTGCCTTTATTGATAGGTGGCGCAACCACCAGTCGTGTCCATACCGCCGTTAAGGTCGCCCCCAATTACGAAGGGCCGATCGTCTATGTGCCGGATGCATCGCGTTCAGTTTCCGTAGCGCAGTCGTTGCTTACGCCCGAGCATCGCGATGCCTATATTGAAGAAATTGCGATGGACTATGCACGGATTCGCGAGCAACACGCGAATCGCAAAGTGGCGCCGATTTTGTCGATTGCCGATGCGCGTAGCAACAAAATGCAAGTGTCGTTTGAAGGCGAGGCGGCCCCGCTCAAACCTAAGTTTATCGGCCGACGCGAATTTAGAAACACCGATTTGGCGACGATTGCGGAATATATCGATTGGGGTCCTTTCTTCCAGACTTGGGATCTTGCTGGGCCTTTCCCGGCGATCTTGACTGATGAAGTAGTCGGGGAGGCCGCCAGCAAGGTGTTTGAAGAAGGCCAGGCGATGTTAAAGCAGATCATCGAAGGTCGCTGGCTGACCGCGAATGGTGTGATTGCTCTGCTGCCAGCCAACAGCGTCAACGATGATGATATCGAAATTTATACTGACGACACGCGCAGCGAAGTGGCCTTTACCTATTACGGCACGCGTCAGCAGACTGTAAAGCCAATTATTGATGGGGTGCAGCGACCGAATCAGTGTTTGTCGGATTTCATCGCGCCAAAATCGTCAGGCGTTGCTGACTATATTGGCCTGTTTGCGGTGACCGCTGGCTTAGGTATCGAGAAATATGAGAAGCGCTTTGAAGATGCAATGGATGATTATTCATCCATCATGTTGAAGTCTTTAGCGGACCGGTTAGCCGAAGCGTTCGCAGAATATCTGCACGAACGGGTGCGTACCGATTTGTGGGGATTTGTCAGCAACGAGCATTTGAGCAAGGACGCGCTAATCAAGGAAGAATATCGCGGCATCCGCCCTGCCCCTGGCTACCCAGCTTGTCCTGAGCATACGGTTAAGGCAGACATGTTCAAGACCCTGCACGCGGAAGATATCGGCATGCAGCTGACGGACTCGTTTGCGATGTTTCCGGGAGCAGCAGTCTCCGGTTTTTACTTTGCGCATCCCGAGTCCAAGTATTTCGTGGTTGGTAAAATTGGCGAGGATCAAGTCATCGATATGGCGCAGCGGCGTGGGGTTGCCAAGGAAGATGTTGAGCGCTGGCTAGCGCCTAACCTCTCCTAGCCAAATACTGAGAATTGTAGGCCGTCGCTGAGTAAGCATTGCCCGCCCCAGGCAGCTTTTCTCAAGCGAACCTTTCCTTTCACCAAGGGTCTATTTGTCCATGAAAAATAAAATGGCATGGGCGGCGCGTTCTACCGGCAATAAGATGATGATCATTTTATTGAGTGTGGTTGCGACCTTAGTAGTGGTGTTAATCGGGCTGAATTTTTCGCTAGGCTCGAAAAAAGTTAAGCAGGAAATCCCACGTTTATATTCGGCCACTGATCCACAGTTTGAGCGTTCTATGAGCGTGCTGCTGGGGCCGTCTATCGTCGATGGTAATCACGTTGACGCGCTGTTGAACGGCGATCAAATTTTCCCTGCGATGCTGAAGGCGATTCGCGGTGCGCAAAAAACTATCAATTTTGAAACCTATATTTATTGGTCCGGCACGATTGGCAAAGAGTTTGCCGATGCGTTTGCCGAACGCGCGCGCGCCGGTGTCAAAGTCCATGTATTGATTGATTGGGTCGGCAGTAGCAAGATGGATGATGCCTATCTTAATGAAATGAAAGCGGCTGGTGTAGAGGTTGAGAAATTTCATCCGTTACGTTGGTATAACGTGGCGCGCGTGAACAATCGTACGCATCGTAAGTTGCTGGTGGTGGATGGCAAGATCGGATTTACGGGGGGGGTTGGTGTCGCGCCGCAATGGACTGGCAATGCGGAAGACCCCGATCATTGGCGCGATTCACATTTTAGAATTGAAGGGCCGGCGGTCGCGCAGATGCAAGCGGTGCTGATCGATAACTGGATTAAGACGACAGGGAAAGTGCTGGATGGGCCAGATTATTTTCCAGTATTAACGGCGAGTGGGCAGGATCGCGCTCAAGTTTTTAGCAGCTCGCCTGACGGCGGTAGCGAAAGCATGCGGCTGATGTATTTGCTGGCACTTACCGCGGCTGGGAAAACCATTGATCTGTCGATATCTTATTTTGTGCCAGATGAGCAATCCATACAGACCTTGATAGACGCTGCCAAGCGCGGCGTCAAAGTACGCATTATCGTGCCAGGAAAACACATGGACGTCGACGTAGTGCGTCGCTCTTCGCGCAGCATGTGGGGTGATTTACTGAAAGCGGGCGTGGAAATTTATGAGTATGAGCCGACGATGTTTCATTGCAAAGTGATGATCGTCGATGGCTTGATGGTATCGGTGGGATCGACTAATTTTGATGAACGATCTTTCCGCATGAACGATGAGGCAAATTTGAATATTTACAGCGCGCCATTCGCAGCGTCGCAAATTGAGGTATTTAATCGTGATCTACAACGATCACATCGTATTACTTATGAAGAGTGGCAGAATCGCCCTGTTTCGGAAAAAGTGCATGAGCACATCGCGAGTATGTTCAGCGCCCTCCTGTAAAGCGTTACGTGTTTGAGGGTTTTTTATTCCGGTATTCAGGTGCCGAAGCATCGTTATGCGGGCTGTGGCAGGCCATCGATGAATACTTTTAATTCGCCGCTATTGAATGCGGTCCACGCCTCGTTTTCTGTGAGCGGCTCAGTAACGATAATCGCAACGCGGTCATTCGGCGTCGTCACTTCAGAAAAATCCACCTTCATGTCTTCGTCGCTCAAGATGGCTTCGGCAAACGGATACTGCCGCACGATGTAATGGAGATGCGTCGAGCAGTGAGCAAAGAGCGCGGAGCCATCGGACAGCATCATGTTGAAGGTGCCATAGGTAGCAATTTCTTTGCACACTTCTCGTACGAACTGGGTCAATGCTGTCAAGCTTGGCACGGTGTCGCCGAAGCGAGAACGTAATTGCTGCAGCAAATAGCAAAAGGCCTTTTCGCTATCAGTATTGCCGACTGGCAGATGCGCACCGTTTAACTCTGGATTGAAATTTTTCAAGTCTCCATTGTGCGCGAACACAAAATTACGACCCCAAAGTTCTCGTACGAAGGGATGGCAGTTCTCCAGTGCGACACGACCTTGCGTCGCTTTACGGATGTGCGCGATGACATTTTTTGATTTAATCGGTACGCGACGGATCAACTCGGCAATCGGTGACTCGATCGCTGCTTGATAATCGACAAAGTGTCGTACGCCATTGCCCTCAAAAAACGCAATGCCCCAACCATCGTTATGTGCATCGGCACCGCCGCTTCGGGTGGCGAAACCGGTAAAGCTGAACACGATGTCAGTAGGGACATTGCAGTTCATTGCGAGTAGCTGACACATGCGGATAAATAAGTTGATTGGAATTCATTACCTTAGCACGACTATGTGCATTCACTGTCGTGTCGTATTGGTGAGGTGCTTTGTTTGCATTGCCTTGTTAATCAAAAGGCATGCTTAGTCTCGCGCTTACTGCTCTAGTCAAGGTTGGAAAGAATTTGATGTCTATTTAAAGCATTCGCCAAAAGTCGCGTTTTGCAACGCCACAATGTGTGGCCTGAAGCGAGATATTTTTGTTCAAACGGCGTAATGATATTTTCAGGAATATACAGTTCGCAGCGCGTCGCTTGCCCTGATAACTGAGTGAGTGCGGCAGCGAATTCCTCAATGTAAATACGCCAGTTACTGCGACATTCTATTTCCCCGCCGAGGGCAACGATGGTGGGGAACACGGCATGTCCATGCCAACGACGGGACAAATGTGCCGCCTTCGGCCAAGGGTTGGGATACAGCAGATACTGTTTGGCAGGATAGATTTTATGTTGCAATAGCAAGCGCCAAAAATCGACCATGTCGGCGCGGATGCGAATCAAATTATTCGGCATGCTCGCATCCCATTTTGTATTACGCGCAGACCGATCAGCGGATTGGTCGATGCCGATTACAAAATGATTCGGATGGTTGGCTGCTAGATGCAACGTTGATAGTCCGACGCCACACCCGGTATCTAAAATCAAAGCTTGGGCGCCATGTGCGTGCCACGCAGCGATTGCTTGATCGAAGGCGGTTTGATTGTAAGTGCAGATCGGTTTTTGAAATACCGAGCGAACGTGCCGCTCGACCAACTTTGATAGCTGTTGGTGTGGTGCGTTTTGATCACTAGTAACCGGAGTGGAATTCGCCTGCATCGCGATGGTATAGAAACAAGAGAAAGGCGAAGCTTGCAATCATTCGGCAGAGAATGCAAGTGATGTAGCAGGTCGGGGTAACAGAACAAACCGGAATATTTGATGAGCGATAAAAACGCGCGGTCAGTGCAAGTAAGCTGGCCAGTCGAGCGCGCCAACTTACTTGCAGACACCGGCTTAGTGAAATACCAGGGATTGCGTCATCAATAAATCATAGCCCGCAAGAAATTCATCAATCTCTTCTGTGCTGGATTCGGTTGCGATCAGGTCGCGCACATGCTCACGGAAATTGGCGGCTAGCTCGCCGTCAATGAAGGCCTCTCGTTGCGCTGGCTTGTCCATGATTTCATAGGCACCAAAGCGCAGTGCGTGTAGGTCATGGTCGCTGCTGAATTCCACGACGCTGTATTGCTCGCTGTTGTAGATCAGATGCATGACGGCCTCCGGGTTCGCGTAATGATCGAATGAGCATTTCTGCTCATAAAGAAATGGTGCTGCTGTGATGCTTTTCAAGATGCGATGAAAAGACTGAGACGCTAAACAGGAAGTTGACGCCCTTAACTTACTTAACGGCAAGATGGATGGGAAATTGAGTGGTGCATGCAGGTTTAATTTGCGAACAGCATAGCTTGCCATCTTGTCAGGTCGATGTTGGGCTTGTCGCAGCGAGCGTGAATCACGTATGGTTAAGCGCTAATACATACGGTATGCAGTACTTGCTGACGCGCTGAGAGATATGCACGCGAAAGCAGACGGCAGTATTGTTATGACAATGCGTTTGAAATATTGTTATAAGGCGTGGCGCGATCGCAATTGATATCTTGGTTAAAAGACAGCAAGGCGTCATAAGGTTCGTGGGTTAAGCAAAAGCGCAGTTGCTCGATATGTTCTTGATTTTCGACACTGATGTACAGATGAGCGGGCTTGTCGCGCAGCACGCGGTTTAGCGTAACGCGCATCACTAAATTGCCAGCGCAACACATGCAGCCGACCGCGATACGGATAATTTGCAGATTGTCGGTAGCCAGCAGCGCTGAGTCATCTTTACCGTCAGGTAAGCCTTCGAGAATGATCACGGTGCGTATGTTTGGGTCAACACACATCGCGATTGCCTCTTCACGCGCGCTGGCGCGACCACCAAAGACTAGTGTTGCAGTGGTGGTTGGCGTAAGCGTCATCCGCCCCTTTTGGCAGCTTTGCCTGGTTCTACACCGAGTTGTTTTAATTTGCGATACAGATGGGTGCGTTCAAGTCCGGTTTTTTCTGCGACGCGCGTCATACTGCCGCCTTCTTGCCCAAGATGATGTTCAAAATAAGCGCGTTCAAACGCATCGCGTGCTTCTCGTAGCGGTAGTTCAAACGAGGCAGTAAAAAACTGCGCATCTGCTGAAATCAGTGAGGTTGAGATAGTGACCGCGGCTGGTGGTGCTGGCATGACGTTGGCAGCAATTGCAGTGCTAGCCGATGTCTGCATAGACGGTAAATCACCGCTTGGAATTGTGCTTCGCAAGGCGGTCATTGGAGCGCGGACCGGCTCTTGTCCGCGTGATAGTCCTTGTTGCACCGCTTTCAGCAGTTTCTGGAGAGAGATCGGTTTTTCTAGGAAGTTGAGCGCACCAATACGTGTTGCTTCCACTGCGGTATCGATGGTCGCATGCCCGGACATCATGATGACAGGCATCGTTAATTGACCATCACGTTGCCACTCTTTGAGCAAGGTCACACCGTCGGTATCCGGCATCCAGATATCCAATAAAACCAAATCGGGTTTTGCTGCAAGGCGCATTTCACGGGCTTGTTGCGCGTTCTCTGCTGCTGTTACTACGTGTCCCTCATCGCCGAGAATTTCAGACAGTAATTCTCTGATTCCCATTTCGTCATCAACAACTAGAATATTGGCCATGTGCTCATTTTCCTCATCTTTTGTCTTCTCTACTGTGCCAATCTGGTGCCAGCACTTTATTCTAAGGTAATAACTTTAACAGCAAAATTGCTATTTTCGCACCATTGCCGTCGCTACGATTTTTTATCTCTATGCGGCCACTGTGTTCCTCGATGATTTTTTTGACCATTGCCAGGCCCAAACCGGTACCACGTGGCTTAGAGGTAATGTAGGGTTCGAACGCGTGTTTCAGTATTTTGGGCGAGAAACCTGGGCCATTGTCGAGAATGGTCAGCTGCACCGCGTTGCTCACTGTACCATCTGCACTGCGGTAATGAATTTCTTCTGTAATTAAATCAATGCGCGCTGGATGGTTTTGCGTAGCGTGTTCCGTCACCGCATCTTGCGCATTCTGCAGCAAGTTATGGATGACCTGGCGGAGTTGCGTCTCGTCGCCCATGATGTGCGGCAAGTCCTTCGCTAACAACGGGTGGATGATATCGCGATCATCGCCAGCCAAATATAGGTGGAGAACTTCTTCGATCAGTGAATTGAGATCAAGTGCTGCCAGCACTGCTGGCGGTGTCTTTGCATAATCGCGGAAATCATCGACCATACGCTTCATCGCGGCGACTTGGTTGACGATAGTTTCGGTGCTGCGGATCAGAATGGCGTTGTCTGCCGGATTTAACTTGCCATCCAATTTCATGTGTAGGCGTTCGGCGGAGAGCTGGATAGGCGTCAATGGATTCTTGATTTCGTGAGCTAAGCGTCGCGCGACTTCGCCCCAAGCAATCGAACGCTGCGCGGAGAGCACATCCGAAATATCATCGAACACAACGACATAGCCACCATCTTTGGCGGCAGGCAGGCGGGAGCCACGCGCCAGTAGGGAAATATCATTTTCTGTGTCGGCAATCGTATTGGCCTGAATTAATTCGTTAGCTTCGGTGCTCGTTGTATGGCGCGGCACATCGATTTGTTGTTGCCAGTGCATCCGCTCACTGGTGCCGCGACCGGCGGCAGATTGGGCATTTTGTTCGGAAAAGGCCTGGATAATCGTTTGTGTCAGTGCCGACAAACCAGCAATTTCTTGCAAAGGCTTGCCGATATGCTGATCAAAATCACGTTGCAGAATGCGTTCGACGGATTCGTTACAAGTGATGAGATTGAAATTTCTATCCAGCACCATCACACCAGCCGACATATTGGCTAAAACGGACTCCAAATAACCTTTCGCACTTTCGAGCGCGGCACGATTTTTGTCGACCGCAGCACGCGCGTCAAATAATTGGCGCGTCATGGTATTAAATGATTTTGTGAGGGTTCCCAGCTCATCTGAACTGGCGAAGATTGGGCGTGGTGATAGATTGCCCTCAGCAACTGCCTTGGTACCCTCTGCTAGCAATAGCAATGGTTTGGCGAGATCGCTGGCAATCAAAAAGGCCGCCGCAATGGCGCCAAATATCGCCAGTAGCAAGGTCAAGGTTAGCGTCACGATATAGATTTTACGCAGACCGGTACGTGCCAATGAGCGTTCCTGATATTCGCTGTACGCCACCCGCAACGCTTCCGCATTGGTCGCCAGTTGTTCTGGGACAGGTTGTATTAACTGCAGATAGCGTGACTCATTTGGCAAGGTCAAGGCTTTGCTGGAGGCGGGAATTAAGACCACCACACGCAGACGCAGACTGTTGCCAGGGTTATTAGCGCGTGGCGTCACCATATTGGTCTTTGCATCGGAGCCACTAACGCTGACATCCTGACTGTCGGTGCTAGCTTCAATCACGGCATAGGCGCGCGACAATCGCGCTTGTCGCAACATATTGGAACTCGGCAAATTAGGCATGATGAAGCCAAGTTGCGAACCAGCGCTGGCGATGACCTTGCCACTATCGGTAACGATGGTCGCGTCTTGCATCAGGTTCTGGTCGCGCAAACGAGATAATTGGGTAATCTGCCCCGCTTCGGATAGATCGGATAACTCGAGCACCATATTGCGTGCTTTGATTTGCAACTCATTGAGGGAAGTGTCGAGCGCCGTTCGTCCTAGATTAAGGCCAGCATCCAACGCAGATTCGACGCGCACATCAAACCACGATTCGATCGAGCGCGACACAAATTGCACTGACACCGTATAAATAACGGCGCCAGGCAATATGCCGACAATGGCAAACAAAAGTACCAGTCGCGCCATCAGTTTGGAGCCAAACTTACCGCGTCGATAGCGACGAATTAAACGTACCAGCAACAATGCAACCAGGCTCAGCAGCGCTGCCGCCACGATGGCATTGAGAACCAGCAGCCAAGGATAGTTTTGTTCGAACGAGCTAGAGTTGTCGGAGGCCGAGGCCAGCAAAAATAACAATATTCCAGCGACGGCGCCGCCGACTATCAGTGCATATCGCAACAGACGCGTCACTGTGGCCTCGGCGTATAGGTGAAATTCACCCAGTCAGAAGAAAGATGCCAGTCATTGCTATTAAGTGCATGAACTTGGAAAGGCTTGGGTAGTTGTGCGACATCAAGCTGCATACGCAACGCGACGTCATACGTCTGGCCTTCGGTCAAGGCATCGTCATCGCCAATGAGCCAACGATTAGGGCGACGCACTAGCGATAACGCATTTTGCAAGGTGCTAAAGCTCAATTGCAAGTTGCCGCCGATGGCAGCGTGATACTGGCGCGTGAGGACGTTGTAAGAAATCCGTATGGTCTGCGCTTTCTTGATGGCTTTGGCATCAAACCAGTACCAACGCGGTCGGGTGATATTAATTTCTGTTGTGAAATATAGTGGGATGCCGCGGTTGAGTGCATCTTCTAAGCCGCGATTGAGATCAAATTCAAACTCGGATGAAAGGCGATAGCCGTCGTCGCTTTTTTCGATGTGCGATCGTACGACGTCAATACCTTCCGCTTGCGCCATGGTTTGCGATAACCATAGCGGCATCGCAAGCAGCATGATAGAAAAGAGTCGAAATACAAGAGCAAACAGTTTTTGTTTCACGCGTCTTCTTCGGAGGTGGTCGATGCTGTCAGCAATTGATTGTGTTAAAGAATCAGACTAAAAATCAAGCGATAGGTCAAGCGTCGGTCTTTTGAAACAAGGCATAAAACAAACCATCATGATCATCGTCTTCTTGTGCCACCGGCAACAATTGTCCAGGAGCAGGTAGGCGAAGTGCATGGTTACGCTCTGCAAACGCCGCAGCTTGTGCCTCAGATTCTTGCGGCCACAGCGAACAGGTAACAAGTAACAATTTACCATCGGCTTGTAACATCTGCCAAAGATTGTCGAGAATATTCGCCGAGACTGTTGCAAGCTGGGCAGTATCGCTCTTGCGTCGCAACCAGCGTATATCTGGATGACGCCGTACGATGCCGGACGCGGTGCATGGGACGTCGGCGAGTATGCGATCAAATTTTTTGCCATCCCACCATTGCTGGTCGGCGGCATCACCGATTTTTAAAGTGGCTTGTAACTGTAAGCGCTGCAAATTATCGGCAACGCGTTCCATCCGTCGTGGATCGTGGTCTAACGCAACCAGGTCGACTTCGGCTGCTTCCAATATATGACCGCTCTTGCCACCAGGTGCGGCACAGGCGTCTAGTACACGCATGCCGTTTTGTAAATCGAGTAACGGTGCCGCCAGTTGCGCTGCCGCATCTTGGACGGACACGAGGCCGTCGTCAAAGCCGATAATCTGATTGACCGGCGTCGCGCGCGTCAGCCGCACCGCATGCGGCCCGATTTGGGTCGCCTCAACTTTTTGCTCATGCAAACGCGCCAGATAATCCGTTGTGCTGATTTTGCGTTGGTTGACGCGCAGTGTTAGCGGCGGCTCGGTATTGCCCGCATCAAGTATGGCCTGCCAATTTTGCGGGTAGGCAGAGCGCATGCGGTCTATCCACCAATCGGGATAATTCCAGCGCGCAAATTGGGTGCCAGCAGCACTTTTCATTAGCGCGTCTTTTTCGCGTAGGTAGCGCCGCAGGATAGCGTTCACCATTCCCTTGGCGTGTGCCATGCTTGGATCGGCAGCGGCGGCGCCGACTGTTTGATCGACTAAGGTGAATTCGTTATAGCGTGCATGGCTGTCATTGGCCGTTGGATCTGACAGCAAGCCCAAGGCGCAGCAAAGTAAACCATGCAATACAGGCGGTTCGGCTGGCTTGGTTGTCATGGCATTAAGCAGCGCTTCGGCACGTCCGATGTGGCGCATGCAATGGTAAGAAATATCTTGAATCGCGCCACGTGCTTGTGGAGTGGCGTTGCATTGCGCAAAAATACGCGCGAGCGCTTGCGGTAGCGCGACGCCACGGCCGACGTCGGCGACAGCTTGAGCGGCGCCGAGCAGCGTAAAGGCAAGGGAGTCTGGTTTGAGTTGAGAGGCGGACACGTTGGTTTTCTATCGGCTACTGCCGGAGCCGAAGCACGTTGTTATGCGCATTACGGTGTGCAGTTTGCTGGTTATTCGAATATAGGTGGAAATAAGGAAAGTACGGCAGCGATTGTACGTTAGTCGTCTGCCCCGTGTAATAAAGCAAATGGGAATCGACGTGATAAATTCCCGTGACTGCTAGCCTTGATGACGGATAACGAGCAGGGAGACTGGTTGCGCGCTGATCGAGCGCGCAACGTGACCTAACCTTATTGTTAGCAGCCTATTTGTTGATCGAAGTGCGTCCGGCAAGTCGGACTGTATATCGCTCGCACTGCGCTAACTTGTAGCAAACTTAGACACCCCATAGAACATCGCAATTTTCCTCACGCGCGGCACGTAGCATTTCCAGCAACGGATAAATCCGAGAAGAAAACTGCACTACTTCTACCTGTTCGTGATCGTGATCGTCACCGGATTCGTTATGGTGCGCTGCGATATCACGTTGGACAGCGTCGGTGAAATGTGTTTTGTTCTCGGCAACTTCACCTTCTAGTACCTTGATCGCGTGGTCAGTTTCTGCGGCGGTAATGACGCCCAGTTTGACGTCCTTGTGCAGCAGATCGAGCATACGTTTTGCATGTTCTTCATACATGACAATATCGGCAGCAGCTTTGGATTTAAAAGTGATCAACATGAGCAGCCCCTTAAAGTTTTTATGGTCAAAACCATAGCACGATTTGTGAACTGGCTCTAGCAATCTAATAAGCTATTGCTGCCCAAAGCAGAGATCAAGCAATGTCCCCGTTAGGTTTCACATCATTTTTTGATTTTCACTTTGCCTTAGGCGTATTCAATTGAACTTGAAGGAAGTGAAAAAGAGGGTGGCCAGATCACGGCCCATCAGGGGTTCTGGCCCAGTCGCAATCAGTTGATATACGCGGTTGCCGTCAGCTGCAAAACGCGCATACAGTATCCGCTGCTGGCCGTTTATCGTATGTAGGTTGCTGCCAATTGCTTCAATTTCGGTGACCGCGATAGCGCCGGTTTCTTTTTCTGGCGATCGCGGCATGATCGATATATTTTGATTTCGAACCTTGCCCTGAATATTATTTACCAGAGCAAGCTGCATGTCTTGCAAAGAGCGTTGCGCCTGAATCGCATCCGGTAGCTCGGCAGTACCGACGGCAAAAGTATTTTTTCCTACTTCGACCGCTGTCATCGTCATCAACACTTTGGTGCCGTGCAAATCAATCTGGCGTGAAAACGTGCTGGGCTTTGCTGGCATTGCAATGTTAAAAGGGGCGTGGTCGCTTTGTATTTGTCGCCAGTTATATTGTGGTGAGCAGGCGGCCAGTGTCAGTATTAGGAATCCTAACGTGCGCGTTTTTTGAAAAAGTACGGCAGGAATGTTTAACATGGGCGACGTTTTTGTGGGGTAAAGCCGATTATTGCATATGCATGCAGACGTAGAATGCGTTTGTGAGCGAGGTGGTGTGCTAGACAGATATGATTGATAAGGGTGATGTGTATGGGGAAGTTACTTGCCATTGATGGGCTGAATATCGTGCGGCGTATGTACGAAGCGAATGTCGAGCCGGATTCGGCGGAGAAGGCGGAGGATGCGCTTAACTATGCACTCGCTGCTTTCAGAAAGATGCTTGCAACACACCAGCCTACTCATGCATTGGCCGCATTCGATTTTGGTGGCTTGACTTGGCGTCACGCACTTTATCCCCAATATCGTGAAAAAAGAGAGCCTATGCCGCCAGTGTTGAGAGAGCGCTTGCCCAAGTTTTACGAACAGCTTTCGGCGATCGGATTAGTCTCTGTCAGTATCGCTGAGGTCGAGGCCGATGATGTCATCGCTACCGCTGTCATGCGCTGGCTAACGGAAGAGCGCGGTGATGCGATCGTCGCCTCCACCGATAAGGATTTGCACGTGTTGATCGCGCATGGGGCTTTGGTGTGGGACTATTTCAAGAGTGAATGGCACGATAGTGCTTGGGTAGAAAAAAAGTTTGGTGTGCCGCCCAATATGTTGACGGAATTGCTCGCATTAATGGGCGACGCCGCCGATGGTGTGCCTGGCGTTTCCAAGGTAGGTTTAAAAACGGCGGCCAAGCTGATGCAAAACTACGGCAGCGTAGAACGAATTATGGCTGGTGCTGGCATCCTCAAAAATACCTTGGGTGAACGCCTACGCAAGGATCGCGACATGTTAGAACTGTCGCGCGAATTGGTTACGTTGAAAACCGATGTGCGGATAGGCGTGACATGGAAGCAACTTGCGTTTGCAACGACAAGTGGTGAATAGAGGTAGTCTTGCATTGTTTGCTGCCTTATCGGCGACACGATCTGGTGCCGCTAAATAATATGTAGGCTAGCGCGATCTAGCGCAGCGCTATTTTAGGATATCTTCTATGAAAAATATGCTTCCGCAATCATCTGCGAACACCCACAAAAGTCCTGCTCGTGCCATTTCGACAAACGCTACTGAAAACGCGGTACGAGTTCAACACGCATTGTTTGGAATACTGCTGCCACTCACGATTTTCGGATGGACGCAAAATACTTACGCATCATCTCCTGATGCATGGCAACAGCTATATAAGCAAACCGGTGAAGCCTGTTTGCAAGCCAGTGGCGTAAAAAAAGCCAAGCTGGTCAGCGCGCCGGTCACCTTTCCGCATGCGGTGCTGTACCGTATCAACGGTGTTTGGCCACAAGCGCATATGAAGGGTAAAAAAGCAAAGTTATATTGCTTGCATCCTTATCCAGATGGTGCCCCGGAAATAGTCGAGCGCCCCTAACGTCGCTTGATAAAAATAATTGGTTTGTTATTTGACGTCAGCATAAAGAACATTGCAGACGCAGCGCAATTGGCGCAAACGCGTCAGCTTTGATGACTTTACTGCTCTCGCAACGCCCGTCGGTATTGAATCGCCTCTGCCACATGTGGTTGTTCTATCGCGGTGGTGCCAGCCAGATCGGCGATCGTACGCGCCACTTTCAACACGCGATGATACGAACGTGCAGACCAGTTAAGGCGCGTCATTGCATTGCGTAGTAGCTGTTCGCTAGCGCTATCGGGTTGACAATGCTGCTCGATTTCGATGCCGGATAATTGATTGTTTTGCTTGCCTTGGCGTGCAAGCTGATGTGCATTAGCTTGTGCAACACGTGCGGCGACCTGATTGGAGGATTCACCGTTTTTTTGCTGTAATTCTTCGTGCGCTAAGGCACCTACCTGGATTTGCATGTCGATACGATCTAATAATGGGCCGGAGATTTTTCCTTGGTAGCGTGCGATGTTGTCTGGTGTGCAGCGACATTTATTTGAGCTGTGTCCTAGAAAGCCGCAGGGGCAAGGGTTCATCGCGGCAATCAATTGAAAGCAGGCAGGAAAATCCGCCTGTCGTGCGGCGCGTGAGATCGTGATGTGACCGGACTCCATCGGCTCGCGTAAAACTTCTAAAACGGTACGACTGAACTCGGGCAATTCATCTAAAAACAAGACACCGCGATGCGCCAGTGAAATTTCCCCTGGCCGCGGGGTGCCACCGCCACCGACCAAGGCGACACCGGAAGCAGTGTGGTGTGGCGCGCGATAAGGCCTGACTTTCCAGCGCGCGGTGCTGAAACTGTTATTCAGCGATTGCACGGCCGCTGACTCTAAAGCTTCTTGATCTGTCATTGGCGGCAAGATACCAGGGAAGCGTGCCGCCAACATCGATTTACCGGTGCCCGGTGGCCCCACCATTAACATACTGTGACCGCCAGCCGCGGCAATTTCCAGCGCACGTTTAGCCTGCGCCTGCCCTTTTACATCGATCAAATCGGGATACATTGGGCGTGCCGTATGGTTTGCTGCATAGTGACGTGCTAATTTCGCGGTGTCGTCGATTGCGGCAAAGTGTGCGCAAACTTGTAGCAGCGTATCGGCAGGGAGAATAGCTACATCGCTGACTAGGGCTGCTTCATCCGCATTATCGCGCGGCAGAATAAATGCGCGCGGTATGTGTGCAGCAGCATTGCCCGCATTGTCACCGTGGGCTAGTGCAAAGGTCATTGCGAGCGCACCACGGATTGGACGCAATTCACCAGACAATGATAACTCGCCAGCGCACTCGTATTGGTCCAAGGTCTCGGCCGGCATTTGGCCGGAGGCCGCAAGGATGCCCAGTGCGATCGGCAGATCAAAGCGACCGGACTCCTTGGGCAAATCGGCGGGTGCGAGGTTGACTGTGATGCGTCGTGCCGGGAATTCAAAACCGGCATTTTGCAAGGCGGCACGCACGCGATCCTTGGATTCCTTGACTTCCGTTTCCGGCAAGCCAACGATAGTGAAGGAGGGCAAGCCGTTGGCCAAATGGACTTCTACCGTGACTTGCGGCGCTTGCATGCCAGTGAGCGCGCGACTGTACAGAACGGCTAGACTCATTGCATCCCTTTTCGCCGTTTGGACGGCTGTTATCTTGAATAGAACGAAAGCGGCCAAGCGCACCGCGTGTTTGCATCAAAAATTTAAAGAAAGCTTTGCGTAGGAAAAGGTTTTGGCTTAATACAGTTAAATTAAAGAGTGCGCTACCGATGCATAGGTCACTCAATCCCGTGACAGCTCAAATCGAGTGAGCACGGAATGCTGTGCGTGCTTCCGGAACGGATTGTCGCTATGTTTTTGCATGCTGGCGGCACCGTCGCCACGATTTTCTAATCGATTAGTTAGTTGGCGTTGCTACTTTTTCTATCGGCTTTCTCAATTGTGCTTCCAATGCCGCGACTTGTACTTCTAAAGTTTCCAGGCGTGCGCGCGTGACAGCCAACACTTGTGCTTGTACATCAAATTCTTCGCGGGTAACGAGATCAAGTTTGGAAAATCCCTGGCTCATCATTGCTTTGACATTTTTCTCGATGTCCTTGGCAGGAGAGTTTTCCAGTACTTCATTGACCTTGTTTTGCATCTCGGTAAAAAAATTAGGCTTTTCCATGAGGTTTCCTTGTTAATTTAAGTAGTTTGCACTGATATTGCGCATTTTTCTTAAATACGCACTGCAAAGGTGCTTTTTTGTGCGGCATGGCGATAGGTCTGGCCGATGCCGCTCAAATATTGCTGTTTAATAGTAAAAATAATAATACACCTGCGAGAAATGAGCTGGCATGAGTTCTGCTAAATAAAAATCGAAGACAAGCAATTTTTGCTTTCTGTACTTAACTTTCTAGGGAATATCATGAAAAAACTAATTCTTGCAGTTGCTGTAATGGGCACATTCGCTGGTATTGCTCACGCAGAAGAAGCTGTACCGGAACATAGCTTTAGCGCTAATGTGACGTTGGCAACAGATTATCGCTTCCGTGGTATTTCACAAACATTTAAAGAGCCTACTATTCAAGGCGGCTTTGATTATGCGCATTCGAGCGGTTTTTACGTCGGCAACTGGAACTCGAATGTGAGTGGCACTTCGTTTACTGACGGTTCAGTCGAAATGGATCTGTACGGCGGTTATAAATTTGCGGTTACAGAAGACTTTAGCGCGGATGTCGGCGTCTTGCATTACTACTATCCTGGTGCGCGAATTTCTGGCGGTCAAAAATACGATACGACCGAGTTGTATGCAGCCGGCACTTATAAATGGTTGACACTGAAGTACAGCAGCACTGTCTCTGATTTCTTTGGCGCGCCTGATTCTAAGGGTTCTGATTATATTGAACTAAACGCTAATTTTGAGGTGATGGACAAAACCACACTTGGCTTCCATGTTGGTCATCAAAATGTGAAAAATGTTGCTGATGCTGATTACACCGATTACAAAATCAGTCTTGCACGTGATTTCGGATTTGCTACCATCGGCCTGGCGGTAATTGGTACCGATGCGGACAAATCTTTTTATAGTGCCACCAATAGCGCAGGACATTCAAAAGAGCTGGGCGATACCACTGCAGTACTGTCGATTTCCAAAGCATTTTAATTTTAAAATAACGTAAGAGGTTCCAATGAAACTGATTACTGCCATTATTAAGCCTTTCAAGCTGGATGAGGTCCGTGAGGCCTTGTCAGCGATTGGCGTGCAGGGAATTACGGTCACGGAAGTGAAAGGCTTTGGCCGTCAAAAAGGACATACCGAGCTGTATCGTGGCGCGGAATATGTGGTCGACTTTTTACCTAAAACAAAAATCGAAGCCGCAGTTGATGACAATATCGTAGATAGTGCAATTGAGGCGATTGAAACAGCAGCCAGAACGGGCAAGATCGGTGACGGCAAAATTTTTGTCAGCGACTTGCAGCAGGTTGTCCGTATTCGTACCGGTGAAACCGGCAGCGAAGCACTTTAAGGGGAATACGATGCGTATCAAGAAACTACTTGCAAGCGCTCTGGCAGCGGGTGCCTTGCTGTTGACCGTGGGGTTTGTCACTCCGGTTTTGGCACAGGACGCGCCGCCACCGACTGCGGTCACGACAACGGCAACCGAGGCGCCGGCAGCAGCACCGGTGGTGGAAGCAGCACCTGCCGCGGAAGCCCCCACTCTATCGTCTGGTGATACTGCCTGGATGTTGACATCAACCATGCTGGTGATTTTGATGACGATTCCTGGACTGGCGCTGTTCTATGGCGGCTTGGGTCGTTCGAAAAACATGCTGTCAGTGCTGATGCAGGTCTTTGTGTTGTTCTCGATGATTACCGTGCTATGGGCTATTTATGGTTATAGCCTGACATTTGGAGGCGGTGGTTCGTTCTACGGTACTTTTGACAAGATGTTCTTGATGGGTATCAAGCCTGACACCTTGTCGGGCGCCATTCCGGAATATGTATTCGTGGCTTTCCAAGCGACTTTTGCTGCGATTACTTGCGCGCTGATTGTTGGTGCCTTTGCCGAGCGGATGAAGTTTGCTGCTGTGTTGGCTTTCTCAGTGCTGTGGTTCACCTTCAGCTACTTGCCTATGGCACACATGGTCTGGGCGCCAGAAGGTCTGTTGTTTATGGACGGCGCACTTGACTTTGCTGGTGGCACCGTTGTTCACATCAACGCTGGTATCGCTGGTTTGGTGGGCGCATACATGGTGGGCAAGCGTGTTGGTTTCGGCAAGGAAGCAATGCCTCCGCACTCGTTGACTATGACCATGATTGGCGCATCGTTGCTGTGGGTGGGTTGGTTCGGTTTCAACGCTGGCTCCGCTCTGGGTGCAAACGGCGTGGCTGGCCTGGCTTTCATCAACACCATTCTGGCAACCGGCGCTGCTGCGGTCTCTTGGATCGGCTTTGAAGCAATGTTTAAAGGTAAAGCTTCGATGTTGGGCGCAGCTTCCGGTGCTGTTGCTGGCTTGGTAGCGATTACGCCAGCTTGCGGTTTCGTCGGTCCTATGGGCGCAATCGTGCTCGGTTTGATGGCTGGTGTAGTCTGCCTGTGGGGTGTTAGTGGCCTGAAACACATGCTGGGTGCTGATGATGCGTTTGACGTATTCGGTGTGCACGGTGTGGGCGGCATCCTCGGTGCCATCATGACTGGTATCTTGGCGGCTCCTTCGCTGGGCGGTACTGGTGCTGCAGACTTCTCGATCGCACATCAGTTGATGGTGCAATTGAAGAGCGTTGGTATCACCATCGTGTTGTCTGGTGTGGTTGCCTTCATCGCCTTTAAACTGGTTGATATGGTAATTGGTCTGCGTGTATCGGACGAGGCAGAGCGCGAAGGTCTGGATATCTCCAGCCACGGCGAATCGGCTTACCGTCTGTAATGATGTGATCTAATCCGGTTAAACGGGTTTGTCAAAAGCGCCTCTATATGAGGCGCTTTTTTTATGGCAAATTTAATATAACTCTTTAAATTTCGCTCTGTCGCCCCTATTTGTAGAGACCAGCCGTTTTTTGGATGATGGTTTGCGGTAAAAATAGTTTGCTGTGCAATGTTTGCCGTCGTCATCTCGGGCTTCCCGTTAAAATGAGGGGTACTTTCCTCATTGTTTTAGTAAAGGTTGATATGGTTCCGCATCTCGTCACGGCCGTAAATGGTCCGTTGCTCGAACTTGAGAAAAAAATTCTGACCGCCACACCTGCGATTGAGCGCTGGTTCCGAATGGAGTGGCAGGAGCATACGCCGCCGTTTTATTGTTCGGTCGATTTGCGTAATGCCGGTTTCAAGCTGGCACCAGTGGATACCAATCTGTTCCCCGGCGGTTTTAATAATCTTTCGCCAGAAATGCTACCGTTGGCGGTGCAGGCGGCAATGGCGGCGATTGAAAAATACTGCCCCGATGCCAAAAATCTGGTGTTGGTGCCAGAAGGCCATACGCGCAATACGTTTTATCTACAAAACGTCGCACGTTTGATGCAAATTTTCCGTCAAACCGGCTTGAATGTTCGTCTCGGCTCGCTGTCGCCTGATGTAAAAGGGCCGACGCCGATCGAATTGCCGGATGGCACCATCTTGACGCTGGAGCCACTGGAGCGCTCGCAAAATGGTCGGCGTGTCGGTCTGAAAAATTTTGATCCATGCACCATTTTGTTGAACAACGATTTGTCGTCCGGTTTGCCATCGGTACTTGAAAACGTGCACGAACAAAACGTATTGCCCCCTTTGCATGCAGGTTGGGCAGTACGGCGCAAGACCAATCACTTTGCTGCCTATGACGAAGTGATCAAAAAATTCGCCAAGTTGATTGATGCCGACCCCTGGATGCTGAATCCGTTTTTCATGAAATGCGACGATGTCAATTTCAATGAAAGTACCGGCGAGGATGCGTTGGCATCGAATGTCGATACCTTGCTTGCCAAAATGCGCAAGAAATACAAGGAATATGGCATCAAGGAAAAGCCCTTTGTCATTATCAAGGCGGATGCTGGGACCTATGGCATGGGCATCATGACTGTGCATGACGCCAGCGAAGTTAAGAATATGAATCGCAAGCAGCGCAACAAGATGGCGGTCATCAAGGATGGATTGGAAGTGTCTGACGTGATCATTCAAGAAGGCGTGCCGACCTTTGAGCGGATCAACGAGTCGGTCGCCGAGCCAGTGGTTTATATGATTGATCGCTATGTGGTTGGTGGTTTCTATCGCGTGCATGCTGATCGCGGCAATGATGAAAATCTGAACGCGCCGGGCGCGCATTTTGTGCCGCTGGCTTTCGCGCAGCAGCACGCATTGCCAGACTATCAAGCCAAACCAGGTACTGCCGCACCAAATCGTTTTTATATGTATGGTGTGGTGGCGCGCTTGGCGCTGTTGGCGGCATCGTTGGAAATGGAAAAAACCGATCCGAATCCCGAAGTGTATTGATTGCAACAAAATCTTGTTGACGGCGACTACGGCTACGATGGTGCAGCGCAAGCGTCTTGGTTTGCTGTCACAATTGATTTCCTCGAATCATGCTTAGATCTGCATAGATAACAGATTGCTTTGCAGTTCCGCTGTCGTGACAAATTTTGCAGGAAGATGAAATGAATTTAGTTTTTGTCACCGATCCCCTGGATGGCTTCAAGATTCACAAAGACACGACGTACGCGATGATGGTCGAAGCGGTGCGACGGGGACACGTGATTTATATGTTCCAGCACAAGGACATGGCGTTTGAATCTGGCGATGTGGTCGCCAATATCGCACGCGTGACGCTGACCGGCGACCCCGATGATTGGTTTCGCTTGGATGCGCCCGAGGCGCAATCGCTGACTGCATTCGATGCAGTGCTGGAGCGCACTGATCCGCCGTTTGATATGGAATACGTTTACGCCACCTATCTACTAGAACTGGCAGAAAAGCGTGGTGCGCGTATTTTCAACAAGCCGGAGGCAGTCCGAAGCTGTAACGAAAAGCTCGCGATTGCACAATTCCCACAATTTATTGCGCCGACGCTGGTATCTAGCGATGCCAAACGCATACGTGCATTTCATGACGAACATCACGATATCATTCTCAAGCCATTGGATGGCATGGGTGGTGCGGGGATCTTTCGTGTCAAGGAAGATGCGCTGAATCTTGGTTCCATTATCGAAACCCTTTCTGCCAATGGTACGCGGACCATCATGGTGCAGCGTTTTATTCCCGAAATCACTGCCGGCGACAAGCGCATCTTGCTGATCGGTGGTGAGGTGGTGCCGTATTGCCTGGCACGGATTCCGCAAGGAAGTGAAATTCGCGGTAATCTGGCAGCTGGCGGCTTGGGTGTAGCACGCGAAATTTCGGCGCGCGATCGCGAGATTGGCGCGGGGTTGGCGCCGATATTGTTAAAGCGCGGACTATTGCTGGTCGGATTGGATGCGATTGGTGACTATATGACAGAATTGAATGTGACTAGCCCCACCTGTTTTCAAGAAATCAAGGAACAAGCTGGTTTTGATGTTGCTGCAATGTTTATCGATGCGCTGGAAAAACATTGCACAACATGGAATGACTAAGCAGTAAATGGCTAAAAGTGGAATCATAAAGCACCATTTGCAAGTCAATATTTGCACACGTCATTCACCATTTTTAGTGCACATATGTTGTAAATTTCTGGATTAAAAAGATCATGGTTGGCATACTCCTTATCACGCACGCTCCTTTGGGGCAGGCATTTATCGCTGCTGCGACGCACGTGTTTCGCAACACGCCTGAGCGTTTATTAGCGGTTGATGTCAGTGCGGATCAGGAGCCGCGCGAAGTTGAGCAACTGGCAAAAAATGCGATTGCTGGGCTAGACGATGGCAGTGGCGTTTTGGTTATTACCGATGTGATGGGTGGTACGCCGTCGAACTGTACATTAGGATTATGCGGCGTCGAGAATGTACAGGTGATTGCTGGGATCAGCTTACCCATGTTGTTGCGCGCGCTGACGTATCGTAATGATACGCTGGACGTGGTGGTGGATATGGCATTGGCGGGAGGCCAAGGAGGCGCGGTCAGGGTGGACAACCGCGTACGCGTTGCGTAGTAAAAATTCGAACTAACTACTATAAAAAATGATTGAATCTGAAATTGAAATTATCAACAAGCTTGGCTTGCACGCACGTGCTTCTGCCAAGTTTACGCAACTTGCCGCGAAATACAAAAGTGAAGTCTGGATGACGCGTAATAAACGACGCGTCAACGCCAAATCGATTATGGGCGTGATGATGCTGGCTGCCGGCAAAGGTGCCAAGGTCACGCTTGAGACCAATGGGCCGGATGAGCAAGAGTGTTTTAACGCGCTGGAAGCGTTGGTTCAAGATAAGTTTGGCGAAGGCGAATAAGTTTCACCGGACGATGGCGATGAGAGTGGGCTGAATTTGATCATGGGTTTGATCTTGACTGAGTTTGCTTCTACTGCGTATCTCGCCTGCATCACTTGTATTGCTTGTATCGAGAGCTGGTTTTGATGATTTCTTTTACCCTTCACGGCATCCCTGTTTCGCGCGGCATCGCGATAGGTCGCGCGCATTTGCTGGCGCCGGCTGCGCTGGATGTGCAACATTATCTGGTGGTGGCCGATCAGGTGGAAGCCGAAGTGATGCGTTTGCAAAACGCGATTGCTACCGTCCATGCTGATCTACAAGCACTGTGGAATACCTTGCCACAAGATGCACCCGCCGAGTTTGGTGCATTTCTCGATGTGCATGCGCTGATTTTGTCGGATCCGATGATTGCTGAAATGCCGCTCGATATCATCCGTTCGCGTCATTACAACGCAGAGTGGGCACTGGTAACACAGATCGAGGAACTGTCGGCGCAATTTGACGATATTGACGATGCTTATTTGCGAGAACGCAAGGCTGATATTGAGCAGGTGGGTGAGCGAGTACTAAAAGTATTGACGGGCAGCGCCAATAGCTTTCCAAAAATCGATGCCGAGATCGCGTCTAGCATGATTGTCGTCGCGCACGATATTTCGCCAGCCGATATGTTGCAATTTCGGGATCGTTCTTTCAGTGGTTTTGTCACCGATGTTGGCGGACAGAACTCACATACGACGATTGTTGCACGCAGCCTGGACATTCCCGCTGCTGTGGGGATGTCGAACGCCTCCACTTTGATCAAGCAGGGTGATTGGATCATCATTGATGGTGACGCTGGCGTAGTGGTAGTGGCGCCGACGCCGGTGGTGCTGGAACAATATCGCGAATTGCAAACACGTCTTATACGTGAGCGAAAAAAGCTGGGCAAGCTGAAAAAAACACCCGCGATCACGTTGGATGGCACGGACGTCTTGTTGCAGGCGAATATAGAATTTCCCGACGACTGCACCAACGCGCTGGAGTTTGGGGCGCAGGGCGTCGGCCTGTTTCGCTCAGAGTTTTTGTTTATCGGCCGTACCAATTACGCGAATAAACTTCCTTCTGAAGACGAACAATTTGACTCTTATCGCCAAGCAGTGATCGCGATGAAAGGACGGCCAGTCACCATTCGTACTTTGGATATCGGTGCTGACAAGCCGATTGATGAGGATGAACAAACGGCCTTAAATCCGGCCTTGGGTTTGCGTGCGATTCGTTATTGTTTGGCCGAGCCGCAGATCTTCATGGTGCAATTACGCGCGTTGCTGCGCGCTTCTGCGTTTGGGCCAGTCAAGATTTTGATTCCGATGTTGGCGCATGCGTTTGAGATTGATCAAACCTTGCTGATGATCAAGCAGGCGAAGGCACAATTACGCGACGAAAAAATCAAGTTTAATGACGCTACGCCGATTGGCGCCATGATCGAGATTCCGGCGGCAGCTTTAGCACTACCGATGTTTATCAAGCGACTGGATTTTCTGTCGATAGGCACCAACGATTTGATTCAATATGCATTGGCGATTGATCGAGTCGACCATGAAGTTGCTCACTTATATAATCCGCTGCATCCAGCGGTACTGTATTTGTTGTCGAATACGATTGCGGTGGCAAACAAAGCCGGCATACCCGTGTCCGTATGCGGCGAGATGGCTGGCGATGTAAAGATGACGCGTTTGTTGCTTGGTATGGGATTGCGTGAATTTTCTATGCATCCATCGCAATTGTTAGCGGTCAAACAGGAAGTCTTGAATAGCGACTTAAATATATTGACGCCGCGCACTCGACGCATAGTTCGGACATACGAACCCAAGGCTATCGTTCAAGCGGTTGAGCAGCTTCGTGCGCTGTAGTTTTATTCACCGTGTTTGACTGTAGTTTGACGACAACGGACGACTTGTTTATTCTTACGCTATTGCGCCGATTTGACACCAGCTTGCGGGCGCACAAAAAATACGGCTAAAGCGCGTGCTCGAACGAGTTCCGACCTTAGCCCGAACGCAGCTTTTCTGCTGCTTGTTTTCGGGCTTTTGTTTTTTACAAATAGGGGAATGAGTGGGCATGTCCGTCACTGCACTATATTTGAATGGATAACATGACTTCTCTCGGTATCGTCACGCCACAATCGATGTCCTTTTCGGAGCCGCTGAAATTGCAAAGCGGCGCCGAAATTTCCGATTACACGTTGGTATATGAAACCTATGGTCAACTGAATGCAGAACGTTCCAACGCTGTGTTGGTTTGTCATGCGCTGAATGCCTCGCATCACGTCGCCGGTCGCTATAGCGAAGATGCTGCTACCACCGGCTGGTGGGACAACATGGTGGGACCCGGCAAGCCCTTGGATACCAATCGCTTTTTTGTGATTGGCGTTAATAACCTCGGCTCCTGCTTTGGCTCGACCGGCCCTATGCACGACAATCCGGCGACCGGCAAACCGTATGGTGCAAATTTTCCGGTACTGACGGTGGAAGACTGGGTGAATTCGCAAGCCCGACTGGCCGATGTTTTGGGCATCCAGCAATTTGCAGCAGTCATGGGCGGTTCGCTGGGTGGCATGCAAGCGCTGATGTGGAGCATTTTGTTTCCTGATCGTTTGCGTCATTCTGTGGTGATTGCCTCGACGCCAAAATTGACTGCGCAAAATATCGCTTTCGATGATGTCGCGCGGCAGGCGATTTTGACCGATCCAGATTTTCATGGTGGTGATTATTACGCGCATGGTGTGGTGCCAAAAAACGGCTTACGCGTGGCGCGCATGATTGGTCACATCACTTATCTGTCGGATGACGATATGGCGGTCAAGTTCGGCCGTGATCTGCGCTCCGGTTCTTATCAATTTGGTTTTGGGATCGATTTTGAGATCGAGTCTTATCTGCGCTATCAGGGTGATAAGTTCTCGCAATACTTTGATGCGAATACTTATTTACTGATCACTAAGGTGCTGGATTACTTTGATCCAGCTAGGAATTTTGGTGGTGATTTGAGTAAAACGCTGGAAGCTACGCTGGCCAAATTTTTGGTGGTGTCATTCTCGACCGATTGGCGTTTTGCGCCCGAACGTAGCCATGAAATTGTGCAGGCCTTGGTCAACAATAAGCGCAAGGTTACTTATGCAGAAATTGAAGCATCGCATGGGCATGACGCCTTTTTACTGGATGATCCACGCTATATGAATGTGATGCGTGCCTACTTTAATCAGGTTTGGCAAGATGTTGAAAAAGAAGACAAAGAAAATGACTCACAAGATGTGGTGCAGTTGGGAGCGGCAGCATGAACTTCAATGAGCTCAGCATGTTGCGTCCTGATCTAGCATTCATCGCACATTGGATAAAACCTGGCACCAGCGTGCTGGATCTTGGTTGTGGTGACGGCGTGATGATGGATTATCTGCAATCAGATAAAGGATGCAGTGGTTACGGCATTGAAATTGATGACGATAAGATCCCGGATTGCGTGACGCGCGGCGTGTCGGTGATCCAGCGTGATCTGGAAGCAGGCCTGGCTATTTTTTCTGATGAGGCTTTCGATACTGTGCTGTGTCTGTCGGCGCTGCAGATGATGAAAAACGTTGAAGGCGTGTTGCGCGATATTGCACGTGTCGGCCGTGAGGCGATAGTTTCGTTTCCCAACTTTGCTTACTGGCCGCATCGCATCGCCTTGTTGCGCGGGCACATGCCAGTCTCAAAAAGTTTGCCTTACGATTGGTATGACACGCCGAATTTGCGCTGCGCGACCATTAATGATTTTTCCGCATTGGCTAATGAGGTTGGCTTGGATGTGATCGAATGCGTGGCACTTGATGATGGTCAACCGATTTCTTTCTTGCCTAATTTTCGTGGCAGCCTGGCTGTTTTCCGTCTGCGTAAAAAACCGGTAGTGCCAGCCTAAAAGGGATTTAGAAAACAATCTAAAATTAATCTGGAAAACTATTGGCTGGTTTGCCTAACTCTGGCGACCAACCAGAGCAACGCAATTACTGGGATGCCAAGTAGGGCGGTACCGGTGAAGAAATTGGCATACCCAAAGGTATCGACATAGACGCCAGAATAGCCCGCCAGAAATTTCGGTAGCAACAGCATGATCGAGCTGAACAATGCGTACTGCGTGGCCGAATAATTAATATTAGTCAGGCTCGATAGATAGGCGATGAAGGCGGCGCTAGCGATACCGCCGGCTAGATTGTCGATCGAAATTACCAACATGAGTGCGTGTACATCGTGCCCGTGACTAGCCAGCCAGACAAACAGCAGATTGCTGGCAGAACTGAGAATCGCACCGAGCGCAAGTATGCGCATCATGCCAAGACGCATTGACAATACACCGCCAATAAATGCGCCGGCTAATGACATCACGATACCAAAAACTTTGGTCACCGCTGCGACTTCGTCTTTGGTGTAACCCATGTCGACATAAAACGGATTGGCCATGATACCCATCACAATATCGCTAATGCGATAGATCGCAATCAGTGCCAATACAGCCACTGCCTGCCAACGGTAACGCAGCAGAAAATCACGAAATGGCCCGATCAAAACATCGTTCAACCATGCCTTAACGTTCTTTGATGGCGCGAAGGGAATACGGACGGGCTCTTTGCAAAACAGCACCGTGATAACGCCCACCGACATCGAGGCGGCCATCACCAGATAGGCCACATGCCAAGCACCTGCTTGATAGCCGGTGATGCCGCTGACTTCAGCGCGTGCGGCAATCCACAGCACACCGGCGCCGGCCCAAATCATTGCCATGCGATAACCGGTTTGATAAGTTGCTGCGAGCGCGGCCTGTCTATCGGTGTCGACCGACTCGATGCGGAATGCATCCAGTGCAATATCTTGCGTTGCCGAACCGAACGCAACCAATAGCGCGCACCACACCAGCGGTTCTAGTGATTGATGCGGATCGTTGTATGCCATGCAGATCAGGCCTGTGATGACCGCAGCTTGCGATAACAGTAGCCAGCTGCGGCGGCGACCTAAGTAGCGCGTTAGCAATGGAATCGGCACCCTGTCTACTAACGGCGCCCATACCCATTTGAAGGCGTAAGCAAGTCCTACCCAGCTGAGATAGCCGATGGTGCTACGATCTATCCCTGCTTCGCGTAACCAGAAGCTGAGAGTGCCGAGTACCAGCATCAAAGGCAGCCCGGCCGAAAATCCTAGCAGTAACATTCGAATAGTGGTCGTCTCAAGATAAACCTTGAGGGTGTCTGACCACGATTGCTTGTTGGTGTCGCGAGGGCGAAAAATCATTTGCCAGCCTTGATGAGATTGCTGTCATTGCGTTGTTGACAGCCTCAGATGCTGACACAAGAGTACGCGGCCAGCAAGCGCCGAGCGTGTAGTAAGCACATTAGAACCAGAAATATAAAAGCGACGTAGTTAATACGTCGCTTTTATTGTTTGAAACACGTGTAGACCAGAGTAAATGCAGAGCTAACGCATGAGTGTGCTTAGTAATCTATTTTGATTAAACAGACTATTGACGTGACTTATTCAATACATCACGCAAGGTAGCGGCCAATTCTTCCGCTTTAAATTTGGCGGTATAGGCATCGGCCCCAACACTTTTAACGTGGCTTTCGTTGGTGCTGCCTGACAGTGACGAGTGAATCACGACAGGTACGTTGCGAAAGCGGGGGTCGGCCTTGATCTTGCGGGTGAGCGTAAAGCCATCCATTTCTGGCATTTCAAGATCGGTGAGCACCAGTGCAACCTTGCTCCGTATCGATTTATCTTCTTTTTCTGCTTCATCGTAGAGGGCGCACAACCTGTTCCATGCTTCCTGTCCGGTTTTTGTCATTTCGAATGGTAATCCCATGCCTTCTAAGCAATTGGAGATCAACATGCGCGCCGAGCCAGAATCATCGGCGGCGAGCACCACCGCACCGTCTGGTATTGCTGGCGTATCACCCAAAGTCTGCGGATTGACATCAGGGGTATCGGACGGCATCGCTGTACGAAGAATTTGTTCTACATCCAGTACTTGCGCTAGTCGCGTATTGTTGATGTCGGTATCGAGCTGGGCGATGCTGGTAATGGTGCCGCCACCGGTCGCGGCACCCTCTGCGGCACGTACCTGCGTCCAGTTCAATCGGACGATTTCATCGACTTCTTCGACCGCAAATGCTTGAGTGCTACGCGCAAACTCGGTCACCATCAAAATGTTGAGCCCAGTGGTTGGTTTGCAGCCTAATACGGCAGGTAAATTGATTACGGGGATCAGTTGGCCACGAATATTGGCCATGCCCATCACATGCGGCGGTGAATTAGCGATTGAGTTGACGGTCGGCATCGCCATCAATTCTCGCAATTTAAATACGTTGATACCGTAGACTTCGCTGGTATCAGAATGCGGGGAAATGCCGAGGCGAAACAGCATTAATTCGAACTTGCTGTTTGCGGTCAGGCCGGAGCGTTCGTCAATTTCTTGTTGTGTTGTATCCATTATTTCTCCTGATCACTCATTAAAGCCGCATTCTTGTAGTACTGCGTTTTGCTGTTTCCACTTGGTGCAGGTGAGCGCCTGTTGAACTCTGCTTTAGCGCTGTGGAGGGAGCGATTATTTGTTTGCGGCAACTTCAGTGTGCCCTTGTGGGCAGTGCTTGTGCAATCAAAATCTACAATGCGCAACATTTAACCAACATTACGGCAATATTTGGGGAATCTGTATCGACAGCAGCCTATTAATATTCGATTCAGTTATCTATTTTGCCATTTGCAGCGCGGGTCGTCTGTGGTGTGACCTGAGCGGTTATCATGATGGCCATTACATTATTGGAAGTTTTTCATGTTGATTATTACGATCAAGCAAGGCAAAGAAAAGAGCCTGCTCGAACGCCAGCCTTGGATTTATCTTTCTGCCGTCGAGCGGGTAGAAGGCAAGCCGGGTGAAAAAATGAAATCTGGCGCTACCGCCTTAGTACGCTCCTCGTCCGGGAAATTTTTGGCGCGTGCTGCGCATGCGCCAAAATCACAAATCTGCGCTCGCGTCTGGAGCTTTGATGAAAATGAAGCAATTGATCATGCGCTGATTAAAAGGCGGGTGCAAACAGCGGTGCAAAAGCGTGTCGCAGCTGCGGCGGGCAAACGGATAGGTGCCGCTAAACGTCTGCCGCTGGTGATCGGTGATCAAGATGGTTTGTCTGGGTTGCTGGTAGATTGGTATGGCGAGCGAGAAGGTTTTTTGATTTGTGAGTTTCAATCGGCCGGCGTAGATGCTTGGAAGGTCGCGATTGTGCAAGCTTTAATTGCGGAAACGGCATGTAAAAATGTTTATGAGCGCGCTGACGAACTAATCCGCAAAGGTGAAGGTTTGCCCTGCACTTACGGCGTACTCGCTGGCGATGAACCACCAGATGAAATGTTGTTATCTGAGAATGGCGTGCGATACGCGCTTGATTTAAAAACCGGTGAAAAAACGTTCTTAAAATAATGTTTGCCGCACTTAACAATGATATGACCTGTCATGCTTGATCCTAATACTGACTCTCCCACTGATGGCCAGCCTGCGAGCAATCGCTATGACCGTATGGAATGGGCCGGCGCGTTTGGTGATTTAGGTACTTTGATTCCGTTCGTAATTGCTTATATCGGCGTCGTCAAAATGGCGCCCTTTGGAATTTTATTTTCATTTGGTTTGGCAATGCTGGTGTGCGGGGTAGTGTACAAGACACCGTTCCCAGTGCAACCGATGAAAGCGATCGGCGCAATTGCAGCGATCCAAGCGGTTCAAACGGGCGTGGTAACGCCAGCCGTCATCTATAGTGCGACATTGGTAACTGGCGGGGTTTGGCTAGTCTTGGGTTTGACTGGCATGGCAACCCGGATCGCACGGTTGGTGCCCGCTGCGGTTGTAATGGGTATCGTGTTTGGTTTGGGGATGGGCTTCATGCTGCAAGGGGTGAAGATGATGCAGGCCAATTGGGTGATTGCGGCGATTGGTGGTTTGCTTACTTTATTATTGATGGGAAATCGCCGTATTCCCGCCATGTTGGTTTTATTGGTATTTGGTATTGCTATTGGCGCCTGGCAGCAACCAACTTTGTTGTCGCAGTTAAGCCAAATTGGAGTGGGTTTTACGTTGCCACAGATCGTATTGGGTGAGTTGAGCTGGAATCAGTTTTGGGTGGGCGTATTTTTGTTGGCATTACCGCAGCTACCTTTGACGCTAGGAAATGCAGTCATAGCGATCAAAGCAGAGAACAACAAGTTGTTTCCCCATCATCCAGTCAGTGAAAGCAAAGTCGCGACGTCGACCGGCATTATGAATCTATTAGGCGCCACCGTTGGCGGCGTACCAATGTGTCACGGTGCTGGTGGCATGGCTGGTCATATTGCATTTGGTGCACGCACTGGCGGGGCGCTCGTTATACTCGGCAGCATTTTGCTAATGCTGGCGTTCTTTTTTAGCGCTTCTATTGGACTGTTGTTTCAGCTTTTTCCAGAGGCGATATTGGGCGTCATTTTGTTTTTGACCGGCTTGCAACTGGCGTTAGGCAGTAGCGTATTTCCGGAGCGCCGCTGTGATAGAGCAATCGTTTTGATTACAGCAGCGTTGTGCATTTGGAATGTCGCAGTAGGGTTTATCGTCGGCATTGCATTACACCATTTGAGTCGCCGCGTTGGATTGCATTTGTAGGTGGCGCCCGGGTTTAGTTTGCTTCAGGTAACCGGACTATTCGAGCCAGCGAGCACGACGTGAAGAAATAGCGATCAACATCACGATGACGCCAATAAAGCTTAAGCCCGCCCGCATCCCATAACCCTGCGCTAAAAAACCAATGACAGGTGGTCCGATCAGGCCGCCGCTGTAACTGAAGGTTGCAACCGCAGCTAACGCTGTCGAACCATGTCTAGCTGCAGCACTGAAGACAAAAGGAAAAACTGCCGCGAGTCCTGCGCCCGCTAATGCAAAGCCACACAGCGTCAAAGGAACATTGATTGCGCATACGGCAATAAAGATGCCGACCGTAGCGCACCATGCACCGCTTGCGACTACGTGTCGGGCGCCATATCGATCTTTCAGGCGATCGCCGATGAGACGGGCCAGCAACATCAGCGCAGCAAAAACCGCATAAGCAAGTGGCGCAACACCATCGATAACCTGAAGTTGATCTTTCATGAAGATGCCGCTCCAGTCCGCGATGGACCCTTCTGCGACAGCACCACAAAATCCAATAATGCCGAGCGCAACCAGTGGTCCATGCGGAACAGCAAAATATTGCGTAGCGGGTTTGGGCTCGATTTTATCAACGGGTAATGTGCGATAAGCAATCGTTAATAGCGGCAGCAAAAATAGCGCGACAAAGATAAAGTGGAGCAGCGGCGAAACTATCAACGCTGCCATGGCACTGCCTAGCAATGCGCCACTCATAGTGCCCAAGCAAAACCACGCGTGCAGCAATGACATGGTGGAGCGGCCCGCAGCTTTTTCATGCGAGGCACCCAAGGCATTAATGGCGACATCGAAACAGCCAGAACCAAGGCCCAATGCAAATGCGGCGACCATTAGCCACTGCATGTTCGGTGCGAGCGCAACTAAAGGCAGAGCGCTAATCAATCCCAAGCCAGAAAACCATGCGGCTTGGCGTGCGCCGCAATGAGCAGCCAGCCATGCGGCGAGGGGAAAAGAGATCACTGCGCCAATGCCGGCACTCAGCAGTACGAAACCGAGTTGCGATGGGCTGAGTTGCAAGAGATCACGCAGCGCTGGTATGCGTGCCGCCCATGACGCATAGATAATGCCAAGGAGGATGAATAATAAAGGCGCCGCGATCTTGTGTCTCGCACGAGAATATGTGGATGTGATGATTGGTGTTGCAGGATTCATGCAGGCGATGCGGTGTATGTTTGCTGTTGGGGTGAAGATACGCTGCGTTAATCGAAGCAATGATAAGAACAACGTTTTTTGATTGTCAGCGATAAAAGATAGCCGCAGTTGGCAATGATTAATTGCGAATCGTTAGTGCATTAAACAGAAAATTCCACGCAACTATCAAGACAAATAATTGAACCAAAAAGAAGAAGGAAAAAATGAAGAGATAAAAAATAGCAAAAAAGATGGAAAAATTAGGTTCCCAATCACCTTCGCTACGGCATCCGCATCGCTAATTCACACAAATATTTGCACTTATTAGTTTCTTACTTAGTGTCCTATCTAAATTTTCGCGAAAAACTCAACTCATTTTTAAACGCCGTGCAATGTCTAGCGCAAAATAAGTTAGTACACCGTCGGCGCCGGCGCGTTTAAACGCCATCATCGCTTCCATCATCACTTTGTCATGATCAAGCCAGCCATTGTGCGCTGCCGCTTTGATCATAGCGTATTCGCCGCTGACTTGATAAGCAAAGGTCGGCACCTTAAATTCGTCTTTGACGCGCCGCACGATATCCAGATACGGCATGCCAGGTTTGACCATCACCATATCGGCGCCTTCGGCAATGTCGAGTGCAACTTCGCGCAAGGCTTCATCGCTATTAGCTGGATCCATCTGGTAAGTCGCTTTATCGGCTTTGCCAAGATTAGCCGAGGAGCCAACCGCATCGCGAAATGGGCCGTAAAAAGCCGATGCATATTTGGCGGAATAGGCCATGATGCGCGTATGAATATGATGATTGGATTCGAGTGCATTGCGAATCGCGGCGATGCGACCATCCATCATGTCAGACGGCGCCACAATGTCGACGCCAGCCTCGGCTTGGGTCAATGCTTGACGAGTCAGGATGGCACAGGTTTCATCGTTGATCACATAGCCATTTGCATCCAGTACGCCATCCTGGCCGTGGCTGGTGTACGGATCAAGTGCAACGTCAGTCAAAACACCTAATTCTGGGAAGCGTTTTTTTAGTTCGCGTACAGCGCGCGGTACTAAGCCATCAGGATTGGTCGCTTCTTTTCCGTCCGACGATTTTAAACTTGCGTTTATAACCGGAAACAAAGCCAGTACCGGAATATGCAGAGCGACGCACTCTTCAGCCACTATTAATAACTGATCAATAGATAGACGTTCTACTCCCGGCATCGACCCAACTTTTTCGCGTTGGTTGTCACCATCGATAATAAATACCGGATATATAAGATCGGCAGCGGTAATGACATTTTCACGCATCATTGCGCGCGAAAAAGCTTCCTTGCGCATGCGACGCATACGAATGGCGGGGAATTGTGCGTGTGGCAATGGTTTAAACATGAGAAGTTCCAGCGGCGTTGAGATTTATAAAAAAAAGCCAAAAACTGTGAAGTTTTCGAAAAACAATGCAACTTTCATCGGATGTGCCCCTCTTAGTAGCAGATGCTTTGCATCTCCCGCTTCTCCTCCCTGAGCGGGGCCATTCGCTCAATAGCAATGGCGTTATTGCCCTAGAGATACTCCCCTTTCTCTAGGGCTTTTTTTTGCCTTTTATTTATTTGTCATATCGTCTGCTTCGACGGCCTGTGGTTCTGGGTTCGCATTTAATCCAGTCAATTCTAGAATTTTTTCATTTGCTTCGTCGAGACCGTCGCGTTTCAATGCAGAAAATAATTGCACGGTAAACGGAAATGGCTGGCCTTCGCTGTCTACATAGCTTGCTAATAATGCACGCGCACTGCGTAAGGCATTGGCGCCATCATTGCGATTCAGCTTGTCTGATTTTGTCAGGATGCAATGTATCGGCTTGCCGGTAGGCGCAAACCATTCCAGCATTTGTATGTCGAGGTCGGTAAATGGGCGACGCGAATCGACGATCAGGATCAATGCAGCCAATTGTTCGCGTCGCTGCACATAATCACCGAGTAGAACTTGCCAATGTAATTTGGCTGAGCCGGACACTTCGGCATAACCATATCCGGGCAAATCGACCAGTAATGCGCGTATCTCATCGACATTTGTTGCATCTTTGCGATGCTGGCCAACCTGTGCTCCGCCTATCGAAAAGTAATTGATGTGCTGCGTACGACCAGGTGTTTTGGAGGCGAACGCGAGTTTTTTCTGATTCGTCAGAATGTTGATGGCCGTGGATTTGCCGGCATTTGAGCGGCCAGCGAAAGCAACTTCCGGCACATGCGTATTTGGCAAATCACGGAGATGATTCACCGTGGTGAAGAAGCGAGCTTGCCAAAGTAGGGACATAGGAGGTGTGGAAAATACGTCAGGGCTGGGAAAAACGCCGAAAAGCTATTGTACAATAAGGGGTTGCACATTGTTGTACGAGCAGGAGGCGGGTTCTAATGGAGCGCAATTTGCATAAAAATATAAGGCCGCAAATTGTCGCAAATAGAACAAATTTTAATATCAAGTCTCAGGGTGGTTGAATGAATTGTGTTCGTTTTCCAATCGTGAAGTCATTGTTTGTTAGTTTGTTGGTCGTTGCTTCCTGCGCCAACGCTTCTGAAGATGTAAAGGCTGCTAAAGCGGTTGTTAAAGCAGACCCCGCCAGAGGCGAGGTGCTTTTTAATACAGGCGATGCCGCACGCGGTGTAACCGCTTGTATTGCCTGTCACGGTGCTGCCGGTAATTCTTCGATTGCACAAAATCCCAAGCTGGCAGGGCAACATGGCGCTTATATCCATAAGCAATTGATGGAGTTCAAAACGCCGTCACGCAACAGTCCAATCATGGCTGGTATTGCTAAAGCGTTGACAGAGCAGGATATCGCAGACTTGGTTGCTTATATGGCGAAACAAAAGCCAAGCCCGGGCGCAGCCAAAAATCCCGCGACAGTTGAGTTGGGCAAGAAAATTTATCGGGGAGGCATTGCAGAAAAGAATGTGCCTGCTTGTGCAGCCTGTCATAGTGCAAGCGGTGCTGGCATCCCGGCGCAGTTTCCGCGTCTTGCTGGTCAGCATCAAGAATATATAGCAACTGAATTGATGAAGTTCCGTTCCGGCGAGCGAAAAAATAGCGAGCAAATGACGCAAATTTCCAGCCGCATGTCGGATGCCGAAATTCAAGCGGTGTCAGATTATGTTGCTGGCTTGAAGTAATTGCATCATTGCTGAAAATGAGTGAAAGGGGTGGCCTAGGCTGCCCTTTTTTACTTCAGCTTCGCGCTGTGTAGGTGAGACCACCGTTGCATAGCTGGATAGAGGACGACGGCTTCAGGATCATGGAATGACAAACGAAGTAGACACAGCGGGATTAACAAGCACGGATGGCTGGGAGTTAAAGACGCGCCGCCGCTGGTTGGCAGAAATGGTGGAGCTATTGTCGTCCATGCGTTTTGCGATCAGCTTGTTGACGTTGATTTCGGTGGCATCGGTGATAGGCACGGTGCTCAAGCAAAGCGAGCCGATGACAAATTACGTCAATCAGTTTGGCTTGTTCTGGTTTGAAATATTTGGCAAGCTCAGCCTGTACGCAGTTTATTCCGCTTGGTGGTTTTTGCTGATTATGGCGTTCCTGGTGGTATCGACTTCGCTGTGCTTGATCCGTAATACCCCAAAAATGTTAAAAGATATGCGTAGCTGGCGCGAAAATGTTCGCGAACAATCGCTACGTAATTTCCATCATAAGACAGAGTGGCACAGCAATCTCGCGCCGGCAGCACTGACCGCGCAAACGGTGAAACGTATTGCTGCGCATGGCTTTCGTAGCAAGGTTGTGATCAAACATGATGCCACGCTGATCTCTGCCAAGCAGGGGGCGGCAAATAAATGGGGTTATATTTTTGCCCACAGTTCTATCGTAATCATTTGCATTGGTGGTTTGTTGGATTCGGGGTTGCCAATACGCATACAACAAATGTTGTTCGACAAGACGCCGTTCTCCGGTAGTGGTTTAATTTCCGAAATTGCACCGCAACATCGATTGAGTTTGGATAATCCGACTTTTCGTGGCAACACATTGATTCCTGAAGGTGGCAGCAGTAGCACGGCAATTATTTCGCAAGAGGACGGGGTGCTGATTCAGGACTTGCCGTTCACCATCAAATTGAAGCATTTCATTGTTGATTTTTATTCCACTGGCATGCCTAAGCTGTTTGCCAGCGACGTGATCGTGACCGACCATGACAGCGGCATATCTTTTCCCGCCACGATCAAAGTAAATGAACCGTTGATTTATCGGGGCATCGCTGTGTATCAATCTTCTTTTGAAGACGGCGGTAGCAAATTGAAATTACTAAGTTACCCGATGCAGGGTGCCGTTAATAACGCGGTACCGATGCAAGGGGTGATTGGTAGCAGTACGCCACTACACGCAAGCAACAACGATTATTCGATTGAATGGTCTGATTTCCGAGCTACCAATGTTGAGAACATGACGGAAGAAAATCAGGATGTACGAGCAGTTAAAAAAGGGCAAAGCTTCAATCAAAAGTTCGCTGCGGGACTACAAAATCAACTTGGTTCGGCAGCAAAAAATGCGGATGGCAAAGAGTTGAAGAACGTTGGTCCGAGCGTGCAATACAAGTTACGCGACAAAAATGGACAGGCGCGCGAATATCAAAATTACATGCGGCCAGTATTGATTGATGGCAGCTGGGTTTTTTTAACGGGCGTGCGTGCATCGCCGTCCGAACCATTCAGATTTTTGCGCATCCCTGCAGATGATAACGATAGTGTGGATGAGTGGATGCGCATACGGTCCGCTTTGCAGAACCCCGAGATCCGTTATTTGGCCGCGCAACGCTACGTGCAGCGCACAATGGCAGATGGACGTCGCGCCGATAGCGCGCTGCGTGGACAACTGCAGGCATCGGCTTTGAAAGGGCTCACGATCTTTGCTGGGGACGGCGATACCGCTGGCTATATGGCCGTTTCTAGATTCCTGGAAAAAATTCCGCCGGCGGATCAGGAAAAGGCAATTGATATTTTTATGAAAATATTGAACGGTAGTTTGTGGGATGTCTGGCAGTTGGCACGTGAGAAAGATGGTTTGAAAAACATTGCCGCAGATGACCGCCACGGGCGGTTTTTGCAGCTTGCTGCCAATGCGTATTCCGACGCTTTTTTCTATGGTGCGCCGGTTTATTTGCAATTACAGAGCTTTGACGAAATTAAGGCGTCGGTGTTTCAGGTAACGCGTTCACCTGGCAAAAAAGTTGTTTATCTGGGTTGCTTGTTATTGGTGCTGGGCGTGTTCTCGATGTTCTATATACGAGAACGACGCTTATGGGTTTGGATCAAAACCGATGAAAATGGCACTACGCGAGCCTTGATGGCGATGAGTTCGCAGCGCAAAACGCTGGATTTCGAGAAAGATTACGCTGCTATCAGCGAGCAGCTGCAGCAGTCCGAGGCGATCACATGAACTTGCCTGAACTCTACTATACTCAAGCTGAGAAAAACGAGATGGATCGACTTCGTCAGAACAAGCGCTCGGCGAACTAGCAAAATAAGACGTAGAAATTAAGGCCTTAAGAATAGGCCAGCAACTCAGTGCCAAGGCAAGCGAAGTTTCAAGGCAAAAACATGGATGGCGAGACGCCACGGAGATTGAAAATGAGCACGGTAAGCGATCAGATATACATGCAACCGGCAGGTTTTTTTAAGCGCTTGTCTTGGTTGGATTGGTTGTACGGACTGGCATTGCTAGCTGGTGCTTTGTTTGCATTGGATCGTTATGGTCAGTTCATGGATGTCTATGAACGCGCTATTTTGTTACTCGCAGTACCAACATTTTCATGGTTAGGTTGGCATTGGAAATCAGTGCGCTGGCTAATGGGTTTGTTGGCGATACTTGCTTTGGTATCGATTACTTTATATGACGGCCAACTTGGCGCCGCCGAGCAAAAATTCTTTCTTAAATATCTACTTTCTAGCCAGTCTGCCATTTTGTGGATGAGTACCCTGTTTGTCTTGTCTACCTTGTTTTATTGGGGCGGTTTGATCACGCGCTCGGAAACCGGCGGTGCAATCGGTAGCAAACTATGTTGGGCGGCAGTCGTAATGGGCTTTACCGGCATGTTAGTGCGTTGGTACGAGTCTTATCTGATCGGTGCTGATGTTGGGCATATTCCGGTTTCTAATTTGTATGAAGTGTTCATTCTGTTCTGCATGATCACTTCCTTGTTTTATTTGTATTACGAACAAAATTACGCGACGCGTGAATTGGGGCCGTTTGTATTGTTGATTGTGACAGCCGCAGTCTGCTTTTTAATCTGGTATATGGTGTCGCGTGATGCGGCGAATATTCAACCGTTGGTACCTGCTTTGCAAAGTTGGTGGATGAAAATTCATGTGCCGGCCAACTTCATCGGTTATGGGAATTTCTCCTTGGCAGCGATGGTTGGCATAGCGTATTTGTTTAAATCGCATGGTCGTCTAAATGATCGCTTACCGTCGTTGCAGATATTGGATGACGTAATGTACAAGGCAATCGCTATCGGTTTTGCATTCTTTACGATCGCGACGATACTCGGTGCGTTGTGGGCAGCTGAGGCATGGGGCGGTTATTGGTCGTGGGATCCTAAGGAGACGTGGGCCTTGATCGTCTGGCTCAATTACGCGGCATGGTTGCACATGCGCTTAATGAAAGGTTTACGCGGACGCGTGGCAGCATGGTGGTCAATAATTGGTTTACTGGTCACGACATTTGCTTTCCTTGGTGTGAATATGTTTTTGTCGGGTTTGCATTCTTACGGTGAGCTATAAAGCATGATGAACCGAGCGCGTGTGAAAGTGATCTTTCGCACCACTTGCTTATTAGCCGGTACTTGATGGATCAGTGACAGCGCGGCAGATACAACATAGTCGAGCTTTACTGTTTTACATTGCCAACTTGAAACTCTGCTCGCATCGGCGGGTCTTAGCTATTCATATCTGCCTCTCTGGAGTCGTTATGTTGATCAAACGCAATCCAAACGGAAATGATTTACCTTTTTCGTCAGAAATCACCCCTCGTGAAGTATTTGACTCGCGTCGCAGCTTTATACGCCAACTTGCGGTCGGCTCGATTGCGGCTGGTGGTTTGTTAGAGATGGCGTCGCGCGATGCGTTTGCTGCACAATCTGCCACAGCAAAAAAACTCGTGGCAGCCCGTAACGCGGCCTATGCAATCACTGAAAAAAACACGCCTTACAAAGATGCGACTACCTACAATAATTATTATGAGTTCGGTACCGACAAGAGTGAGCCAGCGCGTAACGCCAGTGATCTGAAAACACGGCCATGGCAAATCGCGATTAGTGGCGAAGTTAATAAGCCGATGACGCTAGATATCGACAGCTTGCTGAAACTGGCCCCGCTAGAAGAGCGTGTCTATCGTTTGCGTTGCGTTGAAGGTTGGTCGATGGTGATTCCATGGATCGGTTATTCGCTGTCTGAATTAATTAAAAAAGTGCAGCCAAATTCGCATGCCAAATACGTGCAGTTTGTCACCGTGGAGGACAAAGTGGCGATGGATGGATTGGGCAGTCGAGTGCTCGATTGGCCGTATGTCGAAGGCTTGCGACTTGATGAAGCCAATCACCCGCTGACTTTGCTGACGCTGGGTATGTATGGTGAGGTATTGCCGAATCAAAATGGCGCACCAGTACGTATCGTGGCACCCTGGAAGTACGGTTTCAAGTCTGCCAAGTCTATCGTTAAGATTGTTTTTACACGCGACCAACCTCAAACGGCTTGGAACAAGAGCGCACCCAGTGAGTACGGTTTTTATTCTAATGTGAATCCGCAGGTTGATCATCCGCGCTGGTCGCAAGCCAGCGAGCGCCGTATAGGCGAAGACGGATTTTTCACCAAAAAACGCCCGACTTTAATGTTCAACGGTTACGACCAGGTCGCTTCTATGTACGCAGGGATGGATTTGAAGAAATTTTTCTGACGTCAGCAACGAATAATTGATGACACATTTCAATCCATCCACACGGCAATTTGCGATTATCAAGGGCTTGTTGTTCGTCACTGCTTTATTGCCGTTTGCGCGTTTGGTGTTGTTCACTTTTACCGATCGTTTGGGCGCTAATCCTATCGAATTTATTACGCGTAATACCGGCAGCTGGACCCTTTACTTTTTGTGCATGACGTTGGCGGTGACCCCGCTCCGACGATTTACCAAGTGGAATTGGCTGATTAAGCTACGACGTATGATTGGGCTGTTTGCTTTTTTCTACGTTTGTTTGCACTTCACAACATTTTTATGGTTCGATCATTTTTTTGATCTGACAGAAATGTGGAAGGATGTGCTCAAGCGCCCGTTTATCACGGTGGGTTTTGCAGCATTTGTATTATTGATCCCGCTTGCTGTTACCAGCACTAACGGCATGGTGAGGCGTCTAGGCGCGGCACGTTGGAAATGGCTGCATCGTTTAATTTACTTGATTGCGCCACTCGGCATTCTGCATTTTTGGTGGATGAAAGCTGGCAAGAACGATTTTCAGCAGCCGATACTGTTTGGCTGTGTCGTGGCGATATTGTTACTGTTGCGATTATTTTGGGCGTGGAAGAAACGAGCCAACGCGGCTACCGCTTAGTTTTAAGATGTGCGGCGGTGAAAAATATGGATTGAGTGGCCGGATGCGAGTATCCGGCCTTCTTTTTTTTACGGCAGGATAGATTCCGAGGCAAACAATTCGGATGGTGTTTCGCGTTGGCGGATCAGGTGCACTTTATCGCCATCCACCATTACTTCAGCAGCACGGCCACGCGTGTTGTAGTTGGATGCCATCGTCATGCCGTAAGCGCCAGCCGACATAATGGCCAGTACATCGTCCTGTTCAATCGACAATTGGCGCGCACGCGCCAGCCAGTCGCCAGATTCGCATACTGGTCCGACCACGTCATACGTTTGTGCTGGCATATTGCGTTGTATAACTTCTTGCACGCCATGCCACGCCTCGTACATAGCAGGCCGCATCAAATCATTCATTGCGGCATCTACGATGGCAAAGTTTTTAGTCTCACCATGTTTGATGTATTGCACTTCGGTCAGCAAGATGCCGGCGTTACCAACGATAGAGCGGCCAGGTTCAAACAAAACTTTGATCGCTTGGCCTTGATGTTTTTGCTGACGCCATGCATCGATTTTGGCAAATAGTCTATCTAGGTAATCCGCTACCGCGACTGGTTTTTCGTCGTCGTAGCAAATGCCAATACCTCCACCGATATCCATGTGATGTAGTGCGATACCTTCATCAGCAAGTTGATCGATCAATTCGATCAGCTTGTCGACGGCTGCCAGCAATGGCGCATCATCCAATAGTTGTGAGCCAATGTGACAATCGATACCGACTACGTCAATATGCGGTAGCGCAGCCGCAACGCGATAGGTGGCGAGTGCATCTTCATAGGCCACGCCAAACTTATTGTCTTTTAATCCGGTGGAAATGTACGGATGTGTTTTTGCATCGACATTGGGATTGACGCGTAGGGAAATCGGCGCACGTTTGCCCATTCCACCAGCGATATCGTTCAATCTGTGTAGCTCTGGAATCGACTCGACGTTGAAACACAAGATGTCGTTTGATAAAGCCAGTTTTATTTCATCGCGCGACTTACCAACACCAGAAAAAATGACTTTGCTCGCGTTGCCACCGGCCGCCAGTACGCGCAGCAATTCACCACCCGAAACGATGTCAAAACCGGAGCCGAGTTTGCTTAGCAGATTGAGTACTGCCAGATTGGAGTTCGATTTAACGGAATAGCAAATTAACGCGGTGTCTTCAGTGCGGCCATGTTTTTTGCAAGCGTTAGCATAGGCAGAAAAATGCTCTTGTAAAGCGGCTTTGGAGTAAACATAGGTTGGCGTACCGAACTGGCGTGCGATGTCGGTTAATGCTACGCGCTCAGCGTGCAGCATCTTGTCTTGATAGGAAAAGTGCGACATAGGTAAATTATTTGGAAGCAGGTGGAACGTAAACCGAACTGGCTGGCGTCGGCGTATTCGACGAGCTGTTAGTGGTCTTTTGTTGCGCGCCATCAGGATTGGGCATATAGAGCGGCCCCCTAAGGCCACAACTTGCAAGCATGCTGACGCAGGCAAGGCTGCCTATCAGTGTGAAAAAAGTAGTGCGGCGTAGTAAACCAGAAGGAGACTTCACGATTAGAATCACTGTTTAATGAAAACGTGTTGGAGTGTAGCATGACCGAATCAGAATTTTTAAAGCAGGCCGAGGCCATTTTGAGTCAAATTGAAAATGCATTGGAGACGCTGACCGATAGCAGCGACTTGGATGTGGAATGTATGCGCAGCGGCAATGTATTGGAGATTGAGTTTATTGATAATGGCAGCAAGATTGTCGTCAATAGCCAAGCTGCGATGCAAGAGATGTGGCTGGCAGCAAAGTCTGGTGGTTTTCACTTTCGCTATGACGGCACGCAATGGGTGAATACGCGTGATGGTAGCGAATTCTTTGCCGCACTCTCGGGTATGGTGAGCGAGCAAGGTGGCGCCACGGTCAATTTGTCTGTGAATTGACGCTGAAAATTTCAGCGTCAAGTTTGGCTCGAATATATAAAAGTGGCAGTGGTACATAAAGCCCGCTTGCCACTCCTCATACAGAATGCGCAAAATTAGAACAGTTCGTTCTTGACCGCATCCTTGGTGGTTTGATTGCTACGGCCGCCAAAATTACCGACGCCTAGGTTATTGACGCCGGTGCCGGGTGGATTTTCTTCATAGTAGTAGTCGCCACCAACTTGGAGAATGCCGGACGGGACTTCGCGATCAATGTTAGGCATCCCTTTTAACGCCGTTTTCATATAGTCGATCCAGATTGGTAATGCCAAGCCGCCGCCAGTCTCGTGATTGCCGAGATTTTTGGGCTGATCAAAACCTATCCAGGCAATGCTGACGATTTTGGGTTGATAGCCAGCAAACCAGGCATCGAAAGAATCATTAGTCGTGCCAGTTTTCCCTGCCAGATCGGTACGTTTCAAAGACATTGCCTTGCGTCCGGTGCCGCCCTTAACCACATCGCGCAGCATGCTATCCATCAAGAATGCATTGCGCGCATCAATGACGCGATTCGCTTCATCACCAGCCTTGTCCGGTTGGACGGCGGCTAGCACTTTGCCGTTGGCATCAGTAATTTTGGAAATCAGATAAGGATTAACCTTATAACCGCCATTGGCAAATACCGCATAAGCGCCAGACATTTGCATCGGGGTCACTGCGCCAGCACCTAAAGCCAGGGTCAGATAAGGCGGGTTTTTGTCGGCGTCAAAGCCAAAGCGCGTAGCGTATTCTTGGCCGTATTGCGCCCCGATTTTTTGTAAAATCCGTATCGACACCATGTTCTTGGATTTCATCAATCCGGTACGCATCGTGATCGGACCTTCATATTTATTGTCGTAGTTTTTAGGCTCCCATGGCTGACCGCCGGTTTGCCCAGCATCGAAGCTTATGGGTGCGTCATTGATGATGGTCGATGGCGACAGTCCTTTTTCCAGCGCTGCAGAATAAATAAATGGCTTGAACGAGGATCCAGGCTGGCGCCATGCTTGTGTGACATGATTGAATTTATTACGATTGAAATCGAAACCACCGACCAGCGCACGGATCGCACCATCGTCGCTGTTGATAGAGACAAATGCTGACTGGACTTCGGGCATTTGCGTGATACGCCAGTCTTTTCCTTCCTGCGTGACGCGGATTACGGCGCCGCGTTTGATGCGACGATTAGGGGCTGCTTTGTTATTAAGTAGTGGTGCGGCAAAGCGTAGTCCAGCACCTTCAATCTCGATATTCTCGCCCGAGATCAGCGTTGCTGTTACCAACTTTGGGGTGGCGCTAGTGACGATGGCCGCGACTAGGCCGTCGCTATCGGGATGGCTCGCCAGCTCGACTTCAATCGCATCCTCAGCTTCGTCTTTGTTATCGGGGATATTAATAAAACTTTCTGGGCCACGGTAGTGATGGCGCTCTTCATAGTCCATTACACCACGACGGACCGCCAAATAAGCGGCATCCTGATCGGCTTTGGTGATGGTGGTAAACACGTTGAGGCCACGGGTGTAAGTCTCGTCCTTGAATTGGTCGTAGACTAATTGACGCGCCATCTCTGATACATATTCGGCATGAATACCAAATTCATTACTGTTGGTTTTGATCTTCAGCTTTTCATGCTTTGCTTGTTCGTATTGCGCTTCGGTAATGTCGCCCAGTTGCAGCATCCGCAGCAAGATATATTGCTGGCGTGCTCTGGCGCGCTTGGGATTGACCACCGGATTGTAGGCCGACGGAGCTTTTGGTAAGCCGGCTAGCATGGCGGCTTCGGCAATGCTGATGTCCTTGAGACTTTTGCCAAAATAAATTTGTGCAGCAGAAGAGAATCCATAAGCGCGTTGTCCGAGATAAATCTGATTCATGTACAGCTCGAGAATCTGATCCTTGGATAAATTCTGTTCTATCTTCCACGACAACAAGGCTTCGTATACCTTGCGCTTAAGGGTTTGCTCACTAGATAAAAAAAAGTTGCGGGCGACTTGCTGGGTGATCGTCGATGCGCCTTGACGTGCACCGCCACTGATATTATGAAGGGCAGCACGTAATATCCCGAGATAATCAAGACCACCGTGCTCGTAAAAACGGTCATCTTCAATTGCCAACACGGCGTTCTTCATGATGTCAGGGATTTCCTTGATATGCACCAAGGTACGTCGCTCTTCACCGAACTCTCCAATCAAGACATTATCGGCAGAAAAAATACGTAGTGGGATCTTAGGACGGTAATCGCGCAAAGAATCAATCGCTGGCAGATTTGGGTATGCAATCGCAGTCGTGAAAACGACGGCAAGCATAGCGATTACACCTAAGCCAACGAGGAGACCGAAAAAACCAAGCAATAAACGAAGCGTGGTACTGCTTTGATGTTTGAGGGCCTTCGATTTGGTGGGGAATTTGTCGGAGGATTGTTTGGATGCCATGCAAAAGGAGCGTGTTGGAGGTCGATATCGGCGCCATTATAACGGCCGCTAGAAACGTATAGAGTTCGGAATTTATAAATGACGCCAATTTGTCCCAATTGTGTGCAGCGTGGACTTTTGGCAACGGATTTGCAAATTACTTGTCGGAAATAGCTTTACACTTCTGAAGGCTTGTTGCTACGATTTAATGTAGCGAGACATCAAAACATTCTAAATATCCGTTTTTAAACGGATTTTTGAGTGACGCAATAGCCATACTGAGTCAATTCCGAGCCGATTTTTTGACAAGCCAAACGGCGTTGCGTTCAGATACTAATAAAATGTTTTCGGGGAGAACTACCCTTGGCTTTAGATTTAGGCTCCTTATTGGGGAAGAAAACCCCAGCTCTAGCCGGTTTGGACATCAGTAGTTCTGGCGTAAGGCTGGTCGAATTGTCGGAAGTCGGCAAGAACGACCTGCGTCTAGAATGCTTTGCCTCTGAGCCTTTGCCGCGCGGTGCGGTGGTCGATGGCAACATCGAAAATCTGGACCAAGTAGCCGATGCCGTGCAACGAGTCTGGAAAAAAAGCGGAACACGCGCCAAATTTGTTGCCATGGGCATGCCTCCCGCATCGGTGATTACTAAAAAAATCATTCTTCCCGCCGGCTTGTCGGAGGAAAGTCTGGAGTTACAGGTTGAAACCGAGGCTAGCCAATACATTCCTTTTGCGCTGGATGAGGTACGACTGGATTTCGACGTCATAGGCCCAGTAGAAAACTCGCCTGACGATATCGAGGTGATGTTGGCCGCCACCCGCAAAGAGAAAGTCGAAGACCGCGTGGCGATGGCGGAAGCTGCTGGTTTGACGCCCTTGATCATGGATATCGAATCCTATGCAGCGCGCGCCGCCATTGAGCGCATCACTGCGCAGCTGCCTAAAGGTGGTGCTGGGCAGATCATCGGTGTCTATCAGATCGGCTCGCAAATGACGCACATCTCGATGTTGCTAGATGGGCAGCTTATCTATGAGCGTGAGCAACCTTTCGGCGGCCATCAGTTGACGCAAGAACTGGTGCGCACTTACGGCCTTTCCTACGAAGAGGCAGAAATCAAAAAGAAAAATAACGATTTGCCGGATGGTTACGAGAGTGAAATCATGCGGCCGTTCTTGGAAAATGCAGCACAAGAAATCGCACGTGCAAATCAATTCTTCTTTACCTCTACACCTTATTCACGGGTCGATCAGTTATTCCTCGCCGGCGGTTGCGCGATCATGCCAGGCATGGTTGAGGCGGTTGCAAATCACACCAAATTATCAACTTCGGTGGTGAGCCCATTTAAAGGTATGAAGCTCAGTTCAAATGTACGGGAAAAACAATTGCGTATCGAGGCACCCGCCTACCTTGTTGCTTGTGGTTTGGCGATGAGGAGGTTTGACTGATGATCAAGATCAATCTATTGCCGCATCGAGAAGAAAAGCGTAAGCAGCGTCAAAAAGAGTTCGTTACGATGCTGGTGTTTGGTGCCGTGATCGGTGCTTTCATCATACTAATTGTTGGTATGTATTTTTCGTCGCAGCTTTCTGACCAAGAGCAGCGCAATAAATACATTCAAACTGAAAACGCTCGTCTTGACATTCAAATCAAGGAAGTTGCTGATCTGAAAAATGAAATCGAGGCTTTGAAGGCGCGTCAGCAAGCCGTGGAAGATCTGCAAGCTGATCGCAATCAACCAGTTTATTTGATGGATGAGTTGGCACAACAGACGCCGGAAGGTGTGTATCTGCAATCCTTCAAACAGGATAGTCAGAAGGTGCTACTGAAAGGGTATGCGCAGTCGAATGAGCGCGTGTCACAATTTTTACGCAATCTTGGTAACAATTCGCCATGGCTGGAGCGTCCTGACCTGATCGAAATTCGCGCTACCAATCAAGGTAAGGGTAAGGATGCTAGGGGCGTATTTACCTTCACTATCAATGTCGGCATCAAGCGTCCTCGTGATCAGGACAAACCCGCTGCTACCACTGCCGCATCGCAGAAACCTTGATATGAGAACAGCACCATGGCAGATCTAAAAAATATTGGGGGTTCGATCAGTGCGCAGTTTCGCGATCTGAACAGCCTACCGCCTGGGCAATGGCCTATCGTGCCACGCATATTGGCTGCAATCGGCGTGATGATTATGGTGTTGGTTGGCGGTTGGTACTTTTACTGGAGTGACCAGATGGCGTCACTGGATCAAGGCGCGGCAGAAGAAATAAAGCTGAAAGATGCTTACAAAAACAAAATTCAGCAAGCCGTTAATCTGGATGCCTTGCGTAAGCAAAAGGAACAAGTTGGAGAATTTGTCGCCTCGCTGGAGAAGCAGCTTCCCAGCAAGGCCGAAATGGATGCGCTGTTGTCCGACATCAATCAAGCAGGGTTGGGGCGCGGCTTGTCATTTGAGCTGTTTAAACCCGGGCAAGTGATCGTGCGCGATTACTATGCTGAGTTGCCGATTGCCATTAAAGTTCGCGGTCGTTATCACGATGTCGGTGCCTTCACCAGTGATATCGCTAATTTGCCGCGCATTGTGACCTTGAACCAACTTAGTTTGGTAACAGGTAAGGAAAATGGAGAGTTGACGTTGGATGCAACGGCCAAAACCTTCCGCTATCTTGATGAGGATGAAGTGGCGGCACAGCGTTCAGCCGCTAAAGGTAAGGGTAAGAAGAAGCGAGGTCGTAAATGAGACATTCTTCTTTGATGCTGCGTAGCGCAGTGCTGATGTCAGTAACAATTTTGGGTGGTTGTGGCGATGCGGGTGTGCAAGATGTTGCGCAATGGATGCAGGAGGTCAAGCAGCAGACCCGCGTCGTAGTGAAGCCGATTACGCCGCCCAAAAAATTTGCACCTTTCGCTTACGATGCTAAAGATAGGGAAGATCCTTTCAGTTCCAACAAGATGGCAGTGGCTTTTGCAAAAAACAGAGTCAGCAATAGCATGCAACCTGATCTAAATCGACGCCGAGAGGCGCTGGAAAGTTATCCATTGGATAGCATGCAGATGGTTGGGACCTTGAGTAAAGCAGGTTTGACGTATGCGGTTTTACGGGCGGATAAATCAATCTACCGCGTTAAAGCGGGGAACTACATAGGACAAAACTTTGGCATGGTCACCAAGATCACTGATACCGAAGTAGAGATCAAAGAAGTTGTTCAAGATGCGTCCGGCGAATGGGTCGAGCGTGAAGCCAAGTTAGAGTTGCAGGAGACGCAGAAATGATGGCGCTACAAAAACAATACAAACGATCGCATCTGATGCGAAAACTGCGTTGCAGCTATACATACGCATTGATCTTTGCCTGTCTCGCGATGATATCCGGCGTGTCCGCAGCGGAAGACAATGCGATTGAGTCGATCGCTACCAATCAACAAGGCGCTAACGTCGTGATCGCCGTGACAATGAAAAATCCGGTGAATACACCACCGCTCGGTTTTTCCATCACCAATCCGTCGCGCATTGCCTTGGATTTTGCTGGGGTCACCAACGCCACTGGCAAGAGCTCGCAAAACATCAGTCTCGGTGACGTACGTAGTGTCAATATTGTGCAAGCTGGCGAACGTACGCGTTTAGTATTTAATCTTACGCGGCCGTTAAATTACGCGACCGCGGTTGATGGCAAAAGTGTGATTGTGACGATAGACGGCACCGGTGGTTTGCCTACAGCGCTTAATGCCGTTGGCCTACCTGCAGCCCAGACGCCAACGCTTTCGGCGCCGGCCAGAGCATCTGGCAATGGCGGTCAAGCGATCCGTGATATCGATTTCCGCCGTGGCAATACCGGCGAAGGCCGTATTGTGGTCGATCTACCGAATAACCAGGTTGCCGTCGATGTGCAGCAACAGGGTAAAAAGATTGAAGTTGATTTTATGAAAACAGCGCTCCCAGAAGTATTGCGCCGCCGATTAGATGTCGCTGATTTTGGTACGCCGGTTAGCTTTGTCACCACCAAACAACAAGGTGACAACGTACACATGACAATCGAAGCCAACGGTGCTTGGGAGCAAAGCGCTTATCAAAGTGATTCGCAGTTGGTGATTGAAGTTAAACCGATCAAGGAAGACACGAATAAGCTGGGTGGCACGAGTGGCTACAAGGGCGAAAAACTGTCGCTGAACTTCCAGAATGTTGAGGTGCGTGCGGTGCTGCAAGTGATCGCCGACTTTACCGGCTTGAACATCATTACCAGCGATACCGTTGGCGGCAATCTCACTTTGCGTTTGAAAGACGTGCCTTGGGATCAGGCGCTTGATATCGTGATGCAAGCCAAAGGTCTGGCGATGCGCAAGAACGGTTCAGTGATCTGGATCGCGCCGCGCGACGAGTTGTTGACCAAGGAAAAACTGGAATTGGAACAACGCGCGCAGATTGCCGATCTGGAGCCAGTGCGTACTGAAACCTTCCAGCTTAATTATCAAAAAGCAGAGTCATTTAAAAAGATTTTTGGTATCGATAGCGGTAGTCGCAGCATTTTGACCAAACGTGGTAGCGCAGTAGTCGACCCACGTACAAATCAACTGTTCATTACCGATATCCCTTCTAAGTTGGAAGAGATTCGCGCGTTGGTCCAAAAAACCGACGTACCTAGCCGTCAAGTCATGATTGAGGCACGCATCGTCGAGGCAACCGATACTTTTAGTCGCAATCTGGGTGCCAAACTTTCATTTGGTGTATTGCAAAATAGATTTTTGGCTGGCGGCAATCAATTGGGGCCAGGCACTGCGGCTCCGCCAGGGGCGATCTCTAATGTTCTTTTGCCTCCTCTTGGTGGTAGTTCGGTTAATTTACCTACGCCAGGAATTAACGGTGCAGCAGCAGGAACAGTGGCTTTAACTCTATTTAATGCTGCCGCAACTAAATTTATCGGTCTTGAGCTGTCGGCGCTGGAAGCAGATGGCAAAGGCAAGATTATTTCCAGTCCTCGAGTGATTACCGCAGATCAATTGAAGGCGCTGATCGAGCAAGGTACCGAGTTACCCTATCAACAGGCCACCAGTAGCGGCGCTACCAGCATCTCATTCCGTAAGGCGAATTTAAAGCTGGAAGTGACGCCGCAGATTACGCCGGATGGCAATGTCATTCTTGAGGTTGATGTCAATAAAGATAGCGTAGGTCAAGAAACGACTGCCGGTTTTGCAATCAATACCAAGCATGTCCAGACGCAAGTGTTGATTGATAATGGCGGCACCGTTGTGATCGGCGGTATTTACACCCAAGAGGAGCGTAGTTCGGTTTCCAAAGTGCCTTTCTTCGGCGACATTCCGGTTCTCGGCAATTTGTTTAAGACTACTGGTAAAACGAATGACAAGACCGAATTGCTGATTTTCATCACACCTAGAATTCTCAACGATAAAGTATCAATCAGGTAGGATGCTGACTGTAGGCAGCAGCACGGTTGCTGCTGCCCCTGATTAAAGAGAGTTTGGGTAACGTGGGCGGAAATATATTCTTGGTCGGCTTAATGGGCGCCGGCAAAACGACAGTGGGTAGGGCTTTAGCAAAACGTTTGAACAAGCGTTTTGTCGATTCCGATCACGAAATCGAAGCGCGTACCGGTGCTTCGATACCTCTTATTTTTGAGATTGAGGGCGAAGCCAGTTTTCGGCAGCGTGAAGCAGAAGTCATCCGTGACTTAACTGCACAAAATGATCTGGTGTTAGCAACTGGCGGCGGCGCCATTCTTAACGCTGATAACCGACGATTGCTTCAATCTCGCGGCACCGTGATTTATCTTCGCGCCAGCGTCAATGCCATCTTGCAACGCACTAGTCACGACAAAAACCGCCCTTTGCTACAGACGGCCGATCCGCGCAAAACCGTGGAAGAATTATTCCGCCTACGCGAACCGCTTTATAATGAGATTGCCGACATTGTGATCGAGACTGGTCGCCCCAATGTGCAATTCTTGATGCAGTCGATTTTGACTCAACTTGATAAGACGGTGGACAAGCCAATCGATCACTCTGCAACGGCGCCCTCTGACAATCGCATATCTGACCTTCCCATGCCTTCTGACGTACTCCTCTCTAGCGCCGTTTCTAACGACATTTCTACTATCAAGCTGCAAGTCGACTTAGGTGAACGCAGCTATCCGATCACCATTGGCCAATCAATATTGGCTGACAAAGATGTCGTCGCAGCGCAAATTCAGGGTGCACGCGTCGCGATCGTGACCAACACCGTCGTCGCGCCGCTGTATCTTCAGCAGCTAACGCAGACGTTGCAGGCCGCAGGTAAGCAAGTGGTGTCCGTGGTGTTGCCGGATGGCGAAGAAGAGAAAAATTGGGCTAGCCTGATGGCAGTCTTTGATATGTTGTTAGCCGAAAAATGCGATCGTAAAACGACGCTGATCGCGTTGGGTGGCGGTGTCATCGGCGATTTGACCGGCTTGGCTGCGGCAACCTATATGCGTGGCGTGCCGTTTGTACAAATACCAACTACGTTACTGTCGCAAGTTGATTCATCGGTGGGGGGTAAGACCGGTATCAATCATCCGCTCGGCAAAAATATGATCGGTGCGTTTTATCAACCACAAGCAGTGGTCGCCGACACTAGCACATTGAATACCCTGCCAGCGCGTGAATTGTCGGCGGGTTTGTCAGAAGTGATCAAGCACGGTGCAATTATCGATGCGCCATTCTTTGCCTGGATAGAAACCAACATTGCTAAGCTGGTCGCCAAAGATCCTGCAGCTTTGGCGTATGCGATTAAACGGTCTTGTGAGATCAAAGCAGACGTTGTGCGTCAGGATGAGCGCGAAGGTGGCTTGCGCGCCATACTCAATTTCGGCCACACCTTCGGTCACGCAATTGAGGCCGGCATGGGCTACGGTGTCTGGCTACACGGCGAGGCAGTCGGTTGCGGCATGGTGATGGCAGCAGAGTTGTCGCAACGTCTTGGCTATATTGACGTAGCAAGCAAGGCGCGTATTGTCGCTTTGGTGCAAGCTGCTGGTTTGCCGACGATTGCGCCCGACCTAGGCGTCCAACGCTGGTTAGAGTTGATGGAAGTTGATAAGAAAAACGAGGGTGGGCAGATTAAATTCATCCTGCTCAAACCATTAGGCAAAACCGTGATTACCACAGTGCCGCAAGAAGTCTTATTGCAAACTTTGAGCGCATGCGTGGGTTGAGGATAGGTCAATAGACATCTATTCTAACGGCGCGCTCGACTCGGTTGTCGTAATGACTTTTGGATTAGGTAAATTAGAGACTGCATATGGATATAGAAATCATGCTTGCCCCATATGCCGCCTGTTCGCAGGCATCGCGCGGTCGTCGGTTTCACGAAGAAAAGCCATCATCACGGAGTGAGTTCCAACGCGACCGCGACCGCATCATTCATTCCGCCGCATTTCGTCGGCTCGAATACAAAACCCAAGTGTTCGTTAATCACGAAGGCGATTTATTTCGCACGCGTCTGACACATAGCATCGAGGTCGCGCAGATCGCTAGATCAATCGCGCGCAATCTACAACTCAATGAGGATTTGGTCGAGGCGATTTCACTGGCGCACGATTTAGGGCACACACCTTTCGGCCATGCTGGGCAAGATGCACTTAACGTTTGCATGCAGGACTTCGGTGGCTTTGAACATAATTTGCAAAGTTTGCGCGTGGTCGATACGCTAGAGCAGCGCTACGGCGCGTTCGATGGTTTGAATCTGATGTTCGAGACGCGCGAAGGTATACTCAAGCATTGCTCGTTGAAGAATGCAAAAAAACTTGATGCAATCGGACAGCGTTTCATCGATAAAAAGCAGCCAACGCTAGAAGCGCAACTTGCCAATCTGGCGGATGAAATTGCGTACAACAATCACGATATTGATGATGGCTTGCGTTCGGGTTTGCTGACCACGACGCAATTAGAAGAAATCGATTTTTATGCGCGTCACCGACATCAGGTCGAGCAAGTTTTTCCTGGCATCGGCGGTCGTCGTGCAATCAATGAGACCATACGCCGCATGATCAATGCCTTGATCGTTGATCTAATCGATACTTCACGGCAGCGCATCCAAGATGCAGAATTAAAAGACATCGATGATGTGCGGAATGCGTCTGGCCCGCTGATCGCGTTTTCAGAGGCTATGCGCGCCGATGCGATCTTGTTGAAGCAGTTTTTGCGCGACAATCTTTATCAGCACTATCAAGTAAATCGCATGACCAGCAAAGCGCGACGGATCGTGACGGAATTGTTTAATGCCTTTATCAATGAGCCCAATTTGCTGTCGCCCGATTACCAATACGAAGGCGAATCTGATAGGAGTTTCAAACGCGATGAGAAGAATAAAAATAAAAGCGCAGCAGATGTTGAGACGGTGCAAGCACGCAAAGTGGCCGACTATATCGCTGGCATGACCGATCGTTATGCGATACGCGAACACCGGCGTTTGTTTGTGATTGATGAGCGTTAGAGCGTATCGCTAAACTCTCTTTGCCGCGAGCGATCCGGCGATCCGCTATATTTCAACCACGCACTGCGTTCTGGCGACGCATTGCGTATCTGATCGATGCACTATTTAAGATGGCGTAGCGGATGCGCATCATCCGGCCATGCTGACGCAAAAAATGGCGCAACCATTTCCGGCGTCACTTCTTGCAATGATGCTGGCCGCCATTGCGGCTTCAAATCCTTGTCGATCACCAGCGCACGTATCCCTTCGACGACTTCGCCATGCTCAAAGCAGCGCCGCACCATCGTGCGCTCCATTCTGAGCGCGTCGGCTATCGTCATTTTCGCAGAGCGTCGTATCTGCTCCAGTGCAACGGACATCATTAACGGCGACCTCGTTTGTATCGCCGCTAGCGTTTTGCTGGCGAAAGGATCTTGATCTTCCTTTAACGATGCAATGATGCTGTCGACATCGTTATACGCAAAATGTCGGTCGATCAGCGCGCGCTGTTGTGCCAACACGCTTTGTTCTGGATTGATTTGCGTCGCAAACGGTGCCGCAAACGCATCTATCGCTTGGCGGTATTGTTGATTAGAGAGCGATCCCAGCATACTCAATAAAGCAGACAATTCTTTGCGCGGTACAAATACATCAGCTAGGCCCGCATATAGTGCATCCGCTGCACCGATGATTTCGCCACTTAATGCTAGATAAGTACCGATCTGTCCTGGCAGTCGCGACAGAAAATAACCGCCGCCTACATCTGGAAATAATCCGATATTCACCTCTGGCATTGCCATGCGCGTGCGTTCGGTGACGATGCGTATGCGGCCAGCGGCGCTACTTTGCGTAATCCCCATGCCGCCCCCCATCACGATGCCGTCCATCAGTGCGATGTAAGGTTTTTGATAATGATGGATCAAGTGATTTAGCGCATATTCCTCGGTAAAAAAATCTTCCAACAAAGCGCTGCCGCCTTGCAAGCCATCGTGCGCTACCTGATGAAAAAAATGGATGTCACCGCCAGCACAAAATGCTTTCGGCAAGCTGCTGCGGATCACTACCGCATGCACGTCGGGAGCGTTTTGCCATGCGGCTAATGTTTGCGCCAGCGTGCGGATCATCTCCAGCGAGAGTGAATTCATAGCCTGTGGACGATTCAATAACAAATCGCCGAGCGCGCCTTGATGGCTTATTAGGAGGGAGGCAGTCATCAGATGCGGAGGAAAGGGAAAACCGTATTTTATCTTTTAGTGTTGTATCAAAGTACATCAACCAAACCACTCGACGTTGAAATTCCACCGTTTGTCGGATGCTTATGGCTATATCGCTTAGTTGATTTACAGTAATAAAAAATAAAGGACAGCACAATGACCCATACATTTTTCCAGCGTGCATCGCGTAGAACAGCGGGCTTCACATTGATTGAAGTGATGATCGTTGTTGCCATCATTGGCATTCTATCGGCGATAGCGGTGCCAGCGTATAGCGATTACGTTATACGCAGCAGGATTCCTGACGCGACCTCTGCTCTTGCGGCAAAACGGGTGCAAATGGAGCAATTTTTTCAGGATAACCTCACTTATGCGGGTGGGCCTGGTTGTGTTTCAGATACGACGACTTCCCAAAGTTTCACGTTTGATTGCGCTGGAGACTCTGGCGTGGCAGCGACTGCCACCGTGTTCACGATAGAAGCGGTGGGCGTTAACTCTATGACTGGCTTCGTTTTTACCATTGATCAAGACAACGCTAAAGCAACCACGATGACGACGGGTGCCCCATCTGGCTGGACCGGCAATGCAAGTTGCTGGGTTAGCAAAAAAGGTGGGGTATGTTAAAGCCTTTTTTTTTGCAAAAAGGTGTCAGCTTGATCGAGCTGATGATCGGCTTGATCGTGGCGGCAATTTTGCTGGCGATGGGCGTGCCGACTTTCAGTACATTTATACAAAACAGCAAAATCCGCAATACGGCGGATAGTTTGCAAAATGGTTTGAGCTTGGCGCGCGCAGAAGCGGTAAAGCGGAATGCCAATGTGCAATTCGTATTGGGCGCGAATACGGCATGGCAGGTCGGGTGCGAAACCGCGACTGCCGCCTGTCCCGCCAGCATACAAGCTTATTCTGGTACAGAGAGCGGTGCAAATGCCGAAGTGGCGACGGTGGAAAATACCGCTGGCACCAATACCGAAGTAGGTACCGTAGTTTTCACTGACACGCTTGCTTTTAATGGTTTGGGTGGCGTCACCAATGCGACCTTGTCTCCAGGCAGCGATGCGGTTTTCGATATTACCAACCCAACTGGTGGTATATGTGCTGCCGACGATGAAGATGGAACGATGCGGTGTTTACGAGTCTTGGTAACGCAGGGTGGGCAAATTCGTATGTGTGACCCTGCGCTGACGATTTCAAAGCCCGGCGACCCTCAAGCATGTTAGGGAAAACGATGATTTTGCGCGCAAAAAAACTGAAGCAGCAGAGCGGCATGATGCTGCTGGAAGGATTGATCGCTATTTTGATTTTTTCTCTGGGCATTATTGCGCTGGTTGGTATGCAAGCGATGTCGGTGAAGCAAGTCAGTGATGCAAAATATAGAACTGATGCCAGTCTGTTGGCCAATCAACTGATAGGCGCGATGTGGGTTGGTGATCGCACACCAGCAACATTAAAAACAAATTTTGATACGAGCGGGACGGCTGCCGGTTTAACAGATTGGTTGACGACAGTGCAGAGCACATTGCCGGGTATCACCGATGAGGTAAATCAGCCTGACGTTACAGTTACTTCGGGCGTTGGTGCGAGCGACGGCACCGTCACCATCACGATGTATTGGCTCGCACCTAGTGATGCGGGAACGCAAGATAGGCACAAATACACGACGGTCGCACAGATCAGGTAAGGGGAAAACAATTGGCAAGCATGTCGAAATCAACCGCGCGTCGTTCTACCGGTTTCAGCTTGATTGAAATCATGGTCGGTTTAGCCATCGGTATGTTGGCGATCATCGTCATTTTGCAAGTTTTTTCGCTATCCGAGCAACGTAAGCGCACTACCACGGGCGGCGGTGATGCCCAAAGTACGGGTGCGATTGCGTTTTATCAATTGCAACGTGATCTATCACAAGCGGGATATGGGTTGAATGCAATGCAGCTGTTGAGTTGCAGCTTTAAGTGGCCGGTTGCGTCCGGTGGCAATGTCACGACTGCTGCTGCAATTGCGCCGGTGACGATTAACCCACCTGCGACGATTATTCCTGCGGGCGATGCTAATACAGATACCTTGTTGATCATGTACGGTAATACTAATACTGAGCCTGAGGGTAATCCGGTGCAGACGCAGGCTGGCACAACCTACACAATGCAAATGGTAAAAAATGCATTTGCAGTCAATGAACATGTGATTGCTGCGCCGCTTGCATGCGGCGCCAGCGAATTGCTTCTGGATAAGGTAAGCGCAATTGATGCAGATGCACATACCGTGACGACAGGCGTGAATAAAACCGGAACGACTCTCTACAATTTCGGCCCTAGCCCAACGTTGATTGCCTATGCAATACGGGGGGGTAATTTGACCGCCTGCGATTACACAGCAAATGATTGCGGTCTGGCAGCCAATGTCGACAATGTGTCTATATGGGTGCCGATTGCCTCCAATATAGTCAGCATGCGCGCCCAATATGCGCGTGATACGGATGGCACCATGGATGCGATTCCCAACCTATATGATCAAACCTCGCCGACCACTAATTGCGGTTGGGTTCGGGTGCCAGCATTACGCATGGTCTTGGTGGCGCGGAGCGCACAATTTGAGAAAGATCCTGTCACAACCGCTGCGCCGACGTGGGCAGGTTCGGTTGCAGGTAATCCGGCGGGTAGTGCGAGTAACCCGATCAATTTGACGGCAAATGCGAGTTGGCAGAACTACCGTTACAAAGTGTTTGAGACCATCGTGCCGATCCGTAATGTCACATGGATGGGAGTGCCAGCGGGATGCTAAGCAGAAAAAATATCGCTCATAAATACGTTTGCCGCGCCAAGCAGAAAGGCGTGGTGTTGATTATCGCGTTGATTGTATTGGTAGCGATGACATTAGCTGGCATTGCGATGATGCGCTCGGTTGATACCAGTAATTTGATTGCGGGTAATCTCGCATTTCAGCAGGCAGCGACCCACTCGGCAGATGCCGGTATTGAGACCGCTGTTGCTTGGTTGGAGACGAATGCAGCGGGTTCTGTTCTTGATAACGACGATGCGACAAATGGTTATGCCGCCAATGGTAGTGATGCGACTAATAATCCAAGCGCAAATCAGTCGTGGGACGCATATTGGGTTGCAACATTGGACGGCAGGAAAGTCGATTTAAATGCTGACCAAGCCGGCAATCAAGTTTCGTATGTAATTGATCGCATGTGCAATTTTACTGGCGCCAAAACAGCCGGTGCATCTTGCGTTGCCTCACCTGCGGTGACAGCTGCAACTGGCAATGCCGAGGAGGCAGGCGAGATTCAGTTGAAAGCACCATCGGTGGTTTATTACAGAATTACCGTACGCGTCGCCGGACCTAAAAATACTGTCAGCTATGTGCAGGCGACTGTTTCGCTATAGCCATCTTTAGCAGATTTTCGACCGATTATTTTTGTTTTTAAAGCTGTATTCCAGATTGGAAAATTGCCATGATCACCTTTCGTCCTACGCTCAAAAAACTTAGTTGCTTGTTGGTGATCGCTGCCGCGCATCTTTCGGCGCACGCCGCCGTCGATATTTCATCTGACCCTTTAAATACTTATTCGGCGTCTTCATCTACAGACGTTAAGCCGAATCTGATGTTTATTCTGGATAACTCCGGCAGTATGGATTTTGCTTATATGCCGGATGACGCCCTTGAGTTCGGGAGCAGCGATGAAACATATGGCAGCCAATATGATGGTCGTTATGGTTTTGTAAGTAGTCAGTGTAATGGCGTCTATTACAATCCCGCCACGACATATACGCCACCGATCAAGGCCGATGGCACCACACGTTACGCGAATGCTTCCTTTGATGGCGCGTTGAGAAATGGATACGATACTTCTAGCGGCACGGTGGATTTGAGAAGCTATTTTGAAGCGATCAACGGCCCCAAATATGATAATTACAGGAATCATTCCGGTTTTAGCGCGCAACCTGCGTTCTATTATAATTATCGTGGCAGCCAGACGGCAGAAAGTCAGAAGAGTTATACCAATACCGATAGTGATTTTTACAAGGAGTGCAATAGCGTTATCGGCAGCGCGCTTGGGAGCGGTGTTTTTACCAAGGTAACGGCGAGTGACATGTCTGGTGCTCAAAAACAAAACTTTGCCAACTGGTACAGCTATTATCGCACCCGCTTATTGATGATGAAAACCGCATCCGGTCTTGCTTTCAAGGAAATCAATAATCGTTTCCGTGTCGGCTTTATGACAATTAATAATGTTAGCGGTGAGACAAATGACTTTTTGAATATTGGTGATTTTGACAGCGCCACCAAAGTAGCGTGGTACGACTCGCTCTACTCTAATGAAACAGGTGGCGGTACGCCTTTGCGCCGCGCGCTGGCTGACGCCGGACGCATGTATGCTGGCAAATTAACCTCGCGCAATGGCGTGACGATTACCGATCCTGTGCAGTATTCCTGCCAGCAAAATTACACGATATTGTCGACCGATGGTTTTTGGAACGGTAGTACTCCTTATAAGTTGGATGGTAGTACCGCTTTAGATAATCAAGATGCGGGTTTGTCTAGGCCTTATTACGATGGTGCGAGCGCACAAGTTAAAAGACGTACCAGTGACTTGCAGCGACGTACAGGCGATCTGCAAAAACGTACAAGAAGGTCAAGTGGAGGTTGGCGTAGCTGGGGAGACGTATCCACTTGCGACCCAGATAATTCTACCGAGTGCCGATACGATTGGGGCGCATGGTCAAATGTGTCGAGTTGTACTGTAGCGCAAAGCTCGGGCAACGGTAATTGGACTATTGCTAACGGTACCGATTGCGGCTATGCCAACTGGACCGGTTGGGGAAATGTCAGTAGCTGTACGCCGCTTGCACGTTCGTCTGGACCCAACTATACGGTTGCACAAGCGCGCGAGTGCGATACAGTCAGCACTGGCGGAAGCGAAAACTCCCTTGCCGACGTCGCCGCCTATTATTACAACACCGATTTGCGTGACAGCACTGCGTCGGGCGTAGATGCGACAGGCACTTGCACCGGCGCGACTGTAAATGGCGCTACGCACGACGTCTGTGCGAATAATGTGCCGTCCAATGGACGCGACGTCGCATCTACCCAGCATATGACAACTTTTGGCGTTGGTTTGGGCGTGCGTGGCAAGATGGCGTATTCGCCCACCTATCTGACGGATACGAGTGGCGATTTTTATTCCGTCTCGCGCGGATTAACCGCAAGCGGTAGTGTGTGCCCGTGGCAAAGCAGTGGCGCATGTAATTGGCCGATTCCAAGTTCCGGTTCTTCTGCAAACGTCGATGATCTCTGGCATGCCGCCGTCAACGGACATGGCACCTATTTTAGTGCGACCGATCCTGACACGCTCGCGCAAGGACTTAAAAATGCGTTGGCAACCATTATTAATACGCCACGCCCAGGGACTGCCGCCGCCGCCGCAAGTAGTAACCCTAATGTAAGCGCCACCGATAACTATGTATTTAGCTCATCGTATAAATCGGTCGAATGGTATGGGGAATTGATTCGTCAACGAATCGGATCTGACGGCGTTTTGTCCGCACAAAATTGGTCGGCGATGCGTTTATTAGATTGTGCTACCACCACGTGGCGGGCCAATCGTGATTACTTGCCGAATGATGGCTACCGCCAAGGCGGTGTCTGTTATGCGGTCACGTCGGCCTATACTTCTGGCGCCACTTTTAACGCGGCTGGTGTTGATACAAGCAACACCGCCGTGGTAAACATAGATGAGACAGCGGCGACACTGGTGCCAGCGATCCCAAAAACGAGCCGCACTATTTACACAAGTAATGGCGGAAACTTGATCAATTTCCAGTGGGATGCGGATTTGCCGCAAGCGGGAGTCGGCCTATCGACTACGCAGCAAAATTATTTTAAAACGTCTGCGATTACCTATGCGTCTGCGACCGCTGGTCTAACGCAATTTTGCCCTCAGGGTACGACGGCGGCAGATGCGGAGGCTTGTTTGAGTACTGCGAATCAAACCGCGGCTGCGGGCAGGCAACTTGTAAATTTCTTACGTGGTGACAGGAGTAATGAGGGTACGTATTTCCGCAGCAGGGTGCATGTGCTGGGCGATATTGTTTCTTCAGAGGCGCGTTATGTTCAAGGGTCCTTATTTGACTATAGCGATACCAATTACAGCGCTTTCAAAACCTGGACGACGTCCCGTGCAGGACGTGTTTATGTCGGCTCTAACGACGGCATGTTGCATGCGTTCGATGCGGAGACAGGGCAAGAAGCATGGGCCTACGTCCCCAGCATAGTGCTGCCGAAATTATACAAATTGGCCGATAGAAGTTACAGTAGCAAGCACCAATATTTTGTTGATAACTCCCCGGAAACCGGGGATATCTGCCCAACCGCGCCAGCTACAGCCTGCGATGCGGACGAGTGGAAAACAATTTTGGTCGGTGGCTTAAATCATGGTGGCAAGGGCTATTACGCACTCGATATTACCGACCCTACTGTGCCGCCAGTTTTATTGTGGGAATTTACAGATGCCAATCTTGGCGATAGTTATGGTAATCCGAGGATTACCAAGCTCAAGAACGGCACATGGGTGGTATTGTTGAGCTCCGGTTACAACAACGGAGATGGTGAGTCTCGCATGTTTGTACGGAACGCTTACACGGGAGCAGAGATCACCACGATTGCCACTGGTGTGCAGAGCGGTTTTGCCCGCATGAGCGCCCATGTGTTGCAACCGGGGATTAATAACACAGCGGTCGCTGCTTACGGCGGCGACACGGCGGGGAATTTATGGCGTTTCGATATTAATGGTGATATTGGTGTTACAGGTAAAGACGCACAGTTATTGGTGACACTTACTGATGGCACGAAACCCCAACCGATTACTGTGAAACCTTTACAAGCGACGATCAATGGTAAGCCGGTAATCTTCGCGGGTACCGGACGTTTCCTTGGTGAAAGTGACATTGAAGATAAACAGAAGCAGACATTTTATGCAGTGAAGGATAATCTGGACACCAGTACATATGGTGATCCACATCTAACCGCCAGTAATTTTGTTGAGCAGACTTTGACCAAAGCTAAATGTCCAACGGGCACCTCCGAGACCATTTGCATCCCTGGGCAAGACGTGATGTTAAACAGCAGTAATCCAGTGGATTGGAATACCAAGAGTGGCTGGTATATGGATTTTGTGACTGCCGGTGAGCGATCCAGTACCGATCCATCATTGGCTTTGGGTACGCTGGTGTTTACCACTATTACGCCGCAAGCTTCGACAGCAAGAGCGTGTGGTGCATCCAATGATAGTGCCGCAAGTTATTTGTATGCATTGAACTATCTGACAGGCGGCGCGGTAGCCGGTGCGAATGGCGTAACTGGCATCAGTCTTGGCTCAAGCCTGGTGACGCGACCTGTGATGATTGAGCAAGCGGACGGTACCGTCAGAGTGCTCATTCGAACATCGAGCGGTTCTTCGAGCGGAACAGATCTTGGAGAAACCCTTGTATTGGCGCCACCGGTTAAGCCTCCATCAGCCGGTGATACACGCAGAGTCTCTTGGCGTTTGTTAAATGCCCGATAGCAAGACGGCAAATTATGGTTGTGATTGCAGTTTAGCGTTTGATCAGTTACGGCCATGATGAAAAGTCATGAGTACGGCCCGCAACCATTTAATCGGTTGTGGGCGTTTACATTGTCGACGGTCATCCATTTGGGTGTGGTGGGGTTCGCGTTAAGTGGTGGTGTGTGGATTAACGGCGTAACAAGCCCTTCTACGCAGGACAAGATGGTCATCATGATGGCAGATTTGTATTCTTCTGTTAGTGCGGTGCAGCCTACCGACGTTATGGAGGCGATTTACGATCATCAACAAACCACTGCTGGATCTGTCGATAAGCAGGTAGATGTCGTCGGCGTGACTGTGCAGCAGGATAACGAAACCCCCGCGCATTCGGAATCTAACCTAAGACCTGCAGAAGCGATTTATTTGCAAGCAACTGAGTTGACGAAGTCGCCCAGCTTGCAGGTGGATATTCCGTCCGATTTCTCCTTGCCGTCATCAAATGGCGTATCGCGTGTGGCAATTTTACGTTTGATGATTAATGAAAATGGTGATGTTGTGCAAGTAATTGTTGAGGATGCCGCTGCTTCTGAGCAAGAGCAAAATTTGCTAAAGGAGGCATTTTCCAAAGCAAAATTTCATCCGGGCGAAATCGACGGTAGAGCAGTCAAAAGTCAGTTGATGATCGAAGTGATATTGAACGAAGTCGTTAATTTAAAATAAATTTTGTGTGAGATTTTATCGTAGCGGTCATCGGAAGAGATGGATAAAAAAGGGGCGCATTTGATTAATCAAATGCGCCCCTTTTTCTAATAGTCCTAGCTGTTTTTTTATGCTTTATCCGGCAGCAAAAGATCATCGACAGTGTCGGTGCCCACCAAGTGTTTGATGGCGTTGCGGTGATGATCTTGCAATTTATTCTTGTATTTAATCACTTGACGATCGAGTTTATCGATCAGGGCATCAATCGCCGCGTATAAATTATCGGCGAAACTTTCTACGTGCAAATCTTTGCCGCGCAGATGCAGATTAATCTCCGCTTTTTGGCGTTTTTCTTTTTGGGGGAGATTGTCGACGGTCAGGATGACCGCAATGTCGATGACATGATCGAAGTGGCGTTTTACGCGCTCTAACTTGCTTTGTACATATTCTCGAATGGCAGGTGTCAATTCGAGGTGGTGTCCACTGATTGTGAGATTCATACAGTGCTCCTAGTAAAAGTCACTGGCGGTTCGCGCATAGCTTTTTACTCTGACTATGCGAACACAGTAACGTGACAACAAAGACAATATTTAAAACGATTTACGCAAATTTACTGGGGGAATTTTCAGTGCTTCGCGGTATTTCGCGACGGTGCGGCGCGCCACAACCATGCCCTGTTCCGCCAACATTTCTGCGATTTTGCTATCGGAAAATGGTTTTTTCTGGTCTTCGGCTCCTATCAATTGTTTGATCAGCGCCCGGATCGCGGTGGAAGAGGCTTCGCCACCTGCTTCGGTTGCGACGTGGCTACCGAAAAAGTATTTCAACTCAAACATTCCATGCGGTGTCAGCATGTATTTGTTTGTCGTGACACGAGAAATAGTGCTTTCGTGTAGACCCAGTGTATCAGCAATTTCACGCAGTACAAGTGGCCGCATGGCGACCGCTCCATGGGCGAAAAAATTGCGTTGACGCTCGACAATTGCCTGTGAAACACGCAGGATGGTATCAAAGCGCTGCCGCATATTTTTGATCAGCCACTTCGCTTCTTGCAGTTGGGTTCCTAGCGATCCATCGCCTTTGTTTTGTTTGAGAATATTGGCGTAGATGGCGTTGACGCGCAGGCGTGGCATTACATCGTGGTTGAGCTGAACCTGCCAGCGGTCTTTGCTGCGCTTAACGATGACATCCGGTACTACATAGTCCGATGCATCACTGGCAAAGGGGCTGCCTGGATGAGGATTGCATTGCTTGATGACGACCTGTGCTTCACGCAGATCTTCGTCATCACAATCGAGCACCTTCCGTAGTTTGGTGAAATCGCGCTGTGCAAACAGCGATAGGTGATGTTCGACGATTTCCAGCGCCATGCGGCGTGTGACCATCGGTACTTTGGGTAGTCGGCGAACTTGCAATGCCAGACATTCGGAGGCATTGCGTGCGCCGACGCCAGCGGGCTCAAAGCTTTGCAGCATGCTAAGCGCGATCGTCAATTCATCAAGTTCGATTTCTAGCTCTGCTGGCAAACGCGCGAGTATTTCTTCCAGTGGTTCTTCCAGATAGCCATTGTCATTGAGCGCATCAATGATCAGTTCGACCAGCGCACGATCGCGGGTATTGCGCACGCTGACATCACTTTGCTCGAGCAGATGTTCACGTAAGGTGAGTTCGTGTGCTTCCAGTTGCGGTCTGCCATCGTCGTCTTCTGGTGCTTTTGATGTGCGCGCAACATCGTCAAAACTCCAGCCGTTATCGTTATTGCTGCTTTCTTCGTTGGATGGCGAGGCGTCAAAACTGGCGTCCGCTTCGGTATTGGCGGCGGCGTTTTCTTCTGCGGTATTGGTTTCGGCGGGAGCGCTGTCCGTGCCGCTGCTGGACGGACTCATTGCGCCATCGGCGAGCAGACGCGTGGCATTATCGAGCGGATCGTCGGTACGCTCCAGCATCGGATTGTCGGCTAAGATTTGTTCGAGTTCTTGATGTAATTCGAGTGTCGACAATTGCAGTAGCCGAATCGACTGCTGCAATTGCGGCGTCAATGCCAGGTGTTGCGAAGTACGTAATTGCAGAGATTGCTTCATTAGCTTCAGTTCGACTCTTGTGCTTGATGCTTGCGTTTAATCTTCACATTATTTTTGCACGTGCATACCGAACTCTTGCTGGGTACTTACATGCGGAAGTGTTCACCCAAATAAACGCGGCGTACTGATTCATTGTTGATGATGTCGTCGGGACGGCCATTTGCAAGCACCGCACCTTGGTTAATGATGTAAGCGCGATCGCAGATGCCGAGTGTCTCACGCACATTGTGATCGGTGATCAACACACCGATACCACGCTCTTTCAAAAAGCGCACGATACGCTGAATTTCAATCACGGCAATTGGATCAACACCAGCAAAGGGTTCATCCAGCAAAACGAAACGCGGATTGGTCGCTAAGGCACGTGCGATTTCGACGCGTCGGCGCTCACCGCCGGACAGCGACATTGCCTGATTGCTGCGCAGCTTTTCAATTTGCAGATCGGCCAGCAAGGTATCAAGTCGTTGTTCTAATTGCTCGGCATTTAATGCTTTGCCGTTGACGCGTTGCAACTCGAGTACTGCGCGGATATTGTCTTCGACACTCAGTTTGCGAAACACCGATGCTTCTTGAGGTAGATAAGACAGACCAAGCACTGCGCGACGGTGGATCGGCAGGCGTGAAATATCGACGCCATCCAACGCTATCTGACCAGCATCAGAAGGCACCAAGCCGACGATCATGTAAAACGAGGTTGTCTTACCGGCGCCGTTAGGGCCCAGTAGGCCGACTACTTCGCCGCTTTCAACCTGCAAGGCGACATCGCGGACGACTTGCCGTGCGCCATAAGATTTTTGTAAACCGCTGACAATTAACTTGCTGGACATCTAGTTGGCCTTTGTTCCATTTTCTTTGTGCGGCTGAATGACTGCCTTGATACGTCCCGCACCAGCTTTACTTTCGCCGCTTGCCGTATTGTGTACAGTGAAATATTCCGCGCGCGTATCGTAGGAAATGTACTCGCCTTCGACTTCGTCGGTGGCCTTATCGCCATCCAAGCGACGCATTCTTGCTTTGGAAAACAGCTTAAGAATTTCACGCTTGTCGTCGTACTCTATGCGTTCTGCTTGGCCGTCTATCCATTCATTAGGGCCGCCGTCGCGTTTTTGTCGAAAGCTCGCCAATGGGCCGTTTGGTGTAGCGTACAGCGTGACGAATTGGTAGCCTTCAGGATCTTGCTTAACCACCATCTTGTTTGCTTTCATCAAAATGGTACCGCGCGTCAGCACCACATTTCCGGTAAAGGTATTGATCTGCTTGAGGTCGTCGTATTCCATATGATTGGCTTCGACGTTAGTGGGCTTGCTCGAGTCCGCCTTTTCGGCATACGCGCCGTGATTAGCGAAAAAACCGGTAACAAGCATCAATATGGTGAGTGATCGTTTCATGAACTATCTTTACGGATAATCTTGCGGTGAGGTCAACGAGTAAGGGCAGATGCTGCTTGATACCGCCCTTTAACGTCGCTTGAGAATTTAAATTCCCCAGTTGCATCGTTGGCAACCATGCCGACACCAGTCAGCGTCGATTTACCCAATGTTAATTCAGCGGGTTTGGGGGTTTTGATTATGTGTTCATCCGGCAGTAGCAACAGGTAACTTGATTGCAGTTCAAATGCTTGTTTGTCGGCGTAAGCTGGGCGCTGGATTTTTGCATTGTCGTGCATATGTACTTCGCTGTTTTTATTGCGCACATAGGCATAGTCTGATCGACTCACCATTGGCGGTCGGTTCTGACCAAAGCTATGCATCACCGGCTGCAGCACGTAATACGAATTGTCTTGTGGATTGTGCGTCATGCGTGCGCCACTCAAGTTGAAACGTGCTTCACCAGTTTTGCCTAAACGTACAAAATCAAATTTTTCTACATAGTAGTCGACTACACTGGGCGGCTTCTGTTTTAGGTTACTGTCGGCTTGTCGGCGCAGCACTTCCAATAGCCAAAAACTACCAAACGCCAGTGCCGCACTGATAGTGACCAGCACGATCATACGTACCGTGTTGCTGGTGTGGGATGGTCTCATGTTAGATACGGTGCTAGGGCGCGGTCGTAATTATCTTGCGCACGCAGGATAAAATCGCAGAGTTCGCGGACCGCACCGCGACCGCCACTGGCCTCCGTCACATAGTGGACGCGCGTGCGTACTTCGGCGTGGCCGTTGGGTACGCTGGCAGCAAAGCCGACGCGAGATAGTATCGGCAGATCAATCACATCATCGCCAATAAAGCCGCATTGCTGCGGGGTCATCTTGGTTTGTGCGAGCAATTGTTGAAAAGCCTCGCCTTTATCATGAATGCCTTGCAGCACATGCTGTATGCCAAGGTCGGTGGCGCGGCGCAACACGATTGGAGACTGCCGTGCACTGATGATCGCAGTGAGGACGCCAGACTGTTGCAGGAGCTTGATGCCGTGTCCATCCAACACATTAAAAGTTTTAATTTGTTCACCGTCGGCACCAAAATGCAGACTGCCATCGGTCAAGATGCCGTCGACGTCGAAAATCATCAGTCTTACGGCTGCCGCGCGGCTGACGATATCGTGATTGTTTTGCGCCGTCATCAGATCACCTTCGCGCGCGTCAAGTCGTGGATATGCACGGCACCGATTAATTTGTTGTCGTCATCAACCACAAGCAACTGATTGATGCGATACGTTTCCATCATCTCGACCGCCTCAACTGCCAATTGTTCAGGTTTTAACGCACGTGGATTGGCGTGCATGACGTCAGCGATCAACAGTGTGGAAAGATCCTGCTTGCGTTCGATCAGTCGGCGCAAATCACCGTCCGTGAAGACGCCAATTGCATGACCGTCGTCATCCACCACGCTCGTCATGGCCATACCTTTTCTGCTGATCTCAAGCAAGGCCTCAGTAAGCGTGGCGCGTTGGGAGACAGCGGGGAGTGCGGCGCCGGTGCGCATGACATCGCGTACATGGGTCAACAGGCGTCGACCGAGCGCACCGCCCGGATGTGAGCGGGCAAAATCTTCTGCACCAAAGCCGCGTGCATCAAGTAGCGCCATTGCCACCGCATCTCCGAGTGCTAAGGTCGCGGTGGTGCTGGCTGTCGGTGCGAGGTTGAGTGGGCAGGCTTCCTTGTCGACTTTGACATTCAAATGGACGTCGGCCAGTTGCGCTAAATTGGAGGCGTCATTGCCGGTGATGGCAATCAAGGTTGCACCCATGCGCTTAATGATGGGAACCACCGCGAGTAATTCTCCGGCCTCACCCGAATACGAAATCGCAATCAGCACATCATCAGTAGTGATCATGCCCAAATCGCCATGCGAGGCTTCGGCGGCATGGACAAACAAGGCGGGCGTGCCCGTTGATGCTAGCGTCGAGGCAATCTTGCGCGCGATGTGCCCTGATTTACCTATTCCTGACACCACTACGCGCCCACGGCACGCTAACAACAATGCGACCGCTTTGCTTAAAAGTCCGGCGCTGTCACCAGCGAGGCGCGCTTTGAGCGCGAGCAAAGCGTCGGCTTCGATCTGGATGGTCTCGCAAGCAAACTGCAATGCACGTTCGCTGCTGGCGGCATTAAAATCTGCCGGGAAAGAGGGGGCTTGGGTTACACTCATGCGGAAAGTATAAACGAAATTCCAAAGCAAAAAACTTGCCAGTCAATTTTAAGTTTGTATTTGCGTTATCTTTAGGCGCATCTGGACGCGCCGTGTTAGCACCATTTTTGTAATGCTCATGAAAGGTCATCGCTTCATGGCCGCATCTTCATATTGACGCAGTTTTGCTGACACCTATTTTCTGACTTCATCCCATGTTTTCGCCTCTCGAACTCACCTTATTATTACTGGTCGCCGCTGTGCTGGGAGTGGTCGCCTTTCGCATTATGCAATTGCCGCCAATGCTCGGTTATCTGGCTGCTGGCATTCTGATTGGTCCTTACAGTTTGGGATTGGCGGAAGATAACGCGACCACGCATACGTTGGCGGAGTTTGGTGTTGTCTTTTTGATGTTCTCGCTTGGCCTGGAGTTTTCACTTGCCAAGCTGATAGCGATGCGACGCATCGTATTTGGCTTGGGCATTGGACAAGTTGTGTTGAGTCTATTGGCAACCATGGCATTTACCTGGCTGATTGCCTATTACGTCCCACGTTTTACCGCGATTAGCTGGCAAGCGGCGTTCGCGCTGGGCGCGGCATTGGCTTTGTCATCGACTGCGATTGTTTCGAAAATGCTGACCGAACGGCTAGAGCTCGAAACCGAGTATGGGCGTCGGATTATTGGGATTTTATTATTCCAAGATTTAGCCTTGGTGCCGTTGTTGATCATGGTGCCAGCAATCGCCAATCCACAAGACGATTTGGTTGTTACGCTAGCGTGGGCTAGCTTGAAGGCGGCGATTGTTTTGCTGTTACTGCTTTTCATCGGACAAAAACTGATCCGCGGGTGGTTACGAATTGTGGTGAGGCGGCATTCGCAAGAACTGTTCATGCTCAATATCCTGTTGATTACTTTAGGTGCAGCGTGGATTACTGAAATGGCAGGCCTGTCGTTGGCACTGGGGGCGTTTGTCGCTGGCATGGTGATTTCTGAGACCGAGTTTCGTTCACAGGTGGAAGAAGACATCAAGTCATTCCGCGATGTGTTGTTGGGACTATTTTTTATCACCATCGGCATGCTGTTAAACGTGCGCTTGGTGGTAGAGAACTGGTGGCTAGTTCTGCTGTTGGTCACAATTCCAATGTTGCTCAAATTTGGCGTCATCACCGCACTCGCACGTTTCTTTGGCGCCTCTACCGGCGTGTCCTTGCGTACTGGCTTGGCCTTGGCACAAGCGGGTGAATTTAGCTTTGTTTTACTTAATCAGGTAAGCGGCATGAACCTGATGGACCCACTGATCGTTCAATTGATACTGGCGTCAATGGTGCTGTCCATGCTGATTGCGCCATTTATTATCGACAACGCCGATAAGATTGTGCTCAAGTTTTCTGCCAGCGAATGGATGACGCAATCGCTGGCCTTGACGCAAATTGCAACGCGCACCATGTCGTCGCAAAAGCATGTACTGATTGCCGGTTTTGGCCGTAGCGGACAGAATCTCGCCAAACAGTTAGAAGAAGAGGGTATCCCCTATCACGCGTTGGACATGGACCCAGATAGAGTGCGGGCCGCGCAGGCGGCTGGCGCGCATGTGTCATATGGCGATGCCGGCCGTCGAGAAAGTCTGGTGGCAGCCGGTATTCACCGCGCCGCGACGCTAGTGATTACTTACGCCAATACACCTTCGGCGTTGCGCGTCTTGCGTCATACGCATGAGTTACGACCGAACTTGCCGGTGATTGTGCGTAGTTATGACGATACCGATTTTGAAAAACTGCGCGAAGCCGGTGCGGCGGAAGTGGTGCCAGAAGTGATGGAAGGTAGTTTGATGCTGGCTTCACAAGCTTTGCTGACGATGGGCGTGCCGTTGCGTAAAGTGGTACAGCGCGTGCAAATGACACGTAGCAAACGTTATGCATCGTTGCGTGGTTATTTTCATGGTCTCAGTGACAGCGATGTCGATGAGCATTTGCAAGTGCGACTGCAGTCCGTCGCCTTGCATGATGGTGCTGCAGCTATTGGTAAACCTTTGGCAGATATCAAGTTGGGTGATGTGGATGTGGATGTCACCGCATTAAGACGCGGCATCAAGCGTATAGATTGGAGCATGGACACCGTGTTGGAGCAGGGCGATATTCTGGTTTTACGCGGCGCGATGGAAGGCTTGGCGCTGGCAGAAAACAAGCTGCTGAAGTCTTGAGGCGACTATCTACTGTGTGTTTCTTGAACGAATCCTGAGAGCGGTTGCCAAACTAGAGTGAACAAATTTGTGGCGACTTTGGCGTCACGGTTTACAGATGATTCACTTTGCATTTGCTTTAATCATATCGGTCATGATTGTCTCCGCATTCTGCTTTACTCTCTGTTGAAAGTCGTTGATGCCCGTTCTCCTTAAAAGTACTTTTTCAGTTTTAAGTTTATTGATGGTGGTTGGTTTAGTGGGTTGCGCACCACTAGCGACGATCAATGCGTTGAGGCCGACTAGTGCGTATGACAAGCATGCAGAGCTTGCTTACGGCAGTGACCCACGTCAAAAATTAGATGTCTACACGCCCCGTGATTTAAAAGCGTCCGCACCCGTCGTTGTGTTTTTCTATGGCGGCACTTGGAACGCTGGCGCACGCGCTGATTACAAGTTTGTCGGTCAAGCGCTGGCATCACGCGGCATCGTTGCGGTGGTAGCTGACTATCGCTTATATCCGCAAGTGCGCTACCCCGGCATTTTGCAAGACAGTGCGCACGCAGTCGCCTGGACGCTAAAAAATATCGGACGTTTTGGCGGCGACCCCGCGCATGTCTTTGTCATGGGACATAGTGCCGGTGCGTATAACGCCGCGATGGTCGCACTTGATGGTCGCTGGTTAGAGCAAGCTGATACCAAGACTACTGCATTGCGCGGCTGGATAGGCTTGGCCGGTCCGTACGACTTTCTGCCGATAGAAAACCCGGAAGCAAAACCGGTGTTCTTTTTCCCTAACAGCCCGCCAGAATCGCAGCCTATCAATCATGTCACCGCCGCTGCGCCGCCAGCTTTGCTGATCGCCGCGCTAAATGACAAGCTAGTTAATCCGCAGCGCAACACGCGTGGTATGACCGACAAGTTACGCGCGGTCGGCGTCAAGGTAGAGACAATTTACTATGACCGTTATCTATCGCATCCGACCTTGGTGGCGACACTGGCATGGCCTTTACGTTGGTGGGCACCCGTGTTGGATAATGTCGAACAATTTGTTAAATCGGATGGTGGTCGTAAGTCTAGTGCGCAATAGCTTGCACAAAAAGTGGGGCAGCAAATCGCACCATTAAGTTGAGCAATCAGATGTGCATATAAATGGCGCACTGAATTGAGCAGCTAATTTTCGCAGCGAAAGTACACAGCGAATTTGTGCAATTAAATCACCAGCATATAAAATGATGTCGCCGGCACTGCTTGATCCAGTGTCGGCATTTTTGTTTCCCTATGACGAGTTTGGATGGAAATTTTAGAGCGCATACTTGGCATCATTCTGCCAGTCTTTATCATCATTGCCATCGGCTTTGCCTACGCGCGCGCACGTGGCGAAACGGTGCATGCTGATATGGCCTCGGTCAGTCGCGTCAGTATGAGTGTGCTGTCACCGTTACTGATTTTTACTGCGTTAGCTGGCAAGGATTTTGATCTGGCGCAAAACGGCATTTTGATCTTGATCGGTGTTGTCATTTCGCTAGGATCAGGCTTGATAGCATGGCCGCTCGCACGTTTGCTCGGGTACGACGTACGGACTTTTGTGCCGCCGATGATGTACAACAATTGCGGCAATATGGGTTTGCCTTTGTCGGTATTAGCGTTTGGCGCCTCTAGTCTTGGATCAGCGGTTGCCTTGTTCATGGCCTGCAACCTGATGTATTTTTCAGTCGGTATAAAAATACTAGAAAGTGGCCGCGTCGGCACCGATCATCCGCGCAAAGCGCACTGGCAGTTCTTGCGCAACCCGATGATGATCGCGATGCTGCTCGGGATTATTTTTGCAGCGCTCAAGCCAGGCATTCCTGCGCCACTATTTACCGCCATGCAAATGCTGGGTAGCGCCTGCATCCCGATCATGCTGTTTTCGCTCGGCGTACGCATGCGCGATATTAGCTTTAAAAGTTGGCCCATCGGCATTGTCGGCGCTTGCGTCTGCCCGCTGGCTGGATTGATAGTGGCTTGGTTGCTTGATCAATCACTCGACCTGACGCAAGCGCAACGCGGCCAGATGTATTTGTTTGCCGCACTACCACCCGCAATTTTCTGCTTCATGATGGCCGAGCGCTACAAGCAAGAGCCGGACAAGGTGGCGTCCATTGTGCTGCTTGGTACGCTTTCAGCGTTGCTGTTTGTGCCGCTGGGGTTATGGATGGGTTTGCCTAAGTGAGGTAGCGGTGAAGTGGCGAACCTGGCGCTAAAAGAGACGAGCTTCGATACTGGTTAAACGCGGGCAGTCTAGCCTTCTCGTTGACTAGTAATTCTGAGCCTGCTTCTTGAATGGTTAAGTAAGGGATGAATATGGCAGAAATTCCATATCCACGGGATGCCCGAATAGCCAGCAGTCTTCTATGCTGTTGAAGCATTAATCAATACACGGGATATTCATAGTTTTGCTTGATCAGTTTCAGGCATTTGTCACCGTAAAAAGCCTGCCGCTTTTTCGGATTTGTTTACAGCTGATGATTTGCACAGTACATTCTGTTTCAGCCAATCTCCACGGGGGCATGGAAGTAGCTTGCCGAGTTAGACAGCACGCTCTAGGTTATCCATCACTTTTTCTGTATAAAATAAGTTAGGCGTTGCAATGAGCACACCCTGGAATCTCGGCGAACTGCGGACGCATGCCAAGAAAAACTCTGACAGAACTACGCTCGAGCTTGTTGATTCAGTGAGTCGAAGCGACTCAATTTTTCAGTACCACGTATTCACTGCACGCGACGCGCTGAAAGGAATCCTCAACTACGAGGAGCCGCAGGGGGTAGAGAACTGGATGTTCATCCTCGGCGGCTCGGATCGTCAAGAAGAATTCTTCTATGCCAAGGTTGTCAGCGAAGCCAACCTGATTTCGTGCATACACACCGCTCGTAGCTTGCTTGAAACGTTCGCACAGCTAGTCAATCGCATCGTCCTTGAGAGCGCCATCGAAGTATCGAAATGCACTCCAAAGGCAGTCGTTGCCAAGCTACCAAATGGTGAAATCAAGACCAAGCTCCAGGAGTTGCTTGCCTCACATTGGTTTTCATACACATCTGCATTCACCAACACCGTCAAACACAGGCAACTCATTCAGCATCATGTCTCCATCTCGTTTGTAGACAACATCGTCGGCATCAAGGTTGGCGCATTCGAGTACGAAGGCGTGTCATATCCAGCCTACTGGGCCAATGAGTTTCTGCAGGGTGTTATCGATGTCAAGAATGAAATTATTGATCTTGGGCGAGCCCTCAATTGCACCCTGGCGCACGGCAACGCCTAACCCTTCAATCAAGAGCAAGCCGGGTTATGCCTCTCATCTCAAACGTTAGCGGGCTTGTAAGTAGAAGGAGAAAATAAAAAAGCGAACGGAAGTTCGCTTTTTTATTGGCCAGTCGTTAAGAGTATCAATAATTTATGCAGCCGCTTTTTTCTGCTTCAGCAAAGGCCCCAAATATTTTCCAGTAAAGCTGGCAGGATTTTTTGCCAAATCTTCCGGCGTACCGCTACCTATAATTTGTCCGCCGCCCGCGCCACCTTCTGGGCCCATATCAATCAGCCAGTCAGCGGTTTTGATGACGTCCAAATTGTGCTCGATGATGACGACGGTGTTGCCTTGATCGCGCAGACGATGAATTACTTTTAGCAATAAATCGATATCGTGGAAGTGCAAGCCGGTGGTTGGCTCATCCAGGATATACAAGGTGCGGCCGGTGTCGCGCTTCGACAATTCCAGCGACAGTTTGACGCGCTGCGCTTCGCCACCTGACAGTGTGGTGGCGCTTTGGCCGAGGCGGATGTAGCCGAGTCCAACGTCGAGTAGCGTTTGCAGTTTGCGCGCAATTACTGGTACCGGTTTAAAGAAAACGTGCGCTTCTTCTACCGTCATCTGCAGCACTTCGGTGATGTTTTTTCCCTTGTACTGGATCTCCATGGTTTCGCGGTTGTAGCGATTGCCGTGGCAGACGTCGCACGGTACATAGACGTCCGGCAAAAAGTGCATCTCAACCTTGATCACGCCATCGCCCTGACAAGCTTCGCAACGACCGCCTTTGACGTTGAACGAGAAACGTCCTGCGGAATAGCCGCGTTCTTTGGATGCGGGTACGGTGGCAAACAGATCGCGTATCGGTGTGAATAAGCCGGTGTAGGTTGCAGGATTGGAGCGTGGGGTACGACCGATTGGTGCTTGATCGACCGAGATCACTTTGTCGAAATGTTCGAAGCCGCTGATCGTGTCATGCGCCGCCGGTTCTGCTTGCGAGCCGTAAAGATGGCGCGCTGCTGCGTGATACAAAGTGTCGTTAACCAAGGTTGATTTGCCGGAGCCTGAGACGCCAGTGACGCAGGTCAGCAAGCCGACTGGTAGTTCCAAGGTAACGTTCTTTAAATTGTTGCCGCTCGCGCCCGTAATGACGAATTGTTTTTTCGGGTTTGGTGGCGTGCGTTTTGGCGGTACTGCGATGCCGAGCGTACCGTTTAGATATTTTGCCGTCAGCGATTTTTTGCTTTTTAAAATATCGGCCAGCGTACCTTCTGCGATTACTTCGCCACCATGCACGCCCGCACCGATACCCATGTCGACCACGTAATCAGCGCAACGGATCGCGTCTTCATCATGCTCAACCACTAGCACGCTGTTGCCGATGTCGCGCAGATGTTTGAGCGTCTCGATCAATCTGTCGTTATCGCGCTGATGCAAGCCGATTGATGGTTCGTCGAGTACGTACATGACGCCAGTTAAGCCCGAGCCGATTTGCGAGGCTAGGCGTATGCGTTGCGACTCGCCGCCGGATAAACTATCGGCGCTGCGATCCAGCGACAGATAATCAAGCCCAACGTTATTGAGGAAGGTCAGGCGCGAAATAATTTCTTTGACGATGCGATCGGCGATTTCTTTTTTTGCGCCGGTCAATTTCAAGGTCTCAAAAAACTCTAATGTCTGACGTAATGGTGTGGCCGCGACTTCATAAATTGCACGTTGCTGTTTACCGCTACCGACTTTGACGTAACGCGCTTCGACGCGTAGACGCGCACCATCGCAGCTAGGGCACCCTTTTTCATTGATGAACTTGGCGAGTTCTTCGCGCACTGCCGTCGAGTCGGTTTCGCGATAGCGACGTTGCAGATTGTTGACCACGCCTTCAAACTCGTGCTCGCGAATCACGGTACGGCCTTTTTCATTCACATACTGGAATGGAATCTTTTGTTTGCCTGAGCCAAAAAGCACGGCTTGTTGCGCATTCTCTGGCAGTTTTTCAAATGGCGTGTCGATGTCGAACGCATAAAATTCAGCAAGACTGGTCAGCATCTGAAAATAAAACTGGTTGCGTCTATCCCAGCCTTTGACCGCGCCGCTGGCGAGCGATAGATTTGGGAAGGCGACGATACGCTTGGGGTCAAAAAACTCGATATGACCAAGACCGTCGCACTCCGGACACGCGCCCATCGGATTGTTGAATGAGAACAAGCGCGGCTCTAATTCTTGCAATGAATAGCCGCACACTGGGCAAGCAAATTTGTTGGAGAACAGATGCGTCACTTCGCTATCCATTTCTACTGCGAGCGCACGTCCGTCGGCGAGTCTTAATGCCGTTTCAAAACTTTCAGCTAATCGTTGCTTGATGTCGGCCTTGACCTTGATGCGGTCGACCACGACATCGATCGTGTGTTTTTCAGTTTTCTTTAATTTTGGCAGCGCGTCGACATCATAGATGTGCGCATTGCCGGTACCGCTCTGCACGCGAAAGCGCACAAAACCTTGTGCCTGCATTTGTTCAAACAAATCCAGATGCTCGCCTTTGCGATTGGCAACCACCGGCGCCAAGATCATTAACTTGGTATCTTCTGGCATCGCTAATACGGTATCGACCATTTGCGATACCGATTGCGCAGCCAGCGGCTTCTCTGGATGATCGGGACAATACGGTGTACCAACGCGCGCATACAGCAGACGTAGATAATCGTGAATCTCGGTGACGGTACCGACGGTGGAGCGTGGATTGTGTGAGGTTGCCTTTTGCTCAATCGAGATCGCTGGCGACAAGCCTTCAATCAAATCGACGTCCGGTTTTTCCATCAGCTGCAAAAACTGTCGCGCATAGGCGGACAAGGATTCGACGTAGCGACGCTGGCCTTCCGCATACAGCGTGTCGAAGGCGAGCGAGGATTTGCCAGAGCCGGATAAGCCGGTTATCACAATCAATTGATTGCGCGGTAAATCGAGATTGATATTTTTGAGGTTGTGCGTACGCGCACCTCGAATGCGAATTTGTTCCATTTACTCTTTCAGCGTTTGGATGCGTCCGCTGCCAACATCCTTTCGTGGAGACCGTCGGCAGGTAGGATGGGTCAACCTGCTACTATAACGGTTTTTTAAGGCGCGGTTTTTGCTGCTTTAGTTTTGCGATGCCGAAATGGGGCTATCTGCTGAAGCTGCCTTATAAATAAAATCGACAAAGCCACGTCTTTGTCTCAATCTTGCCGCGTTTTCATGTCATCTAACCAATTGAACGAAATCGATCACAGCCTGGACGATGGCATGAGCCGCAGCGAAATTCGCGCCAGCGCATCGCTAGCGTCGATTTTTGCTTTGCGGATGCTGGGCCTGTTTCTGATCCTGCCGGTGTTCGCGGTCTACGCCAGCTCTTTGTCGGGCGGACAGAATCTGACGCTGGTTGGGCTGGCGATGGGTATCTATGGTTTGACGCAGGCTTGCGGGCAAATTCCTTACGGCATCGCATCGGATCGTTTTGGGCGTAAACCAGTGATTGTGATCGGCCTGATCGTATTTGCGTTTGGTTCGTTTATCGCCGCCGGTGCCGATAATATTGGATGGGTGATTGTTGGTCGCGCGGTGCAGGGCGCTGGCGCTATATCGGCAGCGGTGACGGCATTTATTGCCGACTCCACGCGCGAACAACACCGGACCAAGGCGATGGCGATGGTTGGCGCATCGATCGGCTTGACGTTTGCTGCGTCGATGGTGTTGTCGCCATTGTTATATCAACTGATAGGTATGGGCGGCATTTTTGCGCTGACTGGCGGTCTCTCACTACTCGCGATATTAGTCATCTTGTATGTGGTGCCGGCCGCGCCGGCGCTACCACCAGCGCGCGCCTCAATGCGCGAAGTGTTAAAAAACAGCGAGTTGGCGCGCTTGAATTACGGTGTGTTTGCACTACATGTAACGCAGATGGCGATGTTTGTGGTGATGCCGGCGGCGTTGATTAAGTTTGCGCATCTGCCATTGGCGCAGCACTGGCAGATCTATCTGCCAGTGGTCTTGCTGTCTTTTATATTGATGTTGCCGCCGATTTTTATCAGCGAGAAGCATGGCAAATCCAAACAAGTGTTTGTCGGTGCGATCGCTTTGCTGCTGTTGGTGCAGCTCGGCATGTGGTTTACGATGTCGCGAGACCAAGTGCATTGGATTTGGTTAGTCGGGCTGTTGCTGGCGTTTTTCGTCGCCTTCAATGTTTTGGAAGCGAGTCAGCCGTCGTTAGTGTCGCGGATCGCGCCACCAGCGGCCAAGGGCGCCGCGCTCGGCGTCTACAATACGTTGCAGGCCTTGGGCTTGTTTTGCGGTGGCGCGTTGGGCGGCTGGCTGGTTCAGCACGAAGGTTCAGCCTCCGTATTTATTCTTGGCGCGAGTTTGTCGTTTGTGTGGCTTATAATTGCAGCCACTATGCAAAACCTGCCGCGCCGTAACCATGTTCAAACGGCCGTCGCCTAGCACATCAACCTCCGGAGAAAATATTTATGGCATCAGTCAACAAAGTCATCATTGTCGGCAATCTTGGACGCGATCCGGAAACGCGCTATATGCCGAACGGTGATGCCGTCACCAATATTGCGGTCGCTACCACCGAAAGCTGGAAAGATAAAAATTCTGGCGAAAAGAAAGAAGTTACTGAATGGCATCGCGTTACTTTTTATCGCAAACTCGCTGAAATTGCCGGCCAGTATCTGAAAAAAGGTTCGTCGGTTTATATCGAAGGGCGTTTGCAAACGCGCAAATGGACCGATAAAGACGGCGTAGAACGTTACACCACTGAAATTATCTCTGACTCTATGCAAATGTTGGGTGGCCGCCCAGGTGCTGGTGGCGGCAGCGCAGCGATGGACGACGATTACGGCAGCAGCGCGCCGGCTTCACGGCCAGCATCAGGTGGTGCTGCTAGACCAGCTGCGGCACCACGGCCAGCGGCCAACTTTAATGATATGGACGACGATATTCCGTTCTAGATCGGATTTGATTTTTAAAAGCATCAAAAATGTAAAAAAACCCGCACAGCTCATGAAGCTGTGCGGGTTTTTTACATTTACTTAGCGCTACTGATGTTTGAGCGGCTTAATTCGATGACCGGCTTTTAAAAACTCAGACGCAAATTGTCTGACGCAGAGTCAAGTTGTTTTCCTATGTTTGTGGTGATGCTTTTCTTGTAGTCTGAATTAACTGATTTGATCCAGATTAATTTTGACTCTAGGAGATTGTTATGCAAAAGAAATTCAACGTTTTGTTAAGTAGTATTGTTATTGCGTTTTCCGCTTCGGTCACTGCGCAAGCAGCCGATCAAACCATGATGCATGCCGATAAGGCAGACAGTGTCCACGCCACTAAAGCCGCTACTAAAAGTTCTGCGAACGCGGCAGATAAAGAAATGATGAATAAATTGGCGCAGGCTAATATGGGCGAAGTGGCGCTAGCGGAGCTGGCGAAAACCAAATCGACCGACAAAGAGGTGCTTAAATTTGCCGACACAATGATTGAGGATCATGGCAAGGCGCAAAATGCGTTGGCCGATGTTGCAAATAAATCGGATGTGGAACTGCCAAAGAAAACAGACCAAAAGCATGCGGATCTGTTGAAAAAAATGCAGACTATGGATGGTGCTGCATTCGATAAAGCGTACAAGAGCCAAGCCGTTAAAGATCATGGCGATGCGCAAAAATTGTTGAAGAAGATTGCTTCAAATGCGAAGAGCGCTGATTTCAAAGCGTTAGCTAAAGAGCTGATGCCAACGATCGATCAGCATATGGAGATGGCCAAGGCGATGCAATCGGCCAAATAAAACAGACAAAAATAAAATAAAAAAAGCGCGATCTTTATCGCGCTTTTTTAATTGCTGTGTTCATTCTCTGTAAGGATTTAACGGCGCTTGAGTCCTCTGGAACTCAAATGCATGTGTTTTCACAGTAAATTTCGGACTCCGCATCCAACCGGACGTGATGTCCAAAACCTTGTGCACCACGCAGCAATAAAAGCAGATGCCAGCACGTCGCTCGGGAAGTGCTCAAGCGTCAAAACGCGACAGAGACTTGTGAGAGCCGCCAACAACAGTAACGTCGAGCGCCACCTTGGTATGAGATGGGCAAGTACGCATGCCACTGCAAACGCCGTGAATGCGTGACTAGATGGGAACGAATTGAACGGAAATCCGAGGAACGGCGTGGCGAGGCCATATTGGTCGAATTCAAGAAGCATGCTTGGACGGGCGCGCGCCACGACTTGTTTGAGAATCAGAGTGATGAGTCCGCCCGTTAGTAAGGTGAGCAGCATCAGAAGACTTCCATCTTTCGCTTGCTTGAATAAATGCCGCCACCGCGGCGGTACTGGTAATACTGACGCGACGCGACTTGCTGCATAAACGCTTAACGCAGAGATGGCAAAGAAATTTGCGTTGGCGATGCCGCTTACATCGCCGAAGAACGCAATGAGCGTTGGCTTCAATTGAGCATGAATAATCTTGATGATCGGTGCATCTAACCACATCACCAAAACTGCAAACGTTGTTGAGGCAGCAATGAGGTTGATGAGCGCTGCGCGATTGCGTAGGCCTGATGTGATTCTGTTCAATGTCTTAGGCTGCGCGACACTGCCAACACATTGGCTCAGCGAGTTCTTGTTGATCATCGCTTAGGTCCCGACGGCTTTACGGATTTCCCTGCTAATGAACCTATCAGATACAAAGAAAAGAGCGGAAGTCGTCGCTTGACGGCGGTATCGTTTTTGTCTGATTGAGGCTTGTCGATGCATGGCAGTGATCCGGTTTTAGCATGGTCTGCGTGCGATATAGCAGCACGGGGATTTCGTTTGTTCATCGTGAGTTCTCCAATTGAAATAACTTGAAATGAAATAAAGGCAGGCCTTCTGTTTTGCGCTATATGAACCTGTAGCGGATTCAGTTCGGCGAGAGAGATAGTGAGATATAGATGTTGCTGAGATGTCGCGATGCGCGTTAATACGCGCGACATCTTCGCGACAAAGACAGGGCAAAGTGCGGCAGGTCTGGCACTTCGCCAGCGACTTGCGCACTCTCATCACGAGGAAATTTACTTATGAAGTCCAGATTTATTGTTACCGCCGGTATGCTGTTGCTGTCGACGGCCATGAGCGCTTTTGCGCAACAAAATGCTGAGCATGGAGGAACACCAACTTGGAGGTTAGGTGTAGGCGCGATCTCTAAAACGAGCGTCTATGCAGGAGAAGATTCAGACATCAAAGCAGTCCCATTACTGAACTACGAAAGTGATACCTTCTTTTTCCGCGCGATAAGTGGCGGTTATCATTTGTTGGACCAAGATGGTTTAAAGCTTGATGCAACTTTGGGTTTGAGACTCAATGGAGTTAACAAGGAAGATTTCGGCGTTGCAGAACTTGCCGCCAAGGGCATCAATCGTAATTTGTTGGAAGATCGTGACAACGGCCTGGATCTGGGAATTGCAGCGTCGTTTAGCGGGCACATGGGTGAGGTGGAACTAGCATTGAAGATGGATGTGTCGGGAGCGAGCAAGGGCTTTGAGGCTTCAGCAAAGTATGGTTATCCAATACAGTTTGGAGCAACTTCGATTACGCCGAATGTCTCCATCAGCCATTATTCGAAGAAGTTCGCGAACTACTATTACGGTACGCTCGACGCAGAAGTCGATCGAGGCGTAGTGAATTACAAACCAGGCAGTACAGTTATTCCCAGTATTGGTGTTGCGGTGAGACGGCCATTCGCTGACAACTGGATGTTGATGGGTAACCTGTCTTATAGTGCGCTACCGAGCCGGATAACCGACAGCCCAATTGTAGATAAGGACACCAGTGGCGTCACATCCGTATTTTTTGGCATCTCTCGGGGATTCTGAACAAGCTTGTTCACGTTTGACAAAGGTTGAGGGCCTTCGACCTTGTGCCGCTAGAACAGCAGACTGTACTTGTGGAATGAATCATGTTTTGCAAGCCCGCAGCAACTCCACGCAAAAAGGATGGAAATGGACATTATTAAAGGCCCGTTAAGTATCCTGATCGTCGAGGACAACGCGCCGATGGCGGCCAATATTTATGACTACCTCGAAGCATGTGGTCATAGACCCAGTGCAGCTCCCGATGGAAGATCTGGTCTCGGCTTGCTACAAGTCAATCATTTCGATGCCATTGTCATGGACTGGATGATGCCACGCATGGACGGCTTGACGATGCTCACGCAGTTGCGGGATGAACTCAAGTCCAGGGTGCCGGTGATCATGCTCACCGCTAAAGATCAACTCGACAACAAGATGCAAGGTTTTGAGGCTGGCGCCGACGACTACCTCGTTAAACCTATTGCGCTGCCAGAACTCGAAATGCGCTTGCGGGTTCTGGTAACGCGAAGTCGCGCGGCACAAGCTCCTGGACAGGTTCTGGAAGTCGATAATTTACGCTTTAATTTAGAATCACTTGTCGTCACCCGGGGCGATCGCGAGTTGACGCTCTCTCCTATTAGAAGACAGATACTCGAGATATTGATGCGCCGCTCACCGCATATCGTTAGTCGTGAACATCTGGAATCGCAGATTTGGGGCGAGCGCGAGTTAGACAACGACATTTTGAGATCGCATGTGCATCTGTTGCGCAAAGAGGTCGATGGCGATGGTGCGTCAAAACTTCTGCACACCGTGTTTGGTACGGGTTACAGCATTCGGTTACAAGATGTTGAATAAAGGGCGCGTTTTTGATCTGCATTGGCGTATCAGCGCCCTCTTTGTCATCTTCGCCGTACTGTTGACGATAGGGGTCGTAGGGCAAGCCATATTCAGCCAATTATTGATTAATCATGCTTTGTGGGGACAGATACTTGAATCGACCACAAATCATCATATTGCGAATAGTACAGGTGCGAATTCGGCTCTCTTACCAACGCAGGGGCCGTACAGAGGTTGGCACCTTAAGAATGACGCTCCTTTGCCTGCGGACATGCCTGCATTTCTTTCCAAACTTCCTAACGGATCGTATAGCGAAGACGATCTGGATGACTATGAAGGTTATGACGGATCCTCACACTATGCCGCGTTCGTCACACAAACTTCGGATGGACGCGTAATTTCGGTAATTGACATGACTGGAATCGAAAACTTGCAAGATAGCGTGGCGATCGCAAGTATCCTTTTTGTATTGGTTAATCTTTTATTGGTAGGCGCTACGATCTTCTGGCTGTACCGCAGTCTACGTAAACCAGCGCGGCATCTTGCACAAAAAATGGAAGCTCTTGATCCGGAGCAGCCGTCGCAGAGGCTGTCGGTTGAATACCCACAGGGAGAGCTTCATGATATTGCTGTGCAGGCTAATCTCCATCTGGAGCGGGTTGAGCGCTTTATAGAGCGCGAGCGAAGTCTGCTCGATCAAGCTAGTCATGAATTTCGTACACCGATTGCCGTTATCAGTGGCGCTGTAGATGTGTTGACAAAGCAAGCTCTTCCCGAGCAAGCGCACAGCCCGCTGGAAAGGATACGCGGTACGGTTGAAAGTCTCACCGAAACCATGAGCGCCCTTCTTTATTTGTCGCGTGAGCCAGACAGCAATCCAAAGGTGGAGCACAGCCCGGTCGACGTCATATTGCAACAGCTTATTCAAGATCACGAGCATCTTCTTGCCTTCAAATCGGCACAATTCGTACTAGCTGAGTGCGTCAGCTTATCTGTCAACGCGCCAGAAGCGATGGTCAGAATCGTGATTGCCAATCTTCTCAGGAATGCCGCCGAAAATTCCCAGAAGGGTGACGTTACTATCAGCCTTACTCCAAAAGGACTTCGTGTGATTGATGCGGGTGTTGGCTTTGACTCAGAGGAAGTCTTGCGCAGCTATCGTGAGGCCCTAAAAAGTTCAATGAAGCCAGGTGGCGGGCGTGGCTTAGGCTGGTTCCTGACAAAACGAATCTGTGAACGTTACAAATGGTCCTTAAGCATTTCATCGTCGGCGGACAAGGGTGCGGTTGTTGAGATTGCCTTTAACGGGGGCGAGGAATTCTCTATGAGGCCAATTAGCAACGTGCATATGCTTTAACTGATGTTGTATGTGCCGTGACATGAGCAACTTGGGCAAAACATATTTGTTGGTTTCGAATTTGTCGAAGACTAACGCTTCGCCATGCCGGAGTATTTATAGTGGTACTAAATAGCATATGAACTGAAGGGAACGACAGCGGCGACCATCTGGTCTCTATTTAATTAATATTAAAAAAGGGGGATGTATATGGGAACCATCTTGGGTAAGGATGCGAGCAGCCTAGCGGTCCAGTTAATCGAAGAACAGTTGCAAATGCTCCCAGTGGCGATTGCGACCATCTTGCGCCCCACAGAAATTAGCGATGTGGATCCTGAGTTGGTGCGGCGCATGCTGAAGCGCAAGGAGATTTTGCCGAAAACCGGTTCGGCTGGCAATATCGTTGCGCGTTATGCGGATGCCGATAACATTCTCGATTTTGCGGCGTCCAATAAAGCACTGCACGGCGATGAACAACGGCAACAACGTTTTCTCCGTATGATCATCAGCAATGCGATTTTGGCGGTCGGGATGTTTTTCCGCGAGCATGAAATGTCGCAAGTGCGTATTCCTGAGGTACAGTTTTTAGGGCGGGTAGTTGATGCGATCCTTAATTTGAATACTTTCCAGATTGACACCGATTACATCCCGAAAGCGGCATTTGATGGTTTGGTGATTGATGACAGTTTGAACGGCTCGCCGGTATTTGGCGATGGAAATGGCGCCGGTTTGATGGAGTTTGGCGATGGTGTCGCGCTGTTGCAATATCTGTCACGTTATTTGCGCGGCGAGAAAAACTTTGTAAGCGGCGGTGACGCCGGCTAATTGGGAGTGGCGAATGCTACCCCAGCCTGCTGCGTCCTAGTGGCGGGCTGCTTCACTTCACATAAATACGAACGTGCTTAGTACAATTCCGTATTTGAAATATCTCTTTAAAGTTCTACACTTCCATCGCTGACGTATTGAGCTTGCTTAAGCTGTGCTTGCGACAAAGACAACACGATAAATAGCTTTCACGAACCCCCTTGTTAATGAGCAGGCATTAAATGATTTAATGCTCATCATCGGATGCAGGTGCGGATGCGACCCAGCACGATGAAAATGTGTTGTTTAAGCTTCGTTTTAAGCTTCGGTTAATAAAATTATTTCACAAATCCGCCACTTTTGTTGTTGTCCTGCATTAATATTCTAGAATGCAGTTCACAAAATTTTACATTTCCACGATGTGGAATTTACGATTTGAATTTTCGGTTTGTTGACAGTATGTTGGTGGGCATTTGTATTATTGCGGTGCGTATAACTAATCCATAAAAAGCATGTTTCGAGAACGCAATGATTTGGCCGGCACGCAACTCAATAATCTCATGGAGGTTGCGGGGGAGGTCGTGTTACGGCTCGATGCAGAGGGCGTGCTCTTGTCCGCGAGTCGTCGTTCAGCGGAGATTATGGGCGACTACGCAATACGTGTGGGCGCGAGTCTGTTTGATTTGGTGGCGTCACACGACCGGCATGCGATGGAAGCTTGTCTGCATAAGTCGATAGAAACACGCCTGCCCACCCGCGTAAACGTACTGTTTTTGACGCAAGAAGGCCCATTGCAACTTGATTTGCAGATGATCGCCTATGAAGTGGCTAACAAAATCGAACTGGCGCTGACTGGCCGCGATATTTCCGCGCAACAGGCAACCGAAGCGCGGCTCTTACATATGTCGACGCACGACGAACTGACGGGATTGCCAAATCGTTCGCTGCTGAGTGACCGCATACGTATGTCGATTGCGCAGGCGCAACGCGCCGAACATGGTTTTGCGATTATTTCACTTGATCTAGACGGCTTTAAAAAGGTCAACGATGCGCTAGGCCATGGTGTTGGCGACGCGTTGTTGCGGGTGGCGGGAGACCGCTTGCGTCGTTTATTGCGCGATATTGATACCTTGGCGCGTGTCGGAGGCGATGAATTTGTTGCCGTATTGCCGCGTGCAAAAAGCGATGCAGAGATCCAGCATGTCGCGCGCCGTATGATCGCCGCGATGCAACTGCCATTTGAGATCGATGGCCACAGCTTGTACGTCAGTACGTCGATAGGCGCGGCGATTTATCCGACCCACGGTGATACCGAGGTGAAGTTGCTGGCGCATGCTGATACGGCAATGTGTCGCGCCAAGGAAACCGGGAAGGCGCGTTGTGTCGTATATAGCGAGTTGGCGGATAAAGTCGAGCATGATGTATCGGTCGAAGCGGCGATGTTTGAGGCGGTGAGAAACGGCGAGTTTCTATTGCACTATCAGCCTATCGTTGATGCAAAAACACGGCAGATCATGGGCTTTGAAGCCTTGATGCGTTGGATGCGCCCAGAGATAGGCTTGGTTTCGCCCGTGCAGTTTATTCCGATGGCGGAAGACAATGGCCTGATTAATTTGTTGGGCGCATGGGTGCTTAAGGCCGCATGCGCCCAACTGAAAAAATTTGAAGAAGTTATTGGTCGCGAATTGTATGTTTCAGTCAACGTCAGTCCGCGTCAGTTTCGCAATGATCAGTTTTTGCGGGTGATGGATGACGCCGTCAAGCTGTCTGGCATACAAGGACATCAATTGATGCTGGAAATTACTGAGGGGATCTTGATGTCTGACCCTGAGTATGCGGAAACGCTGTTGATTAGCATAGCGTCACGCGGCGTGCGGATTGCGATTGATGATTTTGGTACCGGCTATTCGTCACTCGCTTATTTGAAGCGCTTTCCTATTTCTACGCTTAAGATCGACCGTACCTTTATTAAAGACTTGCCTGAGTCCGTTAAGGACGCAGCAATTTGTAATGTTGTGTTGAGCTTGGCGAGTCATTTGAACTTGATGACAGTGGCAGAGGGCGTGGAAAATGATCAACAGTTGAATTTCCTTACTGCGCAAGGATGTTCGCTGATTCAGGGATTCCATACCGGTTGGCCGTTGTTACCAGATGCAATATTAGAAGTACTGGCAGCGGAAACGGCTGAAGTATCTCATTAACCCGTCGATGATAAAAAAGCAGAAGAAATGACAAATCGAGATGGCTTAATGGTAGCGCCTGAAGACACCCTAGAGTTGCTGTGGGAACGTGTGCGCCAGCGCGGCGATTTGCCCGGCTTCTCCAAAGTGGTGAGTGCCATTGTGGGCGCGATGCAGGGCGATGACGATCGCGAATTTAGTATGACGCGCACGGTATTGTCTGACCCTACTCTTACGCAACGCGTTTTGCGGCTCGCCAATAGCGCGATGTATTCGGCTTTCGGACAGGGGATCAATACTGTTTCCAAAGCGGTGATTGTCCTCGGCACAGAAACCATAGGCCATCTCGCATTGGGATTGAAGCTGATAGATGGTTTGTCGGCGGCCTCCGAAAGTGCTTCTAACACGCGCAACGAAATGGAAAAAGCGGTATTGGCGGGACAAATTGCGCGCCAAGTCGCATCGTCATCCCCGCGCCGCGATACGGAAGAAGTGGTCGTTTGTTCCATGTTGCATTCGCTTGGTCGTTTAATGGTGTCTTTTTACTTGCCCGAACAATGGGCGGTGGTGCAGGCGCGTGTTGCTAAAAACAATCAGAGCGAAGAAGAGGCGGCCAGAGCAATACTGGGCATGGGACTGGATGAGATTGGCCGCTCGATTGGCAGGCGTTGGGGGTTCCCCACACAGTTGATCGACAGCTTGAAACATGTGCCGCCAAGAGTTGATGATAATGTTGATGCACCGCTTGATCACGCAGAGTGGCTGGCCGCGATTTCCACTATGTCGACGAGTTGCGCTGATGTGTTGTGTGAGGCGGGCGGTACCTCGGATGATATCGACGCAGCATTAGAGAAAATTGCTGGCAATTATGCAGACATGTTGGGTTTAGACACCTCAACTGTATTCTCGGCGGTGGAATTGGCGCAGCAATTGGCGAAAGAAGAAACCTTGCAAAAGGCATCGCACGATGAGGCAGCGTCCAGAATTGTGACGACAACAGCGCCTGGCAAGCCAATCGAAGCGTTGAATATTTTGGCACGTGGCATCGCCGATATGCGTAATCAGGGTAGTAGCGCTAGCACTGGGCATTTGATGACAATGGCCTTGGAGACCGTGTATCAAGGTTTAGGTCTGAGTCGCGCGATTGCATTTTTGCGCAATCATGACGAAGGTAAATATACGGCGCGTATGTGTTTTGGTGATCGCACCGAGGAGTTGTTGCCACGTCTGGTATTCACTGATGCGTATGAGCCCGATGTATTTCATGCGGCTTTGGCAAACGATAAAATGATTTTTGTCGAAGATGCGCAGATGCCGGACTTTCTCAACAAGTTGCCACGTTGGTGGCGCAATGCATTGCCGAGTTCGCGCAGCTTTGTTGTGTTGCCTTTGATGGTAAATTTTCATCCTATTGGCTTTATCTATGGCGATTGGGATGCCAAGTTATCCGAGACCATCATGTCGGATGAGGTGGTGTTGTTGGACCAGTTGCGGGCTTTGATTGTCGATGCGATTGAATATCGGAGTCGCCTGGCACCGAACTGGGCGCGCACCATGCGTTGATAGATTGAGGCGCGTCGCAGCAATCTCCTGGTAAAAGATGTAAAAAAAGATATAAACATCCCCAAACAATCTCATCCACACGGCATGACATTTTATTTCCGGCATAATTAGGGTCGGAGTAATTTGCGATGGATTTTTATGGCTCGTCTTGCCCGCCTCGTTGTTCCCCATCATGCGCATCATATTATCCAGCAGGGTAATGATCAGCAATTGATCTTCCGGGAAACCGCCGACTACATGGTTTTTCTTGATTGGCTGCGTGATGCGGCACGGCAATTCAAGGTCGCGATCCATGCCTATGTACTAATGCCCAGCCAATTACAATTATTGGCGACACCTTCAGATGTGGAAGGTTTGTCGCGCTTGATGCAATGGGTGGGCCGGCACTATGTACCGTATTTCAATCGCAAATATCAGCGTAGCGGCACCTTGTGGCAAGGACGCTTTAAAGCCACCGTGATCGATGCAGATCATTATTTGATGATGTGTTGTCGCTATATTGAGTTGAGTCCTGTGCACGAAGGTTTGGTGTCGCAAGCCGATGATTATCCCTGGTCCAGTTATCCGCATCATATCGGCACACGCTCGGACCTTTTGATTAGCGATCACGTTTTATATTGGGCTTTGGGTAACACGCCCTTCCAGCGCGAGGCTGCGTATAAAGCGCAGATCGCACAAGGAATTGCGGATAATGATCGCCGAGCTTTGGTGAATGCAACTGCAAAAGGATGGGTATTAGGCTCAGAAGCGTTCAAGACGGCACTAGAAAAGCTCACCCGTCGCAGAGTACGACAGGTCAAGCGGGGTCGGCCACCGCGCCAATTGCCGGTAAAAGACGGAGGGCTATAATATTTACTATGTCCCTAATTATTTTAAGCATGGCCGCGATTGTGTTTTAAATAGACTCTGACCCTATTTATTGAGGTTGAAATTCACTTTGTGCTGCACTATCCTTCATGCCTTGATTTGAAAAGTAGTGGAGAAGGTTATGCACGCGCAAGGTTTATACGATCCAGCTAACGAACATGACGCCTGCGGCGTCGGTTTTATCGCTCATATCAAAGGCAAAAAAAGCCATTCCATCGTTGAGCAAGGTTTGCTCATTCTGAAAAATCTCGACCATCGTGGCGCTGTCGGTGCCGACAAGCTGATGGGCGACGGTGCTGGCATCTTGATTCAGGTGCCTGATCAGTATTTCCGTGAAGAGATGGCGAAACAAGGCGTGAACCTGCCGCCCCCAGGCGAATATGGCGTAGGCATGGTGTTTCTGCCGAAAGAAAACGCATCGCGCATCGCTTGCGAGCAGGAAATTGAGCGCGCGGTACTGGCAGAAGGTCAAGTGGTATTGGGCTGGCGTGATGTCGCCGTCGATAAAGAAATGCCGATGTCGCCTACCGTGCGCGACAAAGAGCCAGTGATTCGTCAGATTTTCATCGGCCGCGGTCAAGACATCATGGTGACTGATGCGCTCGAGCGCAAACTGTTCGTGATTCGTAAATCTTCGGGTCACGCGATTCGCGCATTGAATCTGATCCACGGTCAGGAGTTCTTTGTTGCCTCGATGTCGGCGCGTACCATCGTATACAAAGGCTTGTTGTTGGCGGATCAAGTCGGTGAATACTATCGTGATCTGCAAGACCCGCGCTGCGTGTCTGCACTGGCGCTGGTGCATCAACGTTTCTCGACCAACACCTTCCCGGAATGGCCGCTGGCACACCCGTATCGCCTGATCGCACACAACGGCGAGATCAATACCGTCAAAGGTAACTTCAACTGGATGCGCGCGCGTGAAGGCATCATGCAGTCGGCCGTGCTGGGCGACGATTTGAAAAAATTATTCCCATTGATTTATGAAGGTCAGTCCGATACAGCTTGCTTTGACAATGCGCTCGAACTGTTGGTGATGGCTGGATACCCAGTGGCGCAAGCAATGATGATGATGATTCCAGAAGCATGGGAAAACCACACGCTGATGGATGAAAACCGCCGCGCTTTCTACGAATATCACGCCGCGATGATGGAGCCATGGGATGGCCCTGCTGCGATGGCATTTACCGATGGTCGTCACATTGGCGGCACGCTGGATCGGAATGGTTTGCGTCCTGCGCGCTACATCGTGACCGACGACGATTTGGTGGTGATGGCCTCGGAGTCGGGTGTATTGCCAATTCCTGAGTCGAAGATTATTCAAAAATGGCGTCTGCAACCGGGCAAAATGTTCCTGATCGATTTGGATGCGGGTCGCATCATCGATGACAAGGAATTGAAAGATACCTATGCTAACGCCAAGCCGTATAAGCAATGGATCCAATCGGTACGCATCAAGCTCAATGAAGTAAAAGAAGAGCCAGCTGAAGCTAAGCGTTTGACACCGCTGCTGGATCTTCAGCAGGTCTTCGGTTACACCCAGGAAGATCTGAAATTCCTGATGGCACCGATGGCAGCGAATGGTGAAGAAGCCACTGGCTCTATGGGTAATGACTCGCCGCTGGCCGTCATGTCCAACAAAGACAAGCCGCTGTACAGCTACTTCAAACAGTTGTTCGCGCAGGTGACTAATCCACCTATCGATCCGATTCGCGAAGCAATGGTGATGTCGCTGGTATCGTTTATCGGACCTAAGCCAAATCTGCTGGACACCAACAACATCAACCCGCCTATGCGTCTGGAAGTATCGCAGCCGATACTTGATTACGCGGACATGGCGAAGTTGCGCAAGATTGACGCGCACACCGGCAGAAAATTCAAGTCGCATGAGTTGAATATCTGCTACCCGATCGCATGGGGCAAAGAAGGTATCGAAGCACGTTTGGCATCGCTGTGCGCACAAGCGGTCGATGCTGTTAAATCCGGCCACAACATTTTGATCGTATCTGATCGTCAAGTGGATGAGGCGCAAGTCGCGATTCCAGCATTGCTGGCAACCTCTGCTATCCATTTGCATTTGGTCAGCAAGGGCATGCGCACTTCTACCGGTCTGGTAGTAGAAACCGGTTCGGCACGCGAGACGCATCACTTTGCATTATTGGCAGGGTATGGCGCAGAAGCGATCCATCCGTACCTCGCGATGGATACGTTGGCCGCGCTGGCGAAGGATCTGCCGGGCGAGTTGTCGCCGGAAAAAGCGATCGGCAATTACCAAAAAGCAGTTGGTAAGGGCTTGATGAAAGTCATGTCGAAAATGGGCATCTCGACCTACATGTCGTATTGCGGCGCGCAGATTTTCGAAGCAATTGGTTTGAATAAATCGTTGATCGAAAAATACTTCAAAGGTACTGCGTCGAATGTCGAGGGCATAGGCGTGTTTGAAGTCGCGGAAGAAGCATTGCGCTTACACGAAAAAGCATTCAGTGCTGATCCGGTGTTGGCACATCAACTCGATGCGGGTGGCGAATATGCATTCCGTATTCGCGGCGAAGAGCACATGTGGACGCCGGATGCGATTGCCAAGCTACAGCATTCGACCCGCGCCAATAACTTCAGCACGTACAAAGAATACGCACAAATCATTAATGATCAATCGCAGCGTCACATGACCTTGCGTGGGTTGTTCGAGTTCAAGTTTGATCCTGCTACGGCGATTCCGTTGGATGAAGTCGAGCCGGCAAAAGAAATCGTCAAGCGTTTTGCAACTGGTGCGATGTCGCTCGGCTCGATCTCGACCGAAGCGCACGCGACACTGGCGGTTGCGATGAATCGCATCGGCGGCAAATCGAATACCGGTGAAGGCGGCGAGGATACCAAGCGCTATCGCCAAGAGTTGCGTGGTATTCCAATCAAGGAAGCGACCACCTTGGCAGCAGTGATCGGTAATGATGTGGTGGTGCGCGATATGCCGCTTGAGCCGGGTGATTCGTTGCGCTCGAAAATCAAGCAAGTTGCATCCGGTCGCTTTGGGGTGACCGCAGAATATCTGGCGTCTGCAGAACAGATTCAGATCAAGATGGCGCAAGGCGCAAAGCCGGGTGAAGGCGGTCAGCTGCCGGGTCACAAAGTGTCCGATTACATTGCACGTCTGCGTTTCTCGGTACCAGGCGTGGGTTTGATTTCTCCACCACCGCATCACGATATTTATTCTATCGAGGATTTGGCGCAACTGATTCATGACTTGAAAAACGCGAATCCAAGCGCGTCGATTTCGACCAAGTTGGTGGCTGAAGTTGGTGTTGGCACGGTCGCAACTGGTGTCGCCAAAGCAAAATCTGATCACATCGTGATTGCCGGGCATGACGGTGGTACCGGCGCGTCGCCGCAATCGTCGATCAAGCATGCTGGTTCGCCATGGGAATTAGGTTTGGCAGAGACGCAGCAAACTTTGTTGCTGAATGGCTTGCGTGGTCGTATCCGTTTGCAAGCAGATGGTCAAATGAAAACCGGTCGCGATGTCGTGATCGCTGGTTTGTTGGGCGCGGATGAAATGGGCTTCTCGACTGCACCACTGGTGACCGAGGGTTGCATCATGATGCGCAAGTGCCATCTGAATACTTGCCCCGTCGGTGTTGCGACACAGGACCCTGCATTGCGCGCCAAGTTCGATGGAAAACCAGAATACGTGGTTAACTATTTCTTCTTCGTTGCAGAAGAAGCGCGTCAAATCATGGCGCAGTTAGGTGTACGTACTTTCGATGAGCTGATCGGCCGGGCCGATCTGCTCGACAAGTCGAGTGCGATCACGCATTGGAAAGCCAAGGGCTTGGATTTCAGCCGTATCTTCCATCAGCCGGAAGTGTCTGCAGATGAGCCGCGCTATCACGTTGATGTGCAGGATCACAATTTGGCCAAGGCTCTGGATCACAAGTTGATCGCACAAGCTAAGGCGGCGCTTGAAAATGGGGAAAAAGTTTCATTCATTTCCACCATCAAAAACGTTAATCGCACGGTCGGTACGATGTTGTCCGGTGAGGTAGCGAAGAAATACGGCCATGAAGGTTTACCTGACGACACCATCCATATTCAGTTGCAAGGTACGGCTGGTCAATCGGCAGGCGCTTTCCTCGCACACGGTATTACGCTGGATCTGGTAGGTGAGGGCAACGATTATGTTGGTAAAGGTTTGTCTGGTGGTCGCATCATCGTGCGTCCAAATACTGAGTTCCGCGGTCGTGCGATAGAAAACATCATCAGCGGTAACACGCTGCTGTATGGCGCGGTTGCTGGCGAGGCATTCTTCAATGGCGTTGCTGGTGAACGTTTTGCCGTGCGTAACTCAGGCGCCGTGACAGTGGTTGAAGGTACGGGCGACCATGGTTGCGAATACATGACAGGCGGTACCGTAGTCGTGTTGGGCGATACCGGTCGCAACTTTGCTGCTGGTATGTCGGGCGGTATTGCTTATGTCTACGATCCTAAAGGCGAGTTCGCCGAAAAGTGCAATATGGCGATGGTGGCACTCGAGCCAGTTCATTCGGCTGCCGATCAGGAAGGCAAAGCTGATCGCGGGATCTGGCATAGCGCGACACGTGGTGCAGAAGCGCAAACCGATGAGGCGATACTCAAGAGTTTGATCGAGCGTCACTTCAAATACACTGGCAGCACGCGCGCTCGCGCCCTGCTGGACGAGTGGAGCACGGCGCGCAGCAAGTTCGTTAAAGTGTTCCCATCGGAGTACAAGCGCGCATTGACCGAGATGCATGCGGCCAAGGCTGAGCAAACTGCTTCGACCAAGGTTGTAGCTTAATTGGGATAGCACCCAGCGGGTTGCATAGGTTGTAGTTACAGGTCTGGTCGCGATAGCGACCAGACTGAAACGTAAGTTTAGAAGGCGAGAGAAATATGGGAAAGATTACTGGCTTTATGGAATTCGAGCGCATGAAAGAAGCGAGCGAGGAACCAGAGAAGCGTATCAAACATTACAAAGAATTCAGCGTGCACCTGAGCGATGCGGATTCAAAAGTGCAAGCAGCGCGCTGCATGGATTGCGGTATTCCGTTTTGCAATAACGGCTGTCCGGTCAACAACATCATTCCCGATTGGAACGATCTGGTATATAGCGGCGCATATCAGCAAGCGCTGGATACCCTGCATTCGACCAACAACTTTCCGGAATTTACTGGTCGTATCTGTCCTGCGCCATGCGAAACAGCATGTACGCTCGGCATCAATGAAGATCCGGTTGGGATCAAATCGATCGAGCATTTCATCATCGACAAAGGTTGGGAAAACGGTTGGGTTGTGCCGCAAGTGCCGACTATCAAAACCGGCAAAAAAATTGCTGTGGTTGGTTCGGGACCAGCAGGTATGGCAGCCGCACAGCAGTTGGCGCGTGTCGGCCATGATGTCACTTTGTTTGAGAAAAACGATAGAGTCGGCGGTTTGCTGCGTTACGGCATCCCAGACTTCAAGATGGAAAAATCGCACATTGATCTGCGCGTCAAGCAGATGGAAGCAGAGGGTGTGACTTTCCGCACCGGTGTGTTGGTGGGTAAGGATTTTCCATCCAATGTTATCAACTGGGCCAAAGAAACGATTTCTCCAGAGCAGTTGAACAAAGATTTTGATGCCGTCATCTTGACTGGCGGTGCTGAAACGCCCCGTGATTTACCAGTGCCTGGACGCGAATTAAAAGGCGTGCATTTTGCGATGGATTTTCTGTCGCCGCAAAATAAAGTCAACGCGGGTGACAAGGTCAAGGATCAAATTCTGGCAACTGGCAAGCATGTGATCGTGATCGGTGGTGGCGATACTGGTTCCGATTGCGTTGGTACTTCAAATCGTCACGGCGCAGCATCGATTGCGCAATTTGAATTGTTGCCGCAGCCGCCGGAAGAAGAAAACAAGCCGCTGGTGTGGCCTTACTGGCCAACCAAGCTGCGCACGTCGTCTTCGCATGAAGAGGGTTGTGATCGTGATTGGGCGGTGGCGACTAAGCGCTTGGAAGGCAAAGACGGCAAGGTCGAAAAATTGATCGCAGCTCGCGTTGAGTGGAAAGACGGCAAGATGGTCGAAGTGCCGGATTCGGAATTCGAAATGAAAGCTGATTTGGTGTTACTGGCGATGGGCTTCGTGTCGCCGGTGGCACAAGTGCTGGATGCGTTCGGGGTCGACAAGGATGCGCGCGGCAATGTCAAGGCGACTACGGACGGCGAAGGTTGTTATCGGACCTCGGTCGACAAGGTGTTTGCCGCGGGTGATATTCGCCGTGGTCAGTCGCTGGTGGTGTGGGCGATCCGTGAAGGACGCCAGTGCGCGCGTGAAGTTGATGCTTTCTTGATGGGTAATTCAGTCCTGCCACGCTAACCGGCTATCACTGGTACTTTTGTAAGATGATCGCAAGCTGTGTGATCTAAAAAACCCGCTGCCTTGAAAAGGGCAGCGGGTTTTTTACAACGATATGTCAGTGTGTTGTGTATAAAACCCGGCTTCTTCAGAAGAGTTTACGCATTCTGCTCTACAATTGCGGGATTGAAATAATCCTACGTTGCTGTGTCCAATCTCGTTGAAATCCGTAATTTGCAATTCCACTATGGCGAGCGTCCGATTTTATCGGCGCTGGATATGGATTTCCCGCGGGGCAAAGTTATTGCTGTGATGGGCGGTTCTGGTTCCGGCAAGACCACCATATTGCGCTTGATCGGCGGTCAGCTACAGGCGCAAACGGGTACGATTAAGGTTGCTGGCGAGTTGGTCGATCCGCAGCATACCGAGGCCTTGTACAAGTTGCGGCGCAATATGGGCATGTTGTTTCAACATGGCGCGTTGTTTACTGATATGTCGGTATTCGACAATGTGGCCTTCCCATTGCGTGAACACACCGATTTGTCAGAGCAAATGATTCACGATTTAGTGTTGATGAAATTGCATGCAGTCGGTTTGCGCAATGCCTCAGCGTTGAAGCCGGCCGAAATTTCTGGCGGGATGGCGCGGCGTGTTGCGCTGGCGCGTGCGATCGCGCTTGATCCAGTGTTGATCATGTACGACGAGCCGTTTGCTGGTCTTGATCCAATCTCAATGGGGATGACCGCAAATTTGATCCGCAAATTGAATGATGCGTTAGGCTCGACTTCGATTCTGGTATCACACGATGTGCATGAATCGTTCTTGATTGCCGACTATGTCTATTTTCTTTCTGGCGGTTCCATCGTTGCCGAAGGCACGCCGGCAGAAATGATGGCGTCTGATGATCCGTATGTGAGGCAATTCGTTAATGCTGCACCTGAAGGTCCGGTGCCGTTCCATTATCCAGGCACATCGCTGGCGGCCGATCTGGGATTGGAGCCGCGTTCATGATCGCTAATTTTTTACGTGCGATCGGTCAGCCGGTAAGAGTATGGCTAGACAATATTGGTTTTGCGACGCGTATTTTCTTTGCGATTTTGCGCGCCTCCGGCGGCTTGCTGCCTCGCTTTCGTTTAGTTAGCACGCAGATCCATTTCATTGGCAATTATTCACTGTTGCTGATTGCGGTGTCTGGGTTGTTTGTAGGCTTTGTGCTCGGCCTGCAAGGCTATTACACGTTGAATAAATACGGTTCTGAGCAGGCGTTAGGCTTGTTGGTGGCCTTGTCTTTAACCCGTGAGTTGGGGCCAGTTGTGACTGCGCTGCTGTTTGCAGGGCGCGCAGGGACCTCGCTAACTGCGGAAATTGGCTTGATGAAAGCCGGCGAGCAGTTGGCGGCGATGGAGATGATGGCCGTCAATCCACTGCAGCGGATTTTGGCGCCACGTTTCTGGGCTGGCGTCATTGCGATGCCATTGCTGGCTGCGATTTTTAGCGCCGTTGGCATTTTGGGCGGCTATATCGTCGGCGTGCAAATGATCGGTGTCGACGAGGGTGCATTTTGGTCGCAGATGCAGGGTGGCGTGGATGTGTGGAATGACATTCTGAACGGTGTGCTGAAAAGCGTCGTGTTTGGATTTGCAGTGACGTTTATCGCGTTGTATCAAGGGTATCAAGCGCAGCCTACGCCGGAGGGTGTGGCACGCGCAACGACGCGCACTGTGGTGATGGCTTCGCTGACGGTGCTGGGGCTAGACTTTTTGTTGACGGCGCTGATGTTCAGTTAAAGCGGAATTGCTGCTTTTCAATTAAAATACGCGCGCCTACATGGTTGCACGGAGACGCAGGAGAGGTTGACGGAAAATTCATCCGCGCCTCTCATATTTGAGGGATCGGTTTATGCAACGAAAATCATTAGACTTGTGGGTTGGCTTGTTCGTGCTGTTAGGCGCGATCGCGCTGTTCTTTTTGGCGATGAAGGCCGGCAACATGAGCTCGCTGAGTTTCGGCAAGACCTATACAGTGATCACGCAATTCGACAATATCGGCGGGCTGAAGCCACGGGCGCCAGTTAAGAGCGCGGGCGTGGTAGTGGGACGGGTAGCAAATATTCAGTTTGACGACAAAAGCTTTCGCGCGGCAGTGGCGCTCGATATTGAAGCGCAGTACAAGTTCCCAAAAGATTCTTCCGCAAAAATTCTGACTTCAGGTCTACTTGGTGAGCAATACATAGGGTTAGAGCCAGGTGGTGATATGGATAATCTGGCAGCAGGCGACAAAATTACAATGACACAATCGGCGATGGTGTTGGAGAACCTGATTAGTCAGTTTCTTTTCAGCAAAGCAGCCGAAGGGAAAGAAGAGCAAAAATGAAAAACATGATGAAATCGATATTGCTGGCAAATATTTTGTTGCTGAGCGGCTGCGCCACTACCAATGGCGGTGAGGATAACAACGATCCGTTTGAGGGCTACAACCGCAGCATGTTCCAATTTAACGACGCAGTTGACAGCGCGGTATTAAAGCCGGTAGCAACTGCGTATAAGGACACGCTGCCATCCTTTGTGCAGACTGGCATCAGCAACTTTTTTGGCAATATCGGCGATGTCTGGACCATGGTTAACAATCTGTTACAAGGTAAAGTGGAACACGGTTTGAACGACATGATGCGGGTTGCGGTCAACAGTACGATGGGATTCGCTGGGGTACTTGATATTGCGTCAGAAGCCGGTTTGCAAAAGCACAAGGAAGATTTCGGTCAGACCTTGGGCAAATGGGGTGTGGATTCAGGCCCATATTTTGTGTTGCCGATTTTTGGCCCATCAACGATACGTGATACGGCAGCCTTCCCAGTGGATGTATATGGCGATCTGTGGACCTATACGACACCTGTCAGCGTGCGCAACACCGGAACGGTAGTCAGAATAATAGACAAGCGTTCGCAACTGTTGGGGGCGAGTAATTTGTTGGAAGACGTCGCATTAGATCGTTATGTTTTTGTGCGTAGTGCTTATCTGCAAAGTCGTGCAAACGATGTGCGTGATGGTGCCGGCTCGGAGCAAGACACTAAGAAGCCTATCAACCTTGCCCCGTAAGGGTCTGCACTATTCTTTGATTGTTGTGCAGCACAGTGTCCTTGCTGGGTAGCATCAAAAGAAATAGTTACCGCAAGGTAGAAAAACGAATTGGAGAAACATGAATATCTTAAAGAAAATTATATGGACGACGGTCGCGGGTTGTACGCTGATGATGGCGACGGCTGCGACGGCGCAAACGCAAGAAGCGCCTGATGTATTGATCAAGCGCATTAGTGAAGATGTGATGGCAACCGCGAAAGCGGACAAAGCAATTAATAGCGGTGATGCACATCGCGTGCAGCAAATCGTGGAAGAAAAAATTCTGCCTTACGTTGATTTCCAACGCACGACAATGTTGGCAACCGGTCGGTATTGGCGTGATGCGAGCGCTGAACAGAAAAAGCGTTTGACCGAAGAGTTCCGTTCTTTGCTGGTCTACACCTACGCTGGCGCAATTGCGCAAATCAAGGATCAACAACTTGAATATAAGCCTTTACGTGCGGACCCCGCAGATACTGAGGTGATCGTGCATACACAAGTGATACAGCCGCGCGGCACACCGATCCAGCTTAGCTATCGTTTAGAAAAAAAAGAATCAGGCTGGAAGATTTACGACGTGAATGTACTCGGCGCATGGTTGGTACAAGCGTATAAAGACAGCTTCGCGAGTGAGATTGGCAAGTCGGGGATTGATGGTTTGATCAAAACCTTGACAGAAAAAAACAAAAAGCTGGCAGTTAGTTTTGCTCAAAAAGTTAAAGAAGCGTCGTAACAGGATGTTTGAAGTCGGTAGATCACTCACCTTTGATAATGCAAACTCGCATGTAGATGCGGGTTTGCGCGCAATTCAACAAGGTGAGACGGCGTTCGACTTTGCTGCGGTGACTACCGTGGACTCTTCTGCGGTAGCGACTATGTTAGCTTGGCAACGCGCTGCGCGCGGTACCGGAAAAGCGCTAGCGTTTTCCAGTGTGCCAGCTAATCTTGGCAGTTTGATTTCACTGTACGACACCGCGGATTTGCTGGTGACCTCCTCTGCTACTGATTCAGCGCCCTCCGTTACTTAGCTTTTATCCAGCTCGCATCACCTCCTCAAATCGTCTGCATCAGCAAGATACAAATCTATCGCATCATCAAAGGTCGGCATTTGGGGATGATGTCGGTGACGATCTGACTGGCCGGGTATTTGGTCGGTCAAGGCGTTCCACTAAGAAAATCTGAAAATCCAATATAATCAAAGGTTCCGCCGTCGATACAGGGTTGCTGATCGACGGCAGCTTATTTTGTAAAGTGTCTTAGCCACCATGGCTGCAATTCAAATTACGCAAGTTGAAAAGAGTTATCGCTCGTTACAAGCGCTGAAAGGCGTGTCGCTGGCGATAGAAGAGGGCGAATTTTTCGGCCTGCTGGGGCCCAACGGCGCCGGTAAAACCACGTTGATTTCTATCATTGCGGGTTTGAATCGCGCGGATATTGGCGAGGTTTCGATACTCGGGCACGATGTCGTCACTGACTATAGGCAGGCGCGCAAGCTACTCGGCGTGGTGCCGCAAGAGTTGGTGTTCGACCCTTTCTTTTCCGTGCGCGAAACGTTGCGGCTGCAGTCTGGTTACTTCGGCTTAAAAAATAACGATGCATGGATAGATGAAGTGATGCATCACCTAGATTTGACCGATAAAGCGGACGCCAATATGCGCACCTTATCGGGTGGTATGAAGCGTCGAGTATTGGTAGCGCAGGCCTTAGTACATAAACCGCCGGTGATTGTTCTAGATGAGCCAACTGCGGGTGTCGATGTTGAGTTGCGTCAGACCTTATGGAAGTTTGTCGCCAAACTAAATCGCGAGGGGCATACCGTTGTTTTGACCACTCACTATTTGGAAGAGGCCCAAGCGCTGTGTAACCGAGTGGCGATGTTGAAGGCAGGCGAAATCGTCGCCTTGGATACAACCTCAAGTTTAGTTAAACGTATTTCTGGCTCGCAGCTAGTAGTACGTTTGACGTCTGGAGTTTTGCCGGATGAATTGAGGCCGCTCGTTTCGCATCCAGATGAACTTTTAAGTGGCAAGCAATACACCTTGCGGGTGACCGACTATGCTGAGGTAGAACCGATCTTGGCAAAACTCCGTACCTCGGGCGCGATCATCGATGAGATGCATTTGCAACAGGCGGATCTGGAAGACGTGTTTATTCAGATTATGGGGGCGGGGAAATGATCGGCTTTCAGACGCTGTTTTATAAAGAAGTTTTACGCTTTTGGAAGGTCGCGACCCAAACCATCGCCGCACCAATCTTGACCGCGATCCTGTATTTGCTGATCTTCGGCCATGTGCTGGAAGATCGAGTGCAAGTTTATCCAGGCGTGAAATACACGGCATTTTTAGTGCCGGGTTTGGTTATGATGAGTGTGCTGCAAAATTCATTCGCCAACTCGTCGTCATCGTTGATACAGTCTAAGATCACAGGCAATTTGGTGTTTGTGTTGTTGCCACCGTTATCGCATTGGGAATTGTTCGGTGCGTATGTTGGTGCTGCACTGGTACGCGGGGTCGCAGTAGGCAGCGGCGTATTCTTGGCTACTGCGTGGTTCACGCATATGAGTTTTGTGGCGCCGTGGTGGATCATTATTTTTGCGTTGTTAGGTTCGTTGATACTCGGCACGATGGGTTTAATCGCCGGTATATGGGCGGATAAATTTGATCAGTTGGCCGCGTTTCAAAACTTTTTGATCATGCCCGCGACATTTTTATCTGGTGTGTTTTACTCTGTACATTCGTTGCCACCGATTTGGCAAACGGTTTCGCATTTCAATCCATTCTTCTACATGATCGATGGATTTCGTTATGGTTTTTTCGGGCAGTCAGATATCAATCCGTTGACAAGTTGCGCGGTGGTTTTAGCTTTTCTCGCGATATTGGTTGGCTTGGCGATCAGGCTATTAAAGAGCGGGTATAAATTACGACACTAAGTTATGACGCAAAGTTACAGCACGAATTTTCGCCGATAAGCGGCGGTACTAAACCATCTTCGCTATCAGTTAGAAGCTGACGCATTAAAAGCTAATAAATTATTACAAGGTCTTATCATGTTACCTACTCCAGAATTAGTTAAAGAATATATTGCTGCGGGCATGAAGTGTTCGCACCTTGAAGTGGAAGGCGACGGTTCGCATTTCAATGCGGTAATCGTCTCCAATGAGTTTGAAGGCAAGCGTTTGATTCAGCGCCATCAGTTGGTTTATGCTGCTTTAGGTGATCGTATGCGCGAGGAGATTCACGCATTATCGATGAAGACGCTGACGCCAGAAGAGTTCGCAAAATAAGTCGGCGTGTTATTGCAGCAAAGGCGCGAGAGGCTGTATGCGAAATGCGTAATTTTTACTTGCGTAAAATGGCTAATGGTTAGCACCTTAGTAAATATTGAGCGGTTTATTAAATAACCCCCTTATTTAATAAACGGCTCAATGAATAAAGTATTCAATGGATATGCGATTGTATGGATAAGCTTTTAATACAGGGTGGTCAGCGTCTTTCTGGCGAAATCGCCATTTCTGGCGCCAAGAATGCTGCCTTGCCAATACTGTGTGCGGGTTTGCTCACTGCAGATACTGTACAGCTGACAAATGTGCCGCGATTGCAGGATGTGGCGACAATGTTGAAGCTGTTGCGCCAGATGGGCTTGCAGATAGAGCAGGATGGCGAAAACGTCACACTTAATGGCAGCGCGATCGACAAGCTGGAAGCGCCATACGAAATGGTTAAGACCATGCGCGCATCGATATTGGTATTAGGCCCGTTGCTGGCGCGTTTTGGCGAGGCGCGGGTGTCGTTGCCGGGTGGTTGCGCGATAGGTTCGCGCCCAGTTGATCAGCACATCAAGGGTTTGCAGGCGATGGGTGCAGAGATCACGATCGAAGCGGGTTACATCCATGCCAAGGCAAAGAAATTAAAAGGCACGCGCGTGGTCACCGACATGATCACAGTGACCGGCACTGAGAATTTGTTGATGGCGGCAACCTTGGCAGAAGGTGAGACCATACTTGAAAACGCCGCGCGTGAACCTGAGGTAACCGATCTCGCCAATCTGCTGGTAGCCATGGGCGCCAAGATAGAAGGCATAGGCACGGATCGTTTGGTGATTCAAGGCGTGGAACGTTTGCACGGCGCGTCACATGCGGTTATCGCTGATCGTATCGAGACCGCGACTTTTTTATGTGCAGTCGCCGCGGCGGGTGGTGATGTTACCTTGCGTAACACGCGCACTGATATCCTCGATGTGGCGCTCGACAAGTTGCGCGAAGCTGGCGTCATCATCACTTCAGGCGACAACTGGATACGTGCGCAAATGGCGACGCGGCCGAAAGCTGTCAGCTTCCGCACCACCGAATATCCGGGTTTTCCTACCGATATGCAGGCACAATTTATGGCGATGAATTGCGTGGCAGAAGGTAGTAGCCGCGTGATCGAAACCATCTTTGAAAATCGTTTCATGCATGTACAGGAAATGAATCGTCTCGGCGCCGATATCAGCATTGAAGGCCACACAGCGATTGTCAATGGAGTTGATAAATTGATCGGTGCGCCGGTGATGGCGACTGATCTGCGCGCATCAGCTTCCCTGGTGATCGCTGCGCTTGCTGCGCAAGGCGAAACGCTGATTGATCGCATCTACCATTTGGATCGTGGTTATGATCGTATGGAAGTCAAACTATCCGCCGTGGGCGCCAAAATTGAGCGAGTGAAGTGACAAATAATCATGACAAATAATCTGAATGGCCAAAACAGTAATCAGGGCAGCATTGCAAACAATGCGCAGCAACTGACGTTGGCCTTGTCGAAAGGTAGAATTTTCGAAGAGACCTTGCCGCTGCTGGAAGCTGCCGGTATCAAGGTGATGGAAAATCCCGAGACCTCGCGCAAATTGATTTTGCCGACCAACGATCCCGATGTGCGCGTCATTGTTGTGCGCGCTTCCGATGTGCCAACCTATGTTCAATATGGTGCTGCTGATTTTGGCGTAGCGGGGAAAGATGTGTTGCTTGAGCATGGTGGCGAAAGTCTATATCAGCCTATCGATTTGAACATCGCAAAATGCAGGATGTCGGTCGCAGTGCGCGACGGTTTTGATTACGCCAGCGCCGTGCGTCAAGGTGCTCGTTTGCGCGTGGTGACCAAATATGTGCAAACCGCGCGCGAACATTTTGCCGCCAAGGGCGTGCATGTGGATTTGATCAAACTGTATGGCTCGATGGAGTTGGGCCCATTGGTTGGCTTGGCTGATGCGATTGTTGATCTGGTCAGCACCGGCAGCACCTTGCGCGCCAATCATCTGGTGGAAGTCGAACAGATTATGGAAATTTCATCGCGTCTGGTTGTCAATCAGGCTGCCTTGAAATTGAAACGTGAGCGCTTACTGCCGATACTCGCTGCGTTTGAAAAAGCGTCGCAAGCATTGGCCTGATCAAAACGATACCTGCGATTTAGCTGACTGCATTTGCCTTATAAATCGGGCATTTCAGAGAAATACTCTTTAAGTGATTTGAGAAAAACGATGTCCATACACATTCGAAAATTTGACTCCACGCATCCGGACTTCAAACAGCAGCTTGCTGATGTGCTGGCATTTGAGGCGAGTGAAGATCAGGCCATCGATCAAGCGGTGTTGCGGATACTCGATGATGTCAGAACACGTGGCGACGTCGCTGTGCTGGAATATACAAAGCAATTCGATCAAGTGGACGCGGCTGACATGACGGCGTTGGAAATTGGTCGTGATGCATTGCAGGCGGCGCTGGAGCAATTGTCGCCGGTACGTCGGGCCGCATTGCAAACTGCCGCTGATCGCGTGCGCTTGTATCACGAGCGGCAGAAGCAAGAAATTGGCTCCGAAGGTTTTAGCTATACCGAAGCCGACGGCACTGTGTTGGGGCAAAAAGTGACGCCGCTGGATAGAGTCGGCATTTATGTTCCCGGTGGCAAGGCCGCTTATCCCTCATCGGTATTGATGAATGCGATTCCAGCCAAGGTCGCAGGCGTGCAAGAAGTCATCATGGTGGTGCCAACGCCGAATGGCGTACAAAATGAGTTGGTGCTGGCAGCAGCGGCGATGTCTGGCGTTGATCGCGTATTTACTATCGGTGGCGCGCAGGCGGTGGCGGCACTTGCTTATGGCACCGCAACGATTCCGCAAGTCGACAAGATTGTCGGCCCTGGCAATGCTTATGTGGCGGCCGCCAAGCGTCGCGTGTTTGGTACTGTCGGCATCGACATGATCGCCGGCCCATCCGAAATTTTGGTGGTCTGTGACGGCACCACCAATCCCGATTGGATCGCGATGGATTTGTTTTCGCAAGCCGAGCACGACGAGTTGGCACAATCGATCTTGATCTGCCCAGATGCAGCGTACCTGGATGCGGTCGCTGCGAGCGTGATCCGTCAACTGGGTGAGATGCCACGTAAAGAAGTCATCACCGCTTCGCTGACTAATCGTGGCGCGATGATCAAGGTGCGTGATATGGATGAGGCCTGCGAGATTGCTAATTTGATCGCCGCCGAACATCTGGAAATTTCGACCGAAAATCCACAGCAATGGGCCGACAAGATTCGGCATGCTGGTGCGATGTTCCTCGGCCGTTTTTCTTCGGAGTCCTTGGGCGATTACTGCGCTGGGCCTAACCATGTGTTGCCGACTTCGCGCACTGCACGTTTTTCATCGCCGCTCGGCGTTTATGATTTCCAGAAACGTTCTAGCATGTTGCAAGTGAGCGAAGCAGGTGCGCACACGCTTGGCAAAGTTGCGGCGGAGCTTGCCTATGGTGAGGGTTTGCAGGCGCATGCACGCTCGGCAGAGTATAGATTTAAATGAGTCGACTCAAATGTAGTGGTTGCAATGTCGCCTGAAGTAATGGCGTTATTGACGTTGCCTGCAACGACAATCGCAACTGTAAAACCAGCGGCAAGATCATAATGGGATCGCGATGAGCGACTGGAAAGATCGTGTGTTTTGTGAAGATGCGCTAGCTGGTCTGGCACGTATTCCCGATGGTACGGTTGATCTCATCATCGCCGATCCGCCATATGGTTTGGGCAAAGATTACGGTAATAATTCCGACAAGCTGGATGCCGACGCCTATCTGCAATGGATGGAGCAATGGATAGACGCCGCGCTATCCAAGTTGAAATCGAATGGCAGTCTGTATATTTTTCTGACCTGGCGTTATTCGCCGGAAGTATTTGTCATGCTGAAAAAACGCATGATCATGTTGAACGAAATTATCTGGGACCGACGTGTGCCGTCTATGGGTGGTAGTACACGTCGATATTCTTCGGTACACGATACGGTCGGTTTTTTTGCGCGAGATAAAAATCATTATTTCGATCTGGATGCGGTGCGTGTTCCTTATGATGCCGTTACCAAAAAAGCGCGCTCACGCTCTATCTTTGTCGGTGCCAAGTGGCTGGAGCTAGGCTACAACCCGAAAGATGTATGGAGTGTTTCGCGCTTGCATAAGGAGCATCGCGAGCGCGCTGATCATCCTACGCAAAAACCGCTGGAAATCATCGCCCGCATGATCAAGGCATCCTGCCCGCTGGGCGGCGTGGTTCTTGATCCGTTTATGGGTAGTGGTACGACCGCGGTGGCGGCTAAGCAATGCGGGCGACATTTCGTTGGGTTTGAGTTGAATGCCGAATATTGTGCATTAATTGCAAAGCGTCTGGCTCTGTTGGAGCAAACGGTGCCATGACGATTTCGCAGAAACCTGCCAAAAATGCGATGATGTCTTGAATTCGTCCGCATAAGCCAGAGAACAGGCTGAAAATGTGGGTAAAATGAGGTATTGGTGGAAAAGCACGGATTCACCCTCATTTAGTTTAGTGTGTTATTCCCATAGCAGCGGGCGGTGCTCCGCGCCGTGCTTGTTTTGTATTTATTTAGTTCTCATTTCGCATTCAATTTTAAATCGCCATGTCTACGCCTCGTACTGCAGAAATCACGCGCAACACTAATGAAACGCAAATCCGCGTTGCCATCAATATCGATGGGAGCGGTAAGCAAACGCTGAACACTGGCGTACCGTTTCTCGACCACATGCTGGATCAGATTGCGCGTCATGGACTGATTGATCTGGAAATTGAAGCCAAAGGCGATTTGCATATCGATGCGCACCACACGGTGGAAGATGTCGGTATTACGCTGGGTCAGGCTTTTGCCAAGGCGATGGGCGACAAAAAGGGCATCCGTCGTTACGGTCATGCTTATGTGCCGTTGGACGAGGCGTTGTCGCGTGTCGTGATCGATTTTTCCGGGCGTCCAGGTTTGGAATTTCATGTGCCGTTCAAGCGCTCGATGATCGGTGGTTTTGATGTCGATCTGACGCACGAGTTTTTTCAGGGCTTCGTCAATCACGCGCTGGTCTCGCTGCATATCGACAATCTGCGCGGCGAAAACGCGCATCACCAATGTGAAACCGTGTTCAAGGCGTTTGGTCGTGCCTTGCGCATGGCAGCTGAGCTCGATGCACGCGCGGCTGGCACGATTCCTTCTACCAAAGGTAGTCTGTAATTTGCATATCGGACGTGTGTGCGTACCACCGCAAGGTTGCGTGCACGCTCTCAACTCACTGAATTCTGAAGTACCGGCATGAACAAAATAGTAGTAGTGGATTACGGCATGGGCAATCTGCGGTCAGTCGCGCAGGCATTGCGACAGGTCGCGCCGGAAGCAGATGTGCGTATTTCTGGTGAGTTGGCTGATATCCACGCTGCCGATAGACTAGTATTGCCGGGACAAGGCGCCATGCCAGATTGCATGCGCTCACTACGCGACTCTGGTTTGCAAGATGCGGTACTTACTGCGGCGCGCAATAAACCTTTATTTGGCGTCTGTGTCGGCGAGCAATTAATGCTGGACTGGAGCGAAGAGGGCGATACGCCAGGGCTGGGTCTGTTTCCCGGCAAGGTTGTTAAATTTCGCTTCGATCAGCAATTACAGGAAGATGGTTCACGCTTCAAGGTCCCGCAAATGGGTTGGAACTGCGTGCATCAATCCGTGTCTCATCCGCTGTGGGACGGCATTCTCGACAATAGCTATTTCTACTTTGTGCATAGTTACTATGCGGTTCCGCAGAATCAGGCGCACGTCGTAGGGGAAACACCTTATGGCGCACCATTTTGTAGTGCGATTGCGCGTGATAATATTTTCGCGACGCAGTTTCATCCGGAAAAAAGCGCCCATGCCGGTTTGCAACTGTACAAAAATTTTGTTCATTGGAATCCTTGAGTGTTTGTTCAGTATTGACTCAGATTTATTCAAAAGTTATTCAGCGTTTATTTAGTATCGATTGCGTGTTTACCTAACCAGCGTCATTTTCCTTACCTCTCAACATTTCAACTGTACCCATGCTGCTCATACCTGCCATCGACCTCAAAGACGGTCACTGCGTGCGCCTGAAACAAGGCGATATGGACCAAGCCACTGTTTTCTCTGATGACCCCGCTGCGATGGCGCGTCATTGGCTGATGCAAGGTGCGCGACGCCTGCATCTGGTTGACTTGAACGGCGCATTCGCTGGCAAGCCAAAAAACGAGCAAGCGGTTAAATCGATATTGCAAGCAGTACGTGATTTTGCCGATGAAAACGAGATTGAAGAAATTCCAGTGCAATTGGGTGGCGGTATTCGCGATCTCGATACCATCGAGCGCTATCTTGATAGCGGTTTGAGCTACGTCATCATCGGGACCGCGGCGGTCAAAAGTCCAGGATTTTTGCATGATGCTTGTAGCGCGTTTCCGGGACAAATCATTGTCGGTCTGGATGCGAAAGACGGCAAAGTTGCAACCGATGGCTGGAGTAAATTAAGCGGCCACGAAGTGATTGATCTGGCGAAAAAATTCGAGGATTATGGTTGCGAGTCCATCATCTATACCGACATCGGCCGCGACGGCATGATGGGAGGTGTCAATATCGAGGCCACCGTCAAACTGGCGCAGAGTATGACAATTCCAGTGATTGCCTCGGGTGGTGTGCATAGCATCAAGGATGTTGAAGCTTTGTGCGCAGTGCAGGATGAAGGTGTCGAAGGTGTGATCTGTGGTCGTTCGATTTACGAAGGCACACTGGATTTGTTGTCGGCACAAGAGCGTGCTGATGAGTTGAGTGGTGAGTTTGATGACGCCGCGATCGATACAGATGATGGCGCCAAACATAAGCTCGGCGATGGCTTGCCGAAAGAGAAAGAATGACGCTGGCAAAACGCATTATTCCTTGTCTCGATGTGACCGCAGGTCGTGTCGTCAAGGGTGTCAATTTTCTTGCTTTGCGGGATGCCGGTGATCCGGTGGAAATCGCGCGGCGTTACGATCTGCAAGGCGCAGACGAAATTACTTTTCTCGACATTACCGCGACCTCTGACGATCGCGATCTGATTCTGCCGATTATCGAAGAAGTGGCCTCGCAGGTGTTTATTCCACTCACGGTGGGTGGTGGCGTGCGTGCGGTGGCCGACGTGCGGCGTTTGCTAAATGCTGGTGCCGATAAAGTTGGCATCAATAGTTCGGCGATTAGTAATCCGCAATTGGTGTTCGATGCGGCGCAAAAATATGGTTCGCAATGCATCGTGGTGGCGATAGATGCCAAAAAAGCCGGCGATGGACGCTGGGAAGTATTTACGCATGGCGGCCGCAAGGCGACGGGGCTGGATGCAGTCGAATGGGCGAAGAAAATGGAAAGCTTGGGTGCTGGCGAAATCTTGTTGACCAGCATGGATAAGGATGGCACCAAATCAGGTTTTGATTTGGCGCTGACGCGTGCGGTTTCCGATGCCGTCGGGATTCCAGTAATTGCCTCCGGCGGAGTGGGCGGTTTGCAGGATTTGGCGGATGGCATTAAGCAAGGACGTGCTGATGCCGTGTTGGCGGCGAGCATTTTCCATTTCGGTCAGCACACGGTGCAAGAAGCAAAACAATTTATGGCCCAACAAGGCATACCGATGAGGCTGGCATGACGGTGAATAAAACGAACACAACGCATGTGGCGCATGCAAAATGGCTGAACAAGGTCAAGTGGGATGAGCAGGGACTGGTGCCGGTAATCGCACAGGAAGTCGGCTCCAACGATGTGCTGATGTTTGCGTGGATGAATCGCGAGGCTTTGGAAAAAACCATCATCAATGGCGAAGCAATCTATTGGAGTCGCTCGCGCAAAAAACTGTGGCACAAAGGTGAAGAGTCCGGCCATACGCAAAAAGTGCATGAGGTCAGACTCGATTGCGATGAAGATGTGGTGTTATTAAAAGTCGAGCAGGTCGGTGAAATTGCTTGTCATACCGGTCGTCATTCTTGTTTCTTCCAGAAATTTGAAGGCGATACAGAAACCGGTGATTGGCTCGCAGTCGATCCGGTTCTGAAAGATCCGGACACGATCTATAAATAAGCATAACCCTATGAAGCGAGCATAATCCCGTGAAGGCAAACTCCTAATGAGCGTAACGTTAAAACGTCTGGCCGAGGTGATTGAATCCCGCAAGCCTGCACAAGGAGGCGACCCCGACAAGTCGTATGTCGCGCGTCTGTTTACCAAGGGCGATGACGCGATCTTGAAAAAAATCGGTGAAGAAGCGACAGAAACCGTGATGGCGGCCAAAGATGCTCGCACCAGTGGCGACACCTCGAAGGTGCTGTATGAGTGCGCCGATTTGTGGTTTCACTCGTTGGTATTGCTGGCGCAGTTCGATCTCAAACCGCAAGATGTATTGGATGAACTAATGCGCCGCGAAGGACTGTCAGGATTGGAAGAAAAAGCGAGTCGCAACGAGTAGTTTTCAAATGAAATACGGCGTAAATGCACTGTAAATAAGCGGTAAGTTCGCCACCAACGTACCGCAAAAATCTCATCGCCGATCAAAAATTGCCTGACCACAGGAGTGTATTTTGGATAATTGTATTTTTTGTAAAATTGTCGCCAAACAAATTCCAGCCAAGATTGTGTATGAAGATGACGACGTCATCGCTTTTAACGATATCAATCCAGCTGCTGCAGTACATTTGTTGATCGTACCGAAAAAACATATCGCAACGCTGGCGGATTGCACGCCAGTAGATCAAGCTTTGCTGGGCAAGATGTCACTGCTAGCGCCACAACTGGCCGCCGAGCAGGGATGTGCTTATAGCATGGATGCAGAAGGCACTGCACAAGGTGGTTTTAAGACCCTGTTTAATACTGGGCCCAATGGTGGACAAGAGGTGTATCATTTGCACATGCATGTCGTCGGCGGAACGCGACCATGGAAGCGCTCGATTTGAGTGTGTTGATTTAATTTACAGTAAACGTCGACGAATACCTTCTCGAGGAGAAAATCATGGGTTCTTTCAGTATTTGGCATTGGTTAATTGTGTTGGTCGTCGTGATGCTCGTTTTTGGCACAAAGAAAATAGGCAATATGGGCTCAGATCTTGGTAAGGCAGTGCGCGGCTTCAAAGATGGCATAAAAGATGCGGAAGAGAAGCCGGCTGCCACGAAAGAGGCGCCACCTTCTCAAGTCGCTGATAAGTCCACAGTGGATGTTGAGGTCAAGGAAAAATCAAATAGTTAACCAATCATGGTGGCATTTTGTTGCGATTTGCCGCGCATGAAAACTGGATGGCTGACCAATAGTCAACACGCATGATTGATATTCCATTTTCCAAGCTGGCCATTATCGGCGCAGCGGCTCTGATATTTATTGGGCCAGAGAAATTGCCAACGGTTGCCCGGATGGCGGGGAATCTCTTGGGGCGTGCCCAGCGCTATTTAAAAGATATCAAAGCGGAAGTTAATCGCGAGATGGAGTTGGACGAGTTGCGTAAGATGCATCGCGATATTCGTGATGCTGCCGAGAATGCTCAGCAAACATTTTCGCGCAGTACCGCTGAAACAGAGCGTGATATCCGTTCGGCGTGGCGCGGAGACGAGTTGGCAACCGACGACATGATGCAAGCGTCGATGTCCGATCAAACGCTGATTAAATCCAAGAACTTCCGTAAGAAAAAACTGGCGCGTACATCCGCCTTGCCGACTTGGTATAAAAATCAACATGGCTATCGAGCTCACGTTGTTTCTGGCGCCGCGCGCATGGCGCGCCATCGTCCCAGCACTCGTAAAACACCCTCCTTCTTCGGCTGAGTATGCTCACGCGATGTATACGTCTTTCCAGGTGTTTGCCGATCAGTCTGCCGCTGTCTTTAATCGCTGCACATCATGACTGAAGAAAATAAAATGCTCGGAAATGAAGACTCTTTCATCTCGCATCTGATTGAGTTGCGCAGTCGATTGATGAAAGCTGCGCTCGTCGTGATCGTGCTTTTTCTTTGCCTGATGCCGTGGGCTGGACAGATCTATGATTATCTCGCGCTTCCAATGATGGTGGCGCTGCCCCAAGGTAGCAAAATGATTGCTACTGGCGTGATTACACCGTTCTTGGTGCCGGTTAAAGTAACCATGTTGGTTGCCTTTATGATTGCGTTACCTTGGGTTTTGTACCAGATGTGGGCGTTTATCGCGCCCGGCTTGTACACGCATGAGAAAAAACTGGTTGCGCCACTGGTGATTTCTTCGTCCGTGTTATTTTTGCTGGGTGTGGCGTTTTGTTACTTCTTGGTGTTTGGCGTTATTTTTCATTTCATCAATAATTTTGCACCTAAATCAATTTCGGTTGCGCCGGATATTGACAGTTATTTTGGCTTTGTGATGACGATGTTTATTGCCTTTGGATTGACATTCGAAGTACCGATTGTCGTGATTGTGCTGGTCAGGATGGGTCTAGTTTCGGTCGAGAAATTACGCAAGATTCGCCCTTACGTCATTGTCGGTGCATTTGTGGTGGCGGCTGTGGTGACGCCGCCGGACGCCTTGAGTCAACTGATGTTGGCGATACCGCTTTGTTTGTTGTATGAGGTTGGTTTGCTGGTGGCGCCGATTTTTGCCAAAGTGACGCGGGCCCCAGTTGAATCAGAATCAGCCTAAATGGCAGGGCGAATTATTTTAGTTGGCTTTTATTCTGCATTACGCAACCAAGTGACAAGAGGATAGGCATCCTTGAAGCCAGTCACGAGGGTTTGTTCCAACTTGCTGGCAACCTGCATTACATCGACTTCGTGCCAGACGATAAAGCTCTTTAGCTTAATGTATTCAATCAGCGGTGCATCGCCATCGAACCCCTTTGGCGGTCGCGTCAATTTCCCTTCTTGTTGCAAATCGCCATAGGTCTGTTTTAGTCGTTTGCTTTTCAGCGTGCGGGTAAATCCAGTGGGATCGTTGAGCAGATGCTGTCGAATTGCACGCAGTCTATCTGGCGGGGGTATGTATTCACCGACGGCAAACAGCAAGGTGCCGGTTTCATCGATATGAAAGTAATAGGTCGGCCCACCACCTTGGCTGGGTTTCTTCAAATTATTGGCATTGATGGCGGCCGAAAAATGCGTCTTGTATGGAATTTTCTCGCGCGAAAATCGCATGTCTCGGTTAATGCGAAACAGCGATTTTTTCGCATTGCAGTCGGCAACGGCGGGATCAAATTTACTGATTTCCCTGATTAGCTTGATCACCAGCTCCAGCAATTCAGAGCGCAAAATATCGTAGCGCGGCTTGTTCATGACAAACCACGCACGATTATTGTTGTCTGCCAGTTCGGCCAAAAATTGGGTTAGATCACGTACATGCATGATGGCAGCCTATTCTAGGCTAGGGCGTGGCGCCGCTTTAGGACGTTTGTCTATAGTGATGAACAGAGCGATTTCCCGGTTCTGGCGTAACACGACGATGCGGACCTTTTTGCCGGGCGCGAGCTGCGAAATCTGATTCAACATGCTCGACATATCCGACACTTTTTTGTCGTCAACCGAAATCATGATATCGCCAGGGCGCATACCTGCCTTATCCGCAGGACCACCCTTCAACACGCCGGCAATAATGGCGCCAGTACTCTTTTTAAGACCAAAACTTTCTGCTAATTCGGGCGTGATATCTTGTGGCTCGACACCAATATAGCCACGTACCACTTGGCCATTTTTGATAATCGCTTCCATCACAGATTTTACGGTGGTCACGGGAATGGCAAAGCCGATTCCCAGCGAGCCACCGTTACGCGAATAGATAGCGGTATTGATGCCGAGCAGGTTGCCATCGGCATCGATCAATGCCCCTCCCGAATTGCCTGGATTAATCGCGGCGTCGGTCTGGATGAAGTTTTCAAAGGCATCGAGGATGCCTAAGTGATTACGCCCCAGCGCCGAAATGATCCCCATCGTGACAGTTTGACCAACCCCGAATGGATTGCCGATGGCGAGCACCACATCGCCGACACGCGCTTGTTCAACATGTCCGAGAGTGATTGCAGGTAGATTGTCGAGATCGATTTTGATTACGGCGAGGTCGGTCTCGGAATCGGAGCCAACGACTTTGGCAATTGCTGTGCGGCCATCGGCGAGTGCCACTTCGATCTCATCGGCCGATTCAACCACATGGTTATTTGTCAGAATGTAGCCTTGCGAGCTAACAATTACGCCGGACCCCAAGCTGACTTGTTTGTCTTGCTGATCATCAAAGCGATCACCAAAGAATTTCCGGAAGAACGGATCATCCATAAACGGATTTTGCTGACGTGTCGCCGCCTTGCTGGTGAAAATATTGACCACCGACGGCATCGCTCGCGCCGCCGCATGGCGATAAGATCCTTGTGATGGGACGTTATTCGACGGCGCCTCCAACATTGGGATGGCGGTGTTATTCAGAACCTTGTGCTTGTCGCCAAGGCTGCCATTTGCCCACTCGGGCTTCAAGGTCGTTACAATAAAAAGAATTGCCAAGCCAACTGTTACGGCTTGCGCGAACAACAACCAAAGACGTCGCATAAGAATAGAGAATGAGATAGAAGATGAGTCAAAAAACGGGTCAAAACAAAATAACGAGGGTTGCGCTTGCCGCATACCTAGCGGAGAAGCTCGATATTACTCGCTTTAGAGATTTTTGCCCAAATGGTCTGCAGGTAGAGGGGCGAGCGCAAATTGGTACGATCGTCAGTGGCGTGACCGCAAACCTTGCTTTGCTGCAGGCAGCGATAGCTTGCGAGGCGGATGCAATTTTGGTTCATCACGGTTACTTTTGGCGTGGCGAGGATCAGCGCGTGGTTGGGCAAAAATATGCGCGACTCAAGTTGTTGCTTGGTCATGATGTCAATTTGTTTGCCTATCATTTGCCGCTTGATATGCATGCTGAGTTTGGCAATAACGCCCAACTTGCACAACGACTTGGCTTGCAGGCTGAGTCGCGATTTGGCGAAGATGATTTAGGATGGTTGGGATCGGCTGATTCAAGTATCCGCACCCTGGCAGATCTCGCGCACCAAGTCGAAAAGCGTTTAGGTCGTCAGCCTTTGGTGATCGGTGATCCGTCACAGAAACTAGGCCGCATAGGATGGTGTACCGGTGCTGCGCAAAGCCTGTTGGCAGACGCAATTGCAGCTGGTGCTAGCGCTTATATTAGTGGTGAAATTTCCGAGCCTACCGTGCATTTGGCGCGTGAGAGCGGCGTTGCTTATTTGTCCTGCGGCCACCACGCCACCGAACGTTATGGCGTGCAAGCATTGGGCGAACATCTGGCGGCGCACTTCGGCATCACGCATCGTTTTATCGACATCGACAACCCGGTTTAGCCGCTCAGGCGCTACCAAGGATGCCAAATAACTCACACTGCCACCGGGACAGATGTCAACAACCAAAATCCGACAACGACGACAGATCGGTCTAGTTATTTTGTACTTTGCTATGGTATAAATGCAGACAATCAGGCCATAGGGCACTGATCGGGCGCGCAAACCAAATAAAAATACGTAAAAAAAAAGATGTAAAAAATACGTAATAAAAATACGGAGCACTCATGACGCAACAGTTGTCGAATACCCCGATTAAGGTGTTGATCGTTGAAGACAATGCGGTAACACAACGCGCGCTGTGCCTATCCATCGAGAAAGAGCCTGCGCTAGTTGTGCTGGACGCATTGGCTAGCGTACAAGCTGCAATGACTTGGCTGGCTGATCACGCGGTTGATATTCTGCTGGTGGATTTGGGTTTGCCGGACGGCTCAGGTATCGACGTCATCAAATATTGCACGCAGCACCATCCCAATTGCAACATCATGGTACTGACGACCTCTAGTGATCAAGATAGTATTTTGGATAGTATCGAGGCAGGTGCTGCCGGCTATATTTTGAAAGATATGGGAGCGCCAGATATAACGCGAGCGCTACTAGATCTCCATGCTGGTGGCTCACCCATCAGTCCGACCATTGCGCGTAAAGTGATTACCCGTATGCGTTCTAGCAAGCCGAATATGGGTGCGATTGGCAACCCAGACGAAGCGCACAATCAAGCGCGTATATTTTTAACCAAACGCGAAACTTCGATTTTAGATTTGATCGCCTGTGGCGATAGCTATAGTTCAGTAGCGCGTCAGCTTTCAGTGTCGGTCGGCACGGTGCAGACGCACATTAAAAATATTTATGAAAAATTGTCCGTGCATTCGCGTGGCGAAGCAGTGTTTGTTGCTAGTCAGCGTGGTTTGCTGCAAATGGACCAATTGGCATCAAGAAACAGTGCAGAACAAATATAAAAATGGCGTGCATTGCCAAGGGCGGTGCGCGCCATTTTTATGATGCAACTTACTTTTTAAGTGCGTCGCGAATTTCACGTAGCAACACGATGTCTTCCGGTGTGGCGGCGGGTGCTGGTGGCGGTTCTTGTTTTTTAAGTTTGTTTAAGATGCGCACCATTTGAAAAATAATAAAGGCGAGGATCAGGAAGTTCAGTGCAATTGTGAGGAAGTGTCCGTAGGCGAGAACAGCGCCAGCTTTTTGTGCTTCGGCTAGTGTGAGATTGGCGGCCTGGTTGTTGAGTGGGATGTAATAGTTGTCGAAATCGAGCCCGCCGAAAATGAGGCTGACCACCGGCATGATGACATCGCCTACGAGTGATGTGACGATTTTGCCGAATGCGCCGCCAATGATGACTGCAACAGCCAGATCGATCACATTGCCTTTGACTGCGAAAGCTTTAAATTCTTGCATCATGCTCATGATGGGCTCCTGTTTTCTTGGTGAGTAGTTCTGGTTTGTATAAATGCAACACAGCGCGTCATCTTAGTTTTGTCGATGTTAAACGTCAATTCAAAATGCCAAAGCGGCGCAGTTGGTGCGTGCGGGGTGGTGACGAGGGGCTAAAAAGGTAGCAAGGGAAGTGCACAGATTTTGTAAAAATAGCATTGAGCGCAATTATTTGTTTAAAAAACAGAGAGTTGCTCCGCTATAATCTAAGGTTGCTAGAAGTTTTTTTACCGTTTTGAAGTTTTTTTTACCGTTTTCGCAATAACTGATTGGGGTTGGTATGAGTAATGGAAAGCAGGTTGACTCCGGTCGACGCGGCTTGCTCGTCGCCACATGTGCGGCGGGTGGCGTGGCTGGTTTAGCTACTACAGGTGTTCTGGTTTCAACATTTCAGCCATCGGATCGGGCTAAAGCCGCCGGTGCGCCTGTTGAGGTTGATATTTCGACGTTGGCGCCGGGTGAAATGCGAACGGTAGAATGGCGCGGTAAGCCGGTATGGATACTCAAGCGTACGCCTGAGATGCTCGATTCGCTAAAAGAGGTCGATCCGGAATTGGCCGATCCCGAGTCCCAACGCACCCAATTTTCCACTACACCGGAATATGCATCTAACGAGTGGCGTTCCATTAAAAAGGACGTGCTGGTGCTGGTCGGCATTTGTCCGCACTTAGGTTGCTCTCCGATTTCCAAGTTTGCTACTGGCGCTCAACCTTCGTTGCCGAATGATTGGCAAGGCGGTTTTCTTTGCCCTTGTCATGGCTCCACCTTCGATTTGGCTGGTCGTGTCTACAAGAACAAACCATCGCCCGATAATCTAGAGGTTCCCCGTTACATGTTTGAAGGCGACACCAAGCTGGTGATCGGCAAAGATGAGAAAGGCGAGGCGTAATCATGGCTTTTCACGAAAACAAACTGCCTGCTGATGCACCTGTTGCCGACAAGGCGCTGAATTGGGTGGATGCACGTTTCCCGTTGTCGTCTACGTGGAAAGCGCATCTGTCCGAGTATTACGCACCTAAGAATTTCAATTTTTTATATGTGTTTGGTTCGCTTGCACTCCTAGTGTTAGTCATCCAGATCGTGACCGGCATTTTTCTGGTCATGCACTACAAACCGGATGCTGCCCTCGCATTTGCTTCGGTGGAATACATCATGCGCGATGTGCCGTGGGGTTGGTTGGTTCGTTATATGCACTCGACCGGCGCGTCGGCTTTCTTCATCGTTGTCTATATTCATATGTTGCGTGGCCTGTTGTACGGTTCGTATCGCAAGCCGCGTGAATTGGTCTGGCTGTTTGGCGTTGGTATCTTCTTGTGTCTGATGGCAGAAGCATTCTTTGGTTATTTGCTGCCATGGGGACAGATGTCGTATTGGGGCGCACAGGTGATTGTCAATCTGTTCGGCGCAATCCCTTTCATCGGCCCCGATCTGTCATTGTGGATACGTGGTGATTACGTGGTGTCGGATGCGACGCTGAACCGCTTCTTTGCGTTTCACGTGATTGCGATTCCGTTGATCTTGATCGGCTTGGTGGTAGCGCACATCGTGGCTCTGCACGAAGTGGGTTCAAGCAATCCAGATGGCGTGGAAATCAAGGAAAAGCTGGATGAACGTGGTATTCCGCTGGACGGCATTCCATTCCATCCGTACTACTCGGTGCACGATCTGTTTGTGGTGACGATTTTCTTGCTGCTGTTTACTGCAGTGGTGTTCTTCGCACCGGAGATGGGTGGTTACTTCCTTGAGTACAACAACTTTGTCCCAGCTGACCCGCTAAAAACACCGGCGCATATCGCCCCAGTATGGTATTTCACGCCGTTCTATTCAATTCTGCGTGCGGTCACCTCTGAGTTTGTTTATTGGTTGATTGCAGGTGTGGCGGCCTACGTTGCGCTGATCATTCTGAAAACGCGGTTGGCGAGCAAGTTCAAGATCGCTGCGGCTGTCATCGGACTGGCGGTGATTGTCGGTATGTTGGCGTTTGATGCAAAATTCTGGGGCGTGGTGTTGATGGGTGTGTCCGTCATGATCATGTTCGGTTTGCCGTGGCTGGATACATCGCCGGTTAAATCGATACGTTATCGTCCTGACTGGCACAAGTATGTGTACATCTTGTTCGGGGTTACGTTTATTGTCTTAGGCTATCTTGGCGTACAACCGCCAACTGCTGTGAAAACGACGATAGCGCAAGTATGTACCTTCGTTTATTTCGGATTTTTCCTGCTGATGCCATGGTGGTGTGCGCTTGGTACATTCAAGCCCGTACCTGACCGCGTAACATTTCATCCGCATTAAGCCGCAAAGGGATCAAGAACATGATATTTCTGAAAAAAATGATTGCGCTTGCAGTGTTGTTGCCTAGTTTTGCGCTGGCGGCCGGCGGAGGGTACCCTCTCGACAAGGCACCAAATCACGCACAAGATTTGGCTGCTTTGCAAAATGGCGCAAAACTGTTCGTCAATTACTGTCTAAATTGCCACTCAGCCTCGTTAATGCGCTATAGCAAACTGGAAGAACTCGGTTTGACCAAAGAGCAGATCCAGAAAAATTTGATGTTTACTGCCGATAAAGTGGGCGGCATGATGGACATTGCGATGACGCCAAAAGACGCGAAGGATTGGTTCGGCGCGGCGCCACCTGATTTATCGGTGATTGTGCGCGCCAAATCTTCTGCGGACGGCACAGGGGCAGACTGGATTTATACCTATCTGCGCACCTTCTATAAGGATGACAACCGGCCAAACGGCTGGAATAATATGGTCTTCCCGAATGTCGGCATGCCCCATGCACTGTGGGAGTTACAGGGGATCCGCCAAGCGAAATACGTAGAAGAGAAAGATGCGCACCACCCTGACGCGACGGTGCATAAGTTCGTCGGTTTCGAGCAAGTAACACCAGGCAAGATGACTGCGTTAGAATATGACAAAAATGTCGCTGATCTGGTGTCTTTCATGTCCTGGATGGCGGAACCCGCACAAGATACCCGTAAACGCCTCGGCGTCTGGGTGTTGTTGTTCCTAGGTGCATTCATTGTAATCACCTGGCGCTTGAATGCCTCTTACTGGAAAGAGATCAAGTAAATTTCTTGCCCTGCGTGTTGTGGGGTTTTGTTCTAGGGTGAGCCGTTATGCGACTCACCCTCTTTGTTTCTAAGGAACAATAAAAATGATGGTTTTATACTCGGGCACAACTTGCCCATTTTCGCAGCGCTGCCGTCTCGTTTTGTTTGAGAAAGGCATGGATTTTGAGATTCGCGACGTCGACTTGTTCAACAAGCCGGAAGACATCTCGACCATGAATCCTTACGGTCAAGTACCTATCTTGGTCGAGCGTGATCTGGTTCTGTACGAATCCAATATCATCAATGAATACATTGATGAGCGTTTTCCACATCCACAATTGATGCCAGCTGATCCATTGATGCGTGCACGTGCACGTTTGATGTTGTTCAATTTTGAAAAAGAATTGTTCGTTCATGTGCACACGTTGGAAAACGACAAAGGTCGCAGCGGCGAAAAGATACAAGAAAAAGCGCGCAATGAAATTCGCGATCGCCTCACCACGCTGGCGCCATTGTTCTTGAAAAACAAGTACATGTTGGATGACGAATTCTCGATGCTGGATGTCGCGATCGCGCCTTTGTTGTGGCGTCTCGATCATTACGGCATTGAACTGTCGAAAACGGCAGCACCATTGATGAAATATGCGGAGCGGATTTTTTCTCGCCCTGCCTACATCGAAGCATTGACGCCGTCCGAGAAAGTTATGCGTCGTTAATTTGATGTTCTAAGTCGAGCGGATCGTGATTGGCTATAATGGCAAATCACGATCCGTTTTTTTTCGTCCCGTTTTTAATTGCAAGGTGCTGTATTTGAATATGTCTGAAACGTCGACCAAGCCTTATTTGCTGCGTGCCATCTACGAGTGGTGTACCGACAACGGCTATACACCCCACATCGCCGCGGTGGTGGATGGCGCAACCAAGGTACCAATGCAGTTCGTCAAGAATGGTGAAATCGTCTTGAATATCAGCTTCAGCGCGACTAGCGGGCTCAAAATGGATAACGATGTGGTTCGCTTTAGCGCACGTTTTGGCGGCGTCTCACGCGACTTGTCGATTCCGGTCGACAATGTAATCGCGATCTACGCGCGTGAAAATGGTCAAGGGATGGCATTTGAAGCAACGAATAATTTGGATGCGCATAAAAATGCGGATCAAGAACAGAATCAAGGCGCCAACCAAGCAACCGTGCTGACTGCGGTAGAGCGCGCCGATGCACCTGATGCGGAGACTGTCACAGCGACTGCTCCGACCTTAGCATCAGTGCCTTCGATGCAGAATAAGCAAGACGACAAAGGCGATAATGAGGGTGATGTTCCACCAGAACCACCAAAAAAAGGTGGAAGGCCTACTCTCACGCGCATTAAATAGGTATAATTCTGCACTGAAAGTTTCGCCGACTTAGCTCATTTGGTAGAGCAGTTGATTTGTAATCATCAGGTGGCCAGTTCGAAACCGGCAGTCGGCACCAAACAAAAGCCCTTTACGTTGTCGTGACGTAAAGGGCTTTTCCAATTGCATAGTCAGGCGTGTACGCTAGCGTTTGATTTAACTTTTCCCCGCTATGCGGTCGATGAATATAGATCGCATTACGCCGATCGTCATAACGATTTGGCTCTTTCCAAAGTTGCGGCCTCTTCTACATAAAAGTTTGGCAGCAATTTTTTAAGGTTGGCAATTTTCGGCAGGTCGTGGATGACGATATACGGCGCGCGCGGATTGCGGATCAGATAATCCTGGTGATAATCCTCAGCCGGATAAAATGCTTTTAATGGGCTCACTTCAGTCACGATCGCGCGACGAAACACATTTGCTTTATCCAATTGCGCGATATAGCTGGTAGCGATGTTCTTTTGCGCGTCGTTGCTATAAAAAATCGCGGAGCGATATTGAGTACCGCTATCTGGTCCCTGTCGATTCAATTGAGTTGGATCGTGCGCGACAGAGAAAAATACCTGTAGTAACTCGCCATAAGAAACCTGGGCAGGATCGTAGGTTATTTGGATAGACTCCGCATGGCCGGTACGTCCCGATCCGATTGCTTCATAACGAGCGGTCGACGCATCGCCCCCAGAGTAACCTGACAATACCTTGCGTACGCCACGCACATGTTCAAACACACCTTGCGTACCCCAGAAGCAGCCGCCCGCAAAGACCACGGTTTGCAACGGTCCTTTGACCTTGTTTGCGTCAATCGTGGGTGCGGAAATTGTGGTTGCGGACTCAGCTGCGCGTGGCATATTCCAGGCGATGCCACCAGCCAAACCAAGCGGGATTAAAAGTAAGCCCACCCATGTTTTATTTATAACGGGAAATTTCATTTCAAACTCCTGCAAAAAGAAGTGACGCAATTGAACGGTTCGCCAACGTAAAGCACCCAATCAAGCAAAGCATCATCAAGCGCGTGCAGCAAAACGTAGGGCTACCGAATTCATGCAATAGCGCAATCGCGTCGGTAATGGACCATCGTTGAATACATGTCCTAAGTGAGCGTCGCAGCGATTGCACGAAATTGCGTCGCGACGCATGCCGTAGCTATTATCGGAACTCTTGATGACATTATTGGCAGAAATTTTTTGCCAAAAGCTTGGCCAGCCGGTACGTGAATCATATTTAGTCTTGGAGTCAAACAGCGCAGTGTCGCAGCAGATACAACGATACAGGCCATCACCTTTATTATTCAAAAGTTCGCCAGTGTAGGAACGCTCAGTGCCGGAGCGACGCGTGACTAAAAACGCCTGCCGCGATAGCTGCTTCAACCATTGCTCATCTGTTTTGACAATCTTGGGAACCCGCGTCGTTTTCTCTAGCGTGCCGGCTGCCGAGAAAATATCGATTTCGACATTGTCTGCGGCGGTTGCAGTTGTGCTCGCTGATAGTGCGGTGCGCGGCAACGCAGTGAGTGCGAATGCGGCAAGGCCGAGCCGCAGGGCGGCGCGACGTGGCATGGGCAGCGTGCCTGACGCAGTTGGATTGTCCTGTTTCTTTTGCATATGATCTCCTTGCTTATCGCTTTAATACACTACGAGCAACAAACAGCTTATTTATCAACTATTTGAACGTAACTGGTCTGTGCACTTACTCGAGCAAAAATAAAATCGGCGATAACAAATGCCGTCTCCTCTATTACTTCGCTCAATAGACAGAATCGTTACAGTGCAACAGGAAAAAAAAGCAGGGGAGGCAATCAGTTTATAACTGCGGGCAGCAGCGGCGGAGGGATAAAGAGACGCTTCGCTGTGGGGAGTAGCAGATATACAAAAAAGCACGGGCAAAAAAGCTACGCAAGAACTTAAAAAATATTGTGCAAATTAGACGGAGGCTTTTAAGCCGACCCAACGTGGTGTGAGTGTGTGCGGAACGTCAAATAAATCCAGCACGCGCCCTATCGTATGGTCGACCATTTCATTGATCGATGCTGGATGGTGATAAAAACCCGGCAGCGGTGGGAAAATGATGCCGCCCATTTCGGTGACAGCAGTCATATTGCGCAGGTGTGCGAGATTGAATGGCGTTTCACGCACCATCAATACGAGACGACGGCGCTCTTTCAACACGACATCGGCGGCGCGCGCAATCAGATTATCGGACAATGCATGTGCTACCGCAGCCAGCGTCTTCATTGAGCAGGGAGCTACGATCATGCCATCTGATTGGAAAGATCCACTGGCGATCGAGGCACCAACGTCGCGCACATTGTGTACGCAATCCGATAGCGCTTCGACATCTTTACGATTCATGTCCAGCTCTTGATGCAGGTTTAAAACGCCTGCTTCAGAAATCATTAAATGGGTTTCGATGTGCGGCATAGCATGCAGCACTTGCAGCAGACGCACGCCATAAATGACGCCAGTCGCACCAGTGATCGCAATCACCAAACGCTGGCGTCGCGGCGATGCACTGTCGCCTGCTGCGGCGCTCATTTATGCTTTCAGCACGGTCTGCAGTTCGCCTGACTCAAACATTTCCGTCATGATGTCAGTGCCGCCGACGAATTCGCCTTTGACATACAACTGTGGCACGGTCGGCCATTGCGAGAAATCTTTGATGCCTTGACGTACTTCGTTATCGTCCAGCACATTAATCGTAATCAAGTCTTGCACGCCGCTGGCTTTCAACAATTGAATTGCTTTGCCAGAAAAACCGCATTGCGGAAATTGTGCCGTGCCCTTCATGAATAAAACCACAGGGTTTTGGGTTACGGTTTCTTTGATCCAGGTTTGTACGTCGTCGCTCATTGCTGCCTCGTTGGTGGTTGGTGTTGCGGTTTCAATGTTGCCATTATAGGAAAAAGCGAGTCTTTCTGCTGACCAATGTTGCAAGTGCTGGCGGGCGCGCTCAGACGCGCATTCGCTCTTGTTCGGGCAGGTGTCACGATTTCAATTTCGCAAACGCCGCTGCCATTGCGCCGCCCGCTTCTGGCTGGCGCACCGCTTGCTGCTGGCGGTGTTGCCCTAAGCGCTTACTATCGTCGCGATCACCTCGTTGAGCAGGCTTACTGCCAGCTTCCGGCGGGCTATCCGTTAGGCGCATGGTGAGCGCAATACGTTTGCGCTTTTCATCCACTTCAAGCACCTTCACCTTGACCACCTGACCGGCTTTGACCACCATGTGCGGATCTTTGACAAAGGTGTTGGATAGCGCCGAGATATGTACCAAGCCATCCTGATGCACGCCAATGTCGACAAAGGCGCCAAACGCCGCCACATTGGTTACCACGCCTTCTAAAATCATATCGGGACGCAGATCACGCATTTCTTCGACGCCATCCTTAAAGGTCGCTGTGGTGAACTCAGGACGGGGATCGCGGCCCGGTTTTTCCAACTCGCTCAAGATGTCGCTAATCGTTGGTACACCAAACTGTTCATCTGCATATTTGGCCGGATTCAGCGATTTCAACAGCTTGCCGTCCCCGATAATACTTTTGACATCTTTTTGGATGTCAGCAAGGATTTTTTCGACCAAGGGATACGATTCTGGATGCACCGCTGACGCATCCAGTGGATTGTCGCTATTCATCACGCGTAAAAAGCCCGCCGCCTGCTCAAAGGTCTTGTCGCCCAAGCGCGGTACTGCGCGCAAGTCAGCGCGTGAGGTGAACATCCCTTTCAGATCGCGATAGCTGACAATGTTGCTGGCGACGCTGCTATTAAGGCCGGAGACGCGGGCTAGTAGCGGCGCCGAAGCCGTGTTGACATCAACCCCCACCGCGTTCACACAATCCTCCACCACGGCGTCCAGCGAGCGTGCCAATTGAGATTGGCCGACATCGTGCTGATACTGGCCGACGCCAATTGATTTTGGATCGATCTTTACCAACTCCGCCAGTGGGTCTTGCAAGCGGCGCGCGATCGAGACCGCACCGCGTATCGACACATCCATATCCGGCAATTCGCGTGACGCAAATTCCGAGGCGGAATACACGGAGGCACCGGCTTCTGACACTACAATTTTGGTCAGCTTTAATTCTGGTCGCAGCTTGATTAAATCTTGCGCCAGTTTATCGGTCTCGCGTGAAGCGGTACCGTTGCCGATTGAGATCAACGCCACTTGATGTTTCGCGGCCAATTGCGCCAACGTGTGCAGTGAGCCATCCCAATCATTGCGCGGTTGATGCGGATAAATGGTGGCGGTATCGACGACTTTACCGGTCGCATCGACCACCGCCACTTTGACGCCGGTACGTAAACCCGGATCCAGTCCCATCGTCGCGCGCGGGCCAGCAGGTGCGGCGAGCAACAGCGATTTCAAATTCAGCGCAAAAACATGGATGGCCTCGACCTCTGCTTTTTCGCGCAACTGGCTCATCAACTCGGTTTCCAGATGCATAAACACTTTAACGCGCCAGGTCCAACGCACGGTATCCGCTAACCACTTATCTGCTGGACGTCCCTGATTGCTGATGCTAAAGCGAGAGGCAATACGGCCTTCACATGGATTGTGCGGCGCATCCCATTTTGGTTTTTCTTCTTCGGTGTCCAGACGCAAATTAACGTTAAGCATTTCTTCACGTCGTCCACGGAACAATGCCAGCGCACGATGCGATGGAATGCTGTTGATGCCCTCAGAATAATCAAAGTAATCAGCAAACTTGGCGCCAGCGTCTTGTTTGCCTTCCACCACTTTTGATTCGACGATGCCGTGCTCGGTCAGATATTCGCGCAGCGCTTGCAACAACTCTGCATCTTCGGCAAAACGCTCCATCAAAATCTGGCGCGCACCATCGAGCGCTGCCTTGGTATCAGCAACACCAGGATTGTCGATGCCATCGGTGGTGAAGGCTGGCTTTAAATATTTCTCGGCCTCGGTTTCTGGGTTGAGCGTCGGATCATGCAGCAAAGCATCGGCCAGTTCCGTCAGTCCCGCTTCGGCAGCAATTTGTGCCTTGGTGCGACGCTTTTGTTTGTACGGCAGATACAGATCTTCCAGCCGCGTCTTGTCTTCTGCATGCATGATGGCGTCGAGCAATACCGGCGTCATTTTGTTTTGTTCTTCAATCGAGGCGACGATTGCAGTGCGACGCGCTTCTAGTTCTCGCAGATAACGTAGACGTTCTTCTAATAGACGCAGTTGGATATCGTCCAAACCGCCAGTCGCTTCTTTGCGATAGCGCGAGATAAAAGGGACGGTTGCACCTTCATCGAGTAAGGCGACGGCAGCAGCGACTTGGTTGGGTTTGGCAGCGAGTTCGAAGGCGAGACGTTGTTCGATTGACGGCAGCATGAATTTTTTATTGGATGAGTAGAACGAGCGCTAGATGATACGCAAATTGGGGGAATGTGCCAGTCTTGACAGGCGGAGACTTTGTTGGTGACTGATGCGGTTGTTTCTTCGAACTAGCTTAGTGCCGGGGTAGCCCGGCGGCTACTCACTTTCTTTGCTTCGCCAAAGAAAGTAAGCAAAGAAAGGCGACCGCGAGCCGCTGCCCTTCGGGTTCCCATCGCTGCGCCGCAAAAAATGGGAAGTGAACGAAACTCGCCTGCGGCTCAAACAACGTTCACTTCTCGATCCATTTTCTGCAGCGCATCACTGGCAGCGTCACAGCGACAACATCGCCAGGTCTCGCCTGCGGCAACAGATGTGGAGCAATGTGTGCTTTATTTCAAGGAAATTTTGACCTATCACGCTAGAGGCTGCACATCGGCAAATTGTATGTCGCGTGTGTGCGTTGAATAACAAGATAGGTCGCGGCGATTAAGAGTTAACTCTTGCATGTGCCTGTTGACGAATGGACTCCCTATTTCGATCATCTTCAACGATGGAGCCCAAGTATCTCTCCATTATGCAATTTACAATCGTTTTCAGGCTCTGTATTTCTCCGATTGCCTGTTCAAGCTCGCGTAGCGGTGCCTTGGAGTAGTCGACGTTAAGTTGATCTACCGATTCATTGATAGCGCTAAGGGATTCTTCATCTACCGTGTGTTGACGCACCCATCTCTCATATGCGCCGGACTGGCGCATTCCCATAGCTGCTGCGACCGCATTTCGGGATCGTTTGGCACGAGCGAGTAGGTCAACCAAGTCTTCGGCTTTTTGAAACGCATCTACTCCGGTCTTCATGATTTCAAGGCGCAACTCGAGCGCTTTGATTTCGTTCGTTTTGCGATAGCTTAAGTAACCCATGACGGCGCCAGCGATACCCGTTATGGTCCCTATCAAACCTGTGATTGCGCCGATATACGACAACAAATCAGTATTTTTCATATGACTCCGATGGATGGCCTAACGTGTTTTATATAGCAAAAGTTATGGTTAACCTGGAAGGCGTTATATAACTCCGCCTACCTTTTCCATGGAAACCAGCATGGTTACTGCCTCAAACAAAGCGTTCTGTTCAAACGAGCAATAGTGAACACTCAAACCTGTGCCGTTAAGTCTGTATCAGCACTAGGTTTTCTGATTATTTCAAAGAAAAATCCACTCGAATCGTTGGTGCGGCCTTGTCATTCTTGGTATTGCTGGCACCGAGTTTGGATGCGAGGACAAAGATGCGTTCTGTTGGGACTTTACCTTCTGTCACCAACCAATTTTTAACACTCTGCGCGCGGCGATTTGCTAACGACATCAAGTTGTCGTCGGTGATGCTGGTGTTGTCCATTAGTAGCTTTTCCATCTCGGCGACGGGTAAATCTTTTTGTATGCCGATGAAGTTGCGTTGCTTTTTAAAGTCGGCGTCTTTGTAGACGCGATCCAATAACTTTGGATATTCGGCGTCACTTACCTTGACTTGATCGGGGTCGGCGGATTTACCGCTTTGTACGAGATCTTTCAACTTCAATGCTTTGACCTTGCGATCGATCGCGGCACGTTTGAGTCCGGCGGTGTCGACTTTTGGATCGGCGTGCGCGGTGATCTCCAGCTTCAAGGTAGGACGATCGACCAATGCTTTAGCAATCGTCTTGAGTTTATTCTCGCTCTTGCTATCGATTTTGGATTGACCGGCATCAAACGGCAGGAAAGACAATTCTTCGCCACCGCCCAGCATCGAGCTGAGTAAGGCGAACGGTGCGGTGACAGCTTTGCTGAGCAGATTGACGATCACTTTAACGATCAAGCCGCCAACCGAGAATTGCGGATCATCGAGTGAGCCACCAATCGGTAAGTTGAGATCGATCACGCCGTTGCGGTCACGTAGTAGCGCTAACGCAAAACGCACGGGTAATGTGGTGGCGGTTGGGCTTTCTACTTTATCGCCTAGTGTTAGCTGTTCCAAGATCAAGCGATTTTGCGCAGTGAGTACGCGGTTTTCAACTTGGTAGGCGACTTCGAATGAGAGTTTGCCTTTTTCAATACCGTAACCGATGTAGCGGCCAGAGTAGGGTGATAACGGTGCTAATTCCATGCCGTGAATTTCCGCTTTGATATCTAGCGATAAATCACGCTTCAAGGGATTGATGGTGCCGGCGATTGCCATAGGGGCGTCGTTGACTTCGCCTTTTAGATCGACGTTGGCGCGTGATTTTTCATCTGACGAAAGACCAGTGACGACGCCACCAAATTTTTCCAGGTTGGCGGTGTAGTTGGGCTTGATGAAATTATCGGTGAAGCGCACACGGCCATTGCTTAGCGTGAGTTTTTTGACCTTGATTGGTGGTAGTGGACTAGCGGGCTTCTCTGGTGTGACGACGGCGACGTTTTTGGAGGATGATGTTTCTTCGTTGCTAGTGGTGGCGGTCGCTGCGGGCTTAGATGCCGCATCGGCATCCGTCACACTCTTTTTACCGACATCATTACTGCGCTGTACGTCTTGCAAGTTGATACGGCCTTTGGGGTCTATGATGACGCGCGCAAAGAAGTTGTCCAGCAAGACGTGATCAACCGCCAACGAGAAAGGCGCGAGCTCTACGTCCATGCCGTTAAAGGCAAGTGATTTCCAGCGTACGAAATTTTGTGAGCTGATTTTATCGACGGTCGCGACATTGCCGAGCGCGACATCGCCTTTAAAACTTGCAACCAATACACCCTTACTATTTTGATCCAGCAGCAAGGTGCCTTTGCTCGATACTTCTGCGCGCGTCATCAAAATATTGATTTGATCGGTGAAGTAGGGTTGCAACTGCATGATGTCGACATCTTGCAGATTGAGCGCAAGCTTGGCGTGTAGTGGGGCGAGGCCCAGGTCGCCAGTGACTTGCAGTTGACCAGTTTTATTGACCTTTGCTTGTAGATCCATCTGCGCGCGCGCATTGGCGGCGGTCGATAGATTTTGCATCGTCAAACTCAATGGTGCGATGACGGTAACAGAAGGCCGCTGCAAACTGTCGTCTTGCATCTTGGCGGACCAGTTGCTGACACCAACCTTGGCGACGTTGACGATATAGCCGCTGTCGGTTTTCGCAACTTTCTTGTTGTCTGCGCTTGTTGCTTTGGATTTCTCAACGGCGCCGGTGGTTTTGCTTTCTACCTTGCCTTGCTGTAAATCGAATGCGGCGCTGTTTGAACTGATGTTGTCGACCGTGATAACTTTCTTGCTTGGGTCAAGATTGATATTTTGTGCGCTGACGGTGAGGTCTTTTACGCCAGCCTTAAGCGGTTTGTTTGGCTGCGCGTCGCTATAACGCAGACTGGTATTGCGTATCTCCAGCGCCGCCAATGCAAACTGGGTTTGCTTGGGCGCAGACGCTGGTGGCGCAACTTTCTTTGCATCGGTTTGTGCGGCTGCTTTTTCGGTGGCGGTAGTGGCAGCGGCAGCGGGTGGTGTCTCAGATGGGGTGTCGCTAGTTTTTTGAGGTGGCGTGTCTGCTGCTTGGGATGCTGCAATAGCCGCAGGTCGCTTCGGCGGCGTCAGTAAATTTTCAAAATTGAAATTTCCAGCGCGGTCGCGTGCGATATTGGCATCCAAACCATCGATAGTCAGTTTGGCGATCGTAAATTGATCGCTTAAAATTTTTGCCTCATTCAAGTTAATCGCCAACTCGTGCAACTTGGCGATCGATGAGCCTTTGGCGTCATTTAACTGCACACCTTTAAGCTTGATATCGCCACTCAACGAAAGCGCGGGTGCTTGATCTTTTGGCTGCTGAAAACGGGCGACCAAATGCAGATCCATATGCGCACTCGGCAGACTGAAGTGCGGTGTACCAGGGACATATTTTAAGTACGACGTCAGATCCAGATTGTCTAAATTAAAATCCATCGTTGCGACGACGGTGTCGGCAAATGGCAGGGTTTTGCCTTTTACCAACAATGGCGTGCCATTAACCGATGCGCTTAAATACGGCTCCACATAGATATCTTCTTGCGACGGCAGCGACGAGATAAACGGAATGCCGAGCGTCAGGTCGGCCACCGTATGTTTGGTTTGTGCAAACCTGTCATCAAAATCAATATGACCTTGCGCGATTTGAATATTGAAAACGGAGAAGCGTGCCGGGCTTTTATCCTCTTCCGGTTCTGGGTCACTATTTGCGAGCGCGATGATGTCGTCGATGTTGTAGTGATTGGCATCTTTGCGCACGAGATGCACATATGGTTTGACGACCTGCAGTTGTTGCACGACGGGCGCAAAACGAAATAGCGATTGCGCCGACAAGTTAACCATCACGCTATCGAAGCTGGCGAAGGTGACATCACCTTCGGGCTCCATCATCTTAAAACCATGCATGGTGACGCGCATCGTATAAGGATTGATGTCGACTTTTTCTATCGTGGTCTGGCGATGAAGTTTTTCAGAAATACGTTTTTCGATCTGTGACTTGATGATTCCGGGCAATACGAAATAGCCGAACAAGCCGATCAGGAGAACAAAGATCAATACGCCTATGGCGCTACGCTTAACGGCAGGCCGCGAGCAAAAATGTTGGCTGGACTGACGTAATTGACGAATGGAATAGGTCATGGAGTTCAACGCAGGCCGAAGTAAAGATGATTGAATTTTAACAGCCTATTCTTTAAGTCAACTTCGCGCCTGCGCAGCAAGAAAGACAGAAATTCTTCAGGCCGTTAAATTGCTGGCCGAGAAATAATTATTCCTCTTCAAAATCATAGACCTTGCCAGCCGTGACGCCACTATCCCTTTTTTTTGCGCGCAGATCGCGATAGACTGCCGCGCGCGTAAGTAGCATCGCTACGACTGGGACCGTGAGTAAAAGAAAGATTGCGATAACCAGCTCGTGCACAACGAGGCGTGATTCAGACATGCTGAAATACAGCATCGACGCCAGCAATAAACATCCGGCACCAAGCGTGCTAGTGATAGCAGGGCCGTGGATGCGCTGATAAAAACTAGGCAGGCGCAATAGCCCCAGCGCACCCAGAAAGATCACGCTGCCACCGAGAATCAATAGTAGCGACACCAGCACAGCAGCCCATGCGGGGAGGGTAGCGATGGTACTCATTCGATAATTTCTCCACGCATTAGAAATTTGGTTAATGCGACGGTTGATACAAAACCGATTAAAGCAATCAGCATGGCGATGTCAAAATAAACGTCATCGTCAAAGCGTATTCCCATGACCAGCGCCAATAGCATCGAGCATATCCACAGCGTATCCAGCGCGAGTACGCGATCATGCGCAGTGGGGCCGATCAACAGCCGAATCGCGCAGAACAACATCGCCAGCAAGACACACACAAACGCAAATAAAATTGACCATTCCAGCAGAGTCGTCATCTGGAGGTTCTCCTATTCAAAGATTTCGATCAGCCGTTTTTCGTATTGGATTTTTATCGTGTCTATCCACCATTGCTCGTCATGCAGATCGAACACATGCAAAACCAACTCATATTTTTCCGGCAGAATCTCCACCCATACAGTACCAGGGGTCTGATTGATCAAACACGATAACAACGCGAGGCCATAAGGATTGCGTAGATCTAATGGAATACGCATGAATTGCGCGTTCACGCCTTTGCGATTGGAGGAAAGAATCAAACCGCTCACCACAAAGCATGAACGTATGATTTCTAGCAATGCCATCCAAAGCAGAGGAATCAGCAGCAGTGGACGCAGCGCTTTGGGATAACCGTGTGGTTGTAAGCGGCGCGTTAGAAACGGAATCGCCACTGCGATGGCAATCCCAAACAGAATATGAGCGACGGCGAGGCTTTGATTTAAAACCAGCCATAGCAGCAACAGCATCACAGAAAGTATAGGCGCGGGCAGCCAATTTTTCACGGCAGTGCTCCTTCAGGCGCAACGTTAGGTACTGTCGGTGCAGAGAGGACTTTTGTTATGTAGTGCGCAGGACGATGTAGATCATCACTGGTGCGTTGCAGATAATCAAAAACGGGCCCCGCTTGCACCGTCAAGGCCACGCATAAAACCAGTAGTGCACTGATAGGTGCGACTTCAGTGACGTGGAGATTCGGTGCCACCATGGTGCCGGATGCCCAAAATGTGCGTACGCCAAAACGCATCAACGAAATAATCGCGGCGAGCCCAGACAATACAATCAGCGCCATCAGTAGCCAGGTGGTGGAGGTGATCGCAACAGTGGGCGCATCCGGATGCAGCAAAGTATGGAACAAGCTGAACTTGGCGATGAAGCCCGATAGCGGTGGTAGGCCAGCGATCATCATCGCGCAACAGGCGAAAGCCAATCCAAGAAACGCCAGCGCACCGGGGATGCCGACGCCGACGGTTTCTTCCGGTTTATCTTCGATCGCGAATGCCTCCATTGTCAGTGCCAGCATATTGGCGCCAGGCGAGCGGCTACGTTCTACCAGTTCGATCAGTAGCACGAATGCCGCCATTGCCAACGTCGAGCCCACCAGATAGTACAAGGCAGCGGTGATCAGCGATGCTTGCCCATAGCCCACTACTGCCAACAGTATGCCGGATGAAATAATCGCAGCGTAACCCGCCATGCGCCCCGGTGATTGGCTGGCCAACATGCCAGCGGCGCCAAATGCAATCGTAATCATGCCGCCCCATAACAGCACCGGCAAGCCAAAGCCGACAGCAACGCTTTCGTTGGCAACAAAGATCAGCAGCCACAAACGCAAAATGACATACGCGCCTACCTTGGTCATCAGAACCAACAATGCAGCCACCGGCGGTGATGATGCCGCGTAAGTCGTGGGTAACCAAAAGCCGAGCGGCCACATCGCACTTTTAACCAAGAACGCGATTACGAGTATCGACATGCCGATCTTTAAAAGCACCAAATCGTCGGCGCCGATGCCGTGCATGCGTGCCGCCACATCGGTCATGTTCAATGTTCCAGCGCCAGCATAAATTAAAGCTAGCCCGATCAAAAACAATAGCGAGGCAGCCAGATTGACGGCGATGTATTGCATGCCAGCACGGATGCGGACAGTGTTATAGCCATGCAGCACCAGCCCATAAGAAGCTGCCAGCATCACTTCAAAGAAGACGAAAAGATTAAACAGATCGTGGGTCAGGAAAGCACCGTTGATGCCCATTAATAAAAATTGAAACAACGAGTGAAAGTGCACGCCAATACGACTCCAGCGCATGGTCGAATACCAAAGTGCCGCAATTGCCAGCACCGCAGTTAATAGCAACATCATCGCGGCTAGACGATCGAGCACCAACGCAATACCGAACGGTGCGCTCCAGTTTGCCGCCAGATAGATGCCGAGATTATTTTCCCAATATGCGCTGTCGCTAAGATAGACCAGTGTGGCTGCAATAATCAGTTGCACCAGGAGCGACGACAAGCTGACGATAAATTTAAATCGTCGACGACTCTCATTGATCAGGATCAGCAATGCGCCACATAACAGCGGCAGCAAAACCGGCAGAATAATTAGTTGTTGGAGCCAATCCAGTTTCATTAATCGGGCTCCTCACCATCGACATGATCGGTATCGGTCAGGCCACGTGCGCCGAGCATCACCACCAGATACAAGGCGGTGGTGGCAAAGCCGATCACAATCGCTGTCAACACCAGCGCTTGCGGCAGCGGGTCGCTAAACATCGAGGGATCAGGCATGCCGTTTTTTATTGTGTCACCAAGCGTTAGTGGTGGTTGGTTGACGTGGACATGCCCCATGGTAAAAATAAATAAGTTGACGGCATACGACATCAGCATCAGGCCGGTCAGTACTTGAAAGCTACGCGGGCGCAGGATCAACCAAATACCGGATCCAAATAGCACACCGATTGAAATCGAAAGGACGAGTTCCATTAGCTTTCCTCCGATAGTTCGCCGGTCACCGGTTCTGCTGTGTCAGCAGAACCGGCCTGTGGGCGATGGCTACGTAATGATTGATGCGCCAGTGCCAGCAAAATCAGCATGGTGCTGCCAACCACTACAATGAACACGCCGAGATCAAAAAAGAAGGCGCTCGGTAAATGCATGCTACCGAGTATTGGTAACGTTACATGGGCGGTGTGGCTGGTTAAAAATGGATAGCCGAACAGCATGGCACCGGATCCGGTCAGACAGGCAATCAATAGCCCAGCAGAAATCCAGCGCAGCGGACGAAACCGCAAACGCGCTTCTACCCATGCAGTACCGGCCAGCATGTATTGGATGATGATGACGACGGCGAAAATCAATCCCGCCACGAAACCACCGCCTGGCAAATTGTGACCACGCATGAAAAAATAAATCAGTACCACGCAGAGGAACGGCAGTAATAGGCGCAGATAAACCGCCGGGATCATTAGATGACCATTTTTGAGTTGCGCTGCCGGTGTCTGACGTGCATCCGGATCGATCAAGCTGCGCTGTTGCTCGGGCAAGGCAATGCTTTCTGGCGCGGGGCGGAAGCGCCGCAGCAAGGCATAAACGGTTAATGCAACCACCGCTAGAACGGTGATTTCTCCCATCGTGTCAAAGCCACGGAAATCAACCAGCAGTACATTGACGACATTGCTACCGCCACCTTCTGATAACGCGCGTAGCAAGAAAAACTCGCCTATCTTTGGCGATTGCGGAGTCATCAATGCCACGTAGCTGATAGCAGCAATACTTAAACCGCCGGCGATCGCGAGTGAAAGATCACGTGAGCGACGTAACCACACGCTGCGCGGAATTTGCAGATTTAGTTCACGCGGGACGATGCGGCGCGGTAGCCAGCGCAGACCAAGCAAGATCAAGACGGTGGTGACGGTTTCCACCATCAACTGCGTGAGTGCCAAATCGGGCGCCGATAACCACAAAAATGTCATGCTGACGATGACGCCTGTGCCACCCACTAGCATCAATGCAGACAACCGATGATATTTGGCCTGCCACGCCGCAGTGATGGCGCACGTGCAGCCTATCAACCACATCAGCGCAAACCATGGATTAATTTCAGAAAGATTGGGCGTACTTAGCACCGGCAGAGGCCTAATCAATAGCAGCGGCAAGGCGATCATCACCGCCATCATGATAAATAACTGCGGCTGCAAGCGATTGGTACCCAATCGATTTACAACCCATGCCGCACTCGTCGTCAGTCGCAACATTGTGGTTTCGTAGGCTTGTGCACCGCTTAATCTATGTAGGACCGGTACTTGATCTCTCGATGTCAGCCGGAAGTAACGGCGTAGCAGAAAATAGAGCAGTATGCCGCCACTCAACGCAACCAGACTCATCATAAAAGGTAAATTGAAGCCGTGCCATATCGATAGGTTGTAGATCGGTGCTTGTACGCCGAGCGTGGCAACGACCGCACTATCCAAAAGACGTCCGACGCTGATGTGTGGCGCAATGCCAACCAGTAAACAAATTAGTGCCAGCAGTTCAACGGGGAAACGCATCCAGCGCGGTGGTTCATGCGGCGTTTTGGGCAAATCAGTTGTCAACTTGCCGAAGAACACGCTGATGAAACGTAGTGAGTAGGTCACACTGAAAATACCCATCACGACTGCTGCGTACGACATCCACCAGTTGTCATTGCCGCCGACCATTGCCGTTGCGGAGAAAAACATTTCTTTGGATATAAATCCGTTCAGCAAAGGCACGCCTGCCATTGCCGCGCTGGAGATAATCGCCAAAGTGGCCGTGATCGGTAATGCATGGCGCAAGCCGCGCAACATCCGCATATCGCGGGTGCCAGTCTCATGATCGATAATGCCCGCCGCCATAAATAACGATGCCTTGAAGATCGCATGATTGAGCGTATGAAAAATTGCAGCGACGACACCGAGCGGCGAGCCGATACCAAGCAAGACCGTGATCAAGCCAAGGTGGCTAATGGTGGAGTAAGCCAATAAGCCTTTTAGATCATGCTGGAAAATGGCTGCAAAGGAACCCAGCAGCATCGTACAGACGCCGGCGCCGGCAATGATCCAAGTCCATTCTGGTGTGCCGGATAAAACCGGCCACAATCGCATCAGCAAGAACACACCAGCCTTGACCATCGTCGCCGAATGCAAATATGACGAAACGGGAGTTGGTGCCGCCATCGCATGGGGCAACCAAAAATGAAACGGAAACTGCGCGCTCTTGGTGAGTGCACCAAGTGCGATCAGTATCAGGGCAGGCAAATACAAGTCATGGGTGCGTATCGTGCTATGCGCTTCCAGCACTGTGTCGAGATCGTAACCGCCAGCGATATGGCCGAGGATGAGGACGCCACACAGTAGGCAGAGGCCGCCAGCAGCGGTGACGGTAAATGCCATACGCGCACCACGCCGCGCATCGAGACGATGATGCCAGTAACCGATCAGTAAAAACGAGGTAATGCTGGTCAATTCCCAAAACACGACCAGTTGAATTAGATTGCCAGATAGCACGACGCCCAGCATCGCACCCATAAATGCCAGCAAGAAAGAAAAGAATCGTGGCACTGGATCGTCGGCCGACATGTAGTAGCGTGCATACAGCACTACCAGCAAGCCCATACCGAGGATCAGTATCACAAACAGCCATGCCAAACCATCCATGCGCAAGGAAAAATCCAGGCCTAGCGCCGGTATCCAGGCGAGTTGAAAGCGAATGATTTCGCCATTGCCTATCTGTTGATAAAGATAAACCGACGCCAGTAGTCCGAGTAGTGTGGAGCATGCGGCGAGCAGTGAACCACGATCCCGCGCATTCGCTGGCATACAAGCGGCGATCACACTGCCTAAGAAGGGCAGTGCAACAATCGACAGTAACAGTATGGATTCAGGGAATTTGTACATCAGCAAACATTCAAAAAAATCAATCAGCCAGACTGGCGCCACGTGCTGCAATCCTCTGATTGCGCGAGTTTACGATATTCGGGACACTTCTCCTTTATGTCGGCGCATGACGATGTTCCGCACAAGCGCATTAAGCATCGGATGCGTTAGCAAAAACGGTTATCCGTGCGGAGTGATACGAATTCGGTGGATCTCGATCCCATCTAGGTCGTCGACGGAAAAGAAGTGCGAGTCAGCGCATTATTTCTGGCGCGACTCGCGTGCGGTGCTATTTATTATAGCGGTAGTTATTACGATTTTTGTCGCAGAATTTGCGGTCGGGCTTTGAGAAAAAGCGATCGCGGCAGTTACGACAACAGAATTTACCGCGGCATTAAAAGAGCGCTAGCCGGTACGAGTAGAAATTTTTGCTGTCGCTATACCTTTTAGATCACTAGCGGCCCCAGTATTGCGATTGCGAGGGTCAACAATCCCAATATCAGATTGGTGGCGATCAATATACGAATTTGCGCCATCGCAGTAGCGCCGGCAGGCCAGTCCTGTGCTGCGACCGCACGCTTAAGTTTTTTGTTGGCGGCAAAATAGATATGCGCAAAGATAAACATCATCGCAATACCAATCGCCGACATCAATGTGATGTAAAGCGGTGGCTTGCCAAGTTGCGCCATCATGTAGATGCCGCTTGCGAGAATCAGAGCGATGGATATCCAAACCCAAGCGAAGAATTTTTGCATCACACCACATAGCAAGGCCAGTCGCAATGGCGGTTCCAGCGTGGTGGAAGCAATTGGACGCAGCGCATTATGCGCAAAAAACATTCCGCCTATCCAAATGGTGAAGCCGAAGATATGCAGCAATTTGGCAAAGATGTACATGAGATGCGCCTCCCAGTTGAAATGAGGCTTAATAGTACGGCAATCGCCAGCTGGTGGCGAGAGTGATTTCCTTTGCTGAAGCTATCTGAATAGTCGAGTCGAAAGCTGAATCGAATGTAAGTCTAGATACTGCGTTGATTGACGCGCGCGGAGAGTGTGGCTGCATCTTCCTTGCGCTCGCTGTAGCGGTTGACCAGTAGCGTTGATACATCACGGGTCAATAGTGTGAATTTGTACAACTCTTCCATCACGTCAACCACGCGATCGTAATAAGCCGATGGTTTCATTCGTCCTGTGTCATCAAATTCAAGAAACGCTTTAGGAACCGAGGATTGATTTGGGATGGTGATCATGCGCATCCAACGCCCGAGTATGCGCATCTGATTCACCGCATTAAATGACTGCGAACCGCCGGAGACTTCCATCACGGCAAGGGTTTTCCCCTGGGTTGGCCGTACTGCGCCGATTGATAACGGAATCCAGTCTATCTGCGACTTCATGACGCCAGTCATCGCGCCGTGTCGTTCCGGCGAGCACCACACCATACCTTCTGCCCATTCTGACAGCGTACGTAGCTCTTGCACCTTGGGATGCGATTCTGGCGCCGCGTCTGGCAAGGGCAGATCGTGTGGGTCAAATATTTTGGTTTCTCCTCCCATTGCTTGTAACAATCGCGCCGCCTCCATGGTCATGAGACGACTATAAGAGCGGTCGCGAAGTGAGCCGTACAGCAACAGAAAGCGCGGGGCATGGTTAGTGCGTGCGCTATTGCAAAAATTAACAGCGTTCGGTTTCTCAAAAAGCGCGGGATCCAGATTAGGTAGATCGGAAAAATCGGTATGCATAAGTTCTTTATGTTGATGCAGCAGGATCGCGTTCGTACCATCCTTTGCTGCGATTGACGATGCCGACGATCAGCAACATCAACGGGACTTCGATCAATACGCCGACAACCGTGGCGAGTGCTGCACCGGACTCAAGGCCGAACAAGGCGATGGCAGCGGCGACGGCCAGCTCGAAAAAATTGGAAGCGCCGATTAAAGCAGATGGACAAGCGATCGCATGGCGCTCGCCCAATTTCTTGTTGAGCCAATATGCGAGTGCCGAGTTGAAACAGACTTGCACAAGGATAGGGATCGCGAGTAAGGCAATCACGAGAGGTTGCCGGATGATGGCGTTACCCTGGAAGGCGAACAGTAATACCAGCATCAGGAGTAATGCTGACATTGACCACGGCTGTATCCAGTGCTGGAATTTTTCCAAGGCTGCCGCGCTACGACGCAACAGCAAAGTGCGTAAGACTTGCGCAATCAAAACCGGCGCGACGATGTAGAGCAGTACTGAAATAATCAAGGTATCCCAAGGTACCGGAATGCTGGAAACACCCAACAACAAGGCAACCAGCGGTGCAAACGCAAACACCATAATCAAATCATTCAAGGCGACTTGCGACAGCGTGAAATAAGGATCGCCATTGGTGAGGCGGCTCCAGACAAATACCATCGCCGTGCAAGGTGCAGCGGCCAACAGGATCAGTCCGGCGATATAAGAATCGATTTGTGCTGCAGGCAGATAGGGTGCAAACCAGTGCCGAATGAAAATCCAACCCAGCAAGGCCATCGAAAACGGCTTGACGCCCCAGTTGATGAAAAGCGTGACGGCGATACCGCGGCGATGCTGCTTGACTTGGGAGAGCGCGCCGAAATCGATCTTCAGCAGCATCGGGATGATCATGACCCAGATCAGCAAGCCAACCGGCAGATTGACTTGCGCAATCTCGATGGCGGCTAGTGCAATAAATATATGCGGAAACATCTGCCCGAGCAGAATGCCAACCACGATACAAATCAGCACCCACACCGTCAGATAGCGCTCAAAGATACTGATGGCAGGACGCGTGAGTGCGCAAGTTGTGGCCATGATTTAGTTTGTCGGCATTGCGTCTACAGGCTGTGCGCCGATTGCGACCATCTCGCGTCGAATCGCATTCTTCTCCAGTGTGTGTAACGGCAGCTGATTAAAGAGGCGGATGCGGCTGCTAATTTGGTGCGCGATCGCTGAAAAAACAGCGCGCTTTTCGTCGTCGGTGCCAGTCGCACTGGCTGGATCTGCAAACCCCCAATGCGCGGAAACAGGTTGTCCTGGCCAGATTGGGCAGACTTCACCCGCGGCGTTGTCGCATACGGTGATGATGAAATCCATTTTGGGTGCGCCGGGCTCGGCAAATTCATCCCAGCTCTTGCTACGCAAGTTCGCTATTTCATAGCCGGTATGCTTGATTTGTTCGATTGCGAGCGGGTGCACAGTACCGCCTGGATGACTGCCTGCACTATAGGCATGAAATCGTCCTTTCCCAAGGGTATTAAGCAAGGCTTCGGCCATAATGCTACGGGCGGAATTGCCGGTGCAAAGAAATAGAACGTTGTAAGTTTTATCGTTAGACATGTCGTTTTCCATCATGGATTTGCGTAAAAAATGATGCTGAGAAAATTCTGAAATAGCTCAAGTCGTGGTCGTCACTTCAGCCGCACAAGCGGGTGTACAGACGGGCGTGCAAGGATTGCCACCGCAGCAGTTTTCCGTCAGGAAGCCGAGCACATTATTCATCGTGGTGAAGTTGGCGGCATAAATAACGAAGCGTCCTTCTTGCTTGGAGTTAATTAGTCCTGCATGCGTCAGTTCCTTTAAATGAAACGATAACGACGAGGGAGCGACACCTAATTGCTCGCCGATTTTGCTGGCAGCCATACCTTCTGGTCCGCATTGCACTAGTAAGCGGAAGATCGCTAGGCGCGAGTCCTGCGCCAATGCGGCGAGCGCGCTGATGACTTGTTTAGTGTCCATGGTGTTTCCTATCAATTCCACATTTCAATTATTATTGAAATATAGAATTGATGCAAGTACTTTCTCTGTTGGATCGAGAAAGCACGCTGGCAGGAGGGAGGATTGTTGTTGGAGGATGTTGCTAACTTAGCGAGCGGCTTGCGGATTTTTAATCATCAGCAGGGCGATCAGCGTCAATGCGGCGGAAGCGGACAAATAGAAGCCGACATAGTGCAAACCATAGTTACTAGCCAGCCAAGTTGCCGCATAAGGTGCCAATGAGGCGCCAAAGATGCCGCCCAGATTGAAAGTCAGCGAGACGCCGGTGTAGCGAATTTCTGGCGGAAACAGTTCGGACAAGATCGTGCCTAATGGGCCATAGGTCATACCCATCATGGCGAGACCGAGTGACAGGAAAATGGTGACGCCGACGAGGTCGTCGGCAACAAACATCGGCGCAAACAACAAGCCGAACAGGATGATGCCTGCCGATACGATAATCATCGTAATGCGCCGTCCATAGCGATCCGCCAGCAACGCCGAAATTGGAATGGTGAGCGCAAAGAAAAACACCGCAAACAATTGCACCAGCAAAAATTGAATACGTGAATAGTTCAGAGCTGTGGTGCCCCAACTTAACGCAAACACCGTCATCAGATAAAACAGTACGAAGGTGGCGAGTGCAATGATGGTGCCGAGGATCAGCATCCGCGCATGGTCGCGGCATACTGCTGCAAACGGAAGTTTCACTTGCTCGCGCTTGTCCAATACTTTTTGGAACACAGGGGTTTCGGTAATTTTTAGCCGCACATACAAGCCGACTAAAACTAAAACCGCGCTAGCAAGAAATGGAATACGCCAACCGAAACTGAAAAACTGTTCATTGGTCAGCACCTCGCTTAACAGCAGAAAAATCCCGCCCGACAAAAAGAATCCCAGCGGGGCGCCCAATTGTGGGAAGCAGCCATACCAAGCGATCTTACCCGGCGGAGCATTTTCAGTCGCCAGTAATACAGCGCCGCCCCATTCGCCACCCAAGCCCAAACCTTGGCCAAAGCGACACAAGGCCAGCAGCAAAGGTGCGGCGGTGCCGATGCTTGCATAAGTTGGCAACAGGCCGATGGCAACAGTGGAAACCCCCATCGTCAATAAGGCGGCGACCAGCGTTGCCTTGCGACCGATACGATCACCGAAATGGCCGAACACGGCCGAACCTATCGGGCGTGCGAAGAAGGCGATCGCAAAGGTTGCCAGTGATTGCAACATCGCTGCAGTCGGGTTGGATGAAGGGAAAAATAGTTGCGGAAAAACCAGTACCGCCGCCGTCGCGTAAATATAAAAATCAAAGAATTCGATGGTGGTACCGATCATGCTGGCGAACAGCACATTACCGGGTGAGTTTATTTTTTTATCGGTACTCATTCCTGTGACTTCCTATTTTTATCACTTATTTTTTAATGATGTGCTTTAGTACAGATTGCTTGCAAGCCATCCAACCAGCATCTTTTTAGCTAATAATTTTTTATTTTGTTTTATCCACAAAGATCGTTATTTCTTTGCTGGAGATGTAATACGGAATATGCATGTGATTAGCAAACAGTAAACGCAGTGTGTGCTTGCCTGGTGGGAGGTCGAGTAGTGTTTCGGTCTCGCCATTGCCGAAATGTTTGTAGCGTTGGTGCGTTCGCTCGTCTGGCTTATCGAATGGAATGGGCGCCTTGATATCGACGGGCAACGGTGTGTCGATCAGGATGTGATGATGTCCGGTATTTTTTATTTCACCGGCGGCGACCGGCGCTACACCCATGCCAGTTACCGCAAATGCAACACGAAATGGTGATTTCACGTGGTCACCATCTTTAATATTAACGAAGTAGGCGAGCTTTTCACCAGCGGGAAATGGCCGTGTGCGATCCGTCGCGCTGACTGTGCTGATAATCGAATCGGTATCAATTTTGGTTTCGCCAGCTTTCTTTTTCTGTTCGTCTGCAGCATGGCTTACGCATGGAATAATCGACATCAAGAGCAAAACTGCTATCGAAAAAAAACGCGTTGCTTTGTTGTGAGTAGAAATGCTTGTGAGAGAAAAAAAAGATGGAGATTTCATATTGTTTTCCTTTTCAGAATCTGCATAAAAATACTTGCTCTATCTCCCTTTAGGTAGAGCGGGATAATTAAGTAAATTGTTGCCCGAGCTAGCCTTAATGATTATTAATCTTTTGCACCTGTCGTCACGCCATGCGCTTGTTGATCAGCGTGATATGAGCTACGTACCATCGCGCCAACGGCGGCATGCGCGAAGCCCATTTTATAGGCTTCTTCTTCATACATTTTGAAAACGTCCGGGTGTACATAGCGACGCACTGGCAGGTGATCGCCGCTCGGCATCAAATATTGGCCGATAGTCAGCATGTCGACATTGTGACTACGCATATCGCGCATCACTTGCAATACTTCTTCATCGGTTTCACCCAGCCCAACCATGATGCCGGATTTGGTTGGCGTCTCGGGATGCATTTCCTTGAAGCGCTTGAGCAGATTCAGCGAGTAGGCATAGTCGGAGCCGGGGCGCGCTTCCTTGTACAAACGCGGCGCGGTCTCTAAATTGTGGTTCATCACATCGGGTGGCGCAGCGTTGAGAATTTCCAGCGCTCTGTCCATGCGCCCGCGAAAATCCGGTACGAGAATTTCAATGCGCGTGTTAGGCGATAACTCCCGTACCCGGCGTATGCATTCGGCAAAATGGCCGGCCCCGCCATCGCGCAGGTCGTCTCTATCAACGGAGGTAATGACCACGTAATTCAAACGCAAGGCAGCAATCGTCTTGGCCAGATTTTCTGGTTCGTTGACATCGAGTGGGTCGGGGCGGCCGTGGCCGACATCGCAGAATGGGCAGCGACGCGTGCACTTGTCGCCCATGATCATAAAGGTGGCGGTGCCTTTGCCGAAACATTCACCGATATTCGGGCAACTCGCTTCTTCGCACACCGTCACCAAATTATTGGCGCGCAGAATGTCTTTGATTTCATAGAAGCGGGTAGAAGTAGAGCCAGCCTTGACGCGGATCCAATCCGGCTTTGGCAAGCGTTCTGCCTGAACCACCTTGATTGGGATGCGGATGGTTTTGGCTTTGCCTTTTTGTTTTTCGCTAGGGTTATAAGCGTTGGTAGTAGCAGGCGCACTGGTAGTCGATGTTTCGGCGAGATCTGCCGGTTTGAATTCGGTACTCATATAAGGCTGTTCGCTTTACGTTAAATTGTCGATCAGAGCGGGTGGCGGATAGATCGACAATGGTCGTGGCGCAGAGTGTGTCGTTGCCACGGTTAAAAATTTAATTTTCGCTAGGGGCGTTTCTATCTTGCTGCTGATTTGCGTGCGGCTCGATTATTTCTCTCTTGCCAAACTAATACATAAACGTTCTGCCAGCATGGTCTGCACTGCATCTAGCGTGGTATCGACGCCTAGCGTGCGCATGTCAGCGGTCACGAGTCCTTCGTAGCCACAAGGATTGATCCATGAAAAAGGTGTCAAATCCATCGCGACATTGAGTGATACGCCATGATAAGTGCAACCATTGCCGCGAATCTTTAGTCCTAAAGCGGCGATCTTGGCGCCTTGCAATGGGCCTTCAGATAAGTAAATACCGGGCGCTCCCAGCTTACGTTCACAAGCGAGATTATACGCCGCCAGGGTGTCAATCACGGCTTGCTCGATTTTGTTGACAAGCTCGCGGGCAAAGAGTCGCGCGTCATTGCGATGACGACGCAGATCAAGCAGCAGATAAATGACCACTTGGCCGGGGCCGTGATAGGTCACTTCGCCACCCCTATCGGTTTGTACAACCGCAACATCGTGCGCCTCTAGAACATGGGTAGGATCGGCGCCTAATCCTAAGGTGAAAACCGGCGGATGTTCCACTATCCACAATTCGTCAGCAGTCTGAGCTGTGCGTGCATCAGTAAACGCACGCATTGCGGTATACGTGATGTCGTAAGGTTCCCGCCCACGTTGTAACACCGTGGGTCGGGTAGTGCTGGCGATGACGGAGGGTATGGCGACTGACATGGACGCCAGTGTACTTAAAAATGTCGAAACGCGCCCTCGTATTGCATGTTCAACAGCAGGCGTAGCCAGTGGTCAACACAGGGTGATTTAAATGCGACGCTGTTACAGTGCAAACTTGACCATAGGATGCGATGACAACGCGCGATATAGATTATCGAGTTGTTCGCGGCTGGTGGCGCGCACTGTCACGGTTAGTGACAGATAGTTGCCGCCCGACGAAGGGCGCGTTTCCATTTTCCCGGTATGAAACTCGGCATCGTGTAGCAATACCAGTTCCACCATGTTCGCGATAAATTCATCGTGCGCTGGTCCCATGATCTTAATGGGGAAGTCGCTCGGATATTCGATCAGGCTTTCTTGTGGTTCGGTCATCGTTATACTCGCTTTAATTGATAGACAGCGTTGCGGGTGAGGCATTGCGCCATGATACAGCGGCGTTGATCCACATTAAAAATATCCCGCTAGACATTCAGAATCGTTTACCTCAAATGGGGACAGGCGTGCGCTTTCCAATAGTTGGTCTGATTGTCGTCACGCCAGCAAATACGGACGCTTTTCGTGCGCTGTCCAGCAAGCATAGGATAAATAAAATCGCCATGCCAAAAAAAGCGGCAAATCCGAGTTTCAGTCGAATTTGCCGCTAGATCGTTTGCCGTTTATGGTGATTAGTCAGCGCTTAGTTGAGGTTTAGTGAAACCACTTTACTTAAACCACAAACGCATCGAATCGAAAGCACGACCAAAGAAACCTGCTGGTCCAACTTGCTCCAGCGACACCACTGGCAGCTCCGCATATACCTTGCCGTCGGAGCCACTCACTTTAACGGTGCCTACTTTACTATTCAGATCGATAGGGGCGACCAAAGGATCTTTGCGCGCCAATACCGGCTTGAGATTGCCACCTGCGCCCTTGGGTACGGTGACAAAGACATCATGCGTAAAGCCGATCTTGACGGTGCTTTGCGAACCTTTCCAAACATCTGGAGTGGCGATCGCTTGATCTTTGCCATATAGCTTTACGATGTCAAAGTTTTGGTAACCCCAGTTCAGCAGGCGTTGGCTTTCCTGCGAGCGTGCTTGGTCGGAGGAGGCGCCCAGTACCACAGAAATTAAACGGCGTTGGTTGGCGCCGCTTGCGCGCAAGGCGCTGGTAACCAGACAATAGCCTGCTTGCTGCGTGTGGCCGGTTTTAAGGCCATCGACACTAGGATCGAGCCACAATAAACGATTGCGGTTGGCTTGCTTGATCTTGTTATAGGTGAAATCCTTAACCGAATAAATCTTGAAATATTCAGGATGATCAACCGCGCTACGCTCGGCCAAAATTGCCAGATCGTGCGCAGTCGAGTAGTTGTTTTGATCGGGCAAGCCGTGCGCATTGCCAAAGCGCGTATGTTTCATGCCCATGCGTTCGGCTTCGCGATTCATTAAGGTAACGAATGCTTCTTCAGTACCAGCGGTAGCTTCGGCCAACGCAACCGCAGCATCGTTACCCGATTGCACGACCAGGCCATAAACCAGATCATGAATGCTGACAGGAACGCGCGGCTCGATAAACATTTTTGAGCTCTCTGGATCTACTTTCCAAGCACGGGTCGAGACCGTCACCATCTGATCCATGCTTAGGCGCTTATCGCGCAAGGCTTCAAACACCACGTAAGCGGTCATCAATTTCGTCAGCGAGGCTGGCTCGATGCGTGCGTCCGCATTATGTGAGGTCAAAATTTGATTGCTAGTCGCATCCAGCAGCAACCATGATTTTGCCGCCAGATTGGGCGCAGGCACCGTTTGTGCGAGTGCAGTCGATAGTGATAGAACGGTGACGGCGATGGCCGCGAGTAATTTTTTCATGGGAACCTATGGAAGTAAGCGTCACGGTAAAACATGAGCGGTGGTTGAATAAAAATAATTAAAAAACTTAAACAATAATAGTGTGGGCGATAGGTCGATGTGCATCCATCGCACGCCATGTACATTGGTTGAACAAGATCACCAATTTTCGATCACATGGGTTTTGATGTGATGCAATTTTCGATTAAAAAAATGATCTGCACCGGTCACCACAAAAATTGGCAGATCTTGCGGGCGCGCCCATTCAAATACATCCACCAGTGGAATGGTTTCATCTAGTTCGCCGTGTATCAGTATGGTATCAGCCGGCACGGTTGGTAGTGGCCATTTGCCTGGTGCCGAACCGACCAACACTAATCTTTGTGCCGGTGTTGCTTGTGCTTCTAATCGTTTTTGTAATTGTGTTTGAACAAAGGTGCCGAAAGAAAAGCCGGCCAGTGCCAAGGGCAACCCCGGATATTGCAGCTGCATATGCGCCAACAATTGCGCCATATCGTCAGTTTCGCCGACACCTTCGTCATAATCGCCGCCAGAACTGCCAACGCCTCGAAAATTCATGCGCGCCGTTGCATAACCAAGTGCGACGAAAGCACGTGTCAAAGTATGCACAACTTTGTTGTCCATGGTGCCGCCAAACAGCGGATGAGGATGCGCGACGAGTGCAATACCGACTGGCGTGGTTTCTGGTAAATCGAGTGCGCATTCAAGCGGGCCAGCGACTCCAGTTAGCGAAAAACGTTGGGTTTGCGCGTTCATGCCTGAGTCATCGAGTGGTGGCCGAAGAATGACAGCGTAGAGATTGCAGAGGCGACATACAACATGGAATAAAACTCAAAAAAGAAAATTGGCAGAATGCAAAAGTGGCAAGAAAGCGGGCGCGAAAATTAAATTTTTAGCCGCTCGACAATTTTTCCGCCGACCAGATGACCATCGATAATCTCGTCAAGATCTTCGTTGTCGATATAGGTGTACCAAGTACCTTGCGGATAAATGACGAGCACTGGACCTTCTTCACAACGCCCAAGACAACCGGATTGATTGACACGCACATCACCACTTCGGTTCAATTTCAATTCTTTGGTACGTTCTTTTAGATATTTTTGTGCTGCTTGTGCCCCTTTGCTGGCACAACATTCGCGACCATCGTCGCGTTGGTTCATGCAAATGAACAGGTGCTGGGCAAAGAAGGGTTTTTCGTCAGACATGAGACAGCCACTCAAAGAGTGAAATGATACACCTGCCTCGTGTTTACTTCACCCTATGCGTGGAATGGAGCAAAAACCAAAGTGCAGAAAACGGCCATAGCAGCGCCAGAAATTGCGCAGCGCCATTGAAGTTGAGAAATTTCCCTTGCACCCAGGTTTCTAACGTGGCGACAAAATAAGGATTGGCTGGCACGCTATTAACAACGCACAGTGCGAGCAAAAGTAATAACACCGCAAGGCGACGTTGCATGGCGGACGACAAAAACACACTGCCACCGAGCATCGCTAATCCCAGTAATATGCCGCCTTGCGCACCGGGCGTCAGCCACGTAAATGCATTTTCTGGTGTGAATAATAAAGCAGTCGCCAGTGTCTTGACGACCAATGCCACTGCCAAAAAGCCCGGCAATAAAAAACTACGCGATGCGCGTTGGCGCAGCATGCACGACAACATCAATAAAGCGCTGGCCATGCCACAAGCGGTGACGATGGCTTCAGTCAACCAATATTGTTTGACCGTCAGAACGATGCCGTTATGCAACCACCCACTCAGATCGATGGGCATCTTGATCCAAGTCGATAACCAGTCGGACAGGATGGGAAGGATCTGTCCATTACCAAATAGATAGCTTTGTGGATAGATTTGCGCCAACGGCCACAACGCAAAAACAATCAAGCCACGGCTAGCCTGTGGCAGAAACCAGCGATGTCGTAGATGGCGCAAGCGACTGCGCTCTATTACCAAATGATCAGTGCGACTGCCGATCACGGCACCGATCAGCGCGCCTAGGCTATTGGTTAAAAAATCCAGATTAGAAGCCACGCGATTTGGCAGCAAAGTTTGGGTTGCTTCCATCGCGCCGGAGACCAAAACGCCAAATAGCAATGCAATAAAAAGTGCTGGGTTACGACGTATGCGCGGATAGAGTGCATACGCGGTCAAGATGCCAAGCGGGATGTAGCCGATGATGTTCATCACCACATCAAAGCCGGTCCAATAATGCGGCATGCGTGCGAACAGATAGGTGCGTAGCGGCAAGCCTATATCTTGCCAACCGGTAAACGGATACAGGCTAGCGTAGACAATCAACAGCACATACGCCAGTAAGCCGGCGCGCGCAAATATCGACGCCCGTGGCGCCGAGTTTGGCGGTAAGGAGGAAATTATTTTTTCGGCGGGTACTTGCTTAACCATACGGCTATATTATCGATGATGGCATCACTGGCTTCAGATAAGGCGCGCGCACCACCCTGCGCATCGGCGCTGGTACTAGGGGTGCTTACATTAAACATTTTTTGCGCGATTAAATTACGACCATCATATAGCGAAGCGCGCACTGTGGCGCGGGCATGGTTTTGCGAGACACTGGTAAACACTTGAGAAAAATCATCTAATGCCACATGTAATACTGGCACATTGAGCGCGCCGTCAGACGCCGACACAATACCCGCACCCGCTTGTGACAGGCGCGCCGTTAAGCGTTGCTGAAATAACTGTGCCGGGCTCATAGACCAACGATTGCTAGCGTAAGCATGGGTTTGCTGATCGTTACCGTAGCTGAGACGGTACATCATCTGCTGACTATCCAGCCAAGCTGGCGTAGTAACTTCTGCCAAGCCAATGGTAGGCAAGTTAAGGGATTTCAAGCGTGCCTGCAGAGGCGCATCATTTGCTTGGCTGACGCTACCTAAATCATAGGCAGTCAGCGGTGACGGTTGCTGAGTCGTGCAGCCAGTAATCAGCATGCTGATGCCGAGGGCAAGCGTGACGAAAAAAGAGTTGGGCATGATAGTCATTTATTCCTCGGCTTATTTTGTGGGAGCGGTAAAGCCAGCTTCACCAGGGCCAGGTTGCGCCGAGCCCGCACCAAACAATATGCTCTGTGGTCGCTGATTAAAATTGTCGAGCGTGCGATTCAAGGTGCGCATCGTATGCTGCGTTTCTCCTAATAGCGGCGTCAGCTGGAACTCCAGCAGATTGGCCGCAGAACCTACTTTTTCCGCGGCATCATTGATATTGTCGATAGGCCCGTTGGTGGCGTTTAATCGCACTGTCAGCGCATTTAGATTGTTGGATAACTTCTCAAACGAAGCGACCGCTTGATTGGTTTGATCGGCAAGCGCGGGCAATTTTTTCAATGTCGGCGTCATCTGATTTGCCGCCGTACGTACCTCATCAGCAGCGGCACTCACATCGGAAAATGCCTTCAAGATGCTCTTCTGATTACCGTCAGACAGCATCGTATTCATACGCGTCATCACTTCTTCGGTTTGTTTCATAATTTCGAGACCGCGCATTTGCAAGGTATCGAGCAAGCCTGGGCGTAATTCTATGCGCGCCAAATTTTTGTCAGATGACGGTAATAACTTGGGATTCTCGTCATTGTCGTCGAGTTGCACATAGGCGATGCCGGTAACGCCTTGGTAACCAAGGGTGGCAAAGGTGGAGTGCGTTATCGGGGTATTTTTGGCGACGCTGAATTTAATCAGGATACGACCAGCTTTTTTAGGATCGAATAAAATTTTATCAACGCGGCCTACGTCCAAGCCACGATAGCGTACCGAAGCTTGTGGATTCAAACCGGGAATGGATAAGGTAGTGGCGATTTCATAGGGCACGCGCTCGACGCGGTCACGATTAAACCAGAGTGCAATGAGCACACCTGCAATTACCAATACGATGGTGAAAATGCCAGCCATCAAGGCGTGCGATTTATTCTCCATTATCTCTGTCCATAATTCAATTGCATCGTTGAGCGTCGTTTTCTATAAAGTTTGTGTGCGGTGATGTGTATCGCTAGATATTTTTTTTACTGTCTTTTTGCGCGTCATTATCCTGTCGTTCTGGCAAGGCATCGATTGCACGCTGACCGCGTTCGCCACGGAAAAAAGTCTCTATAAACGGATGCTTAAACTCCACTACATTCTCAGGTTTGCAATAAGTGATGATGTGTTTGTCCGCCAGCACCGCAACTTTGGAGGATAACGCAAACAGTGTGTCTAAATCATGCGTGACCATCACCACGGTTAAATGCATTTCCTCACGCAGCTCGCGGATCAGATCGACAAAACTTTCTGACGCATTTGGATCGAGACCAGCAGTCGGCTCATCCAAAAATAATAATTCTGGGTCGAGCGCGAGTGCCCGCGCCAATGCAACCCGTTTGATCATGCCGCCCGATAAATCAGACGGCATCTTGCGTGCATGCTCAGGACCGATGCCGGCCATTTGCAATTTTAATAATGCCGCATCGCGAACCAAGGCTTTCGGCAATACACGCAACTCACGCATAGGTTGTGCCACATTGTCGAGCACATTGAAAGATGAAAACAAGGCCCCTTGCTGGAATAGCATACCCCAGCGATTGCGCAATTGTCGCAATTCTGACATATCGATTTTGCCTATATCTTCGCCAAAGATCCGTACGCTACCGCTCGTTGGGTGCGTCAAGCCTAGCATCTGGCGCAACAGTACTGTCTTGCCTGAACCCGAGCCACCCACCAACGACACCACCTCGCCGCGATTGATGCTGAGATTGAGGTTTTCATGTACCACCACATCGTCAAACTGGGTACGTAGCCCCTCAATTTGAATGATCGCTTGCGCGTCGGGTGGCACGCTATCTTGATCGTTTGCCATTAGAACCCCACCCCGCTAAACAAAATCGCAAATACCGCGTCGGCTATGATGACGATCGTAATCGCACTCACCACGGATAAGGTCGTGCCTGCTCCCAAGCTTTCGGTATTTGCTTTGATCCGTAGTCCAAAATGGCAAGCAACCAGCGCGATCAAACTACCAAAGACCACACCTTTGCCGAGCCCGATCCAGTAATTGGCGAGTGGCACAGAATCCGGCAGTGACAAGATAAAATATTTGTAGGAAAGTCCAAGCTCGAGATTAGCCGCCACCATACCGCCGATCAATGCCATCGCATCGGTCCAGATTACCAGTAGTGGCATCGAGATTGCCAACGCCAGCACGCGCGGCATAATCAAGCGATAGCCGTGCGCGAGCCCCATCACTTGCATTGCATCGAGCTCTTCGGTGACGCGCATCACGCCAAGTTGTGCGGTGATAGACGAGCCGGAACGACCAGCCACCAAAATTGCCGCCAACAAAGGCCCCAGTTCGCGAATCACACTCATGCCAAGAATATTGACCAGATAGATATCGCCACCGAATTGATGCAACTGTTGTGCGGATAAATAAGACAGCACCACGCCAATCAAAAAACCAACTAGCGCAGTGATGCCTAACGCTTGAAAACCGGTATGAAAAATACTGGCTGAAATCTCTTTCCATGGACCATTGCGAAAATCGCGAAAGAAATGGCCGATATCCATCACGAGCTGCCCGAGTAAAGCGATGAAGCCGAGCAGATGATCTAGCAGTATGTCTTTTAGATGATGAAGCGCATCTAGTGAAAACCAATGTTGTTGCGGCAGTTTTTTGATGCGCAAGGTGCCGGTTTCTTCCAGGCGTTGGAAGAAAGCCTCGTGCTGTGGCGCGATCTGCAATTTTGCTGGACGCTTTTTATTCCAGCTATTCCACAACATTTGGGCACCGATGTAATCTAGCGCTTCAATTTGTGTCAAATCCCAATGCGTAGCTGCGCGACGGGGTACCGCCCGCAATGCCTTGATTAAGCTAGGCATTAGTTTTTTATTTGCGAGCGCGCGCACCTGCCACACACCACTGACGACAACATGGCCGCCAACGCCGTTTGGATCTGCTTGATATTCGATGGTCGGTGAAGCTGCGTTTTGCATGGTAAGCAGTGTAAGGTAGAACGAGCAACACGTCACGCGCACTATTTACGTCATTGTGTCAGCCACCGCACGTACGCATGCAGCTACAATGTGCGTATGACATCTCCCCACGCCTCTATCCCGATTTCCGCGACACGTGTGGCTGCTTTATGCGGTGCCGCTGCACGTCACATTGCGATTCGCGTGGTTGCTGAAACCGGCTCCACAAATAGCGACTTGCTGAAAGCGATCCCGACTTTAAATGGTCCGATGTTGTTATGGGCGGAAACGCAAACTGCTGGCAAGGGAAGAGCTGGGCGCAGTTGGCAATCTGCCGCTGATGCAACGCTGACATTTTCGCTGGCATGGCGCTTTACCTTGCCATTACAAAGACTCAAGGGGTTGCCGTTAGCAGTCGGTGTAACAATAGCGGAAGTATTGCGCGAGCTTGGTGTCCGCGCACAACTGAAATGGCCAAATGATATTTTGCGTGATGGCGGCAAGCTTGCCGGTATCTTGATAGAGACTGCGACAGAAAAAAACGGCAACGGAATTTGGGCCGTAATCGGTATCGGCATCAACATTGCGATACCGCCGCAGCTAAATTTCTTGTCCGAGTCTTCAACCAATCCGGGCGCAGTTTTAAAAGACGTAGCACAAGCTGAAGTGAATACACCGCTCGCGAAAATCGCAGCAGCGCCCGAGTTAGATGGCGATCGCGAGCAGACAATGGCGATGCTGACGACCGCACTGGCGGCTGCGCTGGATTTATTTGCGCAACAAGGATTTGCCGCGTTTTCCGAGCGTTGGAACATTTTGCATGCACATGCAAAAAATAACGTCAACATCATGGATCATGGCAAGATACTGCATCAAGGGATTGCCCTTGGCGTTGATGACAGTGGAGCATTGTTGCTGCAGACAGCAACTGGATTAGTACCGATCGTTGCCGGCGATGTGTCGTTGCGCGCAGCATAAAAAGCTCAATTAGATACAAGGAAAAGGCCATGCTGTTGCTGGTTGATGCAGGGAATACAAGAATCAAGTGGGCACTGATGGATCGCACAATACCCGATCCGGTAATGGGCGCTTGGCATGCATCTGGCTCAGTCGCGCGTAGCGAGGCTGAACAATTAGTAGAAATTTGGCGCAGCTTTAGCATTGGTCGCGTGATGATTTCCAATGTTGCTGGCGCTGGCTTACATGATCAACTACAAATAGCCGTGTTTCGTGCCTTGGGCACCAAGCCAGTGGCGGTGGAATGGTTTGCCTCAACCGAAACAGCGGGCGGCGTGCGCAATGCGTATCAAAAGCCAGCACAATTAGGTTGTGATCGTTTTGCGGCGGCTATCGGCGCGCACGCCTTGTTTCCGGAGCGCCCTTTGCTAGTTGCAACTTGCGGTACGGCGACCACACTGGATGCAGTATCGGCAGACGGCACTTTTATCGGCGGCATGATATTGCCGGGTTTGGGACTGATGGCAAGCATATTGGCAAAAAATACGGCACAACTCCCAGAGGTTGCATTGCACGCCGATGATTTGCAGCCATTTGCCGATCACACGGATGCGGCGATCGTTAGCGGCTGTCTGGCTGCGCAGACTGGAGCGATAGCGCGTGCTTACGCCGCGCTCTCGACAATGTACCCTGACACGCCGGTTTCTTGTATTCTGGCAGGCGGGGCGGCAGATCTGATTGCGCCACACTTAAATATTAGTTACGAGCGCGTAGATAATCTGGTTCTAATAGGCTTGCAGACGGTAGCTATCCACACCCATTCCACATGTTAAAAATTCTGTTCTTTTTACTGCTTTTGATCAATGGCGGCCTGTTTGCTTTTCAGCAAGGCTACCTCGACGAGTGGATGTCATCCAACCATGAGCCGGCGCGTCTCAAGCAGCAGTTGAATGCAGACAAGCTACGCTTACTGCCACGGCTCGAAGCCGAATCAGCATTGCAAACAAGCTCTGCGACGCCAATCAAGGCGGAAGAAAACACGACCGTTACAGTCAGCGTAGCCGAAGCGGATGCTGCACTCGACAGGACGGTGGCTGCAGTGGAAAAAGCAATGGCATCCAATGCATCAACTAATGCACCTGCCAAGCCGCTCGCCAATATTGCGTGTACAGAAGTTGGCAATTTCGATCCGGTCGATGCTAAACGTTTTGAGAAAAAATTAGCAGCACTGTCGCTTCAAGACCAAACCAAACGCCGACCAATCCCAGATAGCTTGCGTCACGTTGTTTATATTCCAGCACAAGATAATCGTGCGGGCGCAGAAAAAAAGGCCGCCGAGCTTAAAAATTTAGGGGTCGATGATTTTTTTATTATTCAAGACGATACGCCTTTGCAGTGGGGGATATCTTTGGGTGTCTTTAAAACCGAAGAGGCGGCCCGCAAGCACTTGGCGGATTTGACTAAGAAAGGTGTACGTAGCGCGCGGATTAGTGATCGTGGCGCGAACACTGCCAAGGTGGCTTTTCAACTTTCGGCGTTGAATGCGGAGGCGCTGCTTGCATTGAAAAAAATCAAGGCTGAGTTCCCGCGTCAAGAAATTCGTAACTGTGGTTCCGCTGAATAAGACTTGGCGACTCGCCACAAATAGCTAAAAGTTTGGAATGACCAATTTGTCATACTTGGATTGGTTTAGCCGCGTCGACTTAGCGCTGTTGAATGGCGACTTGATTTTCTCGTTCAAAATTTCCGTACGATATTTCTTCGTCATATCAAAATGACTAGGCCTGCAGAAATCGCTTTTTCAGACAAGCGTGGCATAAGCACTGCTTCGATGCGTAATCGCTGGTCGAAAATGCAGCGCATCGTGTGGGTGACGCCGCTGTTTTTGGTAGCGCCATGCACCAGCAGACGACGTTAATAGAGGCGTCATCTTGGTCGACTACGCCGCAGGTGAATTCTATGCTGCAGGATGGGCAAATGCTCATCGCGTATGGTCTTTCTACAATAGTTGGCGGCGCGTAAAAATCGTTGCCGTTATAGGAAGGCTGCGCATTTTATGCCATGTCTCACATTATCTGCTTGTGATCAAGTAAAGCGGGTTCTGCGAAAATGCCGATCGTAAAACGGCGAAGCGCAGCTTAGATCAAAATTTTCCGGCGATAGGCCAAGCCTGGCAAGGTGTGGCATAAAAACAGCTAAGAAAAAGAGCCGAGAAATGAATCTGCATTCCCTGTAAAATCGCGTACATTGATTTTCAGGATATGACATGAACGACCAGACCGATACCAACGCCGATCTTACCGTAGTCTCGCCACAAATTCAGGCGCAGATTTTGGCGGAGGCTTTGCCGTATATCCGTAAATTTCACGGCAAGACGATCGTCGTCAAATACGGTGGCAATGCGATGACGGAAGAACACCTGAAACATGGTTTCGCACGCGATGTGATTTTGCTCAAGCTGGTCGGGATGAATCCAGTCGTGGTACATGGCGGCGGCCCGCAAATCGACAATGCATTGAAGAAAATCGGCAAGCAGGGCACTTTTGTCCAAGGCATGCGTATCACCGATGAAGAAACCATGGAAGTGGTCGAATGGGTGCTGGGTGGTGAGGTACAGCAAGACATCGTGATGCTGATCAATCATTATGGCGGTCAAGCAGTCGGTTTGACCGGCAAGGATGGTGGCTTGATCCGCGCGCGCAAGATGCAGATGCCGGATCGAGAAAAACCAGGACAGTTTTTGGATATCGGTTTTGTCGGCGACATCGAGGCAATCAATCCTGCGGTCGTTAAAGCGTTGCAGGACGACGCATTTATTCCTATCATTTCGCCTATCGGTTTTGGCGATGACGGTCAGGCATACAACATCAATGCGGACGTCGTGGCTGGCAAAATTGCTGAAATCCTGAAGGCCGAGAAGCTGATCATGATGACCAACATCGCGGGTGTACAAGACAAGAGCGGGAATTTGTTAACCGATTTGTCCGCACGCGAGATCGATGAAATGTTCGCTGACGGCACGATCTCCGGCGGCATGTTGCCGAAGATTTCATCAGCGTTGGATGCTGCGAAATCGGGAGTTAATACCGTGCATATCATTGATGGTCGGATCGAACATTCGTTGTTGCTGGAGGTACTGACTGAGCAGGCGTTTGGTACGATGATCCGTTCGCACTAACCAAAATTATTTGGTTAAAAAGGCGTGTTGACCATCTGGTTAACACGCCTTTTTTTAAGCATTAAAACTCGAAAAATGAGTTCTCTTTTCAATATAGTTTTTGCACTTCATAACCACGTTGTTGTAGTAACGCCGGCACGCCTTTCTCGCCAAGTAAATGATAAGCGCCAATCGCAACAAAGCTGGCTTTATCTTGTTTCAGTAGTATTTCAATCTTATTGGTCAAGCTTGGATTGCGTCCATCAATCAATACTTTTTTCTCGAAGCTAGCAGTCGCGGATTTTTCAGTTTGTAGTTCTCGGAAAGAACGCAGCAGTTCCTTGCTGTCAGCATTGCGCCAGGCGTTTAGTAAGCGCAGACTTTTTTTGAGTGTAGAGCCATTTGCTAGATCAGCCATACTTTCGCGCAGATAGATTTCTTGTTGCTGCGGCGCCATGCTGTCGAACAAGGAAAGTTGATAGCCTGCTGTTTCTAGCTCGCCTACGTTTTTCCCTTGCTGTTAGGCCTGTGATAAAAAATACATTTCTATGCCTTGTTCGGCGGGGTATCCATGTAGTTCTAATTCCTTTATCAGTAATAAATTGGCGACCATCCACGGCTTGATCTGTGCGACTTGGTCATACGTGACGCCGACATTTTTTAGTGCGCGCTTAAGTTTAGTTAATGTGTCATCGGATATATTCTGTGCGAGCGTTTGATCCGCTGGATACATACCGTATTTAACAAAGGCTTGTTGCATTGCATCGGCGTTGCGCATATCGACTTCCAAGACGAGTTTGCCTGCCTGATTTAGCGCTTTTGTCACTTCAGGTTCGAGCGGATAAAATGCGGTTTGTCCGACGTGAACTGTGCCAAACAAGTAGGCGGTGTGACCCTGTCGAAGATCGCGAACTCGGTAGAGCGTGCCACGTCGCTTGATCGTCGGAGGTTTGCGATTGCTAACGCTGGTTTGCGTGCCAGCTGCCGCTGGCTCGGCGTGTGCGATAGATTCAACGAATGGCAAGCTGAAAAATAGACTGATGGCTAGGACAGCAGCATGTTTAAAATTGTGGCTGCGATTTTTATTGTGAAACATGTAATTTCCTATGTGGCCTTGTTACCTAGTTCGCTTAGTTCACGTCATATCCAGACGTTAAAGGAAGCTATGCGTAAAATGAAGCGATGCGTAAACTAAAACGACGCGGGATGACTTGGCTGTTCGATCTCGATAATACTTTGCATGATGCATCGCACGCGATTTTTCCTGCCATCCATCTCAACATGAATATCTTTATTGCCAAGGTATTGCGCGAATGCGGCGAACCTTGCGATGAGATTGCGGTTAACGCGATGCGGGTCGCTTATTGGCGACGCTACGGTGCAACTTTGCTCGGTATGGTAAATCACCATCAGGTGCGCACAGAAGATTTTTTATATGCGGCGCACCAGTTTGATGATCTGGCAACCATGCTACGTGTGGAGCGCGGCGTGGCAAAAATATTGCGTGGCTTACCTGGCAAGAAGATTCTGTTGACCAATGCACCACAACGATATTCGCGCGATGTACTGCGGCACATGGGTTTGCATCGACACTTCGCTAAACATGTCGCGGTTGAATCGATGCACGTTCACCGTCGCTTGCGCCCCAAGCCGTCCAAGATCATGTTACGTAAATTGATGGCGCGCGAGCGGTTGGTGCCACAAAACTGTGTGCTGGTGGAAGACACCGTTAGCAATCTGAAGGCGGCTAAGGCCGTCGGTTTGAAGACGGTATTGGTGACCCAGTATTTAGCGACTAATTCGGCCGGCGATGCACACAAGCGCACGCATGCTAAAACCCGCGCCATACTCCCCGCCAAACTGCCAGCGGGCGTCGCTACAACAAATCCAGCGACAAAGCGCCCCATTTATGTGGATGTCAAAGTAAAATCCGTAGGGCAACTATTCAGGCAGCTGCATAGACTGCGCTAGTCCGTTGGCTTACCTCCTATAAAAACTATGGCAACTACTAAACCAGGCGAACGCAAACTTCAGATCCTTCAGGTTTTGGCAACCATGCTAGAGCAACCTAAGGGCGAAAAAATTACCACAGCGGCGCTGGCCGCCAAGGTCGAAGTATCTGAGGCAGCGTTATATCGACACTTCGCCAGCAAGGCGCAAATGTTTGAAGGCTTGATTGAATTTATCGAATCTAGTGTTTTCGGCCTCATCAATAAAATCACCGAACAGCAAGAAGATGGCCGCACGCAGGTACATGCCATCGTTCTGATGTTACTTAATTTTGCGGAGCGTAATCCAGGAATGACGCGCGTGATGATAGGTGATGCACTAATCAATGAGAATGAACGGCTACAGTTACGCATGAATCAATTTGTTGAACGCATAGAATTGGCCATCCGACAATCACTACGTTTAGCCGCGTCGCAGCAACAGGGTCGCGAAGAAGACGCCGCCGTACGCGCCAATTTGATCGTCAACGCGGTGCTGGGACATTGGCAACGCTATGCAAAATCCGGTTTCGTTAGTAAGCCGTCCGAGCATGCAGCGATGCAGATTGCGATGTTGCTAGCTTGATTGTTGGCCAGATGGTGTGGTGCGTCTGCCCCCATCTGATCTGCTGCGAAGATTGTCTTGGCCGTACAATGGCTTTTTCGCTTTGCACGTCTTCTCTGATTTATGTCTCTTTTTATTCCCGCTAACGATTCCGAGGGTGCTTGCTTTGCCTTGCTCGACGACAGTGATGCCATTGCCGCATCTGCTTCTCCACAATCGCGTCTTTATAATGCCTATCTGGGCAAATTGTGTTGCACTGAACTTGCACAATTAGCTGATTTCTTTATGCAGTTACAGCAGCAACTGCATGATGGAAAATATGCGGTCACACTGTTTTCATACGATCTGGGTGTGGCGATGCACGACATATCACTGCAGGCTGATCGCGGCGAATTGCCGTTGGCTGAAGCCTTGCTGTTTGCGCAGTGTGACTATCTGGATGCAGCAGCAGTTGGAAATTGGCTAGCGCAGCAAAGCGACAAGCGACCGGCAGGGATTGCTGATGTAGCGGCACAGCTTGATGCCGCCGAATTTGATGCTGCGCTTACGCACATACAAAACTATATCCGCGCTGGCGATACCTATCAGGTCAATTACACCTATCGCTACACCTTTGATGCGTATGGCTCGTTACCTGCGCTCTACCAGCGTCTGCGCGCACGCCAACCTGTGCCTTATGGTGCGTTGATTGCATTACCAGATGGTCGGGCAGTATTGTCGTTGTCGCCTGAGCTGTTCGTGCGCAAGGATGGCGCGCAGCTCACTGTGAGACCGATGAAAGGCACCGCTGCAGCAAGCGGCGAGGTGCAGCAAGATGCGCACGCCGCTTACGTCTTGTCGAATGATGACAAAAATCGTGCAGAAAATCTGATGATTGTCGATCTGTTGCGCAATGATTTAGGACGTGTCGCGCAAACCGGCACGGTGAAAGTCGAGCGTTTATTTGATGTGCAGCGATACAGCAGCGTGTTGCAAATGACGTCAACAATCCATGCGCAAATGCGTGATGACGTTTCGCTGTTTGAACTGTTTTCTGCGTTGTATCCGTGTGGTTCTATCACTGGCGCGCCCAAGCATAGAACAATGCAGATTATTCAGCAGATAGAAGCTGCGCCGCGGGGACTGTACACGGGCGCAATTGGTTGGTTTGATCCGCCAACGCAAAAAAATATCAGCACTGAATCTTTCGAAGTAGGTAATTTCTGCCTATCTGTACCGATACGCACTTTGGAGTTACAGCAAACCGGCGATCATTTTTATCGTGGTGAAATGGGCGTAGGTGCCGGCATCGTGTACGACAGCGTGCCAGCCTTGGAGTATCAAGAGTGCCATTTAAAAGCGCACTTCTTGACGGCGATGCCTAGCGAGTTTGAATTGTTCGAAACTATGTACGCGACTCGAACTGATGGATGTCGTTATGTGGGAAAACATCTAGCGCGTTTGCAGAAATCCGCGAGCTACTTTGGCTTTGTTTTTGAGGACGCGCTGATAAAGACCGCATTGACTACAGCGTGTGAAAATTTGCCGGATGACGGCCCGTACAGGATGCGTTTGGCATTGCAAGCATCCGGAGAATATGTGATTCAGAGTGCAGTGTTGCGTCCGATTACGCTACCAGTCAAGCTATTGCTGGCCGCTAGCCAGACTGTCGCAGACGATGTATTTTTGCGGCATAAAACCACAATCCGCAGCATGTACGATCACGCGTGGCGTGAGGCTGAAAAACAAGGTGCTTTTGATCAATTATTTTGTAATGACTTAGGACAACTAACTGAAGGTGGTCGTACTACGCTGTTTGTAAAACTCGATGGCGTTTGGGTCACACCGCCTTTATCCGCAGGCGTATTGCCCGGCATTATGCGTAGCGTTTTACTGGATGATCCGGCATGGAATGCGCAGGAACGCCCACTATCGATGCAGGACCTGCGGCAGGCACAAGAAGTTGTTGTCTGCAGTGCTTTACGCGGCGTCATGGCGGCCACGATAGTCTGGAGTTAAGCACCGGCACGCGCTACATAGCGCGCGTGCCGATATACTGAATTACGCATTCGCTCCTGCTTGAGCTGCGATTCAGTATGATGGCTTAGTAGTGCTGGCATTAATTTTATGCTGGCAACGTTACCTTAAAACAGGTGCCCGGCTCATTGCGCGCCATGCATACGACATCACCGCCGTGACGTTGTGCGATTTGTCGTACCAGACTCAAGCCTAAGCCGACCCCGCCGTCACGTTCACGCGCACCGGGTAGACGATAGAAGGGGGCAAAAATATTTTCACGTTCCGCTGCGGGTATACCTGGGCCACCATCGCATACTTCTAATATGACTTGATCCGCCAGTACGACCAGCGTGACTTTGATTGCTGTGCCATTGCCATAGCGACGTGCATTCTCGAGCAAATTACGCACCATGCGACGTAACAGTCGTGCATCGCCTTGGATGTCGATGGCTTGTGCCGCCATTTCTGGTTCAATCTCGGGGCCAATACGCGCACATTCTTCAGCGACTAATGCGGTTAGGTCGACTGGCTCGAATGCCTGCGTGGTATCGCTGCTAGCGTCCAAACGACTGGCCAGCAAAATTTCATCGATCAGTTGATCAAGCTCGATGATATTGCGATCGAGCTCGGCGCGAATCGCCGGCGGTGCTTGTTGCCCCATCAGTTCGGCCGCCATCCTTATGCGTGCCAACGGTGAGCGCAACTCATGTGACGCATTTGCCAGCAAGGTCTTTTGCGCTTCAATCAGCGCTTCAATGCGGGCAGCAGAACGATTGAAACTATTCGCGAGTCGGCCGACTTCATCATCGCCTTGCATTGTAATCCGCGTTGATAATTGTCCGGCACCAAGTGCTTCTACACTGGATTGCAGTCGCTCTAAACGACGCGTCAAGCGACGCACGATAGGATAAGCGCCGATGCCAATTGCGATCGCGATCATTAGCCAAGCGGCCAGCAAGCTGACCGGTGGCTTGCGCCGACCCGGATGCGAGCGTTGCCCTACCAGCCAACGTTGGTCTGGTAGCTTGACGGCAAATACAGGTGGGCCGCCATCCAGCCAACCGCTGGCGGTTTGTGTTGCTCCCAATGGCGGCAGTGGACGGCCAGCTTCGGCGATTAATTCTCGATTTGACGAATACAATGCAAGGTCAGCGCGCATACGTGATTTCCAGCGTATCAGCGCGGCACGTTGGTCTTCTACGCTGGCGTCTGGAGGCGGTAATACATCGGCGGCAATCACGGCGAATGACTCAAGGCTGGGGCCAATTTGACGCGAATCTGCATTCATGCGCCACGTGATCGCGAACAAGGTGGCAGCGATCAACAGGCTGAGTAATAGCGCCGCATAGATGCGCACATACAGTCGATTAAAAATGCGGCTAAGCCAAGCTGGCAGCCGGGCGCTAGAACTAGACATCTTGTGCTTTCGCAAACACATAGCCAGCACCACGCACCGTAATAATACGTTTTGGTTGTTTGGGATCATCCTCGATAGCAGCGCGTAAGCGGCCTATATGCACATCGATAGAACGGTCGAATGCTTCAAGAGGCTCACCCTTGACCACATCCATTAATTGTTCGCGCGATAAAACGCGACCTGCGCGCTCCGCCATCGCCATCAGCAAATTAAATTGATAGGCGGTGACAGGACAATCTTTACCATCTAGGCGTATCGCGCGTGCATCGGGATCGATCTCCAAGCGCCCAAAGCGCATGGTTTGCAACGCGAGCGTGGCCGGCGCAGGGCTTTGACGTCGCAACACGGCACGTATGCGTGCCAGCAGTTCACGGGGCTCAAAAGGCTTAGGAATGTAATCATCGGCGCCAAGTTCTAGTCCTACCACGCGATCCATCGGATCACCCTTGGCGGTCAGCATCACGATTGGCAATGTACCGATAGGCGCCGGATAAGCGCGTATCTGTCGACATACGTCTAAGCCATCAGCATCCGGCAACATCAGGTCGAGCAAAACGGCAGCAAAAGGTGCGACGTGCTCTTGCTGTAACTGCTGCAAGCCTTCGGCAGCAGTTTCGCAATGTTGCACCTCAAAGCCATTTTGACCCAAATACGTGGCGACCATCGCGCCAAGGCGTTGGTCGTCTTCAATCATCAATAAGCGTTGCGTCATGGTCATAGTGTAACGCGGTCTTTGCTGGAGTTAACAAGCAGATTTAACAAGCAAATTCGGATCTTCGTACCTACTCATAGAATAACTCGCCTCTATGAGTACGGTGGTACAAAGATCCGCGTTTAGACGCTAGCGCACATTTACTGTTGCGGCGGTGTTGTTGGATTACCTTGCTTGTGGTCGTGTTGATCGCCACGTTTGTGACCGTGCTCCATTTTACGGTCATGGCGTTTTTTCATTTGCGCTTTCATATGCGTCGCCAATTCCACGCGTTGCGCAGGTGTCAGCACGGCTGCAGCATCAATCATTGCTTTGTTGATGCGTTCCGAACGCTGATCTGTCAGTTGCAGTTTCTGTTGGCGCAGCTTTTCAAGTGCGGCGGTATCAACCTTGGCTTGCGTCAACAGTTCAAATTGTTGAGCACGATTGGCGCGACTTATTTTTTCTAATGGACGCAGATCGTCAAATGCAGATTTGGCGATTGCCTTTACTTTGGTTTTTTGCTCGGCGCTGGCTTTGACGCTAGTCAACATACGGTCAATACGACGCTCCATACCTTTGTGCGCATGCGCAGGATCTCGAGGGCCGTGGCGGAAATGTTTGTGGTGTTGATGATGTTCTGCACCAACTTTTTCGGCGTTGCTGGTTGGTGCGGCCGCGGGCTTATTTTCTTGCGCGTGACTGATGCTGGCGAACGAAAAAATGCCAGCCAGCGCAGCGGCCACACCGGCCTGCATTAAGCGACGTCCGGTTGAAAGATTATCTTTGCTTGTAACGGTAAGGTTATTACGTTGGGTCTGGCTGTTCATATTCAAACTCCTTAGTTTTTCATGAGGCACACTGTCTGTGTGCATGTCGTTACTGTAGAAGGGTTCTGTTGCGGTTTCGCTAGCGGGTGGTAAAGATATGTAAAGGAGCGGACGCGGCCTCTATTGGCGCATTAATTGTCGCCGCCGCACTGTTGTGAGCCGTGCCGCACCTGATTAAGCCGTCATAGCCTTGTTATCACTTGGCACTGATTTTGCAGTTGTTTCTGAGAGAGGCCTTTTAATACAAATCATGGGAATAACAATGAACAGGCGTGAATTTCTTGGTATGAGTATGGTTGCGAGTAGCATGGCGCTGGTTTTTCCTTTTGCGCATGCGCAGAACTTGTCTATCAATGAGGCGATTAATAAATCGGGTCGGCAGCGCATGCTGTCGCAGCGGATAGGGAAGGCGTACTTGCAGATTGGGCAGGGGATCGATCTGAGACGTTCCGAACAAATATTTACTGATTCTCTCAATCTGTTTGAGCTTCAATTGAGCGAACTCACGACGTTTGCGCCATCAGTCGAAAATAAGGCGACGCTGTTGGAGGTAGGGAAATCGTGGAGACGCTACAAGGATGTTCTGCAAGATCGCGCGCCAAACAAAACAGATGCGCAAGCGGTCATGCTATTGAGTGATGAGGTGCTGGCGTTGACGCAAACTGCAACGGTACAACTGGAAAAAATATCCGGTACGACTTCCGCTCGCTTGGTGAATCTCTCTGGTCGTCAACGGATGCTGTCGCAGCGTATGGCGAAGCTCTATCAATCGATGAGTTGGGAGGTGCCGACGTCGGATGTATTGCAGAAGTTGGTGACTGCACGCACAGAATTTATGCGCGCCATGCAGGAGCTGGTTGCTGCACCAGTGAATACGGAAGCGATCAAGCGGGAGTTGGATCTCGCAGACCAACAATGGTTTTTCTTTGATCAAGCGCTAAAAAATAGAGTGACGGATCAAAATGATCGTTTGCGTGCCGCCACCAATGTCGCCACCACCAGCGAGCGCATTCTAGAAACCATGAATCGCATCACCGGCATGTACGAAAAATTGACGTAAAGGCAAAATGTAAAATTCAGATGGAATGCATAAAATGCAGCGTATCAGACGCAGTACAGCATGCGGTATTAGTGCGTGCCACCACACACGGTACAACTACTGTTGCGCGAAATTTTGATGCTAGTCCATTCCATCGCGCGCGCATCGAGCAATAGCAGTCGTCCCGCCAATGATGTACCGATGTTAGCCACTAACTTTAATGCTTCTGCTGCTTGCATGCTACCGATGATGCCCACCAGTGGCGCAAACACGCCCATGCTGGCGCAATTTACTTCCTCAAACTGCTGCTCCTCGGGGAACAAGCAAGCATAGCAAGGTGCTTGATCTTGACGCTGATCAAACACGCTGATCTGACCGTCGAAAGTGATGGCCGCACCAGAAACCAAGGGTACGCGATTGGCGACACAGGCGCGGTTGATCGCGTGACGGGTCGCAAAGTTATCACAGCAATCGAGTACGATGTCAGCTTGGCCGACTAATTCATGCAGACGCTCACCGGCGACACGCTCTTTTAAAGCGATGATCTCAATCTCTGGATTGATCTCTTGCAAAGTTTGTTTGCCTGAGTCTACTTTGGCGTGTCCAACGCGCGCAGCAGTATGCAAAATCTGTCTTTGTAGATTTGTTAGGTCAACCGTATCGTCGTCAATCAAAGTGATTTTGCCGATCCCTGCAGAGGCGAGATAAAAAGCGGCAGGTGAGCCCAAACCACCAGCGCCGATAATTACGGCATGCGCGGCCAAGAGTTTTTCTTGCCCATCGATGTCGATTTCGTCGAGTAGGATATGGCGTGAATAACGTAGCAGTTGGTGGTCGTTCATGATGGCTTTGCGTTTGTATTCGAGAGGCTAGTCCGAAATAAAGAGTAATCAAAAAAGCCGCATTGCTGCGGCTTTTTTGCTACGACTACCTTATTTCTTCTCTTCCGCTTTGGGCTTTTCGTCCGTTTTTGGTTTGTTAATACTTGGCTCTTCCTTGTCTTTCGGTGTTTCCTTGGACAAGATCACGGGCTTCCCCTGCAAATAATTGAGTGCCTGTTGCAGCTGGAAATCGTCTTTGCTGCCGAACTCTAGAGGTTTATGCTTCTTTTGTTCTTTATCTGCCAGCCGCTCGTTTTTTTGCAATTCTTCGAGATTGATATGGACTTCCGCGCTTTTGTCCTTGTCATTGCTTAAGTGCTTTTGCAGATCTGCTTCACGTAGACGTAAGCCGTTCAGGCCATCACCTTCAGCAGTTTCATCCACCATCATGTCCGGCACTATCCCACGTGCCTGAATCGAGCGGCCGTTTGGTGTGTAGTAACGTGCAGTGGTTAACTTGACCGCAGTGTCGGTTGTCAGTTGGCGTATGGTTTGTACTGAACCTTTACCAAACGTCTGGGTGCCCATAATGGTGGCGCGCTTGTAATCCTGCAGCGCGCCAGCCACGATTTCCGAGGCCGAGGCCGAGCCAGCATTCACCAATACAACGATCGGTACTTTTTTCAGTACGTTTGGCAATCTTGCCAATGGATCATCAACGGTGCGTGCTGCGTAAAACTCGCGGCGAGCATAGTAGCTTGCTTTCGATTCCGGTAGTTGACCATTGGTCGTGACGATGACGACATCTTTTGGCAGGAAGGCCGCAGCGACGCCAATCGCGCCTGGCAATACGCCGCCTGGATCGTTACGTAGATCGAGCACTAAACCCTTCAGATTAGGTTCTTGCGCGTACAGTGCAGCGATTTTCTTGGCCATATCGTCAACGGTTGGCTCTTGGAATTGCGCCACACGCAGCCATGCATAACCGGGCTCAACAATTTTCCCTTTCACACTTTGGATTTGGATGATCTGGCGTGTGATCGTGACGACGATGGGTTTGTCAGCGTCCTTGCGGGCGATGGTCAGGGTAATTTTAGTGTTGGGCTCGCCGCGCATACGTTTGACGGCCTGATCTAACGTCATGCCTTTGACCGGTGTCGAGTCAAGACGCGTGATCAGATCGCCGGCTTTAATGCCTGCTCGGTAAGCCGGAGAGTCTTCAATCGGTGAGATCACTTTGACGTAGCCATCTTCCATGCCGACTTCAATGCCCAAGCCGACAAACTTACCTTGTGTGCTTTCGCGTAATTCTTTAAACGCCTTTTTATCCAGATAGGCAGAATGCGGATCGAGCGAGGAAACCATGCCAGAAATGGCTTCAGTCAGTAGCTTTTTATCATCGACGGGCTCAACGTAGTCGGATTTGATCAATCCAAACACTTCTGCCAGTTGTCGTAATTCTGCAATTGGCAATGGTGAAGCGGCACTTTTTTGCGCCATTGCATTGAGTTGGGTACCCATTCCGATCGCACCGATAATCAAACCGATACTGACCAAGACGATATTCTTGAATTTTGTTCTCATGTTCACCTAATAGTTACCCACTTGAGTGGGTCAAACGCGCGGCCCTGATACCGCATCTCAAAGTATAAACCCGATTGTTCATTGCCGCCGCTATTACCTGTGCTGGCGATAATGTCACCACCCTTGACGATGTCGCCAGCGTGTTTGAGTACAGATTGATTATTGCCATAAATCGTCATGTATTGACCGCCATGATCAACAATAATGATATTGCCAAAACCACGTAACCAATCGGCAAATACGACGCGTCCACCGGCAACTGCATGGACATCTTCGCCTTCTTTAGTGCGTATAAACAGGCCTTTCCAGCTTGGTGCATCACTACGCTTATTACCAAAACGCGCGACTAGATCACCGCGTACTGGCAAATGCAGTTTGCCACGTAAAGCGACAAAGGCACCGGCTGGCATGCCTGAATCTGGCACTAAGGTATTGCGCGCATAGGATTCGGCGGGTGGCTCATCGTCCTCAATCGCATCGCTAGGATTGATTTTTCCACCAGAAGATCGATCGTCAGCAGCGTTTTTCTTTGCTTCGGCAATCCGTTTTTTTCGCTCGGCTAATTCCTGCTGACGTTTTTTGGCGGCAGCCAGCGCGGCTTTGCGCTGTTCTTCTATCAGCGTCGCTAATTTATCTACCAGACTCGACAGACGATGTTCATCGCGCTCGATTTTGCCGGCCTCTTTGCGTTGCGCCGTCAGTTTGCTGGACAACTTTGATAACAAGGTCGCACGCTCTTTCTTTTCCGTTTGTAAGCGGACATGCTGTTTGCGTGCGTCACCTGCAATTTTGTCGAGATGTTCTTTGGCTTGCTGCAGCTTGGCTTGATTGTCTTCGATGGTTTGCAAATTGGCACGCAAGGATTCGATCAAGTTCGCTTGTGCACGCGAGACATAGCCCATGTACTGTAATTCTCGATTGATACGATTGGGATCATCGCCGGACAGTAGTAACTTGATGCGATCTTCATTGCCAGCCGCATATTGATCACGTAACAGTTGCGCCAGTTGCTTTTGCTGCGCATCGACGATGTGTTGTAGCTGTGCCTGTTGTTTTGATAAATCCTGTAATTCAGCCTCGGTTTTGCGTTGTTCGCGCGTGAGGTCGTACAGTGTCCGCTTGGCATCTGAGATTGCAGATTCTGAGTCGGCAAGCGCATCAGCGGCATCGCTTTTGTCGCTTTCTGTTTTATCGATGCTGCGCTTGAGTGTGGCGAGTTTTTTTTGCAGATCAGCGCGCTGGTTTTCTGCAATTTTCTTTTGCTGCTCTTGATTGCCATTTTTTTGCGCGTGCGCAACTGATGGCCCCAACAGGCAGATGATTGCTATCAGATGCCCCATCGCCAACACCTTGGCCATACGTGTACCGATCGAGTGGCAACGCGAGAACGGTTTGTTGACGACAGTGCGTGAATAGTAAGAAATTAAAATTGGCACAGCTACTTTTAAGAAACCGAGTTGGTACTGTTATTTTTGGCGTCCGGATCAGTCGTTTGGCCAAGGTAATAGTGACGAATCGGTTTTAGGTTTTCGTCCAGTTCGTACACGATAGGAATGCCATTAGCGATACTGAGATGCACGATATCGTCATCACTAATATTGTCGAGCATCTTCATCAATGCACGCAGGCTATTACCATGCGCCGAGATAATAATTTTTTTGCCGGCACGGATGGCGGGCACAATCGACTCATTCCAAATGGGCGTAACGCGTACCACAGTGTCTTTCAAACATTCGGCCAGCGGAATTTGTTCACGCGTTAAATGGACGTAGCGTGGATCTGCATATGAAGTGCGTGGATCATCTTCACTTAGTGGGTTGGGCGGGATATCAAAACTGCGCCGCCATTGCAGCACTTTCTCTTCGCCGTATTTTTTCGCGGTTTCTGCTTTATTTAATCCGGTAAGTTCACCATAGTGCCGCTCGTTGAGTCGCCAATCCAAGTTGATCGGAACCCACATTAATTTCATTTCGTCGAGTGCGATCCACATGGTGCGGATGGCGCGCTTCAGCAACGAGGAATAGGCGAGATCGAAGCTGAAGCCAGCGTCGCGCAATAGCTGCCCAGCACGCCTGGCTTCGGCGCACCCTTTTTCTGTTAAGTCGACGTCAGCCCAGCCGGTAAAGCGGTTTTCGAGATTCCATGTGGACTCGCCGTGACGCATCAATACGATTTTGTACATGGTTCTGATAGGTAAGAATGGTTTTTTGATGCAAAATGCCAAAGCCGAATTGTATTCGGCTTCTATTTTATAATGTGAAGTCTTTCTTCAGACCATTGGAACGCCGTGAAATTCATTATTGATAACATTTTTCTTATTGTCCTCGCTTTATCGTCTGGGGGCGCACTGGTATGGCACACGCTGCAACGCAGTGGTGACAAGGTAAGTGCATTACAGGCAACACAATTAATTAATCGCGAAAAAGGCCTTATTTTAGACGTGCGCTCTGCCGAGGAGTTTGCAACTGGGCATATTCGCGAAGCAAAAAACATTCCATTGAAAGAATTGAATGACCGTGTGGGGGAGCTGGATAAAGCCAAGAATCGCCCAGTCATTATTGTATGCGCTAAGGGCTTGCAATCTAACAAGGCGGCCGCACAGTTAAAGAAAGCAGGTTTTTCACAAGCTTATCCATTGGTAGGTGGGATTGCTGAATGGCAGTCGCAGGACTTACCACTGGTGAAATAAGGAAGATTTATGAGTGCGCATGTATTGATGTATAGCACCGGCGTTTGCCCGTATTGCGTGATGGCAGAACGTCTGCTGAAGGCCAAGGGTGTCGATGAGATCGAAAAAATTCGGGTTGACCTTGAGCCAGAGCAGCGTGCGACAATGATGCAAAAAACCGGACGTCGTACCGTGCCACAGATTTATGTGGGCGACACGCATGTGGGTGGATTTGACGAGCTCAATGCACTTGAGCGTCAAGGCAAGCTGGATGCCTTATTGCAAGGCTAATTGTCGCTAGTGACTGGCGCCGGACGTGGCAAGCTGCTTCACCACAACGTTTGTAATATTTTTGCAATAAATGCGGAGAGCCTAGGGCTCTCCATTTTCAATCTGACTGAAAGAGTTTAATGGCTGACGAAAATCTGCAACCTGTATTCCAGATCCGACGTGTGTATTTGAAAGATCTCTCGCTGGAGCAACCGAATTCACCAGCAATTTTTCTTGAGCAAGACCCACCAACGATGGAAGTCGCAGTTGATCTCGACGCTGAAGCTTTAAGCGATGGCATGTTTGAATCGACTGTGACACTGACGGTCACTGCCAAAATCGGCGAGAAAGTTGCCTTTTTGGTGGAGTGCAAGCAGGCAGGTATCTTTGAGGTTCGTAATATTCCGGAAGACCAGATGGGCTCCTTGATCTGGATCGGCTGCCCGAATATCGTGTATCCGTATTTGCGCTCTAATATCGCGGATGCGATCACGCGTGCTGGTTTTCCGCCGTTGCATTTGTCCGAAATCAACTTTGAGGCGATGTATCAGCAAAGAATGCAGGCGCAACAAGAGACGGCACAAACGAACGGTTCTGGTATCGCGATGCCGGACGGTTCGACCACGCATTGATGCAAAATCGAGGAACATTACGTTCCTCGATTGATTGCGAACGGGAGAAGATGGCCAAATGAAACAGCGTGCCTCTTTTTTTTCGGCTTTGTGCGTTTTTCTTTTTACGACTAGCCTGCCATTGGTGAGTGCTGCCGAATTTAAATCGGTGGGCGCTCAGCCAGCGGTGCTATATGACGCACCTTCTTACTCCGGTCATAAAGTATTTATTGCCCCTAGCGGCATGCCAGTTGAGCTTATTTTGACGCAGGATGGCTGGAGCAAAATTCGCGACGCCAGCAGCGATTTGTCTTGGGTAGAAGCGAGTGCATTGACGAATAAACACACGGTGGTGGTGACGTCTGCCAGCACGGGCTTGTTTGTCGCGACCGACCCGCGCGCTGCTTTACTTGCTAACTTGGGACAAGGTGTTTGGTTAAGTTTGTTGACGCCCGCATCGCGAGACTGGGTTAAGGTCATGCATAGCGATGGCGAGATCGGCTTTGTGAAGGCGGCAGACGTATGGGGCGACTGAGAGGAATCAACTTGAATCATGCAAGAACACGGATACCACTGAGCGTAGCGTCGTCAGCGTTGACGCGCCTGCATAAAGCTCTCGCTGATAATTTGTCCTCCCTCGTGCTAAACCGGCCCCCAGCATGAATATCACGGTATTTGGCGCTGGCGCTTGGGGAACCGCACTCGCCATGTCGCTGGCGGAACGTCATCCGGTTCTATTATGGGGGCGGGATGCAGAGGCCATGGCCGCCATCGCCCAAAGCCGCATCAACGTAAATTACCTACCGAATTTTGTTCTACCTGACAGTCTCTCGATTAGTGCAGATTTATCTGCTGCGGTTGCTCATGCTGGCACGGATGGATTGTTAATCGCTGCGACGTCACTGGCTGGTTTGCGTCCCTTATTGATGCAGTTGCGCGCGTATTCGATTCCGAATTTAATTTGGTTGTGTAAAGGGTTTGAAGAGCAAACCAATTTATTGCCACATCAAATTGCACGTGAGTTGTTGAATCCATCAGTACAAATCGGCGCATTGTCAGGGCCGTCGTTTGCGCAAGAAGTGGCCCGCGGTTTGCCCTGCGCATTGACGATTGCTTCTGAGCAGGCAAGTTTGCGTGAGCGTGTGATCGACACCATGCATGGTAAAAGCACGCGGATTTACTCTAGTGATGATTTGGTCGGTGTTGAAGTCGGTGGCGCGGTCAAAAATATTCTGGCAATTGCAACCGGCATTACCGATGGGCTTGGCTTGGGCCTCAATGCCCGCGCGGCGCTGATTACACGTGGACTGACCGAAATAACCCGTCTTGGGATTGCCCTTGGCGGCCGCGCGGAAACCTTTACTGGTCTGACGGGAATTGGTGATTTAATTTTGACCTGCACCGGCGATCTATCGCGCAATCGACGTGTTGGTTTGGGGTTGGGGCAGGGAAAAGCCTTGGATGTGATTGTCGCAGAACTTGGACACGTAGCCGAAGGTGTACGTTGTGCGCAAGCGGTTCGTGCGTTGGCGACGCAGCATCAAATCGAAATGCCGATTGCCAGTGCGGTAGCCGCGGTTTTGTTTGATGGGGTATCCCCGCAGGCAATGGTGGCGCGATTACTATCACGCGATTCGCGTGAAGAGTCTTAAGCGACATGCAGGAATGTCGCACACGATTCACACATACGATTCACCGCACGCTCATTTAATGTGGCAACACAATCGTCAATAAGACCGACGAATCTTCGATTGCATGCAGCGCATGCGGCTCACCGCCGGCAAGGTAAACCAATTCGCCAGCGTGGACGGTTTGAGTTGTTTGGTGTGCATGCAATTCGATTGCGCCCTCCATGCATTGAATCGTCACCACTCCTGGCACTGCATGTTCAGGCATTCCTTTGCCGCGCGGTAGTACCAAGCGCATCAGTTCTAGTTTTTGGGTTTTAAAGAGAGCATGTGACATGCATTCTGTCATGCGTGTACCGAGTGGACGTACGTCAATCAACTGGCCGGAAGTTGCGTGGGGTAGCGCCATGGTGATTCTCCTCACAAGCTTGCAATAAGTGATTGCGCATAATGTGCGCGCCTGCTTAGTTATAGCAATAAAAACGCATGCGAGCAATCGGCAATCGAAAACTATGTAAAAACATTTTCTTATTTATTCGCTGTCAGGTTCAAATTCGGATTTGCCTTCGGCTAATGACGCAATTATTTTGGTCGTTAGCTTTTTTTGAATCAGCCGTTTTTCTTGCTGGCGTTGGGCGCTGGTAGATGCTTTATGTGGGCCGGTAGGCGTTGCTTGGCAGCCAGTGCAACAGGATTGCGCGGCTTCAACGCTTTTTGTGAGGGTTCAATACGAATCGTCATTTTTTGGCGTTTAGATAGTGCTTTATTTGCCATAGATTCCACGGTGAGCGCATCGTTTTATTCAGCTCACACCTCTCCTTGCGGTAGAAAATGTAGCCGCAGGTAACTGCGGCTACGACAACGATAGTAGCGGCGGCGTTTATAACATCAATATTTACAATACATAGCGGGACAGATCTTCGTTGACTGACAACGCACCCAATCGATCTTCTACGTAAGCTGTATCAATGTGCAAAGTGTGACCAGGGTTCTCGCTCGCGCTGAAGGAAATTTCCTCCAATAGTTTTTCCATCACCGTGTATAGGCGGCGCGCGCCGATATTTTCTGTTTTTTCATTCACTGCGTGTGCAATTTCAGCCATGCGTTGGATGCCATCAGGGGTGAACTCGATCTTAACGTTTTCCGTGCTGAGTAGTGCTTCGTACTGTTTGGTTAGGCAGGCATCGGTGCCGGTCAAGATGCGCTCAAAATCGGCAATCGACAAAGACTCCAGTTCAACGCGAATCGGGAAACGTCCTTGTAGCTCAGGGATAAGGTCAGAAGGTTTCGCCAGATGAAAAGCGCCGGATGCAATAAACAAAATGTGATCGGTTTTGATCATGCCGTATTTGGTATTGACGGTGGTACCTTCAACTAAAGGCAAAAGATCACGTTGTACGCCCGCGCGCGATACTTCACCGCCGCTACTTTCTGAGCGGTTCGCGATCTTGTCGATTTCATCTAAAAATACAATACCATTTTGCTCGACGTTGGTAATTGCTTTTTGTTTCAACTCATCTTCATTCACTAGCTTGCCGGCCTCCTCCTCGATCAGCAGCTTCATCGCCTCTTTGATTTTCAATTTCTTGGATTTTTTGCGATTGCTACCCACGCCGGAAAACATGGATTTAATTTGCTCTGTCATTTCCTCCATGCCGGGCGGTGCCATGATTTCCATGGTTGGAGCAGCTTCGGCAACTTCGATTTCGATCTCGGTCTCATCTAAAGAGCCTTCTCGCAGACGCTTACGGAATGTTTGACGCGTGCCATTGTCAGGCACCTCTTTAACTTCTGCATTGGCGCTAAAGCCGAAATCGCGTGCTGGCGGCACTAGAATATCGATTACGCGATCTTCTGCTGCGTCTTCTGCGCGTGCACGTACTTTGCGGGTTTCGGCTTCACGTGTTTGTTTGATGCCAATATCAACCAGATCACGGATGATGGTGTCGACGTCACGACCAACGTAACCGACTTCGGTAAATTTAGTCGCCTCGATTTTGATGAAGGGCGCATCCGCCAATTTGGCTAGACGCCGCGCGATCTCGGTTTTGCCAACACCGGTTGGTCCTATCATTAAAATATTTTTTGGCGTAATTTCGTGACGTAACGGTTCTTGCACTTGCTGTCTACGCCAACGATTGCGTAGCGCAATGGCAACCGCGCGTTTGGCATTATTTTGGCCGACTACGTGTTTGTCGAGCTCGGAAACGATTTCTTGCGGAGTCATATTCATATTATTGCGTCATTATTCGCGACGTTCATTCAGTATTTAAAATTTGGCTTTGGTTTTGTTTTAACCAGCGTCGTCATCTAGTTGCGATAGGTTGGTATGGATGCTTAATTTGCCAATCCACCATTCACCGCAACCATCGTTTATATCAATCCAATGTTTCGACGATATGTGAAAGATTCGTATAGATGCATAGCTCACCTGCAATGGTGAGCGATTTTTTGACGATCTCGGCTGGCGACAATTCTGTATTTTCTTGCAAGGCTTTGGCAGCTGATTGTGCGTAGCTACCGCCAGAACCGATCGCACCGATGCCGTCATTTGGCTCCAGTACATCGCCATTACCGGTAATGACTAGTGTTGTTTCGCGATCGGCTACCAGCAGCATTGCTTCTAGGCGACGTAACATGCGGTCTGTGCGCCAGTCTTTGGCTAACTCCACCGAAGCGCGCATCAAATGCCCTTGATGCTTTTCTAGCTTGGCTTCAAATCGCTCAAGTAGGGTAAATGCATCCGCTGTGCCGCCAGCAAATCCGACCAATACTTTGTCATGATAAATTTTGCGCACTTTGCGCGCAGTGCCTTTCATCACGATATTGCCTAATGTGACTTGGCCATCACCGCCGAGGGCGACAGTGTTGCCGCGTCGTACTGACAGAATAGTGGTGCCGTGAAATTGTTCCATGCTGGTCTCGAAATAAAAGTGGGTCGAAGATGCAGACGCAATTGACGCGTATGGATGCCTAACTGAAGCGTGATTGCACGCATATTAAGCATCTAATCGATATCTATTCGTTGCGCAGTAAGCGTGCGGCAAGCGCATTTTGTTAAACGTAAACAATCGCTAGTTTGCGCGAAAATCACACATCCTGCTTAAACGCATTTTTACAAGCTGGGGGCGTACGAGGTAATTACAAGTCGGGCTAGTCCGATTTTGTGGTGTTAGCTCTTGCGGGGGATGATATGAACGGTGTCTTTGAATCCCATCACCGAAGATAGCGCGATGATGAAATGATTGGGATGCAGCAGTTCCACTGATTTTCCGCTGCTGAGTAGTGGTGTCAGACCACCGAAAAGCTGCCCGGCAGCATTGAAATCCATGCGCTGTAAATTGCTGCAATCGAGTACAACCGGATTGTGTGTATGCGCATGCGTGGCAATATTTTGTAGCAAGGTCTCCGCGGGCATTTCGATTATCGCTGGCATCATGAAATGATCGGCACTATTGTCTTCTGGTGCGATCGATTCTTCGGTGTCAGTTACGACTTTGTCTTTTGGAGATTCAAAGGCTGGGGGTGACACTTCGAAGGTCACGCAATAATCAATGCTGGTCTCTTCAAAATCGGTTTCGCGATTGAGCAGACGCAAAAATTCCAGCATCAGCAGCCACGGCGCTTCGGTTTCGTCGCGACGTCCGACTTGCAGAATCGCACGAATTTTTTCGATCAACTCTGCAGCGCCAACCAAAATCAGTTTGTGCCCAGACTTCTGTAATTTCTTCATCACACTGAGAAGTAAGCCACAGCCGATAGGATCTATCTCGGTGACGCGCACAAACTCCAGCCGCAAGACATTACTACTCTCCGACATGTTCTTGATGCGTTCTAACTGTTTGATGCATGTTGCATCCAGCTTGCCAGAAAATGACACGCCGGGCACCGCGTTGTTACGCGGGGCGACAATCGGTTTTTCCTGTGGCGCGCCTTGGGTGCTCCAAGCTGGCGGCGACATTTCAAATTTATTCGCATACTGGATAGATAGATTTTCAAACGCTGCCTGTTGACCGGTGATCTGATACAGATCAAACAACATACCCCATACGGTCAATGGCGTGCTACCGAGTGCATCTTCCTCGATCGCATGCAACAAAATTGGCTCAACTAACTCGGTTTGTCCGTTGGCAAATAAGATTGCTGCTTCTTCGATAACTGGCGTCGCTTCCGAGGCGGAAACCGCGACCGGGCCGATGATGGATTCTGCGCCCAATAAAAAGGCAGTGCTTTCGCCCATCGCTGGCAGCATGGCGGGATGCTTGCTATCGACGTCGGCAGAAGGGGATTTCTTGGTTTCAGACTTGGGCGTGTCGGCAACGTGCGGTGTGGTGTTGAGGAATTGACTGGCTGGCCCCGGCATCGTGTTGCCGCTGAATGGTAGCGGCTTGACGAATTCGGATGACATTTCCGATTCGATCGCGTCGATCTTCATCGCGGTGGCGCGTGCGGCTTTGCGTTGCTCGTGTTCGGCTTCGGTATTTTTGCTGGCACGCGCAGGAGTGCGTTCTTGGGTTTTTTGCTCAGCATCCTGCTTGCTCGATTTGCGAGCGGGATCCTTTTTGCCAAGTAACGAGAAAATTCCCACGGTTTTCCTGATATACGGCGGCGCACAATTGCTGAAGTGGTAATAGCGCGCCTAGATTAATAACGATGTTTTCCAGATCTCTATCAAGCAATATGCGGAAAGCATGAATGCTTGGTAAAGGTAACACAAAGCGCCGCACGATGAGCCGTGCGACGCTTAATGTAGCGCAAATTGTGACCTTGATGCGACGAGCAATTGTTAAAAATTGGTACGAACGCCAACGATCAGATTGCGACCCGGTAAAGGCGCATCTTCGCGCAATACTGAAGTGGATAGGCGGATATCGTCATTTAATACATTCTTGACGATGACAAACCAAGTGACGGGCATTGTGCTTGATGGCTGTGTATAGGAAAGATTGACATCAACCTGGGTATAGGATGGCGTTACAAATTTTTCAAAGCTGGCGAGTCGGTCCTGCTTTTGCGCATGCAAGATGCTCATGCCTGAGCGCCAGCGGCCTTCTCGATAAGCCAGTTCACCCCCCACACGCGTACTCGGTTGCAAAGGAAGATTGCCAGCATTGGTCAGCGTGCCGCGTGAGGTATCGGCAAAGCCACGTACCGATAGTCCTGGCCCATTCAGGTTATAGCTGATCTCTGCTTCTGCGCCGCGTATAGTTGCTTCGCCCTGCGACCAAAAGCGTTGTAAAAATTCATTGTTGGTGGCGAGCGGATCAACTACGCCGTCTTCGTTTACTTCGGTGCCGTCGGTACGACCGTAGATGTAATTTTTTACATGATTGTGAAAAACGTTGGCTTTCCAGCGGATCAGGCCAGAGGTTTTTTGCAAGCTCAATTCAAGGTTGCGTGAGGTTTCCTTGTCCAGATCAGCATCGCCAATATCGTAGGTGGCGGTCGATTCATGTGGGCCATTGGAATAAAGCTCCTCGATTGCCGGAGCACGTTGCGCGACTGATGCGGTTAGTCCTAAGCCGTAGCCCTTGGTGAAAGTCCATAGACCGCCGAGCGAGTAGGAGCCGAGATTGAAGTCGCGGTTGATTGGGCCGGATTCCGGCGTCCGTTTGACAGACTCCAGACGCGCGCCAGCGGTTGCGCGTACAGGTCCGAAGTCGCGTTCTTCGACAAGAAAGCCGGCAATAGAATTGGACTTGGTGACCGGTACAGTTTCTGCTCCGCTGCCATCACTGGCAAGTGCGGAGAAGGTCGAATTCTCGGTTTGCAGACCGAAGGTGCCTCGCCAGCCAGCTAGCGGTTTGTGGGTCAGTTCCCAGCGACTTTCTAATGCGCGGTTTTTGAAGTCGGTGGCAGGAGTGCCGTCTTCCTCGTGCTCTGTATGTTGATAATCAGTATGTCCTAACTTGAAGCGGAATGATTCAAATGCTCCGCCAAATGGATTTTTTACCAATGCATCCAGGTCGAGGCGCGTCTGTTTAAGCGTGATATATGACATCTCTTCGGTGGGGATGCCGTAACGATCATCATCCACGCCGACCGAGGCACCGATATGTCCCCAGTCGTGAATGCTGGAAGCGCCAACACCGACGCTATTGCTACGTACAAACGAATTGGGTAGATGCCCGCTGGCGGATTGTGGATCATTCAGATTGGTGTGGCCGGGAATCTGGTAGTCATTTGCATCGCGCAAATTGCCGTCTATGTGGAGGCCTATATTGCCGACAGAGCGATCCACCGAGAGCGAGGTATTCTTTGTTTGATCGGCAGAGCCGAAGCGTACCTCCGCCTCGCCAGTCGCTTGCGGATTTAATACGTTCGGGATGCGGTCGTTGACGATATTCACAACCCCACCGATTGCACCGGAACCATAGAGCAGTGCCGCGGGTCCGCGCAAAATTTCTATCTGCCGCGCGCTTGCTGCCTCACCGCCAACGGCATGATCGTTGGACAGTGAAGAGGCGTCCATGATGGACATGCCGTTTTGCAAAATTTTTACGCGTGGCCCTTCCATGCCTCGAATAATCGGACGTGAAGCGCCGGCGCCAAACGCGGAAGCAGAAACGCCGAGTTCTTGGGACAAGGTATCGCCTAGCGAATTGCCAAGTTTATTGCGTAGCGCATCACCACGTAACACGCTCGCAGGTGCAAGTAACTGCTGGTCTTCGCCATTGTTGAATGGCGCCGCGGTGACCGTGATCGCGGGTAAGGTCGCGTCCGTTGTGTTTGTGGTTTGTGCGTATACAGATGAAGAAAGTGACGCGAGCGCAGTGAGTACTGCGCTCGTTAAAAGCGAGCGTTGAGATTGCATGAAGTTCCTTGCGAATAATGAAAAGACTGCGGAAGAAGGCAGCCGATCTGAGCAGCGATATACCTAGAGGTATGTATCGCTGGGCACGATTACAGTAGAGAAACGGAATTTCGTTATTGGTGAGGTGGTGCGCGAGAAGCGAACACACGTAGTGGTGGAGCATCCCAAGAGGAAAAGGCTTGCCACAGCGCGAGTATATTGGCGCCGGTTTGCAGTGGCAGGGAGAATAGATTGGCGGGCGCGCTACAGGCTAATGTTGCTGCATCAAACAATAAACAAGAATGAGATTTTTCACCTTGATATTGATGCGTATCTGCGTGCCAGTCTGTTGTTTCAGTGCTTACTAAGGTGCTGGATAGCGTGTCCCAGTCAGCGTGGATTACACGATGCTGCCAGCCAGCCCACTGCGCAAACAGAAAGACGGCAATCAGCAACGCAGCGAAGCAACGAGCGCGTGATGTAATGGCAAGGATGGCAGTGGAGGTTTTCAAAAATAAGGGCGCTGCAAACTTTGATGGGGTGGCTAACCTGTGATGTTGAGTATGGTAACGGCTACCATCTACTTATGCAACCCTGTTGCACAAGTAGATAAAACTAAACGTGCGATTGCGCGTCGCACGTTTAGTTTTGTCTCTGAGTGAGGTGGGACGCGAGACTGAGATGTAAGCTGAAACAAGCGGTAGCTTGAACAAGCCGCTTTAAACCGACGCTTTAACTAACTTAGTCACCGTATAGCTTTTGCTTCAACTCACGACGTTGCTGCGCTTCCAGCGACAGCGTTGCGGTTGGGCGGGCCAACAAACGTGGAACGCCAATCGGCTCGCCGGTCTCTTCGCACCAACCGTATTCGCCAGTATCAATACTGGCGATCGATTGTTGTACTTTTTTCAGCAGCTTGCGCTCGCGATCACGGGTACGCAATTCCAATGCATGTTCTTCCTCGATCGTTGCACGATCTGCTGGATCAGGTACCAGCACTGTTTCGCGCAAGTGTTCCGTGGTTTCATCGGCGTTTTTCAGCAAGTCTTTTTCAAGTTGCTGCAAACGATGCTTAAAGAAGTCCAATTGCGCGCGGCTCATATAGTCTTTTTCGCCCATCTTTAAGATTTGCGCTTCGGACAACAGACTGCCATCGGGATTGCTGCTAGGAGCTGATTTACTATTTTTCGTTGCCACTTTTCTTACCTTCGAAACTTCTGATGATTCAATTTCATCCATCGGTTTAGCTACTGTCTTGCTGGGCGTGACAGCAGCTTTGGGCCGGGACACGTCTTTAGTTGGTTTTACTGGTACCGGTGCTGATTTGCGCGCGGCGACAGCAGTCTTTTTAACGACAGCCTTGGTTTTAGGCTGATCACTTTTTATTGGCTTAGCTTTGGCTGTCACTTTGACAACGCTAGATGCTTTTGGTTTTGGCGTTGTTTTTGTTGATGCGTTTTTTGCCGCGATAGCCGGTTTTTTCACCGCTTTGGCGGCGGGTTTTGCCGTCTTTTTCGCTGTCGCCGTTGCTTTCTTCACTGGCGATTTTGTCGCTGGTTTGCTGGCAGCGGTTTTGCCAATAGGTTTTGCACGTGTGGTCGCAGCTGCCTTTGGCGGTGTTTTTTTTGTGTTTTTTGTGACGGTTGCGTTCATGGTCCCTTGTCCTCAATGAACTTGACTGCGCGAAGAATTCTTGTTGTTCTGCGTGCGACCTAAACCTTACATATTATGCTCAGACGAGTCACCGTCTGAATCCAAAACCACGGTAGTTTATACCAAACATTGTTCTAGTCCGAGAATAAACGTTTCTTTTGGTAGATTCTGTCCGATAAATACCAATTTACTGGAACGTGTCTCGTTTTCGCCCCATTTCCCTGCAATATCGCTGCCCATCACTTGGTGCACCCCTTGAAATACGACTTTACGATCAGCGCCATCCATCCACAATACGCCTTTGTAGCGCAACATGCGGGGACCGAAAACTTGCACGATACTACCAAGGAATTCGTCCAATTTTTCAGTGTTGAATGGTCGGTTGCTTTTGAATGCAAAGGCGGCGATATCGTCAGTATGGTGGGGGTGGTGGTGATCATGTGCACAAGTTTCGTCGCAGTGATGATCGTGCGCGCCGTGCACATGTTTGTGCTCGTGTAGATCTTTTGTTTGGCTTTTTTCTGCTTCTTGCGACGCTTGATCGACGATAAAATCGGGATCGATTTCGATTTTATCATTCAGGTTAAAGCCTCGAATATCCAGCACTTCAGCTATACGCATCTGCCCAAAATCGCTATTGCTAATCGGCGCGCGCGGATTGATGCGTTTGATGCGCGCGCGCAATAGCGCCAGTTCATCGGCATCCACGAGATCGGTTTTTGATAGCAGTATCTTGTCAGCAAAGCCGATCTGTCTTTGCACTTCTTCATACTTATCAAGTTGCTGCATCGCGTGTTTTGCATCGACCACGGTAATCACCGCGTCGACCAGATAATGCATCGCCACTTCTTCTTCGATAAAAAAAGTTTGTGCAACCGGCCCAGGGTTGGCGAGACCGGTGGTTTCAATGATGACGTGGTCAAAGTCAAATTCACCGGCAGCACGTTTTTGCGCCAAATTGCTAAGCGCGACCACCAAATCGCCGCGTACGGTGCAGCAGATACAGCCATTGTTCATTTCAATGATTTGCTCTTTGTCATCCTGTACGAGAATTTCATTATCAATATTCTCTTCGCCGAATTCATTTTCAATCACCGCGATTTTAAAGCCATGCGGCTCGCGGAGAATCCGGTTGAGTAAAGTGGTTTTGCCGGCACCAAGAAAGCCAGTCAGGATCGTAGTAGGGATTAAGGCCATGATGTCTTCTGTCAGCGTATTAATGTGCGCAATCGGCGCACCAACCTTTGATCGTCAGCTCAATGTCGTGGCTTTGAAAGCCTTTACCTAAGGTTTTTTGTAAAGTCTGTTGTAGTTGCGTGCGCAAGTTTGCCGCGGCGTGTTTGGCGCTTGTTTTGCTGCGGTGTTTTGTGACCGAATTTTCTTCGCGATCAGCACCGAATAACGATTCGTCGACGTTGTCTATGCAAAAAACACGGGCACATCGCGTGCATTTAAAGTGTCCGTGTTGATGCTGTTTAGTGGGCGCAGTTTCACCATGTTGGTGTGGTTCGGTGACGGCAGTATTGTAATGAAACACGCGGTCATCACCAGCGATCTTGTGCGCCAATCCAGCGTCAGTCAGACAGTCTAGCGTGCGATACAAGGTCACTCTATCCATATCCGCCAACGTATCTTGTACGTCTTGATGCGAAAACGCATAGGGCGCGCCAAGCAGCGCAGCAAGCACCTTGATGCGTGCATCGGTGACCCGCAAACTACTCTCACGCAACTGGTTTTCGGCAACCGTCCGATAGTAGGCAGGAGAAGATTTGCTAGTGGCTTTTTGCATGATAAATACGCAATCGAAAATACATCCAAACGAGATCCGACATGTGAACAGAGATTGGCTCTGAAACGGGAAAATCAACTACAGTGATTATGCCCCATTTTGCAATTCAGTTGCAAATGCAAACAGCGGATGCGCAAGTGTGATGCATTTCGCGTGACATTTGAATTCGGGTATTGAAATAGCGAGGGCGAACATCACGAACCTATCTTACTGAAGAGTGATGTTCTCAGGCCTCTGCAACGAAGCTAGTTTTCGGAAACTAAATGCCACCAAATTGGGGTAGGTACATTATTTTCGCTGCACAAGGGCTTGGATCAAGGTGTGGTTTTTTTCTTCGCGCGTGGATGTGCTGCGTCATAAACCTGCGCTAAGCGTTGAAAATCTAGTGAGGTGTAAACCTGCGTAGCGGCAATTGAAGAATGCCCAAGCATTTCTTGCACTGCGCGCAGATCTCCAGAAGATTGCAAGACATGTGATGCGAAAGAATGGCGCAGCATATGCGGATGAACATTCACCGGGAGCCCAGCTTCTTGCGCATGCGCTTTCAGACGCATTTGTATGGTGCGCGCAGAAACACGGGTACCGCGCTCATTCAGAAAAAGTGGGTAGGGGTCCGCTTTAATTAAACTATCGCGCACGCCCAGCCATGCTTGAATTGCCGCTATCGCCGCTTGGCCAACCGGCACGCTGCGCATCTTGCTACCTTTACCTGTCACCATGACTTCGTGCGCAGATAAATCGACCCAACCTAAGGAAACATGCTGAGGTTCTTGCACGTAACGCAGATCAAGATCGGCTAATTCTGAGACGCGTAAGCCGCTGGAATACAACAACTCAAACATCGCGCGATTGCATAGCGCAGCAGTGGAGTTACTTGCAGGTGCAAAGGCGACTAGCCGTACTGCATCATCTGCGGCGAGTGCCTTTGGTAAGGGTTTACTGCGCTTGGGCGGCTTGATGCCTTCTACTGGATTGTGCGCAATCGTATCTTGTTCGCACAACCAAGCGAAAAATCCGCGCCATGCCGATAATTTGCGCGCGATAGAACGTGCATTCAAGCCGCGCGCATGCAGCTGCGCAGCAAATTTACGAATTTGAAAATGGGTGCAAGTGGTGAGGGAGAGATTCTCATCACCGGCTTTGCGCAACGTCAGCAATTCCAACAGATCGTGTTGGTAATTGCTGATGGTCAACGCTGCTAGCTGGCGCTGGCCTTTTAAATGGTTTAGATAGGTCGCCAACAGCGCGCGGTCGTGTGCGACGGATGAGGTGTCGCCACGCATAATGCGGATTAGTCCAGCATGCTGGCAAGCGCCGCGCTTGCGGTTTGCCCGATATTGCTCAAGAAGTCGGTTGCCATATCAGAGGTAAAACGGTTGATATCGGATGAGCCGAGTATTAATAAGCCAAACGCGTCAGATGCTGGATCTGTGCGCAGTGCCAGCATGGCGACGGATTGGATAGTTGGGGCATCTTCCAGCCACGAGGTCGCTTCAAAATCATTATTTTGGCCGCAAAATGGCGTGCTCAAACTGTTGGCAAACAGACGGGAGTCTGCCGAGACCGGCGCCGCAAACCAGGTGTGCGCAAATTCTTCATTGACGCCCCATAGACGCAGAGTTACATGCGGAACGGAAAAAATATTTTGCAAACCGACATTCAGCGTGTGCGGCAAATCCACGTCATTGCGTGCCATCAGGAGCGAGCGCGTCCACTCCTGAAACTTATGCGTAATTTGATCGTTTTCCTGGCCTATACGCAGCAATTCGGCCATACGCAACTCCATGATTTTAAATTTCTCGCGCATTACATCCATTTGCCGCTCTTGCAGTGACAGTGTGCGTCCGCCCAAAGGGCTGGACAATTTAACTTGTGCCAGCACTTCCGCGTGCTCTTCAAAAAAATGTGGATTGTCGAGCAGATAATCAGCGACGGTTTGGGAGTCTAGTGGAGAAGTCATGTTTCGTAGTGATGAAATGATGGTGAATGTGTGGCTACATTGTGGTGGGTGTGCTGATTCCGAAACGCCGCAATGCGATGGTGTTTAATTCTAACCGACAATGATAGCGATGGTCGCAGGGTATGAGGCGATTAAATATGCGAGCACGCGCTAACGCTCACAAGTGCTACCGAATACGATGGGTGGATTGCAACAGCAGTATGAGGGCAATAAGTCGTGCGAAAAATTTAGACTTCCACTTCGCCTTCAAACACACTAACAGCAGGGCCGCTCATCATGACGGCGTTTGTCAGCCCTTGCCAAGCAATGTTTAACTCGCCACCACGTGTTTTGACCTTGACTGGTGATGCCAGCAGCCCGCGTTGCATACCTGCCACGACGGCAGCGCAAGCACCGGTTCCGCAGGCCAATGTTTCCCCTGCACCGCGCTCAAACACACGCAATTTAATCGTATGTCTATCGAGTACCTGCATGAAGCCCGCATTAACGCGTTTAGGAAAGCGGTTATGATTTTCGATCAACGGGCCATCGGTTTTTACCGGAGCCGTATCGACGTCATCCACCAGTTGCACTGCATGCGGGTTGCCCATTGAAATGGCAGAAATCCAAATCGTTTCGCCATTAATCTCAAGCGGCCATAGGGTTGCGCTCCCCTCCACTTTGCCGAGTAGAGCAGTGCTATCAAATGGCACGTCAGCCGGCGTCAAAATAGGCGCGCCCATGTCGACGGTAATTTGTCCGTTCGCTTCTAAGCGCGGTTCGATAATGCCGGACATGGTTTCGACACGAAGTGCGGTTTTCTCGCTCAGTTTTTTTTCATTAACGAAGCGTACAAACGCGCGCGCGCCGTTGCCGCATTGCTCCACTTCACCGCCATCGGCATTGTAAATACGATAGCGAAAATCAACGTCGTGCGCTTGCGGCTTCTCGACCACCAAAATCTGATCGGCGCCAATACCAAAGCGTCGATCCGCCAGCAGTTTCCATTGTGCTGCGCTCAAATCAACTTTTTGATTGATGGCATCAATCACGATAAAGTCATTACCCGCGCCGTGCATTTTTGTGAATTTCAGTTTCATGTGCTGATTATAGCGTTGTCGTGGCTTATGCCGACGCGGTCTTGTCAGGAAGACTGCGTGCAACCTAACAGTAGAATTAATTTCATAGTCAGACTCGCAGTCAACGGATGGTCAGTTTTAGGCTAGCTTGCAATCCTGATCTGAAGCATAAGATTGCCGCCATTTCATTCGTTTTCGTCAGCGCCGAGATAATTTTCAGAAGTATCAGAGTTTGGTGCATAGACGCTTGCTTCGCCGATTGGACGTGTCTTGAAGCGTTTGTGTGTCCAGAAATACTCGGCCGGCGTCTCACGTGCGCGCGCTTCAATAAAATTATTCATCCGCTGCGTGGCAGCGAGGATGTCATCGCCCGGATAGTTTTCCCATGCTGGATAGAAACGCACGGTCCAGCCACGATAATTCGGCAAATAAGTAGCGATCACCGGAATAACTTGCGCATTGACAGCTGCGGCAATCCGCGCTGGCGCCGTCAGTGTAGCGGCAGGAATACCGAAGAATGGAACAAACTCAGAATCGGTGCGACCAAAATCCATGTCTGGCAGCATGAAATAAGGCTGGCCTTTACGCATCGCACGCAAGATTGGCTTGACGCCATCTTGGCGAGAAAATAGCGCAATAGGGCGAAAGCGTGAGCGGCCCTTGCGCAAGACTTCGTCGAACAACTGATTTTTTTGCGCAGAATAGATAGAACACAGCGATGACTCCAGCATCACGGCGACACCGGCCACATCCAGATTGACGAAGTGTGGGCATAGCAAGATGGTCGGTTGCGCTGCGATTTGTTGCAAGGGTACGCTGGGCTCAACGACGATTAATTTTCGCAATCGACGCTCAGAAGCCCACCACAGTATGCCCCGCTCCAATACGCTGCGAGCGTATGCTTGAAAATGCTGTTTCGCGATCACTTTCCGCTCTACTGCAGACAGTTCGGGCAAGCACAATGCTAGGTTGACCAATGCGATGTGGCGCCGCTTCTTTTTGGTCGCAAACAGCACGCTGCCGATCACTTCGCCGAGTCGTCCAAGTAGCGGCAACGGTAGCCAGTGCAATATCCACATCAGGATAATGAGTAGTCTCACGTCTTATCCTCTTTGTCATTTGCGGGCGATGCTTGTGGCGGCTGCACGCCGGACGGTCTTTTGTAGCGGTGGTAGCTCCAAAAATATTGCGCCGGACAATGGGCGATCAGATTTTCCATTGCGGCATTGATCGCACGCGCTTGTTGTTCTGGCGTGATTGCATCAGTGGCTTCAAATAATTGAAATCGCGATACATAACCACGACCAAACGGTAGTCTTTCGGCATAGGCAAGCACGATCAGTGCGCCGGTCATTTTTTGCATTTTGAGCGGCAGCGTCATCGTATACGCCGGTTTACCAAAAAAATCGGCCCATGCTCCTTCGCCGGATTGCGGTACCTGATCTGGTAACAAGCCGATATTGCCCTTGTTCTTTAAAATTTTGAGTAGTGTGCGTATGCCGCTGAGATTGGCAGGCGCTAGGGTCAGTCGATTGCGTGCGCGCGCTTGTTCGATCAACGGTTTGAGTGCCGCTTTGCGTGGCGGCCGGTACAACACCGCGAGTTGCATGCGGGTGCCGGCTTCCTGCGCCAGCATTTCAAAGCATCCCAGATGCGGGGTCAGAAAAATCACGCCACGCTGTTGGTCAATCACACTTTGCACCATCTCCCACTCGTCCAATCTCACTTTTTCCAGCAAACGGCGCGGTGAGGCGTACCAAATAAACGGCAGTTCCAAAATATTTTTACCTGCTTCGCCTATCGCAGCGGATAGATGAGAGGTATAACCGGCACGCTGCAGATTTTCTTTGAGGCGACGGCGATAGCTGCTATCGACACCGTATACCAACCAGCCAAGTGCCACCCCAATCGCATGCAATATCGATAATGGCAACAAAGACAGCAGGCGAAAAAGGGCGGTGAGCATGCGTGATGAGGGTCGTTTTTAAATGGTAAAAACGCTCTTTACCAAATTTTTATAAGAGGCGTAAAATAGCACAAAGCAGCAACCGCCGAGTTAATGACAACTTGCGAGGCGGTATATAAATTTCGCTAAAGCGTCGCAGGTTCAATAAGTTGACCGCGACAATCACCAACTTATGAAGGAACCTGTGATGTCTAATGAATATTTCTTTACCTCAGAATCTGTTTCTGAAGGTCACCCCGACAAAGTGTCGGATCAAATTTCCGATGCTATTCTGGACGCGATTTTCCAGCAAGATCCTAAAGCACGTGTCGCCGCCGAAACGCTGTGCAACACAGGCTTAGTGGTTTTAGCCGGCGAAATCACGACCTTTGCCAACGTTGATTACATCGCCGTCGCGCGTGAGACCATTAAGCGCATCGGCTACGACAACGCTGATTACGGTATCGATTACAAGAGCTGTGCGGTTTTGGTTGCGTATGACAAGCAATCGCCTGACATTGCACAGGGTGTCGATGAGGGTGCGGGCATTGATTTAAACCAAGGTGCTGGCGATCAAGGCTTGATGTTCGGTTATGCCTGTGATGAAACAGTGGAGCTGATGCCTGCCGCAATCCACTATGCACACCGTATCGTCGAGCGCCAATCTGAGTTGCGCAAAGATGGTCGTTTGCCGTGGTTGCGTCCAGATGCAAAATCCCAAGTGACCTTACGTTATGTTGATGGTCGTCCAGTCGCGATCGACACGATTGTGCTGTCGACTCAACATTCGCCTGATATCACGCACAAAGATATTACTGAGGCGGTTATTGAAGAAATCATCAAGCCGGTGGTGCCACAAGAATGGATTAAGGACACCAAGTTCTTGATTAACCCAACGGGTCGTTTTGTTATCGGCGGTCCGCAAGGCGATTGCGGTTTGACCGGACGCAAAATTATTGTTGATACCTACGGTGGCGCAGCGCCGCATGGCGGTGGCGCGTTTTCTGGCAAAGATCCGTCAAAAGTTGATCGCTCTGCTGCTTACGCCGGACGTTATGTCGCTAAAAATATTGTGGCGGCTGGTTTGGCCGAGCGCGCGCAAATTCAAATTTCCTATGCGATTGGCGTTGCGGAGCCGACGTCGGTGATGGTCACCACTTTTGGCACCGGTAAAATCGACGACGCAAAAATTGCACAATTGGTACGTGAGCATTTTGATCTGCGTCCTAAAGGCATTGTGCAAATGTTGGATCTGTTGCGTCCGATTTATCAAAAGACTGCCGCTTACGGTCACTTCGGCCGTGAAGAGCCTGAGTTCACATGGGAGCGGACGGACAAAGCAAAAGCGTTGCGCGCGGCGGCCGGATTGTAATATCGCAGTCTTGCGCATTACGGGTTTGAAGTTTAGGCGGCTGGATCGCATTCTGTGTCAGGATGTGGTTCGGCCGTTTTTGCATATTGGATAGCTTAAAATTGAGATTGCAAGCGGTGTTTGGTTCTTGTTTTGTTTAGAGACTTTGTGCGCATTCAAAATTAGTTGCTTCGGAAAGTATACGTTTTAAAGACGATAGTGTGAGAGCGGTGAGTGTCAGATGATGAAGGTTAGAAATTTTTTATTTATTGTGTTGAGCATGCTGTCAGGACTTGCCTGTGCATCGGCGACGCTAGTCTCAACTGCGATTGTTTCCGATACGGTGGCCATGACTAAAGCGTCGGACAAGATGGTGATGACAGCACCCCAATGGTGTAAACGCTTGGTGGTACGTTTGCCCAGCGTATCGCAACAGATGTGCGAGCGTAGTGCACTAACCGCTACCGGCGCTTATTCACAAAGAGGGTTCCCGTTGTTGGCGCGTCATATTCCGGCGGCGCTACCTACGCTGGTGTCGTCCGGTTCCGCAGCAACGAAGCATGTGGTTGGGCCAAAACCTTTGCGCGTGTTGTTAATGGGCGGCATACATGGCGATGAATTGACCTCGGCATCGATCGTTTTTCGCTGGATGGATATGATGCCTTCCGCAGCTTCCAGTCAGTTTGAGTGGCGTGTAATACCGGTGGTGAATCCAGACGGCTTATTGGCAAAGAAAGCACAACGCGTGAATGCGAATGGCGTGGATTTAAATCGAAATTTTCCGACGCCAGGCTGGCAGCAAGACGCACCACGTTATTGGGCGAAGCGCACGCGTAATGATCCGCGTCGCTATCCCGGTGCCGCGCCGCTGTCAGAGCCAGAAAGTCGCTTGGTGTATGACGAGATGACGCATTTCCATCCGGACGTGATTATTTCTGTCCATGCACCGTATGGGGTGTTGGATTTTGACGGCCCAGACGATCCGCCGCATCGTTTTGGTCGTTTGCGCTTAAATCAGGTTGGTGTCTATCCCGGCTCCCTAGGCAACTATAGTGGTGTGCATCGCAATGTTCCGGTAATTACGATTGAGTTGCCGAATGCACAAAAAATGCCATCGCAAAAGGAGATGCAACGGATCTGGCGCGATATGTTGCGGTGGATAGATGACAATGTTGAACCACATCAAGATGGCGCGATTCGCTCTGTTTCTGCAGCACCGGTGCCGAATCGTTAAATTTTTGCGTTACGCGCCAAAGTTGCATCGAAACTAGCTTTTTGGATTAAAATAACAACCCGCATCAAGGAGCGTTGCGACGGATCGTTCGATCTGCCAGGCTTGATGTCGTTACGATTGCAACTGCGCTCACGTTTCTTTTTTTCTAACGAAAGGAGGGCGTGATGAACGCCGTAGCAAAAACCTCTTCCCAAACCGATTACATCATTGCCGATCTTTCCTTGTCTAGCTGGGGCGACAAGGAAATCAAGATTGCCGAAACCGAAATGCCTGGTTTGATGGCAATTCGCGAAGAATTCGCGGCTGCGCAACCACTGAAAGGTGCGCGCATTACCGGTTCGATTCACATGACAATTCAAACTGCCGTGCTGATCCAGACGTTGGAAGCATTGGGTGCCAAAGTACGTTGGGCATCCTGCAATATCTATTCGACGCAGGATCACGCTGCTGCCGCGATTGCCGCTGCGGGCACACCAGTTTTTGCTGTTAAAGGCGAGACGCTGGATGACTACTGGGATTACACCCACCGCATTTTTGAATGGCCGAACGACGCCAAAGGCGCGCCGGTTTATTCCAATATGATTTTGGATGATGGTGGTGATGCAACCTTGTTGCTGCACCTCGGCACACGTGCAGAAACCGATTTGTCGGTATTGAACAATCCAGGTTCGGAAGAAGAAATCTGCCTGTTCAACTCGATCAAAAAACATCTGAAAGTGGATGCCAATTGGTACTCGAAACGTTTACCTGAAATTCTTGGCGTAACTGAAGAAACCACCACCGGTGTGCATCGTCTGTATCAGATGCATAAGGAAGGCAAGCTGGCTTTCCCTGCGATCAACGTCAATGATTCGGTCACCAAATCCAAGTTCGATAATCTGTACGGTTGCCGCGAATCGCTGGTCGATGGTATCAAACGCGCTACCGACGTGATGATCGCTGGTAAGGTAGCCGTCATCGCTGGTTATGGTGACGTCGGTAAAGGTTCGGCACAGGCGATGCGTGCATTGTCAGCCCAAGTCTGGGTGACTGAAGTCGATCCTATCTGCGCATTGCAGGCAGCGATGGAAGGTTATCGCGTTGTGACGATGGATTATGCAGTAGAGCACGGCGATATCTTCGTTACTTGCACCGGCAACTATCATGTGATTACACACGATCATATGGCCAAAATGAAAGACCAGGCGATTGTCTGCAACATCGGTCACTTCGATAACGAAATTGAAGTTGCCGCGTTGAAGCAATACACATGGGAAAACATCAAGCCGCAAGTCGATCACATCATCTTCCCTGACGGCAAACGCATC